>Ga0272441_10000012_pt1 | contig 420955 bp, 387 predicted proteins | sample SSMProp6N_FD_193582 | JGI IMG/M metagenome (GOLD analysis project Ga0272441, IMG submission 193582) | Marine sediment archaeal communities from Little Sippewissett salt marsh, Falmouth, MA, United States - SSM-Prop-6N | ecosystem: Environmental > Aquatic > Marine > Wetlands > Sediment ... | reverse complement strand
ACTCTGGCTTATTTCTTCAATAAACCGGAATCAACTTCTACTCGTTGTTCACAAGCAGAGCTTTTTGTTTCTTTAGGTTCGTCTGTTATCCGTTTTTCAATGACCTTTCTTCTTTCCTCCGCCTCCGTTTTCCTTCGGCGACGTCGCATATACTATCACAAATATCCCGACATTGTCAATTACGGAAACGTTTCACGCAGGATAACTATATGTGAATCGGTTTTGATCGGTTTTTCTGGGCACATATGGTAAAATATATTCAGAAATAACAGGGGAAAGGTGACTATGCCGTTAAAATTTAGGACTAATCTGAATCGCTTATCTGATAAGGATTTACTTAAAAGACGAAATAAAGTTGGAGAAAAAGAATTCTGGGAGGAACTATATAGAAGATACGGTAAGTATCTTTCTGCGGTAGTATCTTATAAATACCCGGATTTTTCTTCGATTGCAGAAGATATAGTTCAGGAGACTTTCTTAAGAATGGCTTTTGAAGATCTTACTGCTATAAATAATTTAAAGGCGTTCCTTGCTACAACTGCTGCTCATATATGTATAGATAAACACAGACACAGGAATGCTAAAAAAAGAGCAGATTCAAATATGGTTGCGTTGGACGCAGAAATGGGTAAAGATGGTTCTGACGATTCTTATCTTGAGATAACTGAAAATGTCGAATCTGACAACCCTGAAGAGATTGCTTTGTCTGAATTAAAAATTCAGGAATATCAGAGAATTCTCTCAAAACTTCCTGATGAATGTCAGAAGATGCTTTTACTTGCAGCAGAAGGAATGAAATATAAAGAGATAGCCGAACAAATGGATTTACCCATAGGTACAGTAGGTACAAAATTATTGAGATGCCGCCAGAAACTTAAATCCATATTAGAGACTGAAGAAAAGGATAGTGGCAATAACGGGGATGAATGACGACACTTCTGGAACCAATTTTCTTCCTGTCGACATAGAAGGAATAAAAGAAAAAGGATGGAATTATATAGATGTACTTTTGATATCAGGTGATGCATATGTTGATCATCCTTCTTTTGGTGTTGCATTAATAGGAAGACTTCTTGAAAACATGGGGCTTAAAGTAGCCATACTTTCACAGCCCGATATTAATTCTGATGAAATACTTTCCTTTGGAAGACCCAGATACTTTATAGGGATAACTGGTGGTAATGTCGATTCGATGGTTGCTAATTATACAGCTTCAAAAAAGAGAAGAAGAACAGATGCCTATACACCGGGATATATTAACAACAGGCGTCCTGATAGAGCCACTATAGTATATTCAAATTATGTAAAAAGATTTTATAAAGATGTCCCCTTAGTTTTAGGAGGCATTGAAGCAAGTTTAAGAAGAATGGCACATTATGATTGGTGGCAGGATAAAGTACGACATTCGATTCTGCTTGATTCAAAAGCTGATTTTTTGATTTATGGAATGGCGGAAAGGACTTTAAGGGATTTTGTTTCGATAATTAAACGTAAACATACATTTGAACAGCTCTCATCAATTCCGGGACTTGTGTTTACTACTTCTGATAAATCACTTATTGACAAAGATGCCATTGAAATTCCTTCCTTTGAAAATGTAGCATCGGATAAAAAAGCCTATTCCGATGCCTTCAATACATTTTATTCTGAATCTGATTGTATTACGGGTCATCAACTCTACCAGAAAGACGGAAAAAGGTTTGTGGTTCAGAATAAACCATCAAAATTTCTATCAACTGAAGAAATGGACGAGATTTACAAACTGCCATTTACAAAAAAGGTACATCCGAAATGTCTGGAAAAAGGGGAAGTAAAAGCCCTGGATACTGTTTTAACCTCTATAACCAGCCACAGAGGATGTTATGGTGAATGTAATTTCTGTGCAATTGCACTTCATCAGGGAAGATATATTTCTTCAAGAAGTGAAAATTCCATTATGGAAGAAGTGAATAATTTAAAGAAAACGAGCAAATTTAAAGGCTATATAAGTGATATTGGTGGGCCTACTGCCAATATGTACGGTTTTGATTGCAGTAAAAAAACTGAATTTGGTGCCTGCAAGAATAAGCGATGTCTTTTTCCGAATGTATGTAAATCGTTAAAACCGGATCATTCAAAATATCTTATGCTTTTAAGAAAAGTATTGAATATAAAGGGAATCAAAGGAGTATTTATTTCATCTGGTATAAGACCAGATCTGGTCTTTGCCGATTCTAAATTCGGGGACAAATTCTTAGCCCAGGTGGCAAAATATCATGTGTCAGGTCAATTGAAGCTTGCTCCGGAGCATCTGTCTAAAAACGTCACCGATGTAATGGGTAAACCAGATGCAGAACAGTTCTTTAAGTTTAAGAATTGTTTCCTGGCAGAAAGTGAGAAAATCAATAAGAAGCAATTTGTTATTGGTTACTTTATAGTTGCCCACCCGGGAGAAACACGTGAAGACAACGAATACCTAAAAAGGAATATTTTGTCAAAATTGGGTTTTGTTCCTCAACAGATACAGATTTTCACACCTACTCCTTCAACGATTTCAACCACTATGTGGTATACAAAAATAAATCCACTTAACAATAAAAGTATGGAAGTAATTACTTCTGAAAAGAAGAGAAAAGAATACAAAGAAAATATCTTATTCTCACGGGAGGTCGAAAGAAATGGGTTTAATGAAAGCACTGGTAAAAGAAAGAAGAGAAAAAGGTTTAACAATGAAAGAAGTAGAAATACCGGAAAACCTAAAAGACGATGAAGTATTGGTAAAGGTTAAATACGCTTCAATATGTGGTACGGATCTTCATATTTATCAATGGGATAAATGGTCACAGAACAGGATTAAAACACCATTACTCGTTGGGCATGAGTTTTCGGGCGAAGTTGTAAAAATCGGAAGTAAAGTTAAAATGGTAAAACCTGGTGATTTCGTATCTGCTGAAACTCATATTCCCTGTGGCACGGATAGATTGTGCAGAACGGGAAATATGCACGTATGTGCTGATATGAAGATTCTTGGTGTTGACATTCCTGGAATTTTCGCCGAATACGCTAAAGTACCGGAAGTGGTTTTATGGAAAAATGATGAGAGTATTCCCGAACATTTCGCATCAGTTCAGGAACCACTTGGAAACGCAGTTTTCACAGTTACATCTCCCGGTGTTTCCGGTAAAAGCGTGCTTATTACAGGAGCAGGCCCGATAGGTGTAATGGCTGTTCAGGTAGCAAGAGCAATGGGAGCCGGTCCGATAATTGTTTCCGAAGTTCAGGAGTACAGGTTGAATATGGCAAAAGAAAATGGTGCAGATTTTGTAATAAACCCAATGAAGGAAAATGCATTGGAAAGAGTTATGGAAATCACTTCAGGCGAAGGCGTGGAAGTAGCACTTGAAATGTCGGGTAATCCTTCAGCTTTGAATCTTGCCACAGATGCAGTTATGCCTAGTGGAAAGATATCTATTCTCGGTGTTTACAAAGATAATGTCGATTTCGATATCAACAAGATAGTGTTTAAAAATATAACAGTGCATGGAATCGCAGGAAGAAAAATGTTTGAAACCTGGTATATTCTGTCAAGTCTGCTTAAAAATTCAAGAATCGACCTCAGTAAGGTAGTTACACATGTTTTACCCTTTGAAGAATGGAAAAAAGGGTTCGAACTTATGGAAGAGGGCAAGTGCGGAAAAGTAGTTTTAAAACTTTAAAAAGAAAAAAATATTTAAATAAACCAAGTAAAAAAAACAAAAGGATAATCGTCATAGCGATTTTTCTTTTGTTGCTCGTTTCTTTTTTTGTTATCAGGTTGTATAAACTTCAAATTGTCAACAGTGAAAAATATATAAAACAACTGGATTCTATGAGGCTGAAAAGATCGTATGTTCCCGCACCACGCGGCAACATCTCAGACAGAAATGGTGTTTTACTGGCCCATACCCTCGTAAAAAGGTTTGTCGACATAAGCGAAACGTTCAAGGGAGTTTACGGTTCAAAAAGAAATTCCCTCATAGAGGAATTATCTGATATCTGCGGAATATCGGTACTATCTGTTATGGATTATATTTCAGAAGGAAATGATATACCTCTCAGACTTGACGTTTCTTTCGATAACCCGGAAATATCTCTTGATTACAAATTTGAAAGGGTTTATGATTTTAATGGGAGTATGAGTCACATAGTCGGTTATGTCAACAAAGAATTAAAAGGGATTGCCGGTATAGAAAACACATTTGACAATTGGTTGAAAGGACAGGATGGTTTGTTCCATACGGAAGTTGATTCGGTAACCAGAAAACTTCGTAATTACTGGATAAAAAAACCTCAGGCAGGAAACGATTTATCTTTATCGGTAGATAGTGAACTGACAAATTTCATAGATGGTATTCTGAGCGAAATAGAGAACAATTCAGTCGTAATAGTCACAAATCCAGCTAATGGCGAAATTCTTTCAATGGTTTCACACCCATATTTTGAAAGTGGAGAAATGGTTGGGTATATGCCACAGGAAAAATGGGAAGAATTGATTGAAGATCCGGGCAAGGTTTTTTTAAACAGGGCAATACAGGATTCATACAATCCCGGCAGTCTTATAAAACCATTTGTTTCATTATGCGCATTATCACGCTCCAGCGAAGAAGTACAGAAAGAGGTCATAAACCGGATAATATGCAATGGTAAATTCATAATAGAATCCTCAAACGGGGACGATTATGTTTACCATGACTGGAAACGCGACGGTCATGGGATTACAAACTTTTTCACTTCAATACTGGGTTCATGCAATATTTATTTTTACGAATTGGGTATAAGGCTTGGAATAGATTATATGAAAGAAATTGCCGATCAGGTTAACCTTACGGAAAAAAGTGGAGTTGAGTTGCCTGGTGAGATAAAGGGAATTTTTCCCGACAAAAACTGGAAAAAGAATTTTATAGGAGAAAGATGGTATTTGGGAGATACTGTTTTATCTTCAATAGGCCAGGGGTATGTTTCGATCACTCCTGTTGAATTGATAAAAATGATTGAATTTATCGGGAATGAAGGAAGAGTATGTAAATCAACCCTTTTAAAAAACAAACAATCAAAAGCTGAATTACTGATAGATCTCCCGGATTCACACTGGAATTATTTAAAAACTGCAATGAACGGGGTGATAAACAATCCAAACGGAACCGCATATAATGTCTTTAAAGACAGTGCTTATTCAAAAGATTTAATTGGGAAAACAGGTACTGCAGAAACTGGAGTGGAAAACATCTACAATTCATGGTTTACATGTCTTTATCCCCAAAATAATCCTGAAATAGCAATACTGGTGTTCGTTGAAAAAGGCGGTTACGGAAGCAGCACAGCCGCACCAATTGGGAAAAGAATTTTAGACTACTATATGGAAGGAAAAACCGAATGAGTTGTGACAAACCGCATCAAATTTCCCGGCAGCGGGAAATTTGATTATAAGAATTACCTTACTATTAACACTCTTTCTTCAAAAAATGCCTTAATAAAAAACCGGCAAAGAACTGAGCGGGTATTTGTGAATAATTTTCGAAGTATTTATCAAAATCTATATTGGTATTTTCATCTGAAAGATCCAATATAACTTTTGCAGAAATAAAAGCAGTTCCGTTTATAGCTGCCACTTTAGCCACAGCTGCTGAATCCATGTCGAGAGCAAGAGCATTGTATTTTTCTCCAAGTTCTTTTTTCCTCTGCGTCGAATTTACTATGGCATCTCCACTTACGATTTTTCCAACTTTTATCTCTGGAATATCTTTCTTTAAAAGGCTTATCAGTTTCGGACAACCTTTGAATAACTCGAGACAATCTTTGTTTCCCAGCTGCCTGTCGTATTCCATATATTCATCTCCAACCACCAAATCGCCAATTTTAAGGTTTTCCGGTATTGCACCTGCACCCGATAACAAAACTACACAATCGATATTGTACAAATCCAGAAATTTCTGTGTGATAAATGCAGCTTCAACTTTTCCCAAAATACCGGAGGCTGCAACTATTTCATTTCTTCCAATCACACCTCTGATATAATCTCTGTTGAGTACTTTTCCCTCTTCGAAAGTCACCATCTCATGTCGTATTGGTTCTAACTCATAATCGAACACGCTAATTACAAGAATCAAAACACCACCTCCGGAATTCTTCATTTTCACGAATACAAATAATCAAAACGAATAAAAACATACCCTATCAATTATATAATACAATTATTATTTATAAATTAATTTTATTCATATTATTTATTAATACTGTGCCCGGCGGGATTCGAACCCGCAGCCTTTGGAGCCGGAGTCCAACACTCTATCCAGTTGAGCTACGGGCACAGTAAAAAGAATTATTTGGAACTGAAAAAGAAAATTTATAACTTATAACTGAATCCGGAAAATCTTTTCTCCACAATTTTGAATAATAAAACGGATTGAGTTCAAACACTCTCCATTTTTTTTCACTGTTTTCAAGACATTCAATAATATGCTTCCCGCCATTAAAATACACATCTATTTCTTCTGTACCCGCTGACGATTCACAATTCATAATGAATAACTCAGTATTACTTTTTGATATGCCTTTCTTTTCAAGCTTTAATGACATATTGGGATTTTGAATATAAGAATTAAGAATTTCGGCTGCACTTCTGGCATCTATGTCTTTTTTAGCCTTTTTAGTGTTTTCACCCGCTATCCTGGAAAAGGAATAAGAGAGAGATGTGGTCATTCTCTCATCAACCAGACAAACTTCTTTTCCGGTCCATTTATGTACGGAATTCGCAAAATTAACCGCTTTTTCCGTAGCCAAAGTAAAATTTCCACTTAAATTAAGTGGAAATCCTACAATTATATATTCGATTTCTTTCATTTCTACAAGTACACACAACTCACTCTTCAGATTACCCTCATTCAAGAGGTTACCAGAAGGCAACGCAAGCTTCGTGACCAAACTTGCAACAGCATACCCTATTCTCTTATCTCCGTAATCAAATGCCAGTAAATTCATATTCGGTATCAATACTCAAAATTATAAGAAAGTACGCATTCAGGTGACACAATAGTTTTTATGGGAGTAATATTATTTTCCTCAAACAAAATATTAGTCTTTTCAAGATCAACATCTCTTATGACAATGGCAAGAGAAGCTGCAGAAAAAACATTTTTAGGAGTTGGAACTATTTTCGAAAACACCCTGTTTTCTTTAAGCAGGTCCACAGCACCTAAAGTTTGGGAATAATCCACGAAAACAAACAATACGTTTAATTCATCTGTCGAGTAGAACTTTGTGCACACTAAAAACGACACCTCCATCAATACAAAGGTCTCGGTGGGTAATCTATTATATCCAGAATTTTCCTTGCTGATCGCTGTAAAAAGAAATTAGAATACAATTCGACAATTCGTCTATCCATTTCTCCCTCTATAAATCTGGGAAGCTTTTTTACCCTCGGGATCAATTCGTTTATATTTTTATTTACGATTTTTCCTTGATCCGTCATTCCGATTTCCTGAAAAATTTTATCATAAATGTTCCAAAATTCATGTCCAATAATATTTCTTTTTTCTAAACTATTTTTTATATTTTCCAACGATTCGCAACCATTGGAGCAAATCGTTTTCAACAACTGCAAAAACTGCCTTTCAGATGGAAAAGCATTTGAGATGTTGGAATTATATTCCTCAACATCTTCCCTATTATACAACAAATGAAATATAGAATTGCTTTTTTTTCTTTCAGTGGGACTCGTTATTGAAAAAACCTCCAGCGGAGTTTTAGGTGCGTCAAGTAAACATATATTGGCATTATCCGGAAATTCCACGAGCCCTCCCATATGAGGAGTGGTTATTAAAAGCCTCACTTTTCCGGCAGAAACCAATTCCTCAATTCTGGTACGCTGTACCGGCTTCAAATTGTTGTTGTAGAAAACAACTTCACCATTCTGAAAAAATTCTGAAAGAACTTTACCGGCATGTTTTGTAATTTCAACAGTTTTTGAATTAGAACTTGTAAGAACTGAAACAAATTCACCATTTTTAACCAGCTGCCGTATGTATTCGAGCGGATTCTTTATATTTCTCCTGTCTACAAGGCCACGCGATTGTTTTTTAAGATGTTCAATCAAAATACTGTTAAGGTTGAATTCTTTCAAAAACAATTCTTTTTGCCTGGTATCAATCTTGGTACCCAATATCGAATAAGTTCCTTTGAATTCTCTGGCAACCTTTGAAAATTCTCTGAAATAATCCATGGAGGACATCTTCTCTAAAAGAAGGTATTCAAAGTCCAGCATCAATATATCATCAAAATTTTCACGAAAAAATCCTCTGCGGTTCAGTACCATCGGCAGAGTTGCAAAAACACATTTCAATGAACCGGGTTTATTTTCAAAAGAATCCATAAATATTGGTTCCAGTAAATCAAAACGCTTTATTATGTTGAATCTATGTGACAAAAATACATTTGACGGTGATACTATTAACATATTTTTATTCTTTTCAAAGTTGCTGATGATTTTCAATGTCATCAGAATTTCCTGAACCTTTATATTTGCAAAAACTGCCGTATGCGTTTCATTCAGAAATCTTGAAAATGATTTATATTTATTCTTAAGTTTATGCATGTAATCGGCCTTAAGTACGTTGAGATTCTGAATTCTATGAGAGACTCTCTGTTTTTCCCAGTTTTTCATCAATTCAAAAACAAACGTCTTGTCTTCTTCTTCCTCTTCCTTGAATGTGGGATCAATACTCAAATTAAGATCTTTTATGAACATTTGGGTATGCTTAACCCCATAATGCCACATGGATTTTATATTTCCTACCACATCACATTTCAGAAGATTAGGCCTTATGTACCTGAAATCTTCAAAAGTATCCGATAAATTAAAACCTATAGTATCGAGATTCTTCTCATTCTGCTTGAGTATCATTCTGATATGCTGGGCTTTATTCCCCATAAGCTTGAATCTTTCAATAGAAGCCGCCTCTATCAGAAAAACAGGTTCGTGATTTGCCTGACCGAATGGTCTCAGTAAATCTATATCTTTTAAGAAATTATCATCGATATCGGATACCCTTATAATCGAATCAACACGTATTTTCGATGTGAAACTATCATTTTTATACAACTTGTAATAGGACTCCGTCAAGGATTCTCTCAATTTATCAACCATGCATGAATCTATTGAAAATCCCGCCGCCATAGGATGTCCACCGTATTCAAGAAATAAATCGTTGACTCCGTTAAAGAGTTCCATAATGTTAACCTGTTCGATGCTTCTGGCTGAACCCCTACCAACACCTTCTTCCGAATCCAGAGAAATCATCAGTGTGGGCTTGTAATACTTGGCGGTTAACCTGGAAGATACTATACCTATTACTCCCGGATGCCAATCATCTTTTGCCAGAACCAGAATCGGTAATTTAGAGAACTCATCATTCGAAGTAATCATATTTTCTGCTTCTTTATATATCTGATTTTCTATTTCCTGCCTCTTTAAATTCTGGGTATTTAAATATTTTGCAATTTCAAATCCACCCTGTTCATCTTCTGATAATAACAAATTCAAAGCGGCATAAGCACTTTCAAGCCTACCCACGGCATTGAGCTTGGGAGCAATTTTAAATCCGATATCGTATGTTTTTATCTGATTCAGATTCAACCCTGACAATTCCATAAGTTTTTTCAAACCTACTCTTTTGGTATTTGCCAGGTATTTAAGTCCTTTTTTAACTATTATCCTGTTTTCCCCTCTCAGCGGGACTATATCTGCCACCGTGCCGAGAGTGACAAGATCCAGGTAATCTGTTATTATTTCCGGATGTCCAAGTCTGATGAGAAGAGCATGCATAACTTTAAATGCCACACCAACTCCGGCAAGATACTTATCGGGATACGTATCATCAGGTCTTTTGGGATTTACAACTGCAACAGCATTGGGTATCTTGTTTTGGACATCATGATGATCGGTTATAAGTATTTTAAATTTCAGAAAATTTGCATAATCCACTTCGGAAAACGAAGTAATACCACAATCAACGGTAAGTATATTCCTTATTCCCTGGTTAAACAAATCCATTATTGCCGTTTTACTCAACCCATAGCCTTCTTCCAGCCTAGATGGTATGTAAAACGACACTTTCCATCCAAAATCCTTTAAGATTGAATAAACCATAGCTGTCGACGTTACTCCGTCAACATCGTAATCCCCGTAAATCACCAGGGATTCATCCTTTTCCCTTATAAGAAAGAGAGTATCAATAATTTTATCCATATCTTTCATGAGATATGGATCAAAAAATTCCTCTTCTTCAGGTTTGAGATATCTGTTTATTTCGTTTTTTTCTGTTATTCCATTATTCACAAGCATTCTTGAAAGCATTTCGCTAACTCCATGCTCTTCCGAGATCGATCTTACCAGATCTTTATCCGGATTGTGAAGCACCCATTCACATTTCATCCTCCTTAGCTCCCTTTTTAATTATTTTAAGTATTATACCATTTCGAAAGGCATATTTCTTTTATAATCAGCTGTATACACCAGATAAAGGGAGGTACGGACATCCTCAATATTAAGATAATTACATTTCAATATTTTCAAACCCTTGTCCGTAAACACTTCTTACCGTATTGACACTGATGAAGGACTTTTTGTCTATACCTTTTATGAAATTCATAACTTTAGGTACTTCTTTCTTCCTCACTATAACGAGCATAACGTTTCTTTCACTCTGTGTATACCATCCTTTTCCCCGGAACAGCGTAACTCCCCTGCCCATTTCCTTAGTAATTCTGTCGGCGATTTTTTCATATTCTTCAGAAATTATAAACATCTGAGAGGATTCTCTGTTTCCTTCAAGGAAATGATCCATTGCATAGGATGAAGCTGCCATAGTAACAAGGCCATATATAATAATTTCCATAGACTGGAACAGTAAATACGAACTGGCAATAATTACAACATTCAAGTAGAAGCTCAGTTTTCCCAGAGCAAGATGTGTATATTTTGCAAGTATGACACTTATTATATCTGTTCCACCGGTACTTCCTCCCTGTGAAAGAACCATTCCGAGTCCAAGTCCTCCTAAAACACCTCCTATGAGCGTTGCCATGAAAGCATCGTCTACAAGCGGCTTAGGAAACAAGGGTTCCATTACTAAAAGAAGTATGGAAAGTGTGATTATCCCAAAAATAGTCTTAATTCCAAAATGTGCTCCCAGCTGTTTTATAGCGATAATAACAAGGATTATATTTACTATCAGGTAAAAAAGCCCGACGGAGAAACCTGTGGAATAATTTATCATAACGCCTAAACCGTTTATTCCCCCACCAACTATTTTATGAGGTATAAGAAAAGCAACCCAGCCAAAAGCATTGATAATCATACCCACTACCATCACAAAGTACTCTTTAAAAATTCTTAAATTCACAACCCTCTCCTTTTACCCTAGAATAATTATATTCTGAATTTTTTACAGGGTATATTCTAACACTCATTTATGAAAATAGTACTCTTTTTTATTTTTTAATCGTAATGTGCGCTGATAAAACACCCATATAAAAATGCTTAAAGAATTATAAACAGATACACACACGGTTTAGAACAAGATATGCAACGTCAATAGTAATTGAATTTGGTGAAATTTACCAACCAGTCACTACATATTTTCCGAACTCGCTACGCTCAAACAGCGAAACTCAACCGTTACGTTCCCTTGTTTGTAATTTCATAGCCAAACTTGAATTAAGATATCCTTATTCATATCTTTTTCCTTGTACTCTGAATTGAACTCTACACAAGCTGCACAGTGTGTTTTACACGCATGTAATATTGGCACATTATGAGGTATATAAAAAAGAAAGTTTTGTTTTACACCTGATGAAAATAAAAAACTGTACAAAAAAACATTTTATTGATTAATAAATTATAAATCTAAAATATAATCATAGTATAATTATGATGCATAAAAACTTGGAGGTGTAATATGAAAAAAGGCTTAGTGGTATTACTTTTACTAACAGTTTCCTTTACAATGATTTTCAGCTTTACCGTAACTATGGTAACTGACGCAGGAGGATTGGGAGATCAGTCTTTTAACGATGGAACATGGCAAGGTGTAAAAAAAGCCGGAGATGAACTTGGTATAGAATATCTCGTAATTCAATCCAACGAACAGTCCGACTATGTTATGAATCTTTCCAAAGCTGCGGAAAATTCCGATGTTGTTATCGCTGTTGGTTTCCTTCTTGAGGATGCTATGAAAACTGTTGCTCCTCAGTATTCTGATACTCATTTCATAGGAATTGACATGGGAGAAGCAGGTATTCCCAACGTAAGAACTTATTCATTCAAAGAACAGGAAGGCGGTTTCCTGGTTGGTTTCGTAGCTGCTGCTATGAGTAAAACTGGTATTATAAGTGCAGTTGGCGGGATGCCCATTCCTCCTGTAAAAAGATATGAAATAGGTTTCAGAGCAGGTGCAGAGGCCTATAATCAGCTCCATGGCACAAATGTTCAAGTCATCGTAGGATACACACAGTCATTCACAGATATTCAGAAGGGAAAAACAATGACAGAAGCACAGATGTCTCAGGGTTCAGATGTAATACTACAAATCGCTGGATTATGTGGATTGGGTGTTTTCAACGCAGTTAACGAAAAAGGCGAAGGATATTTCGGACTTGGAGCAGATTGTGATCAGGATCATATAGCCCCTGGAAGAATACTTGCTTCAGCATTAAAAAGAATAGATAACGCTGCATATTTCGGAATCATAGATTCATACGAAGGATATTTCGATGGCGGATTAAAAGTTCTCGGCTTAGTTGAAGATGGAATAGGAATTGGCGAAATGAAATATACCAGAGATTTAGTTCCTGAATTCGTTCTTTTAGAACTCAAGGGATTACAGTCTGCAGTTAAAGATGGAGAACTCGTTATTCCACAGACAGAAGAAGAACTGGAAAATTTCAAAATTGATTTTTAATATACTATAATCGGGAGGCAAATGCCTCCCTTTTTAATCCATGGAGTTGAATCTTATGAAAATATACCCGGAATGTATCCCCTGTCATGTATCTCAGGCAAGCAGGATTTCAGAAATAATGAATCTTGAAAAGGAAGAGAATTTCAATTTCTACAGGAACATTTGTAAGATGCTTTCAGAATCCCCCGAAAATTTAAAACCAATAGATATGGCTGTAATGATTTATGATTTTATAAATAAAGAATATGGAATAACAGATGTATACAGTGATATAAAAGTTGAAAGCAATAATATGGCTTTAAAAATAACAAAAATAATAGAAAATGATAACTCTTTAAATAAAAAAAGTCTCAAATTTTTCTGTCTTTGTTCAGCTATGGGAAATCTTATAGATTTAGGTGCACACGATGTGGATCTTGAAAAAGTGGAAAAGGAATTCATATCAAAAACTGAAAGCTCAGAATTTGGAATTGACAATTTCGAGGAATTTGAAAACAGACTTAAGAAAGGAAACAGACTGCTTTATATTTTGGACAACTGCGGTGAAGCGGTATTTGACAAACTCTTTATAAAGAAAATAATTGAGAAATACCCCCACCTTAAAATTATAGCAGCTGTAAGGGAAAGGCCGATAATAAACGACATAACTATGAAAGAGGCAATGGAAATAGGCATATCTGAACTTTGTGATGTTATGTCCTCCGGTTCAATTTATCCAGGAACAGATATAGAAAGAGTAAACGATGAGTTCAGAAAAGAATTTGAATCTGCAGATGTGATAGTATCAAAAGGTCAGGGAAATCTTGAAGGCCTTTTTGAACAGCGTAATAAGAAAAAACTGTTTTTCTGCCTTACCGTTAAATGTAAGACTATCGCCAATCTCCTGGGAGTTTCAAAGGGAAAACTTGTCTTTTCAAATCAATTGCCCTGATTTTTTTATTCTATGTAAGAAGTCATATTTTAAAGTTGTTCAAATAAATAAAAACCGGAAAGAACATTTCTTTCCGGCTTCATCAGTCGGTATATATAGATAAAATATAAATCATTTTTTTGTGTTTTTAAGTTTGAATATTTTATCCCTGAGCTTTGCCGCATCCTCAAACCGCATTTCTTTTGCAGCTTTCTCCATCTCCATGGTCAGTACATCTATATAATCATCTCTGCCGACTTTTTCTTCTAAAGTCATAAGTTCCTTCAGATTTTCCGAATAGTCTTCATACTCTTCCTGTTCTGGTCTGAAAGATTCGAACATGTCTTTATCTATTTCTTTCTTTATTGTTTCAGGGGTAATACCGTGCTTTTCATTATACGCCATTTGAATTTCCCGTCTCCTGTTGGTTTCGGAAATGGTCTTACCCATTGCAGGTGTTATCTTATCCGCATACATCAACACACGGCCGTTTACATTCCTTGCAGCCCTTCCGACTATCTGTATCAATGTCGTCTCAGATCGCAGGAAACCCTCTTTATCGGCATCAAGAATTGCGACCAGTGATACCTCCGGTAAATCGAGTCCCTCTCTGAGAAGGTTTATACCAACTATAACCTCAATTTCACCAGTTCTGAGCTTTTTTAAGACTTCTACTCTCTCAACCGTACCCAATTCCGAATGAAGATATAATGACCTGATTCCAAGTTCCTGAAGATAATCACTGAGTCTTTCGGACATCGATTTTGTAAGCGTGAGAACCAGAACTCTTTCATTGTTCCTTCTGGCAACTCTGATCTCCTCTAACAGATCATCAATCTGATTTTCAGAACTGCGGATTATAATCTCCGGATCAATCAATCCTGTTGGCCTTATAATCTGCTGGACAATGGTATCTGAATTTTCCTGCTCAAATTTCCCTGGAGTTGCAGAAGTATAAATAGTCTGGCCATGTCTTTTCTCAAATTCCTCAAATTTCAAAGGCCTGTTGTCATAGGCCGATGGCAGTCTGAACCCGTAATCCACAAGATTCTGCTTCCTGGCCAGATCGCCTCTATGCATTCCACCTATTTGTGGAACTGTTATATGAGATTCATCGATTACAAGCAGATAATCCTTATCAAAATAATCCATAAGAGTCCAGGGTGGGTCTCCGGGTTTTCTGCCGTCAAAATACCTGGAATAGTTTTCTATACCTGTACAATAGCCCAATTCACTCAACATTTCAAGATCCTGCCTTGTCCTCTGTTCTATTCTCTGGGCTTCAAGTAATTTATTCTGACTTCTGAAAGTTTTTACCTGGCCTTCAAGTTCATTTTCAATTAAGGAAATTGCATTTTTTATCTTTTCTTCCGAAGTTATATACTCAGTTGCGGGGAAAACAGTCATCTTATCGAATTCTTCAATTGGTTTTCTTTCCAGTGGATCAAAGCTGTATATTCTGTCGACTTCATCATCAAAAAATTCTATCCTGATACCGACATCTTCATAACTGGGATAAATTTCCAGTACTTCTCCCTTCAATCTGAAAGTTCCACCTTTAAAAACATCTTCAGATCTTTCATACTGTAACTGTGCCAATTTTAAAAGCATCTCTCTTCTCGCCATTCTTTTTCCCACTTCGAAGAAAAGGTTGATTTTTTTAAAATCTTCAGGATCACCCGACGCATAAATACACGAAACACTTGCAACCACAATGACGTCTTTACGGGTAATAACCGATTTCATTGTGGACAATCTCATTTTTTCTATTATTTCATTTATCTGGGCTTCTTTTTCAACGTACATATCTCTTGTTGGTATGTACGCTTCAGGCTGATAATAATCATAATAACTTATAAAAAACTCAACTTTATTTTCCGGAAAAAAATCTTTAAACTCTCTGTATAACTGCGCTGCAAGGGTTTTATTCGGAGAAATTATAAGTGTCTGCCTGTTGAGTTTTTCTATCAGACTCGCCACCGTAAAAGTCTTACCCGAACCGGTAACCCCCAGCAATGTCTGTTTCTGCCTACCCGTCTGAATAGACCGTATAAGCCTTTCAATTGCTTCGGGCTGGTCACCTGAAGGCTTGAACCTACTGTTCAGCTTGAACTGCATTTTTCTTCACCTTTTCCCAATACTCATCCAGTTTTTCAAGAGAAGTTTCTTCAAATACCAGGCCTTCTTCTTCAACCATTTTTTCCACCTGAACGAATCTGTTGATAAATTTTTTGGTCGCTTTCCTTAAAGCGTTTTCCGGGTCTATGAAAAGATGTCTGGAAAGATTGGTTATGGCAAAAAACAAATCACCGATTTCTTCTTCGGTTTTTATTTCATCAATTTCCACGGGATTGTTAAGTTCGACTTTCAGTTCATCAAGCTCTTCATCAACTTTTGCCAGGACATTTGAAAAATCGGGCCAGTCAAATCCGACCTCCGCCGCATTTTCCTGAATTCTTCTCGCCATACTCAAAGCCGGTAAAGCGGAATTAATTTTACCTATTCTCGATTTCTTCTTTTTTCCTTTTTCTGAGGCTTTTATGTCCTCCCACTGAGCATACGAATAACTGTATTTTTCCGGGTCTTTGAAAACATGCGGATGCCTTCTTATTAGTTTCTCGTTTAAAATATGAAGTACTTCGTATATATCGAATTCCCCATTTTCTCTGGCAATCTGTGAATGAAATACGGTCTGAAGAAGTAAATCGCCCAATTCTCCTTTTAATTCTTCCACATCTCCATTCTCAATGGCTTCCGCCACTTCATACGCTTCTTCTATGGCGTAGGGTTTAAGGCTTTCACGTGTTTGTTTCTTATCCCATTCACAACCGTTTTCCGATCTCAGTTTCTCCATTATGCCTATCAGTCTTGAAAATTCATCATTTTTATCAGTTCTATTCATCCGTCGCAGTTACACCCGCCTTTTGAAAATCACTATCTGTATTCTGTCTGAGACATTTTCGGAATGATCGGCGATATCGGATATCTTCTTTATGAGTTTTTTTATAAGTATTTTTTCAGCAAGCTCCAAATCTGTTTCGAATAGTTTTCTTATCAGATTTCTTTCGACCATATCACCTTCGTGTTCTCTCTCTTCAGCCTGAGAAACGTATTCATTGGCCTTTTCCAGATCGGTGAACATCAACTTTGCCGCTTCAGCCGTAGACTGGAAAGTACTCAGAGATACTTCAGAAAGTTTCACAAAATCTTCAATCATTTCTTCAGGTAATTTCATCTTCTGCAGGTCAATTTCGTCTGCAACCACTTCTGCCTTATTTGCCACTACATCAATGGATTCAACGATACCAAGTAAGTCTCCCCTGAAATTGGGAAGAAATGCTCCAAGATACATTTCCGATTCCATTTCCCTTCTCAGTGAATCAGCCTGAGTTTCAGCATTTCTGACATTTTCCGCCATTTCCGCGATGAGATTCTGATCGGAATCGGCATTTTCTATAAGTCTGAGCATTTCTTTCACCGTGAATTCAACAGCAGCCAGATGTTCCTCAAAAAGTTTTATTATTTTCAGTTCTTTCTTTCCAAAAAAATGCATAGTTCTCCTCCCGATTTTTATTTCATAATACTTCTTTAAGATATTTAGCCGTATACGAAGATTTGCATTTCAGTATCTTCATAGTTTCACCGCTGTATATTATATTTCCGCCTTTTCCTCCACCTTCGGGTCCAAGATCTATAATCCAATCAGAATTTTTAATTACATCAAGATTATGTTCAATAACCAGTACCGAATTACCTCTTTCAACGAGTCTTTCGAGTACTTCCACTAGTTTTCTTACATCTTCAAAATGTAATCCCGTTGTAGGCTCATCGAGAATATAAAAAGTTTTGCCAGTTGCCTTTTTTCTGAGTTCAGAGGCGATCTTAATTCGCTGGGCTTCTCCACCGGACAAAGTCGTGGCAGGCTGGCCAAGCTTGATATATCCAAGACCAACATCGGATAAAATCTGAAGTGTATCTTTTATTTTTGTTATATTCCCAAAAAATTCAAGTGCTTCTTCTATTGTCATTGCAAGAATATCTGAAATATTCTTCCCTTTATATTTTACTTCAAGTGTTTCTCTGTTAAATCTCTTCCCTTTACAAACATCACAATCAACGTATACATCGGGAAGAAAATGCATTTCTATCTTAACCTGTCCCTGACCTTCACAAGCCTCACAGCGTCCACCTTTAACGTTGAAGCTGAACCTTCCTTTTTTATACCCTCTGGCTCTTGCCTCTGCGGTATTCGAAAACAAATCACGTACAAAATCGAATACTTTGGTATATGTAGCCGGATTACTTCTGGGTGTTCGGCCAATTGGAGACTGGTCAAGGTTTACAACTTTGTCTATATACTCTATCCCGGAAATTTCTTTATGCTTTCCAACTTTATCATGTGTATGGTAAATCCTGTTTTTTAAAAGAGGATACAGCGTTTCATTAATAAGTGAAGACTTTCCGGAACCGGATACACCTGTAACACTTACAAGACATCCTAGTGGAAATTCAGCATTAACATTTTTAAGGTTGTTCTGTCCGGCACCTTTAAGCGTTATTCTTTCATCAGAAATTTCCCTTCTTACGGATTTCGTCTTTACTTCCATCTTTTTCTGTAAATAGGCTGCTGTATGTGATTTGGGTATATCTTCTTTGAATATCCTTTCGACTTCTCCCTGAAAAACAACTTCACCACCGTTGACTCCGGCATCCGGACCCATGTCTATTAAGTAATCCGAATTCCTGATAACCTGTTCATCATGCTCCACAACTACAACCGTGTTGCCAAGATCACGAAGCTCAACCAGAGTTTTAATGAGTCTTGTATTATCCCTTTGATGAAGACCTATAGTGGGTTCGTCGAGAACATAAAGCACACCCTGGAGTTTTGAACCTATCTGTGTGGCAAGTCTTATTCGCTGAGATTCACCACCAGATAAAGTGGAGGCACGTCTTGAAAGGCTTAGGTATTCCAGCCCAACATCAAGAAGGAATTTAAGTCTTCTGCTTATTTCTTTCAGTACATCTGTGGATATTTTACTTTCTCTTTCACTGAGTTTCAAATTTGTAAGGAACTTATACGCAAGATCAATAGGCATTTCGGTAATTTCATGTATGTTTTTCCCATTTATAGTTACAGCCAAAGCTTCTTTTCTGAGTTTTCTTCCATTACACTCATCACAGTCTTTAACCTGCATAAAATTATTTTCTATCCAATCCCTTATCCCTGTTGAACTCGTCTCGGAATACCTTCTCACTATGTTGTTGTATATTCCTTCAAATTGTCTTGATGACTCATAAAATCCCGTTTCAAATTCGAAGCGATGCTTTATCTTATCCGCCGAGCCAAACATTATGGATTTTTTAACAATTTCCGGCAGATCTTTCCAGACGATATTCTCGTCTCCACCGTAAAACTTGCAGACTTTTACGATGGTATCGTACATATACCCATCTTTCCACATCTTAATCGCACCTTCGGATATGGATTTATCCGTATCAACCATCAAAGATGCATCAACTTCCATTTTATATCCGAGTCCGGAACACTTGGGACATGCACCATACGGAGTGTTGAATGAAAATATTTTAGGTGTTATTTCGGGAATACTGATTCCACATTCAGGACATGAATATTCTTCACTGAACAGTTCTTTCTCATTCGTGTCGAGATTTTCTATTTCAACAAATCCTGCTCCCTCTTCAAGGGCAAGTTCTATCGAATCTGTCAAACGCTGAATATGATCTCTGTCTTCGACAAGCTTCAATCTGTCTATAATAAGTGAAATAGTGTGTCTTTTATTTTTGGAAAGTTTTATATCCTCTTCCAGGTCGTAAGTTTCAGAATCTATGAGAATCCTGGAATATCCCTTTTTTCGGAAACTTTCTATTTCCCTTTTGTACTCACCTTTTTTTTCTTTTACTATCGGAGCGAGTATCATTATTCGTGAGGACACTTCATTTTCGTTGAAAAGTATGTCAACGATTTCATCTACACTCATCTTGCTGAGTTTTTTACCGCATTCAGGACAATGAGGTATTCCTATATGCGCATAAAGAAGTCTGAGATGATCATAAATTTCAGTAACTGTACCGACTGTTGAACGTGGATTATGACTGACAGTTTTCTGGTCTATCGCCACTGAAGGTGAAAGACCTTCTATCGATTCAACATCAGGTTTTTTTAAATCACCTAAGAATTGTCTTGCATATGAGGACAAAGATTCCAGATACCTTCGCTGACCTTCTGCATAAATAGTATCAAAAGCCAATGACGACTTCCCCGAGCCGGATAAACCGGTGATTACTGTGAATGAATTCCGCGGAATTTCTACGTCGATGTTCTTGAGATTGTGTTCTTTTGCACCTTTAATAATTAATTTATCAAGCATTTAATCCTCTCACCATTTCTAATATTGAAGAGCAGTATTTTTTAATTTCCCCCATATCCGTCCCTTCAAGCATAACTCTTATCAATGGCTCGGTTCCAGATGGCCTTAGTAAGACCCTTCCCCTGTCACTCAATTCTGTTTTAATTTTATTTATAAACTCGTTGAGTTCTTCCGATTGCATTATAAAATCTTTATCTTCAACACGAACATTTTCCAGTACCTGTGGATACTCGGATATATCCACTATAAGCTCGGATAATTTTCTGTCAAAATATTCCATAGCTTCGAGAACGGTAAGTGAACTGATAAGTCCGTCTCCGGTGGTACTTCTATCCAGGAATATGATATGTCCTGACTGTTCACCACCCAGAATAGAATCGGTTGACATCATTTTTTCCAGTACATATCTGTCGCCTACTCTGGATCGAAGCATTCTGACTCCGATTTTTTCAAGGTACTTTTCAGTACCCAGATTACTCATGACGGTAGCCACTACAGTATTATTTTTAAGAATCCCCATTTCCTTAAAATAATTTGCGCATATGCACATTATTTTGTCACCATCAATAGTTTTACCTTCATCATCCACAAGTATACACCTGTCGGCATCGCCGTCATATGCTATTCCTATGTCTGCTTTTTCTCTGATAACATATTCCCCAAGCCTCTGTGTATGCTGTGATCCGCATTCCAGATTTATATTAACACCATCGGGTTCATCGTTGATTACAGTTACATCAGCACCAAGTGTTCTCATTATTTCCGGTGAAATCTGAAATGCCGCTCCATTGGATACATCCATTATTATTTTAAGGGTACCTTTTGAATTTCCCATCTTCAACTTACCAAATCTGTTAAGAATGTACTTTATGTATTCAGCCCTTGCCTGCGGGTAATATGTGATTCTTCCGATTTTATGTTCGGTATACACCTTTAACGCACCTGAAAGGATAATATCTTCAATTTCCTCTTCATCCTTATCCGGAAGTTTATAGCCATTCCTTATCACTTTAAGACCGTTGAATTCAAATGAATTATGGGAAGCTGAAATCATAACCCCTGTACATTGATGTATTTTTGTTATCAATGCCAGCGCAGGTGTCGGCATTACCCCACATCTGAGTACATTCATACCTCCTGCAGCAGCTCCGGATGCCACTGCATACTCAAGCATATCACAGGAAATTCTCGTATCCGATGCCAGTAGTAATGTTGAGCCGTCAACTCCGTCGATTATCTTGGCAATTGCATTTCCAAGCCTGAAAGCCAGGTCGGCAGACAATTCTTTACCAGCTATACCTCTGATTCCATCCGTTCCGAATAATTTTCTCATAAAATCATCCTTTGAATTTATTTATTATATTCTGAGCGTAATCTTTGTAAGAATCATAATTTACAAGCAATTGAGCGAATTTAACGGCATTACTGCTATCACCCAGATCCACATATGTTCTTACAAGATAATACAGAGCATGCTGGCTTAAAATGGAATTTTCCATCTCATAAACCATTCTGAAATACATTTCTGCAGAATTGTAATCTTTGACGTTGAAATAACTCAGACCCAGATAATACACCGAGTCATCGTAATAATCGTTGTCAACTGTTTTCGAAAGTCTTACTGCATTTTCAAAAAGTGGTATTGCACTTCCGTATGATTTACTTTTATAGAAGGAATAACCTTCGGTATAATACTCGGCTATAGCCTTTCGATATGCCAATGTCCTCTTTTTTTCATACACTTTCGAAAGATCGGATAATGCAAGTGTTTCGAGTCTGGCATCTTCAAAATAACGGGCACTCTCTTTGTTATTACCCGAAGACAGCATATCTTCACCCAGAAGAAGGTATTTATATCTTAATGCATCTTCTTCTCCTGGGGGAATAGGCTCATAACGTTTCTCGGTTTCTATCTGTTTTTTCAATGCAGTAATTTCTATGTCATTTCCATCGATAACCGAATTCAATTCCACTATCTGAGCCTTGAGGGAATCAATGCTAACATTCAATTTCTGTATATCATTTTTATACCCCAATATTTCTTCTTCAAGAGTCTGAATTGCAGACCCGGAATCCGACAGATCACTTATTTTTTTGTTAAGTGAGGCGATTTCGATATCCTTGCCGTCACTTTCTTCTATGAGTAAATCTCTTTCTTTTCTGGTTTCATCCAGACTTTTCTGTATGTCTGCAACTCTCTGCTGTAAATCCTTTATTCTCTGATCACCATAATCGATATTGCCCAGCTGCTCTTTCAGCCTATCTATTTCTTTGTTTTTATCAAAAAGTTCATTCTGATATTTTTCAATCTCTTTTTCATAAACAAGCTTCATTTCCGCGATGGCGGTGTTGCTGACTGTCGAAGCCTGGGTAATTTCTGTATTCTTTTCTTTGGAAAGAGATTCAATCTGATTGGACAGAACATTTATACTGGCACTCTTCTTTTCGAGTTCATCCTCCAGTCTGTCTATTTCAGTATTCAGGGTGTTGATTTTTGCAGTATATGTTGCCGCATCTGTAATGCCATTTACGTTTCCGGTCTGAGTATATTTAACAAGTTTTTTCTCCAGTTCCTGATTCGTGACATTTACCCTGTTAAGTTCCATGGTGAGAGTTTCAACTTGCTGAGAAAGGTTTGCCTTTTCTATTCTGTACTTTTCAGCTTCATTAGAATTCCTGAAATATAGTAAGAAAAAAATGATAAATGCAGCCGCAAATATCATGGTAAAAATGAAGAATATCCTCGCTAACTTTTCCAATGTAATCTCTCCCTGTTTTCTTTTTTTAACATGGAAATATTATAACATCATTCTATTTTATGTCGAATATTAGTAGCTGGCACACTTAATATAAATAAACTTCGTTACAAAAGAATAACTATACCCTTCGGCAATTCAAAGCCACATTTCTCATCAGTATAGCTGTCGTAACAGTCCCGACACCTCTGGGTACAGGGCTTATGCTTATGTTTCTTTCTTCTTCAAGCTTTTCATCTCTTTTTACGTCTCCGACAAGTTTCCCCTCAACGAAGTTTATCCCGACATCCAAAACAACTGTATCCTGTGATATATCCTCCGTATTTACTATTCCGTATTTACCCGCCGCAACAACCAGTATATCAGCACTTATAATATTTCCATTCATATTTTCTGTACCGGTATGACAGACTCTGGGAGTGGCATTGTGTTTTCTCTGCAACATCATCAGAGCAAGTGGCTTTCCAACTGTACTGCTTCTGCCGATAATTACTGCATTCTTACCTTTGGTCGGAATGGAATAATAATCCAGCATTTCCATTACCGCTTCAGCTGTACATGGATAGAAATAAGGCTTTTCATAAACGATCAACCCTATATTCGCAGGTGTACGACCTTCTATATCTTTTTCAGGTGAAAGAGCTTTAAGGGCTTCCAACTCATCAATTTCAGATGGCAGCGGATGAGAAATCATTATGCCGTCGACGTTTCCGTCGATGTTCAATTCATGTATTTTAGCCAAAAGCATCTTCGTATCCGCACCGGAAAGATTAATATGTTCAAAATCAATACCGAGTTTAGATGCATTTTTCCCCTGTGAATTTATATAAGCCATTGTTGAGTCATCGGGATCAACACTGACGGTAACCAGTTTCGGAGTTTTCTCCGTGTTTGCAATTATATTTCTGGTCTCTTCGTTGATCTTCTTAGCAATTATTTTCCCATCAAGAATCATAATCTTACCTCCAAGCTGTATTTTTTATCTTCTATTCTCAATATTTCCATTCCGTTTTCTTTCATTCTGAATAAATCTTTTTTCAACGATTCGTAGTATTTAAGAAATGCTCTCACATCAGATATTATAAATTCCTTTTTTTCAATTTTCCCTGCAAGTGAAAAAACTCTGCCTTTTCCGTATATTATTATCTTCTCCCCCAAAGTCAACTCATTATGCCTATCCGACACCTCATAGAATTTGACACCGTCAAAAGCCTGATACCTGTTCCCCAAAGATATAATGGAAGTGATTATAGCCAGCTTAAAAATCGAATCCGTTAAAAAAATGCGTTTGCCAAAGCCGAACACTTTCCCGAATTCGAAAAGAAATCCATAGCTCCGGATATTTTCCTGTACGATATCCAGTGGCCCTTCTATTTTAATCTCATCATTCGATTCGTTTTCATCTTCCTTTTTCCCTTCAAAAACTGATGCCATTATGTTTTTCAACTCGTTTTTCATTTCATCTCTTGTCCTCAATACGGTTTTAAGTGGTATTTTTCTCTTCATCAGCGAATCCATAGCCCCGGAATCGTAGAGTATTGTTAAAACTCTTTCTGTCAGTAAAGAGTATCCCATTCTGGATATAAAATCCCTTATATCCTTAAAATTTTCTTTTCCTCTTATTTTCACTATCGAATCCGAAACGGCTGGACCTATCTCCTTCAGCGAATTGAACCCTATTATCACGCATTCCCCCGAAATCTCTGCTTCCTGAAAAGAGTCATTTATATCGACACCTCTTATATCAACATCGTTATTTTTTGCTTCAAGAATGAGTTCAAAATTTTTTTCGTATTTTCCATTTTCATATTTAAGAAGTGATTTATAAAAGTTAAGTGGGAAATGTACTTTTGCATACATAAGGCTGTAGGTAATGAGAGCATAAGCTGTGGCATGTGCCCTGTTGAAAGCATATCCTGCAAATTCCAGGAATTCTTTGAACATATTCTCCGCGGTATCTTCATCAAGATTATGATTCAGCATCCCTGAGATGAAATCTTTTTCGAGTTTTATGAGCTTTTGTGGATTTTTTTTCGCCATCGCTTTCCTCAGTTCATTCGCCTGTAAAGGTGAGAAATCTGCGAGTTTCATGGCTATTTCCATAACCTGTTCCTGAAAAACAGGAACACCGAATGTATCGTTGAGAATTGATTTTATAACAGGATGGCGATAAATCACCTTCTTGCCATTCTCTTTTCTTTCAATGTATTCATCTGTCATTCCACTCTGACCTGGCCCCGGTCTGTTTAACGATATCAAAACGGAAATATCCTGGAAATTTTTCGGATTTGTCCTTTCAAGAAGGTATCTCCCGCTTCGGCTGTCAAGCTGGAATATGCCTGAACAATTATCGGTGGCGAAGGCATCGTATACACTTTCATCTTCAAGATCGATTTTAAAAAAATCTTCTCCACTAAACGATTCATTCCCATCACCGTATATATCCCTCAAAATGGATAAATTACTCAATCCAAGAATATCCATTTTAATTATCCCGCATCTGTTCAGCGAATCCATATCGTATTCGGTAACAAATACATCCTGTGAATATTCATATACCGGCACTAATTCTCTTATATCGATTTCAGAAAAAATTATTCCCGCAGCATGTACAGATTTATGATGTGGTAATCCGATTAAAGTATTTTTAAGATTCGAATACCTGCCATTGTCCACTTCGGTAATCGGAATTATCTTTTTTCTGGCTATTTCCCTGACTGCCAGTTTTTCTCCATATGTACCATAGGTACCCACATGAACGACTTTTTCCGAACCGTATTCCTCCCTGAGTGAAGCTATCAGGTTCTGTCTGTTTTTATCGTCTATATCTATATCAATATCCGGGTAATCATCTCTGTCAATACTTATAAAGCGCTCGAATATGAGTTTGTTCTCTATAGGATCGGGAATCGTTATACCGAGAACGTTGACCACAAGCGAGCCAACAGAAGATCCCCTTCCCGGACCGACTACAGCATTTATACTTTTCGCTTTTCTGACAATTGCGTCTGCCAGAAGTATGTATTCGGAAAATTTTTTTGCAGTTATAACTTCGAGTTCACGGTTTATTCTTTCAACGTATTGTGGTTTTTCAAAAAAAGGAGAGTTTTCAAAATTCCTGAAAACACGTTCTTTCAATATGCTTTCTGAATTTTTATCAATTTCTTTATATACTTTAAGCATTTCAAAATCGGTTTTTATATCAAAGACTTCTATTTTATCTACTATCGAGATGATATTATCAACAGATTCATCGGATATGTTCATATCACTCTTAAGTTTTTCCGATGTTTTATACACAAGTTCTTCAAGATTATTTTTTTCATACTTTATATCACTCATCATTTCCAGAAGAGAAAGGTCTTTCTTATCCAGAAAGCATACCTCGGGAAAATAAACACATGGAATTCCACCAGTATCAACTGATCTGTTACTAATACTGATACCAAAATAAATCTGTTTGATGTCTTTGTACTTTTCAGCTAACAAAATATTATTAACAACTTTAATAACATTCTCTGAATTTATAATATTTTCAAGAGAATTTATTTTGTTTCTGTATTTTATGATTTCAAAATATCCAGCCCTGTTTTTCGCAAAAAAATGCCAGCCTTTATCCCCGGCTTCATATCCCAAAACAGCTTTAATTCCCTTTTTTTTACAATTCTCTATTAAATATGGCCAGCCTGAGAGAGTTCTGTCGCAAATGGCTGCATACCCAAGACCATTTTCTTCACATTTTTCCACTAATGATTCTATTCTGATTGTCGAATGAAGGATATCGTAGCAACTATGGACGTGAAGCACATCTTCCCCCTTATAGGCAATTCTCGCATCAATACAAGGAATTTCAACGAAAGAATTCTTAAAACAAAAAGTTTATTTCGCTTAAGTATATCACAATGATTAAATATCAAAAAGCTCTTACAACTCCATTATTCGCCATACTTTGGTATTAAAATATCGGATAAAAAAGGATAAAAATATGATAGAATATCCTTATGGGGACTTTTAAGAGTATTATTGATAAACTTGCTTACCGAAGCGGGGTTTTCTCCGAGATAAAAGTCAGAATGATATTGAATTCATGGGAAGATATCCTGGGCAGTAATCTTGCGTCAAAAACAAAGCCGCTGGCAATTCGTAATGGGGTTTTATACGTGTTGTGTGAGGATGGAGTATGGGCTTCTGAATTGAGATTCCACACAAATGATATACTGAAGTTGTTAAATGAAAAATTACAGGATATAAGGGACGTAAAATCAATCAAGATAGTAAGAAGGAGTGAAGAGGTTGTCGATTAATTATGATGCCAATAACATCAAAGTTCTTAGAGGGTTGGAACCTGTTCGTAAAAGACCCGGTATGTATATTGGCTCTATTGGAAAAAGCGGATTACATCACCTGGTTAACGAAATAGTTGATAACAGTATTGACGAAGCTTTGGCAGGTGTATGTGAAAATATAGATTTGACTATTTACGAAGATGACAGCATACAGGTCGATGATGATGGTAGGGGTATACCCACCGACATGCACCCCGAAGAGAAAAAAAGTGCGCTTGAAGTCGTTTTAACAACGCTTCACGCCGGTGGTAAATTCAACAAAGACACTTACAAGGTAAGTGGCGGTTTGCATGGTGTTGGTCTTTCGGTTGTTAATGCATTATCCGAATGGTTGATAATAGAGGTCAGACAGAAAGGAAAGATATTCAGGCAGAAATACGAGAGAGGCCATCCGGTTTCCGAGCTCGAGCTTGTTGGTGAAAGTGACAGTACCGGTACAAGTGTAAGGTTCAAACCCGATCCGTTGATATTCACCACTACCGTTTATGATTTTGATCTTTTGAACAACAGGATTATGGAAAAAGCTTTCCTGAACCCAAAACTTAAATTTACACTTAAAGATTTACGCGAAGAGGAAAAAACGGAAATCACACATCATTATTCCGGTGGATTATCGTCTTTTGTACAGTATATGTCTAAAAAGCATAAACCACTACATCCGGAACCAATATATTTCTCGGGAAACAGTAACGATATTGAAGTGGAAGTGGCCATGCAATACGTTAAAACCGATGAAGAGAGAGTAAGGACATATGTAAACAACGTAAATACTGTTGAAGGAGGAACTCACCTTACAGGTTTCAGAACCTCCCTTACCAGGTTGACAAACGAGTTTATAAAGAAATTCAATCTCTTAACCAACGGTAAAACACAGAAAAGTACCAAGAAGGATACTGCCGATCTTGTCATAACAGGATCAGATGTCAGAGAAGGACTTGTTGCAGTAGTAAGCCTTAAGGTTAAAGAACCTCAGTTTGAAGGTCAGACAAAAGGTAAACTGGGAAACGAAGAAGCCTTTGAAGCAGTGGCCAAAGTGGTAAAAGACCGTTTATCCGAATATTTTGACATACATACAGATGTTTCCAAGATAATACTTCAGAAAATCATACAGGCTGCCAAGGCAAGACAGGCGGCAAGAAAAGCAAGAGAAATGGTGAAGAGGAAAAACGCCCTTGAATACTCTACACTACCTGGAAAACTTGCAGATTGTTCCACCAGAAAGCGCGAATTATCAGAAGTATTTATTGTCGAAGGAGAATCTGCGGGTGGTTCAGCTAAACAGGCTAGAGACAGAGAATTCCAGGCAATTTTGCCTTTGAGGGGTAAAATCCTGAATGTTGAAAAGGCCTCAATGGAAAAAATACTTAAAAGTGATACTATAAGCGATATAATAACCGCCATAGGTACTGGTATAGATGATAGTTTTGACATAACAAAGGCCAGATACGGAAAAGTATTCATAATGACCGATGCCGATGTTGATGGTGCCCATATAAGAACTCTGATACTTACCTTGTTCTTCAGGCATTTCAGAGAACTCATAAATGAAGGTATGGTATATATAGCAATACCACCACTTTTCAAAGTCTCTTCCGGAAAAGAAGAGTTTTATGTTTTCTCTGAAGAAGAGATGAGAATTAAGGTGGATGAACTTAAAGAAGCTGGTAAGAAAAATGTAGGTATTCAGAGATATAAAGGTCTTGGCGAAATGAATCCCGAACAGTTATGGGCAACGACCATGGATCCAAAACGCAGGGTAATAGCCAAAGTAAGTATTGAAGATGCTGAATTTGCTGATAATACGTTGACCACTTTGATGGGAAACGATATTGAAAACAGGAGAAAGTTTATTCAGCACCATGCGTTACAGGTTACCAATCTGGATATATAACAAGCGGGTAATGTGCCTTGTTGTCCAGAGCTAAATTAGGGTTACTACTGATCATTGTTTTTGCGGTAATTGCCTTTATAATTCCAAAAACATTTATGTTATTATCCGATAAAGGCTCTGAAAGAGTTATCGGCGTAAGTTCAGCAGATAACATATCGGATAAAGTGTTGAACAATTATTTTATGATCAGCTGGCAGCCTTCGCTGGACTACGTAAAAAAGTATATGCAATCCAGATACCATATAGATGAAGTCAACAATAACGGTGATGGAACATATCTGATTGTAAGCGAAAACAAAGCGGCATTTGTGGTGAAGTGTGGAGATGAAGCTCCGTATTTATCCACAAAAAATGGAATCAATATATGGAATCTTAGCAGCAAGGAAGAATTCAGTTATATGGATTTACCGATGGTATTCGGTGAAACTATTAAAGAAATCGGGGAAGTTATTTCTGTTATTTCCGAAACACCGTTAAAATTCAGAAATTATATTTCATCGGTTGATGCAAATGCGAAAAAAATATATTTCAGAAATGGTAATGTACTTATTACTCATTCCTGGGAGTATTTAAAAATAATGGATTGGGATTCTTTTATTGCCGATCTGAAGATAAAAACTATTTACGAGCTCTACAGTAACGGCAAATATTTTCCAATCAGTCGGGAGAGGTGAAGTTGAATGGCTGATAGTTTTGAGGTATTGACATCTGTAGATATCGGCTCTCATACCATAAAGGGTATGGTTTTTGCTGTCGAAAGTAATGACACGGAAGTACTGGCATATTCGAGAGTCAAATCCAGAGGGTTCGAACAGGGAGAGCTTAAGGATATAGTGGCTTTGAAAGAATCATTGCAGAGTCTGCTTGAAGATCTCAGCGGTCAATTACCCAGAAGGATGGAATCGTATTTTATAATTTCTTTCGTGGAAAAAACCACTTTTCTAACTGAGGAAATTAAGACCATAACAATAGGAAATGGAACCGTACAGAATATTACAGACGAACACGTTATGGAAATATACAGCAAAATATCATCCGAAAACATAGAAGAATACGACGATGGTTACAGCGATGGTTTTGAACCGGTTTCATCGTCAAGAAACATATTACATGCCATACCACAAAATTATATTCTCGACGGAGTAAAAAGTGTTTTAAATCCCATTGAAATGGAAGCTTCCACACTGGGAATAAAGGCTTCCGTTATAACAATAGAATCGACAATCAAAGATTCGCTTTCAAATGCTTTCGGAGGGCTAGTAGGTGGCGAAAAACCGATAGTATATTCCAGCCCGTTCGTTTCATCGATGGTAGTCCTGAACGGAATGGAAAAAGAAAGAGGGGTAGTATGTCTTGATCTGGGACATTCTTACACTTCGATTTGTTCATATATGAATGGTTCCATATTTTATATGAAATCTATTGAACAGGGAATAAAACAGGTTATAAAAGATATAGCACAGGTATTCCATACGTCCTTTGACGAAGCGGAACGATTGTTAAACACATATGGAAAAGTAGCACTTAAAGACACCTCTTCTGAAACCATCAGTTATGTAACGCTCGATGGAAAGACGACAAAGCAGATAACTACCGCTCAGCTCTCAATTGTAATATATGCGAAAGTAAGGGAAATACTGAATCTGATAAAAAGAGAAATCAGGGTAGTTAACAACAAGATGCTTGAAGAAGGTGAAAATGGTATACCGGGTGGTTTTGTAATTACCGGTGGAGGTTCAAAAATTGAAGGTATGATAGAATTCATCCGCGAAGTCTTCAAAGTATCTGTCAGAGTTGGGCATATAGGTACGGGAAGTTTCGTTCCAAAATATCCCGATGACCTCGAAGATGCAGTTTTTTCCGGGTGTTTTGGCAACATTTACTGGTACAAGCTTGCGGGTGGCTTTGAAAATGTTGAAACTGTAGATAAAACTGACAAGAAAAGAAAGAGAAGGGCAGCAGCCAAACCTGAAAAACAAGGAAACAACACATTCGATAAAATTTTAAATTTCTTAAAAAAATTAGTTTAAGGAGGCGTTCCCGTGGCGTTTGAAATAGATGATGGTAGCGATATCAGGAGACCACCTAAGAGAAATCCCACAATAAAAGTCATAGGTGTTGGTGGGGCAGGAAATAATGCGGTTAACAGAATGATAGAAAGTGGAATTCATGGAGTGGTTTTTGTTGTGGGAAACACCGATTTACAGGTACTCGAAGATTCCAAAGCCGATATAAAAATACAATTGGGAAAAGAACTCACCAGAGGGCTTGGAGCCGGAGGAAATCCCGAAGTGGGAGAAAAATCCGCATACGAAAGCCGTGAAGAGATTTTAAGCGTACTTGATGATACGGATATGCTGTTTATAACTGCGGGACTCGGTGGTGGAACCGGTACGGGTGCGGCACCTGTAATAGCTAAATTTGCCAAGGAAATGGGAATACTCACAGTCGGAGTGGTTACGACTCCGTTTTATTTTGAAGGCAACAGCAGATGGGTTAACGCCAAAAATGGTCTTATGAGCTTTAAAGAGAATGTTGATACATTGATTAAAATATCAAACAATAAATTACTGGAAGAATTCCCAGGTGATATAACGGTAATGGATGGTTTCTTGAAAGCGGACGAAGCACTTCATCAAGGTATTAAAGGGATAAGTGAAGTAATAACTAAACGCGGACTTATAAACCAGGACTTCGCCGATATCGAATCCGTAATGAGAGATGCCGGAGTGGCATTCCTGGGAATAGGAATCGGAAAGGGAGAAGACAGAGCACAGCAATCTGCTATAAAGGCTATGGATAGTAAACTTCTTGAAAGGCCAGTGGATAATGCAACGGCTGTAATTCTCAATATTTCTTCCAACAAGAATATCACGATGAAAGAAATGAATCTTGCCGCTGCGGTTATAAGACAGCGCTGCAGTGAAACTGTCGATATGAAATTCGGTCTTATTCTGGACGAAGACTTACCTGAAGATGAAGTAAGGGTTACCCTTATAGCCACAAAGTTCGAAGATAATGAAGACTTGTTAAATATGGATGGAGATATTCCTGCTGTGTTCAGGCTGGGACTGACAGAATTCTTAAGAGGCGAGTAATATGTCGGCAAATTTGGATTTATCTAAAGGTTATAAAAAATTCGGAGAGGTACTGGTAGAAAATGCGGGTGTTTCCAAAAGGGACATCGAGCTCGCAGTTTCTTTGCAGAAAAAGGAAAAAAAGCCTCTTGGCCATATACTGGTTGAAAAAGGAATAATAACCTGGAATGAAATTGCCCGTGCGATCTCCAAACAGTACAGAATACCTCTTATCGAAGATATAACTAACCTTGAAATACATCCCCGTGCATTGTCTGTTTTCACCAAGGCTAATGCGGAAAATTGGCGTTTCATACCTTTTCAGATAACGAAAGATAATAGGCTGAAAATACTGACTGACCAGGTAAACAACATGATATCGCTCAGTAAGGATATAAGTTTTATGACTGAAAAGGAGCCAGAATTCTATATAACTTCAACTCCGAATATAGATATGCTTCTGAAAGAATATTTCGGAAGCAACATTGAGATAGTCAAAGAACTCGGAGAAACTGTAGAACCCGAATCCACTGCAGATACCCTTGAGTTAGGTGATATAACCTACTCTGGAAAAGAAGAGAATGAAGAAGAATCCGGCCCGATTATTAAACTGGTTAATCAGATGATACACGATGCCGTAGTGCAAAACGCCAGCGATATACATATTGAACCGTTTGAAAAAACAGTCAGAGTCAGATACAGGGTTGACGGACTGTTGAGAAAAATCACGGAATATCCCATAAAAGTGCATAATTCAGTAATTTCGAGAATAAAGATACTTTCCAAACTGGATATAGCGGAAAGAAGATTACCTCAGGATGGTAAATTCTTCAGGCATAAAGATGGGGAACAGTATGATTTTCGTGTTTCGACTATGCCGACGAGTACACATGGTGAGAAAGTTGTTCTCAGGGTTTTACAGGTATCCAATTCCACAAAAAGGCTGAAAGACCTGGGTTTTTCCGACCACAATATGGACAGAGTGAAAACTCTTCTGGAATATCCATACGGAATAATTTTGGTTACCGGGCCTACCGGCAGTGGTAAGTCAACAACGCTGGTCGGTATACTGAATCATCTGAAAAGTATAACCAAAAACATAGTTACCATTGAAGATCCTGTTGAATACAGCATATCGGGTATAACTCAATGTCAGGTACATCCGGAAATAGGATTGAATTTTGCAAGATTCCTGCGTTCAATACTCAGACAGGACCCGGATATAATAATGGTTGGAGAAATCAGGGATAAAGAGACAGCGCAACTTGCGATAGAAGCTTCCATGACCGGTCACCTTGTGTTCAGTACTTTACATACAAATACGGCTGCCGCTGCAATTAACAGGCTTTTAAACCTTGGAATAGAACCGGATATGCTTGGTGTTTCACTGCTCGGCGTTATAAGCCAGAGACTCGTGAGAAGCCTTTGCAACAACTGTAAAAAACCTGAACTGTTAACCGATGAAACTATACTGGCAGATGCGAAAAGGATTTTCAGGAATCAGAAAGAATACCAAACTTATCAGCCCGTTGGATGTCAGAAATGCAGAAATTCCGGCTATCACGGCAGAACAGCGATACATGAAATTCTTATCAACAATTCAAAAATAAGGGAACTTATGAATGATATGGCATCAAAAAGCCAGATCGAGCAGGTTGCACGTAAATCTGGTATGAGAACGATGTTCCAGGATGGAATTGAAAAGAGTTTACTTGGTATTACCAGTCTTAACGAAATCAGAAGGGTTGTTGTAAATGAATGATGATAAAAAAGACATAAGCTATCATGGTAAAACACCTGATCAAATACTTTCTGAACTCGATGAAAAAAAGGAAATGAATAGAAGTAAAATAAAAAAAAGCAGGCGACCTCTGCTTTTTCTTTCTGTTAGCGTTTTATTGATCACCGTTGTATTTCTGATTTATTACCTGTATAAATTTAACTCCCAGACAGTTGAATATATGGCAAAATCCGGTAGTGCAGTAGTGAGAATCGTATCTGAAAAAGAATACCTGTACGGTGATCCGATAAACATTTCAGTCAAACTATCCAACTCTTCTTCAAGAGAACTGGAAATTGAAATAAGTGATTTTGAATTCTACATTACAAATGTTGATGATGGTAATGAATACTCTTTCAAGTACCCGCCGGGGGTTAAAGTGACACTTGACAGGTATGATTCACGCGATGTTTTCAACTTTGCCAGGGAAAACCCCTATTTTACCCTGAACCCAGGAGAATATACGGTAGAATCAAGGGTTAAAATTGGCGGAGAAACTCTGAATATGGTTAAAACATTTCTGGTGACAGAACAATCAGGAGTTGAGTTTGTATTCTTTGACGACTATTTAAATCCCGGCCAGCAACTTGAATCTTATATAAGGGTTAAAAATTATTCACCCGAAACGAGTGAATTTGAATTCGGGAATTACAGTGTCAGTTTCACAAAAGACGGTGAACAGATTTACGGTATAAGAAGTGATTTTGACAACGCGACATATGTACTGAAATCAGATGAAAGAATAGACGTGCCGTTGGAGAAATTCCAGGTACCGGATATCCCCGGAGAATACGAGTTGATTTACAGCTACTTCTTGAACGATGCGCTTAAAGATGGCAAACGCAGTCTGATAGTTCATGATACCTCTATTGATGTTGATTTCAACAAGATAAGGATATTGCCTTATTCTCTCAAAGTGATGGGAGAAGGGGGATTGTACGAGGCAGAATTCTACGTGGTCAATGATTCCGGAAAAACAGTATATGAAACTGTTGAAAGCGTTTTCTTTTCAATAAGCAAAGGGGGCAGGGAACTTTTCAGGTATACCTCAGATCCCTACAGAAAACTCAATATAATAATTCAACCTTATTCAAAGAGAATATTTTTCTCTTCAAAAGAATGGAGAACCCTGGAATTGGTTGAGAGCGGAGAATACGAGGTAAAAATGATTCTTAAACTGCATGGCAAGCAGCTGGAATATTCTGAAATTCTAAACGTGTTGCCCAAGACAAACGAGTAATATAAATATACAGAATTAAGCGGAGGTCTTAAATATGAGTGATTTAAAATATAAAGTGTCAAGGGATCCTGTACATGGTGAAATATATCTATATCCACTTGAGCTGTTATGTGCTGATACAAGGCCATTACAAAGATTAAGAAGGGTTTCCCAGTTAGCCGGAGCTGAAAGGGTATATCCAAGTGCAACTCATACGAGATTCCTTCATTCACTTGGTGTTATGCATGTTTGTGGGGAGTATGCGGATCACTTGGATTTCTATCCCGCAAGGACACGTATTCTTAGAATTGCCGGTCTTGTTCACGATATTGGTCACGGACCTTTCAGCCATCAATTCGATGAAACCGTTTACAGAAAAGCCGGCATCGAGGAAGGTCATGATCAGCAAAGAGAAAAAATCCTCAAAGAATTTATGCCTGGAGAGATGCTCAAAATATTCAACGATAGAATGAAAACAAACTGGAAACAAAACATTATAAAAGATCTCAGTACAATTACCGGCACAAGTCCCGAGACAGAAGAGGAAATTCTTGAGGGATTTAAATTACTTATGGATAAAGTGTGTGAAGTCTTTGAAGGAGAACGTCACGGGTCTGTCGATTTCAACATAGTTCAGGGACCACTTGGGGCTGACAGAATTGATTTTATAAAAAGAGATGCTTATTATTGTGGAACCGTTGAATATGGAACCATTGACCTTAAGAGAATTATAAGATACTCTTCCGTATCGACAAAAGATGACAAGCAAGTATTATCATACAGTGAAAAAATAATGGACAGTATATACACCGTTTTGTTTGGCAGATTCATGATGTATAAAAATGTATATTTCCATAAAACTGCCAGAGCTGCCGATATGATGCTGCAGAAAGCCTTGGAGCTTTCCTATGATTTTATGAGCATGTACGAAAGGGTAAACGATCCGGAAAAATTTGTACATCTGACTGAAGAAGCGGTAATATATGAAATCAAAAATTACGCCCTGAATGAAATGAAAAAAGAAGAAAAAAATATGGATGCCATAGAGGCATTCGAAATACTTGACAGATATAATCAGAGAAATCTGTGGAAAAACGTACTCGAGATTTCTTTTTCCACTACAGGTGTTGATCCAAGCAGAATTGCCAACGGAGTTGGTGAAGACAATCTGAAGAATATAAAAAGCAACATAGAAAAAGCCTTAAACGGAGATATGCCTGAATACGACAGGAAAGAACTTAACGAAATTCTCAACGGATTCGATGAAATATTCAAGATTGACACGCCATATAAACTCAGCTTAGTACATCCGGCAGAATTTCTGGCAAATCATGTCTTTCTAAGAGTATCATATGACAGTGACTACAAACTGGTAGATTTTGAAAAATATCTTTTGAAGAATCCTTTTTACAGGTCTATTTCCGGAAGTCTGGTTCAGATGGTGAGGATATACATTACTGTAGATTGCAGGGAAATCCTGGATAGATATTCCGTACTGCCTAAAGATACAGAACTCAATCTCACTACAAGGTGGTGACATAACATAAAAAGAAAATCCATACTTTTGCTGCTTGATTCCCTGATTCTGTTTTTTTCCGGTATACTTTCACTTTTCATAAGGTTTGGATGGGATTTCAATTTAATACATCTTTATTTGGCACCGGTTATAATATCCACAATTATCGGAAGCCTTTCTTTGGTTCTTAACGGAACATACAAGATAATCTGGGCATATATGAATAATTCCGACATACTTGTTCTGATCAGAGGAGTGTCTGTTGGTTTTTTACTTTCAATTCTTGTTGATTTCATATCTCCTTTTATATTACCTAAATCAGTCGTAATAGTACAGTTTCTAAGTGCCGTAATCCTTTTAATGCTGTCAAGAATATGGTGGATATGGAATTTACAATCTAAAAATATCATTGAAAAACACAGGAAGACGAACAATATCTGTATCATTGGTGCCGGTGAAGCCGGTGTAATAATCCTGGAAGACTTGAAAAAAAATGTATCACGCGGCAGAGTGGTCTGTTTCATAGACGATTCTCCAAGAAAAATAAACAGAAAAATCAGGGGAATAAATGTTTTCGGACCAATTAAAAACACATCCAAAATACTCGAAAATAAAGAGATTGACGAGGTTATAATTGCAATTCCTTCCGTAGATTCAGTTACTATGAAAAATATTATTTCCTATGTGGATATAAACAAATACATTGTAAATGTTATGCCTTCACTTTCAGAAATAATAGGAAAAAAGACGGATATAAATTCTCTCAGAAAAATATCAATTGAAGACTTGCTCGGACGGGAAGAAGTCAATATTGATCTTGAAGGTATCAGCAAGAATTTACAAGGACAAACCGTCATGGTTACCGGTGCGGGCGGCAGTATAGGCGGGGAGATTGCGAGGCAGATAGCTAGACTGAATCCCGAAAAAATACTGTTACTCGGTCGTGGAGAAAACAGCATATACAACATAGAACAGGAATTTTCAGTTTCATTCCCCGATCTGAAAATAGCCAGGATAATTGCTGATATCACTGACAGAGAACATATGGATTCTATTTTCATGGAATACAAACCGAATATAGTATTTCATGCTGCAGCACATAAGCACGTACCCCTGATGGAAGAAAATCCTTCAGAAGCTTTCAGGGTAAATTCTTATGGCTCATCAATAATTATAGACCTTGCAAAAAAATATTCTGTCGAGCGATTTACATTAATTTCCACTGATAAAGCCGTTAATCCAACTTCCATCATGGGAGCTTCCAAAAGACTCGCAGAAATGTATCTGAAATCAATATCTATGGAAAGTAAAAATACCAGATTCTCCATAGTGAGGTTTGGAAATGTACTTGGGAGCAGGGGAAGTGTAATTCCAAAATTTAAAAAACAAATAGCCAAAGGCGGGCCGGTTACAATAACACATCCGGATATGAAACGTTTTTTCATGACAATTCCCGAGGCGGCATCGTTGGTAATTCAAGCTTCAAACTTTTCGAAAAACGGAGATCTGTTCATACTCGACATGGGAGAACAGGTATATATAAGGGATCTTGTCGAAAACATGATTATTCTTTCCGGATTCATACCGAATCAGGATATTAACATAGTATATACTGGAATACGTCCTGGTGAAAAATTGTATGAGGAACTTTTTTTAAATTCTGAAAACGCCTTAAAAACGGAGCATCCAAAAGTTTTCAGGGTTATTGAAGAAGAAAAGATGTGTCCAGAAAAGATTCTGGAAATTATAAAAAATATATACGAAGCCAGTTTAAATGGAAAGTATAGACAAATGTTAGAGATTATTGATTCTTTCGCACCCGACAACCTGATAAAAAAATAAAGGAGGGAAATTCATGCTCAACAAACTGGAGGAATACCTCAAACCACAGAACGTGGAAGAAGCGTGGAATATGTACAGCAACAAGGAAAATGCTCTTTTTTTAACAGGTGGATTGTCAGTTTCGCTGAGAGAAGATAATTCCACAAATGTTTTAATCGATTTGAAAAACACTCTTTCCAAAGACATATCATATGACAGCGACAAATTGACTATTGGCGGTGGCGTATCGGTAAATGAATTAATAGACAAAGCAGATGATGGCCTTCTTAAAGATTCTCTGAAATGCATTGGCAGCCATCAGATAAGAAACATGTCTTCAATTTCCGGAGGGATTGCCCAGAGATATGCCTGGTCCGATCTGATAAGCATATTACTCGGTTTTGATACGGAAGTAGAGCTGTACAACGGTGATTATGCTCTTTTACCACTGGAAAAATATATTGAAGAAAAACCAGTTGGAATAATATGCAGAATAATTATAGACAACGGCTTTAATTATGGAAAATATTTTAAATTTTCAAGAACCACCTACGATGTTTCGATTTTTAACACTTCGATATTCTTAAAATGCGATGGCGTTGTTTTACAGGCAAACATAATATGCGGTTCGAGACCTGCCATTTCAAAAAAGCTCCTGGAAAGTTCTGATTTACTCACAGGTAAAAAATTACCACTTACGGATTCACAGTTTGAAGATCTGTTTGAAATCGCGGTAAAAGAAGCGCAGCTCAGAGGCAATGCGGATGCTTCGGAAGAATACAGGCAGAAACTTTTAAAGTCTTTTCTAAGCAAGGTATTAAAATAATTTTTTATAAATACGTTTATAATCACGTTTAAATACACGGGCAAAATTACCGTCACAGGCTCAAAGCCTGTGACTTTTTTTTATAATCAAAATTTGTTTATCCTTTTACCGCATCAATAAATTCAAAATTCAGAGTATCTATTAAACCCTTATCGGTTATTTTTATCTTGGGTATTACTTCAAGCTGTATAAAAGAAAGTGCCATGAATGGGTTGTGTATATCACATCCAAGTTCTTCTCTGGCAATTTTCTGCAGCAGCAAACTCTTCTCAACAACTTCTTTGAGAGGTTTATCTGACATCAGGCCGGCAACCGGCAAAGGAAGTGATGCGAGAACTTTGCCATCTTTTGCAACACTCAGACCGCCCTGACATTTTATAACTTCGTTAACAGCAACCATCATATCCGTATTATTCTTTCCGGTAACGGATATATTATGTGCATCATGTCCCACGGATATTGCTATCGCACCATATTTCAAACCAAGTCCGGTTACAAAGCCCATTGAATACTTCTTTTCTCCGCAATATCTGTTGATAACGGCAATTTTGGCGAGATCCCTTTCGGGGTTATTTACCACGGGATCACCATCGTACACTTCCGTTTCAAATTCAGTTTCTTCAGTAAGAATAGATTCGCCAAACAATTTGATAGCCCTGACAGTCACTTTTGCATCTTTCAAATTCATTTTAAAATCTTCTTCGTCAAACTGCGGACAGTTTACTGTATTCATAACCGAACTCAATCGTACCGGAGATTCAGGGAACTTTGCCGTACATACTCCATTTTCAGCTACGACTTTTGCATCTTTTATAACTCTTACAGGTCTGAAATCATTCAAGTCTTCAACGACAAGCATATCGGCCTTGTACCCCGGTGCAATTGCACCCATACTCCTTAAACCATAATGTCTTGCGGAATTAATCGAAGCTATCCTGATAGCGGTTATGGGATCCACGCCATTTTTAACTGAAATCCTTATCATTTCATCTATATCGCCATTTATTATATCTTCGGGATGCTTATCATCCGTGCAGAATGAAAGGTATGGTGCTCTCATGGGATTAACTATACTCAACAGATTCTCAAGATCCTGTTCACCACTTCCATACCTCATAAGAACCTGCATTCCACGTGCGAGCTTCTCATAAGCCTCATCTGCCTGTGTACTTTCATGATCGGATTTTATAAAAGAGGCAATATACGCGTTGAGATCCTTTCCACGTAAATTCGGAGCGTGTCCGTCTATTTTTTTATATTTATGTCGGAACAGCTCTATCATAGTTATCATCTGTTCGTCCTGATTCAATATTCCCGGATAATTCATAACTTCACCCAGGCCAAGCACTCTTGGATGTTTTTCTATAAAACCTATCATATCCATTATTTTGACACTGGCACCGTTATCCGCAAAATTGGTAGCCGGTACACTGGATGGAATCATAAAATAGATGTTCAATGGAATTCCTTCGGTATATCTTAAAAAAAAGTCCACACCTTTAAGCCCTATAACATTGGCTATTTCGTGTGGATCTGCAATAACAGTGGTTGTCCCTCTTGCCAGTACGGCTTTGGCAAATTCGCGGGGCTCGAGCATCGTGCTCTCTATATGCAAATGGGCATTAATAAGTCCGGGAACGAGGTACCTGCCTTCAAGGTCAACGATTTTCTCCGCATGTTCATAATCTCCCAAACCCGCTATCCGTTTTCTGTAAATCGCAACATTGGTATTTTCGATATCACCAGTAAAAACATTTACAACTTTTGCGTTCTTAAAAATAAGATCGGCAGGAACTAAACCTCTTGCTACAGGTATAATATCGGTGACTCTCAAATCTTATCCCTCCTCACTTTTTAATATTTCGGAATCGACTTTTGACAAACCGAATTTCTCCTCTTTTTCATAGTTTCCAAGTGGTTCTACATGTACAATGATATCATAAACGTTTTCTATTCTGCTTTTTATTACAGTTTCGACTTTTTTGCAAATCTCATGTGCTTCAAAAACCGTTTTTTCCCCATCTACTTCTATATCCATATCTATAACATAAAATGAACCCATTTTTCTTATCCTTACTCTGTGCGGATTGTTGGCTTCCTTAATTTCATCAACCGCATTGAATAAATCGTTATAAATTTCCTTGTCTTCAATTCCTTCCATCAACTCGAGGCTTGTTTCCCTGAAAATATCCCACGCTACTTTCAGTATCCATATACTGACAACCAATCCGGTTATAACATCGAATAAGCCAAAATTAAAGTTTATGGTTACAAACAAACCCACCAGCACGGTTAAAGAGATCACCACATCATTTCTCATATTTTTCGCATCGGCAATAAGCATCAAACTTCCGGTTTTTTTACCCGCTTTAAATTTATAAAAAGCAAGAAATAGTTTCCCCGCTATTGAAATCAATGTCACCCATATTGCTATAGCACCCGGTATTGCTATCTCTTCCGGGACAAATAGTTTCTGAATACTCGTATATGCCAACTGCGCCCCAGCAAAGAAAATTACGAAAGACAGGACTTTCGTGGCAATTGTTTCCGCCCTGGAATGTCCGTATGGATGAGTTCTGTCGGGAGGTTTAGCAATAATATTTGCCGTAAAAAAAGAGATCAGAGATGTGACAATATCCGTGCTGCTGTCTATACCATCTCCCAAAACCGCCATACTTCCGGTAAAAACACCTGTTATTATTTTCAGTACTGCCAGAATGGCATTACCTATAATACCAATAAGAGAAGCTTTTTTAATTATCGCCGTCCGTAATAATTCATTTTCGGCTATACCCGCAGATTTGGTTTTCAGAAAATCATCCTCCTAAAAAAAAGAGGCGGTTACCCGCCCCTTTTGTCTTTGTTTATTCTTCCATAAATGGATATTTATAGCAAACGGGTGGGTCGAATGTCTCCTTTATCGACCTTACGGAAACCCATCTGAGTAAATTCATCGCACTACCGGCTTTATCGTTAGTTCCAGATGCTCTGGCACCACCAAAAGGCTGCTGTCCGACAACAGCACCTGTTGGTTTGTCGTTTATGTAGAAATTACCAGCGGCATTTCTTAATATTTTATCTGCCAATTTTACCGCCACTCTATCCTGAGAGAAAATAGCTCCCGTCAAGGCATAAGGAGAAGTCTCATCACAGAGTTTGAGTGTTTCTTCAAATTTTTCATGATCATATACGTATAAAGTGATAACGGGTCCGAATATTTCCTCTTCCATAGTCTTAAATCTAGGATTACTCGTAACTATAATAGTCGGTTCGATGAAATATCCCTTTGAATCGTCACAGTTTCCTCCTGCAATTATCTCACATTCATCACTGTTTTTTGCATAATCCACATATTCTTTGATGCTGTTGTAGGCATGCTTATCTATAACCGCGTTGAAGAAATTGGTGAAATCTTCAGGAGTACCCATCTTTATAGTATTAGTCTGTTCAACCAGTTTTCCCTTGAGTTCATCCCAGATATTATCAGGGATATAAGCACGTGATGCCGCAGAACATTTCTGTCCCTGGAACTCAAATGCACCTCTGATAATAGCAGTAGCCAGCGGCTGAACTTTTGCCGATTCATGGGCAAAAATAAAGTCTTTCCCACCGGTTTCCCCAACAATTCTTGGATAAGATTTATAATTTTCTATATTTTCACCGATAGTTTTCCACATCGTCTGGAACACTCCTGTGGATCCAGTAAAATGTATACCTGCAAGATCAGGATGTACGATAACTTTGTTTCCTACCTGTGCTCCGGAACCGGGAAGGAAGTTAATGACACCAGCAGGTAAACCGGCTTCTTCAAACAGTTTCATAAGATAATACGCGGAATAAACAGCTGATGACGCAGGTTTCCACACGGCAGTGTTTCCCATTATGACCGGTGCCGTGGGAAGATTGCCGGCTATTGATGTGAAATTAAAAGGAGTCACAGCAAACACAAACCCTTCAAGAGGGCGATATTCAGTGCGATTCCACATACCGTCAGGTGAATATGGCTGATCCTGATATAACTGTGTAAGGAAATAAGAGTTAAAATTGAAGAAATCAACGAGTTCGCAGGCAGAATCTATCTCCGCCTGAAAGGCATTTTTACTCTGTCCAAGCATAGTAGCTGCATTTAATGTACTTCTCCAGCTCCCCGCAAGTAATGATGCAGCTTTCCTGAATATTGATACTCTTTCAACCCATGTGAATTCTTCCCATACTTTCTTGGCTTCCATGGCACTTTCTATTGCGAGTTTTATTTCTTCTTCCCCTGCTTTATGATAAACTGCAAGTTTATGAGCATGATCATGTGGCATTACGCATTCTCCGGTTTTACCGGTTTTAATTTCTTTACCGCCTATAATAAGTGGTATTTCAATTACCTGCTCTTTAAGTTCGGCGATTTTTTTCTCAAGCTCAACTCTCTCAGGACTTCCCTTTTTATAAGAAAAAATGGGTTCGTTCTGAGGTTTGTCATAAATGTTGATACCGTTCATTCAATCATCCTCCTGTATTAATTAAAATTACTAAACAACGGAAGGTTCTGCTATACTCTCCTCCCTGTCGAATCTGCCCAGATCCAACGTTAAATCATAACATGATTCACCATTTATAATAATATCAGACATGTACATACCTATTGCAGGCGCAAGCATGAACCCATGGCCACTGAATCCAATTGCCATATAAAATCCCTTAACTGATTCGGATTCACAAACTATTGGTTGCCTGTCAGGAGAAATATTGTACATACCCGCCCATTGTCTAACTACCCTTAAATTTTTTGTCGCAGGTAAAATACCGGTTACCTTTTTTGCCATCTCATAGAGGAACTGGTGTGAACTCCTCGTATTTTTACCGTGTGGCTCATTCTTTGGCCCATATCCCATTATAAAACTACCATGAGGTGATTGCTGGCAGTATATGTTGTATGAAAACGACATAACCATAGGATCCAGAACCGCTTCTACCGGTTCGGTTACAAGTATTTCATGTCTTTCGGAAAAAACAGGCAGGTCAAGCCCCACCATCTTTCCCACATCCTGTGCCCATCCACCGGCAGCATTCAGAACTTTATCCGTTTCTATGAAACCCTTATCAGTATGAACACCTTTGATCAAACCGTTAATTGTCTCAATTGAATTTACAGTTACACCTTTGTTGATTTCCACACCAAGATTTTCAGCTGCTTCTGCATATGCTATAGTGGTCAGAAAAGGGTTTAAATGCCCGTCTGTCGGACAAAAAGCACCGCAGACAACATCATCTGTATTGAGCATGGGGACTATTTCCCTTGCTTCCCGGGGTGATACGAGTTTTGAAGGTATATTCAGTTCATGCTGAACTTCAATGTTTCTTTTGAACTGTTCTTTTTCTTTTTCAGAAAATGCCAGAAGTAAATAGCCTTTTTGCTTGAGTTCAACATCCCTTTTGGTTTTAAGAATATCGTTGAGATTTTCGAACACCCTCATACTTTCCCTGGCTAAAAAGCAGTTCTGTCGTGTTCCCCATTGCTGCCTTACCCCGGCACCACATCTTCCGGTTGCACCAGATGAAAGAAAACTCTTTTCCAGCAATACAACATCTTTATAACCTTTCTCAGCAAGATAATAAGCAGTCGCACATCCGGTGATTCCACCGCCTATTATGACTATTGATGCCTTATTCTTCATCAGGATCACCCTTTATTATCTCATCAAACAGAACACCTCCGAATGGCGGCCTGTATTCCGGATATTTTAAATCTTCCATTTTTTTACCAGTCGCCCTGCATATCTCACGGGCGATTATCTGTGAACACGTTTTACCCTGGCATGGGCCCATACCTGTTCTCGCTATTCTCTTTACTTCTTCTATAGTCGTATATCCCTCGGCAATTATGTCACGTATTTCTTTTAAAGTAACATCCTCACATCTGCAGATTATTATTTTATCATCATTCATCACAAGCCACCACCCTGATATTTCTGGCTTCACCGTAATAGGCTTTCGGAACCTCAACAGTTACTACTGAAGTCTTATCCTGTTTCGGTCCGTCCAGTATCTGAATAACTTTTCCATCACAGATTTTAATACCTTCCCTGTTAAGAACATCTACTTCAGAACCTTTTTCGGGTTTAGGTAAAAATTCATATGGCATTTTAACGGTGGAAGTCGCATCGGTATGATCTTTGTTTATAACAAAAATAGCCAAACCCGGACAATTATTGATGCAAATACCACATCCGGTACATTTATTAAAATCAATCTTCGGAATATCGTTTATATCTTCAAATTTGATTATCGCTCCGAATGGGCAACTGTGCATACATGGATCGCAGGGAATGCCTTGATAGCATTCGATAATAGCTTTACCGCCTTTTAGCAATACGGAGTCATCTGGTAATTTTGATTCTATATTTACAGTATCTGGTGTACCGTTTTTTTTCAGATGACTTAAATCGGTCATATTGTTTTTTATACTTTCTTTTTCTGTTTCCATATTCATCAATTTTGAGATCCCATTTCTTATTTTAATACCGGTAGGACCAGCCCTGAGCGAATTCAAAGCTTTTTTAACGGTAATAATCTCATTTTGTATTTCTTCATTTCCAATAAGCTTACTCACAACATCCAGCCCAGCCAGCTCGCCTTCAAGCATGGCTGCTGTTGCCTCTTCTATTCCCGCCACGTCACCTGCAACATAAAGACCGTTTACTGAAGTTTCAAGATTCTCATTCCTTAAAGGTACATTTCCTCCCAATTCGGGAATATATTTCATCTCACATCCCGAATGAGAAAGCAAATCATAAAGCGGGCTAAGACCAACAGCTAGGCATATTGAGTCACATTCAATTATTTCCTCTGTACCCGGAATCTCATTCCAGTTTTCATCAAGCCTCACTATTTCAGCACCTTCGACATGTTCCTTTCCAATTGCCCTTTTTATTGTGTAGGAAGTTTTTATCGGTATGCCCTGGCGTCTTAATTTGGAAGCGTGTACCAGATAACCACCGATGTTTGGTGCAGCTTCAACAACTGCCTGTACATTAACCCCAGACTGAACAAGCTGATATGAAACTATAAGTCCTATATTACCCGAACCTATCATCAACACTTTCTCAGCCGGAATCACACCGTATATGTTCATAAGTGTCTGTACGGCTCCTGCACCGAATATACCGGGTATATCATTATTTTCGAAAGGAAGGTATTTTTCAAATGCCCCCGTGGCTATTATGGTTTTTTTTGGAATTATCTTTCTGACTTCGCCTTTGTAAAGCATTGTCACTGTTCCATCTTCATAAATTCCCATAGCAGTTGCACCCAAAAGAACATCTATATTATCATTCGCAGATAAATTCTCTTTGAGTTCCTTTACAATACTAATTCCTCTCACACCGGCGTGTTCTTCCCTGGAACCGAAAAATCTGTGAGTCTGTTTAATCAGCTGTCCCCCAAGAAATTCACGCTCTTCAAGAATTGTCACTTTCAACCCGAATTTTGCAACAGATAACGCAGCACTAATACCTGCCGGGCCACCACCAATTACCAACACATCAGTCTTGAACATGTAGAACACCTCGCTTATCCTGTGATTCTACAGTCATACCCTCTTCGATTTCGGTAATACAAATCCTGACATTCGGAACATTGTTTACAGTCATCAAACATGAAGAACAATGTCCAATTGCACAGAATATACCTCTGGGATTTTGATTTACAGGACTGTGTGAGTAAGTATAAATACCAAGCGCATGCAAAGCAGCTGCAATGGTATCTCCTTTGTAACCGAATACTTCTTTGCCGTCATAGAGAAAGTTTACCTTTTCGGCACGAACAAACGTAAGAATTGGATGATTTCCGATCCTCATTCGCCACCCCCTGTGGTAATAGCAATATTGAATTGTTTCTATTTATACGATTATTAGTATATCATATTAAATATAAATAAAGAACGGCGATTACAGGCGATTATTTTCAATTACGATGTAATATTACAACATTTTTATAAAATAGCTTTTATTTTCAATATTTAATTTTAGTTCTTAAAAAAATAATTAGGAAATGCAATCATAAAAAGAATATTGGTATAATGTGATGTATATTCATAAAGGGGGAAACAAAATGGAAAACAAAATGAAGGAATTTCTCGAACATTTGAAAAAGGTCGATTTACTTAACAGTGCTTCCGGGCTTCTTGGTTGGGATCAGAATGTTAACTTGCCACCAAAAGGAATTCAATCACGATCAGAAACACAGGCATTGTTGCACTCCATTTCATACGATATGTTCGTTTCCAAGGAAACAGAAGACTTCATAAACGCTCTTGAAAATGTAAGAGAAAATCTTACCGATATTGAAAAAACAATGTTGGATGAAACAAAAAAAGATTTCTTGAAAACAAAAGCAGTGCCCAAAGAATTGTTTGAAAAAAGAACGAAACTTACTGTTTCTTCACAGTTAAGCTGGCAAAAAGCAAGAGAAGAAAACAATTTTTCTCTGTTTGAATCCAATTTAAAAGATATACTGGATGTAACTAAAGAAATAGCTGAAATTTACAGAGAAAAAATTTACCCTGAACTTAACAACGGGTATGAAGCACTTATGACAGAATTCGAGCCAGGTATGAAATCCGAAAAAATCAAGGAAATCAACGCAGATTTGCAGCCATTTTTAACAGATCTCATAGAAAAAATTGGAGACAAAGGCAATTCGGAAATACTTAAAGGTAAATACGGCAAAGATGAGCAATTGGAAGTCTCCAGATTCGCTATAGAAAAATTCGGCTACGATTTTGAAGGTGGAAGAATGGACCTTTCCACTCATCCATTTACAACAGGTTATGCTTTGGGTGATGTAAGGCTGACAACCAGAGTTGACGAAAACGATTTCACAGATTGCTTCTACAGTGCATTGCACGAAGGAGGACATGCAATATACGAACAGGGATTACCGGAAAAATATGCCTGGACACCGATACATGCGGCTGCATCTTTTGGAATTCACGAATCACAGTCAAGATTGTGGGAAAACAACGTCGGAAGATCCAGAGAATTTATAAAATTTATACATCCACATCTAAAAAAAGCTTTCCCGGGAAGATTAGAAGTTTCGGATGAAGAATTATACGCTGCTATAAACAAAGTCTCTCCTTCTTTCATCAGGACAGAAGCCGACGAAGTAACTTACAACCTCCACATAATGCTGCGTTTTGAGATTGAAATCGCCCTTTTTGAAAATAAAATCAAAGTTTCCGAATTACCGGAAGCCTGGAACGATCTGATGCAAAAATATCTCGGAATAACACCTCCTAACAATTCAGTTGGTGTATTACAGGATGTTCATTGGTCATGGGGTATGTTTGGTTATTTCCCATCATACATGCTGGGTAATCTGTATGCCGCTCAGATTTTCAATTCAATTGAAAAAAACATTCCCAATCTCAAATCAGAAATAGAAAACGGAAGCTTTTCAAACCTAAAAAAATGGCTTAACGAAAACATACATTCCAAAGGAAAAATGTTCACACCTGACATACTAATGGAAAAAGCAACAGGAGAAACACTTAACACAACTTATTTTAAGAATTACCTCAAAAATAAATATCTCGGTAACTGATAATTCCAAAACATAAACTTAAATACGATCGATAGTTTTACAGGTAAAAAGGACAGAATAGAAATTCTGTCCTTTTTTTATTATAATCAGCTTTCAATTCTGTGCCACGCTGAAAAAACACTGACATTAACTGGTGTTTTCCCAATCATTAGGTAAATAAAACCGAGTTGATGGTGTTATATTCATATACTACTCATAATCAAAACAGTTCGTATAAATCCGGGAGAAGTTCTCTCACATCTTGAAACACAGATTTTATTTCTCATGTTGGAATTACTTAATTTATTATTATAAAATAACTATCCAATTTAAGAAATTCTTTTTTTTATAATATTCTTTCTTTAATACATATTTGCATTTCTGATATTATTAACAATATAAACCCAATATAGCAAAAAATTTTGCGTTTAATATTTTTTCTGTACTATTGTTTTGATATTTATTTACTTTTTTGTGTTTTTTTATGATAAAATATATAAGATTCTTCCAAAAAAGATAATTGAATAAATGTTTTTCAACCATAACAAGGGAGGTATTTTATGAAAAAGTTTTTTGGTTTAGCAGTAGTGGTCTGCTTAATCGCTATTTTTTTTGCCAGTTGTACAAAAATAATCATACCTGGCGAAATTAAAGCTTTCTTCAGACTGGCTGCGATTGAACACACTTTAGGTGCTTCTGCACAGGGAGCAACTGTAAAAGTTTATGATCCGAATAACAGATTAATTGGGACTGCAGTCACCAACGCAAGAGGCGAAGCTGTGGTACATGTGAGCTGGGCTGAAGCTTTGGGATTGAAAATATTGGCAAATATTTTCATAGAAAAAGCAGGAAGCGCTCCAAGTGTGGTTTCCGGATTTGAATTAACAGGAGCAAAGGAAGCCGAAGTAGAAAACAGATTAATACGTGTAAAAGTATATGATGGCCTTTTCACAGACAAACCAGACCCTACACAGAGTTTTAAAATCGAATTTCTGAACCTCGATTTAACTCCTGCGGATTTGAACAATCTGACAGCTGGAATTAACATAGTTGCCAGTGTTACCAGCACAGAATATTTTGATGTAGTGGCCGCAGGATTCGGATTTGTTCCGGGTTATCTCGAAGGTTCCAGAGGTGAAATGGGTGGATGGGGATTTGGTTCTCCACTCAAAGCAGGAACTTTCTTAATAAACACATTAGGTGTTTCCGGAAAAACAACTCTGGATATAGTGGTATACGATACTAATCATGGTCGTGCTCATTTGATTTATCCAGTAAATGTGACAAACAATGAAATTGTACCTGAAACCAAACTCGCACCGGTAGATCCTCAGTTTGTAACGAGAACATGCGATGGAGAAGCAATTTATTACTGGGAATCTTCCCCTAGAACTCCGGAAAACTCCGAACCTTCATTCAGCACAAGAAACGCACCGGAACAATGCATGCTTTATACAAGGGCAGATTATTCTAACCCAGCAGATACAACAGGAATAGTGGGAACTTATATGTACAGATCATCCGATGGAGTGAATTTCGAAAGAGTCGCATTCAAACCACTCGGTGCTTTATACCATTACGATGCCGGAAATGGTTTATTCCCAGGGGAAAAAGCCTGGTATAAAATCGAATCCTTATATGCAGACGGTACTGAATCAGCAGATGGTAAAGTTGTAGAAGTCGTGCCTTTCGATATTTTTAAAGTAAAACACATAACACCTTATTCAAATCAGAGAGAAGTTTCAACAAAACCCATGCTCTCATTCCAACCTGTCAAAAGCGATATGGTTTCCGTAGCTCAGGTAGGCTGTGGAATTATCCCCGAAGCTTCTATCACTTATAATTATTTCCCAGCAATCAAGGACTGGTATACGGATAGCGCATTTGCCTATGTCTCACCTTTACTCGCTAGCAATCCTAACAGTGTACTTATGATGTCCTCATTTGGCCCTTCCGTAATGTCCATTGAATTTTTATCCGAAGAATGGGCTGGAGTTCCTATCGTCTGGTTAAGTACCGAAACAGGCGATGATTATACTTCTTTCGTTAATGACGGACTCACTCCAATGAAGTCTTATCAGTGGGGAAACAGGGTAGCCGCTGCAGAATACGTATATCCTGACAGCGATTTGAGTGGTAGACCAGATGCAATTGTAAGATCTGTAACCGCTGATGATTTTGGTTTCTTCTCTCGTTTCGGTAACGATGTAGAAGTTTATGTCAATTTCACAACAGGAAATAATTAGAAAGGAGGGGAATTATATGAAGAAAATCATAGGAATCTTATTGTTTTGTGCAATGATAATTTTTATTTCCGCATGTGGAAATCTTAAAGTTTTAGAAAATAATTCACCCGATAAACCATTTGATGATTTTTGGAATAAAGACAATTCAGAATTTGTAGAAGGCACGTTATTAATAGGATACAACGATAAAGAAGATGCTGTTGAACTTATAGAATCTATAGGCGGAACAGTAGTAGATGAAATTCAGGAATTAAAAGTTTTAAAGGTGGATTTTGAAGAAGAAATAAGTTCAGTAAAAAAAGGTTTCAACGAAAAATATAATGTAGATCCCTCACTTTTTAACTCTATAAGATATTTCGAAAGAGATTATAAAAGGGAATTAATAAGAGATGAAATAGTAACTCTAGATGATCTGGAATTGAATATTTCTGATTTTGTATCTCAGGATTCACCACGCTCAATACCCGATCTGATGAAATATGTCTGGGGAATAGACAAAATCAAATCCCCTCAGGCATGGGCAAACGGATTCACAGGTGAAGGAGTAATTGTAGCGGTTGTCGATACAGGAGTAGATATGACTCACCCTGACCTTGTAGACAATTCCATTGGCGGTTACGCTCCATTTACCAATGAAGTTCTACTTCCTGGTTTTGACCATTCTCAGACACAGAACCATGGAACCCATTGTGCGGGAACAATCGCAGCATCGAACGACGGACATGGAGTAACCGGTGTAGCACCTGATGCAAACATCATGAATATAAGAATATTTGATGATAACGCCGGGCCAGGCGGAGCACATGTTGGTGACTTTTACACCGCAAAAGGAATGATCTGGGCTGTAAACAACGGTGCTGATGTTTTATCCAACTCATGGGGTGGAGGCACATACTCCTTCCTGATAAACGATGCTTTCGCTTATGCAATAAACAATGGCGTCGTATGTGTAAAATCTTCAGGAAATGATCATTCGGCTAAATTCACCGGAAGTGCTTTTTATAAAGGATTGATAAATGTAGGCGCTATCGATTTCAAAAACAGTATAAAGTTTGCAACCAGAGGAGAATGGGTATCCGTTGTCGCTCCTGGCCAGAGTATCTTATCTACTTTACCTGTGGCAAGAACAGGAGCTTATACATATGACCAACCTTATGTATTTATGAGAGGTACATCTATGGCATGTCCTCATGTTGCAGGGCTCTCAGCATTGATGGTACAGAAAGCCAAACAGGATACTTCTTCACAACGCGCATTGGGAATTCATACTGTATACCAGATAAGAAAGGCAATAGAAAAAAGCGCTGTGGATATATGCAGTGCAGGATTTGATATAGATAGCGGTTGGGGAGTAGTAGATGCTGCTGCAGCCACAGCCTATGATTTAAACACTCTGGAAGAAGGTGCAAATGTAGATTTTGCATTTAAAACAAGCAGAAAAATCGCAGCAGGCACTTTTGAATATTTAGAAGATTTCAAAGGAGTATTTTTGACACTTGTACCCAAAGCCGATAATGTACCGGAATTGTATGGAAGATCAAATAACAACGGTGTGGCAAAATTCAACGGAATTGAACCGGGTGATTATGATTTGTACTACGGTGTAGCAGACCCATATGCACCTGCAGGAGTCTGGGATTCTATTTTATCTCATGAAAAAGACTCAGCCGTATTTTACGGTGTAAAAGATACTTTATCCATCCCAAACGGTTCTACGACAAAAAATTATGTTCTTTCAAACGAACTCGACATAGTTATAGAAAATGCAACTTTTACCGGCACTCCGGGAAATATTGAAATTATAAGTTTGGAAGGATTCTCAGGAGCCACAGAAACAATAGCCACCATAAGCGCTAATGCGATTTTACAAGCTCTCAATTTAAGCGGCGAATGTGTAATTAGCATCCCGGCAAATGTTGCCGCAGGATTACATTTAATAGGCGTAGCCGCAAATGCTGTCGCAACAGATATCGCAGGAGTAATTAGATACAAGAATTCAGAAAAGGAAATAAAATATATTACACAACCAATAGTAGGAAATGTAAATTTCGTTCAAACATTGGGTAATAGGATGTATCCTCTGTTCTAAATATATGTCGAGAAATACGGAGATTTAAAACGAATTATTTTCTAATTAGTTTTATCATAAATTCAGAAACAATTATCCAAAAATGCACTCATAAAGATGGTTTAACCGCTATCTTTTAGGGTGCATTTTCTGTTTTATTCTTAAAGATATCTCTATTTAGGAATGGACTTAAAAACTAAGAAACATTTATTTCTTCATATTCTCCTCAATATTTTCATTTTGTAACTTGTATCATACAACCAAGACGTAATTAAACAATCTTCTGGATTTGTTTTAAATGTTTTGTATCATTTTATGATAAAATAATAAGGATTCTTACAACAGAGAAATGAATATAGGTTCTTCAATCATAACAAGGGAGGTATTTTATGAAAAAGTTTTTAGGTTTCATCATTGTTTTTTCGTTAGTGGTATTACTTTTTTCAAGCTGTACAAATTTAGCACCAATCCCTAATGTTGTCACTCCAAACCCTCAAGATTCCGCAGCTCCGGAAATCTATCTGGAGAACAATTATGGTTTTTCCGATGTTCATTATTCTATAAATGATAATAGTGCTTGGGGTGGGGCAAATACTGTTGCAGCTTTCGCAGGAGATTTCAAGGGTTTTATTGTTTCAGCGGCAAACAGTAAAATAAACAATGCCAGAATGTCTGTATTGAAAGTAACTGGTGGTAGAGCTGTAGATTCCTTTGTAACTGTATATTCTCATTCTTTGCCTTTAACTGGCGGAAACCAGTTCGCACACGATTGGAGTAGTATATTCACGGCACTTCAACCTGGAAAATACGAACTCAGAGTTTATGCAACAGATGCAGCAGGAAGAGAAAACTACAAAACATTCACTTTCTATATACATGAAGTGTATATAAGCGATGCAGATTATGATCCATATACAAATCCTGTTCATACCACTACAGACAATGTAACCCTTAATGTATTGGGTTTAACAGCACCTGCAACAGGTATCTTTGAAAACGTCAAAACGGGACTTTTAAATGAAGTACCAATAGGTGTTGATGGTATAGTTAACCTTGGTACCCTTTCCGAAGGCGGATATAATTTCTTCATAGAAAACGCCAATGGAATTACTGAAAATATCGTTTATTCATTCTTCGTGACAGATGCCGCAGGACCTTCCATAGCTTTCAAGAAAAATGATGAATCTTCAAGTGAAGGTTTCACCGGAGACGGTTATTTAAAATGGACAATTTTAAACAACGGTCCGGATAATCTCTTCGAAATATATTACAGAACTTCCTCACATACAAGGTTGATGTCCCAGGCACCAATTTTCTCTCTTGATTTCGGTGGGATGGCTGCCGGAAACGCAGGAGCAATCACTTCTTCCAACTTCACTGCAAACGATCAGAGGGCAAAAATCGAAGTTATAGGTTCAAATGCAACCGGTAACTGTTCGGCCATCGGATCGGATTATTTCACCTATCACGGCGGTTCAAACGAATGGTTGTACCTCCGTTCCACAGCTTCAAGAGAAGGAGTAAATACTGGTGAAGAAGTAACTATAGAACTTGAATTAAAAAACATAAAAGATTTTGGTGGTATCTCTACAACAATGGCTCTTGTCGGTTTTGCACTTGATGCAAACGATGTAACTGTTGAGCTTCCAGATATTGCCACAGGAAAAAATAAACTCGAAAAGAATTTTATTAACATTTATAACAACGGAGTTCACACGTTTATCAATATAAAAAAAGCAGTCTTAAATCTGATAGATGCTGAAAGAAAGGCCTTCACAGCTAATTCCACATTCCTGAGAATTACTTTCACCGTGCCTAATGATGCAGTAGCAGGCCTTCACAATGTAATACTTTTAGATACCTTGATCAGAACTTTTGACAATTCTGAAAAAGGTGAAGTCAGAGACGACAAAAATACAGTAGTAATAGTAAAATAAAATAATTAGGAGGTGTCTATATGAAAAGATTTTTATTTAGCATTGTTTGTTTGATGATTTTACTGAGTTGCTCTTTACTTGCAAATATACCTGCTAATATAAGCCATGAAGACATGATCAAATATTGGACGGGTTATGATATAGAAGGTGCAAAAGGTTTTAAAGATTATGTTAATGCTATAAAAAATACCGAATTGGTTAACTCTGATTCCGAATCAAGAAGTACAAACGTTACCGAAGGATGGACCATACGTGGAGATATATTATGGAAATCATTCAATTATTATCAGAGAAACCCGGCAAATGATGCCAATATTCCCGCAAGTTACGATCTAAGAAATGTGAACGGAATATCTTATGTAACACCCGTAAGAAATCAGAATTGGCATGGTCTCTGCTGGTCATTCGGAGCAGTAGCTTCCTTAGAAAGTGCCATTTTAAAACAGTGGAATAACTTCACTCAGAAATATGGCTATTTAATCGCAGCTGGGCTTGTTGATAAACAAACTTTGAACCTTTCCGAACAGTTTGGAGCATGGCACAATGTAGCTCCAACAAATGGATGGGGTTTAGTTCCACATTCACGTGAAGATAAAGGCGGTTGGGGATTTGTTGCACATTACAATTTCCTTCGCTATGGCTCACCATTAGAAAATGACTTCCCGTTCATCGGTAATTCTTTAACTAACAGCGATGGACAGAGAGACATCATCTTCAACCCTCAGACACCTGACTGGATGCTTCACCTTATCAGACCCAGTAAAATACTCTATACTGCAGACCCTTGGGAAATCGCAGCACATGATGTAGTTTACGAAGGCGGTTACGATGGTTTCATCAACACTATAAAAAGCGCTTTAATGAAATACGGCGCTATGGAAGTAAGCTTCAAGGTACCAAGTGATTTTGCTACGGTCAACGGATTTTACTGCCCCACATCTACAGGAATAACTGTAGATGGTGGACATGCTGTATGTCTTGTTGGTTGGGATGATGCACACCCTATTCCAGCATCCGTACTCGAAATGTTAGCTGCAAATCCTGGATTAAGAGAATTCGCCGGAATGCCAGAAGGCGAAACCTGCCCGGTTTGGATTGTAAAAAATTCATGGGGTGAAGTTTGGGGAAACAACGGATATTATTACGTCCCTATGGTTTCAAGAGGACTATGGGAAGCAGAATTTTCAGGTAATGAAGCTCCTGGTCAAAAAGAGTGGTGGAAAGTTGACAGAGACTGGATTATGGTTTCAGTATTTTCTTCCGACACAGACTATCAGAAAGCAGACTTTAATTTAGATGGTTTTGTTAACAACGAAGACTACACAATGTTAGAAACCATACTATTCAAAGTTGCAAATGCACAGGCATTAACACCTGCAGAACTTGCCCTTTACGATATATCTTTAGTTAAGGATGAACGGGTAAATGATGAAGATTACTTTGAATTCATCAATAACTGGAATTTCACAAACGGTAATTAATCCTAATATATAGAACTATGCTGTTTAGCATCATTTATTAAATTTACACCTTTTAAAGTAAGTTTCAGATCGCTTCCTTAAATAAATTGGAAGCGTTTTTTTTTGCTACATAAAAAATTGTTAAATTCAGATACAGACATTTCAAAAAATAATATAAAGAATTATTTATTAATACATTTTCATTAATAATGTATACAAATAAATAAAATATTACTCCTCAGAATATCTGACTATATTTTTTATATTTAAACAAATTATTTTTTTAGCATTTTATGATAGAATATAACTCAGTTAAAAGCATAAAGCAAAATATCTTAATAATGGTTTATTCCTTGGATTAGCAAGTTATGTAATGTTTTTATATCAGTATTCATTCATTATAAGGGAGGTAACTTATGAAGAAATTTCGTTCGTCGTTTTTTTTAATGGTAGTTGCGGCAAGTTTGTTATTGGTTTTCGCTTCAGCTTGTACCGTTAAAACCCCAGATTTTATTTTCACCATCACCACTCAGGAGGATACCACTTTCGGCAGCAGTACAATACTCGTTCAGTGGTCATCCCCAGATGGGCTTCAGCACAGCTATTCCTGTAAGCTCAACGATTTAGCACCTGTAATCGTAAACGAAAACCAGGTTTCCTTTGAAGATTTAACCGCAGGAGATCACGTTGTTAAAATCAGACCTGTAGATATTGCAGGACCGGAACAGACTTTCAACTTCTCCGTTAATCTCGCAGGACCAAATGTAACGGTTAAAGCAACTGAAAGAGACAGACCTTCCGAAGATAAATCCGGAGTACAGCCTTTCGCAAGAAACACACTTATCACATGGGAATATGACCTGAATAATGTTGGAATCAACAGAGTGGCTTTCCGCGTAAACAGCGCAGGCAGAGAATATATGAAGCTTGATAACGCTGGCGGTTACACCATGGTTCCATCCAGAAATGATGCATGGATAGAACTCGATCCAGATCAGAGACAATTCTATGTTTCGGATCACAGAGCTGTTGTTAACGGTGTTGAATACGACCTTTTCAACATGGGTGAAGACTATGTTATTTACGTACAGGGTGGAAATTCCGAAGGAACTTTGGGTGGATTATCCTATGTATCATTCAGATTAGATGAAAGATACACAGATGAAAACACACCTATCGTACGCATTTCCAAGATTGAAACCACAGGCCCTACTGCAAGTGCTTCCGCAACAATTAAATTTACTATCAAAGCTGATAATGTTAAGAATTTCTGTGCAGAAGATATTCACAATTATTACGGTCCTGATACTTCAAGAAATAACCGACTGATGTTGTTGCAGTTAGGAGTGAATTTCGTAACTCCTACAAGTGATGCAACAGATTTGATAATGCTTTCAGATGTTACCTGGACACATTTTGCACAGGGATACAACGACTACAACGGTATAAAAACTGATCCTTCAACCAACAAAACACATATTTACAAAGGTTTGGTCAGAAGCGCAGATACGACTGCCGGAACAGATACTGTTGCTGTTATAGAATACGCTGTTGACGAATCTCTCGCAGGAGAAATAATCGGTTACGGACTCAACACTACCGGTTCTTATGTAAGAGATATTGAAAACAGAACAATAGACGGAATACAGTTTGACCACTTTACATACGCTTTAGGAATCCCCGCATCAGCACCTGCGGATTCACAATAAAGGAGGGGAGTTGATAATATGAAAAAATTTATTTCTTTAATATTAATAGTTTCATTACTGACTTCTGTTCTGTTCGCCGGTACACTCATGGAAGACGCAAAGAATTACGTTGACAGCGTAAAAGAACAGATAGCAAATACCAACGTTCCCTGGAATGCGGCAGTACCTCTGGTATTAAAAGATTATGAAGCAAATGGCTATAATGATCTCGATTTAATCATCAGCAAATGGACAGCCGCAAGAAGCCTCCCTACTGAAAACAACGATATGCAGAACAGGGCTTCCGCTCAGGATTATCTCTTTGAATATTCTCAGCAGAAATACATCCCTCTTGGAGATGTGACTCTTCCTTCCAGATTTATTCAGGTACACACTCCGATAAGAAACCAGGCTGTTCACGGAACATGCTGGGCATTCGGTACCACAGCTTCATTCGAAAGTGCAAAACTCGTTCAGGAAGACCTGCAGACCGGAGGATCAACTCCTTTCTTCCCCACAGATTATCAGGATACAAGATATGACTATTCCGAACAGTTCATGGCATACCACAATATCGACTGGGATATATATCTCGCATGGTGGTACAATCACGGAAATGCACAGGACGTCGAACCAGAACCTGTTCTTCAGGATTCTAACTTCGATGCCGGTGGTAACAGTTATTTCGGAGCATATAATCTTATCAGATACGGAATACCTCTCGAAACAGATTTCCCTTACGGAACATGGGATTACAACGAATACCTCAGATGGAACCCCACAAACAACACATGGGATGAAAATCTTCAGAGAAGTGTAAAATCCCTCCTTATAAACAAGTCAGAATTAGGCTGGGAAGATTACATAAATTCAATCAAAGAAGCAATTTACAAATACGGTACTCTGGTAGTCAGCTACGGTACACCTGCAGATTTCAGCGCCTATTCTTCCGGAATTTACGTACCTTCTGCAGCAACAAAACTCGGCGGACACGCTGTTAACCTCGTTGGTTGGCTGGATATGGATGCCATCAGAGAAATGGGATGGGTTCCTAACGAAGCTACTTACGTATTAATCAACGATCCATATACTCAGGTTTCATGGGAAGCAACTGAATTCTGGGTTATCAAGAACAGCTGGGGTCCAACATGGGGCTGGAACGGTTACTTCGTTCTTCCTGTACCCAACAAGGAAGTATTTGAGACTGGAGCAATCGGACCTTGGATGATAGATTCCAGAGACATGAGAGTTCCTTATCTTGAACTCGACGTTGTACCGGATACTGCTTTTGATTTTAACAACGACACATTCGTTAATGAAGCAGATTACGCTCTTTTATTATCCAAACTCGGACTTAAAGTAGGAGACGATGGTTACGAAGCAGTATATGACGTATCAATGCCTAAAGATGGAAAAATTGATACTGAAGATGTTGCAAGTTTCCTCAAATTTTTAAACCGTATTATATAATATCAGTATTAATAGAAGGGCATCGAAAGATGCCCTTTTTTATTGCCTGTTTGAGATTAAAATCAGATAATATAATGTATAATGATAGCAGTCTTGGCTATTATTTTATAAACACTGTTGGTATTTGCTTTCTAATTAAAAATATACGGAGGTGTTTATGAAAAAAAAAGAATTATACGTTGTTCTGTTTTTATCCATGTCCATATTTTTTGTTGTATTCATTTCATCCTGCACTATAAAAGTAAACAACCTTATCTTTAAATTCACCACCACAGAAAATACAACATTTTCCACAAGTACAGTTTTAATTGAGTGGAGTACGGTAGACGGAATAAAACATCATTTCTCCTGTATGCTGGATAATAGCAGCCCTACCAATGTAAATGAGAATTTTATAAAACTCTCTGGTATATCTGCAGGAAAACACGTTATAAAAATAAAACCGCTTGATATTGAAGGAGACGAAAAATCACTTAACTTTTCAGTTGACTTATCCGGTCCATCGGTAACTGTAAAAGCAACCGACAGAACAGGAATTGCCCACGACAGTAACGATACACAGCCTTTTGGCAGAAACACCCTTATAGCCTGGCAATACGACACTTACGAAATAGGCAGGAATTTCATCTCTTTTGCCGAAGTAAGGGATGATGGCCTTCATTACATAAAAACAGACGGAAACGGGAATCATTCATTTGTGAGTTCAAGAGATGAATCAAAAATAGAATTGGATAAATACAGCAGAAGTTTCTACGTTTCAAATAACAAAGTAGAAATAGAGGATAAAGAATACGATATTTTCGATGTTGGTAAAGATTATTATGTTGAAATCAACGGTATAAACACGGAAGGTACTGTTGGTAAAACCGGATACATAACTTTCAGGTTGAATGAAAGGTATGTAGACAGCGATACCCCTATGATTTATATTTCTTCTGTGGAACAAAGTGCTCCGACACCTTCCTCATCCGGAACGATCAGATTAACCGTAAAAGCTCAGAATGTAAAAGAATACTGTGATATAAATGTTCACGAATATTTCAGCAGCGATATTACGTACAACGATGAGTTGATGTTTATACAGTTGGAAGTTGAGGTCTTCAGTATCGATTTTTATGAGGACTATATCATACTGAAAAATATTAACATGCCGCATTTTAAAACTGGTTATGATGATTATAACGGCCACAACATTTCAGAATACAGTCCTTCGGATATTTACATATACAAAACACTGGTAAAAAATATATCCGATACTCTCACCGGAACAGACACGTTGGCTATTCTTGAATTCTCAACTGATAAAAGATTATCCGGAAGTGAAATATGCACGGTTATAAATTACGGGAATTGCTGCATCAGGGATGTTAACAACAGAAGCATAGATGGTATTCAAATCGATCATTATATGTACAATTACATGATTCCAGAGCAGTTAACATCTGCAGAATTTTAAAGGGAGGAGAAATGAAAAAAACGAATCCTTTAATAGGTATAATGTTTATATCGCTGATATTTTCGAGTTTCGTTTTTTCAAGGTCTTTAATGGAACAGGCCGAAAAATATGTGTCCGATATAAAAAAAAGTATTATAGAAAATGATGCACCATGGAAAGCAACAGTGCCTGAATGTCTTTATGAATATGAAATAAGAAATTTTGACAATCTGTTTAATATCTTTGAGAAATGGACTGGAGAAATGGAATTGTTTCCTGATGAATTCAACAACGATAGCAGATCCACTACTCAGGATTCTCTGATAAGATATTCCCAACATATTTACAAAGGAATCGGCGATATAGATATTCCATCCAGGTTTATACAGATTCATTCCCCTGTTAAAAATCAGGCTGCGCATGGTACTTGCTGGGTATTCGGTACTGTGGCGTCATTCGAAAGTGCCAAACTCGTTCAGGAAGACAATTTAACGGGAAATTCAAATCCCTTTTTTCCGACACAGTATCAGAATGATAAATACGATTATTCAGAACAATTTATGTCGTTTCACAACATAGACTGGCAGATATACTATGCATGGTTTATGAATTGGGGTAATGCACAGGGAGCCGAATCGGATATAGTAATACAGGATTCGAATTATGATAGTGGAGGAAATAACTATTTTTGCACATATAATCTAATAAGATACGGTATACCGTTTGAAAATGACTTTCCGTACATAAAATGGGATTTAAGTGATTACATTAAATGGAATCCCACGAATACCAATTGGGAAAACAACCTTTCAAGAAGCATAAAAACTCTGAAGGTTTATGACCGTTTTTCTTCAAGAGAAGAATATATAAATACGATTAAAGAAGTAATAATTAAATTTGGCGCCGCTATAGTCAATTTTTATGTCCCCGGTGATTTCTATGCGTATTCTCATGGCGTGTACATACCAACCACAACTCAATTAACAGGTGGACATTGTGTTAATTTAGTTGGCTGGCTGGATATGGATGCAATTAAGGAAATGGGCTGGGTAGGGGCTGACAGCAGTTATGTTCCTGTCAAAGACCCCTTTACAGGCGTATCATGGGAAGCCACTGAATTCTGGATTATCAAAAACAGCTGGGCCGATCTTTGGGGATGGAACGGGTATTACGTTCAACCCATAGCTTCTGAAAAAATTTACGATTATATAGAAGTATGCCCCTGGATGATAGAAAATCGGGATATTAGAATCCCTTACTTGAAATCAGATCTGGCGGACTCGTATGATTTTAATTCGGATAATAAAGTTGACCAAACTGACTACTTACTTTTAATTGAAAAAATAGGTTTGGAAAAAGGTGATACGAATTATGACTCAATTTATGATGTTTCAAGTCCGAAAGATGGAAAGATAGATGTTGAGGATGTCACAAGTTTTGGTGAATATCTAAACAACCTGAATAAATAGAAAATCCTTTTAACAACTGTTTTTTAAGAACTATTATGGATTTCATCACTTAAAAATAATGTGGTAAAATATATAGTCATATTCGAAAAAAGGAGAGGTTTAAGTTGGAAATTTCTATGGAACAGGTTTTGAATGTCCTCATGTCAAGAATGGAATCAATAAATGCCGGTATGGAGGATTTAAGATTCAGGCTTAACGTACTCGGTACGGCTATGGTTGATTCTGGAAAACTCAGTGCGGAAGATGTTAAAAATGCAGTCAGAAAACAGCTTAATGTAATGAAATACATAGACGCTGTTGAAAAAGTAGATGAAGCAAGTGTTGAGCAGCTTTCAAAAGGAATCATGAATTGGTTTAGCTGTGATATGGGCGCTATAAAGGCTGAACTGGAAGCATATGAGAAAATGATGAAGGAAGCAACAGAAAAAATGCAGACACAACAGGCAAATAAAATTGAAGTGCCAAATTCAGATTTGATAACTGACATCAGTGGAAAAAACAGGTTTTAATTCCAGATTGGGAGTGTTATGTCCGGAAATGCAATCATAAATATCGAAAAAGTTAAAAAGAGTTATGGTAAAACCCTCGCTTTGAAAGGGGTTTCTTTTGATGTCAATCGTGACGAAATTTTCGGACTGACAGGACCGAACGGTGCTGGCAAGACCACTCTTGTCAAATGTCTGGTTACACTTATAAGACCGGATTCGGGTGTAGTGAATATAGATGGAAACAGCGTTTATACAAACCATAAAAAAATCCGCAGTCTGGTCGGTTTTGTTCCTTCAAAACCGGTACTTTATCCGCATTTGTCGGCATATGAGAATTTATATCTTTTCTGCAATCTATATGGAATGGATAAAAAAGCATCTAAAGAAAAAATTGAAGAGCTTTTACTTACTTTCGACATGTGGGATTGGAGAAACGAAAAGATAAAGAATTTTTCCACCGGAATGACACAGAAGATCAATATCAGTCGCGGGTTAATTCATAACCCCAAAATACTCATACTGGATGAACCGACCAATGGATTAGACCCACAATCCAGACAAGTTGTCCGGGACTTTATATTGAATGTACGGGATAATGGTACGACTGTGATTATCACTTCGCATATAATGTGGTCTGTCGAGGAAATTTGTGACAGAATAGCAATAATTAACGATGGAAAGTTAATCGCGCTGGATAATATTACCAATTTAAAAAATGATCATTTGAAAGAAAAAAATATACTCTCCGTCAAGGTAAAGGGAAGTTTAAACAAAAGCAAACTTGATCTTTCAAAAAAGCGCGATAAAATACTCAACTACAGAATTTTAAGAGATAATGCCTATTTGTTCGAATTACGGGGAAACAACTCGAGTTTTTTAACGGAGATCTTTGATGAAATTGAATCTATCAGTCACATTGAACCTTCGTTAGAAGATGTATTTATCTCTTTAACAAAGCATTGATTTTTATTTACTTTCATAATCTAATTACATTTAAGTTTTAATATTCCAGGAGGTGTGTGTAATGAAAAGATTTTTATTAGTTGCTTCTTTGATTTTACTTATTTCTATCGTTTCTTTTGCAAAAGTTACGGATTTCGTTCCTGCAAATGCTTCAATGGTAGGAGTAATTGAAAACAACCCTGAAAATTACGATGCACTTAAAAAAGCAGGTATTTTTGGTTTTCTTTTAAGAGATATGGGACTTGAAGGAATGCTCACACAACAGTTTGAAAGTATGAAATATGCGGATCCTGATTTTGATCCTGAAAATATCTGGGGATTACTCAAAGGTGACATGGCAATATTCACCGTGGGAGAGATAAATTTTGAACCTCTGATGGCCATGCAGCAAACCGTTACTGAAAACGGAAATTCCGCTATGGATATGATGGACCCTACTGCCGCTATGCTTCCTCTTATGAGTGCATTCCAGAATGTCAGCATATGTCTGGTACTCGAACCAACAGTGAATCCCGATGACAGTTTGGCAACACTCGGTAAACTTATGGGAATGCCACTTGAATACGGTCCTTCTCAGATGGGTTTCACTATTGAAAAAGTTGGCAACACATTGTTAGTAGGAATGGGAATGGATGCAATATCTGCAGCAAAATCCGCAAAGAGCAATCCTATTACGAGCAATGCCAATTTCATGGAAGCTTATTCTTCTGATAACTGGATGACTTTCTATTCTCCTTTCACAATGGATACGAAAGAAATCATGAAAGTTCAGTACCCTGATATGCCTACAGATTTCTTCGATAATGTGAAAAGTGAATACAGCTGGACAAAAGTGTATGTTAAAGACGCACTCGTATTCGATTCCTTTGTTAAAAACGAATATAAAAACGATGAATACAAGCAGCTCATGGTAAACTCAAATTCTGATCTCACACAGGTATACCAGAAAAAACTTCCTGGTTTCGTTAAGGGAACTATGGAAATGAACAACTTCAAAACTATTTTGAACTACATTAAGCCAATATTCGATTACAGCATGAAAGAAGCCATGAAACAGGTTAAAGAAGTAAATACCGATGCTGAAAAATACGTTTGGGAAATAATCGATTCCCTGTCTGGAAAAGGCGACATAGCTCTTGACCTTTCAATGGGCGAAACCGGCGAAATGGTTGTAGACATGCTCATATCATGTGGTATGACAGATACATCGGTTATAAAGGAACTCATCGAAAAAGAAAAAGGACAGATGATTAATGCAGGTAATTACAGTTATATCATGATACCAACTGATGATGGCACAGATTCAGTTGAATCACTGTCAGTGGGTAACATCTACCTCATACTTTTTGCCGATAAACTAGTTGTTACAACAATAACACCTGAAAATTATGATTCAGTTCTCAGTTCTTCCCCTTCTTATGCTGATAATTCAGTATTTAAAGCATTGACAGATAAATACTCCCTTAAACAGGGAATAGGTGTGGCATATGTTGATTTCAGCAAATTACTCACTTCCTTCCTCGGAATGGCTTACCCATCCGGTATGCTTATAGAAGCAGGATCTGATATGAACGGAAATAACAAATCAATAGTGGTGATTAAGTAATATATGATCAGCAGTATATTTTGGATTCTGTCACTTATAACAGTTATAGGAATAATAATCAGTAAAGATTTACTCATAAATATACTGCTTTTTGGTTTATTCGGAACCTTTTCATCCGGTGCATACCTCTTCATGGGGGCACCGGATGTTTCATTTGCCTCTTTTGCACTCGGTGCAGCTTTTACGACATTTGTATTTTTAATATCGATCAGAAAAACAGGAAAACTGACTGTTGCCTATCTTGAGGCTCCTTACATGATTACCGAAAATGAGAATGGAGAAATCTGGGGTTTTGAATTCGATGTTTTAAAAGAATATGCCAACAGCTCAAATATGGATTTGGATTTTATCAAATTGGAATCATTAGATGATTTAAAACACCATTCAACACACATAGATATTTTGGCCGGTGGATTATTCGAAGAAATGATAACTGAAGAAATAAGAAAAGACTTTACATCCGTAAAGGAAATTCCAACAAGAATTGCATTGGACAAGAATGGTGATTTAAGGGATTTAATGAGGATTAAATCGTTGATAGTATCGGGAGAACAAACTCTGGATTTTTTAACAGAAAGCAAAACAAGCGAATATATTCTATTGATAAGTAAACATGATAAGGATATGTATTCAAAAATCAATTCATTCATAAAGAAATTGAAAGATGAAGGTAAAATTGAAGAATACATCAGCAGGAATTTAGGATGATAAAAAAACTATTCAATTATTCAGTTATAATAATTTTAATTTTCATAACGGTTTTACTTATTCTGGAAATAAACACCATACCTTTAAATAACATACCTGAAAAATATTCAACTTCGGTTTTGAAAGATAATGGTTCGCTTAACATGGTAAGTGCTATATATCTCGATTACAGAATGTACGATACTATTTTTGAAATAACAGTTTTTTTCATCGCAGCATTCGGAGTATCAACAATTCTATCCAATATACCGTCTACAAAACAGAAAAGCGCCAACATCAAAATAAGTAAAGACCTGCTTCAGAACAATGTATCGGTAAATCTGATCTTTCTGCTTTCAACTATTTTTGCAGTTTACATAATGATTACCGGTCATCTTGGCCCTGGTGGAGGATTTGTAGGTGGAGTTATTGGCGGTACGGGAATACTTATACTTTCAGGTAATAAGGATCTTTATCAGATTGAAAAAGATTTCGAGAAAATGAAAATTCACAATATAGAAAAGTATGTACTGATAGCTGTACCCATTCTGGGAATAATGACACTTTTTTTCACCGGGAATTCGCTGGTTAATTTTCTTCCGCAAGGCAATCCGGGATCTATTTTTTCTGGAGGGACTGCAATAATATTGAATTTTCTGATAGGTTTTAAAGTATTTGCAGGTACCTGGACCATTTTCTATCATTTTGTGAATCACAGAGGCTTGATTTAAAATTCAAATTATCTCAGGTGTTGATAAACATGAAAAATAAAAAATTATTATGGTTTTCCGTTATTTTTTTTCTATGCGTATCTTTTTCTCTTTTTACATCTTCACTTGAATATATGGATACTGCCGATAAAATACTGAAAGAAAAATATTCAATAGAAATTGAACCGCTATCAGTTTCAATTGATAATCGGACTTTGTCCATACAAAAATGGTGGGTCAACAGGCCCAGAATATATCCCATCTTTGTAAACGACACTCCCTTTAAAACCGAAATAAATAATATACTGAAAAAAAATGGGTATGTAATTGATGAAATGGGAAAACCTGTTTTTTTCGATATTAAAGAAATGTCAAACACCCTTGTTTATATAAAAGCAGAATATTCCGGAATAAAAAAAGATAATTCTTCTGATCTTTTCTTAAAAGAAACATTCATAATTCGTACCGAGGAATTCATATCCGAAATTCTTCCCCCTTTCAGCAATGATTTACCAAAATTGCTTATTCTGTTGACGAAACAGAATATAGAAACCATTTCCTACCCACTTTTCCGATCTGAAAACGCATATGTTTTCCTGATTGAGAATTCTGAATTCAGCTTTATTGAAGATGGAAAAAACGAATTAATTCACCTTGATAATTCCCCTATTACTATTGTCAGAATTAAGAGTAATTTATACGAATTATCAATACTGTCTGAAATAAAACAGAATATAAAAATAGACGATACCCCGTATGAAGCACCGATCAAACTGAAATTAGAGGAAGGAATACACGTTTTTGAATACAATCAGGAAAGAAAATATATATATTTAGAAGACAATATGGAAATCGAATTGAATATACGAAATCGGTCGGGAAGTGTTGATTTTTCGACAAGCATACCTGCAACTCTAACTATAAGCGACAAAGCGGGAGATTTGATTCTTGAAAAATATATTGATGAAAAAGATTCCTTTACTCTTAAAGAAGGATTGTATTCATATAATGCAATTGCTTTTGGTTTTAAGGATTTAAAAGGTAATTTTTATGTGGAAAATAATAAGCGTACCATTGTAAAAATGGAGTTTAAAGGATTACCAGGAAGTATTAAAATCAAAAAGAGTACAGCAGATAGATTTGATAATATTCTGCTGAACGATGAACGTATAATTCTTACAAAAGAAGATTTAAGTTTAATCTTCGACAAAAGAGGTAAGCAATTAAACATATTTGAAGAGAAAATAAAAGGTTGTACTGCCGATTATTATTATTCGAATTACTCTATTTATGATAATTCGGATGGAAATGTTTTCAATACTCAGAATTCTATAAATAAAATTGCAGACTATGAGGATTCCGTATTGATATTCGAATCAAATTTCATGCTCAGCAATTATTCAGAAACACTCGATTTTATAAACTGGAACAGAGAAATAGATTTCATTCCCTGGAAATGCTTGCAATCAGAAGATTATCTCATAATTCTTGACATGATGTCCAGATTGATTATTTTAAAAGTGAGTACAGGTTTTTCGAAAATTTTTGATGAAAGAATAACGGGAATCACAAATCTGGATATAGAAAAAATCACAGCCGATTATATAAGCATAAACCTTTACGGTATTGAAAAAACTCTTGAATACTATTTCAGAAATAACAGGAAAAGGATAAAAGAATTGCCTGAACAGGATTATTCAGGCAGAAAAATAAGATTAAGCGATAACACTTTTTATGATCTAAGCTCTATTCCCGATGAAATAGTGGATATTTATGAGAACGATAATTTAATAGGAATTCTGACAAAATATTACTTCATGATAATTTACAGATAATTTCATCATTTCAGGTATTTATAGAAATTTTTTCTGTCAAAAGAATACGTATACAGATTTTCATTTTTCACAAGTGAATTTGAAATATATTTTTTTCCACCGTACAAGTTTATAACACTTCTTGTCCCAGTAGTGTCACTTATTGCAGCACTCCCCATACGTATCCCGATCGGTAAATCTTCAATACTGTACAATATCTTTTCATAGGTATCGTAAACATCCACGTTTTTTATAGGTCTTGTCTTGCCGCCTATTTTTGATTCGCCGCCTAACAGTAAAATGTATCTGTCCTCAACAACTGTTGATGCCCTGAAAGCTGCATTTATAAGATTACCTTCATATTCCTGTTTTGAAAAAATCCCTTCTCTGCCAAAAGGATTTACTAGCCATATATCATCTAGATAATTTCCGTTTTCATCTATTCCGCCAGTCAGATACATTTTACTTCCCACGGAAACAAATGTGGCACCCTGACGTTTTCCGGGATTATCGCCTTTGAAGGAGACTTTATTCCATTCAAGACATTTATTACTCAGAATGTAAAGTTCATCACTCAGATAATCTATTTTTTTACCATTTGCCTCATCATACACTTTTCCTCCATACATGGATAAAAAATAAAGATCTTCTCCCACTTTTCTGCCAGCCATACAATATCCGTATCTAAGATATGGGCTATCACCTTCGGTTTTCAATTGCTCAAATTTCTTTTTTTTAAGGTCTATAAATGAAACCTCTTTGGAACGCCATTTATCTTTAACCATAAAAGAGCCAAAAAACCATATTTTATCTTTTATTATCGCTCCACCCAGATTTATTTTGCCTGATTCCAACCCAGATATGTTGAATGATTTCCATTTATCACCATCAAGTTCATACAGGCTGTTATCACTTTCAGTGGAAATTGCTTTGTATTCCTCATAATCCAGGCAATTCAGGCCATTGACAAGCAGTATTTTGTTTTCAAATGAAACAATTGCCCTGCCACTTCCCTTGGGAGTATTTTTTATCTGCTTTTCAATCCAATCAGATGAAAACGAGTTCCCCATAAAACTATTAGAGATTAAAATCAGAAAAAATATTAAAAATAAAAATTTAAATATTCTTTTCATCCCATACCTCCTTAAGAATATAATATGAGTATGCTCATATTATATAAAATGTATAAGCTAACTATTTTTCATATACGTGATATATTTATAACTTAAAAGTTAATTTAATATATTTATAGTTAAATTCTCAAAAAAATAAGACTCTTTAAAAGAGTCTTATTTTTTTACCGTTTAATTTAAAATCTAAGTTTTATATGTTTATAAATTATTCTTCTTCCTTTTCTTCCTCTTCGTATTCCTCAAACAACTTATCAGGTTTAACCATGGGGAAGGCTATTACGTCTCTTATAGAACTCGCATCGGTTAAAAACATAACAAATCTGTCTATACCAATGCCCATTCCGGCTGTTGGAGGCAATCCGTATTCAAGAGCCCTGAGGAAGTCGAGGTCCATCATCTGTGCTTCCTCATCTCCGCCTTCACGGAGTTCAGCCTGCATATCGAATCTTCCTTTCTGATCTATAGGATCGTTCAATTCACTGAAAGCATTGCTCATCTCACGTCCAAGAACTATGGATTCAAATCTCTCGGTAATTCTTGGATCTTCTCTATGTCTTTTGGCGAGAGGAGAAATTTCAACCGGATGTTCAGTTATAAAAGTGGGATTAACTATCTTATCTTCAACGAGATCCCATAATTCATCAACCAAATGTCCTCTATCTTTCAATTCCGGAACTACTCCGTTATTTTTAAGAACTTCCAGGAGTTTTTCATCGGTATCTTCAAGAATATCAACACTGAGATATCTTTTTATAAAATCTCTCATGGAAACTCTGTCCCATGGAGGTTCAAAATTGATCTTGTTTCCCTGATACTCCACTTCATATGTACCAAATAGCTCTTTTACTACAAAGGCAAACAAGCTCTCCTGTAATTCCATCATATCGTTGTAATCCGCATAAGACTGATACAGTTCCATCATGGTAAATTCAGGGCTGTGCTTATAACTCACGCCTTCGTTCCTGAAATTCCTGTTGATTTCAAATACCCTGTCAAATCCTCCAACGATAAATCTCTTAAGATAGAGTTCGGGAGCGATTCTCATATACATATCAATATCATAGGCATTCATATGCGTTACAAACGGTCTTGCAGAAGCGCCACCCAAAGTATAATGAAGCATCGGGGTTTCTACTTCCACATATCCCCTCGAAATCATGAATTCTCTTATAAGCTGCATGGCTTTAAATCTGATTTTAAATCTGTTCATGCTTTCTTCATTCGAAAGAAGATCGACATATCTCTGTCTGTATATAATTTCTTTGTCTTTAAGACCGTGCCATTTTTCAGGCATAGGCCTTACGGATTTTGTGAGAAGTTCAAAATCCTTCACATATATGGACAATTCTCCTGTTTTGGATCTGAAAGGAAAACCTGTAATGCCTATAAAATCTCCGGTTGAAATATGTTTTTTAAACAGATCATATTTTTCCGCCCCGACTTCACTTTTTCTTATATAAGCCTGCAATTTTGAATAAAAATCTTTGATGACAAAAAAGGCAGATTTACCATGGTCTCTTATTGCCATTATTCTGCCACAAACCTTGAGAGAAACATCTTCTTTCGTTTCTCCTGGATTTATACCTTCAAATTCCTCAACAACCTCTTCACAGGTATGAGTTCTCTCATATTTGTAGGGAAAAGGATTTATACCCATTTCCCTCAATTCTTCAACTTCTTTGATTTTTTGTTCTCTGATAAAATCCGACATATAAGTCCTCCTAAATTAATACCTCAATGTAATTCGATACCGAGTACTTCGTATTTTTGTGTTCCTCCCGGTGCCTTTACTTTAATTATTTCTCCGACTCTTCTACCGTTGATGGATTTACCGAGTGGTGACATAACACTTATTTTCTTTTCGAAAATATCGGATTCCTGAGAATTGACTAATTTTATTCTCTGTTCGACACCTGAATTTACATCTCTAAGCAGAATAACATGTCCAAGGCTGATAACATCTGTCTGAACATCGTTAGGGTCAATTATTTCAGCTTTATCGAGTGTTTGTTCTATTTCGAGTATTCTTCCGTTAATTCTTCCCTGTTCATTTTTCGCCTCTTCGTATTCACTGTTTTCGCTTAAATCTCCATATTCCCTGGCTTCTTTGATTCTCTGAGCAATATCGTACATGAGTTTTTCTTTTAACTCTTTAAGTTCTTTGGTTAATGAGTCAAAACCCTCCTGGGTAAGGAAGATTGCATCCTTTTTAGCAGCCATTAATATTCTCCTCCCTTTCTTAATTCATCTATAATTTCCTTAAATTGATCTATATCTTTAAAATCTCTGTATACCGATGCAAATCTGATATACGCAACACTATCCAGGTTTTTCAAGAGTTCCATCGTCATCTTCCCTATTTCTTCGGATGTTATTTCACTTCTACCCGTTTTTCTGAGCTGCATATCCACATCAGCAACAATATCACTGAGTTCCTCTATACTGACATTACGTTTTTCACTCGCTTTGACAAGACCTCTGAGTATTTTATCACGATTGTATATTTCTCTGCTTTTATCTCGTTTAACAACCATTATAGGCTGCATTTCATATCTTTCATAGGTCGTAAACCTGCCACCGCACTCAGAACATTCCCTTCTCCTCCTTACGGATCTGTTAGAGTCTGCCGGTCTGGAATCCACCACTTTAGTTTCCTCATTAGAACAGAAAGGACATCTCATAGTTCCGCCCCCAGTTCTTCAGACATTTTTATTATCTTCTTCATTCTGTTATAAACAGCCGATTTTCCCATTGGCACTTTCATCTTTTCTCCTAATTCAGCAAGGCTCATTTCCCTGTTTTCAAGTCTCAGCTTTGCCAGTTCAAAAAGTTCACCATCTATTTTATTCAAACCAATTTTATCTTCTATTATATCAATTGCCTTTACCTGCTTAACACTGCTATTTCCTATTTTTCTGGCATTGGCAACTGTGAAATTTATCGATCTGTTAACATCGGATTTTACCTGTCTCTGATCTACTATGTTTTCAAAGAGTGATGCCATTTTAAACGATCCCATGAGTTCGATTATCTCCAGAATATCCTTAGATGATTTCACATACATTTTATATCCCTTTTTATTGTATATTATCCCGGAATTTATTCTGAGAACATTTCTTAATGATTTTTTTATCGCTTTAAGGGTAGAATCCGAGTCTTTTTCAATCAACTCAAAATGATAGCCACTCTTGGGATTGTTTATATAACCAGAAACCAAAAAAGCTCCTCGAAAAAAATCCCCGAAATACCCCGGATCATTCTCAAGAAACCTTTCAAATTCTTCATAGTTATAAAGTGTAAACGAATTACTCTTCATTATCTGCTCAAATTGTTTCATGTCTATTTTCAACCTGTATTTCTTCGATTTGGCAAGATAATTGTTCTGTTTAAAACTTATCTCCGCTTTTTTAAGGTTTATTGACTTCAGTAAATAATATATCCGCCTGGCAACAGAGGGAATTTCTGTCTCTAGTACAAAAAAATTCCTGTTTTCACCATCTTTTTTCTGTATCAGAATACTCCCTTTGAATTTCAACATCCCGAGGAACTCCATAAAAGATGATGTCGAATCGTTAAGTTGTATTGAAATAAGTTCTTCCTTTATATTTCTCGAAAAACTCAACTTTTTCTCCTAATAAAATACTTGTCGATCAATTCCGCAAGTTTCTTTTCATCATGTCTGAGTTTCAGTTTTCCATCTCTTTCATCCAGTTCCAATTTTACCAGATTTTCCATATATATTTCTTTTTTAACCTTTTCGATATCTAGCAGCAAAGCCTGCGATTTCTGATTTTCATAACGTTGCATTATCTCTTCTGGAAGCGGCCCGTTATTGGCCACTATCAGATCGACATTTCCCTCAAGATATCTCTCAACAGTTTCTATATGGTCATAAAGAGAATAATCTGTCGTCTCACCGGGTTGAGTCATCAAATTTGCAACATAAATCTTTTTACATGGATTTTTGTTTATCGCCTCTTTAACACCATTTGCAAGGAAATTGGGTATAACACTCGTGTAAAGACTTCCCGGACCAAAAATCATACCTTCAGCCTGTTCAAATGCACTCAGTGTATCGGGCAACGCATCGAATTTTCTATTTGTAGTTATGCTCTTGATCTTCTGTTTCGAAGAAGCTATTTCGTTTTCGCCGAGTAAGAAATCGCCACTGACAGTCTCCGCAACAAGCCTGACCATTGAATCACTCACAGGGAATACACGTCCCTGTATAGCCAGTACTTCAGCCAGATTTTTAACAGCTTCCGGAAAGTTCCCGAGAATCCTCGTCATAGCCGCAAGAATTATATTCCCCAGAGAATGGCCCATCAAAGTTCCCTCTTCTGAAAATCTGTATCTGATCAGTTTGGTTAAAAGTGTCTCATCTTCCGCTAAAGCCGTAATGTTATTTCTGATATCTCCCGGAGGTGGTATGTTCATTTCTCTGCGTATCATTCCGGAGCTTCCGCCTTCATCGGTTATGGTAACTATTGCAGTCAAATCGAATTCATCGTATTTTTTTAATCCCCTGAGCAATGTAGAAAGGCCTGTACCGCCACCAACGGCAACAAGTTTGAATTTCTTTTCCATTATAGACTCCAATCCCTGTGCTCAGCATTTGAATAATAATCTTTTGATCTGAAGTATTCGGCAATTTTTTCTGCAAAAAAAACAGATCTGTGCTTTCCTCCTGAACATCCCACACATACGGTAATAGAACTTCTGCCTTCATCTTCGTATCTTTCTATCGCTATTTCCAGCATTTTTTTAATCGAATTAAGATATTCATCCACAATTTCAAATTTACTGAAAAACTCGATTATCTCCGTATCGGTGCCGTTATATTCACTCAATCCGGGTATCCAATAAGGATTAGGCAGAAACCTGCAATCGATAATGAAATCCCCGTTGACAGGTGTTCCATGTTTAAATCCGAAGCTCACAACTCTTATTTTTATATTCTTATCGGTTTTTTCTGAATAACTTTCAATAATTTCCTTCAATTTTTCCCTTAGCTGATGTGAATTCGTATTTGAAGTGTCTACTATGTGATCCGAGATTTCCCTTATAGGCGCAACTATATTTTTTTCTTTAATGTATGCGTCCCTCACATCACCTTCATCCTGAAGAGGATGCTTTCGTCTGGTTAATGCATAGCGCCTCTCTATTTCTGATTCTTTGGCTTCAAGGAAGATAATATTTATATCTATATTCTTTTCGGTAATCGAAACCGTATTCAAAATCCGTGCAGTGGATTCAAGATTCTGTTTCCATCTGGCATCTATGCCCAATGCCATTTTTTCTATATCCATTTGCCTGAAAAGCCCTATTAAATCGTTAAGTAACTGTGGAGGAATATTATCTACGCAAAAATATCCGATATCTTCCAGCAAACCAAGACAGGTTGTTTTACCAGCCCCTGACAATCCGGTTACTATAACAAGTTTTCTTTTCAGGTCAGACATTTATTTTCCTCCTCAAAGAATAGTTTTCAAGTTGTACATAATTTACGTCTTTAACATAATCTATTGAAAGATGTCTCAATTTTAAATACATTTCACTCACCTTACCGGAAGTATATGCGATAATTTCTCCGTCTCTATATTCGCAACTTTCTTTATCTGTTTTAAAACGGGAATTTATATAATCCGGAAAAAATTCCGAAGGATTTATTATTTCACCTTTCCAGAATTTGTTGATCTCTTTAAGCAAAAAAGGATAATGGGTGCAGCCCAGTATGAGGTTTGATTCCATATCGATATCTATGTTTTTAAATACTTTATATACACTATCTGCAAGCACATCTTTGCGGTTATAATTTTTTTCTATTATATCCACCAGTTCCGGAGTTGGGAAATATTTTACCCTATCGGTTCCAAATGCCTCTTCCATGATTTTAATATAAACACCATCTTCAATAGTCCTTTCCGTAGCTATTAAAGTATATTTATCTTCACGGTTAACAGATATGTTTTTAATTCCGTATGCTGCCACATCGAGTATATTGTAAACCGGAAAATTTGAATACGCCTCAATCAAGTCCATAGCAGATGAAGCACTTGTATTGCAGGCAACAAAAACACAATCGACATTTAACGAATTAAAAAACCTGACATTTCTTATTGAGTATTCCCTGATTTCTTCTCTGGTTTTCGATCCATAAGGCAAATTCCCAGAATCCGCTAAGTAATAATAGTCGCAACACGGCAAAAGGCGCCTTAAAGCGCCTAAGACTGAAAAACCGCCTATACCTGAATCGAAAACTCCAATTTTATTATATGGCCATATCACTACTATTTTTACGTCCCTGTTCAATCTCCAACAAGAGTCTTTGATTCATTTCTTCGAGTTCTTTCACCTGCTGTTCAAGCTGAACCTCTTTAGAAACATGGTTTAACAACAACAGAACGAGTACCTGATCTACTCCTTTAACTCCCGTAGATTCAAGCCTCTTCACATTTTTCTGGTATTCAACTTGTAGCAGATCTTTAATCCTTTGAACCTTTTCTTTTGACTCATCGGTAACAAAAGTATACATATTGCCACCGAGGTCAATGTTGATTTTCCTCTTCAAAAAACCAACTCCCCCTTCTTCCCCGTGTTATTTTATCATATTTTATCGCAATTATCAATAACACAACATCTTTAAAAATTATTATTATCAAAGAAATCAAAACGAAATCCACATGATTTTTTTGTATATAACCTACAATACCCACATCCTCTCCCTCTTACTTAAAACGAAAAAACAGCTGTTATGGTGATTTTGAGAAATACACAAAGATATCTTATTTACTTTCCCAACGAATTTTTGTAAAATAAATTATACATTAAGTATTGAACAGAAACAATGTATATGATATGATATTTGGTCTGATAATTAGATGAAATGCATCAAAGGAGATAATTATGTTTTATCCCGAACTGATAGTAAAAACCACTTCACTCATATCCGGTCAGAAGAAGACATTGAAGGGCAGGATTTCCCTTAAAAGCATAGATGTTCCCCTCGGGAATATCCCGGTGGTTTCTAATCCAGTTTATGATATGCAACTTATCGTGGTCGATGATGAAGTACTCGTAAAAGGAAAAGTACACACTTCTTTGGAGTACCCATGCGTCAGATGCCTTGAAACTGTTTCGATGGAAATCGACGGGGTAATAGAAGCACATTACATCAGTGAAGAAAAAACCAATCTGAAATCCGAAGAAGAAATGGATTCCTTTGAAAATGTGATATACTATGGAGGTTCTGAAATCGACCTTTATGATAGAATCATAGAGGCAATAGCCGTGGAAGTCCCTGAATATGTGGTTTGCACTCCTCATTGCAAGGGTTTATGTCCTTATTGTGGTGCTAACCTGAATGAAGAACCAGATCACGAATGTGCTGAAAGCAAGAAAGCCGAGACGAATTCGGTTTTTGATGTATTGAAAGATTTAAAGGATAACTTATAAATAAAACGTTTTAGGAGGGATTCAAATGGCCGTTCCAATGAAGAAGCATTCTACCTGTAGAACACGTAGAAGAAGGGCTCATTCATATTCTGCAATCAAAAAATCAATTTCCACATGTTCAAATTGCGGAGAACCTAAACTTCCCCACAGAGTTTGTTTGAATTGTGGTTATTACAAGGGTAAAAAAGTCCTTGAGTTTGATGAAGCTGAAGCTTAATGGAATAAAAAAATAAAAAACGAGTTTAACGACTCGTTTTTTTATTTGGAATTTCAGTTTTATAATTATCAATCAGAAAGAGAATTATCGTAAAGTTTTATGAGACCTTCCACAGTTTCTTCATAATTTATAGTTTCATTAACCTCCTGCCTCAGGAAACTGTTCACCGCTTCTATGTTGCCCTTCGCCCTGTCAATTTTCGGGTCACTACCCTCTTTATAGGCACCGATGTCTATGAGATCTTTCGCCGAATTGTACGTCGACATCAAATCCCTTAAATTCCTCGACGCTGTTAAATGCTCTTTAGAAGCAACCTCAGACATCAACCTGCTGATACTGGCGAGAACATCAACTGCCGGGAAATGATTTCCTTCAGCAAGTCTTCTCGAAAGCAGTATATGCCCATCAACAACACCTCTTACGGTATCACTTATAGGCTCATTAAAATCGTCACCTTCAACAAGAACGGTATATATACCTGAAATACTACCTTTATCAGAATTCCCGGCTCTTTCGAGTATCTTCGGCAATCCCGCAAAGACACTTGGTGGATATCCTCTCGTCGTCGGCGGCTCTCCAATTGCCAATCCAAGTTCACGCTGCGCCATAGCCCATCTGGTAAGCGAGTCTACCATAAGCATGACGTTGTATCCTTTATCTCTGAAAAATTCAGCGACAGAAGTAGCGGTTAAAAGTGCCTTTACCCTCATTAGCGCCGGCTGATCAGAAGTGGATACGACTACAACACTCCTGGCCAGACCTGTTTCCATAAGATCCCTTTCGATGAACTCCCTGACTTCCCTTCCCCTTTCACCGATCAGACCTATCACGTTGATATCCGCCTGTGTATTTCTGGCTATCATACCGAGAAGGGTAGATTTTCCGACTCCACTACCGGCAAAAATACCTATTCTCTGACCTTTTCCCAATGTGTTAAAGGCATCTATAGCCCTTATTCCCACTGGCATCGGATCTGCAATTCTCGCTCTGACCAACGGATTTGGCGGAGAATTGTTTAGCGAAACCCTTGACGCGGGATAATAAGGCTTAGAATCGATGGGGCGGCCTATTCCATCAAAAACCCTACCGAGCATTGATTCATCCACTCCAACATCCAGAGGGTGGTTGGTACCATGAACTTCACACCCCAAAGATACCCCGGAAAAATCTTCAAGAGGCATCAATATAATTCTGTTGTCCTTAAACCCTACTACCTCACAGACTATCCTTTCACCACTGCCGGTTTTTATAAGGCATGTTTCCCCAAGAAACACTTCCGGTCCACCAGATTCCACGGTCAAACCTATTATTTTTGTTACCTTTCCGTTTAAAACCATAAAATCAGATTTATCTATTCGGTTGTAAAGCAGTTCTAAAAGATTATTTGAGTTACTCATATTTCACCAGTCTGAAAAACATCCGAAACTAACGATTCCAGCATATCTAGCTGCCCTTCTATACTGCCATCATAAGTTCCGTAATCTGAATCAACTTTTATATCCCCTCTTTTAAGTATGGGACTATGTCTGAATTCCGCATCGGGAATAACTTTCTTTATTTCATTAATCACATTCTCGGGTATAAGTTGCATATCTTCAGGATTCATATAAAAAACCACATTTTTATAATCCATTGTCTTTTTTATAAGAGTAGAAATTTTGTTTTCCAACGATTCAATTTCCCTGTCGGAAAGCGATAAAAAAACTATTTTCTGTACGATTAACCTTATTATAAAAGCAAGCTGTCTCGAAGAAAGTTCAATATATTCATTTTTTTCACTTCTGATTTTCCCTATTAAAGAATTGAAGGAGTTTTCAAGTTCTTCTTTTTTCAATTCGAATTGTTGTTGTAAACTCGCAGCTTCTTGTTGATTCCTATCAATCAATTCTTTACTGAGTTTGTCCAGCTCCGCTGCTTGAAGTTTTTTCATATTTTCAACTTCTTCAATTACTTTTTTCGCCTGACTTTGTGCCTCTTCTATGATAAACCTGGCCTTTTCCCTGGCTAAAGTAACCTCCTGAGAAACGGCTTTTTCATTATTTTCTCCGATTTTCTCTTCTTCAGTCTTATTTTCTTCCTTTAAAACTTCTTTTTCCTTATCTTTGAATAATTTAATTTTTTCTGCTTCATCGACGGTTACCAGAGCTCTCTTAATAAGATTATACAATTAGCTCTTCTCCTCCACCTCTGGCGATGAATATTTCACCGCTCTCTTCGAGTCTTCTTATTGTATTTACTATTTTCTGCTGAGCTTCTTCTATATCGGTAACCCTCATAGGTCCCATGAACTCTATTTCTTCTCTCAGTAACTGACCCGCTCTCTTGGAAAGGTTATTTACCATCTTATCGACCACATCTTCTGAAGAACCTTTCAATGCCCTTGCAAGGTCTTTAGTATCGACTTCTCTCAATACCAGCTGAACAGATCTGTCATCAAGTTTCACAACATCCTCAAATACGAACATATGAATTCTGATTTCTTCTGCAAGTTCAGGTTCTGTTTCGGAAAGTTTATCGAGAATTTCTTTCTCAGTCGTTCTATCCATAGTATTCATTAGTTCGACTACTGTATCCAGTCCTCCGACTTGGGCAAAATCCTGAGTTACAAATGTGGATACCTTTCTTTCCAAAACCCTTTCCACTTCCCTTACAACTTCCGGATTTGCTTTATCGAGCATCGCTATTCTCTTTATAACTTCCGGCTTCAAAGTCTCAGGTAAAGCACCTATTACCTGAGATGATTGCTTTGGATTCAAATAACACAGTATAAGAGAAATAGTCTGAGGATGTTCATTTTGTAGAACATTCACCAATTGCATGGGATCTGATTTTTTCAAGAAATCAAACGGTTTTACCTGAAGATTACTGGTAAGCTTTTCGAGGATTTCCAGCGCTCTTTCAGCACCAACGGCTTTTTCAAGCATATCCCTGGCATACTCAATACCTCCGGACATTATGAATTCCCGTGCCTGAAACGTATTAGCAAATTCCTGCAAAACCATTTTCTTTTCACTATCGGGAATCTTATCCAATTTCGCCAGTTCAAGAGTCAACCTCTCTATATCTTCATCTGACATATTTTTTAAAACCCGGGCTGCTTTTTCACTTCCTAACGTTAAAAGTAATACGGAAGCTTTTCTTATTCCGGAAAGATTTTTTTCTGCCATCGCATGCCCACCTCCTGACATAATATTATATCACTTATACTATTTTTCTCTCGTTAATATAACATTTAAAGCACACACTCTGGTATAATTTACTGATAAAAACATTTTAATTATATGAAAATGTTCATCTGAGGAGGTTAATAATGATAGGAATAATTTGTGACTCAGGTACAGATACTCCAATAGAATTTAAAAAAAACGATTTTCTGGAAATTATACCTTTAAAAGTGATACTAAATGAAAAAGTGTACTTAGATGGTGTGGATAATAAAGAAGAGGAAATAATCAGCTTTATGTCCAACGACTTTCCAAAGACATCTTTACCCTCAATCCCTGAAGTCAGAGAAATTTTCATGAGGCTTATAAACAAGGGATATGATGAAATAATAGTGATAAACATTTCAAATCAGCTAAGCGGCACTCATAACATATGTAAAATGGTGGCAAGAGAAATACTTGAAGAAAATCCGAATTTAAAAATAGAACTGATTGATTCTTTGAGCATTTCTATGGGATCTGGGCTGCTTGTTGCAAAATGTATAGATCTGATAAAAGATGGTACGGATTTTGAAAATACGGTAAATAAAATCAGGGAATACATCCCCACAAAAAACAAAGTTTATTTTACAATTCCTACACTTAAATTTTTGAAAGCCGGTGGTCGAATAGGCAGAGTCAGCGGCACTATCGGAGAAATTCTCAATATAAAGCCCATTATATCTGTTGGTGACGACGGAGTTTATTATACCGCTGCAAAAATCAGAAATCTATCAAAAGCTATTCAGAAAACAAAGGAAATAGTAATCAACGATCTTAACACTAAAGAAGTTGAATATATTGCAATCTGTTTTTCAGGTAATCACCCTTCCACATTGAATGAAGTGGAAAAACTCAAACAGGACCTGGAGTTTATTAAATGTAAAAAAATATACATTACAAAAATCGCACCAACTTTGCTGGTACATACAGGTGAGCAGTTAATTGGTATATCATACCTTTTAAAGAGCTGATTTAAAGCTTTGTTATACGAATTACATTCAAACAGGCATACTTTATTTTCTAATATAACGTCACAGCTTTTCCAGGATGTTTCCACTCCTGCCTTTTGTATATATAGTGCTATTTTAATCAGTTTGGATATTATTTTCCGAATACTTTTTTCATGTGTTATTGCAATAAGGATTATCGGAAAATATGTTTTGTAATCAGCTGTATACTAGTATTCAAGAGCAGTATAATTATAACTGCTTGACTTATATAATCTAATATGTTATACTCACCGCCGTAATGACTCTTGGTCATTAATTATCACTCTGGAAGTAGCAAACGAATCGATCAGATGCGAACTTGATTTGAAAAAGGAGGAGAAAAGTGAAAAGAGTAGCCGTTACAGGTTTAGGCACTATTAATTCAATTGCGAATAACGTTGAAGAATTTAAACAGGCTCTTAGGGAGATGAAAATAGGTATCGACTTTATAACTCAGTTCGATACTACAGATCATATTACAAAAATAGCTGCTGAGGTTAAAGATTTTCATCCTGAAAATTTCATGGAACAAAAACTGGCAAGGAGATATGATCGTTTCCTGCAGTTTGCCATGGTTGCAGCAAGAGAGGCGGTTGAAGACGCAGGCCTTGATTTTGAAGGTGATTGGCGCGAAGAGGCTGCAGTAACCGTATCGTCCGGAATTGGTGGATTTAAAACACTTCATCAGCAGTATAAGCAGTATTTTAAAAGAGGTCCCAAGGCTGTCAGGCCTTTTCTGATTCCAATGATGATTGCCGATATGGCTGCAGGTGTTGTCGCACTTGATATTGGCTGTAAAGGCCCTAACTTCTCAACAATGAGTGCTTGTGCATCATCACTTCATTCAATATGCCTTTCGGCAATGATGATTAAACATGGATATATAAATGTGGCTCTTGCCGGAGGAACAGAGGCTGTTATTGATCCAATGCCTATCGCGGCTTTCGCAAATATGACAGCATTATCTCCGAATGCAGAGAATCCGGAAAAAGCATGCAGACCTTTTGATAAAATGAGAAATGGATTTATAATGGGGGAAGGTTCAGGAGTATTGATACTGGAATCTGAAGAACATGCCCTCAGCCGTGGTGCAAGAATTTACGGTTTTATAGACGGTTTTGGTATGACTGAAGATGCTTATCATATAAGCCAGACAGATCCAAATGGAAAAGGAGCTGTAAGATCTATCACCAAAGCTCTTGAGATGGCTGAAATGAAACCTGAAGAAGTAGATCTCATCAATTGCCATGCGACCAGCACGCCTGTAGGTGATGCTTCGGAAGTCAAGGCTTTAAGACAGGTTTTTGGTGATTCACTGAACGATATTTACATGCAATCGTCCAAAACACTTATGGGACACACGCTTGGCGCAGCCGGAGCCAACGAGTTAATAGCTTCAATTCTCGAAAGCGAAGGAAATTTTGTTCATGGTATGCCAAACCTTGAAGATCCGGATGATGATTTTATGGGGTTAAAAATACCTCTCAAAACTGAAGAAACATCGATATCAAAAATTATAAAAAATGCTTTTGGTTTTGGTGGACATAATGCATCGGTTTTGTATTCAAAAAACGGGTGAATTGATGGATATAGAAAAAATACTCGATATATTACCTCATAGATACCCTTTCCTTCTTGTTGACAGAGTAGTCGAAATAGAAGAAAACAGAATAAAAGCATATAAAAACGTAAGTTATAACGAACCTTTCTTTAAAGGACATTTCCCCGAATACCCAATAATGCCCGGAGTTCTTTTACTCGAGGGAATTGCACAGACTGCAGGTTTGATGTTGCTTAAAGATAAGGAAGACAATTCAGTACCGCTCTATTTGGGAATTGATAAAGCCAGATTTAAAAAGGAAGTACGTCCTGGCGACAGAATATACTATGAAGTTAGTCTTGAATCAGAAAAGGCTGGAATATATAAGTTTGAGGGCAGCATAAAGAACGATAATGGTGAACTGTGCTGCAAGGCAGTTATTCTCGCCGGACTTAAGAAATGATTCTGGAGGAAAAAATGAATTTAAAAAACAACAGAGTAACCGAGTTACTGGGTATTGAATATCCAATAATCGAAGGCGGAATGGCCTGGTTAGGCACATCTTCGCTCGCAGCTGCTGTTTCTGAAGCAGGAGGATTGGGGACAATAGGCTCCGGTAGTATGACTCCTGAAATATTAAAGTCAGAATTAAAGAATATAAAAAAGCTAACTTCACGTCCTTTCGGAGTTAATCTCATGTTGTTAAATCCACATATAAAGGAACTTGTAGATGTGGTAATTAAAGAGAAGGTTCCTGTGGTAATTTTCGGGGCGGGTAATCCCGGAAAATATCTGAAGGCCGTGAAAGAAAATGGAATAAAGGCACTTGCCGTTGTTGCCTCGGAAAAACTGGCTCAGAGATTAGAACAAAACGGAATAGACGCTGTCATAGGTGAAGGTATGGAAGCTGGCGGCCATATAGGTACCGTTACCACTATGGTACTGGTTCCTCAGATTGCAAAAACTGTTAAGATCCCTGTTATAGCAGCCGGAGGTATAGCTACAGGTACAGGAATGCTGGCAGCTTTCGTCTTAGGAGCGGAGGGTGTTCAGGTTGGAACAAGATTTATAACAACTCACGAATGTGAAGCACATCCAAATTATAAAGAGTTAGTGCTTAAAGCAGGTATAAGAGATGCAGTTGTAACTGGTGCAAAACTCGGTCATCCTGCAAGGGCAATTAAAACGAAATTTACCAGAGAAATTTCCAAACTGGAAATGAATTCACCTGAAGAAGCGGAAGATTTACTTGTCGGAAGCCTTCGGAAAGCTTTTCAGGATGGAGATGAGGAACATGGTTCTTTCATGGCAGGCCAATGTGCTGGCCATATAGAAAAAATATGTTCGGTGAGGGAAGTTATAGAAGAATTGTTTGATAATGCTATGAGTTCTCTTAAAAACATTTCTGATTCAAACAAAGTTTAATGGAGGAAAATAATATGAAAGCTTTTGTATTTCCAGGCCAGGGTTCTCAGGCCTTGGGCATGGGTAAAAGTTTACTTGAAAAATACCCTGAGTACAATGAATTTTACGATATTGCAAATGACTCTCTGGGTTACGACCTCAAATCGATAGTTTTTGGTGAAGATGAGCAGAATTTGACATTGACACAAAATGCTCAGCCGGCTATTTTAACTTCCAGTTTTATATGTTATAACCATTTAAAAAAGATGGGAATAGTTCCCGACGTAGTTGCCGGACATTCATTGGGAGAATGGACTGCATTGGTAGCAGCAGGTGTCCTGCCATTTGAAAAAGCGGTTAAACTCGTCCATTTAAGAGGATTATATATGAGTGAAGCCTGCCCTCCCGGAAAGGGTGGCATGGCGGCAGTACTTGGATTAAGCCCGGAAAAGATTTCTGAAGTGTTGCAGGATTTCAGCGATGTCGTGATTGCCAACCTGAACACTCCCAGTCAGATAGTCATAAGCGGGGATAAAGAACAGGTGGAAGCTTCGGCAGAGCCTCTTAAATCTGCCGGTGCAAAAAGGGTCGTTATCCTTAATGTAAGCGGACCGTTTCACTCACCGCTTGTTAAAAATGCGGAATTGAGAATGCAAGAGGAACTCAATAATATAGATTTTTTAACACCTGAATTTGCCATTGTTCAGAATTTCGATGCAAGATTTGAAAAAAATCCCGAAAGAATAAAAGAAAAACTGATCAAACAGATAACTTCATCCGTAAGATGGGTGGAAACTGTTGAAGAAATAATTTCAAATGGTATTTACGATTTTGTTGAAACAGGCCATGGAAGGGTTCTCTCCAGCTTGATTAAAAGTGTCAAAAAAGAAAAAAACATCTCAGAAGAAATAGCTGTTGACAATTTCGATAAATGTTTTAAAAATGAAATTTCATGATAAAATAAGAGCAACATTGAATCGCTTAAAAACGAAAAAAATCAGGAGGTATAAAAAATGACAAAAGATGAAATTACAACGAAGGTAAAGGAAATGATAGTTAAGAGTATTGGAGTAGATGCTTCAAAAGTAACGAACGAAGCTTCTTTAACTGATGATCTCGGGGCGGATTCTCTTGAATTAGTCGATTTGACAATGGATTTTGAAGATGAACTCGGAGTAAGTATTGAAACTTCTGAATTATCCGAAGTTGAGACTGTTGGAGATATAATCGACCTCATCGTGAAAAAGATGGAAGTAGCGGCATAATAGATTATATACACTTGGGCCTTTAAAAGGCCCTCGTTTTTTAGAAAGAGAGTGAGAGTTAGTGAAGAAATTGAATATAAACGGTCTTATTCCACAATTTCCTTTAATACAAGGCGGCATGGCTGTCGGTATTTCTTTGGATAAATTAGCTTCAGCAGTTGCCAATGAAGGTGGAATTGGAATGATAGGCACTGCCGGTTTGGGTATGCTTATAGAAGACTATAAAAAGAAGAATTTCCATAAAGCCACTCTTGAAGGCCTGAGACAGGTTATACACAGGACCAGAGAAAAAACGGATGGAATTTTCGGTGTGAATATCATGGTTGCCCTTTCTAATTTTATGGAAATGGCTTCGACTGCGATAAAGGAAGGCATTAATCTCATAGCTTCCGGGGCAGGTTTACCACTTGAATTACCGTCTTTGCTTGAAAAAAACTCGAAAACCAGGTTGGTTCCCATTATTTCTTCAGCCAAAGCCGCTAAGATTATTTCCAGACACTGGAAGAGAAAATACGATTATTTACCGGATGCATTCATAGTAGAAGGTCCAAAAGCCGGTGGCCATCTTGGATATTCAATCGATGAACTTAACAATCCCAACTATACATTGGAAAGTATCTTGCCTTTGGTGTGTGAAACGGTTAAAAAAATCGAAGAAGATTCGGGAAAACACATCCCGATTATTGCAGCTGGCGGTATTTTCGATAAAAATGATGTTGATAGAGTGTTTTCTTTGGGTGCAAGTGGTGTTCAGGTAGGTACTTCTTTCATAGCAACCGAAGAGTGTGATGCTGATGATAAATTCAAACAAGCAATAATAAACGCAAAAAAAGAGGATTTAAAAATTATAAAAAGTCCTGTCGGACTTCCGGGTAGAGTTGTTTTAAATGAGTTTATAAAAGAGGTCTCAAGTGGGAAAAAAAGACCCATAACTTGTAACTATCAATGTATATCCACCTGTGACTTTGTAAATGCTCCGTACTGTATAGGTGAAGCTTTGCTAAATGCAGCAGATGGTGATCTTGAAAACGGATTTGTTTTCGCAGGTGAAGTTGCTCAAAGAATAAACTCCATAACAACCGTAAGGGAAGTTATTCAAAGGCTTTTTCCGCAAGAATAAAATTACGCTGTGAAATAATAAGAAGCTCTTTTTAAAAGGGCCTCTTATATTTGCATGTCTATATGATGAACGAAACCGGCTCCTCCGGATTCCTTAAGGAATATTCCAGTTTTACGTAAATATCCGTTCTTACTGTTATCGCCGTTAGAAAACGCGTATTCGGAATCTATATTTCCCAGGTATATGGCTCCGATATCTTTTTCCTTAATTGCCACAAGCCTGTCTGTTCCATCAGAGTATTTTTCCCATATCCTGAGGCTTGAAAAAATCTCATCATTTTCGTCTATCCATCCATTTGAATCGGTATCGTATTTGGACAGGTCTTCAAAACCATTTCCACTCTCAGCCCCGAATAGTTCCGATCCATCGTCGATTTTCCCATTTCCATTTTTATCCAATGCCAGAAAACCAGCACCGGAACTGATATGCGATATCATATCCTCAACACCGTCGACATCTATGTCAAATGAAAATTTATCCTGAGAGAGCTCCAGCGAATCTCCTGAAAAATTAACCACTAGCGGGTCTTTCAGGGCATTCCCGAGTTTTACATTCAAATACTCTTCCTGAAAAAAAGCCCTGTGAAAGTTCAATTCCATATCCAGCTGTATTTCTTTTCCATCCTTAGTCTTCACAACACCAGCTGCATTGAAACTCATCATCTCTTCTTCCTTGAAGGAACGATACAACTCTATTTCAGCACCCCATCCCTCATCATTGCCCTGCACAGGGATTTTAGCCCCGTTCTCACCAGTGCTTTGAATATCAGCTCCTTTATTCAATTCATCTGGATCAAGCACAAATATCTTGAATTTTTTCCCCGTCAACTTCTCAAGCATTAAAGATATCAAATCAGCTTTCATTCTCTCCATCGGAGGAATTTCAGTTTCCGGATCAATATTCTCTATATCCGTTACCGAGCTCATTAGTTGTGCTTTTGCCACATTTACCATATCTTTTATTTTCTTAAACGCATTTTTAAAACTGTCTTCTATACTTCCTCTTTCGTTGTTCTCGGGATTTTCTCCAATCCAGATTTGAGACCGCTTTTTTTCAACGAATTTCTTTTCAAGACTGTGGAAAGATGTAAAATTTATCTTCGAATCTTCGATTTTCATAGAAAACACCTCCGAAATATTATCGGCTAAAAATCGGAAGTATTTAACACCATTTAAACTATAAATTCAATAAATTTTAGCTTTAATAAAAAAGGAAGCGTTCAATTCGTTTTTAATCGTATTTATATATTTTTCCAGATATTCAAAATGTTCCGGGACAAAAACCGTGACCACATTAATGCAGTTGAATTTGTTCAGTCTGGACATATAATTTCTGATACTGGTACAGAATATATCAATTTTATCGGTATCTACCAACACACCTACATTCAGTTTCATTCCATGTATATCACATTCACCAAGTAAATCCTCACCCAAAACAGCGTTATTCTTTATTTCGTATACTTCTTTTTCTTTATTTTCAGTTTCGAATTTTGAGATCAGTTTTTCAAGATTCAACTGATCAGAACATATCCGTTCAGAATTTTCACAAGCACTTTCAACAAGTATGGGGATATCCGTAATGTATTCATCTTCAACATTTCCTTCAAGCCTCAATTCCATGCGTAATTCATTTAAATCTGTGCTCCTGTAAATATGAAAGAGTTCTATAATATTAAGGCCCGGATTAAGTATTATTTTATTTTCGAATGTTTCATCACCTTTAAAGCTTATCAGTTCAAATTCTTTTCTTCTGTTTAAAAAACTGTTGATTTCCATCTTGCTGTTCACGAATAGTGTATTGCCAACTGTATAACTTTTAACTTCACATTTTTCCAGCATGGCATTTTCAACTTGCTTAAAACAGACTGAATTCAACACTGTACCTTCCGTATCATTTGACAATGGAGATATCTGCATCGACAGTTCATTGGAAAGTTTTATAAAAGGTGTAATTTCGAAGAAATACTCTCCGGAAAACTCTTTAAAATTCCCTCCAGTATGTCCATTAATTCTGAATCTTGTATTTCCCATGATATTCCTGACAAAAATAAAATATCTCTTCTTCTTATCTGGTTTTAATCTGATATGTCTTTTAAGATGAATTTTCTTCTTTTTATTTTCTTCTTCTGGTAAATTGACAAGATTATACGGCAAATCAACATTTACCCATTTTTTTCTGTCAAAAGAAACACTCCATTTGTCGTTTATCATTTCATTCATAACCCTGTCTCCCTATTGTATATATTTTTCTTTCTTCCAAACGCGTAAATAACCAGTGGAATAACCAATATCATACCAAAAACACCAAAAATGGTGAATGATTTTTCCAAACCAAATTTATCAACGACTACGCCTCCGATGGTGGAACCCATAAAAAAGCTTATCCCCTGTGCAACCATCCAGAAAACCGCCTGTGCTTTAGTTGAATACTTTCCCGGTAATTTATAATGAATATAATTGTACAGAGAAAAATAAATCACTATATAATTCCAGCCATGAATCATCTGAACAGCAATTAATGCGGGAAAAGAATCGGCAAACGGAATAAGGAAAGTTCTTAAACCAAGAAGAAATATCCCACTAATCAAAAGTTTCAAATTCCCTATTTTTTTTATGATTTTCTCGGCAAAAAACAGAAATGGTACTTCACAAAATGCCATTATTGAAAAAGTCAGGCCTACGGTCGCAATATCAAAGCCTTTTTTGTTTATGTGCATCGGTAAAAAAGCTGAAATAAAACCCACCAAAGATAAGGCGAAAGCAGTTGGTATCATCATAATTACAAATTCTCTCAGGCTTCCGTTCCTTTTTTGTGAAATTGATATTTCATAATGTATCTCTTCATCTTTTACAGATTCTTCTCTGTAAAGGAAAGTATTTATTAAAAAAGATATGAAAACTATGGTTGAAAGGAAAACAAATATCATTATCAGGCCAAATCTCAGGGTGAAACCCGTGATCACCGCTGTAATTGAGTACCCAACAGTACCCCACAACCTAGCATGATCGAATCTTCCACCTTTATTTTTAACTGAATAAACAACTCTGCTCTCAGTTATTGGCAATATTGCAGAAAGAAAAAAACCACTGAAAGCCACAGATATAAATTTCAAAATAAAACCATCCAGTATAAAGATAAGCCATACCGCGGCCACGGTAATTATAGTCAGTATCATTGCCGTTTTTCTGCTGCCAATTTTCTCCGTCATTTTAAACCAGAATGGATTGGATATCAACGATATTGCGGGCATGGTGGCAACCAAAACACCAATTTCAACAGGCGAAAATCCAGTCAAATCGAAATATTGACTAAAAAGCACAGTTAAAGCCAATGTACTGTAAATAATCCATTCGGTAAAAGATTCCTTATAAATATTTTTTTTCATATTTCATTCTCCGATTATGGAATAAATCTCTTTATTCATGAATATCCCCAGAGACTTATATGCCTCTTTCAATCCTTTTGAATTTCTGTCTTTTGCCATCTCATTCATATTACATATCAAATCGTATTCTTCTCCTTCTCCGAAATATCCTAAATTAGATTTCAAATCGTGTACGAGAGAATACACTTCATCAAAATCGGCTTCATCTATCGATTTTTTTATTTTCTCAAGAACAGCCGGAATTCCTTTAACAAATTCATTAAATACATCTTTGAAAGTCTCTTCATCCAAGCCGGTTTTAGACTTCATAATTTCATATTCATTTTCAATATTTTTTATGCCCATGACTCTCAACATTTCTTTTTTCAGTGTTTCAATTTCGAATGGCTTGGTTATATATCCATTCATGCCATTCTTAAATACTCTTCTTTTGTACTCATCCATAGCATGGGCTGTTAAAGCGATTATTTTTATCTTTCCTTTTAAGTCATCTCTTTGCCTTATTTTCCTGGTTACTTCAAAACCATCCATGATGGGCATTTTTATATCCATCAATATCAAATCATAAATTCCAGTCTCGATCAAATCGAGAACTTCACGTCCATTTGATGCAATATCAAATTGGATTCCAAGTTTTTTCAGATAAATCGATGCGATTTTCTGATTTACTTCGTTATCTTCTGCCAATATCAATTTTAAATTATTCAAATTTCCATTTTCAACGATATTATTTTCATCATCTTTTTTCTCGAGATTCTCTATAAATTTAAAATTAACCTTTAAGGAAAATTCACTACCTTCACCAAGCTTACTTCTGACTTTGATATCTCCTCCCATTAAATGTGCGAATTCTCGGGATATTGCCAATCCTAATCCCGTGCCACCGTATTTTGTGGATATTGAGGAATCTTCCTGTTCAAAGCTGTTGAATATTTTTTCAACTGATTCTCTGGCAATACCCTTTCCAGTATCCTCGACAATGAATTCGAAGTCGACATCCTTTTTTTCGAAATCAACATTACCGCATTTCACTATCAATTTCACATAACCTTTTTCGGTAAATTTTCTTGCATTCGAAAGAAGGTTGTTGAGAATCTGTTTCAACCTTTTTTCATCTCCTATCAGGAAATAATCAAACTCGGAACTTTCAACTTCAAATTTGACCTTATCAGATCTTATAAGAGGTCCATAAAGCATTTCGAGATCTTTCACGGTTTTATTTATATCAAAATGTCTGTTATCTAGATCGAATTTTCCAGCTTCGATTTTTGAAATATCCAATACATCGTTTATAAGTGAAAGGAGATTTTTTGAACAATCATCTATAATGTTGAGATATTCCAGTTGTAATTCACCTAATTTTGTATCTGCAAGTATTTTAGTCATACCTATTATCCCATTCATAGGAGTTCTAATTTCATGGCTCATGTTAGCAAGGAATCGTGATTTCATTTCGGAAGCTTCAATCGCCTTGTCTCTTGCCTCCTTCAGGTATGCTTCAGTCTGTTTACGCTGTGAAATATCCACCATTACTCCTAGAACTCCGGTTTCCACCTCTTCTATAAGCTTTCCTGAAAGTGTCGTACAGGATACAAGATATTCTCTGCTTTCTTCCCCGAATTGCAGGGTGATTTCTCTGTTTATTTTCTTGTTTTTCGTTTTTGATACCAGATCATACCAATCGTATTCTGATAATTTCCCCTTTTCCACCATGCCGTTCAAACTTCTTCTCTTAATGTGTAATTTCTCATATTCCTTGTTATAAACGACAACTTCTCCGGTACTTGCTTCATAAAATGCTGGGAATGGAACAAAATCGAACAGTTTCTCAAGGAAATTGGCTTTTTCTTTAATCGATTCGGCGAAAACAGCGTTTTTCGTAGCCGCTATTAACTCTTCATTTAACTTTTTATGATGATGTACCAGAATAACTCCAAACCCGATATTAATAAACATCAATCCGAATGAAAACATATTAGGTACTGAAAGCCTGAGTATCTGTATCAGAACAACATAATCAAAAATGGATAATGCCAGAAAAGTCAGCGGAAACAGAAGCCATTCTTTACCTTTCATATTTCTGAAATAAACACCCAAAGCAATTCCAATATTGGCTATGACTATGAATCCTGCATACCTGCCATATATAGCCAGTGCAGGAAGTGTTGGCTGAACAAGCAAACCAGCTATAAAAGCTAAGGTTATCCATAAAAAAAGTTTGGAAAAATACTTTTTACCACTGGAATAAACTTCTATACTCGCAAGAAAGAAATAAGTGGCGGCAAATCCGGAACTGATGGCTATTTTTCTGTACCATAGAAAAAAACTCAGGTTGAAAGTGGTAACCCGGAATATGTCATCCGAGAGGAAAAGTGATGACAGCAAGGCACAGATTCCCATATACACATAAATTCTGTTTACCTTCTTAAAAGACAGACCAAGTATTATGAGTATTATTCCAATCAGTACACCTGCTCCCATTCCCATAGCCGGAAGGTTATTCTTGAAAAAATTCAATATTCCCACTTTATCGAATACCGTTTCTTCTTCAGAAAGATAAGGGGACATATCAAGTCCATACGTAAAAAGGGAATAAATTTCTATTTTAATTTCATTGGATTCTTTTAATATATTCTTGTCAATTGCAAAAATATGTGTGTAATTCCAGCTATTTGGAGTACCATTTTCCATCTCCCCAACTTGCCCGATTAAATAATCATTTACGTATACACGGAATCCATTTCCGGAAATTATTGGAATAACAAGGTATTTCCAGTTACTACCCATAAAAGTATTTCTGAGAAACACTTTACCCGATTCATTTGTATATTTAAAAAATGGCACCTCGGATTGGAATATTTCTCCAGTAAAAGTTTCGATCTTCCATTCTTTATTGAGATTTTTACCCACATCGTTCTGTACATAGTAAATTGAAAAAAACAGAAAGAAAAAGAGTATATTTCCCAAAACAACTCCAAAAATTATTTTACCAGCTTTTCTCATATAAAAACCTCTCATACCAAATCCATATATTATAAATAAATATCATTCTGAAATTTATTAAACTAAACAGCTTTCATTTACGTCTTAATTATACAAGAAATGCCAATATTTATCTTTAAAAATCTATTATTTAATTCAGGAGGAAAAATTGCCGGAAAAGAAAAGTTACAGAGTTTTAGGAATGACTTGCAGTACATGTGCCAGAAATGTTGAGAAAGCATTGGATAAAATTGAAAAAATAGAATTTGTAAGCGTAAACCTGGCAACGGAAAAAGTTTTTCTGATTTCAAATGATGTAGTTGAATTCGAGGAGCTGCGTATGGCGGTAAGATCTGCCGGGTATGATATTTCGAAGGATTTTTCTGAAGAAAAACAGGAGAGTGAATTCAATAAAAGTAAAATGAACCTGCTTCTATCACTTGTGGTTACAATTCCATTATCCATACTTATGATATTGCACATGCTTTCCATACATATACCTTATTTTGAATATATAGAGTTATTCGCTGGAATTTTCGTGGTATTCTGGACGGGAAGAAAATCATTTAAGAGTGCCTGGATCGCATTGATTCATCTGCATTCAAATATGGATACACTTATAGTATCCGGATCTGTAGCCGCACTTGCCACCTCATTTCTAAATGTTATGGGAATGAATATATCTTCTTTTGGGGCTATAGGTTCTATGATAGTTACGATACACCTGACTGGTAAGTTCATAGAAACCTACCTGAAAAATAAAGCTTCCAAGGAAATAAAATCACTTTTAAAAATACAGTCAAAAGATGCAGTTCTGATAAAAAATGGAAATCAACTGACAGTTCCCGTTGATACGCTGAATGTCAGAGATTTAATCCGGGTTCTTCCAGGTGAGAGAATTCCAATAGACGGCTACATAAAAAAAGGCTATACAACTCTAGATGAATCCATGATAACCGGTGAGTCCCTCCCTGTTGAAAAAAAAGAAGCAGAAGAAGTTATAGGGGGATCATTAAACTTAACAGGTTCTATAGAAATCGAAGTGAACAAGATTTCAGAAGACACCTTTTTATCAAAGATGATAGAACTTATAGAAACAGCTCAAGGATCAAAAGTTCCTATACAGGCTCTTGCAGACAGGATTACATTGTGGTTTGTTCCGATAATAATAATCACTGCGATTTCCGCAGCCATTTTCTGGTATTTCAATTATCAGGGTATGCAGGACTTTCTGATATACGTTCATAAATTTCTCCCCTGGATACCTCTTAATTCGGGCCCGCTTTCATTTTCAATATTCGCATTGGTATCCACACTTGTAATCGCCTGTCCATGTGCACTGGGGCTTGCCACACCGATGGCATTGATAACCGGTACCGGAGTTGCTGCGAAAAAGGGATTGTTGATAAGAAATGCGGAATCCATACAAACATCAAAGGACATAGATATCATAATTATGGATAAAACCGGAACTATAACCCGTGGAAAGCCAGTTGTTACTTTCAGCAATATAAAAGGCGAGAATCTGAACATATGTGGAATTATTGAAAACAATTCGCTTCATCCACTTGCAAAAGCAGTGGTTAATTATGTAAAATCTAATACAGAAGAAAATAACATTTTATTAAACGAAATCAAAAATATAGAGGAAATATCCGGTCAGGGAATATCGGCTTTTTATGCAGGAAAAAAATATTTTATAGGTAAACCCCGATTGGAAGGATTAAAAAATTACGATAATTATTTAAGTAATGGAAGTACTGTTGTCGAAATGTGTATTGAGGATAAAATGGAAGGATATTTCGTAATTGAAGATCAGCTTAGAGATGATTCTGCTTCGGCAATTGCAAAAATGAAGTCCTTAGGTTATATACCTGTCATGGCTACCGGAGATAACGAAAAAACAGCCAGACATATTGCCAGTAAAATAGGAATAGAAGTTTTTCATGCTGAAATTAAGCCAAGTGAAAAACTGGAAATAGTTAATAATTATCAGAAAAAAGGTAAAAAAGTGCTTATGACAGGAGACGGCATGAACGATGCTGCAGCATTGAAAGGAGCAGATGTCGGAATGGCAATTGGTACCGGAACTGACCTTGCGATAGATAATGCCGATATAATAATAGTCAGTGGAGGTCTTCCGAAAATACTGGATGCTCTTGATATTTCAAAAAAGACTTTTAGAGTTATAAGGCAAAATCTTTTCTGGGCATTTTTCTACAACGTAATTGCCATACCGAGTGCCTTTCTGGGCATTCTTCATCCGGCAATCGCTGAAACTGCGATGGCATTCAGTTCAATAACAGTTGTTCTGAATTCTCTTAAAATAAAATTAAAAAGAAAAGAGAAGGAGAAAGAGAAGATGAAAATATACAATATACCCGATATGTCTTGTAAACACTGTGAAATGAGAATAAGTAAAATTCTGCAGGAATATGGAATTAAAAATTTCAATATTATTCTTGAAAAAAAAGAATTACACCTTGAATCTGTAATGGAAAAGGAAATTCTGGAGAAGTTGTCAGAAGAAGGTTATCCTGCGAAAATTGTTAAATAATTAAAAAATTTTTAAATTTTCAGATATCATTAAATAAAAATTGCATAAAAAATTTGATTTATTTTTCCTTTAATGATATTATTCCTTATATAATTTTTTATTTTTTATAATTTTTGTTTATAATACGTTTGAAATACCATTCCGTTTTCCGGGTAATAAAAATAAATATATAGGCTGTGAGGAATATAAATGAAAGATAGAATGGAACTGCTTGAACTTGTTTTGGATTATGTGTCCGAATGTATACTTGTGGTTATGCCTCTATATGATGATAACGGTAATCAGATTGATTACATAATATCGGATGTCAATCAAAAATCCGAATGTATTTTTTCTGTTACCAGAAACAATATTGTTGAGAACAGCCTCTCGAATTTATTATGTAATTCCCTGGGAATGTCCGAAAGGGATTATTCTGATTTTAAGCAGAGAATATTGATAAACAAAGAAGATAATCTGTTTCAATTTGTGACAAAGGAAAAGGAATTAATAGAAATCAAGTCAAATATAGTTGATGATTCAAAAATGGTTTTATTTTTAAACAAGAAAATACTCAAAAAAGATGAAAAATGTTTTATGCAGAACGAGGAAAGGTTAAAAACCATTTTAAACACTCTATACGTTGGGGTATATGAAATAGACATCACTTCAATAGATGCTTATCTTAAAAAAAGCTCGCAGCTGTCTTCTGAAAGACTGAGAACATTTTTAAAAAGGCATGACAAATTTCTGCTTTCTCTGGTACAGAGTATGAAAGTACTAGATACTAATCCTTATGGATTGCAGATTTTTGAAGCCGAAAATCTGGATCAGATAAATGATAAATTCTTCGAAACCGTGACACCCGAATTTCTTGATTTCGTATTGGAACTCATAATTTCACTTAAGGAAAAACAAAAAAAGCTGGACAGAAATATTAAAATAGTTAATTTTCACGGTGAATCGCTTCATCTGCTCGCCAGATCCAGGAGACCAAGGGAAAATGCATTGGATGACAGGTTGATAATTTGTCTGACAAATGTAACACCTATGAAGAAAATCGAAGAAGAGTTAAAAGCTCAGAAAGACGAGCTTGCCGCGAGTTACGAACAGCTCGAAGCATATTATGAAGAGCTTAATGCAACTGAAGAAGAATTGAGGCAGTCTCATGAAGAACTGAACGAAATGTACGAAAGCCTCAGACAAAATGAAGAAAGACTTAAACTGGCATTGCTCAGTGCCGAAGAAACGCTATGGGATTATGATATAAACAGCTCACTAATACATTTCCATGAAAGCTGGAGTGAAAATTGGGGTTACAATATTGAAGAATATGGAAGTTCAATTCACTCGTGGATTAACATCATTCACCCGGATGATAAAGACTCTTTTATGAATATGGCAAAAAAATGCTGCAATGGAGAATCAAAGCAATTCGAAAAAGAATTCAGGATAAAAAGACCAGATGACAGCTGGTGCTGGATATACACAAAAGGAAGAGTTGTTAAAAGGGATGATTGTGGAATACCCACAAGAATAATAGGAACAAACAGAAATATAAGTCAGAGAAAGGATACTGAAGAGAAACTCGAGTATCTGAACTCGTATGATTCGCTCACCGGATTGCCAAATTATCTCATGATTAAGAATAAAATAGATCATGAAATAAAACATTCCGTGAATTATGAAACCGGATTTGCACTTCTTTTCCTGGATCTTGACAGGTTCAAGTCCATCAACGAAACACTTGGTCATTCACTTGCGAACGAGCTGTTAAAGAGAATAGGCAAACGTCTTGTGTCAAGTGTAAGAAAAAATGATTTGGTAGGAAGGGTAACCAGCGATGAATTTGTCATACTTCTTACAAGTATCAACAAGGCAGAAGATGCGGCAAAAACCGGAAAAAAAGTTCAGAATGCTCTTTCCGATCCTTTCATCATAGAAGACAAAGAAGTATTTATAACTGCCAGTATGGGAATTGTGGTATTTCCCGATGATGGAATTGATTTTGACACTCTCGTTAAGAATGGAGAAACTGCAGTTGCTTCGGCAAAAAAAAGCGGCAAGAACAATTACAAGTTTTATTCTTCTAAAATGGATAACAAATCTGTTGAATTATTCGAGTTGGAAACTGCGTTGCACAAAGCCATAATAAACGAGGAATTTGAAGTCTTCTACCAACCGCAGATAAATGCCTATAATGGTGAAATAAAAGGGGCTGAGGCCCTCATAAGATGGAATCATCCTGAAAAAGGGCTTGTTTCACCCGGAGATTTTATTCCGCTTGCCGAGGAAACCGGCCTGATAATTAATATAGGAAACTGGGTACTGGAAAATGCCCTTAAACAGCTCAGAGCATGGAATGATAAATACGGTACTTTCAAAGTATCCATAAACATATCTTCACTGCAATTCTCACAGGAGAATTTTGAGGAAAATGTCATAAATATACTCAACAGAACTGGTGTTAAACCCGAAAATGTTTATTTTGAGCTTACTGAAAGTATTATGCTGAACAATTTAAATCATATACTTAAAACAATTAAGAGATTGAAAGATTTTGGCATTAAATTCTCAATTGACGATTTCGGAACAGGATATTCATCACTTGGATATCTCAGAAAATTCCCAATTGATCAGATTAAAATAGACAGATCTTTCATAAGGGATTTATCCAATGATTATATGAATGCCCCTATTGTTAAAACCATAATAAATCTTGCAGACAATCTGGAAGTTGAATTGGTCGCCGAAGGTATAGAAAACGATATTCAGAAAGAATTTCTTCTGAAGCATAAATGTTCTTCAATGCAGGGATATTTGTTTGGCAGACCTTCATCTGCCGGTGATTTCGAAAATTTTTTCACCTCTAACTTGATTGTGTTTTAACATTACGCAACAATACATTTATATTTTATTAATTGCATTATCAGCCCTGATGTGTTAAAATGCGCAGGAAGTTTGAGAGAACGGCGTTTAAATAAGCGTTCTTACCTTGTATGGAGGGGATGTTATGAATTTCTTTAAAAGAAAAAAGCCAAATAGGCATGTATTATTGAGAGGTATTTTTTGAGCCACCATTGATTCTTTTTGAATCAGATGGTGGCTTTTTTTTTAGGTAATCAATTATTCTGTATAAAAATTCTGGGAGGCGCATTATGTTAAAAGGAAGACATCTTATTGATCCAATGGATTTCACCGTAGAAGAACTCGAAACCATTTTTGATTTGGCAGAGGACATTATCGAAAAACCGGAAGATTATTCCAAATCCTGTGAAGGAAAAATACTGGCAACTCTTTTTTACGAACCGAGTACAAGAACAAGATTCAGTTTTGAAGCTGCAATGATGAGGCTCGGAGGACAGGTAATAGGATTTTCAGAACCACAATCCAGTTCAGTTTCGAAAGGAGAGAGTATTTCCGATACGATAAGAACAATAGCATGTTATGCAGATGCCGCCGTAATGAGGCACCCTAAAGAAGGTGCACCTAAAGTAGCTTCGGTATTCTCCCCTATTCCGGTTATAAATGCAGGTGATGGTGGTCATCAGCATCCAACACAGACACTTACCGACCTTTTAACAATAAGAAGGGTAAAAGGAAATTTAAATAATATGACCGTTGGAGTATGCGGCGATTTAAAATTTGGCAGAACGGTTCACTCTTTAATCAAAGCACTTTCCAGATACGAAAACATAAATCTAGTACTGATTTCACCCGAAGAACTCATGATACCTGATTACATAATAGAAGAAATAATAGAAAAAAAAGGAATGACTTGCAAACAGGTTAGAACGATTGAAGAAGCCATCGCTGAACTTGACATACTATACATGACAAGGGTTCAGAGAGAAAGATTCTTCAATGAAGAAGATTATATAAGATTGAAAGATTTCTACATACTTGATGAAAAGAAAATGAAACTTGCCAAGGAAGATATGATAGTCATGCACCCGTTGCCAAGAGTAAATGAAATAGCTTATGAAGTCGATTCGGATAAAAGAGCCTATTATTTCCCACAAGCAAAATACGGAATGTACGTAAGAATGGCATTAATTGCAAAATTACTGGGGGTAAAATAATGATTAAAATCACAAGTATAGAAAAAGGAATAGTAATAGACCATATAACCGCTGGACTCGGAATAGAAATTTTCAAATACCTTAAACTGGATAATGCAAATTTCTCAGTAGCCCTTATAATGAACGTCAACAGTAAGAAGCAAGGGAAAAAAGATATGATAAAAATAGACAATATAATAGAATTTGACGTTACCGAATTAGGTTTAATCGATCCGAATGTAACCATAATAACCATAGAAAATGGGGAAATAATCAGGAAAAGTAAGCTCACCCTCCCCGCACAGGTAGAAAATGTTATTAAATGTAAGAACCCCAGATGTGTAACGTCTGTAGAAAAATACGTAGACCATGTTTTTTATCTGGTTGATGAGGAAAAAAGAGAATACAGATGTAAATACTGTGATGAAAAAACTGTTTTCAAAGGAGTGTAAACTTTGAACCTGCTTATAAAGAATGCCAATGTCATCAGCTTTTCTAATTCCTTCTCAGGAGATATTTTCATAAAAGATGGCATCATAGAAGAGACAGGCAAGAATCTGAATTATGACTGTGAATGTATAGATGCTTCCGGCGCGACAGTTATGCCCTCTTTTATAGACTTACATTCTCATTTCAGGGACCCCGGCTTTACTTACAAAGAAGATATTGAATCGGGTTCACAGGCAGCGGCAAGCGGCGGATACACATGTGTAAACCTGATGGCCAACACCAAACCCGTATGCAGCGATATGAAAACCGTTGACTACGTCCTCAGAAAAGCCGAAGAAGTAAATCTGACAGACATATTCCAGACAGTTTCGATTACACGCGATTTTTCCGGAAACGATTTATCGCATCTGTATGATATAGATGAAAAAAAAGTAAGAATAATCTCCGACGACGGATTTGGTGTCGATGATGACAGTGTAATGGAAAAAGCTTTGCGTATAGCAAAAGAAAAAGATTTTATAATTTCGGTTCATGAAGAATACTCAGGCAAATTCAAACTTGATTCGAGAGAATCAGAGTACAGAATGACTTTAAGGGATATCCGGTTAAACTCAAAAATCGGTGCGCGACTTCATATAGCACATGTAAGCACAAAAGAAGCGATGGAATATATAATAAAAGCTAAAGATGAAGGAATACAAGTTACATGTGAAGTAACTCCTCATCATCTGATGATGACCGATGATACGGATTATTCCCTACATCCTCCTTTCAGAAAGAAAACAGATGTGGAATTCCTGAAATATTCTTTAAAAAAAGGATATATCGATGCTATAGCCACCGATCATGCACCGCATTCATATGAAGATAAATGCAAAGGTGCAAGGGGGATTTCCGGAATAGAAACTGCATACGCTATATGTTATACGGTATTAGTCAAATCAGGTTTAATCGATCTATGCAGACTTTCAGAACTGATGTCGGCAAAACCTGCGGAAATGTTAGGTGTAAAAAAAGGTGATATACGCAAAGGATACGATGCAGATCTGATTTTTGTGGATAATAACCTGGAATACGAGATAAATGCCGATGATTTCAAGTCGAGAGGTAAAAATACTCCTTTAGAGGGAATGAGTTTTTACGGCAAGGTTTTAAAAACCTTTAAAAAAGGAATACTGATTTACGGAGGTTAAAATGATTATAGATAAATTATATGAGAAGATAAACGACACCGGACATGTGTGTCTTGGGCTTGATACGGATTTTGAATATGTACCCGCTGGTTTCGCATCGAAATTCGATAGCAAAAGTGAAGCCGTTTTGGAATTCAACAAAAAAATTATCAAAGCCACCAGTAATTCCGTGGCCTGCTACAAAGTTCAGATAGCTTATTACGAAGCTCTTGGAATAGAAGGCATGAAAGCATTCAGCAATACTTTAAAATATATAAAAGAAACTGGCAACATTGCGATTTCAGATGTCAAAAGGGGAGACATAGCCAAAACAGCTCAGATGTATGCAAGGGCACACTTTGAAGGTGACTTTGAAACCGATTTCATAACAATAAATTCTTATATGGGAATGGACACACTTGAACCATATTTTGATTATCTCAAAGACAAGGAAAAAGGATTATTCGTGCTGATAAGAACTTCAAATAAAGGTGCTCCCGATATACAGAATATAAACACCATCGAAGGTGAAAATGTATACACAGTTATGGGTAAAAAGGTTCAGAATGTGGGAAAGTCATTCCTCGGAAAATGCGGATACAGCAGCATCGGAGGTGTTGTAGGATGTACTCATACTCAGGAAGGAAAAAAACTCCGTGAAGAACTTGACAGTACTTTTTTCCTCATACCCGGTTATGGTGCCCAGGGTGGTGGAGCAGAAGAAGTCGCAGTTTATCTTAAAAACGGTAATGGAGGAGTGGTGAATTCTTCCAGAGGTATATTACTGGCATACAAAAAACAGAATAATCCCGAGAACTTTGACGAATGTGCCTATAACGAAGTCGAAAGAATGAGAAAAGATATTTTAAATGCAGTGAAAGGGTGATTGTGATGGAAAATAAAGTATATGAATTGTTAAAAGAATCCGAAGCTCTTCTGGAAGGACATTTCTTACTCTCTTCCGGTAGGCACAGCAATAAATACGTGCAATGTGCAAAACTCCTTCAATATCCTGATAAAGCGGCTGAAGCTTTAAAAACAGTCTGTGCTAAACTTGAATCAATGGATTTCGATCTGATAGTTGGTCCTGCTATGGGTGGAATCGTAGTCGCATATGAAATGGGCAGACAACTGGGAAAACCTGCAATATTCACCGAAAGAGTTAATGGCCAGATGACACTCAGAAGGGGATTTGAAATTAAAAAGGGACAGAAAGTCCTGATAACAGAAGATGTTGTTACTACGGGAAAATCTTCTCTCGAAACCGTAAAAGTAATTGAAGAAATGGGTGGAGAAGTGATTGGAATCGCCTGTATAGTTGACCGTAAAACAAGCCAACTCGATATCCCGCTGTTCTCATGTATTGAAATGGAAATAGAGAGTTTTGAACCTTCCGGATGTCCTTTATGCGAACAGGGAATAGAATATATAAAACCCGGAAGCAGAAACATAAAATAGAGATTATCAGATAAAAAAAGAATCCTTTAAAGGATTCTTTTTTTTGATTTTTGGTATTGTCGAATTCATTTATAAATGGTAAAATGATAAATAAAAAAGGTCTGCTGAGAGGGCGTGAAATCATGGAGCAGGAAATTCTCAAAAATCTCAACGAAAAAATCTTCGAAAACAATATTGCCTTATTTTATGATGAAAATAAAAAAGAAATTCTTAAAGATTTTTTTTCATCCGAAATCAAAGAAGGCAAAAAACTGATTTATATAAGCGATGATGAAAATAATTCGGATATATACGAGTTCATCAGAGTTTCTCTTTTTGAAGAATATGAATCTATACCGGAATCGAGATGCAGAGTATGGTCAGCACGTGAAATATATCTCCGTGAAGGAAGGTTTACGCTTGATGCAATTGAAACACTGTTTAAAAAAGAAATAAAAAAGGCGACTGAAGAGGGAAACAATGGTTTATGCCTGATAGTTGAGATAACCTCAGGACTTTTAAAGCTTTTCTCATATGACAGTGTTAAGAAATTCCAGCTGGGAGTTTCTCCACTGGTTAAAAAGAATGAAAATTCAATAGTGTTCGGTTACGACCTTGATAAATTGGAACCTTCATCATTCATAAACGTACTTTCATTTCATCCGCTGGTTTTTGACAGCAGTACAAAAATCGACAATCCGTATTTTTTAAGTTGTGAAAATAAAGAAAAAAAAGATTTCATATCTAAAATAAAACTGAATAAGGGATTATTCGACCAGATAAAGAGAATCGAAGAAATACGCAAAGATTCAGAAAGCAAAGTAGAACATAAACAGAAAGCACTTGAAGAAAAAAACAGAGAAATCGAATCGCTAAACACCGAAATACAAAGATTCAGAAGCGACAAAGGTCAAATAGAAAAAAGATATACTGACTTGAAAAAAGAATACGATGAAGAAAAAAGTATAAGGAAACAAATTACTTTCGATAAAGAAACTTTAAACTCGCAATTCAATAAAATAAGTGAAGAACTGCAAAATTTAAAAGAACTCGACAACGATAATAAAAAAAGAATATCACAGCTGGAACTCGAATTATCCGAAAAAAATGCCGCTGTGGAAAAACACAGCGAAGAATTGAACAGTTTTTCCAAATTAAAAGCATCCCTGAAAGAAAAAATCTCTCTGCTGAATCAGCATATAACCGAAATTAAGGCCGAAAGAAGCAGAGACGAGAAATTACTGGAAATAAAAGAGCGGAATATTGAACAAATCACCAATGACTTTAAAGCCAGAATTGAAGACAATGAAAAGATAATTGCAAGCTTAAATGAAAACATAAACGATTTGGAAATTCAACTGAACTCGACTCAGAACGACCTGAAAGACAAAAAAGAAAAAATTGCGGAATTCTTAGCTTTTAATCAGGAATTAACCCAGAAAAACGAAACATTGACCGATGAAATAAATAAAATAAGATTGAATTTAAACAACAGGGATTCAGAAATTATTGACTTAAAACTTAAAATTGAATCACTGGAATCTGAGCTTTCAAATTCGGCGCTTTCCCTTAACGAAAGAAATAATCATATTGAGAAAATTGAAATCAAGTTGAACGAATTAACATCTGAACTCAAATTAAGCGATGAAGACAGAAATTCAAAATATATCCAACTCGAAACTGCTCTTGAAACTATCGAATCGTTAAAATCTCAGAAATCCAGATTAATGGAAGAATTTGAAAACAGTAAAAAAATACATCAGAAAGAACTTGATGATTTAGAATATACGAATTTGGAATTAAAAGAGGAATACGGTGGAAAGATTAAAATCCTTAAAGAAGAAGTCGAATTAATCAAAACTGAAAATGAAAAAAAAGAAAATGAAAAAATACAACTGAAAGAAAATTTGGACTTCGCTTCGGAAAGATTGAATAATTACGAAAAAGAATTAACCGTAAAAGAAGAGCTTATAAATGAGTTTAAAGAGAAACAAGAATCAGCCAAAAAAGATAAACTCGAATTATCTCTGAAGAATGAAAACTTATCAGCTGAATTGAACAGAATAGTCGCAGAAAAAGACAAACTTGCTGAATTATCAAAAAACCAAAAATCTGAAATAAACGTAATTACCGGTGAACGTGAAAGCTTAGATACGAGGTTCGTTGAGCTCGAAGGTGCCCATGAAGAATTGTTACTCGAAAAAGCGAATATGGAATCCATTCTAAAAGAGACAACTGACTCAAAAGAAACTCTTGAACGAAAACTGAATCTGATAACAGGAGAACGCGAGAGCCTGCGTACCCGTTATGAAGAGCTGTACGATATTCATGAGGATATTTTAAACGAAAGAAACTGTTTACTGGCTGAAAAGGAGAGTCTCACCGTTGAAATCAACACACTCAACGAAAAAACGAACCTTCTGTATGGAGAGAAGAACAGTTTCAAGACCAGATATGAAGAAATTGAAGATTTATACCAGGATATACTCGTTCAGAAAGATGTTCTCATCGATGAAAAGAAATCACTTTCAGCTGAACTCGAATCGTTGGCTGAGAAACACAATACCTTAAACGGCGAAATGCAAAGCTACAGGACACGCTACGAAGAATTATGTGATATTCATGAGGATATTTTAAACGAAAGAAACTGTTTGCTGGATGAAAAGGAGAGTCTCACCGTTGAAATCAATACACTCAACGAAAAAATAAATCTTCTGTATGGAGAGAAGAACAGTTTCAAGACCAGATATGAAGAAATCGAAGATTTATACCAGGATATACTTGGTCAGAAAGCTGTTCTCATCGATGAAAAGAAATCACTTTCAGCTGAACTTGAATCTATGAATGAGAAATTCAACACTTTAAGTGGAGTTAAAGAAAGTTTTGAAATCAGATTTGAAAAGTTATCTGATATATATGAGAGTTTATTATCAGAAAAAAATCATATGAATTCAAAATCAATCGAATTAAAGGAATATTTGGTAAAAGTAATCGATGAAAAGAATTCGTTGCAGAAAATACTGGATGAATTAAGAATTTCTCTTGAAGAATCCAATCAAAAAAATACTGAATATGAAGAAGAAATTTCCAAGTTAAACGATGATCTGGCCAGAGAAAAAGACTGTAACGATAAATCAATGCAGGAAATGGAAGGAATAGTTAATCGTAAAGAACTTGAAAATATAGAATTGAAATCATCTAACGGTAAACTGAAAAACGAAATCATAGAAAAAGAGATGAATCTCAGATCAGTTGAAAATCGTCTGAGCAATGAGATTGAAAAGAATACATCTTTAAAAGAAGAATTGAATATAATTAAAATATCTCTTGAAAAAGGAATAAACACCCAAAAGGAAGCTGATGATAAGATTAAAAATCTCACAAGGATTTTGGATGTAAATGAAGATGATATGGTTTCTCTGAACAAACAGTATTATATTTTAAAATCAAAATACGAGAAATCGGTTGAAAAGGCAAAAGAATTGGAGATAATTAAAGATAAAATATCCGCCAAATTGACGGAACTGGAGAATGAAAGCAGAATATCAATTTCCAAATTAAAACACAGAAATATACATCTTCAGCAGGAATGTGAAAATTTGAAAGATGAAATAAAATACAGGGATTTTACTATAGATAATTATGAAAAACAGCTCAAAGAATCATCTGAATCCAATAACTGCACAATAGACGAACTCGAAAAATTATCTGAAAAATACGAGATTCTCACCGAGAAATATGAAAACACTTCGGATAAACTTACCGCTTCGGTGAATCAGATTAACGTTTTCAAGAATTCTATAGAAAATATTAAAACAGAAAAAGAAGCAGTTACAAGTAAATTGAATAACTCCATTGAAATATTGAATGTAAAACTTAAAAAGGCATTTGAAGACCTGGAAAATGAAAAAAACAGGAATCAGTTTATGAATTCCGAAAATGATAATTTGCAGAAAGAAATCGAGATTATGGGAAAAAGTATTGCCGCAGCTGAAAAAGATATTGAAAATGAGAAGAGTAAGGTCGAATTTTTCAGAGACAGTCTGAAAAAATCTGAGGGCCAAAGAAAAATACTCGAAAATCAGATTGGAAACCTTGGATCGGAAATAGATGTGCTGGTATCGAGAATAAAATGTCTGGAATCTTTGCTTTCCGAATCGGAAAATGAGATACAGAAAAATGGAATGAAAGTAATCGAACTGGAATCTCAGAATAAGAAAAATAAGGATATCGTTCTGAAAAAAGAATATGAAATAGATAATCTGAAAATTTCCTTAAAGTCAAAAGATGATGAGATAAACAACATTAGTACACGTTTTACACAAGAAATTGAAAAATTGAATAAGATAACCGAGACACAAAATAATAAATTAAACAATTTGAATGAGAAAATTTCAAAGAAAGATGAAGAGATTTCCAGCTTAAAGAATAAATACATCTCAAAGAAAGATGAACTGGAAAAAATCATAGCTGAAGAAAAAGAGTTGAAGAAAAAACAATTGGAAAAGACGGAGAAAATAAGGTTAAAATATGATTCTATAAAGAAAGATCTCTCTTCTTCTACTTTGGAACTGATGGAAAACAGAAATGAAAGAGATAAAATAGTTTCCAGACTGAAGAAAAAAGAAAAAACAGTACAGAATTTCAACAACGATATATTGAAACTAAAATCTCAGATAGACTCGCTGGAAGATGGATTAAAAGAAAAAGAAGCGAAATTGACAGAAGCACAGGAAGTAATCGATAAAAAACAGTTTGAAATAGAAAGCCTGAATTCTAGAATTGAAGAGCTGAATTCGGAAATTAAAAAATTACAAGAGAAATATGACTCGCTTGACAAAAAAATCAATAAACCTGTAAAAACAGACAATACACTGGAAATGGACAGGCTGGAAATGCAGTTGAACAAGTTACTGAAAAAAAATTGAAGGGGTAAACGATTATGCATAAAGTTTTAGTAACCAGAAAAATACCTGAAGATGGTTTGAATCTGCTTAGGCAGAATTATGAAGTAGAAGTGTGGGAAGATGATCTCCCCATTCCCCATGAAATATTGAAAGAAAAGATAAAAGATGTTTCCGGATTACTCTGTTTACTTTCGGATAGAATAGATAAAGAAATATTATATGAAGCGAGAGAGCTGAAAGTAATAGCAAACTATGCCGTAGGGTATGACAATATAGATATAAAATACGCAGGCGACAGAGGAATATTCGTTGGAAATACCCCTGACGTTTTAACCGAGACCACCGCCGATCTTGCTTTCGCTTTGCTTATGGCCTGTGCCAGAAGATTGAAAGAGGGAATAGAATACGTTTCCGAAGATAAATGGATGACATGGGGTCCTCAACTGCTTCTGGGACATGATATATTCGGTGCAACTATTGGAATTATTGGTTTTGGAAGGATTGGCCAGGCAGTTGCCAGAAGAGCAAAAGGATTTGGAATGAAAGTACTGTATTCAGGCTGGTCCAGGAAAGAGTCTCTCGAAAAAGAGCTTGATGTAGAGTATTCCAGTATTGAAAATCTGTTGAAAAATTCGGATTTCATAAGCCTTAACTGCAAATTGACTGCCGATTCGGAAAATCTCATTGATAAAGATGCTTTTGAAACGATGAAGGAAAATGCCATTCTGGTAAACACAGCCAGAGGAAAAGTAGTTAATACGGATGATTTGTATAATGCACTTAAAACAGGAAAGATTTTTGCAGCCGGACTCGATGTTACGGATCCTGAACCTTTACGCTCCAATCATAAATTACTTGAATTATCCAACTGTATAGTGGTACCCCATATAGGTTCAGCATCTTTCAGTACCAGAAAAAAGATGTCGGTAATTTCCGCGAACAACATCATCGATGGTATTAACGGAAATAAGCCCGGATTCTGTGTGAATTTATGAGTAAGGCAACATACGGATCTGCTGAGTTTAACCTCGGTAATACCGGCAGAAGTATTTATAAGATTCAGGTGTCGGAACTCAAACTTAAATTCGAAGAGTATGATTGTAAGGGAAATCTGGTAATGAACCTTTCAAAGGAGATAAGCCCTGAAGAATGGACAGCTTTCCTGGGACAAATTAAAAAGAATCATATGGAAAAATGGAATGAAGAATATCATAACGATTCAATCGATGAAGAAAATACTTTTTTTGATGTATCCATTAAAACAGGGAGCATTAATATAAATTCTTTTGGGTTTAACGCATTTCCACCAAATGGCACGATAAGAATGAGCAAGAATTTCAGATTCTTCCTGGATATGTTAAAAAGACTGTCGGAAATTAATAAATTGGATATTTAAATCATTTTCATAAATTACAATTGGAGTAGGAATGGATAATAAAATTCATATAAAAATAGCGGGTGAAAAAGAGCTAAAATCTATAAAAATTTCTTCTTTCTATAACCCGGAAATTACAGATAGTATGAAAAATGAATGGAACAATATGATAGAAAAAATCGCTGAAACCTACGAAGTCGATTCATGCGCTATATTACAGTTAAGAGAAAAAGATTTAAATGTTTGTTCAACTAATTTTTCTTATAAAAACCCGATTTCAGAAAACTCTTCTGAAAAAATTGATCAGGATTTATACTGTAATTTGGTTATTGAAAAGGGAGAGTATATTTTTATAAAAGATGCGAATAAAGAAGGAATATGGAAGGAAAATCCACATTTAAAATCCGGAATGATTTCTTATATGGGTATACCTGTTTTTTGGCCTAATTCAGTACTTTTTGGTACGATTTGTGTAATGAACTCAACTGAAATCAAAAATCCTGTGAAACTGAAAAATCACCTTTTTGTTTTAAAAAGTTCCATTGAGAATGATTTAAATCTTTTGGAAGAAAAAGAAAAACTGGAACTTGATATTAAACGTGCAAACGCCTTTCTTGAAATCACAGATACCATAGTGGTATCACTGGATTGTGAAGGGAAAATCACATTCATAAATGGTGAAGGCTGCAGTATTCTGGGTTATGAAAAGCAGGAATTAATCGGAAAAAACTGGTTTGACCTCTTCACACCATTAAAAAAGAATGTTAAAAGGCAAAAGGATTATTACGAATCTATGCTGAAAGGGAATACAGACGATATAACAAAAGTCAATCATCAGAAGATAAAGAATAAAGAGGGAAAAATAAGAATTATAAGCTGGAATATATCCTATTTAAAAGACCAGGAAAATAAAACCATTGGAACTCTGAGTAGCGGTAGGGATATTACAGAAGAATATGAACTTAAAAATACATTGAATTTTGAACGTGAAATATTTTACCAGATTGCTGAAAATGTTGGCGAAATTCTCTGGATAAAAGATACCTCCAACGATTCCATTATCTTTATAAACAGCCTGTACGAAACTTTATGGGGCTGTTCAAAAAAAGATATATACGAAGATCCTAAGGCTTTCATAAAAATTGTTCATCCTGATGACAGGGAAAAAGTGGAAAAAGCTTATGCAGAAATGAAAAGCACCGGATCATGGATTTTTGATGAAGAATACAGAATTATAAGAGAAAGTGGTGAAATACTCTGGTTCAGGGCTAAAACGTTCCCGGTTTACGATGAAAATGGAAATATTTACAGATCAGTAGGTGTATCGGAAAATATAACCTATGCAAAAAAAATGGAAGAGGAACTGATAAATCAGGCCACTAAAGATTTCTTAACCGGGGCATTTAACCGTAGATATTTTTTCGATAAAGGTGATGATGAATTACAGAGATCTCTCAGGTATTCGCATGAATTCTGTGTACTCATGCTGGATATCGATCATTTTAAAAAGGTTAACGATGTATACGGTCATATTGCCGGAGATACGGTTTTAAAACAGTTTACCTCAGAATGTCTGAATGTTCTCAGAAAAAGTGATGTTTTCGCCAGAATTGGTGGAGAGGAGTTTGCGGTCATATTGCCCGAAACGAATATAATAGGAGCAAATACCATAGCAGAAAGACTCAGAAAAAGCATAGAAAACATGACTGTTCAGGATGAAACAGAGAATCAGGATATAAAAATAACCACCAGTATAGGAATATCTTCACTCAAAGATGGAGATATAAACTTCGAAAACATACTTAAAAGAGCGGATGAAGCTTTATATGATGCAAAGGAATCGGGAAGAAACAAGGTGGAAATCTTATAAATATCCACCTGCATTGAGTACGTTATAACCCCATTTTAATATTGAATCTTTCCTTTTAATAACATTCCTCCTGATCTCTCCTTCAGTTTCCGGATAGAAAAACGAGGGGTTTTTTACGGTAGTGGCAACCACAACATTTCCAAGGACAACTTCATCATTCTCCATTATCTCACCTGGTGCCAATTCTTTTAAAAATAAACCGGAATCATTATTTTTTAACAAAAAAACGTAATATGTTGTATTTCCGGTATTCTCTATGTATAGCCTGCAAACACCTTCTTCCAGGTCAAAACACGATGAAAACATGAACAAAACAATCAAAATCATAATCAAAAATAATATTTTTCTCATTTCAAACTCCATATTCTGTCTTTTTATCACAAAGGTATTATATCAAAACTTTGTCATACACTTGAGATAAGAATATATCCGAGCATACTTGCCGATAAACTGTAAATAATGGCAGGTATGAAATTTCTTTTTATCAATTGACCCTCTTTTCCGGAAATACCGACTGTTGCCGAAACTGCAATAACGTTGTTAACACATATCATATTTCCAATTCCACCGCCTACGATTTGAAGAGCCACAATGATATATGTCGGAAAATTCAGTATCTGTGCGGTTTCGTATTGCAATGAAGAGAAGAAAATATTCGAAACTGTGTTCGACCCAGAAATAAAAGACCCCAGCATTCCAAACATCGGCGATACGATAGGATAAAATTGATTAGAGCTGCTGGCAACAGATTTCGCCATTTCACTCAACATACTACTCAACCCGGAATTGTTATTTCCTGAATTAAGCATTATCTGAACCATGGCAACTCCGAAAATCAATGCCACAGTGGCACCTGATAACTGTTTAAATGTCACTTTAAATGCTTTTCTTATATCGAAAAAGGAAGATTTGAACATGGCAAAAGAGATAAAAACCACAAGTGTAAATGGAATGATTCCTGGTAAATACGCCCAATTGAATCTGTAATTCAGATTTTCTATTCCCAGAACCGAATTATAGTCAAGACTTAGCGAAAGCAGAAAATCTTTTATACCTAATGATGGTATCCGGGTGATTACCAGTATAAGTGCCACTAAAACGTATGGGATCCATGCTTTGAAAAGCGGCATATTACTTTCAGAATGCATTTTATCTTTCATATAAGATATTTCAAGTTGCTTACTCTCAAAATCCCAGATATCTTTTGGGATCAGGAATCCTTTTTTTGCAGCTATTACAACTATCATCAGACTTATTATTCCACCGAGCAAGGATGGCAATTCGGGGCCAAATGCCCTGGCTATGAAATACTGAGGTACAGTGAAGGTAATCCCGCTAAATATGGCAAAAGAGGCTACTTTCAAACCATCTTTAAAGCTTCTGTTTTTACCAAAAAATCTGGTCATAAGAGATACGGCGATTAACGGGACAAAAACACCTATAATACCATGTATAAGTGCCGTAGTCTGTGTGACTTTACTTAAGAACTCCGCACTGCTTGTACCTGAGGCATTCAGAAGCGAGTCAATCGTACTCATGGCACCGTATACCGGTGTGCCGACTGCACCAAACGCCACGGGAGTAGAGTTCATGATAAGTGTGAGCATTGCCGCGGCAAGAGGAGGAAATCCCAGACCAACAAGCAACGGTGCGGCAAGCGCAGCAGGTGTACCAAATCCCGCAGCACCTTCTATAAATGCCGAGAAACTCCATCCGATTATAAGTGCTTGTATTCTACGGTCTTTTGATATATTGGTAAATCCGGAATTAATTATCTTCATAGCTCCGGTTACTTTTAAAGCATTCAGAAGGAGTATTGCCCCAAAAAGAATTATCAGAATATCAAGTGACTTTAAAAGTCCGTAAAAAGAAAAGGCAATTACCTTTTCCAAACCTATACCCCAGAATGTAACCGCGATTATAAATGTTACCACCCATGAAATCGGCAGGGCAACTTTAGCTTTTATGTTCAAGAATACCATCAGAATTACAATGAGTATTATGGGAGAAAAAGCGAGAAATGTAGACATATTACCTCCAAATATAAAATAAAATACCCACAATCCAATTGTGAATATTTTCGCATTAATGTATCGATTATAGCATAATAATTCGTATTTCTTGATTATTTAGTTGTAACATATGTATAATTTTGGATGATAAATTAAGAGGTAGAATGTGAATACATCGAGTATGAGCTTAAAAAACCGGATAAATTACGATTTGAAATTAAATAATGATAATACAAATGTGAAAGACCTTCTGAGCCCTGCCTCATCTCAAAAAACACCTGATACTCTCACAGTTTTATCTAAACAGTAAATGAAAGAATGCAATCGAAGATTTGCCAAAAGCCATTGAAGGCATTTTAAAGTTTTTTTCGTCATCTTTGTAAAGGCAAATTTTTCTTCTATGCTATAATAACTTAAAGAAAAAAAGAGAGGGTGAATATAATATTAGGCATAAATAACAACAGAATAAATCTTATTTTTGTAATTTTAGCTGTGATTTTCAGTTTGATTTCTCTATGGGTTGCGGTTCAAGAGACTTATCGTCTTACAGTTAAGCAATTCGATCAGTATTACTCTCAATACTTAGCTTCAACTTCAACGGAAAACATCAATATGGATGATATTATTAATTCCACTACAGAAGAAGATTATACGCCCCCTCAATGGGCAACCGTGGTTTCGGTACTGGGTTTCATTTTCCAGATAATCGTTTGTTATCAATGGGCCACATGTATCAACAAAAATATATATGAAACTCAGGAACGTATAGATTCTATTTCTCAAAACGCTAAAGACCGTGATGAACTTTATGATTTCAACTGGATGGTTGAAAAATTAAACACTTTGAAAATAAGTCTTTTGCCCTTCTGGATATATCTGGTTTTTTCAATAATGGGGCTTCTGCTTCCTGGGGCATACATGCTTTTTTCAATACTATCATTTGTTGCACTGGCATATTATCTGAACAAAGTATTTTTCATGAGCAATCAGTTATCGGACATAAAATCACAGTTTTACAGTTTTTATCTTAAAGATGACTACAATCCGAGAATAGATTATACTGTAAAACCAAGAAATATCCTGTATTTCCTGCTATTTACATTTATATCTATGGGACTTTACTGGTATTATCTTATATTAAAACTTTCACTGGAAATAAACACATATTTGAAATCGGATGACATTTTAAGAAAAAAACTCTTACAGCACAGAAAAGAAGATATGGAGTGATATTATGAATGTAATGAGAATAAAGGGAATTTTTGATAAAAATCCACTGTACCATGAAATAGTCGAATCCACTATGTTTGTCGAATCGGTCGACGAATATTTCATAGACTACGGCAGGGAAGGCACAACTTATTATACTTTAAGCATTTTCTGTACGGGAGAAGACGAGACATCAAGAATTGAAGATGTGATAAGAAATAAACTGGATTTCATAAGTGATATTTCAATAAATATAGAGAAACCCGAAAATTGGATTGAAAAATGGAAACAATCGCTGAGACCAATGGTTATAACTAAAAAAATCGTTATAGACCCCTATCCGGATGAAGAAGATAAAGTCAGGATAATAAAAATAATCCCCGGAATGGCATTCGGAACTGGTGAACATGAAACGACCAAACTAGCTGCGTTTATGTTAGAGAAACATATAAAAAAAGGCGATACCGTTCTTGATGTGGGATGTGGGACTGCAGTTCAATCAATGGTTGCTGCCCTGAATGGTGCAAAAACCGTCACGGCGGTTGACCTCGACCCCTTCGCAGTAACTTCAGCAAAAGAAATCGTTCAGTTGAATGGCTTATCGGATGTTATTGAAGTGTACAGGTCAGATCTTCTTGAGTCTGTTGAAGGAGAGTTTGATCTCATTATTGCGAATATAATTTTCGAAGTGCTTATTCTACTTTTTGAAGATAAATCCAAACTTAAAAAACTGCTAAAAAAAGACGGTAAAATAATATTTTCCGGAATTATTGACAAGAGAGCAGATGCTTTCCGTGAACTGTTGCAGAATAACGATTTTGAAATACTTGAAGAAAACCATGAGAATGTATGGCATGCATTCGTGGTAAAAATACGTTAACTGGGAGGTATCTATGAAAAAAGCAGTTGTATTTCTTTTATTTTTCTTTTTGATATTTACGGGGATTGTTTTTTCAAATCCGGAATCGGTAATTAAACTGGAGTATGATTTGCTGGTCATGAATGAAAAAGTGGCAGCAGAGTTCGCAGAATTCAAAATATTAAACACCGGGACTGAGATCATATCGAAAACAGAATTGAATTCCGAAGATGAAAATGCAGTTTATTCAACAAATTCTAAAGTCGAAAATTCAATTGTTCACGAATATAATCTGAACTTGGAGTTCAACGAAAAAGTACATGTTTTTAATTTGAAAAAAAATGAGGGTAAATACAGTTTAAAATACGGTAAAAAAGCTATTGATATAGAGTCAGATGAAACAACAGTTGTAATTGATAACAACGTTTCCTGGCTCTGGCAGGTTTTCTACGATTATTATAAAACAACAAATCTTTCAAATTACAATGCTTTGATACCTCAGCTGATTGCATATGGCGAAGAAGTTACAGTTCCCCTTGAAATAACCAGAAAAACAGAAATAGAAGATGAAACAAATCTATTCATCAAATTTGGCGGGAATTCCGGTTTGATTAAGGTAAACGATGAGGGAATTGTCAAGCTTGTGCTTATCGGAGTTGCAAAATCTGAATTAAAATAGTAGGTGTAGAATGATGAAAAAATGCGGAAAAGTAACGGTAATAGTGGGCCCGATGTATTCGGGTAAAACAACGGAATTGTTGACTTTTGTGGAAATATATAAACTTGGAAAAAAGAAATTTAAAGTGTTTAAACCAATAATAGATGACAGATACGGAAAAGAGCAGATTCAATCACATTCCGGTATGAAGGTTGAAGCCACACCGATTTCACATTCCAGTGATTCTTTCAGGTTTATAACTGATCACGATGCTGTTTTTTTTGATGAAATACAGTTTTTCGACTCTGATTTGTCAAATGTTGTAAAAAAACTGAGAAAAGATGGAAAAGACGTTATCTGCGCAGGACTTGACATGAGTTTCAAAGAGAACCCATTCGATACGACGGCAAAAATAATGTGTATAGCAGACAAAGTGGTAAAGAAGAAAGCTGTATGCCATGAATGTGGTGAGCATAAAGGAATAATTACATATAAGCTCGAAGATGACGATTCGGAAATTGATGTTGGTGGGATGGAAAAATACGTTGCAGTCTGTATAGATTGCTACAAAAAACTTCACAGTGGAAATGAATGATGATTTCATATATTACGAATTAGCCATTTCCAAATCTCCGTTAAAAAAATATTTCACATATAAATCCGAAGTGACCATCACCCCTGGAACAAGGGTGATGGTTGATTTTGCCGGTAAAATGTCTATTGCCTATGTTGTGTTTGTAAAAGATAACGAGCACATTAATAATTTACCTGCTGAGAAAATAAAGAATATTGAAAAGATAGTGGATCCCTATCCAATTCTGAACAGTGGTCATATTAAAATAGCATTGTGGGTTATCGATCATTATCTGAACCCCCCCGGTAAGGTTTTCGACCTTTATTTCAGTGCCGCTCCCAAAATTGAGATTAAAACCGATATTGTTAAATTAATACCTGAAAATATACTTGAAGGTTTCGTAGATGGGGAAGAAGTGATAAAGATGGAGGCTTTTCTCGAAAGGGTTGGGAAAAATGGTAAAAAACTGCTGAAAAAATACAGGGAAGAAGGGAAAATTGAATTTTCCTGGGGATTGAAAAGTAAAAATAAAAAGAATTTTGTAAAAAAATACGATATAAATTTAACTCTGGATGAAATATTCAGTTTAAAATTAACACAGACTGCCAGAGAAATACTAGAATTCATTCTGTTTAACGGAAAATGTACTTATTCTACTTTAAGAGAAACCTTAAAATTGAAATCACGTTCTTCACTGAACACTCTTTTAAAAAAAGGATACTTGAAAGAATTTGAAATTGATGAGGAATCTGAAAAACAGAAATTAACAACACGCAGCATAACACTTACGCAGATGCAGAAAAACATATGTGAGAAAGTAAAGAATTCCGTCTCTCAAGCTAAATTCAAACACTTGATATACGGAATAACAGGTAGTGGAAAAACTGAAGTTTATTCAAACCTTATAGAGTATTACCACAAACCCGGAACAGTTTCATTTTTCATGCTGCCGGAAATATCACTAACTCCTCAGTTAATAAAGAGGATTAGTTCTAAATTTACCGACCTGAGGGTAGAGGTATTTCACAGTCTGCTTACAAAAAAATCAAGAGAAGAGGTATGGAAGAAAACGGTAAACGGTGAAGTTGATATCGTACTCGGTACAAGAAGTGCCTTATGGTTACCGGCGGATAAAATCAGCATGATAGTTCTTGATGAGGAACATGACGAAAGTTATATGCAGAGTGAAAACTCTCCGGTATATGATTCGATATACGTTTCGGAAACAATATCCGATATTATGGATATACCTTTGATAATGGGCTCGGCCACGCCGCGGATAGAGAGTTTTTACCACGCAAGAAATGGCAGATTTGAATTGCATATGCTTACAGAAAGACCTAAAGGTGCACAGCTTCCCAAAGTTGAACTTGTTGATATGGATACAGCAGAAAAAATGAATTACATTATATCGAAAAAACTCATAGAGGGAATTGACTACAGTTTGAAGAAGAAGGGCCAGGCATTTATACTGGTGGGTAATAAAGGGTTTTCGTCTTATGCAGTATGTAACGATTGCGGCTATGTTTTTAAATGTGAAAACTGTGATGTTTCAATGACAAGGCATGTCACTTCGAATCTGCTGAAATGCCATTATTGCGGAAATGAAACTGATATTCCGAATATCTGTACAAATTGCTCATCACCCAATATAGTTTTCAAAGGTTTTGGAACAGAAAAAATAGAACTTATGCTTAAAAAATTATTCCCCTCAAAAACAATTATGCGCGTAGACCGTGAAAACATAACTTCTTACACTGAGCTTGAGAAAGCTTTTGATACTATTAAAAGAGGAAAGGTAGACATAGTAGTAGGCACCAGGATGATCTCAAAGGGACTTGATTTCCCGGGAGTTTATATGGTTGGAATAATCAACGCCGATCAATTACTTTATTTTCCTGATTTCAGATCAAATGAAAGAACATTCCAACTTCTGAGTCAGATGTCCGGTAGAGCAGGCAGAAGTATTGAAGAAGGCAGGGTAATTATACAGACCACCTCCCCGGATTCTTACCCGATAGTAAAAAGCGTGGAACATGCCTATATGAATTTTTTCGACAGGGAAATTGAACAGAGAGAATTGGCTAAGTACCCACCTTTCTGCGAACTGATAGCGATAACCACTAGTTCAGAAAAATATGAAGAAGCTGAAATAATTTCCGGAAAATTATCAGAAACTCTGAAAAACGAATTTTCACAAAATGATAAAATCGAAGTATTAGGTCCGGTTCAGCCGTTAATTCCGAGGATCATGAAAAATCACAGATTCAACATATTGATTAAAAACAGGGATTTCACAAATATATCTTCACAGATAAATGAAATAGTATCTTCCTTGAATTCTCTTGAAAAAAATATACGAGTAATCGTAGATCCGATAAAGATGATAATTTAGATTCTTGAAATAATATAAACCTTGTGATATCATTGTATATAGACTCAGAGTAAATAATGGGAGGAATGTCATGTACAATAAGGACTCAAATATAAATTTCGAAAACTTTACAGAAGTTATAGTAGATGAAATAATTGAAGATCTGTTTAAGGTTCCTTCACTGGGAGTGTGCAAATGTGAAAAATGTACGCTTGACATTAAAGCAATTGCGCTTAACAGACTTCCTCCGAAATATGTGGTTACGGAAAAGGGAGAGCTTTATGCCAAACTGGATACATTCAGAAATCAGATAAGGGTAGATGTTCTCAAAGCAGTTATAGAAGCAGTGGAAATTGTCAAGAAAAATCCTTCACATTGATAAATTTTTTAAAAGGGCCGTTGGGTCCTTTTTTCTTGCCTGAATTTAAGTTTTTAGAAATTGCTTGTTTTAAAAGAAAATGATAAAATTCCTCTGAGTATAATATTACAAGGAGTGAATATCTTGAAAAGTGTTTTTTTAGTATGTGCGGTAATTGCAATTCTTATAACTTCCTGTATCTTCAACCCCCTTAAGAGAAATGGAAAGATAATAATATTAAATTCAGGAAACATTATCGCTTACCTATCCGGGAAAATATCCGGAAATGGTGTCGAATTGAATTCTGAAAATGGTGAGTTGATAATTTCAGCTTTAACTGAAGGATATTATAACCTTTCAGTTTCCGGATATTTTGGAAGTTCCCCGGATAAATACGATTTCATGGTTAATAAGGAAATTTTTCTGAGTGATCAACAGATAAATTCCGGAATGGTTTTCAATTTATCCGATTTTAAGAAGAAAAAAATAAGAGTATCCGGAAATACAAAAAATTCGTATGAAGGATTTTCAGAAAATTCGGATATATATTTAATTTCAGGTAAAAACGAAGAAACTTACCTTTTTGGAAATTTCAGGCTGAACGAATATATATATTTTCTTTCAGATACCATAGAGGGAATCATAATTCAGGATAATATCAAAAAATTCCAACTGTATAGTAAAATGAAAATCACAGAAAATGAAGAACATGTAATTCCGGTTGATCAAATGGAATTTGGAAATTTTGATTTTTTCATAAATGAGGAATCCAAACTTTCACCTGACTCGTTGTCAATAAAATTACTTCCCGATCGGCTTTTCAGCAGCATAAACGGGAAGTACAGAAATTTCAAACTAAATACGTATAAAAGCAGTGTAATTATGGTATCAGATAATACTAGTTATAGCTGGGATATAAATTTTACGGATGGAAATTATAGTTACAGTTTAAAATCATCTGACTCCTGTCAAAGTACTTTCGGAGTCTTTATAAATGTCGGCGCCGAATTGAAAATAGTAAAGCCGGTTAAAGCAAGTTACTCGATAGGAGAAAAGATCTCTTTTAAGTTAGATGAACTTATTAGCGATTCTGAAAACAGCATTCTGAAAATTCAGAACGCAGAGTACTTTAATAATATAAAAGTCATAATTAAAAACGGTACGGAAATAGTTTTTTCCGAAAGATTAAACAGTATGGATACTTTTAACTATTACATCGATAAAACTGGTAACTATAAATTACATATCATTTTAGATACGGGGAATTGGCAGGGTGAAATTCAAGATATTTTCGATTTGGAATTTTTCAAAGAAGCCGGCGCATTCAAAATCGTAAATTCCTTTGGTAAAGGTGGCTGGGAGAAAATCCCGGATGGATTTTACTGGATGACCTATGATGCCATGAAACAGGCAAAAACAAATGCCTGGGTAGTTGAACAGAATATCGGATATGAACCTGTACTCCTGGCTGTAATAGACATAGAACATCAGAAACGTGAGGATATAACAGTATCTTTTGGAAGTGGCGACATTAATAATCCTTCATTTGAAAAAACATTCTTCGATTATCATTTTAAAGGTGGTCCATTACCTTTTCCAGATGGAAATATAGCACTTGATATAACTGATTTACTTCCAGTAACAGACGAGAAAATTTATATAAAAATAGAGGATTCTGATAAGAATATAGAAACTGGTTTATTGAAATCCTTCAGAATTGAATTATATGATAATTATGATAAAGAACCGGTAATTATTTATTCAGCAAATGATTTACCTTTGAACACTTCAAATAAATACCCCGTTTATTCTTACATTTTTGATAATTACAGTTTAAATACACTTACAGATAAACGTAAGGAAAGACTTAATTCGCCTCTGTATAAAAACTCAAGGAAACCAACTGAAGAAGAATTGAAGGAGATTTTGCAGATTGATACAGACCAGGAAAAACAAAATTACAACTTAAGAATTCTGGATAGTTATGAAATTATTAATTCTGATTATAAGAATAGTGATGATACTTGTATTGACCATTCGAAATCCATTTATTTCCCTCCGGTTGGAAACCAGGGAGATAAGAATTCCTGTGTTACCTGGTCAGCAGGTTATTACATAAGTAGTTTTTACACAGCGAGGAGCAACAATACGGATTTGAGCGAAGCTGTTTGGATTGATACCGGTAATAACAGAGGGTACCCAGACAAATCGTACTGGAAATACATAATGTCCCCGGATTTCATTTACAGTCAGATAAATGATGGAGGGAACAATCCTTCTGCTTACTTAGATGCCTGTAATCTAATAGTGACTACCGGAGTTTGTACATGGGAGAATATGCCATATTCGTATGATGACTTTACAAAGTACCCAGATGAAGCTGCCTGGAGAGATGCCGCAAAAAACCGTTCAAGATACATGGATTCTGAAAACGTATACTATTTAAAATGTGAAAATGATGAAAATATCGAAACCTTAAAAAATCTTCTGAGAGATGGCTATTTGATCACAATTGCCGTTAATTCGGCGAAATATGATAATCTTTCATCAAAAGACATACTGTACAGCCCTGACAACCTGGGAATATACTCCAATCATGCAAACACACTGGTTGGATTCGATGATGAAATATTTTAAGCTCAAAAAAAGGATTTCCCGCTGGGAAATCCTTTTTAATATAACCTGGCGGAGACGGTGGGGCTCGAACCCACATGGGGAATATCCCCACCGATTTTCAAGACCGGCTCCTTAGCCAATTCGGACACGTCTCCACTCTTCAAATTTATTTCATATAACTGTCGCCGAATTTCTTTCTGAATTTGTCAATTCTACCTTCGGTATCAAGAATCATAGAATCTCCCTTACCCTGGTAGAAAGGATGACAAGAACCACAAACGTCCATTTTCATCTCACTGAGTGTTGTAAGAATTTCATACTCAGCACCACATGCGCATCTTGCGGTGATCTTGTTCATCTTTGGATGTATTTTATCCTTCATCATTTCACCTCGCAATCTGTCTCCATTTCCGATTTTTCGGGCTATTATACCATAGTTTTTCAAACAAAACAACTTTAAGAATTTCAATATCCCAGATTAATAAGTTGTAATATTACCGGATGAAAACCATTGACTTTCATCCGGTAAATCAACTATTTAAGAAGCACTGGTTCCGCTTTTCCTCTGATCATAAGAAGTTTCTTCGAAATCTATGCCTGCATACCAATCCATGCCGGTACCTGCTGGAACAAGCTGACCGATAATTACATTTTCCTTCAATCCAAGAAGATCATCCACACTGCATTTAAGTGCGTTTTCAGTAAGAACCTGCGCCGTCTGCTGGAATGATGCGGCACTGAGCCAACCAATTCGTTTAAGTGAAGCCTTGGTAATTCTGAGGAGTTTTCTCCTGTATTTAATGGGTTCTTTAGTGTTTATCTGATATCTGTGATCTTCCCCATCGTCACCTATTACATCGATTTCTTTGATATCAAACTTGATAAACGACTTGAGAATTTCCTCTGTTACGTTTTCACCTTCCTGGCCGATTTCTTTCAGCTCGCCTTCTTCTCTTATCAGAACATGTTTGGAAAGTTCTTTTCCAAGAGTTTTCTTTCTGTTTTCATTAACCTTTGAATTCATCTTGAGAATGTTTTCATTGGCTTTTTTTATTTCATTTACTGATACCAGATCACCGATGAGATAATCTGTATCACCTGGATCGACAACTTCTACTTTACCAAGCATCTGTCGGATGATGATCTCTATATGTTTGTTATGAATATCAACACCCTGTTCAGAATAGACTCTCTTAATTTCTCTGAGCATATATTTGAATGTGGTATCGACATCAAGTTCCTGCATGAGCTCTCTTGGCCTTATAGCACCAGTAGAAAGCGCGTTACCCGGAAGTACTTTATCACCGGTTGAAACCCTTGTCTTTACAGTGGAGGAAAGCTCGTATTCATGGATTCCCTCATCATAATCTTCGATGTAAATCTTGGTTCTTCCGGTATCATCCTGTTTGATATCCTTTACGAAACCTCTGACAGCACTGAATACTGCAGGATTTTCTTTGAGTTTCTTCCTGGCTTCGAAAAGTTCTTCGGCTCTTGGAAGACCCTGTGTGATATCAGCTGCTGACGCTATACCACCGGTGTGGAATGTTCTCATTGTCAACTGAGTTCCAGGTTCACCGATTGACTGCGCTGCAACAGTACCTACAGCTTCACCTATGTTGACTATCTGATGGTTTGAAAGATCCATACCGTAACATTTTGCACAGACACCTTCATCAGATTCACAGGTAAATATACTTCTTACTATAATAGTAGGTCTGACATTGAGTTCGTTAATACCTTCGGAATGGAGTATTCTTGCAGTAGCGGGATCAATTTTTTCTTCCACTACAACGAGAACTCTCTTTCCATCACTCGACCTTACTTTATCCTTAGAATAATTTCCAACAACCGGATATGCAATAACAGGAATTTCTTTTATTCCATTTGACTTACATTCCTGAATAAGATGCCAGTTAACAGGTGTACCTGCCTGGAACATAAGCTGCCCGTTGGTGGAAAACAGATTTTCTTTTATTTCAACATATTCATGATTATCATTTTTCATTTCATCGAAATTCAAAACGTATTCACGACATACTTTAACCCTTTTTGAGAAATTGGAAAGGAATCTGGCATCGTTATCTCTAAGCAATGTATCTCTTTCATATTTTCTGTCAGGATCGAAATCACTGATAAGCATTTCTCCTGTTTCAGGATCGTATACTGGTTCAGCAAGTACCCTACCGAAAATATTTGCTGCGAGGCCTTCTATTTCCATTTCATCATCTCTGAGTGCGGTTGCTTCAATACCAGCGTGTGTACCACAATCAGATTCGTTTACAACAACACTCTGAGCAACGTCAACCAGTCTTCTGGTAAGATAACCAGCATTTGAAGTTCTCAATGCGGTATCTGCCGCACCTTTTCTACCACCATGGGTAGAAATGAAGAATTCAAGAACTGATAGCCCTTCCCTGAAGTTAGAACGAATTGGGCTTTCTATGATATCCCCTGCAGGACCGGCCATAAGACCTCTCATACCTGCAAGCTGTTTCAGCTGGTCTTCGTTACCTCTGGCTCCGGAAGCAACCATCATCTGTATAGGATTGAACGGATCTCGTGCAATATACTTTACAGTAGCTTTCTGAATATCGCTGGTTGCTTTATCCCATACTTTGATGATTTCCCTGTATCTTCCCATAGCCGTGAGGAATCCGGTATTAAAGAAATTTTCGATTTCTTTGATCTTTTCCTGAGACCTCAAAAGAATTTCTTCCTTGGCAGGTGCAATTTCTACGTCACTAACCGAGAATGTAAGTCCCGATACGGTGGCATAATGGAAACCAAGGTCTTTGATATCATCAAGCAAATCTGCAGTGATATCTATTCCATATTTTTTGAAAACTTCATATACTAAAGTTTTAATCTGTTTCTTACCGAAAGTCTTTCCATATTCCTTGAATCCTTCGGGTACCATTTCGTTGAAAATAACTCTTCCTGGAGTCGTTTTGATAAACTGTTCGCCTTTCCAGAGAAGTATTGGTGACTGTAAGTTGAACTCTTCTCTTTTGTGATTTATCCAGGCAAATTCCAAAGCGAGCAGAACTTCTTCAAGATTCGAAAATCTGTGTGGAATTTCTTTTTCTGTTATCGCTTCATATTCTTTTCCCACCATGGTGAGATAATAGACTCCGAATATTATATCTTTTGCAGGCATCGACAATGGCTGCCCGTTTGCCGGTGAAATTATATTGTATCTGGAAAGCATCAGAAGTTTGGCTTCTGCCTGAGCTTTTGCTGAAAGAGGAACGTGTACGGCCATCTGGTCTCCGTCAAAGTCAGCGTTGAACGGTGGACAGACCAGAGGATGCAATCTGATTGCATTACCTTCAACAAGCCTTGGCATAAATGCCTGTATTGATATTCTGTGCAATGTAGGCGCTCTGTTCAACATAACCGGATGTTCTTTGATTACATCTTCCAGAACTTCCCATGCCTGTGGCATTTCCTTTTCAATTATGGCTTTCTTAAGTTTTCTGGCACTCTTTGAAGTAGATTCATCTCCAAGGAGTTTTGCCAACACAAACGGTTTGAAAAGTTCAAGTGCCATTTTCTTCGGAATACCACATTCATGAATCTTAAGGTATGGTCCAACAACTATAACCGCCCTACCGGAATAGTCTACCCTTTTTCCCAGAAGGTTTCTTCTGAATCTACCTTTCTTACCTTTGAGCAAATCGGTAAGAGATTTCAATGGACGTCCACCTCTGTCGGTTATTGCCTTCGACATTCTTCCGTTATAAATTAAGGCATCAACTGCCTGCTGCAGCATTCTCTTTTCATTTCTTACTATAACATCAGGTGCACTGAGACTCATGAGTTTGGCAAGCCTGTTGTTTCTGTTTATTACCCTTCTGTACAGATCGTTGAGGTCGGTAGTTGCAAAACGTCCACCTTCGATCTGAATCATAGGCCTGAGTTCAGGCGGAATAACCGGAACTACATCCATAATCATCCAGGTGGAATCGTTATTGGATTTTAGAAGGTCTTTAACTATCTGCAATCTCTTTCTCAACTTGATAACTTTTGCACTGGATTTTGGAAGACTTCTCAGTTCATCCTCAACTTCAACTCTGATTTTTTCGAGTTCAAGTTTTTCCAGAAGAATTTTAACGGCTTCAGCACCGGTTCTCGCTTCGATTTTTGAAGGATAAACCGTCTTGAAGGCATCGTATTCATTATCAGTCAGAATATCTCCGACTTTTTTATCTATTTCACCCGATACTTCTTCGTCAATATCGGTGATTACCATTATAGGTCTGTCATTTTCAATTTCGGCTTCAACGTTGAAGAGTCCCGGATAATGTTCTTCCAATATCCTGTATTCGGTTAAGGACAGAATTTCTTCTTCGTAAACGAACCTGTCGGCAATATGAGAATCCTTTTCAATAACATCTCCATCGTTGACATAAAGAATTGATCCTTCTACGATCGGGAATCTTTTCTGTTCGATTACATTTTCAACGAGTATGTTACCGTTTGACCTTGTCTGTACTCTGCCATCGGTTCTGGTTGTGACTGAAATCCCTTTATCAAAAACAACAACACCGGATATTTCAGATTTTATCGGTGGATAGGAAATTTCTTCAATGAGTTTGTCGCCTTTTTTGATCTTTGCACCATCTGAAACTACTACTTTTGCACCAAATGGAATGTTAAGGTTTACAGGCTGGTCACCGCTCGTTATTATAGGTTCAACGGTAATCGTGCCCAAGCCCTCATCAACTTCAACATTACCATCTATAGGTGAAAATACTGCAGGAATAGTCTGTTCACTTACGAGTTCCTGTCCTTCTTCAATCTGGGCGCCATTCTGAAAATTAAGTACCATATCTCTATGTACGGAATACTTTCTGGATATTTTATCCGCAACGTTAATCCAGTAAAGTATTTTCCCAGTATGAGTTTCCTCTTCGGTAATGGAAACAGTACCACCAATATCAGATCTTACAGGTCCCTGAGGATTTTTAACTATAACTCCGGGTTCAGCTTCAAAATCCCAGAACTGATTGTATATGTTGTATTCTGTCTCATAAAGAGTATCACCATTATCGAAAATAGTATTTTTCTTGTTCACCACAACATACAGTTTTTCGATAATTCTCCTGGAACCAAAGTATATTATGTTTTCCAGATCCTTACTGGTCATGCTCAGAAGGTTGGCAAGAATACTCGGTGTACTTTTCAGGAACCAGAGATGGACAACAGGCGCAGCCAGTTCAATATGGCCCATATTCCTTCTTCGTGCAGACTTAGGTTCAACCCTTACGTTACACCTTTCACATACTGTACCTTCGTATTTTTTACCTTTGTATTTTCCACAGGCACATTCGTAATCTTTAGTGGGTCCAAAGATTTTTTCACAGAAAAGACCGTCTCTTTCCGGTTTGAATGTTCTGTAGTTTATAGTTTCCGGTTTCTTTACCTCTCCGTTAGACCAGCTTCTGATAGTCTCGGGAGATGACATTGTGATCTTTACGTTCTTTACTTTTTTCATTATTCGATCACTCCCTATTATTCCCTGTCAAGATCGATTTCATTTCCATTTTCATCGTATACCTTAACGTCAAGCGCAACACCTCTGAGTTCTTTCAACAATACTTTAAAGCTCTCAGGTATACCTGCATCGGGAATGTTCTTATTCTTCAATATAGCCTTGTATACTTCATTTCTTCCCAGAACGTCATCCGATTTAATTGTCAGCATTTCGCTCAAAGCATGTGAAGCACCGTAAGCTTCCAGAGCCCAAACTTCCATTTCTCCGAATCTCTGTCCTCCAAACTGAGCCTTACCGCCTAATGGCTGCTGATGTATAAGTGAATACGGTCCAACACTTCTGGCGTGAATTTTATCCTGAGCAATGTGTACAAGCTTAAGCATGTACATAACACCAACGGTTATAGCCTGGTCAAACGGAAGACCCGTCCTTCCGTCTTTAAGTTTAACCTTTCCGGTTCTTCTTCTGTCAGTATCTCCAGCTTCAATTCCGAGCTCTGCTCGTCTTTTATACAAAGCATCAAGAATTTCTCCTTCAGTGGCACCATCAAATACAGGAGTTGCCACGAACCAATCGTTCAGTTTTGCCAACCATCCAAGATGAGTTTCCAAAATCTGACCGATATTCATACGCGAAGGAACGCCAAGAGGGCTGAGTATCATTTCTATCGGGGTACCATCGGGTAAGAAAGGCATATCTTCTCTTGCAAGAATCTTAGAAATAACACCTTTATTACCGTGTCTTCCCGCGAGTTTATCCCCGACGTTAAGCGGTTTTCTACATGCGACGTATACTCTTATCATCTTGTTAACGCCTGCACCAAGTTCCGAAACGTCAGTTTTATCAAAGACTTTTACGTCAATTACCCTTCCCATAACACCATGAGGAAGTTTCAGTGAAGTATCCTGAATATCTCTACCACGGTCTCCAAAAACTGATCTTATTATTTTTTCTTCCGGAGAAATTTCGGCTTCACCTTTCGGGGTAACCTTACCGACAAGTATATCTTCGGATGTTACCATTGCACCGACTCTCACTATACCGTTCTCGTCAAGGTTCTTCAACCTTTCCTTACTTACATTTGGTATATCCGGAGTAATTTCTTCAGCACCGAGTCTGGTATCCCTTGCATTTACTTCGTAAAGCTCTATATGAACTGAAGTAAATGTATCAGTTGTCAAAAGATCCTGGTTAACCAGAATAGCATCTTCAAAGTTGTATCCTTCCCATGGCATGAATGCTACGAGAATATTCTGACCTAATGCAAGTTCACCCAGGTTAGTTGCCGGTCCATCGGCAAGAGGATCACCTTTTGCAACGATTTCTCCAACTTCAACAATCGGACGCTGGTTAACCATGGTATCCTGATTTGACCTTACGAATTTCTGTAATCTGTAAGTATCAAGAACACTTTCACCATTTTTAAACTGAAGTTCACCATTCTCATTCATTCTGTGAACAATTATCTCTCTTGCATCCATTTTTATAACCTGTCCAGGTTGCTTTGCAAGAATTATAAATCCTGAGTCACGTGCCGCAACACCTTCAACACCAGTTCCGACTCTTGGTGCTTCCGGATGAACGAGAGGAACTGCCTGTCTCTGCATGTTCGACCCCATCAATGCACGGTTTGAGTCATCGTGTTCAAGGAATGGAATAAGAGAAGTTGAAATGGAAATTATCTGCTTGGGAGATACATCCATGAACTGAACATCTGATCTTTTTACATATCTGTAATCACTATGATGTCGTACAGGTACTCTTTCCTGAAGCAGTTTGTTATTTTCATCCATTTCTATATTTGACTGAGCTATGTTGTACATTTCTTCCTGATCTGCAGTCAGGTATTCAACATCACTGCTTACCACACCTTCTTTAACTTTTCTGTAAGGAGTAATAAGAAAACCATATTTATCTATGGTGGCAAAAGTTGCCAACGACGTTATAAGACCTATATTGGCACCTTCAGGTGTTTCTATAGGACACATTCTACCGTAATGCGAGTCATGAACGTCACGAACCTCTATTTTTGCCCTTTCTCTCTTCAATCCTCCCGGACCAATTGATGAAAGCCTTCTTTTATGGGTAAGTTCCGAAAGAGGATTAACCTGTTCCATAAACTGAGAGAGCTGACTGCTAGCAAAAAACTGATTCATGGAAATGATTATAGGTCTGACATTTATCAAACTTTGAATTGATATTTTATCCAGCGAATTATATAGTGTTAACTTTTCAGTGATAAGTTTCTGTATCTTTGAGAAACCTCTTTCAAATTCAGACTGAAGAAGTTCTCCCACAGTCCTTACTCTCTTATTACCAAGATGATCTTTGGTGTCGAGTAAACTGTAATCTTTTTCAAGATCGAGAAGATGTATTGTCGCCAGCAGTAAATCCATCTCCTTTATAACCCTTGATGGCTCTTCATACTGTTTTGTCTCTTCTGCGCCTTTTGATTTCAAATATTTATCATATACAATGTCGAGTCTTCTGTTCATCTTATAACGGCCAACTTCTGAGAAATCATATTTCTCTTCACTGAAATAAAGATTGTATATGTAGTTCTTAGCCGTATTTACTCTTGGAATTTCACCGGGTTTAAGCTTTCTGAAAAGCTCCATGACAGCAGTATCTTCATTTGCTTCCTTAATGGAATCATCCAGGCTCTCATATGTTTTCTGTACATATGGGTTTAAAATTACAAGACTTTCGATTCCATTCTCTGTTAATTCTTCAAAATATTTCTTTTCAAGGGTTTCACCTTTAGCAATTAAAACCGTTCCTGTTTCAGTTTTAACATCTTCAAGTAAAATCGCATTTTCATACCTTTCGAGGTCATTAGGGTTGTCTATATCTACAGAATAAGGGAAATTGGAGAACAACTCCATGTTGTCGTCAAATCCGACAGCCTTCAGGAAGAGTATGAGATTAACTTTTCTTCTTCTGTCTATTCTTGCCTGAAGAATATTCTTGTTGGTATTAAGCATTATTTCCAGCCATGCCCCTCTCTGTGGGAGGAAATGTGCCACAAATATGGTCTTGATACCAGGTGTTCCCTGTTCATCAACAAAATAAATACCTGGGGACCTTATAAGCTGATTAACGACCACTCTTTCAACACCGTTAATGATAAAAGAGCCTCTTTCGGTCATATAAGGTATGTAACCAAAAAACGCTTCTTCTTCTCTCATTTCATTGGTGTTTACGTCAGATATCCTGACTTTTACATACAAAGGTACACTGTAACTTGTTCCCTTTGCTTTACAGTCATTTTCATCTTCTTTAGGTTCGCCAATTTTAGTATCGACAAATTCAAGTACGAATCCTTTTTCATCCTTTCTAAGATCACCCCTATGTGGTTGCGATCTTATCGGGGAAAATTTCTTTAATACTTCGATAATTCCTTCTTCAAGAAACCAATCGTAAGAATCGAGCTGAAGCGATACCAGATTTGGTACCTTGATAGCTTCTCCTATTTTTCCGTAAACATAACGTTCTCTTCGGCCGAAGCTCTCCTTTTTCAAAGCACATCACCTCTGGGAGAGATTTTTTTTATGTAAGCAACAAAGGGCACCAGACCGAAGTCTGATGCTCCCTATATTTAGACGTAAAATTTATTACTTAAGTTCAACTTCTGCGCCAGCGTCTTCCAGCTTCTTCTTGAGTTCTTCTGCTTCTTCTTTCTTTGCGCCTTCTTTAACGATAGCGTCTGGGGAACCTGCTTTTTCTACGAGTTCCTTGGATTCAGCAAGACCGAGTCCTGTGATTTCTCTAACAACTTTGATAACTCCAACTTTCTTTGCACCGAAGCTCTTAAGAACTACGTTGAAATCGGTTTTTTCTTCTGCTGCTTCTCCGCCTGCTGCTGGTGCTCCACCAACTGCTGCTATTGCTACAGGAGCTGCTGCGCTAACTCCGAATTTTTCTTCGAGATCTTTAACGAGCTGTGCGAGCTCAGATACGGTCATTTCTTCTATTGCTTTCAAGATATCTTCTCTTGACATTATAACTTACACCTCCGAAATTTTATCGTTCAATTTGATTTTAAGTTTATATTCCTTTATTCGCCTTTCTGATCTTTAATCGCGTTAAGAGCATAAGCAAGCTTAAGTATGATTCCATTAAGCGCTCTTGTAACTCCAACGATAGGACTCTGCATAACATTTGCAAGCATTCCGAGAAGTTCGAATCTTGATGGAAGTTTCGAAAGTTCTCTAACGCCTTCAGCATCGTATGTTGTTCCTTCAAAAGAACCTACCTTTATAGCTGGTAATTTGTTATCTTTCTCAAATTTAACCAAAGCTTTAAGTACGTCCATAGGATCTCCGTCTTCTTTTACAAATAAAACCGCATTTGTATTTAAAAGCTGAGAATGGAACTCTTCATCTTCGATACCGACATTTTTCAGAGCTATTTTAAGGAGTGTATTCTTATAAATCTTGAATTTTCCGCCTTTTTCTCTGATAGCGTCCCTGAATTCAGTGATCTTCTCAACCGATAAACCTTTATAATCAGCAACAACTACTACCGGTGATGCTTTCAGGTTTTCAGTCAATTCATTTACCATCTGTTCTTTTTGAAGTCTTGTAAGCACTGCTTCACCTCCTTATACTAATTAAAAACGGCCCATAAAGAGGCCGCGGAGGATAAATCCCATACCGCGTACCTCGGTAGGTGGTATACACCTTTAATAACCTACTGTCTTAAGCACGTGGAACCGTTATATTATCTGAATAAATCTTATTTCTCAAATTCGTTAATTTCCATTTTTATACCAGGTCCCATGGTGGAAGCTATGGCTAATCTGTTGAACAATTTACCTTTCAAACCACCAGGTTTAAGTTCGAGAACCTGACTGATTGCTGAGCTAATATTTTCTTCAAGCATCTGATCTTTGAAAGATTTCTTACCAACTGCAAGATGAATATTTCCGGTTTTATCATTTCTTGCTTCCATTCTTCCAAGTTTGAATGCTTTTACTGCTTCTTCAACATCGTCTGTAACAGTACCTGATTTAGGAGAAGGCATAATACCTCTTGGCCCAAGAATTCTACCAAGTCTACCTATAACCCTCATCATATCAGGTGTTGCAATAGCAACATCAAAATCGAACCAATTTTCCTTAGTGATTTTCTCTGCAATATCTTCAGCACCTACAAAGTCTGCTCCTGCTGCCTTTGCCGCTTCTGCTGCATCACCTTTTGCAAAAACAAGAACTCTTATAGTTTTTCCCGATCCATGAGGCAGCGATACTGTATTTCTTATCTGCTGTTCAGCCTTTCTGGGATCTATACTTGTACTCATATGAAGTTCTATTGTTTCATCAAATTTAGCGGTAGATGTCTCTTTTACGAGCTTAACTGCGTCTTTAAGAGAATAATTCCTGAGATTCTCTACCTTGCCTTTTGCTTCATTAAATCTTTTTGATTTTTTCGCCATCTCTCAACCCCTCCTTAATCGACAACCTCGATACCCATGCTTCTTGCGGTACCGGCTATAATTCTCATTGCCATTTCAATATCATTGGCGTTGAGGTCGGGCATCTTAATCTCAGCTATTTTCTTAACCTGTGCACTGGTTACTTTTCCAACTTTATCCTTATTAGGCACTCCTGAACCTTTCTTCACTCCTGCTTCCTGTAAGATAAGGAAGGATGCCGGTGGTGTCTTCGTGATAAAGGTGAAAGACCTGTCATCATAAACGGTAATTACAACAGGAATTATAGTTCCCGCACGATCTGATGTCTGTGCGTTAAACTGTTTACAGAAACCCATTATGTTTACACCGTGCTGACCCAAAGCAGGACCAACTGGAGGTGCAGGATTTGCCTTAGCGGCGGGTAGCTGTAACTTAATCTGTGTTAATACTTTTTTTGCCATTCAAGTTCCTCCTCAGTGGTAATATCGGGATTACTCCCTTCCACAAAAATACGCGACTCTTTTTTTATTTTCTAAATTACATTTTGTCTACTTCACTTACATGAACAAGTACCGGTGTCTCTCTTCCAAAAATATTTACCATAACTTTAAGTTCATGTTTTTCATGGTTAATTTCATCAATAGTTCCCATAAAGTCAGCAAATGCTCCTGATTTAATCCTGACAACTTCCGAAACCTCAAAGTTAATCTCAACTTTAGCTGCTTTCTTTTCGGCTTTTTCCGGTGCTTCCAATCCAGCTAACCTCATAATTACTTTTGCTTCGGAATTTTTTATTGGCTGTGGAGCGCCACCTGATGAAACAAAATTGATAACGTTGGGAATTGAAAAGATCGTATGCCATGAAGAATCAGTCATAGCCATTTCGACAAACACATAACCCGGAAACAATCTTCTTCTCTTTACTTTTACAAGCTTCAGAGTTTTTCTTGTCCCCTGATCGATCACCTCAACCAACCCGTCAAAATCGGCCTTATATTCCTGTTTATCAGAAATCTCAGTACCTTCTTTGAAATATGCACCTCTTTTTACTATAGAAGAATCATATATATCGAGAGGAACATAATAGGTATCGTTTTTTGGTTCTTCGTCTCTGCTTATGACTATCTTTTTCACACGTTGTGAAACCAGAACAGTACCATCCATTTCACAAATGAATTCCCCTTCTTTTGCAAGGGGCATTCCCTGTCTTATTTTAACACCTGGCTTAATACCCGATTCAACCTTATAGGTCTCAGGAATAAAATAAGACTTGACATATTTACCATCCAGAGTCTCAATCATTATCTTACGGTAATTTCTCAATTCAACTACATTCCCGTGATATCTAACTCTAATGGGATTTTCTTCTGCAATTACGGTGGCTTTTTTAACTTCGTCTCCGGTTCCGACATGCAACTTTGCTCCCGGAGTAACAACATACCTAACAGTCTGGGCATTAACCGGATCAACAACAACTTCTTCCGGTATAACAACCCTTCCAATCAAATGACCGAGATTAAGGGAGTCTCTTTTAATCTCGACGTTTTCTCTGATGCTTTCCTCAAGACCGGAGTATGTCTGAATAACATACCATTTCTTTTTCAAAGGAATCACCCTATACCAAGTGCTTTAAGCAAATACTTGGTAAGATTACTGAAAGCAAAATCCAGCACCCCAAAATAGGCTCCCATTATGACCAAGAGAACACACACCACACCCGTGGTGGAAAGAAGAACTCTTCTATTAGGCCAACTGGTTGCCTTATATTCCTGTTTCAACTCTCTAAAAAACTTCTTAATTTTAGAGGGTTTCTTGGGTTTCGCCGGCTGTACCTGAGTCCCTTTTTTTTCCTGCGCCATAACGAATTCCCTCCCTGAACTAAAAAATTGGCAGGCCCGGAGGGACTTGAACCCCCAACACCCGATTTTGGAGACCGGTGCTCTACCAATTGAGCTACGGACCTGCTGCTAGAAAAAACTACTTACATTCTCTGTGAAGAGTATGCTTATTACACCTGGGACAATGTTTCTTAAGCTCCAGTTTATCTTTTACTGTCTGTTTATTCTTTGTTGTATTATAATTTCTTTCTTTACATTCCGTGCATTCCATTGTGATTTTCACTCTCATCCTAACACCTCTATGACGACAAAAATTGGTGGTAAGGGAAGGATTCGAACCTTCGAAGGCATTCTGCCAGCGGATTTACAGTCCGCCCCCTTTGGCCACTTGGGTACCTTACCACTTTTAAACATATTTATAATTGGAGCCAGCAGAGGGAGTCGAACCCACGGCCTGCTGATTACAAGTCAGCCGCTCTGGCCATCTGAGCTATGCTGGCTCTCTTAGTGCGTTGACAGGGTGTATTATATAGATTTGTATCTGGTTTGTCAATACCTCATTGTTAAAACACGGTAAACATACTGGCGAAAATAAATTAAAAAATTTCCTTACCGCTGTATGCCTTATCTATACTTACTTGTATCTTCTGATTTTACCAATAAAACACCTAAAAATGATATAATTTCTGTAATTTATTATAAGGGGTGTTAAATATGATAATAGAATGGATGGGACATTCCTGTTTTAAAATTGAAGAATTTATCGAAACGGGAACTAAAAGAATGATATTAACCGATCCTTTTGACGAACAGTTGAGATACCCTTTCCCATCAGAAAACTTCGATATTGTCACAGAAAGCCATCAACATTTTGATCACAACGCTCACAGAAGAGTCAAAGGCGAATTTCAACTGGTAAATAAAGCGGGTACTTATAATTTGACCGGTTTAACGATCAAAGGGTACAAAACATATCACGATGAAGTAGAAGGACACAAAAGAGGCGAGAACATAGTTTTCAAATTCGAATTTAAAACTGGAATAAGTGTTTTACATCTTGGTGATTTGGGGCATCTGCCCTCTGATGAATTAATTTCAGAAATTGGAAAGGTAAATGTAGTTATGGTTCCAGTAGGAGGAACATATACTATTGATTACAGAAACGCAGCAGAAGCAGTTAAAATAATAAACGCGGATATAATAATCCCGATGCATTATAAAACAGATTATCTAGATTTCGACATTGATGGCGAAGAGAGCTTTATAAACAAATTGGGATATCCAGTTGAATATGTAAAAAGACTCGATATAAACAATTCAAATTTAAGTGATTATTCAGGTAAACTCATTCTCTTCAGGATATAAGAAAAAGGAAACATCACAACTATTCAAATATATCAATTAAAGTGTTTTCATCACCAGTGGCCAGATTGAATTGAATCTGGCTTTCTTTTAAGCTCTCAAATTTGAGTTTAATGTTTTTAGACAGAGATTTCTTAATAAATTTCTGTTTATCTTTCAAGATGTGCAAATCCTGAATTTCCCTGTTCTCAAACTGAGTTGAAGGTTTTGGAATCAACGGGTTAAAACTAAGGCTGATTTTCCTGAAACCTTTACTTTCAGCTAATTTAACAATTTCTGAAAACGCAAGTAAATCATTCTCATTTTCTTCTTCAAGCCCATATATAAAATACATCTTAACCTCTTCAAGCCCATGCTTTCTTATCATGTTAAACGCATTTTCGATATCTTTTTCAGAAATATTCTTGTTAAATACATCTCTTATCTTTTGAGAGCCACCTTCAGGAGCAATTGTCAGGGATTTCTGACCACTTCGCTTAAGTCCTTTTATGAGTTTATCGGAAATACTGTCAAGTCTTAATGAAGAAAGAGAGAAAGTACTTTCGGTAAACTCCATATAATCAAGTAACTCTTCCAGAAAAGGATAATCGGTTGCGGTTGCTGATATAAGCCCGAAATCCTTAATTCCGTTATTTATGTAGAATTCAAGGATCTCTTTTATTTTTTCAATTTTAACGAATCTGGCAGGTTTTCTCGAACTTCCCGCGGCACAAAAATTACAATTCCTTATACAACCTCTTCCTATTTCTAAAAGGGGTTTCTTTCCAAAATCTCCGAATTCCGAAATAAAAAGTGATTTAGCGGGATTTTCAACGAGACTAAAATTTTTATTAATTTTCAGATTCTCCCGTATACCACCGACAGAAATATTATCAAACTGCAGAAGATTATTCAATATATCTGATTTTGAGGATCTCTTCTCAAAACAATCCCTGATATGCAAAAACATCCCATCGAGTATCTCCTCAGAATCACCATGATATATAAAATCAGCAATCGGTAAAAGAGGCCTGGCATTAAAATAAGTAACTGCTCCGCCAATCATTACAAGTGGATGATTGTTATTGCGTTCCGAAGAATTAATCGGAATGTTTTTCTTTTTAAAGAGATTAACTATATTGAAATAATCCATTTCAAAAGAAACTGAAAATGCCCAAATATCGAACTCATCAAGAGGACGGGATGAATCAAGCGAATAGTATTTCTGAAATGACTTTTCAATACAAAATCTTTCGCAATTAACACCATCTACGGAATTAATAATTTCATACACTCTGTTGAATCCCAGACTTGAAATGGCAAGATGATAGGGACCTGGAAATATGAGTGCTACATCTAAAGTTCCATAAATTTTCGGATCACAAAAGGAAATTTCTTTTTTTTTATATCTTTCTACAATTTTGAATTCTTTTAAATCTTCGGTGTTACGGGGTTTTCTCATATAGAATTGCCTATGTTTATCATCATCTTTCTTTTATCTTTTACCTTTCTCTTTAAATAATCTGCCGAAACAAGAACTCTCTCGAAAGTTCCCGAAGCTATTTTTTCCATTTCATCATAAATTTCAAATGAGAAAAACAAATGATTCCCATAAACATCTTTTATTGAAACCTCAAGAGTAACCGCCATACCTTTGGGCGTTATACCAAAATGATTGAAATGAGAATTAACCATGGCAGCAACTACCTGATAGCCAAGTTCTCGTTGTAACAGTTCATGGGATAAACCATACACATGAGTCTGCAGAGAATGAGTGGATAAAACAGCTATGTCTTTTACTTCATCATTTTCAGTCCATAAATCGCTTTCCTGCACTTTAAACTGTTTCTTTAAGGATTTCCCTTTTAAAAAAGTAAAATTATTGAGTATTATTGACATTTCCCCCTCCCCATTAAATCAGTTTCTGTTGGAAATCATCAGCATTCTTATGAGCTGAGATACAGCCATCAGAGTTGAAGCAACATAAGTCATAGCTGCGGCATTTAAAACTTTTTTTGCCATCAGCAATTCATCTTTATTCAACACATATGTACTTTCAAGCATTTGTAACCCTCTTTTACTGGCATCAAATTCAACCGGTAAAGTAATAACCGAAAACACAACTACAGCCAGAAAAAGCCATATTCCAACCTGAATTAAAACAGGCGTGGACATTAATAAACCTATAAAAAAGATTATCCAGGAAAATGAAGAACCGAACTGTGCAACAGGCACAAAGAAATTCCTTATTATCAGTGGAACATATCCTTCTTTATGCTGTACGGCATGTCCAATCTCATGGGCAACAACTCCAAGTGCTGCAACCGACGAATTATCATAAGTAGCCTGTGATAATCTTATAATACCTTTCCTTGGATCATAATGATCCGACAGTTTCCCAGAAACACTTTCGATTTTAACTGAGAACAATCCCTTATTTTCAAGCAGAAGTGCCGCAAGTTTTTTTCCCGAAAGCCCTGAATTGGACATAACTTTCGAATATCTCGTAAAAGTAGATTTAACCTGCATCTGTGCCCATATACCAAAAATAACAGCGGGTATCAGAACAACCATTGAATAATAAAAATACAATTTAATTCCCCCTTCCTTTATATCTGTTTAAGACGATAATAAACAGAAAACTATTTATTAAGATAGTTCATAAGGGTCTTTAAATGCTTACTCCTGGTGGGATGTCTGAGTTTTCTCAACGCCTTGACTTCTATCTGTCTAACTCTTTCACGAGTTACGTTGAGATATTTTCCAACTTCTTCAAGAGTCTTCTGTCTCCCATCGATAAGCCCATATCTCATTTTCAATACCGTTGCTTCTCTCGGTCCTAGAGTGTTAAGGACTTCATTTATTTCATCACGCAACAGCATGAGCATGGCTGATTCTTCCGGATTTATAGTTTCGATATCCGCAACAAAATCTCCAACCGAGGAATCTTCATCACCACCGACAGGTGATTCCAGAGAAACCGTTTCCTTATCCGCCTGAAGAATTTCCTCAATTTTCTCATTTGATTTACCAGTCATCTTTGCAAGTAATTCGACTGAAGGATAGTCTCCGTTTTCCTGTAAATACTCTCTTCTGATCTTGTTTATCTTATTAATGGTTTCAACCATATGCACTGGAACCCTTATAGTTCTTGCCTGGTCAGCAATGGCACGTGTAATAGCCTGCCTGATCCACCAGGTTGCATATGTACTGAACTTATATCCCTTTTTCCAGTCAAATTTTTCAACTGCTTTCAGAAGACCTATATTTCCCTCCTGAATGAGATCCAGAAAAGTAAGCCCTCTTCCGATATACCTTTTTGCGATACTCACAACAAGACGGAGATTGGCAACAACGAGTTTCTGTTTTGCCCTTTCTTCACCTCTCTGAGCTTTTCTGGCAAGCGTTCTTTCCTGAGTTGGAGTAAGAAGCGGAATTCTTCCGATTTCCTTAAGGTACATTTTTACCCCGTCTTTATTGAAAGAATTGTTATCAAATATCGCCGGTCCGGTTTCGCTTATTATACGATTCATAAGGTCGGCATCAGATTTTACGTTTTCTTCAGATTCTTGATCATTATCGTCTTCGTTACTGGGCTCTTTTTCGAGTATCTTTATTTTACTCTGCTCTAAAGTTTCGTAAATTTCCTCCAGAAAATTACCATCAAACCCTTCAAAATCCGGTGGAAGTAAATTGTCTATATCTTCATATGTGATGTAACCGTTCTTCTTTCCTTTTGCAACAAGCAACCTTATTCTCTTCTTTATTTCTTTTTCGGACAGCTTTCCACCTTTTCCTTTTCCAACAGATGAACTGGCTTTTTTCTTTTTCAGGGAAGTACCAGCATTCCCCTTATTTTCGTTATTATCCTCGTGTCCTGAAATATCGTTCACCACGAAAAGCCTCCCTTCAGTTTTTGTTCTTCTTCATATTTGTAATTAATTCTATTCTTTTCTTTATCATTTCCATTTTCTTTGCAGGGTCAATCTCTTTTTTTATTTTTTCATCGAGCATAGCGATTGTATTGTCTATACTCCTTTTTTTTAAAGCTTTTTCGCAATCACTCAATATTTTCATCATTGATTCATGCGAGGAATTGTTAAAAAATTCCGTTTCATCCAGCCTGAATACCCTTGAAATCATCTTACTGTCAAAGTAATCCTGAAGGACACGGTCTGAATCATCCGGTAAAAATTTAACATTGCAATCCTTAAAATAATTTTTAAATCCCTCTGTGAAGTTATCTTGATTATCTTTAACCAATTCTCTTATTTTTCCCCTCATATCAGGCCTGTACAAAAATATATACAGAAGATAGTCCTCAGGATTATTACCATGAGTATTAATCCTACCATCTTTGCTTACAGTTCGGGTTGACTTCCTGTTATCGGTAATTTTTAAACTTTTTGCTTGCTCAAAAATATTTTCTTTTCTATCGTATACCCAATTAGCAAGCATCTGTTCCTCAATACCGGTTTTCAGACTTACTTTGCTAATTAATTCCTTAAAATGTGATAACCTGTCCATTGAAATCACTTTCTTTAAAATCTGCTTAACAGATTTTAAATAACTATCCTTGCCTGAAGATGTTTCAAAATTAAACTGTTCGTATAACTTATCTATCATATAATCTTCTATTGGAGTCGATTTAATCAGTTCACCCTTAAAAGCTTCAATTCCTTTTGTTTTTATAAATTCATCCGGATCCTTCGTATCACTTAAATTGCAAACCATTACATTAACATACTTATCAAGGGCCTTGTAGGATCTGATTACAGCATCTTTACCTGCATTATCAGAATCAAATAACAAAACTATATTTTTTGTATGATTTTTCAACCTTCTGACATGATAATCGGTCAAAGCAGTACCCATAACTGCAACCGTATTCTTAATACCACTTGAGTGCATAGCAATTGCATCCATATAACCTTCAACTATTATGACGGATTTCAGCTCTTTTATATGTTCTTTAGCTTTGTTTTCAAGATATAATATTTTTCCTTTATTAAAGTATTTTGTTTGAGGGGTATTTATGTATTTTGGTACACCGGTAATATTCTCGAGTATTCTACCTGCGATTCCAATAAACCTGCCATTCGCATCCGCAATCGGAATGAGAAGACGTTTATAATATCTGAAAGAATTATCTCGATTTATTACTCCCAACCTTATAAGGTCTTCTTTACCAATTTCCTTTATAAGTTCATGGGGAATTTCATTATCGTTTGAGTACCCTAGAGAAAATTCTTCTATTATATCCTTTGAAAAACCTCTCTGTTTTAAGATGTAATCCATTGCTTCATTAGTTGACAGAAGTTCTCTCTGAAAATAATCACATATCTTTCTGTATATACTGTCAGTTCTGCTCAATTCTTCATCAACTTTACCATGAAAATCCATCTCCGCTATTCCGGCAACATTGGCAAGTTTCTTCACAGCATCATTAAAAGATATTTTTTCATATTCCTGTACAAATTTAATCGCATCTCCGGTTGCACCACAACCAAAGCAATGATAATTCTGATTTTTAGAATATATATAGAAAGAAGGAGTTTTTTCCTGATGAAACGGACAAGCAGCCCTGTAATTATTACCAATTTTTTGAACAGGGATATACGATGATATTACGTCGACTATATTAACAAGAGCTTTTATCTGGAGAATGTACTCTCTGAACTCCAAAAAAAATCACACCTCTCATACTAACAACACACCAAAAGAGCACGAGGCCGTAAGGCCCGTACTCCGTAAAATATATATTTGCAATCTTTTTCGATATTAACGTTTGGAGAACTGAGGAGCTCTTCTTGCACCTCTTAAACCAGCTTTCTTTCTTTCAACCATTCTCGGGTCTCTTCTGAGAAGGCCTGCAGATTTCAGAGTTGGTCTCAGATCTTTGTTATACTGAAGCAAAGCTCTTGCTATTCCAAGCCTTAAAGCACCAGCCTGTCCGCTTAATCCTCCGCCATTAACTTTAATAACCATATCGAATTTATCAATAGTACCAGTAAGCATCAATGGCTCAACTGCAAGTTTAACAAGAACATCTCTAAGAAGGTATTCCTGAAGAGCCGAAAAATTCTTACCATTAATCTTTATTTTACCGGTTCCTGGTCTGAGATGAACCCTTGCAACTGCGGTCTTTCTTCTACCAGTTCCGTAATAATCTATGAATTCAGACATTTATCATATCCCTCCTCAAAGCTCTATTTTCTGAGGCTTCTGTGCTTCATGGGGATGTTCAGAACCAGCGTATACTTTCAATTTCTTGAACATCTGACTCCCAAGCCTATTCTTAGGAAGCATTCTCTTTACTGCCAATTCTACCAGTTTGCCCGGATGTTTCTCGAGCACTTCTTTCGCGGTGAATTCCTTCATATGACCCGGATGGGTGGAAAACCTTCTGTATATTTTCTGATTGAGCTTATTACCTGTGAGTTTTACCTTATCGGCATTTATTACTATTACATAATCTCCTGAATCAACGTTCGGAGTGTATTTAGGATTATTTTTTCCCATGAGTACTCTGGCGATTCTTGTTGATAATCTACCAAGTACCATATCTTCAGCATCAACGACATACCAGTTCTTTTCGGTTTCTTCGTTTTTCAGCCTGAAGCTCTTTTGCTGATAGCGCATCATCTTCCTCCTTTCAACTATACTTATAATTTATATCGAATCAACTACGTGAACGTATTTCTTGTTCTTTCTGACTCCAAATTTCACATGTCCTTCTTTAAGAGCAAATAAAGTGTAATCTTTTCCCATGCCTACATTTTCACCGGCATATATCTTGGTACCTCTCTGTCTGATAATAATGTTTCCGGGAATTACCTTAGATCCATCACCTTTTTTAACACCGAGGTATTTCGGATTACTGTCTCTTCCGTTTTTTCCGCCTCCACTTTTTCTGTGTGCGAAATACTGAAGGTTCATCTTCAAAGTCATACTTTCACCTCCACTTTTAAAAATCTGGGATACTGTTTTGAAACATCCCTTAAAGATTTCTCAAGTGCTTTTATCAACAATTCTGCAAATTCATTTTTCTCGTTTAAACTTAAATATATATATCCATCATCGTTATCAACTGTGGCATCGCATTTCAGATCATCACAAATCAAATTAACAGTATGGATAGTCAAAGAACTTACAGCCGAACAGACTATATCTTTTCCCGATTCTTCATATCCAGTATGTCCGGTTACGCGAAAAGAGTTGAATATCGCACCCTTCTTTTCAAAGACAACTTTAGTCATTACTTCTCGATCTTATCGATTCTAACAGCAGACAACCACTGTTTATGGCCTTTTTGGCGCCTGTACTGCTTCCTGCTCCCAAATTTAACCACGAGTATTTTGTCTTCCCTGACATTTTCTACAACGGTTCCAAAAACCTTGGCACCTTCCACGTACGGTTTGCCAGGAATCGCAGAATCGTCGGTTCTCAAGAGAACTACTCTGTCAAAAGTTATCTCTTCACCGGGTGCAACTGGCTGCTTTTCTGTGTAAACAACATTTCCTTCTTCAACCTTATACTGCTTACCGGAAGTCTCAATTATCGCGTACATTTTCTTCCCTCCTTAATCCAAGATAAACATGCACTGAAACAGGTACCGCTTAAACTTCTTCCCGGATTTTTCATAAAACTGAAAAATCTAATACTTGACGGATTTATAACCATATTCAAGTGCGGCTCGCATATTATATCACAAGTGAAATATATATTGTCCCCTTATTATGTAAAAATTTTTTTACCGTATTTTCATCATAAATAAAATCGTTTTTCAAAAGCAGCCGTTATATAGATCAGCTGAAAAATATGTATTTGATAGCACTGAGAATAACTACTGCAAACAATATGTACCTTATAAATTTTGTACCTTTTTTAATTGACAGCTTCGCGGAAACATATCCGCCAGTCATACTTCCTATACCCAGAATGATTCCTGCCAGAAAATCAACTTTACCATTTAAAGCAAATATTATAAGGGATACCAGTGTAAATCCAAGTATAACCAGAACTTTCACAGAGTTTGTTTTTAAAAGATCCAGTCCTTCGAGGAGTACGAGTGCGAGCATAATGAAAATACCAACTCCCGCCTGTATAAATCCACCATATATTCCTATAAGGAAAAAAACAAGCATACTCAGGTATTTATTCTTTATTCCTTCATGAGGTTTTTCCCACAGATTTGGTTTGAACAGAACAAGAATACTCATTCCAAGAAAAATGAAACCAACTATTTTTTTCATAAGACCCTGATCAATTTGAACTGCAATTACTGTACCAATCACAGCACCAATAACGGCAGGTATGAGACAGAAAACGGCCTTTTTATAGGGTGTAATTTTACTTTTTGAGAATTTATAGGTTGCAGCAATGTTCTGCATTAGTATTCCTATCCTGTTTGTACCGTTAGCAACATCCATACCAAAACCAAGCAGAGTCAGAGCGGGTAAGGTTATCATAGACCCCCCGCCGGCAATTACATTTATAAAACCCCCTGCAAAACCTGCCAGAACAATCAGTAAATATTCCATGTTCCCTCCTTTGAAATACTGTATAATATATTTTATTCGCAAAGCTAATCATTATCAAATTATAAACTATAAAAAAACAAATTCAAGTTTTTTTTATATTAATTATTGTTTAATCATTTCCGATTTAAATTTTCCTTTTTTCAACCCTCTCATTTATCAAATATACCTTTCCTTAAAAAGATTTACAAATAATATTCGTATTCATTATTTACACTTCTACTTCTTCTCCTAAACACATACTCAATATAACAATATAATTACTTTACAAATCACATATGAGGAGAATTGTTTTCTATTTTGATTAAAAGCAAAACGAGAAACATTATTCCAGACAGCACTCTAAATTAACAGCTGTTCTTTTTTTCTTAATAAAATATTATTATTTATTGTTCAACAATATTTATTTAAGCTTTATATTATAGCTAATTCAAAAATATATTTGATATAATTCTCTTTGATAACTATATTAAAATGCGTGGGGTGCAGTATATGAAGATATCTACGAAACTGATTCTGACTTTTACACTTATCATAGCGATGATTGTTTCGATTCTTATCATTTCAAATTCAACAAACACAAACCTGAATGATGACGGATCAGAAATAAACAATTGTGTTTCATTAGCTTCTGACAGCTCAGAAATAAATAAAAGAATTCATGATTTTGAACAGAATCTGAGTTCTTTAATGCTATCCTTTTTTAAAGTAAGTTATATAAGTGATAAGGAAACTTTAAATAAGTTTGAAGAAGAAGAAAAATCTGATTTTTTGAATTTAACAGCATACGCAAGTGAAATAAATTTACCTGCAAGTATAAAAACAAATCTTATAAATGTTGGAATTATATTCGATGATCTTATAAAGATAAAGAACAGACAGATAAATGCCAACAAGTTTATAAATGGTTATAAGGAAATCACATTACCTAAAAAAACAGCAGCTAAAATAAAAATTGAATCTCAAATAGAGAATTTAGTTACTTTTGACATTCAGAAAGTCAACGAGAACATAGAATATATAAACTCAAGTATTTCCGACGATAAAAAAATAAGTTCTCTGAAAACACTTTCACTTTTAGAGCTGGAAAGAATATTACTTGATGATACATATTCGGATGAGAAGGATAAAATAGACAGTTTAACAATGCATACCAGAAATCTTATTTTAGAAATAGAAATGAACAATGAAAATGTTATCTCGGATATAAAGGAGTATTTCAGTTCAGAATATACCGGTGACAGTAATTTAAAATTAATTATAAGTGTATACGATGAAAAAATAAATGAACTGAAATCATACAATGATTCTCTAAATATAGTTCTTAACGAAATAGAGAAGGCAAATAAAAACATTGCAAATACGGAAAAGACAATTTTAAAATTAAAGAATGATGAAATCTCTTTGATAAAGGAACATATATTCCCTGAAATAAATAATATCTACGATGAAACAACTGTTATTTCTGGAAATGAGTATAAAAATCTGGAAGATTCTTTTAAATTGGTACATGACTCAACTGAGAAAATGCTTGATACACTTGATTTTTCCAATTTTATTATTATCCTTATAATAATTCTGGTTATATTGCTTGTAATTTTCTTCTCATTCGTAATCGTACGCTCTATACAAAAGAGAATCAGGAGTTTGATACTTAAAATAGAAATCCTTGAAAAACTGGATTTCACGGTAAATCTGGAAACAGGTAAAAAAGATGAAATAGGAAAAATAGAAGAGTCACTTCATAAAGTATCGGAATCAATAATCAATTTTCTGAAACAGGTTAAAAACAGCTCAGAAGTTATAAATAAATCTTCCGAAAACAATCTGAACCTGTCAAATGAAACTTTTGAAAAATCAGAAATTCTCGGCAAAGAAACTGATGTTGTAGAAAACAATGTACTAAGCGTATACTCAGCAATAACAGAATTGAACGATTCAATACAGAATATTTCGAGTTCTGCACAGAATATAGCCAACATATCTCAGGAATTATCCGAAAAAACTCTTGCATCTGAAACAGAAGCAAACACGGGCGAAAATACCGTAATTGAAATATCTTCCATAACAGAAACGGCTGTCAATAAAATAGAAAGCACTTCCAAATACGTTTCGGATTTACATGAATATACAAAGAATATAGGAAACATAGTCTCTTCCATATCCAGTATATCCGAACAGACAAATCTTCTGGCATTGAATGCGGCAATCGAAGCAGCAAGAGCCGGTGAAGTCGGAAAAGGTTTTGCCGTTGTCGCCGATGAGATAAGAAAACTTGCAGAAGAGAGTCAGGAAGCCACAAAAAATATTGCAACCATTCTTAAAAAAATTCAGAATGGAGTGGCCAAAACAAGTGTTTCAACTGAAGAAACAAGTAATTCTATAATACAGTTAAATTTGAAAATGGAAGAGGTAACATCTCAGTTCAAGAATATTACTGAAAACACCATACAAATATCGGCATTAACACAGGATCTTGCAGGTTCTGCTCAGGAACAGAGTGCATCAACCGAAGAAATGGCTTCAGGTATGGAATACTCTTCAAGATCTATCGAAGAAATAAAAGGAAAAATAATCGAAATAAACGGTTTGGTTGAAAAACAGAAAAATTCATCTTCTGAAGTATCTAATTCCTCTGAAATGCTTCTTCAGACTTCCACGTCCCTGGAAGATGAAATCAGAAAATTTAAAGTGTAATTTCATAATAATCATAAAAACTTACCTGTATATTGATAAAAATCCGGGTAAGTTTTTTTATTGCCAACTGTAATTATCCATTTTTACATTTTTCAATCCATAAATCAGTATGCCTCAATAACAAATTACTGTACTGAAACCTACAGTAATTCACTTAAATAACTTTCCCGCATACATAATCCATTTTTATAAAAATCGTATATAGTGTATATCAGGGAGATTATTACTACACATTTTATTTTAACCATAAAAAATAATATTTGGGATAAATTGCACACATGGTTATTATCACATCTTTTTGATATAATTGTAATACAACAGCTCTATTTAAAAAGAGTGAGTATTATGAGAATTTCAACGAAATTGATAATGACATTCTTAATCATCACCGGAATGATAATTTCAATATTGGTTATTTCGAATTTTACTATCACTGACCTTTCAAAGGCGGGCAGCAGAATCAAGGAAAACGTCTCCATCGCCTCTGACAGCTCCAGCGCTAATAAAACATCCAATCAATTCATTCAGGACTTCAACACTATTATGCTTTCTTTTATGAGGATAAGTTCAATATACGAAAGTGACGAACTCGACACCTTTAAAGCAAATATCGAAGAGGAATATTCCAGCTTGATCGAAGATTCTTCAAAATTTTACTTATCAGAACAAGTGAGAAACTCATTAAACAGCGTAACGGAGATTTTTGACAATCTGATCATCATGAAAGCTCAGGAAATTAATGCATTGAAATTCATAGCTGAATATAAGAATGTAACGCTTCCCAAACAGAACGAAGCAAAACTGGAAACAGAAAACAACATGCAGACCTTACTGACAATCGATGAGGAAAAAATAGAAAACACCATATCTATTTTAGGAAATTCAGATACGGAAGAATTCCAATCGGCTATAAGAGAATTGTCTCTACTTGAAATTGAAAATATATGGAATGATGAAAAATTTCAGAATGAGAAAAACATTACAGCTCAGATAGTTCTTTTAGCCCGAAATCTCATTTCCGACATAAGCCAGGAATCCAACATAAGAAATAAAATCTCCCAGATAATTTCAGAATCAGGTATACAGCCCTCAGAACTGGCAACAATGAGTTTTAATGAATACATAAATAAAATTAATGAAATTCAGTTTCCGAGCAGACTAATTTACTCGCTTTAAATGCCGTAATTGAGGCTGCAAGAGCCGGTGAAGCCGGAAAAGGTTTTGCGGTAGTCGCGGATGAAATAAGAAAACTTGCCGAAGAGAGCCAGAATGCAACTAAGAACATTTCTGACATATTGAAAAAAATTCAAAAAGGCGTTTCATACACTACAAAGTCTACTAAACAGACAAATGAATCGATATTGGAATTCAACTCCAAAACCTCGGAAATAATTTCACAATTCAACGAAATTACCGGTAACTCGTCTGAAATATCATAGATGACAGAGGATCTTGCCAGTTCAGCAGAAGAACAAAGTGCTGCTACAGAGGAAATGGCAACTGGAATGGGATACGCTTCATCCGCAGTCGATGAGATAAAGGAAAAGGTATTGAAAATAAACAAACTGGTTGAAGATCAGAAGACTTCTTCATCTGAAGTATCAAGCTCTTCCGGGGTTTTATTACAAACTTCCGAATTGCTTCAAACGGAAATAAACAGATTTAAGTTATAGATTATTTTAACTTTCGAAAAAGGCTTTTCGTATTTGAAACAAGTTCAAGATAAGTTTCGAAAAGCCTTTCGTACTTTTCAGTATTAGTTAAATTTGGAAAAAATACTTTTTCTATCATGACCACTTTGCGAACTATCTCATGTATTCCAGTATTAAAATAATCTGACATACACCAGATAGCAGCACCGAGTAATTCGGATTCTCTGATTCTGGTCACTTCAATTTCCATACCCAAAACATCCGATTTCATTTGATTCCATAAATCACTCATGGATTGTTTTCCCGTTTCCCTGAGGCTTCTTATGAAATAACCGCCTTTTCTCAGCCTGCTTATTATATCTTTTATAGAATAACATACACCCTGCATAATAGAAATCCCCATAGAATACCAATCATCGTCAGTATCAAGGCCAAAAAATACTCCTCTGAAACTGTCATCCCAGTATGGAGATCTTTCTCCGTTTAAGTAGGGAAGGAAAATAAGATCTGAATCACTGACATAATCCCTGATATCTCCGTTAACCCTCGAAAAAAATTCATCGGTGTCCATTTTTATAACTGAATTGCAAAACCACTCTATTGACTTTCCACTCGTATTCATAACTCCACTAATTTTCCATAAATCATCAAACATAAACGGCTTGTTAAAAACTCCATCAACTTCTATGTTGCTTGCACTGCAGAGAGTCACTCCCTGAGAAGTTCCACCTCTGTCGCATATCATACCGTCATATATTACACCTGTTCCTATAAGTCCAGCAACGAAATCGGGAGCACCTGATATCACCTTACATTTCTCATTAAAACCAAACTGAGATGATATATCTTTCTTTAAAAAAGAAACATTCGTAGCTGGTTCACATATTTTTGGAACTCTATACCTATTTGAAAAACCAGCAGATTCAAGTATTCTACTGTCCCATGATTTATATCCATCCTTATCATATGAACAATTAACTATTTCGCCTGTAAGCATATAAACTATATAATCATACAGCTGCAGTAAATATACAGGTTTTTCATACATATGTGAAAAATAATCCAGTTTAGATAATACCGTGGCTGTTTGCCCGTCATATCCGGATTGCATGTAACGCCTGACAGAGGAGTTACCCTTCTTTTCGAGCCAGGGAATGGCGCTGTAAACATGCCCATCATCATCTATAGGAATTATAGTCGGTCCCTGTCCGATAACACATAATGAATATACCCTCTTTTTTACATCCGAGGGAATCGAATTAAAAATATTCAGCACAGTTTTCCACCATATCTCAGGATTAATCAAACCATCCGATGTAAAATAGTTGATGGAACATTTACCACTGTATTTGAATAATTCCTCACCCTTTTCATTGAAAAAGGACATTTTAATATTCGTCAACCCCATATCAATTGCTAAAAATAAAACTTCTTTCATATTCCCTCCGTTTTTTTACCCTTGTTTAAAGAAGAAAAAATTAAACCGATCAGTGTTACGATAAACGGAATCATCATGAGAAGTTTGGGAGAAATCTCAGTCCCCGTTTGAAGTACACTTGAAATAGCTGTTGTAAGTCCAAAAAGCAATGAAGCTAAAAGTATCCCTATGGGATTATTCCTTCCAAGGATAACTGCAACAAGTGCTATCCACCCTCTTCCGTTGGTTATACCTGCGGTAAAAGAACTGACACTTATAGACAGTGATGCCCCGGATAGACCACATAACACTCCACACAAAAGATATGCGACTATTTTGTTTTTATTTACATTTATACCAACATTAATTGCAGTCTTTTTACTCAGACCAGTTGCTCTCATATGAAAGCCATGAGATGTTTTATACAAGATGAAGAAACTTATAATCACCGAAATAAATGATATATAATCAAAAATATTAAAACCGGAAAGAATCCTGGAAAATGCGTTTTCGGAATTATTCTCAATAAAAACAACAGCCATTTTTGACACATTTTTAAAAACAACAGTGCCTTTGGAGCCAAGTAATTTGATCCCGAGGAAAGATACCAATCCGGATGCCAGTAAATTAGTTGCCAATCCTAAAATGAAAATATTTCCCTTGAGTTTTAATCTGAACAGTATCATAATCAAGCTGAAAACTATACTTACACCCATCCCACAAATAATCCCTAAAAACAAGTTGCCAGAAGATGAAGCAACCAGGACAGAAAAAAATGCCGAAATGGTCATTAGCCCTTCCAAACCTATATTAAGTTCATTTACCAGATTAGAAAACATCCCACCGAGTGCGGCCAGTAAAATCGGGGTGGTAATAGAAACAGTAGAAAGCATAATATCTTCCATCATTTCCCCATCCCCTTCCTGTTGAATTTAAAATAAAAACTCGCCGTTACAAAATAAAATATGCTGGCTTGAATTATTTTAGATATTTCCGGGGTAATATCGGAGAATATCGCACCGGTTGTTGCTCCAGTATCGAGAAAGGCAAAAAATAAAGCAGCCGGAATTACAAGCAGCGGGTTATTTCTGGCAATCAAAGATATCGCTATTCCATTCCAACCATATCCAATTGAAAATCCTCTTATTACCCGACCATGCACACCAAATACATCCACCATGCCACCAATCGCGGCAATACCTCCACTGATCCCCATTATTACAACCGTCATCAGCCCGGTATTTATACCGACATATTTTGAAAACTGTATGCTGTCTCCTGTCAACTTCGACGAAAAACCAAATGTTGTTTTTCTGAGTAAAAAATAGACGACAATCACAAGTACTATGGCTATTATCAGTCCAGAGTGTAAATTTGAAGGGGATAATATCCTTTCAAACATCAAAGAGTTACTTATGCTTTCAGTAGCAATAAGCCCGGAGCCTCTATCGAGTAATACTTCTTCGAGCAGAAAATCCAAAAAGAAAGTGATGGAATAACTTATTAAAAGTGAAGAAATCAGCTCATTGACCGAAAACTTACTTTTTAAGAATCCGGAAATTGATCCGATTGCGCACCCGGCAATGAAAGCTGCAATAATTGATACTGTAAGTATCAACAGATTATTTGCCCCGACCATAGAATTTGCAATAAAAGTTGATATAACAGCCCCGGCATATACCTGTCCTTCCAAACCGAGATTAAAAATTGAGGAAGAAAAAGCGATAACTGCAGCAAGTCCAGTAAAAATCAAAGGAATTGCCCCCGAAATCATATTTCCAAAAAAGTATTCATTCGAGAAAGGTTTTAAGAAAAATGCATCAAGGGCTTCTGCAGGATTCGAGCTCGTAAAACCCATAATTATTATTCCTATCAGAATTGATATAAAAAAAGGCACTAAATACTCCAATATCTTTATAATTCGCATGATTTTAAAATTTATACTCCCTGTTTATAGCCAATGACGTAGTTTTTTATTAATTTTAAATTTTCTTCGTTGATTTCATCGATTGATTCCGTAATACTCCCCTCATACATGACACATATCCTGTCTGATAATTGAACTATTTCATCAAAATTACTTGATATGAGAATTATGGATATACCATTTTGTTTCATCCTGAAAATCTGTTCATATACAAAATCTGCAGAATTTAAATCCAGCCCACGCGTTGGTTCACATATTATCAAAAGGTCCGGATTCGAAGAAATTTCCCTGGCAAGTACGACTTTCTGAATGTTCCCCCCTGAAAGCATACCGACAGGAAGTTTCCCTGACATGTATTTTACCTTGAATGTATTGAGCAATTCTTCCGAAAAACCCTCTATTCTCTTTCTGTTTAAAAACATAGAAAACAAGGTTTTTTTCCCTTTAAAGCCATAATTACCGATAAAATATTTATCTGCAATCAGATTTTCTTCTAAACTTGATACAAGGGAAACCCCCTCTTTGAGCCTGTCTTCAGGTACATAACCCATTCCTAGCAGTCTTCTTTTCCTAATCCCGAGTTTTTTTAAATCTTTTCCACGGAATCTGATTTCTCCATGATATGATCTATTCATACCAATTATAGTTTCTGCAAGTAAAATCTGTCCATTACCTGACATTCCGGCTATTCCAATAATCTCTCCGGATTTTATATTAAAACTAACATCATTAAGTGTATTCCGCCTGTCTTCACCATCGACGTATAATCCTGTAATTTCAAGAACTTTTTCTTTTTCGAATTCACTGTTTTTTCGCGTATAAGACATCTGATAATTACCTGAAAGCATTGAAGTCAGAAATTCAGGTGAAATTTGTTTTGTTTCCCCGCTGTATATGTTTACTCCGTTGCTCATAACAGTTATTTCATCTGATATTTCTTTTATTTCCTTGAATTTATGTGAAATAAAAATTATGCTCTTTCCAATTTTTTTCAAATTCCTGATGAGTTTAAACAACTTTTTCGACTCATATTCCCCAAGAACAGCAGTAGGTTCATCGAATATAAGAATTTCGGCACCTCTTAAGAGCACTCGAAGAATTTCCACTATCTGTTTTTCACCTACTGATAAATCTTTTACTTTGGAGTTCAAATTCATTTCTATTCCCATAGTATCCAAAGTCTTTTTTATTCTGTTATTTCTCTTGAAATTTGAAATATAAAACTTTTCGGCAAATTCTTCATTACCAAGCACTATGTTTTCAGATACCGAAAAATCATCTATCAATCTGAAATGCTGATAAATCATGCCTATCCCGAGATTATACGAATCCATGGGATTACGTATATCAACCTTACTTCCCCTTATGTATATTTCGCCTTTGTCTTTTTTCTCTACACCACATAATATTTTCATAAGAGAAGTCTTTCCGGCTCCGTTTTCACCAATCAAGGCATGAACTGTCCCCGATTTTATCTCAAGTGTCATGCCTTTCAATGCTTCGGCATTGTTAACCTTGTAAGTTTTATAAATATTATCAAGTTTTATAAGCGTGGTTTCAAAATTTTCACTGTTTGATCGCTTCAATTTCACCCTCTAGGAAACTGTTATACAAATCCAGCATTTTTTCTCTGATAAATTCCGGTACATTTCTGATGTAATTTTCATCGTTAAAAGTGAAAGATATTACACCTTCCATTATTCCCCATCTTTCAACTGTCCCAAAAGGCAAATCACCTTTCGAAGCACGTTTAATCACGTTATAAATTGCTTCATCTGCTTTTTTCAGCGTACACGCAAGTATTGTTTCAGGAGAATAGGAAATTATGTTTGAATCTACTCCTATAAAATATTTTCCCTTTTCAGCAGCAGCCTGTATGATACCCACACCAGTTCCACCGGAAATACTTAGCACTATATCAACATCGTTATCGAATAAAGCTGCGGCAAGTTCTCTTCCCTTATTCGGATCTCCCCAGCTTCCTGCTACAGAAAAATCCACATCAATGTCATCATCAACAGATTTCGCACCATTTTTAAATCCTGGAAGCATCTTTTCAGTCATCGCAGGATATATATCTCCCGCAATCAAACCTATCCTTTTTGCATTGTTGGCATTTTTCATATCGCTTAAAGTTACAAGTGCTGCAAAATAACCGGCGATATAAGTCATTTCCTCATCTTTAAAAGAAAGAGAAAAAACATTGTCATAAAGACCCGCTGCACCGTCAATCAAGGCAAATTTCTGATTTGGAAACATCCTCGATGCCTTGTTAACACTTGCCGGCATCCCTTCTGTAAATGTAATGACCAGATCATATTTCCCCGTTGCAGCTAAAGCTATTAAACTTTGTTCCCATTTTGAATTGTTGTAACCGCCTTCTACAATTTTAAGATCTATATTTTCTTCATTTGCCGCTTTAACAGCTCCATCTCTCATCATTTCATATATAGGGTTCCCCCCTATTTCACCTGTGATCATCAATGCCACAGAATAGGAAAATCCACTAAGTGTTATAAGTATAAAAATTAAAGTGAAAAAAGCAATCTTTTTCATAATTACCTCCGTCCTTCTTTTAATTCATTCATTTTCAAATTAATTTCATTTTTCTTCATTTCTTTCATAACATCAATAGCAAGATCTTTTTTTGGTATATCCCAAATTTTAACATTTTCTATATGCTGTTCGTACAGCATTTCCAATCCGTAAATAATATCACACCCTGCTTTGTTAGCTTTTCTGATTAAAACAGTATTAAACGGCTTATAAACGGCATCAAATACGATTCTGACATTTTTCAGGGCTTCATCACTTACTGGAATACAAGTATTCGAGTCGGGAATCATACCCATGGATGTAGTATTTATAAGGAGTGCAACCTTATGTTTTAAAAGAAATACATCAAGTTCGTCTATAACATGGACTATGCCTTTATCAAATTCCCCCTTAAATTCTTCCAATCTTTTCAGGCTTCTGTTGAAAACATGAATTTCTTCGAACCCAGCCTTATCAAGTGCGAAAAAAGCGGACCTGGCTGCCCCTCCTGCACCTGCGATGCAGGCAATTCTTTTTTCTTCAAGCTTTCTTTCATTTACCGGATTAAAAATACCATACCAGTCGGTGTTGTATCCTATAAGTCTCCTGTCATTCCCCACAAAACTAACGCAGTTAACTGCACCGCAAAGAGCTGCATACTCAGATTTTTCGATATAGTTTAGTATTTCAAGTTTGTATGGCATTGTAACGTTAAAACCCATAACTTCTCTGTCTTCTTTGAGTTTTGATATTACCTTGTCAAAATACTCTTTTGGAAAGGAAAAATTTTCGTATTCTATTTCTATATTCATCTTTTCCGATAATTTGGTAAAAATCTCTTTAGATTTACTTGTTCCGCCCTTTTCCTTGAGTATGTAAAGTTTTATCAATTTTTCCTCCTTATTTAATCAGATAAACATTAAATTCTGACTCCGCAGGATATACCTGAATATCCTGAGAATAATAACCACTACTTATTTCTTTTACAAAATCAACTATTAACGGTTTTGCATAATTGTAAATTTCGTTCAAAGTTATTTTCCCATCTCCGTTTAAATCTCCCTGATATGTAAAATCATATTCTGCATTCGGGTTATTCAAACCAACATCTCCAATTCCATCGAGTATGAAGAATGAAAAAACACCATTTTTAATCGTTTTATTCTCCCAGCTGGACTGTTTTGTATTAGCCGCAGTGAGAACGTAGTATTCTCCAGTATTTCTCTTGGAGTTCCCCTTAAAAAATATCCTGTAAATCGACTCGTTAAATTTTTTCGGATTATCGGTGGGATCGGAAGAATATGTCCTGCTGATATCTGTAAACCCACCTGATTGGCATGCATCTATGATTAAGAATTTCTTACCATTTATTTTATCCATCTGATCTTTTATTTCATGAACATACAGTTTATCTCCATCAGACATGTACAAATAGGACTCCTTTTTATAATTATCGTATCCACCATGTCCGGCATAATAGAAATAAGAGATATCTTCTGAAGAGGTATTCCCCTCGTACAAAGATAATGCGTTCAAAATATCATTTTTAAAAACCCTGCCTATAATTTTATTCATTCCAAATTCCTCGGCACTCTGAGAAAATGCTATATCGATTTCGTTTGCGTCATTTGGCGTAAGATCAAGGTTTGAGGCGCTGCTTAAGCTATAATCCGAAATCCCGATTATCAACAATTGTTTTTTTCCGCTGGTGTTGAAATTCCAAGTTTTGTTATTTACACTTTCACAACCATTCTTATAGGTTTTAACACACCAGTAATATTTCTTGCCAGGTAAAATGTTTTCTATCCTGAAATAATTTTCAAATATTCTTACCGGAATTTGTGTAAGAGTATCGGGCGAAGTCCCTATCAACACTTTAAAATAATCCGGTTTTCCATTGTAACTCCAATATAAATCCACATAACCATTTTCTCCGGCAACAGATCCGGAAACCGGATAGGGATTGAATACCACAGCCGGAAGGATACCAGTATAAACGAAGTGATATGTTTCACTTTCCACGCTTGCACCTGAACTGTATTTCGCGATTATTTTCCAATAATAATATTTACGTGCTTTAAGTTTCGAATCTATGTTATGGCTGGTTTTTTTGGTGTTTGAAATTAACAATTTCATGTTTTTACTATCCTCACCAAAATACAAGTCATACAAAGTGTTGTCACCTTTTCCGAGCCAACTCAGTATAACAGATTCAGAATAGACATTTTGTCCATTTTCAGGAAACAGAGCTGTTGGTTTAAGTGGAAAAAAAATAGTACATGAAGCAGATAAAACAACTATAAAGCTTACTATAACAGTAATACAAATAATATTCCTTCTCAAATTCATCTCCTCCATTTTTATACTTAGTATACAACAACTTTCATTTTTTATCAAAAGAATAAAAAAAATGATATTAAAGACAATTTAAAATAAATATGTTATGATACCCTATTCACCTATTAACGGAGGGCAAAAAACATGGAAATTACTGTAATGATTGAAATTCCCAAAGGCAGCAGAAACAAATACGAATATGACAAAGAACTGAGAATGATAAGATTTGACAGAACTTTGTTTTCGGCAGTTCATTATCCCACTGATTACGGTTTTTTCCCAAACACCTTGGCTTTGGATGATGATCCGCTGGATGCGATGGTACTGGTAAGCGAACCCACATTCCCCGGTTGTCTTATTGAATCGAAACCCATTGGAGTGTATAAAATGTGGGATGAAAAAGGAAGGGATGAAAAAGTTCTATGTGTACCGATATGTGATCCACTGTGGAGTCATATAGAAGATCTGGATGACGTTCCCCCTCATCTTTTAAAAGAGATAGATCATTTCTTCTCCGTGTATAAGGTACTCGAAAACAAACCGACGGGAAGCGAAGGATGGGGCAACAGAGAAGAAGCCGAAGCTATTATAGTTGATTCTCAACACAGATTTATAAGAAACGAAAATAAAAAATAAAAAGGAACCCAAGGGTTCCTTTTTATCTGAAGTATTTCTTTATATACGAAATATCTTTTATATACGACAAATGATGACCGTCATCCACATTTTTTTTAAAATCCTCATTTCCATTTCCACTTTCCGAGAAAATATAATCCAGCAAAGACTCAAGCCTCATAATGACATTTTCTATAACGGTATTTTCTCGATAAAACATCCCATAAGTATCCAGAAAAATTTCAACACGGTTTTTTTGATCAGTTACATCACCAAAACTTTCGGGATTCTCGGGATTCATCAATGGAACCCATCTGTAAAGAGCATAGGAAATATCCCATAATCTTGGGCCAGGATGAACCGTATCGAAATCAATAATTGCTTTTGGGATGTCATTTTCAAAAACAACGTTGTAAGGTGCAAAATCTCCATGGCACATTACTTCAAAAGGTTCAACCGGGAGGAGCATCCATTTTTCATCACCATTCAAAAGTTCTACGTATGATGCAGAGTTATCGTGATAATCTTTCAAAAGACCAGCAACTCTTTTTAACGTTTCCTCAGTTCGAAGATAATCAGGTAACATATCATTATATACATTTCCATTTATAAAACTGACCAGTTCATTACCTTTTTCATCTTTACCCAGAGGATGGGGAACTTTATTAAATCCATTTGAGTGTAAATATCTTAAAAAAACATGTACATATTGAGTCCAGTCATTACATGGTCTTATAACTTTATCATTATCTCTCTTGATCTTTTTTTCTCTTCCACCATTTAAATATTCCATATATATACGCATCCAAACTACATTAAACTAACAGCAAGTGATGAGATCACCACCAGACATCTCACAGCAACAATCCATACACCAGAGAGTTCCACAAACCTGACAACATGTATCCATATCACTTCTGGTTCTTGCATGACCGGCACGTCTCGAGAAAATAGTACCGCCCATTGCCTGATTGTAAGCCTGTCTGTACTCTGCATTGTTTGGGTCACGGTTCACAGCCTGACCTAGAAAACTTGATCCTCTGCTGTAATTTCCCGTATTCATCTCAACTATTCCCATCAGAAAGAACCATTCCGCATCTCTGGCATCCATTGCTTCCAGAATTTGTCTGGCTTCAACAAACCTTCCCGACTGGATAAGAGATCTTACATCATAATAATTTCCGTTTGAACCGGACGTACCGGAATTACCGTTCGTACCAGAATATGAATTGTTGTAACTTCCATTGTGTTTCGTAAGTAAATCATAGGCTTCATTTATTTCCTTCATTTTCTGTTCGGCAAGTTCTTTCATATGCTTTTCCTGATATTTATCCGGATGATATTTCTTAACCATTTTATTATAAGCATCCTTTATTTCTTCTTTAGTCGCTCCGGGATTCACCCCGAGAACTTTATATGGACTCATCTAATTTCCTCCTATTAACTCTGACCACTTCCCAATATAGAATTGGACATCCTCTTTATACTTCCGAATATTATATCATCAAATTCTACTGAGAAAAAACCTATCGACTTTCTCAAGTATAAATAAGAAGTCTGTATATGATTTATCAAAAGATTAATTCTCCATTTTTCCTTATCCAGAATATATTTTACCGATTTATTTATATCGTTTATTTCAAGTATTTCCTCGATATACAGGTATTTAAGTGAATTGTACTTTCCCTTTTTATAATCTTCCTTTAAATCATCCAAAGCATCCATAATGTAAACCCATTTACCTACCAGGAAAACAAATTCTATATGTCTTTTATCAACGGGGATAGATAAATCATCAGAAATAAAGGCGAATACTTTACTCAGAAAGCTTCCGAATTTATTCGATATTTCATCTATATCGGAACAATTTTCTTTTTCAAGATTTAAATTAGTTTTAAAATAATCGTTTATCAAATTATCAAATCCATACTTTTCAGATTTAATAATTGATTTTTTATAGATATTCTTAAAAATTAAATTTTTAAACAAATAAAGACCTTTTTCATCTTCCGCATCATCTAAAAGTTTTAGATTCATAAGGTTTAAAGTAAGATCTGCGAATCTATATTCAACTTCACCAGGTACTTTAATAAGTCTTTTTCTGAATGGATGTACAATGCAATTTTCATAATTTGTGCTGATCATTTTCCTGCTCAAAGCAGAGAGAAACATGTCAAGAAAAGCTGCATCATAAGAAAGCAGCATTCTCGAAAAAGTGCCATACTTTTCACCTATTGACTTACATAATGCACAATAATGTGATTTGAACAAGTAATTCTCGTGGTTTTCACTTTTAACTGGTCGCAGATACCCAAACAAATTCTTACCTTTTTTTCTTCATTCTATTTTTTATTCACCTTTATCTATTTTATCGAGTATACCTTTTACCATATCCTCATCATCTATTCCCAAAGCACTTAAGTACCTTTTGCCTGCCCTGTTTGCAAGGTCTTTTTTTGTCGTTCCATCTAATATTACGACGTTAACCCCAAAAAATTCACATCTTTTAAGCCAGTCTTGCATTATATTCTCACTGACATCATTAGCAAGAATAAGCAATTTAATCTTCTTCTGCCTGTTCCTGATATAAGATCTGAGATTATCTTTCCCGACTATTATCCTCCTGGTTCTTGTCGCAAATCCCAACATTCCCAAAAAATATTCATCATTCTTTGAATGATGCACCAATGCTGTTTTTTCGTAGATGTTCATAGTAACCTCCTGGATTCTCTTTCTCTCTATATATTATTTGTTTCTTTTGTTACATTTGAAAAAATAAACAACCCTATCATTATTGAATTGCTTAACATCGAACTTCCACCATATGTAAAAAATGGAAGTGGTAAGCCTGTAACCGGAACAACTCCCAATACCATAGCCGTGTTAAACGAAAACTGAAAGAAAAAAACAGAGAAAACTCCCATGGAAATAATTCTGCTCATTCCCGAACTCTTTAAAGCACTATTTAATATTGATAAAAGTAATATGGTCCAGAGTCCCAGAAAAATAAGCATACCTTTAAATCCATTTTCTTCTGCATAAACTGATAGCACAAAATCGGTATGATCTGCTGGTATAAAACCGTAAAGGTTACCTGGACCCCTTTTATAACCTTTTCCATCAACTCCACCGGAGCCGACCATTATTATAGATTGTTTTGTCTGATAATATGTATCAGGGTTATCTTCTGGTGAAAAGAAAGCCTTTATTCTGTTTGCCTGATAATTATCAAGGCAAAATGCAAAAAATATCAAGGCAGCCAGTAATAAAATAACCATAAAAAAAACAAACTTTTTTATATTCCTAGTAGTTATGAAATAAATTACAATAAAAAGAAAGATGAATACTATTGAAGTACCAAGATCCTCTTTCCCTATAAGCCCCGCGATTATTAAAGTCAGAACTGCTCCTAAAGTAAAAGCCTTTCTATAATCCTGTATCTCTGAAAATATATAAGCTAAAGCCAGAATCATGACAGGCTTCGATATCTCAGACGGTTGCACACTGCCTAACGGTGTTTCAAACCATCTAACAGACCCGTTTATATTTTCACCAAATCTAAGAACAGCAAGAAGGGTTATAAAAGAAAAAAGGACACCCATAATGGTTGATATTTTAACACCTATCTTATTAACAAATAAAGGCACCAATACCGAAACTGTTATACCCATTACCGTCCAGAATGGCTGATTTTGGGATAGACGAATGAATCTTGAATTTTCAACCGCACTACTCAGATTATAATTACCAATAATAAGTAGAACAAGAAATGCGATTAACACGATTACTGTTTCATATTTGTTTGTTAATATATTTTTTCTATTTAATTTGTTTTTAATCCTATTATCTGCAATATATTCGTTTTTCATATATTCAATGACTATGATACCATAAAATACGATAAAATAACATTAATATTCATTTACTTTATCACACAAAAAAAGGCGGAACTTATCCGCCTTTTTTTCTTACATTACCTATATTTTAATAAAACTAATTACTCTTTAACGAGCTGAAAAAGTGCGAGTTCTGCCGCATCTCCTCTTCTCTGTCCGAGTTTTAATATCCTAGTATATCCTCCAGGTCTATTAGCATAAGACTTGGATATTTCGTCTACCACTTTGTTGGTAAGCTTTTTGTCGTTCAGGAAAGTATTTATATACCTTCTTGCACTGACATCACCTTTCTTACCCTTTGTAATTATTTTTTCTATCAAAGGTCTGGCTGCTTTTGCTTTCTGAACAGTGGTAACAACACTTTCATGTTCGAACATATCTTTCATAATATTATTAACAAGAGCTTTTCTGTGATCACTGGCTCTGCTGAGCTTATTGACTTTATTTCTGTGTCTCAACTTAATTTCCTCCCTTCTTGCTTAATAGGTCATATATCCATTTCAATGTTTAGTTTTTCTTTGAGTTTCTCTTTAACTTCATCAAGTGATTTCTGACCGAAATTTCTGATTTTTAATAATTCAGGAATAGGTCTAGTTAAAAGATCCCCAATTGTGTTAATCTTATCTCTTTTAAGGCAATTAAGAGATCTGACAGATAAATCCAGCACTTCAATCGATAACTCATTGGCATCTTTTTCGGTATCACTGGTTTTTGAAGTCGAAACAACACCTTCATTTCCGTAATTGTTTCCACTTTCCACTACATCAGATCTGCCTTTTCTGGCCATTTCGGAAGTCTCTTTCTCCATTTCCGGATCACCAATTTTCGATTCCTCAGACCTGGTCTCAGAAGGACTTTCAAAAATCATCTCAACTCCGTTGACACTCGGAAGGTTGGATTCCAGAATATTGAAATGTTCGATCAATATATTACCAGCAATCCTCAATGCTTCGGAAGGATGTATGTTTTTCTTAGTCCATATTTCCATAATAAGCTTGTCATAGTCAGTCTTCTTACCAACTCTGATATTATCATCACGATAGTTTACTCTAACCACCGGGCTGAATATACCATCTATTGGTATCATCTGAATATCATCAGGCTTATCGAACTCCGCTACCGGGACATAACCCTTTCCCACTTCGGCATAAAGGTATATTTCCAGGCGCGCAGATTCATTAAGATGAGCAATCTTAAGCTCGGGATTCATGACCTTTATACCAGCCGGACATATTATATCTCCTGCGGTAACTATACCAGGTCCATCCTTATCAATTATGAGTTCAACTTCTTCTTCAAGACTTATTTCTTTCCTCAGCTGAACCTTTTTAATATTCATTATAATTTCGAGAACGTCTTCCTTCACTCCATCGATAGTGTCATATTCGTGGAATTTCTCTGGAATCTTTATTTTTGTTATGGCAAGAGACATTATCGAAGAAAGCAAAACTCTTCTCAAAGAATTACCAATGGTAGTTGCAAATCCTTTCTCCATAGGAGCGAACGAAAAACGGCCGTAGAGATAATCTCCCTCTTCTCTTTCCTCTTCTACCTGTAGTCTTTGAGGCATAACGTATTTAATCATTAAGCGGATCCCTCCCGTTTTAATAGAAGGAAGGTAAATTCCCTCCTTCTTAAATTCTTACTTGGAGTAAAGTTCAACTATTGACTGAACATCAACAGACAAACCTGTTTCTTCAAGTGAGGGATACCTTACAAAGGTACCTCTGCAGGCATCAAAGTCCACTTCTATCCATGGAGCAGTTCCACGGTCTCTAGAAGCGGCAATCGCAGACTGCAACGGTTTCATGCTTTTACTGTTTTCTTTAACTTCAACAACGTCTTCAGGTCTGAGTCTGAAAGAAGGAATATTTACTTTCTTTCCGTTGACTTTTACGTGTCCGTGCAGGACAAACTGTCTTGCCTGATTCCTTGAATTTGCCATTCCCATTCTGAAGAGAGCGCTATCCAACCTGGATTCAACTATTTTAACCAGATTTTCACCAGTAACTCCTTCTTTTCTTCTTGCTTCATCAAAATATCTTCTGAACTGTTTCTCAAGAACACCGTAAATTCTCTTCATGGACTGTTTTGCTCTGAGCTGAACTCCGTACTGTGTCAATTTAACATTAGCAGTTTTTCCATGCTGTCCTGGAATATATGGTCTTCTCTCAAAAGCACAATGCTGTGAGAAACATCTTTCACCTTTTAAATATAATTTTTTACCTTCTCTTCTGCAAAGCTTACAAAGAGGTCCTGTATATCTCGCCATTAGAATACCTCCTTCATATTACATTCCTCTTCTTTTCTTAGGTCTGCAACCGTTATGGGGTACTGGGGTAGTATCTTTGATGTTTCCTACTTCCAGACCGGCAGCCTGTATTGTTCTGATAGCTGCTTCTTTACCAGGTCCAGGACCTCTAACAACGATGTCTACTCTTTTGAGTCCTAACTTAACGACCTCTTTTGCAACCTGATCAGCTGCAAGCTGAGCAGCATAAGGTGTGCTTTTCTTTGATCCGGAATAACCTACTGTTCCTCCACTGGACCAAGTAATAGTATTTCCGTTCGGGTCTGTTATGGTTATAATAGTGTTGTTGTAAGTAGATTTGATCTTAACCAGCCCACGATCAACACTTAATCTTTTCTTTCTTTTACTTTCAGTTCTTTTTCGTGCCATTTTTCAACCCTCCCACTCTATTTCTTCTTCTTCGCTTTACCGATACCAGGTCTTGGACCTTTTCTGGTTCGCGAATTAGTTTTAGTTCTCTGTCCTCTACATGGAAGGCCTACTCTATGTCTTCTTCCTCTGTAACTGCCAATTTCGATAAGTCTTCTAATGTTCTTCTGTACTTCCTGTTTCAGTTCACCTTCAACAAGATATGTTTCGTTGATGAACTGTGTGATCTTTCTAACTTCATCTTCGCCTAAATCTTTTGCTCTTTTGTCTGCATCAAGGCCTGTTGCCTCTATTATATCCATAGCCCTTTTCGGACCGATACCGTAGATGTACCTTAACGCAACGAAGAGTTTTTTCTGATTAGGCAATTCAACACCTAAAATACGTGCCATTTAATGTTCATCCTCCCTTACTGTTAGCCCTGTTTTTGATTATGCTTTGGATTCTTAGAGCAGATGACCCTCAAAATCCCTTTTCTTCTGATAATTTTGCAAAATTCACATCTGGGCTTTACAGATGCTCTTACTTTCATGGTAGACACACTCCTTTTCAATTACTGAGATTCTATATTTTTTTCCTATAAATAATTCGTCCTTTTGTCAAATCATAGATAGAAAGTTCCACTACAACTGAATCTCCTGGAACTAAACGTATAAAATTCTTTCTCATCTTACCCGATATGTGAGCCATCACCATATGACCGTTTTCAAGTTCAACCTTGAACACCGCATTAGGTAATGCCTCTTTAACCGTTCCTTCGACTTTTATTACATCACTTTTATCTTTCGGCATTCTCTCCCCCTCACTGCAAACGGGTTAATATTTTTACACCATCTTCGGTGAACGCTATTGTATCCTCAAAATGAGCCGCCAATGATCTATCGAGTGTTACTGCAGTAAATCCATCTTCAAGAATTTCGGTTCGCCAATCCCCAACAGAAACCATAGGTTCTATAGCCAGAGTCATACCCTTTCTTAACTTTGGACCCCTGTTCTTAAGACCATAATTCGGTACCTGAGGATCCTCATGTAAATTCTTTCCAATTCCATGACCTACAAATTCCCTTATGATAGAGAAACCCTCTCCTTCAACATACTCCTGAACCGAATGGGATATTTCTCCCAGAAGGGAAGCATTTCGGGCAGCTTCAATAGCCAAATCCAAAGATCTCTTAGTAACCTCGAGTAATCTTTCGGCTTCTCCTGAAATCTTTCCGACCGGATAAGTTCTTGCTGCATCTCCGTGGTAGCCATTTTTATAAGCACCAACATCTACGGTGACTATATCTCCTTCTTTAAGGATTCTGTTTCTATCCGGAATACCATGTACTACTACTTCATTAATCGATACGCAAGCCGCACTTGGAAATCCGTTGTAATTTTTAAAAGAAGGAATACCTCCAGATTTTACGATGTGATTTTCAACTCTCTCATTAATCTCAAAAGTCGAAATACCTGGTTTAACTATATCATATAAAAAAACAAGACATTCCGCAACAATGCGGTTAGGTTCTTCCATCATTAAAATTTCTTTTGGCCTCTTCAGTATAATCAAATCGTACTTAATCTCCCTTCAGGGTATTAAACACAATCTCTGTCACATTGTCAATACTTTGTGCGCCATCTATTGTAAAAAGTTTTTTTCCCGTTTTATAATATTCGATTAACGGAGAAGTATTTTCCAGATATAATTTATATCTGTTCCTTACCGTTTCCTCTTTGTCATCTTCTCTTTGTATAATTTCAGTGCCTTCGACATCGCACTTACCTTCAACCAAAGGTTTCAGAGTTATCAAATTGTACACCCTGCCACAGTCAGGACATACTCTTCTGTTGCTTATCCTGCTAACAACCTCTTCTTCGGATACGTCCAGAAGAACAACATGAGTTATCTCTCTGTTTAACTCTTTCATGATTTCTTCAAGCGCCTGGGCCTGAGGAACTGTCCTGGGATATCCATCTAAAAGGACTCCATTTTCACAGTCCTTTTCGGATAATCTTGATTTAATTATCTCAATCATCAAATCGTCTGATACAAGTTGCCCTGCATCTAAAACCGCTTTTACTTTGTTACCAAGTTCCGAACCGGAGGAAACAGCACTTCTCAACATGTCACCAGTAGAAACATGTGGAACGCCGAAGCGTTCCACTATATTTTTGGCGACAGTTCCCTTACCGGCACCCGGAGGGCCTAAAAATATTATGTTAAGAGAACTCATTTAAATCACCTTCTACCTTTCAGTCTTCCTTTTTTTACGAAACCATCGTAATTTCTCATAATCATGTGAGCTTCCATCTGCTGGAGAATATCAAGAGCAACACCAACTGCTATAAGAGCTGAAGTTCCTCCAAGCCACATATTCATGCCCAGGAATGAAGAGAAAATATAAGGAATAACGGCTATAAGAACCAGGAATATAGCACCCATGAAAGTCATTTTGTTCAGAACTTTTGTCATATATTTTTCGGTTGGTGCACCCGGCCTTATACCTGGTATAAAGCCACCATATTTCTTTATATTATCAGAAACATCATGAACATTGAACGAAACTACACTGTAGAAGTACGAGAAGAAGAATATCAATACTGCGTATATGGGTACGTAAAGATACCCGTTTGTACCAATCCATCTCGTTACTTCCGCACTGCCCGAAAGAGAAGCAATTGCTGTAGGTATAACCATTATAGCCTGACCAAATATAATCGGAAGAACACCACTCTGGTTAACTTTCATTGGAATGTACGTACTCTGTCCACCGTACACTCTTCTACCGCTTACTCTTCTTGCATACTGAACATTTATCCTTCTTTCGCCCTGCTGAACGTATACAATCGCAACAACCATAGCAACCATTATGGCTATGGTTATTATCCATTCCATTACTCCTGCCTGACCAATGATAGCCTGCCCGATGTAACTGGGATATCTTGCTACTATACCCGCAAATATCAAAACGGAAATACCATTACCTATACCTTTTTCTGTGATTCTTTCACCGAGCCAGATCGCAAACATGGTACCTGCGAGAATGGTTATCGTTGAAACAAATACGAAGAAAAACGGATGAATTCCAGGAACTATAAGAGCTGGATTTCTTGCTATGGATATACTCAGTACAAGCCCAAGTATTAATCCCATACCAACGGTAAGGTATCTTGTATACTTAGCCATTTTCTTTCTACCCTCTTCGCCTTCCTTTGATAACTCTTTAAGACTCGGGATAATGCTTGAAAGAAGCGTAAGTATAATTGATGCGTTGATGTATGGAGTTACACTCATCATCATTATAGAAAACTTCTGTAACGCACCACCGGCAAAAACATCATAGAAACTGAAAAGTCCCCCAAACGCCTGATCTTGGGAGCTGTTAAAGAAATTAGTCCATTCCTGTAAATTGACACCAGGAACGGGAATATATATTCCCGCCCTGTATATGATAAGCATCAGCAAAGTGAATACTATTCTCTGCCTTAACTCAGGTATTCTGAAAGCATTTTTAAACGCATTCCACACTTCATATCACCTCAGCTTTACCGCCGGCAGCCGTAATCTTATCGGTGGCGCTTTTACTGAAAGCGTGTACTTTCACATTGAGCGGTTTGCTGAGTTGCCCTTCGCCCAGAAGTTTAATTCCTTCTGCGTACTGCTTCACAATTCCCTTCGCTTTTAATGAAGCTGGTGTTACCTCTTCGTCAGCATTAAATCTGTTTTCAAGGATATCAAGATTTATTACCGTATAATTCTTTCTCATGAAATTTTTAAAACCTTTTTTTGGTGATCTCATGTAAAGTGGAGTCTGTCCGCCTTCGAAACCAGGTCGTGTTCCTCCTCCGGAACGAGATCTCTGTCCTTTGTGACCTTTACCCGAAGTTTTACCTTTACCTGAACCAGGTCCTCTTCCTACTCTGATTCCTTTTTTAGCCGAACCTTTTGTAGGTCTAAGATCTTCTATTTTAAGGGCCATGTTGGTACCTCCTCTCAATAACAGTTATTTATAACTAAATTACTTTACTTCTTCTACCCGGACAAGATGTCTAACTTTTGTAATCATCCCGCGAATCATGGGATTATCTTCTTTTACAACAGAATGATTCATCTTTCTTATTCCGAGTCTCTTCACGGTATCTCCCTGGCTTTTTTCATAACCAATCGGACTTTTAACCAATGTTATTTTCAACATGGAAATCACTCCTTATCGGTTCCGTAAAAAACTTCGGAAACTTTAAGATTTCTCTTCTCTGCAATCATGGCAGGAGACTGAAGAGATTTCAAACCTTCGAAAGTAGATTTGATTACGTTAACTGCTGCATTAGAACCGAGGCTCTTCGTGAGTATATTATGTATACCTGCAAGCTCAACAACGGAACGTACGGCATTTGAAGCAACTATACCTGTACCGGGAGCAGCTGGTCTCATAAGAACTCTTGCGGCACCAAACTTAACTTCCACTTCATGAGGAATTGTACCCTTCAAAATAGGAATTTCAACGATATTTCTTTTCGCATCAGAAATTGCCTTTCTGATAGATTCAGGTACTTCCCTGGCATTACCTATTCCTATTCCAACATGTCCATTTTTATCTCCGACTACTGCAACAACTCTGAAATGAAGGTTTTTACCTCCAGCAACTACTTTAGTAGTCCTTCTGATTTCGACAACCTTTTCTTCAAGTTCGCCGAGCTCTTTTGTAAAATTCATTTGAGGCACTTACAATCCCCCCTGCTTAAAACTTCAGACCGGCTGACCTAGCGCCGTCTGCAAGTTCCTTAATTCTACCGTGAAACTTAAATCCACCTCTGTCAAAAATAACTTCTTTTATTCCGGCTTCAATTGCTCTCTTAGCAATTAACTCTCCCACTTTCTTTGCACCTTCTTTATTCCAGGTTTTGGAGATTTCAGCCTTTACTTCTTTTTCAACAGAAGAAGCGGATACCATAGTAATAGCGTTTATATCATCTATTATCTGTGCATATATGTGTTTTTCACTTCTGAAAACGGCCAATCTTGGTCTTTCAGGAGTTCCACTTACTTTTTTTCTGACTCTCAAGTGGCGTCGGAGTCTCATGGCTCTTTTGTCTACTTTACCTACCATCTCACACTCCTCCTTTCATTATACCTTCTTACCGACTTTGGTCAAAACGACCTCGTTGACATATCTGATACCTTTTCCACCGTAAGCAATTGGTTCTCTCCATTTTCTTACGTTAGCGGCAACCTGTCCAACTTTTTCCTTGTCAATACCTTTGACCATTATCTTAGTAGGAGCGGGAACTTCGAAAGAAATTCCTTCAGGTGGTACTACATCAACATCGTGAGCATAACCTAACTGCATGTTAAGAGTTGTACCCTTTAAAGAAGCACGATAACCAACACCTACTATTTTAAGTTCTTTTTCAAACCCTTTGGTAACGCCTGTGACCATGTTGTTTATATGGGAGTAGAACGTTCCGGTCATAGCTCTGAAATTCTTCGCTTCACTGATTCTCTTCATAATTTCAAGATTAGGCTTTACCATTACTTTTCCGTCAGATATTTCCACGAGAACTTTTTCATTAATGTCTCTTTCCAAAGTTCCTTTTGGTCCTTTCACTGTTAAAGTTTTTCCGTTTAAAGAAACTTCAACACCTGCAGGGATATCAACGGGCTTTTTTGCCAATCTGGATATTACCATTTTTTCTTCGATATTTTTGGGCATTTAAAGCACCTCCTGTATTCCTTACGGTATATATTACCAGATATAGGCGATAACTTCTCCGCCGATACCCAGCTTTCTTGCTTTTTTATCTGTCATAACTCCCTGGGAAGTGGTAATTACAGCTATACCAAGTCCACCCTTAACTCTTTTGATATTGTCTTTGGATACGTAAGTTCTTCTTCCAGACTTGGAAACTTTAACGATTCCATTCAACACCAGCTGCCTGTTTCTTCTACTTCCCTTGTATTTCAAAATAATTCTGAGAACACCCTGTTTACCATCTTCGATAAACTTATACTCAGAAATAAATCCTTCGTCTTTGAGTATCTTACATATGTTCTTCTTCAGATTAGAAGCTGGAACATCAACACTTTCTTTAAAAACGGAATTAGCATTTCTAATTCTCGTTAACATATCCGCAATGGGGTCGCTCCACATGATCCGCTTTCCTCCTTTCGTCTACCAACTGGACTTTCTGACACCCGGAAGTTTACCTTCCAGAGCCATTTTTCTCAAACATACACGACAAAGGCCAAATTCCCTGTACACTGAATGGGGTCTACCGCAAACTTTACAGCGGGTATATTCGCGGACCTTATATTTACTGGGGCGTTTCCATTTTGCCACCATCGATTTCTTTGCCATTATTTACCTCCCATTTAAACGTTCTTTAAAGGCATTCCGAGAAGTTCAAGAAGTTTCTTGGCTTCTCCGTTAGTTTTAGCAGTTGTCGCTATAACTATATCCATACCCTGTATTCTTTTGACTTTTTCCGCTCTGATTTCCGGAAATATTACCTGTTCAGAAAGACCAAAAGCGTAATTTCCTCTTCCGTCAAAAGAATTTGGGTTCAAACCTCTAAAGTCTCTAACTTTTGGAAGAACTATGTTTATCATCTTGAAAAGGAAATTCTGCATATTGTTTCCTCTAAGTGTTACTTTAAGACCAACAGGCATTCCTTTCCTTAATTTAAAATTAGAAATGGCTTTCTTAGCATAAGTGGTTAAAGGTTTCTGCCCGGAAATACTCTTAAGCTCTTCTGTATGTACTGTAAAAAGTTCTTTATTCCTACTTCCTTCACCAATTCCCATATTTATGACTATTTTTTCTATTCGTGGAACTTCATGAATATTCTTATACCCAAAAATCTTGATCATTTCAGGTATAACTTCATTTTTGTACTTTTCTTTCAAGGGGCTTACAAAATTTTCTTTAGCCATATTGTTCCCGATTTTGGGTTATCCTTACAGGGATAATCCGTCGGGTACACCTCCTTATAATTAGTCTTTATCGATCATTTCACCGCATTTTTTGCAGTATCTTCTCTTTTTGCCATCCCCGATAAGTTTCCAGCCTACTCTGGTCTTTTTATCGCAGTTCGGGCAAACCAACATAACTTTGGAAACATCTATTGGAATATCCTTATCTATAATTCCGCCGTTTCTTTCCTGCTGAGTTGGTTTCTGATGTCTTTTTACTACGTTTACTTTATCTACGATTACTTTACATTCACCAGGAACAACTCTGAGAACTCTTCCTCTTTTGGTTTTATCCCTTCCGGAAATAACCTCTACCAAATCTTCTTTGTGAATGTGATAATTGAATTTTTTACTATTCATTCCAAACTACCTCCTAAAGAACTTCCGGAGCAAGGGAAACTATTTTCATGAAACCTTTTTCCCTTAATTCTCTTGCAACGGGCCCAAAAATACGAGTTCCCTTAGGGATATTCTGTTTGTCAATTATAACCGCTGCGTTATCATCAAATCTCACATATGTTCCGTCTCTTCTACCTACTTCTTTATGAGTTCTGACTACAACGGCTCTAACAACATCACCCTTCTTTATATCTGCATGAGGGGTGGCTTCTTTTACAGAACCAATTACGATGTCCCCGATTGACCCGGATTTTTTATGAGAACCTCCCATAACTCTGATAACAAGAATTTTTTTTGCACCGGAATTATCCGCTACATTTAAAACAGATTCCTGTTGTATCATTCCTGGTCACCTCCGCCATTTTCCTTTTCGGCAAAAATGTTCCTTTTTACTACGGAAACCAGTGCCCATCTTTTTTCTCTGCTGAGAGGTCTAGATTCAATAATCTCAACTGTATCTCCATTCTTTGCAGTATTCTCTTCATCATGGGCTTTGAATCTCTTTGATTTCTTTACCATCTTCTTAGTTGCAGGATGTTTAACAAAGGATTCTACCAATACCACTATCGTTTTATCCATTTTATCGCTAACTACTGTACCAGTTATTTTTCTTTTGGGCATACGTCTACCCTCCCTTACCTTGTGATTCCTAATTCGCGCTCAGTCAATATTGTTTTAATTCTCGCAATATCTCTCTTGACAACCTTTATTTTATTGGTATTATCAAGCTGATTGAGTGCCAACTGGAATCTCAGGTTCATTAATTCTTTCTTCTTCTCGTCAAATTTCTGATTCAATTCACCATCTGTGAGGTCTCTATATTCAGTAGCTTTCATATTACTCACCTCCAACAGCATGCATCTGAACAATCTTTGTTCTTATTGGAAGTTTTGCTGCAGCTTTTGAAAGTGCCAGCTTTGCAACTTCATCAGAGACGCCTGCTATTTCAAAAAGAATCTTTCCGGGCTTTACAACGGATACCCACATTTCAACGTTACCTTTACCTTTACCCATTCTTGAATCCTGAGGTCTTTTTGTAATCGGTTTATCCGGAAAAGAACGAATCCAAACTTTACCCTGTCTTTTCAAAGTTCTTACCATAGCAACCCTACAAGATTCTATCTGTTTTGCGGTAATCCAATGAGGTTCCAGGGCTTTGAGGCCCCAATCACCAAAGTGTACGCTTGTACCTCCCTTTGCTTTACCTTTCATGGTTCCGCGCTGTTGCTTTCTATATTTAACGCGCTTTGGCATTAACATAGTAATTAACCTCCTCTCGAATCATCAATACATTATTAGGAGTTATCACACATCTCCGTGGTATATCCAAACTTTAATACCAATAATTCCGGTTTTCGTCTTTGCTTCACTAAAACCGTACCCAATATTCGCCTTAATTGTCTGAAGTGGAATTCTTCCTTCTCTATACCATTCTGTTCTTGCAATTTCGGCTCCACCTAATCTTCCCGCAACCATAACTTTTATACCCAAAGCACCATTTTTCATGGCATTGAACATAACTCTCTTCATGGCTCTCTTATGGGAAGTTCTTCTTTCAAGCATTCCAGCTATATTCATCGAAACTAATTGGGCATCGGTCTCGGGTGTTTTGATTTCCTTTATGTTTACCAAAACTTCCTTACCGGTGAGAGCTTCCAACTGAGTTCTCAGTATTCTGACTTCGGAACCTTTTTTTCCGATGACAACTCCTGGTTTTGCTGTGAGAACGGTAATTACAACTTTGTTCATACCAGGTCTTTCAATAAAAACTTCGTCAACATCTGGGCTAGCTTCTACTTCCTGACCATTTCTCAATCTTAAAGTATATTTTTTGTTCATTATGAGTTTTCTAATTTTTTCATCTTCGATAAGGTATTCGGAATAATGTTTTCCACCATACCATCTTGCCTGCCAATCCTTAGATACTCCGAGCCTGAAACCTCTAGGGTGTACTTTCTGACCCACGGTTCACATCACCTCACTTATTTTCAGCTGTTATAGCGTTTTTATCGCCAACTACTACCGTGATATGGCTCATTCTTTTCATAAGAATATCAGCTCTTCCTCTACCACGGGGCCAGATTCTCTTCATTCTTGGTCCATCATCAACATATACTGCTTTTACAAACAGGTTGTCAACATCAAGACTGAAATTGTTTTCTGCGTTTGCAACAGCAGATCTCAACACTTTCTGTACAACTCTTGCAGATTTCTTTGGAGAAAAATCCAAATACTGAAATGCAACAGCAACATCTTTTCCTCTGATAGCGTTAACTACAGATCTAGCTTTACGAGGAGAGAGCCTGATGTACTTAGCCGTAGCTTTAGCTTCGGTAATCTGGGTCTGTGAAAGTGCTTCTTTTCTTTCTCTGTGTAATACAGATCTTTTCTTACGTGCCATAGCTTACCCTCCTCTTACTTAGCGTCGCCTTTTTTGGCTTTCTTGTCTGCATGTCCTCCAAATCTTCTTGTGAAGGAGAACTCTCCCAATTTATGGCCTACCATATTTTCAGAAACATAAATCGGTATATGTTTTAATCCATTGTATACTGCTATAGTATGACCCACCATTTCAGGAATAATAGTGGAAGACCTGCTCCATGTCTTTATAACTTCCTTTCCACCACCCTGATTGAGTACACGTATCTTCTTAAGAAGTTTAGGGTGTACATAGGGGCCTTTCTTCAAAGATCGACTCATTACCAATTACCCCCTTTCATCACTTCTCGTTTCTTCTTCTTACAATAAATTTATCCGAGCTTCTCTTACCTCTTCTGGTCTTATAACCTTTTGCAGGCTGACCCCAAGGGCTCTGCGGATGATTTCCACCTTTACTCCTACCTTCACCACCACCCATAGGGTGATCGCAAGGATTCATAACCATACCTCTTACGGTAGGTTTGATGCCAAGCCAGCGTTTCCTACCGGCTTTACCGTGTACCTGGTTAGAATGTTCTTCGTTACCAACCACACCAATAGTAGCCTGACATGTTTCTCTGACTCTTCTCAGTTCTCCAGAAGGCATTTTAAGAAGTGCATAACCGCTTTCCTTTGCCATGAGCTGAACTCCAACACCTGCTGATCTACCTATCTGTGCACCTTTTCCAGGAATGAATTCCACTGCGTGAACTATAGTACCAACAGGAATGTTTACCAAAGGAAGAGAGTTTCCAGGTCTTATTTCTGCTTCTGAACCGCTCATGAGTCTGTCTCCAACGGCTACGCCTTTAGGAGCGAGTATGTATCTCTTTTCTCCGTCAGCATAAACGAGAAGTGCGATTCTAGCAGTTCTGTTTGGGTCATATTCTATGGAAACAACTTTAGCAGGTATGCCAAATTTATCTCTTCTGAAATCTATAATTCTGTATTTTCTTTTATGGCCGCCCCCGTGATGTCTGACGGTTATGTTACCGTAATTATTTCTTCCTGCTTTTTTCTTCAAAGGTTCCGTCAGGTTCTTCTCGGGTGTAGTCTTGGTAATTTCTGAAAAGTCAGGAGTAACCATGTATCTTCTACTGGGGGTAGTAGGTTTAAATCTTTTCAATCCCATTTTTCTTTTTCTCCCCTTTCTCTAAGCATTAATAAGTTAGTGTAAATTTTCAAGATCAGAGATCGAATAACCTTCAACTAACTTAACCATTGCTTTTTTCCAGCTTCTGGTTTTTCCGCGTGTCATTCCTCTTCTCTTCGGCTTCGGTTTGACATTAAGTACATTTATCGTTTCGACTTTAACGTTGTAAATCTTTTCAATTGCTTCTTTAACCATACATTTATTCGCATTTCTGTGAACTTCAAATGTATATCTTCTGAAAGCAAGATTATCTGTAGACTTTTCTGTAAGAAGCGGTCTGATAATTATATCTGAATAACCGAGGTTAACGGACATTACCAAGCACCTCCTCGATTTTCTTAACTGTCTCTTTAGTAAGAACGAGCTTTTCGTTGTTTACTACGTCATAAACATTCAAACCGTCGATGTTTACGCAATCTTCTCCCTGTCCAGGGTTATCTGCGATTATAACTTTGGTTTTCTGAATGTTTCTTCCGGAAAGTTTTACATTTAAATATTCTTCCTTTTTAAACGGTAAAACGAAAAGTGATTTCTCCTCAACGATTCCCAGGGCTTCTTTAACTTTTTTAAATTCCTTAGTTTTAGGAGCACTCATCTTAAAATCGTCAACGATTATGAGATTACCCTCTCTGAATCTTACACTGAGAACTGACTTAAGAGCCAGTTTCTTCATTTTCTTGGGCATAGACTTGTGCCAGTCTCTTGGTTTTGGGCCAAATGCAACACCACCATGTCTCTGATGAGGTCCTTTTAAACTACCCTGTCTTGCACGTCCCGTGTGTTTTTGCGGAAACGGCTTTTTCCCTGTACCCGCAACTTGTGCGCGGGTCTTAGTGGAGGCCGTTCCCTGTCGTCTGTTAGTTAACTGCATATCCACGTATCTGTAGATCAAATCAAGATTTGGTTCGATATCAAAAATATCGTCTCTCAACTGCAGTTCTCCGGTACTGTTTCCATTTAGGTCGAGAACTTTAACGTTCGCCACTTTGCCTCCTCCTTTCTGAATTTTTTAGGTTTTATTTTCTGATTTTTTTCTTTTTAACGTTTACTGCATCTTTTAATACGAGAATGGAATTTTTTGCTCCGGGCACTCCACCTTTAACGGCAATCAAATTGTTTTCCAGGTCAATTTTAACTATCTTAAGGTTCTGAACAGTTACCTTTTCAGCACCGTATTGTCCGGGCATTTTCTTTCCCGGGAATACTCTTGCCGGATAGGAATGCTGACCGGTACTTCCCAATCCTCTGTGGAACTTCGAACCGTGTGTTTTTTCACCGCCACTGAAATTCCATCTTTTCATAACACCTGTATAACCTCTACCTTTTGTTAAACCCTGTATATCAACCTTCTGACCTACTTCAAATACGTCAGCTTTGATTTCCTGTCCGAGCTCGAAAGAGTCTACATTCTCTACTCTGAATTCTTTAAGATGTTTTACAGGATTTACGCTGGCCTTTTTAAAATGACCTTTAAGAGGTTTTGTTGTCCTTTTTTCTTTCTTTGGTTCAAAACCAATCTGAATTGCTTCGTATCCATCTACTTCGTTGTTTTTCTTCTGTGTTACGTAGCATGGTCCAGCCTTGATTATGGTTACGGGTACGGATACACCGTCAATAAACAATCTGGTCATACCTACTTTCTTACCTAAGAGTCCGCTCATTAATCACACCTCCGGTTTTATAGCTTAATTTCGACATCCACACCTGAAGGAAGATCAATTTTCATGAGAGCTTCCACCGTCTTCGGGTTAGGGTCAAGAATGTCTATGAGCCTTTTATGTACTCTTTTCTCAAAATGTTCCCTGGAATCTTTGTGTTTGTGTGGCGATTTCAGTACACAATAAACTGTCCTTTCCGTTGGGAGAGGAATAGGTCCCGAAACTTTCGCCTGAGTCGTTTTGACTATATCTACTATTTTCTTTGCTGACTGATCAAGTAATTCATGATCATAGGCTCTCAATCTTATCCTTATTCTCTGTGAGGCCATTTGTAACTTCCCTCCTCTTTTTTGAAGGCATAATCACAGGGGAGGTCATCAAAACACTCCCCCGATTATACCTCAATCAAGTAACGTTATATTTGCTATCTGTTGCAATAATATTAATCTGAATAAAAAACAAATTATTCGATAATACTGTCTACAACTCCTGCTCCAACTGTTCTTCCGCCTTCTCTAACTGCGAAGTTCATACCTTTTTCAAGAGCAACAGGTTTGATGAGTTCAACTGTACATACCATATTGTCTCCAGGCATGATCATTTCTACGCCCTCTCCGAGTTCCTGAATTTCTCCGGTGATATCGGCAACTTTAATGTAGAACTGAGGTCTGTATCCTTTTGTGAAAGGAGTATGTCTTCCGCCTTCTTCTTTCTTCAGAACGTAGATGTTAGCGGTAAATTTCTTATGAGGAGTGATAGATTTTGGTTTAGCAAGAACCTGTCCTCTCTGTACATCTTCTTTCTTTATACCTCTGAGCAAACAACCAACGTTGTCTCCAGCCTGTCCTTCGTCAAGAAGTTTTCTGAACATTTCAACACCGGTACAAACTGTTTTCTGTGTATCCTGAAGTCCAACTATTTCAACTTCATCACTTGGGTGGATAACTCCTCTGTCGATTCTTCCTGTAACAACTGTTCCTCTACCTGTTATTGTGAATACGTCTTCGATAGGCATAAGGAAAGGTTTGTCTGTTTCACGGGCCGGATCTGGGAAGAAATCGTCACATGCATCCATAAGTTCGTATATTTTCTTTACCCATTCATTTTCAGGATCATCACTTTCTCCTGCTTTAAGAGCAGATCCTCTTACGATAGGAGCGTTGTCTCCATCAAAATCGTATTTGGAAAGAAGTTCTCTTACTTCCATTTCTACGAGGTCGATAAGTTCTTCGTCATCAACCATGTCACATTTGTTAAGGAATACTACCATTGCAGGAACGTTAACCTGCTTTGCGAGAAGAACGTGTTCTCTTGTCTGAGGCATAGGTCCGTCTGTTGCTGCAACAACGAGTATAGCTCCGTCCATCTGAGCAGCACCGGTAATCATGTTCTTGATGTAGTCAGCGTGACCTGGACAGTCGATATGAGCATAATGTCTCTTGTCTGTCTGGTATTCAACGTGAGCTGTGTTGATGGTGATACCTCTTGCCTTTTCCTCAGGTGCCTTATCGATAGTATCAAATGCTGCAAAGTCAGCAAGTCCTTTTAAACTCAAACTTTTTGTGATAGCTGCAGTAAGTGTTGTCTTACCATGGTCAATATGTCCGATTGTACCAATGTTAAGATGGGGTTTACTACGATCAAATTTCTCTTTTGCCATTTGCTTTTTACCTCCTAAAAGATAATAATTATAAGATAATAAATTATATTACTTACGTTTAGTCAATTTATCAAGTGTTCTCTGATCTAATTCATGATAATGGCTGAACTGAATAGAATGTGTTGCCCTTCCCTGGCTTAATGATCTCAGAATGGTAGCATATCCGAAAAGTTCTGACAAAGGAACAAAAGCCTCAACTATTCTCGCATTCGCCCTGGTATCGAATTTTTCAATTCTGCCTCTTCTGGTATTTAAATCACCGATTATATCGCCCATATACTCTTCTGGCGTAGTTATTTCAACACTCATAATAGGTTCAAGAAGATATGGATTTGCTTTTCTAAGAGCTTCCTTAACCGCCATTGACCCTGCGATCTTAAAGGCCAGTTCGGAACTGTCGACTTCGTGATATGAACCATCGATAAGAGTAACTTTTACATCAACAACCGGATAGCCTGACACTACCCCATCCTGTAAAGCTTCAACGATACCATTTTCAACAGGTTTGATGAATTCTTTAGGAATAACTCCACCAACGATGGCGTTAACGAATTCAAAGCCCTTTCCAGCTTCCAGTGGTTCAAGTACGATTTTTACATGTCCGTACTGTCCTCTACCACCACTCTGTCTGACATACTTTGCTTCTCTTTCAATCTTATCGTGAATAGATTCTCTATAGGAAACATGCGGCTGACCTACACGCACATTTGCACCAAATTCTCTCTTAAGCCTGTCAACTATAATTTCCAGATGCAATTCACCCATTCCACTAAGCAATGTCTGACCTGTTTCTTCATCAATTTTAACCTGAAGTGTAGGATCTTCCTGAGTAAGAGCCGCAAGACCTTTACCAAGTTTGTCCTGGTCTCCCTTAGTTTCGGGTTCGATAGCAATCTGAATTACAGGTTCAGGAAATTCCATTTTCTCAAGAAGTATCGGATCCTTCTGGGAAGACAAACTGTCTCCGGTAGTGGAGAATTTAAGTCCAATACCTGCAACAATATCTCCAGCCTGAACAAAATCAACATCTTCTCGTGTATCAGAATGCATATAAATAAGCCTGCTGATTCTTTCCTTTTTTTCTTTGTTTACGTTATAAACATAAGAACCTTTCTCGAGTCTTCCTGAATAGATTCTGAAATATGTAAGCCTTCCGACAAATGGGTCTGCCATTATCTTAAACGCCAGAGCAGCGAACGGTCCTTCAGGATCTGCTTTTAATTCTTTTATTTCATCATCCACTATAACTTCAAGAGGTGGAACATCCAAAGGAGAGGGAAGAAAATCAACAACGGCATCTATAACCGGTTGTACACCTTTATTCTTGAATGCAGTTCCACAGAGCACCGGAACGAGTTCAGAAGAAAGTGTCGCTTTTCTTATGGCTTTTTTAATCTTATCGACAGGTACTTCTTCACCTTCGAGATAAAGTTCCATAATAGATTCATCGTAATTAGATGCACTTGCAACTATTTCCTCATGCATCTGTTCAGCTTTCTTCCTGAGATCTTCCGGAATCTCTCCAAATTCCATAGAAGTCCCATCATCATTTCTCCAATAAATTGCCTTCATCGACAACAAGTCGACTACTCCTGAAAAAGTGTCTTCAAACCCAATAGGTATCTGAATTGGCAAAGGAGAGGCTCCTAACTTGTCCACCATACTCTTTACTGACGCTTCAAAATCCGCACCTATTTTATCCATCTTATTCATAAATGCGATTCTTGGAACGTTGTACTTATCGGCTTGTCTCCAGACTGTTTCGGATTGAGGTTCTACTCCTGCGCAGACATCAAAAACTGCAACTGCTCCATCGAGGATTCTGAGTGCCCTTTCAACCTCAATCGTGAAGTCAACGTGCCCGGGTGTATCGATAATATTTATCCTGTAATCTTTCCAGAAAGCAGTGGTGGCAGCAGAAGTTATTGTAATTCCTCTTTCCTTCTCCTGTTCCATCCAGTCCATTGTTGCCGTTCCTTCATCTACGCTCCCAATCTTGTGCTTTTTACCTGTATAAAACAGTATTCTCTCTGTAGTTGTGGTTTTACCGGCATCAATATGTGCCATAACTCCAATATTACGGACTCTATCGAGTTGATTTTTTTCAGGTGCCACGTTAATTCCTCCGTATTACCATTTAAAATGTGCAAAAGCTCTGTTAGCTTCAGCCATTTTATGAGTATCTTCTCTTCTTTTAACAGCTGCTCCAGTTCCTTCGAAAGCTGCTAATATTTCATCTGAAAGTCTTACTCTCATCGGTCTGCCTTTTTTGGATCTTGAAGCAGTTAACAACCATCTGAGACCAAGTGAAGTCTTTCTTTCTTCAGCTACTTCAACTGGAACCTGATAAGTAGCTCCACCTACTCTTCTTGGTTTAACCTCAACTATCGGTTTAACATTGTCCATAGCTTTCTTGAATATATCAAGAGGGTCCTTTCCAGTCTTTTCTCTGATCACATCAAAAGCACCATAAACAATCTTCTGGGCTGTAGACTTCTTTCCATCCCACATAATAGTGTTTATGAGTTTTGTAACCAGAATATCGTTATATACTGGATCGGGAACTATTTTTCTTTTTTCCGCACGTCTTCTTCTCATTTAATAATTTCCTCCTCACAACCTCAACCTATTTAGGGGTCTTGGCTCCATATTTTGAACGAGCCTGTCTTCTCGATTCAACTCCACTTGCATCCAGTGTTCCTCTTATTATTCTGTATCTGATACCTGGAAGGTCTCTAACTCTTCCTCCTCTTACCAGAACAACAGAGTGTTCCTGAAGGTTATGACCTTCACCGGGAATATAAGCACTAACTTCTATCCCGTTTATAAGTCTAACCCTTGCGATCTTTCTCAAAGCCGAATTCGGTTTTTTAGGTGTCATTGTGGTTACCCTTACGCATACTCCTCTTTTCTGAGGATTTTTCTGCAATGCGGGTGATTTGGATTTCTCAGTTACTTTCTTTCTTCCGTTTCTAACTAGCTGATTAATGGTCGGCATTAGTTGACATTGCCCTCCCTTCATTTTTTCTCGTAATTTACCACGCGTATTTTACTATTAAAGCGGGTGCATTGTCAACAGCACCCGCTTTTCATACAGAAAATTTACATTATATTCATACTGCTGTATTTTATTTCTTTGCTTTTACTTTTTCTTTTTCGTAGGTGCATACTTCACAATCTTTTCTTTCTATATGAAAGACAAATTCATCTTTAAACTCCTGAACAATGGTTCTCAAAGGAATTGCAGCGGCTTGTCCCAGTCCACAGAAAGCGGTTTCTTCAAGCGTATCCGCAATCATAAGAAGCTGTTCAAGGTTTTCTACATTACCTTTACCTTTGGATATGTTTTCCAAAATCTGAACTGATGTTCTCGTGCCTTCTCTGCATGGGGTACATTTACCACATGATTCATGCGCAAAGAAATGCATGGCGATTTTTGCAACATCAACCGCACAGGAATCTTCATCAATAGCAAGAATAACTCCTGAACCAAGAGTTACACCATTTTTCCAGGAATCGTAATCAAGTTCGACATCGAGTTTATCGAGCTTTATAAAAGTTCCGGCTGTCCCACCAGTTTGAATCATCTTGAGAGATTTTCCATTTGGTATTCCGCCACCGTATTTATAAACAAGATCGTGTACAGTGGTTCCCATAGGCACTTCCACAAGCCCTCTGTTAACTATATTCCCAACAAGTGTAAACACTTTAGTTCCGGCTGAAGATTCATTACCAATTCCTTTAAATGCTTTCGCACCATTCAGTATTATCCACGGGACGTTGGAAAAGGTTTCAACGTTGTTAACAACTGTTGGCTTGTCATAAAGTCCTTTTACTGGTGGATACGGAGGTTTAAGCCTGGGTCTGCCCGGTCTGCCTTCTATGGATTCAATTAACGCGGTTTCTTCACCACATATATAAGCACCGGCACCAAGTCGAACAGATAAATCGAATGAGAAATCCGTATCCAGAATATTTTCACCCAGAAGACCATATTCATAGGCATCCTTTATGGCTTTTCTGATATTGTCTATAGAGCCGTGATATTCACCTCTGATATAAATATAACCTTTATTGGCCCCAGCGGCAAATGCGGCTATAGCCATTGATTCAATTACTGAATGAGGATCTCCTTCCATAATCAACCTGTCTTTAAATGTTCCAGGCTCACCTTCATCCGCGTTACAGATAACATACTTGATGTCTGATTCAACTTTTGATGTGAATTCCCATTTCATACCGGTCGGAAATCCCGCTCCACCTCTTCCGCGAAGTCCGCTTGCCTTGACTTCTTCAATAACATCAAGTGGCGAAAGAGATTTCAGCACTTTTGCAAGAGCCATATATCCATCTTTGGCAATATATTCGGTAATACTTCTCGGATCGATAACACCAACATTTCTCAATACAATTCTGTGTTCCTTGTTGACCTTTTCGGAAGCTACAACCTCGCTTTTAACAGCCTTTTTCTCGATTGTAAGTGGCATAACAACTCTTCCTTTAAGCATATGTTCAGTGACAATCTTTTCCACATCTTCTTTCGAACTGACTTCATAGAACACTTCATCCGGATATACCGAAACTATTACCCCTTCTTTATAAACACCCAGACTCCCGGTTTCAAGAACTTCTATAAATTCAGAAAGGTTGAACTGTTCGATTAATTCTTCAAAATATTTTTTATAAAATTTTGCCCCTTTGAGAGCACTGTTGGAATCTACGGAAATTAATATGGTCTGTGTCTTCATTACAGATCTCCCCCTTCCTTTTTTATCTTTTCAATCAAAGGTTTTATTTCAGAAGGTTTTAAATTTCCATAGAACTGATCATTGACCATTATCGCAGGTGAAACACCACAAAGACCCAGACAGCCTGTGGTTTCAAGTGTGAAAAGTCCGTCAGATGTGGTCTGATTTATATCTATGCCAAGCTCTTCCCTGAGGGCATCGACTACCTCTCTGCCTCCAGTTACGTGACATGGAAGACTGTCACACATCCTTATTACGTATTTCCCTCTTTTTTTCGTTGCGAACATGGTGTAAAAAGTAAGAACTTCATAAACAGAAGATACTGGTATTTCCAGCATTTGAGCAACTTTCTCCGCTGCTTCGGGTGGTACGAAATTACAGAAAGAATTCTGTATTTCATGAAGACAATTTATAAGTATGTCTCCTTTTTCCAGACTTTGGTCTGAAATTACTTCGCTGACAATTTCCTCTACCTTTAAGAGATCTTTCTCCGCTATCATTCATTACACCCCCTGAGTTAATCATTGTTTCTATCCGAATTTATGTTGAAATATTCAGGTCGTATTCATGACTAGGAAAATATACTGCGAATAAAAAAAACAAAAAAGGGCATGTAAAGCCATGCCCTTTTTTTACTATTTTAAGGAGATACCCTGCTGATAGCTCCGAATCTACATACTCCGATACAACTACCGCATCTTGTACATACTTCAGGATCAATTTCATGTATTTTCTTGACTTCACCATTGATAGCCCCAACCGGACATACTCTGGCACAAGCGGTACAGCCAACACATTTTTCTTCATCCACAACGTATCTTACAAGTGCAGAACAAACTTTTGCGGTACATTCTTTCTTGTTTATATGAGCTTCATATTCATCTCTGAAATTTGCTATTGTTGAAATAACCGGCTGTGGAGCAGCTTGTCCCAATCCACAAAGTGCGGTATCCATAATACTTCTTCCGAGTTCTTCGAGCTTTTCGATATCTCCCGGTTCACCTTCACCATGTGTTATTTTTTCAAGCATTTCGTACATAACCCTTGTACCTTCTCTACAAGGTGTACATTTTCCACAAGATTCCTCAACGGAAAAATCGAGGAAGTACTTAGCAACGTCAACCATACAGGTTTCTTCGTCCATGAAGACCATACCCCCAGAGCCCATCATTGTACCAAGTTCTCTGAGTGTTTCATAACTGAGTGGCGTATCGAGATGTTCTTTGGTTATACATCCACCGGAAGGTCCACCTGTCTGAACGGCTTTGAATTCTTTACCATCGGGTATACCGCCACCTATATCATATACTATTTCCCTTAAGGTAATTCCCATAGGAACTTCCACGAGACCGGTATTTCTTATCTTACCAGCCAATGCGAACACTTTTGTTCCCCTGCTCTTCTCATAACCTATGGAAGAGAACCATTCCGCACCTTTGATGATAATCGGCGGTATATTGGCATATGTCTCAACATTGTTGTTCAAAGTGGGTTTGTTCCACAATCCGCATGTTGCAGGGAAAGGAGGTTTGTTTCTTGGCTGCCCTCTTTTTCCTTCGATTGATTCGATAAGAGCGGTTTCCTCTCCACATACGAATGCACCAGCCCCTATTCTCAGATCGATATCGAAACTGAAACCGGTACCCATGATATTCTCTCCAAGCAAACCAAAAGCCTTTGCCTGTCTGATACCTTCTCTGAGCCTTTCGATTGCAAGAGGATATTCTGCTCTGACGTATATGTATCCCTGATCAGAACCGATAGCATAACCTGCAATAGCCATGGCTTCGAGTATGGAATGAGGATCTCCTTCAAGAATCGCTCTATCCATGAATGCTCCCGGGTCACCTTCATCAGCATTACATAATACGTATTTCTTGTCTCCTTCGGCAATCTGAGTGAATTCCCATTTCAGTCCTGTTGGGAATCCCGCTCCACCTCTTCCGCGAAGTCCGCTTGCCTTAAGCAGCTCAACAACCTCTTTTGGAGACATATCGGATATTACTTTCTGTAATGCAAAATACCCTTCATGAGCTATGTATTCTTCTATACTGAGAGGATTGATAACTCCCATATTTCTTGTTGCAATTTTAATCTGTCTTGCAAAGAACGGATGTTCTTCGTTTGGATTCATAACTTTTGTTTCGTTGGAAGGATTTTCGAGAAGCTTGTCCTCAACAATTCTTCCTTTGAGTATATGTTCGGAAACTATGTTTTCCATATCCTGCGGTGTGAGTTTCTGATAATATACTCCTTCTGGATAGATTATCATAAGTGGTCCCGCATCACACATACCCATACATCCTGTTTCTACTATATTAACTACATCGGAAAGGGCGTATTTATCAATACTCTTTTTAAGAGCGGAAAGACAGCTTTCTTCACCTGATGAAATACAGCCACCACCCGCGCACATTAAAATCGTGTTTGTTGCGACAGGCAACGTAGTTCACCTCACCTTTTTTTATTAAATTTCACCTTTTCTAATCATAAGGTCGCTGACAACCTTACCGTCAATAACATGCTGCTGAATAATTCTCTTCACCTGTTCAGGTGTAACATGTCCGTATATAATCGGATCCTGGCTTTCCATAAATACTTCAACCGTAGGTTCTACATCACAAAGACCCATACAACCAGATTGTACAACAGCAACATCGTTAATCTCTTTAGAAGATAACTCGTCGACCACTGCCTGCAATGTATCCTTAGCTCCGGCAGCTATTCCACAGGTTCCCATAGCGATAACAATCTTACCCTTTTTGTCTGTATCTCTCATATGGATTTCTTTCAGAGCTTTCTCTTTAATGTTCATTAGTTCTTCAAGACTTTTCACTTTTGCCATTAAGATCACTCCCTATATTTCTTTATGATTTTGGGAACTTCGTCCGGAGTTACCCTTCCGTAGAAATCCTTCTCTCCAACGAGTACGACCGGGGCCATACTGCATGCACCGAGACATCTGACTCCATGCACAGAGAATAATCCATCTTTGGTAACTTCTTCCATGTCTACTCCGAGTTCCTCTTTAATTCTACCAAGTACTTTATCCGCACCTTTAACATAGCATGCTGTTCCGAGGCAAATCTTTATCTGATTTTTTCCTCGAGGTTTCATCGTAAAGAAGTTATAAAAAGTTACTACTCCGAATACCTGACTAGCAGGAATATCCAGTTTTTCGGCAACATGTGCCTGAACTTCCTCAGGTAAATACCCAAAAAGTTCCTGTGCCTTATGAAGTACTTCGATCAACACTCCAGGTTCATCTTTTACTTTTGATATAAAAGTATCAAGTTCTTCATAAAGGCTTGCGTGATCGGGACAAACAGTTTTTGCTTTCCCTGCAGACACTTGCAACACCTCCACTTCGTGATTCATTTCACAAATAAACTTCCCTTAGCTTGTTTATTTTTTCACAGGGCAAAAGAATTATAACATACAAAATAAAAAAATACTACAGAAAATGAATACTCACATCTTCTTCTTTATAACAGATTCAACCTCTTGTTTATATCTACTCTCATAGTCAACAACAATCCTTTCTACATCCCTGTCCATGAGGGGTGAAGAGATAATAAAATCTGCTGTGGATCTGTTCGTCGCCACAGGAATGTTATATACATTCGCAATCCTTAACAATGCTTTTACATCCACATCATGGGGATGAGGGGAAAGAGGGTCCCAGAAAAATATCAGCATATCTATACCACCTTCGGATATTCTCGCCCCAATCTGCTGATCTCCGCCAAGCGGACCGCTTTTAAACCTTGTTACGCTCAAGCCAAGATCTTCTATCAATTTACCAGTAGTTCCCGTTCCATAAAGCACATGTTTTGAAAGAGTCCCCCTGTTGTATTTAACCCATTCCACCAGATCATTTTTCCTCATGTCATGGGCAACTAAAGCTATATGTTTCCGTTCTCCGGTATACAAGATTTTGTGAGTCATAACACTCCTTTCCTTTATATCAATCTGATTTTAATCCGTGTTTAAAATAACGTGAACTGCGCCTGGTCTTTCAGATCACCCAGTGACCCCATTTCCTTAAGAACTTCTATAATGGTTTTCGAAAGCCCGGTCCTTCTGTTCAAATCGTCAATTGACACGAATTCCGATTCTTCCCTTGCTTTTATTACAGACTCAGCAGCCCTTATACCCAATCCCGAAACTCTGCTGAGTGGTATTCTGAGTTTGCCTTCTTCTATTGTGAATTTCTGAGCATCGGATTTAAAGATATCAACCGGAAGAAATTCATATCCCCTGAGCAGCATTTCAAGGGCGATTTCATTCACTACTTTCTGAGCCTGAAATTTTTGTTTACTTATACTCTCCGTTCCTACAGGATTTACAAGCCACTCTTTCAAATTTTCTTTACCGCTCAAAATGAGCGAAATATTGAATTCTTCACCTTTAACGGTAAAATAAGTTGCATAAAAAGCCATTGGATGGCGCAGCTTAAAATACGCAACCCTGAAAGCCATAGAAACATATGCCACGGCATGTGCTTTCGGAAACAGATACTTTATTTTCTTGCATGATTCGAGGAACCAAGGCTTAACATTATGCTCGGTCATCTTTTTTTCCTCTTCTCCTGAAAGCCCTTTACCTTTCCTGACCTTTTCCATTATGCCGAAAGCCTCTATTGGAACCATACCTCTGTATATAAGGTCATTCATAATATCGTCCCTACAGGCAATTACTTCTGACAATGTTGCTTTTCCACCCAGGATAATATCCCTTGCATTTCCCAGCCACACATCAGTTCCATGTGATAATCCCGAAATACGTACGAGATCCGCAAAACATGAAGGTTTTGTCTCTTTAAGCAAACCTCTGACAAAACTCGTCCCGAATTCCGGGATACCAAGCGTGCCGGTATCCACATCCGGTATATCTCCTCTTTTTAATTTTAATGGCTTCAATCCATTAAAAAGCTGTATTACTTCCCTGTCATCCATTGGAACCTCCAACGGATCAAGATTTGTTATGTCCTGTAAGTATCTCATGAATGTTGGGTCGTCATGCCCCAGGGCATCTATTTTAACCAGGTCATCATGTATAGAGTGATAGTCAAAATGCGTAGTTCTCACTTCAGAATTCTTATCATTCGCGGGTTTTTGTACTGGTGTGAACTCAAAAACTTCTCTGTCACTTGGAACTATCATCAACCCTCCCGGGTGCTGTCCGGTAGTCCTTTTAACTCCGGCAATAACCGCCGAAATCCTTTCCTTTTCTATATCTTTAAGTTTGTCTCCCGTCACTTCTTCATATCTCAGAACGTATCCGTAAGCAGTTTTATCCGCAACAGTACTTATAGTACCCGCTTTGAAAACATGGTCCGAACCAAAAAGTTCTTCAATATATCTATGTGCTTTTGTCTGGTATTCACCAGAAAAATTAAGGTCAATATCCGGAACTTTGTTACCTTTAAATCCCATAAAAGTCTCAAAAGGAATGTCCTGGCCATATTTCCCAAGATCATTCCCACAGTTTGGACATTTTTTATCCGGCAAGTCATAGCCGGAGGTAACAGAACCATCTTCTATGAATTCAGAATATCTGCATTCCGGACATACGTAATGTGCAGGCATTGGATTTACTTCCGTAATTCCGAGCATCGTGGCGACTAATGACGATCCCACTGATCCTCTCGATCCAACAAGATAACCATCTTCTCTGGATTTCTGCACTATTTTCTGAGCTATCAGATACAGAACAGAATACCCATTCCCAATAATACCGTCAAGCTCCCTTTCAACTCTCTTCACTATTATTTCGGGAGGATTATCTCCGTAAAGATCCTTAACTCCCCGGGCGGTAATATCCCTTATTTCATCGTCAGCCCCCTCAATGATCGGAGGATGCAGTTTCCTTGTGATTGGCTGAATTTCTTCAATTGAATCACAAAGATCATGAACATTGTTTATGACTATGTTTTCAGCCTCTTTCTCATCACCGGTTATCTCTTTTGCTATATCAATCATTTCCTGCGTGTTTCTGAGATGAAGGTTGCAGTCTTCAAGCATATTCGAAGGGAATGTCTGTCCGCGTCTTCTCATCGCTTTATCGCTTATCTTAAGTATTGCCCATTCTTTTTTCTGTTTTTCACTGAGATAATGCACATTACCTGTCATAATAATAGGTATACCTATGCGTTTTCCCATCAAAAAGAAATCATGATACATTTTTTTAAGCAAATCGGAGTCAAATCCTTCATCTACCTCTGTATACGCATCCGGAGGCATTATCTCTATAAAATCATAATACATGGCAATTTGTTCGAGTTCCTCGGTTTCAACTCCAAAACGATAAGCTTCGGCTAATTCACTTGCGGGTGAACCGGTACCCAGAATGAGGCCTTCTCGTTTTTCGTTAATTAAAGTTTTCGGGATAAGGGGAATTCCCCTACCAAAAAATTCAAGATGGCTTTTGGTAATTACTTCATATAAATTCCTCAAGCCTTTTTTATTCTTAACGTAAAGCGTAAAATTCTTTCCTCGGAGATTTACAAGATCTATTTCTGATTTAAGCGAATCTATAAGAGGTAATGTGTTTTTCCCTATTTTATCAGTCATGTCAAAAAGCTTCAGAAGCAATTTGCCGGTAACAGAAGCATCGTCATATGCCCTGTGATGGTTGAAAGAACCTAAACCGAGTTTTTTTACCAGCTTTCCCAGTCCATAGCTCTTCATTGTAATCATAGCCCTGGAAAAAGAAAGTGTATCTATATAAACCATGTTAATGTCTTTATCAAGAACCTTTTTAACCTGCTGTTTTAAGAATCTGTAGTCGAAATTAGCGTTATGTGCTACCAGCACACAGCCTTCTATATATTCCAGAAATTTTGGCAACACAGTTTTTATATCCGGCATTCCCTTCAGCATATCGGGGGTTATATTCGTTATTTCCTGTACCCTGAGAGGTATATCCCTTTTCGGGTCAATTAATTCGGAGAATTTGCTTATTTCCTGCCCCTTTGAAATTTTTACAGCCCCTATTTCTATAATATCGTCAGTCAGCGGGCTTAATCCGGTTGTTTCAAAATCAAAAACAACATAATCTATCTCATCTGTTTTTTTATTTTCAAGGTCATCAGACAAGTACTTTAAATTGTATACTATAGGGGTAATATCTACCAGATACCCTTCGGAACCGAAAACGGCTTTGATTCCTTCCTTTTTACAGGTTTCATAGAGTTCGGGAAAAGACTGTACTACACCATGATCGGTAATGGAAATAGCCTTATGTCCCCATTTTGAAACCGTTTTAATTATTTCCTTCAACCTCAGTATGGAATCCATTGCACTCAGCTGGGAATGTGCATGAAGTTCTATTCTCTTTCTTTCACCAGGATAATCATCCTTTTTCTCAGATTTTTTTTCTTCTTTCTGAATAGAATTCACATACAAAGTAGGCGTACTTGTTCGGCTATCGTATCCAGCTTTTCCGTTTACCGTAACTTCATCCCCATTTTTAATGATTTCACTCGCAAATTCCGCCACTTCTCTGAAACAAACACACTTTATTGAATCCTCCCCATCATAAATCCCAAAATTGAATATTTTAAAATTTTCTCTGTATTCAGTTGAAAAAACCTCTCCGTTAACGGTGAAGAATGAATCGTTGAATACAACTTGTTTTACCGGCACAGCAACGGTCTTAATAGGCTTTCCTATAACGTTAACATTCCCGTTTTCCTTTGCTTTTTTGCCAGTACTTTTTATATTCTCTTCCTTCATAGGTTGAAAACTTACCGACTCAATGGGAGAATTGAGTGCAATTGATGATTCTTTCTCTATTTTTTCCCTTTTATTCTCATCTATTTTAAACTCAAAGTCTACATTTTCACCGATAATATCCACAATTATTTCACTTAACAATCCGGATTTCTTCGATATCTGTTTCATAGAGAATTCATTGGAAACAAATATTTCAACAAGCGTATCGTTTACAGCACGAGGATATACCGATTCGGTGAGACAGGAAATATTCCCTTCCGCTTTTTTACGAATTTCTTTCCAATGAAGCACTAGATTCTGAGCCAAAGTCAGTCCGGTTTTCCTTATCCTTAAATATATTTCCCTGTTTAAATAGTTTTTAAGGGATATTTTAAGTGCATCGACAGCATCTGAATTAAGTTCATCTTCCGTTGCTTCGAGATTCAGAACACATTTTTCTTCGTTCAGTTCTATTCTGTTAACCAGAGCCTGAATGGCAATGGAATTTATACCAAGTTTCGCTAGAAGACTATCAGCAGATATATTAAGAGAATCAACGATTAAATACACCTTTACCTCCATCAACAAATTTTTTTGTCCTGAGGGAATTAGCATGACACATCGCCACAGCCAGGGCATCCGCCGCATCATCTGGTTTTGGCGTGGCTGAAAGATTCAGCAGCATTTTCAGTACCCTCTGTATCTGACCTTTTTCAGCTTTCCCACTTCCGGTTACGGCTTGTTTTACCTGAAACGGGGTATATTCGGCAATATTCAACCCCGCTTTTACAAGCGATAACTGTATAACTCCTCTTGCTTCACTTACCGCCATTGCCGTAGTTACATTCCTGAAAAAGAACAATTTTTCAACTGCGGATTCTTCTGGATTATATTTTTTTATGATATCGTTTAAAGATTCGTAAATCTCTTCAAGCCTGAAGCATAATTCAAAGTTTTTATTTGTTCTTATGGCTCCATGAGCAACATGGAAAAATCTGTTTCCTGTTATCTCAATAACACCGTATCCAACAATTCCATAGCCTGGATCAATCCCCAATATTCTCAAAAAATATTTCTCCTCATCACTTTCCACTTTTTTTTGACGATTTATTATACATTTTTTGATTTTACATTCAAATTGATTTTTACTAAAAGTTGAAACAGATCATTCTCCCACAGTTTTAATACCTATTATCACTTTGAAAGTCATTTTTAAGAACTTATATTCTTTTTCTGATATTATGATATAGTCTATAGCAATTTAATTATATGTCATATATTTATCGTGAAAGAGGAATTATGAGTAAAAATACTATCAGTATATCAGTAAGAGAATTAGTGGAATTTGTCATGAAATCGGGCGACATAAAATCAATTTTCCTGAGTCCCGAAAGAGGCGTTGAAGGCACGAAAGCACATCAGAAAATTCAAAAAATATATTCTGATGAATACAGATTGTACATACCCGAAATGTTTATATCCAGATTATTCGAGTTCGAAAGCGTAGATCTGGAATTGCGGGGAAGAGTTGACGGTGTCATAATTGAAGATGGACAGGTAATAATCGATGAAATTAAATCTGTCAAAAGAGATCTGAAAGATATCTCAGATGATTTTGACTTAAAACACTGGGCACAGGTAAAACTGTATGCATATATGTATGCCGAAGAAAAAGATATGGAAGATATCTCAGTTCAACTGAGTTACGTCGATCTCGAAACTTTAAATCACAAGAAATTCACCAGAAACTATAAAAAGGAAGAATTAAAGCATTTCTTTCATGATATAGCAAGAAAATATCTCATACTGGCAGAAAAAATGGTTGTTTATAATTCCATGAAAAACAGTAGTATTGAATCTCTTAACTTTCCTTATTCGGAATACAGAAAAGGACAGAGAGAATTAGCGGTAAGTGTTTACAAAGTAATACTCGAGGATAAAAAACTATTTATAAGGGCACCAACGGGTATTGGAAAAACAATAGGTATTTTATTCCCATCGATTAAGTCTTTACTTAAACAGCCAGGGAAGATATTCTATCTTACGGCTACAAATATTGGACGTGAAGTAGCGGAAAAAGCTCTGTGTTTACTGGAAGAAAACGGACTTTATCTAAAAAGGGTCACCATAACTTCGAAGGATAAAATATGCCTCAACACGAAAAAAAAATGTGATGGGAATTTCTGTCCTTACGCCAAAGGACATTACGACAGAATAAACGATGCAGTTTCAGAACTCATAGAAACTACTCATAATTACGATAGGGAAATAATCACAGAATACGCACAAAAACACCAGATATGCCCTTATGAATTATCACTGGATCTTTCACTCTATTGCGATTGTATTATCTGCGACTACAATTACGCTTTCGATCCGAGTAGTGTGCTTAAAAGGTATTTTGTAACCGGAAATGACTACTACATTCCCGAAAACAGTGACAGGTATATCTTTTTGGTAGATGAAGCACACAATCTTGCTGAAAGGGCAAGAGACATGTATTCATCTGTGCTATCAAAAAAAGAAATACTTTCCCTGAAAAAAATAATCAAGGATAAAGATAAGAAATTGCATAACATTCTAAACAAGCTGAATAAAATAATGATTGACAAAAGACATTTATGTGATGAAAAAAACCAGTTTGTAGATGAGTCATATCCCGAGGATTTTGTCGAACTTTTGAGGGAATTTTCAAGGATAACTGAAAAAATCTTTTTTAAACTTTCTGATTGGGAATATACTGATGAGTTACTGGATTTTTATTTTTCTTCACGAGATTTCATAAAGAAAATCGAATTATACGATGAAAAGTACACTACCTATTATGAAAAAACTTCTGATGATTTTTTTATGAAGATATTCTGCCTGGATCCATCCAGCAATCTAAAATCTTACATGGAGAACGCAACTTCGGCCATACTTTTTTCAGCAACTCTGATTCCTATGAAGTACTTTATTGATATTCTCGGTGGAAATACCAAAAGTTATGCACTTAAACTTGATTCACCATTCGACATGGATAATCTCTGTCTTCTGATAAACAACGGAATTTCAACAAAATTTAAAAACAGAACCTATTCATACGGTAAAATCGCGGATAATATCTACAGCATATTAAAACAGAAAAAGGGAAATTATATCGCTTTTTTCCCTTCATATAAGTATCTGGAAGAAGTCTACAACCAGTTCATAAGCAGAACCGGTCATGTCACTTATGATGTGATGAAACAAGAAAGAGGTTTTACTGATAATGAAAAATCAGACTTTCTTGAAGCATTTCACCAGGAAAGAAAAAATACATTAGTGGCTTTTGCCGTACTGGGAGGAATGTTCGGAGAGGGCATAGACTTGAAAGGCGAGAAACTAAGCGGAGTTATAGTAATTGGAGTCGGATTACCTTCTATCTGTCTGGAAAGAAATCTGATAAAGGAATATTTCGATAAAGACTCGGGCAAAGGATATCAATATGCTTATATGTATCCCGGCATGAATAAAGTCATCCAGGCAGCTGGCAGAGTTATAAGATCCGACAGTGATATCGGCACGGTACTTTTAATAGATGAAAGGTTTAGCCAAACAAATTACAGAAAACTTTTTCCACCCGAATGGAAGCACGCTAAATACCATTCAAACGGCAAGGTATTGGGAGAACATGTCAGAAAATTCTGGAAAACATCTGCCCCTGAGTAATTTCAAATCATTTCTTTTTATATTCTTTGATCTGAAGAAGCTATTATTTCAATCAATGCTTCCAGCATATCCTCAACACTTTTAAGTTGAAGGATTTGATGCCTTTTTTCGCGTGCGTTTCTTATACCATGTGTATATCCGGCAACGAATTTCTTGAACTGTCCCGCGACTTTGTAATCGTTATGCTCTTCAAGCATAAAACTCATATGTTTTTTTATGACCTCTATTTTTTCTTCCGCACTCACAAGATATGGTTGCTTATTATCCAGAAGATTTTTTATATCCTTGAATATCCATGGATTTCCGAGCATTCCCCTCGCAACGAGAAGGCCTTTTAAAAAAGGGTATTTCTTCATTATTTTAACTGCATCTTCCGGAACAAAAATATCTCCCGACCAGTAAATATCGATTTCCCTATTCTCCAGTCCATTCATTATTAAATCATCAGCAAATCCCGAATACTTCTGTTCCACAGTCCTGCCATGAATATAAATTTCATCCATCCCTATTTCTTCGGACAAATCTGTAATACAACCATAATTGATATCAGAATTCCAACCTTTTCTTATCTTTATACTGGCTTTCTTTCCATATTTGTGGGTAATATTTTCAACCGCTATCATTATCTTTTTCAGATTAGGAATATCCTTTACCATAGCCGAACCCGCACCATTTCTGATGACTTTTTTTACCGGACAGGCAGCATTTATGTTTATACCTGTAGTTTCAGGATAGTTTTCCAGAACATATTCAGTGGAATATCTGAATTCTTCCTCACTGCTGCCAAAAAGTTGTACTATAACTTTTTCTTTTTCACCGGGAAGAAGCCTTTTAGTCCCGTTGTTATTCATAAGTACGCCTTTCGCACTGACCATTTCGGTAAAAAGAAAATCTATGCAATCACCGGATACATAATTCAAAAGTCTCCTGAAAGGTAAATCTGTTACACCCGCCATTGGCGCAGCTCCAATTTTAAAAGAAACCATACTCACTCCTTAATTTTAACATTACAACCCTCTGCATTAATTAATACATTTATCAAAATATTTCAACCCAAGAATAAAACAAACGCTTTTTATTAAGCAAAAATTCTTTTATCTGATAATTCCAGCTCTCTTTTGGTCATTATTTCTTTCACACACATTTTTTTACAAAAATAACAATCGGATGAAATACAAATTTAATTAACATCTATTAAATATTCTATTAAATAATCACAACTTATTATACTAATATAACCATCTATAAGTATCTTAAACAGCGACATTCCTCACAATTCAAGTCGATTTTTTCTGATTTAAAAATATCCAAAACCTTAACTCCTGCGTAAGTCTTCACACCTCCAAGTGTTGTAGCGAGTTGAAGATGCAGGCATTTGAGATTCTGTCTATTCTCTATACCGCCAATTCCTTTTTCAAATGCGGCGGGATAATCATCGACTATTTTAGAAAAAGCATATGAATTATCAATCATGTCTAATCTTATCTGTTTGTACAATTCATGTGCATTTGCGTAGAGTTCATCTCTGTCGTTATTCTCCATGCTCTCTATCATACCTTTTTCTTCCAGTTTTGATATCTGATAAATCAAATGTGGACATGAAAGGTAAAACAAAGTTGGAAAAGGCTTTCTGTTTTTCACCGGAAAGCTTTTTATCACCTGTGGAAAACCGAATTTACAGCGCCTGACCGTTCCCATAAAATTATCCACTTTCTCATTTTTAATACCCATTTGTGAACAAAATACTTTTTTATCCCGTAATTCGGGTAAATATTCGTACAAATTGACAATCGTAGGACCGTATTCCTCATAATCCATATGTTCAAATCCATAATTTTCGAATATTTCAAGAAGTTCCGGCATTATTAGTGGTACATTTACCTGAAGATATTTCTTACCGAGTCCGGCAGCTATTTCTCCTGCTTTTAACAGGCATTCGGATAGTTCTCCCCCATTTTTAATCAGGTTTATATTAAAGCAGCTGTTTTCATGTGAAGCTGATCCGCAAATCAGCCTGGTATCACCTTTCTCCACGGAAATACGGTTACCGAGACAGTAAACATCTTCGTAAATGACCCATCCGTCAGGATATTTTCTTCCACAAAAATTGAAATAATTCTGAAAGTGCTCTATTTCAGAAATTATATCTATTGGGAAAATATCCCTCACTGTAATTTCATCATCAATTACCACTTCATCATCTTTCAATTCCTTTGTAAGCAGGTGATAAGAGAAAGTTTTCACGAAGGAATACTTTTCAGAGAGATATACGCTTATTTTATTCTGATTCCATATCAAACTTTGCATTTTTAAAGGGGCATTTTTCAGAGTTTCTCTCATCGCAGAATCAAACAACATAGTCGATATACCTCTGCCCCTGTATTCCGGATGAACCCTTAATCCCTCAAGCCATGCAATTTTACCGTTCATAGCTACATGATCTATACCGACCACCTTATCATTTTCCTCATCAACTGCAACCAGAAAAAGAGAGGGAGATAACAACCATTCTTCAAGCAGTCCCGGAACATAATCTTCACCATCCCAAATCAACGAACACAGTTCAATTATCCCTTCTTTATCCTCATATTCAGCATTTCTAATTTTTATACTCATATTCACCTCACAACAGAAAGGGGATACACCGAAATGTATCCCCGAAATGATATCTAAATCTTTTTATTCCTTACCGGGATTTTTAAACTTATACCCTTTACCCCTAACAGTCATAATGTACTTAGGATTGGAAGGATCTTCCTCAATTTTAGTCCTGAGCCTTCTGATGTGTACGTCAACTGTTCTTGTATCACCGTAATAATCGTATCCCCAAAGTGTATCAAGTAAAACATCTCTGCTGAACACTTTGCCTTCATTTTCGGCGAGGAATCTTAAAAGTTCGAATTCAAGTGGAGTTAAGTTCTTTGATTCGCCTCTCACTTTAATTTCATATCTTTCCAGGTCTATTTCCAGATCTTTTACGGCAATTTTCTTAGGTCTTTCAGCAGTCTGTTCCATAGATCTCTGAATCCTTCTGAAAATAGCCTTAATCCTTGCTAAAACTTCTCTGACACTGAATGGTTTGGTGATGTAATCATCCGCACCTAATTCCAATCCCAATATCTTGTCGAATTCATCAGTCTTAGCAGTAAGGAAAATAATTGGCTTATTCATATGCTTGTCGTGTGCCCTGAGCTTTCTTGTCAAATCAAATCCGTCTACATCTGGCAGCATAACATCGATAATGAACAGATCGATATCATCGTCATTATCCGCATACTTCATGGTCTCTTCAGCATTATAAGCCTTTAATACTTCATAACCTTCTTTCTTGAGATTGTAACTTAACAGTTCTACGATAGATGGTTCATCGTCTACCACAAGTATTTTCTTTTTCATAAAACATTCATCCCCTTTTATTTACGTTTCGAACAAAAAAGCTACGATTATAATTTTAACATAATTACAAAAAAATTTCAACTGTTACCAGTACATTCAATTTATAATTACAGTTAACATTGAACTACTGTGAAACAGAGATATATTTTTATGATAAAATAAACTGTTCCGAACTAAAAAAGCGAAGGAGAAATGAATTTGAACAGTATCTACATACCTGAGAAAAACGATGATAAAAAAAATATAATATTTGCAAACGGCAAGAACATTTATCTGGATGCAATTCATGGTGAAAGTCTTGGGAATGGTATAGCTCCTTTCGTACTTAACCCTATTCAACGGGCATTCCACGAGTTTTACAACAATAAAAATGCGGTAATAGCTACACCTACCGGTACGGGTAAAACCACTGTGGCGTTTATGGCGATGTACGGGAAAGGAAACACACCTAAAAAAACTCTTTACCTTTCTCCCACAAGAGCATTGGCGCGACAGGTATTCAAGGAGTTATCGGCCAGAAACCTGAAAGTGTACCTGAGAACCGGCGAAAGCAAAATGGATGTTAAAGATGATTACGACATAGTAGTACTGACACCGGAAGCTTTTCTGGCAGCACGACACTCTTCGAGTATATGGATTGAAATGTCAGAACTGATTATAATAGATGAAGCACATATGCTCGTGCAGGACACCAGGGGTATAGTTTATGAAGAATCTATAGTACACGCTCTTTCTGATGAGAAGGAGTTGATATTACTTTCAGCAACTATGCCAGATTCTCTTGAAATGGCAAATTGGATAAACGCGGATCTTCTGATAGAGAGTAACTGGCGTCCAATTTCGCTTCACCGTGATTTTGTGAAAATCGCTGCCCCTTCAAGGAAAAACTCGGTTAAAGTTGCCAAAACGGTACTGAAGGAATTCTTACTGGAAAACATAGAAAACGGAATAAAAACAATGATTATAATACCTTCAAAAAAAAGCGGCTGGTTTTTACTCGAAGCTTTTGAATATCTTGGATATTCCGCTGCAAATGAAACAGTTCCATATATAAAACCCGAAGCAACTGGAGATCCGCATATAGCATTTCACAATGCCGATATCCCGCTCGATGAAAAAGAAATAATAGAAAAATCTTTCAAAAGCGGCGAAGGCGGAATTAATGTACTGATTTCGACTCAGACTCTGGCATATGGCTTCAACTCTCCAGCCGATGATATACTCATTTTCGTTAAATACTCTCCGTATCAGGAAGATAAACTATGGCCTTCTTTCATAGATCTGTTACAGTTCGAAGGAAGAGCCGGGAGGAAAGGCTTCAGTAAAAGAGGATATGGAAGGGTGCTTTATTCAACCGGAGCTTCAGGAGATAAAACGCAGAAGATACTACAGAGTAAATTGAAACAGGGATTGAGTGACAGACTCCAAACAGCGTTGGATAAATCTTTTGAGACCATTTCCAGGCAATTTGCACCTTCTCTGTCAAAAGATCTGGGAAACATTGAACTCGCATCACTAGGAATAATGTCCGTAGACCCAACCAGACTTGAAAAGACTCATTATAAAAACAAAGATAAAAGTTCCATTCTTTCAACCGCATTGGAAAGACTTCAAAATATTAACATGCTTGGAGAATCAGGTAGGATTTCGCCTCTTGGAAAGCTTACAGCTTCATATATGTTAAATCCGGAAACTGTCTGGAATTTTATAAAGCTCAACGATAAAGAAGATGATGAAACCGAATTGTACGATGTTTACTGGGAATTGTGGAAAGGAATAGCCGAACTCATACCCACCAACGGACTCACGCCTCCTTATTATCCGCCATTCGTACCTCTTAAATCCTGTCATGTAGATCCATTCTCATTGGGAGGAAACACCAAAGTAGCCGGACTGCTGAACTATGGACTTGGCAATATGACTATGAAAGCCGGGCTTGCGATGCATGGTGGTATCAACGAAGTTAAGAGGCAGCATCCCCCGGCATGGACAGCTTCGATGTACAACGACACCAGACTTGTAGTCAGTTTCTATAAACAGGGAGCCCGGCTGGGATTCTGGCAGGAATGCGAAAAAAATGCACTTGAAAGAATTGAAAGGTCTTTTTACACAGGAGTTCATCCAAATTTCTGTATGCTCACCACCATTCCTGAAATTGGTTCAATAAGGGCAAACATACTTTCTACAATTTATATGAAAAACGGAATATATTCCGATGTTGATCTGGTATCACAGTATATGAATTCCCATATCGGAAACAGAAATCTACTTGATAAAGCCATACCATTTCTTACTGCATGGTACAATCTCCAGATAAGATGGCTGAAAGAGTCTCTTGGAATTAAAAATGAAATTTCGACACGTGAAATTCTGAAACTTGATGCAAGGGTTTTCGAGGAATCACTTAACATAATAGAGAGAAGGCTCATGTCTTCTGACTTCTTTAAAAAACCTTCTCTTCCACCTGGACTGGAAGAAGAAAGTTTCTTTGATATTATTGAAACGGAAATCCTCAACGAATTTCCAAAAAGTCATTCATTTATTTTTACCGATCATGAAAAATATGAACAGTTATCAGACGAAATGCAGATTGTAACAACTGATATCTCAGGCGAAATAATAGCTATGTGTTACATATACGCACCTGGGAGAATGCCCCCAAGCAGCGTACTCGGACTTATACCAAGAAAAGTACCTGTGCTTGCAACCGATTCAATTGAATTCAAATGGTTAAGGTGATAATTCTTGAAAATTGTAGAGGTAACAGCTGTATCTTCAACAGTCAAAGCATTTTTACTTCCGTTGATCGAAGAGCTTTGCAATATGGGAAACGAATTGTTCATAATCACCTCGGATCCCGATGGTTCTTTAAATGATCATTTTAAAAATACCAGCCAGAATGTTGAAGTAGTTAACGTCGACATTCCCAGGTCACTGTCTCCACTGAAGTTACTGAAAGCCTATTCAGATATAAAGAAAAGTTTAAAAAGGATAAATCCCGATATACTGCATACACATACTCCGGTTGCATCTGCAATATCAAGAGTAGCAGCTAAAAAAACAGGTGTCAGGAAAATAATATATACAGCCCACGGTTTTTATTTTCATGAAAACATGGGAAAACTAAAATACAAACTGTTCTTCTCCCTGGAAAAATTTCTCGCAAAAAGATATACCGACCTCATCTTCACCGTAAATGAAGAAGACAGAAAAACGGCAATAAACAACGGTTTTATTCCAGCAGAAAAAATTGTAAACACGAACAGTGTGGGAATAGATACGAAATGTAAATTCAATCCTGAAAGATTTTCTGAAAGTTTTAAAAAGTCTCTGAAAGAAAATTTAAAAATAAAAGATAACGAAACTGTTTTCACGTTCGTTGGCAGGCTGGTTGAGGAAAAAGGTGTTTTTGAGCTTATTGAAGCCTTTTCAGAAGCGAGCAAAAAAGAAGTAAACACAAAATTGTTAATCATAGGAGAGACATTAAAAACTGACAGAGACAGCGGTGTAAAGGAAAAACTGATGCAGATTGTTATGAAAAATGATATTGAAGACAAAGTGCTGTTTTTAGGTCATCGGGATGATATACCTGAGTTATTGAGCATTACGGATATATTTGTGTTGCCGTCTTACAGGGAAGGCATGCCCGTTTCTCCTCTGGAAGCCATGAGTATGGGAGTACCCGTAATAGGGACCGATATAAGGGGAATGAGAGAGGAAATAACAGAAGGAAAAAATGGATATCTCGTTCCTGTAAAAGATTTTCAGAAACTTGCCAACGCTATGAATAAAATAATACATGAGAATATAAAGATGAAAGAATTCTGCAGAAAAAATACAATTGAGAATTTTGATATGAAAAAAGTTATAGATTTACAAATAGATTTTTTCAGGAAGAGAAAATGAAGAGAATATCAAAGTTCATAGGCAAACCTCAATCTATTTTATTCGGTTTTTTTTCCGTAACGTTTTTTACGCTTATATCTAAAATACTTGGACTAGGAAGAGAAATAGTACTGGCTTCGTCTTTTGGCACGTCATGGCATCTTGACTGTGTAATAGTTGCAATGGAACCGACCATACAACTTGGAATGATAATAACAACCGCATTAAGTACTGTTATGCTGCCAATTTATATAGACAAGAAAATCAAAGATCCCGAAAAGGTTAAAAGTTACGGTACTTCAATCCTTTTTGCATCTATATTATCATTGACTGTATTCGGGGCATTACTGTTTTTTTTCAACAAAGAAATTGCAATGATTTTCGCACCCAAATTTTCTACGGAAAAACTCACTTATACCGCCAAAATTATATTGTACTTATCTCCGATGCCCATTTTTATAGGCTTGAACACTATAATGGGTACGATATTAAGAGCTGAAAGAAGTTTTTTTCAACAGGCAATAGTACAGGTGATTTTCAACATTATTACCATTCCACTGATTATATTTTTCAGTCCATCTCTTGGAGAGACCGGTTATGCTTTGAGCTGGTTTCTTGGAACTGTCTCAATGACAATTGTATTCTTTTTTCTCACTAAAAAACATATTTCATTCCATATAGATAAAAACATCTTTTTCGGAAAAGATATTAAGGAAACATACAAACTTTCACTGCCATTATTTTTGGGAAATGGTATCGGTTCTGTCAATCAGATTGTAGACAAGGCTTTCGCCTCCTCGCTGGCAACCGGAAGCATATCCTCACTGAGATATTCACAGAATTTATTAACGATGTTTAACAGTGTTTTTGTATCCAGTTTTTTCACAACTGCTTATACAAAAATATCAGAAATGGCTGTAAAATCCGATTTCATAAATCTCGAATTTCTTTTAAAAAATATTTGCAAAAAATCTTTGAACGTAATAGTTCCCATAACTTTCTGGATAATTTTAACGGCCGACAGACTGATACAATTGTTATTCCAGAGAGGAGATTTTAACGATAATTCCACAAGTATGGTTTCTGTTGCGCTTATTTCTTATATTTTAATTATCCTGACAACTCCTTATTACACTTTATCGGCAAATGTATTGGTAATATTGAAAAAAACAAAACTTTTGACAATTGTTTCCGTAACCTCTCTTTTATTAAATACTCTGCTGGATTACATATTCCTTGGATTCGGCCATACCGGAATAGCTTTAAGCACTACTTTTGTTTCTTTTATATGCACTATAATTATTCTAATAATTTTACAAAGAAAAACCAGAATTAATATATTCGATTTTAAAGTATTCTTGAATTCTTTATTCATACCACTTTTAATCTTATTATTTTCATTGCTTACCAAGCAGTATATAGATGAATTATTATGGTTATCATTAGTAACCTCGGCCTATATATTTATATTTGTAAAAAACAACCTATATCTTTTAAAAAGCATTATTTACAAGTTGAAAAGGAGAAGAAAATGAACATAAACCTACTCTCAATGGATAATCCATATGTTACTAAAATCGGAGGAAAACATATACATCTATCCCTTTTAGAAAGGGGCTTAAAAGAAATAAACAATTGTAAAGTATCAACAAATTATTATAATATGTTCAACAGAAATATTTTCGATAAATTAAAAACAAGGGCGATTCTATATACAAAGGGTTATTTATCATCTTATATCAGTGATACAAAATATAAAAAAAATTATATGGAAAAATTGACCAGAAATACAAACACCGATATAGTTAATGCTCACGATTCATTATCATTAATTTCATTTAAAGGAAAAGCGAAGGGGAAAATACTGACTCTACATGGATATTTATCCAGAGAAGTAATAAATTACGGGAATTTCAGTGATCGCGAAAAAAGCATTGTAGAAGATTATTTTATGGACGTTGAAAGAAAAGCCTTAAACATAGCCGACCATGTTATCACCGTAGATACAAGAATAAAGAATTATTTGATCGATGAATTTAATTATCCTTCGGACAAAATAAAAGTAATATACAATGCAATCGACACAGATAAGTTCCACCCTGTTTCAAATATTGAGAAAAATACTCTCAGATCAGAATTAAATTTAAAGAAAGATGATATCATTGTTCTTATTCCAAGAAGACTTGTTAAAAAAAATGGTATATTGAATGCCGCCAAAGCTGCGTTACAATGCCAAAATGATAACTTTAAATTCATTTTCATAGGTGACGGACCGTTGAAAAATGATCTTATAGATTATTCCAATAAAACTCCAAATATTATATTTCTCGGCAAAATCAATCATGATGAAATTGTGAAGTATTATCAGTGCTGTGATATAGTTTTAATTCCATCTATTCTATCTGATGGAGTCGAAGAAGCAACTTCACTCAGTATGCTTGAAGGTATGAGTGCCGGAAAAGTAGTTCTCTGTTCGGAAATAGGAGGTATGAAAGAAGTAATTAAAAATGAAAAAAATGGTATTTTTATAAAACAGAATTCGCCATCTGATATTATTGAAAAAATCGTTTCCTTAATTAAAAATCCTGAAATAAAAGAAAACATACAAATAAATGCCACAGAATATGCAAAAGAAAATCACGGCTATATGAATCATGCGAGGAATTTCTACAATGAATATGTCAAATGTATTTAGAAACTTATAAACTCATTGACAAAATCAGTCCTTATTAATCCGTATATTTAAGATTTTATATCAAAAAAGCAAAGAATCATATGGAAACAATTTTCGGTCTTATATTCAGCAAATCACATAAAATCCTTATTGAATCAACAAACTTGCTGTGAACTTCTATAGTATCGAATCCATTTGACATTTCTGTCATTATTTTTTGATACACATATGGAATATTCTTATTTTTAAAATTTACAAAAAACTCACGAACCTCGTTGACATTAAAAAGCACAAAATCGCTGAAATCATCCTCATAAATAGAAATACTTCTTTTCCGGGCAAAATTTCCCCAGTATAAAATCAGTGAGTTCAGGTAAGCGTCGTCTCGCCATGAGTTATCTCGCCAAATCCTCTCTATCCTGTATTTGGTTATTTTAGAGATCTGAGTATTATTCTTGTTTCTGAGTTTAAAAGGCTTAAAACCAAACTTAGAGACAAGTTGTTTCTGTATTTTAATAAAGGGAAAATAATAACCTTCACATACTGAAATCACACCTCTTATCGAACCATTCAGTAATACATGCTTTCCAATATCCGAATTTATATAGTTGCCACTGTAAATTCTGTATCGGTAAAAGGAGTAAGGTGATTTATAAACACCTGCAGTGTCACTTTCATCAAGATTTATCCAGTAGGGAATATTTCTTATTACATATTCAGGCAATATGGTTTCTATAAAAAAAGCCCTTTTGGCTATAAAAATATCGTTAATGACATTTGAGCCCCCATTAAATGCATAAACGTATTTTGATACTCCCGAAATATTTTTTATTGATTTGTTGTACTTTTCTCCTTCACTTTTCTCATCAATTAAAACCATGTCACAAAAAACACTTTTTTTCCCTTTTTCCAACAGAAATTCCACACTCTTCGCGAGCATATCACCAGTATCATATTCATCATCCGAATGAAGAATAGTTACTAATTCACCTTCAATCAATTTGACTGAATTTTCAATGGCTTTTAACTGTCCCTGATTTTTTTGATTCAATACTTTAATTCTATCTTTATAAATTTTCTTTTGTGACAATAACACCTTTTCGGTGTCATCAGTTGAACCATCGTTAATGACGATTAACTCAACATTCTTATAGGATTGTCTGAAAACAGAGTTAATAGCTTTGACTATATATTCTTCATCATTATAAGTTGGCATTAAAATTGATAATTTTGGCTGAATCATATTTCTCCTCAATATTTTATAAATCCCTTTAAATATACCTGTGACTATACAAAGCATTTTAAATTAAGACTAAAGCATTCTTATAAAAAGCCCTTTATAACCTCTTATTATACAATGATATTTCCCGGCCGTAATATTTAAAATTAAATATATTTTTTATCAAACTATTTCATTCAAATATGAATATAATTTAATTTCTTTTGCTGAGATACTTTCCCATGAGAATTTTTTTATTAGATTATTTTCTTTTTTTACTTCATCGGTATTATTTAGTATCTTCACAACTGCTTCTGCAAATATCTGTTCAAAATTCACCAAATCATTATCCACAAGAACTCCGCCATCTTGAAGTGCTTCAGGTATTCCACCAACATCGCTGGCAACAACAGGTATGCCACATGCTCTCGCTTCCAGTACAACACAGCCAAATCCCTCATTTCTGCTTGGAAGTATCATCACATCCATCTCATTCATGTATTTGGCCACTTCTTTCTGGGATACTTTACCGGTAAATCTGACATTTAAATTTTTAAGTTCATTTTCAAGGAGATCTTTTAACTCTCCTTCGCCTACAACAAGAAATTCAACGTTGTTATAAGTCTCTGCAATGGCTGAAAATATCTCGGGAAATTTATCCGCTCTCTTAACATACGTCAGGTTTCCAACAAAACCTACGGTTTTTTTATCAGAATTCTTTTTAATATTTTTTATCGGTTTAAATATATTTTCATCATATCCGTTATGAATTACCAAAGAATTTTTGCCTGAATATCCAATTTCTTTTGCTTTATTTTTTAAGAATTCGCTTACAAAAACAGAATATTTTGAATTTTCGAGTACTTCAATCGTCTTCCTTCTCAATTCCTCATTCCTGAATGGAAGTATATTGATATCCACTCCATGGCAGGTGACAATATAAGGTATTTTCTTCCTCTCAGAGATTTTCATAGCCATGTAACCAAAAGGATATGCCCAATGAGCATGTATTAAATCATAATCAAAATCCTTAATTTTCTTCCAAAGCGAATCAAAGTATACATCTCCGATTTTTTCAAAATTCCTCCATTGAACTAAATTCACATGCGAGCGGACAAAAGCATATTCTATTCCATCAAAATTAGTTCTTTCAGGCCATTTTTTCTGCCATTTAATTTTTTTCAATTTCTTCAGCATAACATCCAGAAAAAAATCCGGTATTGGTTGTATACATATATTTTTAAAACTATAACCGATATTGTCCATATGTCTGATCAATCTGTTATGCACAAACGGATTACATGGGGCTTTGTCATCTTTAGCAGTGCCACATAAATAAAGAATTTTTTTCATAAATACCTCATTTATTTTCCGAATCTTTCAATTCATCAAAAAGGGAGTTTAATTTCTTTGATATAACCTTCCAGCTATGAAAGTTTATAATGTATTCTCTTTCTTCAGAGGATTTGTCCCATAAATATCTGTTGCTATAAGCCTCTTTTATCTTTTCATGCAGATCTTCTGTATCATCTATATCCCAAACATATCCATCGAATTTACCTACTTTTTCATCAATACCAGGAACTTTGGACGCCAATATCCTCTTTCCACATGCCATATAACTGGATAATTTTAGTGACAAACCTTCCTGTTTTTTATCCATGGTAATTTGAGGCAAAAAACATAAATCTGCTGAATTAATAAAATGATTACTCTTTTCATATTCTACCGGGCCAACAGCACGTATATTACATTCCATTCCAAGTTTTGAATACTCATCTTTAATATCTTTAATCTTTTCACCTGGACCTAATATTAAAAATTTAATTTTTTTGTTTTTAATTTCTTTAAGCACTGTTATCAGGTCTACAACACCTTTTGAACGAATACCATAATTTAAAGTTCCCAAAAATACTATTAAAAACTCATCTTCTTCAATATGAAAATCTATACCCTTATCGTCTAAATACTCATTTACATATTTTCTGGAAAAATTTATGTCCTCAGGCTTATATAATTCCGTATTCGTACCAATCGTTATAACTTCAACTTTATCGGTAATGGAACGATCACACAAATTAATTAATATTTCTTTTTGCTGATTCACTACTACCCTTATTTTATCCGCATATTTCGCCTTATCTTTCATATCCTTTAAAATAAGATTCCTGTAAAAATTACCAAGTTTATCTTTATCATCATTATTTCTTGGCACACCGTTAATTTCGGAAACAATTGGTATTCTGTGCTTTTTAACATTTTTAAATATACTTTTCGATAAAACAAGATCCCTTTCATAAAAAATATCTGGTTTAAGTTTATTAATTAGCCCATTGATTTTAAAACATAATTTCAAATGGTACAGAATATAATTAAAAACATTCTTATTGCCCACTTTTATTGGTATGGCATTCATTCCAAGTTCCTTCAAATCAACCGATTCGGTATTTCTGTATTCTGGATAAACAACAAAGACTTCATTTCCCAATTTCGCAATATTCGATGATAATTCCAGAAGATGAAATTTATTTCCATGCATTTTATTTTTTTCGAGCCCCATACTTGTTGACCAGACTATTCTCATAAAATCCCTTTCTTTGATGATGTATTTTAATAAAAAAGTTAAAATTCTTTACTCTGTATACTTCGATTATGATATCACGATTTAGGAAAAAAAGCACGTAACATAGAATTTTTAAGTAGAAAACATACAATTTGGGAGGGTATTTATGAAAAAGTATTTATTAACGTTATTCGTTCTTGTGATCTCTTTTTCCGTTTTTTTCAGTGACAATATATACCTGCAGGATGGAACTAAACTTATAGGTAAAATTTTAAATTTCAACGAAGTCACTGTCGATGTAATTCTCGAAAGCGGCAAACTGATAAATGTAAACAAGGATGAAATCATAAGAATCGATCCGGTAGACGCAGAATCACTGGATTCACAGGATTATTATATTCCTCCTTTTTCAGGCCTTGAAAACAGTGCGGTAGAAATCCCGACTTCGCAGATTTCAAACATGACAGGCATTGAAGAAATACCAGTTATGTATGGTGATCCTGAAATGGAAATGAGAAAAAGACTTTTGATGTACAGCGAAATGAAAAAAGAATCATGGGTTGCAGCGGAGTTATCACTTCTGATTCCAAGTGCGGGACACCTTTACACAGGCGAATGGGAAAGAGGATTCTTGTTCCTGGGAGCAAAAGCTGCATTCGGAGGTCTGGCGCTATGGGGACTCTATCCTGTTAACAAGGTGGATGCCGAGGGTGTTGTTGTCACTGATGATAGCGGTAATCCTATACAGGCTCCTCAAAACACTACTTTAGGGGCAATAGGAGTCGGTGGTTTCGCTTTATTTGCATTACTCGAATTTGTCGATTCTTATTACGCTGCTGAAAGATACAACCAAGTGTTAAGATTAAGGCTAGGAATTGAGAAGTTTGATCCAATGATGCTGCCGACATTCTCAAAATAAAAGCGCACCTTATTCCTCGGGCAACCCCGTGGCACCCAAATGTCACCACTTATGGCTGCTTCCTTCCGGACCTGACCCGTTCGCGGGCATTCGCCGCACGGGACCCGAAGAACTCGGTACGCAAGGTGTATTGTACCACATATTTTTCTTTATATCAATGCTTTTTATGTATTTAAGTTTTACCATAAATACATCGAATAAATCTGCATTTTACGGAGGATGGAAAGTATGAAAGAAAATGAATTTTTGAAAGAGAGAGAAAGATTAAATGACGTGGTATTTAAGTATGCTGGCAAGGAAATTAAAAGGTTTTTCAGTCTTGATGGACAGTTTTACCGAGAAGGCAACCTCGATGAAAAAACCAAAGAGATGCTTGGATTATGCGCTTCTATGGTTTTAAGATGTGATGATTGTATTAAATATCATATCACCAGGAGTAAGGAACTGGGCGCAACCAATGCAGAACTCGAAGAAGTTATGGGAATTTCAACTATAGTGGGAGGATCAATTGTTATACCTCATATGAGAAGAGCTTTTGATTTTATAGATAAAAATTTTCTTCCTGATGAGTATTTCATCTTAATAAAAGAAGTTAAGAAGATAATTAAAAAAGAACTTTCAAAAGATGAGAAACTTCTGGAAATTTGTAAATTGCTTGAAGAAAAAATCGAATACTTCGATTGGGTTGGATTTTATTTCGTCGACCCCGACAAGGACAGGGAACTGGTCTTAGGACCCTATATCGGAGCACCGACAGATCATATAAGAATTCCTTTTGGCGAAGGGATATGCGGTCAAGCAGCTGAAAGGGAAATAAGTTTTGTTGTTCAGGATGTATCAATGGAATCAAATTACCTCTCCTGTGGAGATTCAGTTAAATCAGAAATCCTGAGCCCTATTTTTAAAAACGGAAACATTATTGGAGAAATCGACATAGACTCTCACTCAGTATCTCCTTTTAACGAAAACGACAGGGTTCTTCTTGAAACAATTGCGGAGATTGTCGAAGAAATATTATAATTATCTTTGTAGAAATATGGCAAAAAAAAAATGCGCTCTTACGAGCGCATTTTTTTATCTTTTCATAACGCAGAATCTTATTGCGGTCTTTACGCTGCCATCTATTTCTGTTTCGGAAAATTCCGGAACACATACAAGGTCGATTCCCATTGGAGCGACATATCCTCTCGCAACAGATATAGCCTTTATAGCCTGATTAACGGCACCTGCTCCGACAGCCTGCAGCAGAGCACAATCTTTTCGCCTCATAACCGAAGCCAAAGCTCCGGCAACCGACTTTGGAACTGAATTCGATGATACTTTCAGAATCTCAACATCGTCTAAATTGTAATCGATTGTTTCCTTCTGAAATATCGTGCCCTCGTTGAACAATTTTCTTCCCCCTTTTAACAACTTCATAAAAGAAGTGTCAAATATCTCTGGGAGAATTATACCATTTTAAGTAAACAATTTTCAAACTAAAGTTATTTTAAAAATAATATATTATGGTTTTTTTTAAAATTACTGGCCTTTTCCCGAAATAATCAATATAATTATGTAATGCCAGGCTTAAAGAAATAACAAAAACAACCTAATCGTAAATATCTATTTTTCTGTTTTTAACTTTTCGGCCTGATTTATTAAACTAAGGAAAAGCGGATGAGGCTTCCCAACTTTAGATGCATATTCAGGATGATATTGAATACCGACAAAGTACGTATGATTAGTCAATTCTACGGCTTCTACAAAATCAAATTTAGAAGACACCAACATTTCCTGTGAATCATCATCTTTTTTAACTTCAGGCATTGTTAATATTTCGTTACACTCAGAAAGGTTTACCTCATACCTGTGTCTATGTCTCTCGAAAACAACTTCCTGCCCTTCGTATATATCTTTAAGCATAGTACCATTAAATATAGGTGTTTTCTGTGCACCCAGTCTCATTGTACCACCCATATGCAGAATCTCTTTCTGTTCTGCCATTATATCTATAACAGGACATGAAGTGTCTTTATCAAACTCAGTGGAATTAGCGTTGATAAATCCTTTGACATTACGTGCGTATTCCACAACCATGAGCTGCATACCAAGACAAATACCCAGAATCGGAACGTTGTTTTCCCTGGCATATTTTATGGCTTTTATCTTACCTTCGATGCCTCTTTTGCCAAATCCGCCCGGGATTATCAAAGCATCATACTGACCCAGATACTTTTTAATTCCCTCTTCGTTCAAATCCTCTATTTCCTGTGCATCAAGCAATGTTGGTTTTTCAACCCCACAAAGGAAAATAGATTCATTAATACTCTTATATGCATCGTCTGTACCAAGATATTTACCAATTATTCCTATTTTAAGAGGCTTGAATGAAGTGGGGTATTCCCAGTGAAAATCATCGCTGACCTCAAGTCCAAATCTGTTCGCTATTAAATGATGAAATTTCAAATTGAAAAGTTGTTGGGGAACCTGGTAAACATTTTTTATATCAGGAAGATTAACTACGTTTTTCTGAGTAACACCTGCAAATAAAGCTATTTTCCTCACTTCGGGAAAATCTATAGGAGTTTCACTTCTTGCTACAATTATATCCGGCTGTATTCCTATTCGTCTTAAAAGTTGTACGGATTGTTGAGTGGGTTTTGTCTTGAATTCATTTGTAGTTCTTAAGTAAGGTACATATGTGGTATGTATGAAAAGAAAACTTTCTCTTCCCTTTTCCAAATACAATTCCCTTATGGCTTCTAAGAATATTTCTCCTTCAATATCTCCGACAGTACCGCCTATCTCAATTATCAGAACTTCGGCATTTACACTTCTGAGCCTTTCTTTTATCTCCGAAGTCACATGTGGTACCATCTGAACTGTTGAACCTAAATAATCTCCAGCTCTCTCTTTGTTTATAACAGACGAATAAATCTGTCCAGCGGTAATGTTGTTCTGTCTTCTTACGTTATCTCCGACAAACCTTTCGTAATGGCCTAAATCAAGATCAGCCTCATAACCATCCTCGGTGACAAACACTTCACCATGTTGGTTGGGATTCATAGTTCCCGCATCCACATTGAGATACGGATCCATCTTAACTGTACTTATATTCACTCCAACTTCTTTTAAAAGTCTTCCGGTTGAAGCTGCAAGTACTCCTTTTCCAATTCCACTGATTACTCCGCCGGTAACAACGATATATTTATCAGGCATAAAAGAACCTCCCGTATAATTATTAATACGGGAAGAAATTATATCACAACTTTCGTATTCCGAAATTAACGAAATAATAATTGAATAAACCATATCGGTTAATTCATAATGGCAATATTGATTTGACTTATACATTTCTTTTTTGATAGAGTATTCTGGAATCTTCAGGAGGTATTAAATGGAATTTTTTATATATGCAATATTGGCAATAATAGGTATAACATTTTTAGGTGGATTCTATTTTTCTTCAAAAGTCATCAAACCCAAAGTGAATAAGTATGAATTTACCCGATCAAAGGTAATTGAGAACAACGAATTTGATTTGGAGGCGTTCAGTAAATGGGAATCTGAAGAGGTGTGGATAGAATCCGAGTATGGTTATAAATTACACGGCTTTTATTTTCCAGCAGAAAATTCAAAAAAATCTATAATTTTCTGCCATGGTATAACATGGTCATTGTGGGGATCAATAAAATATGCGGAAATCTTCCGCGAACTTGGTTTCAACATATTGATTTACGATCACAGAAATCACGGTAAAAGCGGTGGAAATAATACAACATTTGGATTTTACGAAAAATACGATCTGAGCAAATGCATTTCATGGCTTAAGAAAAAAGTCGGTAATGATACCATCATAGGAACTCACGGAGAATCACTGGGTGCTGCAACGGCACTTCAAAACCTTGCGATAGACAGTCGTGTTGATTTCTGCGTTGCCGATTGTGCATTTTCAAATCTCGTTGAATTACTTAAATTGAGAATGAGAAAGGATTTTCATCTTCTTCCGTTCCCAATAATAAATATTTCAAATTTATTTATAAAAATACGTTCTCATTTCAGTATAAATGATATTTCACCGATAAATGACATCAAAAGTCTAAAGACACCTGTACTTTTCATACACGGACAAGATGATCGTTATATACCACCATGTATGAGTGTGGATATGCATAAAGAAAAAAATGGTGAAAACAGATTAATTTTAATTCCCGGAGCAAGGCATGCCCAATCAATACTCATGGACAGAAAACGCTACAAACTGGGAATTACAGACTTTCTAGCGGGATTAAAAATAATTTAATATTTATACCGATTAAGTTCTGAAGATTTATAAAAAAAAGAAATGACTATTAGTGTATAATAAAACGCAGTGATTAGCTATTCCAATTAACTAACATCTACCCGGAGGAATACATTGAAAAGTATTCGCACAAAAATCACAATCAGCATAACTCTCTTAATGTCTATGCTTCTTTTTTTGTTGGCTGTTATACTTTTTAACTTATTCAGCAATTCTGAAAAAGATCTGACTTTAGCATTATCGAAAGAGATTGTAGAAAACAGAGTTAATCAGATGGGGGACTGGATTTCCGCCCGTAAAAGAGAAGTTGAAATAATAACCAATAACCTGAAACATCTTCAGATAAATGAGATCGCAGCCAGAGATTTTTTCAAGGCAAATTCCCTTTCTTTGTATTCAGAATATGAAATGTTTTTTATTGCCGGAAGTGATGGTGTCGGTTGGGATTCGTTTGAATCGGGGGCTGATATTTCAGATAGAAGCTACTATAAAGATATCATAACTGAAGGTAAGGATTTTTCTATAAGCGAACCGTTGATTTCGCGTGGTTCCGGAAAACAAATTGTGGTTATCGCATATCCTATCACAGCCTTAAATGGAGAAAAAAAGGGATTATTCGGCGCAACCGTTCTTATAGATACCCTTACTGAAGTTGCGAGTTCTGTGGATGTACAAGGCAGCGGTTATGGATGGTTAATCGATAGAAATGGAAGCATTATCGCACACCCTGAAAAGGAACTTTTAATCAGCCAAAATTCAGAAAGACAGTCAGAGGAAATAGAAAGCATAAGAAGCAATCTGGGAAAAATCGGAAATATAAACAATGTAATAGAATATGAATTTGAGAATATAGAAAAAATAGCAATAACCTCTGATGTCCCGTATTCACCGGGATGGATTCTTATTGTATCTATTCCCAAACTTGAGTTGTACGTAGAAGCGAACAGAATAAACGATTTTATGGTAATTTTAATCATCTTCATAATTTCACTGACTTATTTAGCTTGTCTCCTTCTTTCTAAAAGTATTTCATCTCCTATAATAGCTATGGCTAAGAAAATAGAATCATTCGGTGGGGGTGATATTTCAGTAAGAATTCCTATAAAGGGAATAGATGAAATAGCCCATATCGCGTACACATTTAACAATATGGCTTCCTCATTACAAAGTGCCCTGGAAAAATCTCAGTTATATGCTAATGAACTTGAAGGAGCAAATGAAGAACTTGAAGCCTCTAATGAAGAACTTGAAGCTGTAAATGAAGAGTTGATTGCCAACAATGAAGAAATTGAATCTTCCTATAAAACCATTGAAATGCTGGCACATGAATTTGAGGATATGATTTCACTTGCATCAAGATTGTCACATTCGGCGTTGAAAAAAGATAACGAGTTTTTGAAAGATATGCTGGAAATTGCCGCTTCTATGATACAAAAAGCTGATTACGGAAGTGTTTCCGTTGTCGAGAATAACAGTTGGAAATTCGTTCATGCTATCGGACATGATTTAAGCAAATTACAGCAGCTTGATATTGATGCGGATTCATTTGCTGACTGGGGAGAAGCCAAGATAATTCATAATTTACAGGAATATGACAGAGAAACCAAACCCGAAACAACTGTAAAACTTCTGGATGAGGCGACACTTCCGATAAAAACCTCCATCATTTCGAGAATGAGTATAGGAAACGAGAAACTTGGCGGGTTTGCGCTTGACATAGCACAAAACAGCAAAGAGAATTTCACATTTGAAGATTTGAGAATAGTTAAGGCTTTTTCAAATATGGCGGCCTCTTTTTTAACCCTTCAGAGATTCCTGTCACAACAGGATGTTTTTCAGAAAGAAATTATAATGTCTATTATAAGCATTCTTGAGTTGTATGACCCTTATACTAAAGGCCACTCTGAAAATGTGGCATTCTATTCCGGAATGATTGCCGAGAGACTGGGAATGAAAAAAGATACTATTTCAAGAGTGTATTGGACAGGACTGGTACATGATATAGGTAAAATACTGGTTCCACCTAAAATACTAAGCAAGATGGACAAATTGACCGAAGAGGAATTCGAAATAATAATGCGCCATCCTGACTGGGGTGCACAGGTACTCGGAACATCCAAGGAACTTAAAGATATGTCCACATATGTAAAGCATCATCATGAAAGATGGGATGGAAAAGGGTATCCCGATGGACTTTGTGGAGAAAACATCCCTCTTATATCCCGTATTATAACCGTAGCAGACACGTACGACGCGATGACAAGTGACAGACCTTACAGGAAAGCACTGTCAAAAGAAATAGCCATATCCGAGTTAACAAAAAATAAAAATACTCAATTCGACGGTAGAATAGTCGATATTTTCATAGAAATACTTAAAAATGAAGAAATATAAAACAAAATACTTTTAATTATTTATACCTACAAAATTATCTATATGAATGAATATTTTGTTGAACGAATCGTCTATTTCGTTTGATTTTTTGCCGATTAAATGTTCCATGTTCTTCGAAGGACAATTCACCATTCCCCTTCCTATAACTTTTTTACTTTCATCGAACACTTCAACAATATCACCAATTTCAAATTCTCCGGAAAAATCAGTTATCCCAACCGGTAAAATACTTTTTTTGTTTTTCACGGCAAATACTGCCCCTCTATCCAATATAATGGTTCCTTTACTTTCCGAAATAAAGGCAATCCATCTCTCACGAGCCTTCATCGAATTATCAGATGAGAAAAGCGTGCCTATGTAGTCACCATTTACGAATTTTCCTATATTTTCCGGAATATTCCCATTGCAGATACAGGCATTGACTCCCGCCATAGCGGATTCTTTCACCATATCTATTTTCGACAGCATTCCTCCGCTTCCCCAACTTGTGGATGACTTTTTCATCAATTCAAGTTCCGGATCGAATATCCTTATCAGTTTTCCATTCTTATCCAACACTCCGTCAACCGAAGTTAGTAATATCAGATGATCGGCATTCCAGCCAATTGAAAATTTGGAAGCCAGGCAATCGTTATCTCCAAGTGTTATTTCATCAGTCGCTATGGTATCGTTTTCGTTTATAATAGGCATCAATCCTATTTCCGTCAATCCGATCAGGGTATTTCTGAGATTTAAAAAACGGTCTCTGTAGATGAAATCATCTCTGGTTAGCAGAATTTGTGCTATTTTAATACCGTAGAAATCAAAAGCGGTCTCATATATTTTCATAAGCTGAACCTGCCCGGCGGCACAAAGTGCCTGTTTTAAATACAATTCCTTTTTTTCGGAAAATCCGTTTAAATATCCGTACCCGGCAGCTCTTGCGCCTGATGAAACTAGAGCCAAACTATGCCCTTGTTTCATCAGCCTGGACAATTCTCTTACTAATTCTGCAATATAATCTTTCTTTATATTTCCAAACTCATCTACAAGTAAATTACTACCGATTTTCACAACAACCCTGGCCATTTTATTCACCCTCTGATATTGTAATTTCCCTCAACTACATATTTGTATGTCGTAAGCCCATCAAGTCCGACTGGCCCTCGTGCAACGATCCTCTGAGTACTGATACCTATTTCAGCCCCAAAACCGAACTGATCTCCATCGGTAAATCTCGTAGAGGCATTTACATAAACGGCTGCAGAATCCACTTTTTCTTTGAACAGTATGGAATTTTCCAGATTATTGGTTAAAATAGATTCAGAATGTCCTGTAGAATATTTATCTATGTGGCTTATTGCTTCTGAGATATTTTCCACGACTTTTACTGCGAGTTTAAAATCAAGATATTCTCTTTGCCAATCATCTTCGGTAGCCTTTGATACATCGATGATTCTGATGGTCTTTTCACAACCGTATATCTCGACATTACTTTCTTTTAGAGCTTTATAAATCATGGGCAAAAACGTTCCCGCTATCTTTTCATGTATTAAGACAGTTTCAACCGAATTACAGGTACCCGGACGCTGGGTTTTGGCATTGAGAATAACTTCAACGGATTTATGCAAATCCGCAGTTTCATCTACGAAAATATGACAATTACCCACACCGGTTTCCAGTACGGGAACTGATGAATTCTCCTTCACGAATTTTATCAGTTCGTATCCGCCTCTGGGAATAATAAGTGAGATGTAATCTTTCATTTTCATCAGCTCATTAACGCTGCTTCTGTCTTTTCCCGAAAGGTATTCAACAGAATCTGCAGGAATTGCTGTTTGTTCAAGAGCTTTTTTTATGCAGCTTACTATTACGTTGTTTGACATATATGCATCGCTGCCACCCCTCAAAACAACTGTATTGCCGGATTTTATACATAAAATCGCAGCATCAACAGTGACATTCGGTCTCGATTCATAAATCATTCCGATTGGCCCTATCGGAATTCTTACCCTTGATATACTCAAACCGTTTTCAAGTTTTTTCACATAATCAATTTTCCCGATGGGATCTTCTCTATCCATGACCTGATCACAGGATTTTGCCATCGTAATTATTCTTTCCTTAGTAAGTCTGAGCCGATCCACCAGTGATTCTTTAATTCCTTTTTTCCTGGCAATTGAAACATCTTCCTCATTAGCTTTAAGGATTTCATCCAGGTTGAGTATTAAACTCTCACCTATTTTAAATATAGCGTAATTCTTTTCAGGTGAACTTGCATTTTTAAGCACTGAAAATGCTTTCAAAGAGTTCCTGCATTTTTCCTCCACACCGTTCATAATTACCTCCGAAATAAAGTTATTCTTCCTTACTCAATTCTCTTGCTTTATTATGTGTTTCAAGCATAGTTTTCAGTAATATACCTCTGAGTCCTTCCCTTTCCAGCCTGTATATTCCGTCTATCGTAGTCCCGCCCGGTGAGGTAACCTTGTTTCTCATAACGGCAGGGTGTAATTTATCATTTTCCATCAAAAGGCTAGTCGTACCCGCAAGTGTTCCAAGAACAAGTTTCTTTGAAACATCGTATGAAAGTCCCATCATAAGGCCAGCGTCTATAAGCGTCTCTATCATAACGAATATGAACGCAGGAGAACTTCCGCTTAAAGCAGTTAAGGCAGGAAAATTCTTTCCCTCTATTTTAACGACTATTCCAAGTACTTCCAGTAATGAACAGATTTCATCCACTTTTTCCTGACTGATATGATCGGAAAAATCGACACCAATTACACCTTTACCTATTGAAATGGGGACATTTGGCATGATTCTGACTATATTCCTCGTAAGTAATCCTTTTTCCATAGTCTGCCTGGTTATACCCGCCATAGTACTTATAATAACTTTATTCGAAAAATCAAACTCTTTTATTTCATCAAATAACCTGCCGCTATCCTGTGGCTTTACCGCAATGAATATTAGATCTGAGTTCGAACATAATCTTTTAAGATCATCACAGTAATCTGCATTTTTTATGTCGGAGAAATCCATTGCCCTTTTTTCATTTTTATCAAAAAAATACACTTTTGAATTTTCATTTTCTTTTAAATACTCGCTGAATTGCCTGACGAAAATACCACCGATATTACCCGTGCCAATAACTCCTATATTTATAACCAACACCTCCGAAAAACGATTAAATTATCGAATGATATCACAATTTTATTTGTGTACCAAAATAATAAACAATAAAAAATGTTAATTTATAATTTATGCTAAAATCTTAACTGTAATCTATTTTATTTATACTGGAGGTAATCTATGAAAAAGATTTTACCTGTAATTATTCTGTTCTTATTTTTCACACTGACTATGTTCTCTTTAAAAATCACTTTCATGTCAGCAATTCAGCCAGAAGAAAACTCAGACGGAAAGGGTAGCTCTTTAAAAATAATCACAGATTTCAACGATTTCATACCCGAAGATATGGATTATCAAAATGGTTTATACAGATATACCACTGATTTACCCGAAGGTGAATACCTTTATATATTCTGGGACGGACTCAACTATTACCTCGATGCCAAAAACCCTGATGTTGATGAATTCGAAGGCAGAGTTTACAACGTAAGAAAAGTTAAAAAAATTTCTGGTCATGTTACAGGAGATTCCAAGACAGACAGCATTAAATTCGAAAACACCAGAAAATATATAAATCCAGTAGAATATGGAGAAATTTTCCTGTCCATTGAATCCGATATAAACGATTTGGAAGATATAAATCTAATTAGTAATGGAAGTATTCTTTTAAAAGAAAAAATAACGGCAAAAGATACTGTTTTATACAGATTTCATGTGAAATGCAATACCGGTATTTTAAGCTATAAATTCCGTATAACAGATGGTGATACCATAGACTACGGATATGGAAAACACAACGACTTTTTCAAATTTGATTTTAACAGCCCTGCAATTACATATTTAAACATTCCCGACTGGAGTAGAGGGGACACAGTTTACCAGATTTTCCCGGAAAGATTCTCCAACGGAGATTACAGCAACGATAAAGAATACTATCTGCCATGGTACGGCGATAACGGAAATTATTCACTGTCTGAGCTGTCGGGTGGATTTTTCGGCGGCGATATAGCGGGAATCAATAATCATCTGGATTATTTAAAAGAACTTGACGTGGGCTGTATTTATCTCAACCCAATTTTTCAGGCTCCTTCCACACATAAATATGACACGAGTGATTATCTTGAAATCGACCCTTCTTTCGGAGACGAAACTGATTTAAAAGATTTAATTGATGATTCTCATGAAAAAGATATAAAGATCATTCTCGATGGGGTGTTCAATCACAGTGGCACTGAATTCTTTGCCATGAAATCGAATTTTGAATATCAGGAAAATTCTGAATACCTCGATTGGTATCATATATTGAAATTCCCCATAAAAAAAGAAAACGGATACTATGAAAACTGGTTCGGATATGCGTCACTTCCAAAATTCAACCATGACTGCATACAAGTAAGAGGCTATCTGGCTTCGGTAATAGGAAAATGGTTTTCATTTGGTGTTGATGGCTGGAGGCTTGATACGGTTGACCAGTTCACCTATTCTTTTTTATCAGATTATCTCTATCCAGTTATAAAATCCATTTCAGAAAACTCAATAGTAGTTGGAGAATACTGGAAAGACGCATCCATTTATTTTGAAAAAAACTGCATGAACGGAGTTATGAATTATCTGTTCAGAGATGCAGCCATATCATTCGCAAAAGGTGGAACAGCTCGAACATTCACCAATAACGTAAATGAATATCTCAACGAATACCCGCCACAGATACTCGACGGATTGTGGAACATGCTGGGTTCACATGATACGGAAAGAATCCTCACGATTTTAAACGAAAATACGGATGCGCTTAAAACTGCAGTTGCCTTACAGATGACTTTTAAAGGATCCCCCGTAATTTACTACGGTGATGAAATAGGAATGACCGGTGAAGACGATCCGGGATGCCGCAAACCCTTCATATGGAATGAAGACGAACAGAATGTTGAAATAAAAGATTTCTACGGAAAACTTGCCAAAATCAGATCTGAAAATTCATGCCTTAAAAAAGGTGAAATTGAGTTCCTTCCGTCAAAAAACAGTGTACTGATTTTCAGGAGATTCGATGAGAATGGTGAATTGAAAGTGATTTTAAATTCAAGAACCAGGTCAGTAAAACTTTCCGAAGAAGCTCTGAAAAACCTTCAGGGAAATTACATAGATTTACTCACAGGTAATAAAATAGAAATTAAAGAAGAAATACCAGGCAGACAGATACTCATACTCAAGGAATTTTGATAGAATAAAGGCCGCTTAAAGCGGCCTTTATAAAGTTGTCTCTTTTAAAACGCCTTTATCGAGTAAAAAAACCGTATCTGAATTCCTTGCGATAAAGCTCCTGTCGTGACTTACAAACAAAACTCCACCGGAATATAAGTCCAGAAGATCATCAAGAACATTCAGCGCTTCCACATCAAGATGATTGGTGGGCTCATCGAGTATCAGAAAAGGCGAATTCCTGAAAATCGCCAGACAGATGGCAGCTTTAAGCAATTCTCCCCGGCTCAAAGTGTTAATTTTACTTTCAAGTGCTTCCCGGGATATTTTAGCTGAAATCATCAAACTTCTGGCTCGGGTGTATCCGTCATCGCTACCCTTAAAATTATCGAGTAAAATTGCTTCGTCAAAAACAGATTCCACTTTCTGTGGTATATAGAAGTATTCTACATTGCTGTTTTTATATAAACTTCCACTGCAGGGATTTATTTCAGAATCTATAAGTCTCAGAAAAGTGGTTTTTCCACATCCGTTGCATCCTATTATGGCTATTCTCTGATCTGTCAATATTTCGAGGGATATATTTTCGAGCAGTAAATTACCATCATATGAAAAACTCATATTTTCACTTCTGATAAAAAGTTTTCTGTCAACATCCAGATTTGAAAAATGCATCTTCATCTTACCTGCCTTTTTTATTTCCACAGCTTTCAGGTTCTCTATCTGTTTTTCAATTTTCTTCTGCGCGACTTTAGCGGTTTTTGCCAGTTTTTTTGATTTTCTCCCCAGATATCCTCTGTTCTTAACTTTTCTGTCTTTACTCTTGCCTTCCTTGCCGCCAATTTTTCTCTTTTCGATTTTTTCCGACCAGTTCTTTCTCCTGTTCACTTCATTTTCAAGCTTTTTAATCTCTCTTTCTATTTCTTCATGATTCTTTCTGCGTGAATCGTATACCCTTTCAATATGATTTCCAAGATCAGTAAAACCACCATTTACCACAAAACACTCCGAACCTGAGATGTTCATAGTCTTATCCGCCACCCTGTCAACAAAAAATCTGTCATGACTTACAACAATAAACGATTTGCCGTATTTTCTCTTCTGATACATCCAGTTTTCAAGGAACTCGATTAATTTAATGTCCATATGTGTAGTGGGTTCATCCATTATAATGATATCTGAATCCAGAATTTCGAGTCTTGCAAGTTCCACTTTTTTCTTCTGCCCTTCAGAAAGATCTTTAATCTTCATACTCAGCTCATGTTCTTTTAATCCTATCCCCATCAGAAAATCCCTTGCTTTATTTTCTATCAAATAACCTTCAAGTGCTGAATACGTATCGATATAATCAGCCAGATAGGGATTCTTTCCGAGTTCTTCGTAAAAATCATCAGAATAAATAATTTTAAAGCATTTTCCCATTTCTTCATCAAATGACATGACATATTCCATTACCACACAATTCTGATCGGGGAAGTCATTTCGATATTCACTCATGGTTATCTTCTCTTTTTTATCAACTTCCCCAGTATCAAAAAACAAATTCCCCATAATTCCATTCAACAAAGTGGATTTTCCACATCCATTTGCTCCTGTTATCGAAAATATTTCACCTTTCAGAACGTTAAAACTTATATTTTTAAATATTTCTCTTCCATCAAAAGTTTTAGAAACATTTTTTATCTCTAACATGTAAACACTCTCCTCAAAAGCAAAAATCCATCAAAAAAATATTTTCAGGATAAAAAGAAAATGAATACATACATAACAGAATATACACTGGAAACTAATTCCAATAAACAATACATCAGCATCTGAAATGCATTTATATTCTATTTAGTTTTTCTCTTTGATTCCTGAAAAGTCAACTTAGAAAGAAAATTCTTTTTTGATGAACATTTTATCGCCACCTGAGAAGATTTATAAGATTATATACTTTTTACACATAAAATCAAAATAAAACTTTCATAAAAGCAATTCATTATGTTATTATTTTTCAATCCTTTTAAAGAGGTGTCATATGAATAAAACTCTTACGGAAACCTTCTCGAATTTCCACTTCATTTCAAAATTGAAAAAGAATGAAACTGGAGATAAAATTCTTTTCACAGTTCATACACCGGATATGGAAAACAACAGCTACAGGTCACATATATGGTGTTTGGATAAAAAAACAAAAAAATATAAACAGTTAACTTCAATGGGTGATGAAAGAGATTTTTCATTTTTAGATAACGATTCCATATTATTTGCATCGAATATCAGGAATCGTAAAAATAACGGCGATGAAGACAAAACTGCTTTTTATAAGTTAAATATCAACAGCGGAGAGGCCCGGGAATTTTTTACAGTTCCAAAAACCGTAACTTCAATCGAATATATTAAAAATTCAAATTACCTTATAACAGTATACGAGAAAAAATATGGCAGAATGAAAGAAGATGATGAATGTTTTATTCTGGAAGAAATTCCATTTTGGGCAAATGGAGACGGAATCATATCGAATTACAGAAATAAACTTTATTTATTAAACTCAAAAACTGATTCGTTAAAGCAACTCACTCCGGATATTATGTCAGTTGAAATATTCCATTATGAAAAGAATACGAACAGAATAGCAATAATAGGAAATAGTTTCGAGAGCAAAATGCCTACAGAAAATAAGATTTTCTCGTTTGACCTTGATAAAAATGAATTAAATGATATTTCACCGTATATGAATTTTATGTACTTAGACTTGCATTCTATTGATAAAAATAAATATCTCGTACTGGGAACAGATATGAAGAAATTGGGTGTGGTAGAAAATCCAAAATTATTTGTATTAGAAACAATATTTGAAAAAAATGATGAAATTCCTCATAAATTAAAATGTATCACCCCTGAACTAGATATTTCTATAGGAAATTTTGTTCTGTCAGACTGTAAATATTCTTCATCGGGAGAAAGTTTGCTGAAAAAATACGGCGAAGAACTGTACTTTCTCTTCACTGAAAATGAAAATTGTATATTGAGCAAAACAGATTATTCGGGAAACATAAAAAGCGTGATTAAAGAAAACGGTTCTATTGAAGAATTCATAATTTATGACGATGAAATAATCTCAATATCTTTCCGTGATAACAGATTACCGGAGATATATTCCCATAAGAATGGTAAACCCTTAAAATTAACCGATTTCAACAAATCTGATTCAAACACCGATACTATTATCCCTGGGAAAGTATCTATAAAAATCAGCGAAAAGCATTCTATGGATGGCTGGGTTATAAAACCGCGAAATTATGATCATATGAAAAAATATCCCGGAATACTCAATATACATGGAGGACCTACCGTTAATTACGGTGATATCTATTATCATGAAATGCAGTATTGGGCTGATAATGGATACTTCGTGTTTTTCTGCAATCCAAGGGGAAGCAGTGGTAAAGGAAATGAATATGCCGATATTCTTGGTAAATACGGAACGGTGGACTACGATGATATCATGTTTTTTACGGATGAGGTTTTAAAAAAATATCCTTCCATAGATGAAAAGAGGATAGGAGTAACCGGAGGGTCTTACGGGGGATTTATGACAAACTGGATTATTTCACATACACAAAGATTTAAAGCCGCAGTATCTCAGCGCAGTGTTTCAAACTGGATAACAAAATTCTGTAATTCTGATGTAGGCTATAGTTGTGTTGGCGATTTACTGGGATCAGATCCCTGGAATGACTTTCATAATCTCTGGAAACAATCACCTCTCAAATACGCAGAAAGAATTAAAACCCCCACTCTGTTCATTCACTCCTATGAAGATTACAGATGCTGTGTTGAAGAAGGTTTACAGATGTTTTCAGCCTTGAAATATCATCAGGTAGAATCAAAATTAATAATTTTCAAAAATGAAAATCATAATCTGTCAAGAAAGGGTAAACCTCATGCCCGAATTAATAGATTGAAAGAAATTACCAACTGGTTTGATAAACATATAAAAAATTATAATAGGTAGGAAAACAAACTATTTTATGCTATCATATCTTATATATTGAAATAAAACCATTTTTACAAGGGGGCTAATATGGAAAAACTCATGATTGATGACTTTACCAAATACAAGTTTCTCTCAACATTAAAAAAGAACGAATCTGGCAGTAAAACTTTATTCGTAGTACATGAAGCTGACATGGATAACAACGATTACAAATCGTATATCTGGAGTCTGGATAACGTCACGAAAGAATACAAGCAACTCACAGGTTTGGGTAAGGAAAAGAATTTCTATTTTCTGGATGATGAGACTGTTTTGTTCCCATCGATCAGAGATGAAAAAGACAAAGAAAAACTTAAAAACGGAGAAGAATTCACACAATTTTTCAAAATATCTTTGAATGGCGGGGAAGCATTACCTTGTTTCAGGATTCCAAAAATTGTCACATCTATCAAACCGCTTAAAGACAACGATTATCTGATCAAGGTTTATGAGAATATAGACAAACCAGATATATCCAAAATGGATGATTCCGAAAAAGAAAAAGCTCTCAAAGAACTGAAAGAAGAAAAAGATTATGAAGTACTCGAAGAAATCCCATTCTGGAGTAATGGCGGGGGATACACAAATAAAAAGAGAAGCAGGCTTTACCTTTACAACTCAGAAAACGGATATCTCGAAGCAATTACTGAAAAAACATGGTCTGTCGGAACAGTTCACCTTATAGACAACGAAGAGAAAATACTATTCACTGCCGCTGATTTTAAAGGAAAAAGAGAAATCATAAACAGGGCATACGTTTACGATATGAAAAAGAAAGAAATCATGGATATCAGTGTGGAAAAAGACTTTGAATATTTCGATATCTATTCACTCGAAGAAGGAAAATATTTCGTTGTCGGATCCGATCTAAAAGCATACGGAGTAAACGAAAACCCGAAATTCTACATTCTCGACTCTGAAAACAAAACTCTGGAATGTATAACACCTGAACTGGATATGTCACCTGGAAACTCTGTCGGTTCTGATTGCAGATTTGGTGGTTCTGGTTCCGATTCCTATCTCACAAAAGAGGGAGATTACTACTATTTCGTGACGACCAGAAATCATAATTCCATCCTGAACAAAATTGATATAAATGGAAAACTGGAAACCGTTATTGAAGAAGAAGGTACCGTCGATGGTTTTGTAGTGGCTAATGATGAAATACTGTTCTCAGGCTTCAGAAAAAACGACCTTCTTGAAATATATTCACGTAAAGAGGGCAGCGATTCCAAAGTGACAAATCTGAATTCATTCATAAACAACAAATATGTTGGCACTCCAGAACACCTTTCTTTCGAAAACGATGCTGGAATAACAATAGATGGCTGGATTATAAAACCGAAAGAATTTGAAGAAGGTAAAAAATATCCTGCAGTATTCGATATTCATGGAGGACCAAAAACTGCCTATGGAAGTATTTTCTTCCACGAAATGCAGTATTGGGTAAATGAAGGTTATGCGGTATTCTTCTGTAACCCTAGGGGAAGCAGTGGTAAAGGTAACTCCTTTGCCGATATTCGTGGAAAATACGGAACAATTGATTATGATGATCTCATGAAATTCACAGATGTAGTACTCGAAAAGTACGATTTTATAGATAAAAACAGAATAGGAGTTACAGGCGGATCATACGGCGGGTTTATGACAAACTGGATTATTGGTCAGACTGACAGATTTGCCGCTGCTGCTTCGCAGAGAAGCATATCAAACTGGGTTTCGAAATTCTGCACCACGGACATCGGATATTTCTTTGTGGAAGACCAGATAGGCTCCACTCCATGGAACGATGTTGACAATCTCTGGAAACAGTCGCCTTTAAAATATGCCGATAAAGTTAAAACACCTACACTCTTCATACATTCGGAAGAGGATTACAGATGCTGGTATCCGGAAGGACTGCAGATGTTCACCGCATTGAAGTTTTTCGGTGTAGAATCCAGGCTTTGCATGTTCAGGGGAGAAAATCATGAACTATCCAGAAGCGGAAAACCAAAACACCGAATAAGAAGATTAAAAGAAATTACAGAATGGTTTGATAAATACCTGAAATAAAGAAAACCTTATTGAAATGCACTTCAAAAGTTAAGCAATATCTTTTGTAGTGCATTTTTTAATGTCAAAATACTGAAATAAATTGGGACTGTACTAAGTTATTATGAGAGTTACCATTTTAAAATTATATGTGTATAAATAGGTATTATTACCCGAAATTCAGTTTTTTTAATTAAGGGTTCACTTTATGTATTACAAATCTTTTTTGTACGGTCTATCATTTTTTAAAAACTCAACTGATAACTCTCCATTTCTCCTTTTTTTGTTAAAATCATAAAATCAATATTTTGATTTAATCGCTAATAATTTCATATATTTAGCTTTATTTTAAAATAAATATTCATTTTTTATTAAAAATATTAATATAAAACTTGATTTTTTAAAAAATATGTGTTAGCATCATGTCAGATGTTTTTGCCATGGCATGATGAATATTCAAATATTTATGGAGGTTTACATGAAAAACATAACCATAAAAGGGGCAAAATTACATAATCTTAAAAATATAGATATCTCAATACCAAAAAACAAAATAGTGGCCGTTACAGGTATAAGCGGATCGGGAAAATCATCCCTTGTATTCGATATTATTTTCGAAGAAGGGAGAAAAGAATACCTGCAATCTTTGGGAATACTCGCCGGAATAAACGAAGAAAACAAATTTGACAGCATAAGCGGCATATCTCCTGCAATTGCCGTTCAGCAGAATATAATCAGGCAGACTAATTCACGTTCCACCGTTGGTACCAGGACTAATATACTGAACCTTTTGACATTGCTTTATTCATCCGAAGGAGACATACACTGTTACAATTGCGGGGAAATCGTAGATGAAAAGCTTGTATGTGAAAACTGCGGGAATACAGAAGAACGATTACAGGCAAGCTATTTTTCTTACAACTCTCCTGACGGGATGTGCCTGAAATGTTCTGGAAAGGGATCGTATTATGAAATAGATATGGAAAAGCTTGTGCCGGATTCAAAGACTACCCTGAGAGATGTTTTTAACAAAATTTCGGTAACTCCCGGATACGAAAGATTGCTGCACAGACATTTCAATGATCATCTCGACAGTCCTTTTCACGAAATTCCGGATGATGTCAAAGAAGATGTAATTTACGGACATCATGTGACGAGTAATTCTTCCAAAAGAAGTTACAGCCTTACAAGAATATTCCAGAATCGTATTTTAAAATTCGGGGAAGACTTCAGCGGAATCTTTTCGCTGAAAAAATGCTGCGAATGTGAAGGATACAGAATCGGTGAAGAAGCCAGAAGAGTCACACTCAACGGAAAACATATTGGTCAACTATGCAGAATAAACATATCGGAATTATACACATTCTTGAATAACCTTCCGAATCATGAGAAATTCAGTCAGTTTGGAAAAAATATATTAAAAGAAATACTCATAAAAATCGAAAATCTCATAAAATCGAGACTCGGACATCTCACTCTTTACAGGGGAATACCAACTCTAAGCGGCGGGGAGATGCAGAGACTCTTCCTTAACTCTCATCTGGAATCGAAAATGGATTCCCTGATATACATAATGGACGAACCAACGGCAGGGCTTCATGAATCCGAAAAAGAACCACTGATTGCTTCGATAAAAGCTCTTAAAGAACAGGGAAATACGGTTATAGTCGTAGAACATGATAAAAAAACCATAGAAAATTGTGAACATATAATAGATATAGGCCCATATGCCGGTTCTGATGGCGGTGAACTGATTTATCAGGGTGATCTGGACGGACTGTACAAAAACAGCAATTCGATAACGGGAAAATACCTTTCGGGAGAAATATCAATGCCAGAAATTACTGAAAATCGTAAAAACAAATCTTTTGAATCAAAATATCTGAAAATAAATCACGCGAAGACGAACAACCTGAAAGATATAACAGTTTCAATTCCTCTGGGAAAATTCGTGGGAATCGCAGGAGTTTCCGGGAGCGGCAAGAGCTCTCTGATTTCAGACACCCTTATACCACTTCTTAAAGGATATTTTCACAATAAAATCGAAGATTATGAAACTGATTTTGATGACACCGCGGAAAATCAGGAAAGAGAATCATTCATAATAGAAACGATAGCCGACAGACTCGAAGGAATTGAACACATTTCAGAGTTTGCACAGGTTACACAATCACCCATTGGACGTCAGATGAAATCCATAATAGCATCATATATAGGAATATGGGATAAAATACGCAAACTGTATTCGAAGCAGCCCGGGGCAGTTAACGCAAATTTATCTGCGGGATATTTTTCATTCAATTCAAAAGGTGCATGTTCAGCTTGTGGTGGAAGCGGACGTGAGAAAATCTGGCTGGGTGGAAATCTGTTCATATACAACACCTGTAAAGAATGTAAAGGAAAAAGATTCAACGATGAAACCCTTTCTATAAAATATAAAGATAAAAACATAGATGAAGTTCTTGAAATGCAGGTCAGTGATGCAATCCCATTTTTCAGAGAACAAAAAGGAATAGTATCAATCCTGAAAACATTGGAACAAATCGGAATGGGATATATTCAGCTGGGCCAGCCAGCACCTACTCTCAGCGGAGGAGAAGCACAGCGAATAAAACTCGCGAAGGAAATTGGTAAAAACAGAAAGGGACATACATTTTACGTACTCGATGAACCCACAACAGGACTCAGCCCATACGATACCGCAAAACTTATACATTTACTGGATCAGCTAGTAAAAAAAGGTAATTCCGTCGTAGTGATAGAACACGACATTCAGGTTCTGTCTGTTTGTGACTGGATAATAGAACTTGGTCCCGATGGAGGAGAAAACGGTGGGGAGATTATAGCCGAAGGAACATTTGATATGCTTAAAAACAATCCAAAATCAAAAACCGGGAAATACCTGAAATAAAAGGGGGAGAAATTATATGATATTCAACTCTTTTAATAGAATTTACTGGCCAACCTCAGAATGGAAGACTATCGAAAACAAGGAAAAAGAATACAATACAAAGATATTTCAGCCTCTTGAACACGAAATCAAATCAAAGTATAAAAACCTGAATGGAATAATGATAGTGAAAAACGGATACATGGCATACGAAAGATATTTCAGCAATTTTACCGCGGAAGATTCACATCATGTTGCCTCTGTAACCAAAAGCATAATATCAGTACTTATTGGCATCGCAATAGCTCAGGGACATATTGAAAGTAAGGAACAGAAAGTTCTTGACTTTTTCCCTGAATACAAAACCTCAACTACAGATTTTATGAAGAGAAAAATAACCATAAAACATCTGTTAACTATGTCAGTTCCTTACGCATGGAAAACCGGTGCACGTGGATTCGAACCACTTGACAGACTGAGAAGACAGAAAAACTGGATAAAATACATTCTGGATAATATGGGGAAGAATGGGCAACTTGGTGATTTTAATTACAGTACCGCTGGAGTACATCTGCTATCGGCAATAATAACCAGAACTACCAATAAAACTGCATGTGAATTTGCAAATCAATACCTTTTCGCTCCTATTGGTATGCAGACTATTCCTGACAGGGAAATGAAATCATTTAAGTTGGATGATGTTTTCGGAAAAAACTTAAAAGGCTGGGCAAAAGATCCAGATGGCAATTCAACTGGCGGCTGGGGGATTACTCTCACAATAAGAGACATGGCACGTTTCGGATTTCTATATCTTAACGGTGGAAAATGGGAAGAAAAACAGTTAATCCCTCAAAAATGGATTGAAGAATCCTTAAGTGAAAATACCAAAGATTACGGTTATCTGTGGTGGATGAGGAAAGATAAAGAGCCTTATATCTACGCCGCTTTGGGATCAGGAGGCAATGCGATATACATCATACCTGAAAAAGACATGGTAATTGCAATTGCCTCCCAAATAAAGGTTAAAAGCAATGACCCATGGGAATTAATAGACGACTTTATACTTCCAGTATTTGAATCCTGACTTTAAACCATAAATCAGTTTAATACTAGTTGAGAATCAAAGCAGAAGCTGTAAAGAATCTGCTTTGATTCTCATTTTATACGAATTTATACAGCAATTAAAATCGTTTTATATAAAAAACAAACAATATTATTATTTCAGTGTAATAAAATAACATTATATGTTAAAATAATTCAAATAATTAAATGGGGGGAGACTTATTTTGAAAAAAGCAATATTATATTCATCACTTTTTTTATTTTGTATTATTATTTTAGTTTCTTGCACCAAATTAAACGCATACACTCCTGAAGAGCTAAATGATTTCATGAATAACGCCGAAAAGGCACTTGATGAAGGAAACAGAGAAGCAGCACTTGAGAATTATGAAAAAATCCTTAAATCAGATCCACAAAACCCTAAAGCAAATCTGGGGGCTGGATTGATATATATTGTTGATTCAAATTTGAATTTTGCCTCCATGGTTAATCAGATAATCAACGATAACTTACCCGAAATGGTTATAAATAAAGTTTTACGAAAAAATAAAGACCCGCTTTTAGATTTGATAAACACATTGGATATTTCCAAAATACAGGAAGATATTTCCATATTTACGGACAAACTTGAAAAAGCAAAAAATATGATAAATATCGCGATTGAAAATAATGCTGATTTAACTATCAACTTGAACAAAATAGACTGGAATAACGACGGATTTACAGATTGTGCTTCACCTCTATATTTTTCACAGGATTTCATTGGTAAAGACAGGAGGGTCTGGTATTCTTTATTCAGACCGGATTATTCAAATTCGGGATGGGTGATAGAAAATGGGTTCAATTTTAAAAAACGTGCTCTGGATTTATTCTTTGATTCAAGTGTAAGAGGCGATGCCTGGTTTGACAAAGATAGTATAAATTATATTTTAAATGGTGAACCGGTACCAAATGAATACGTTCCCGTATTCGATGCGGAAGACAGCATAACGTTCGATGCTACTTCTTTAAATATGCTAAAAGCTTTCATTAACACAGAACTTCTGATTCTCGAGCCACTGTTGATATATGATTTATCTCCAAGCCAGAACACTAAAGATTTTATTATTGAAGTAATGACTTCCGCCACCCCAACAGACTATGCCACAAGCACGGTAGATACGAACAAAAACGGGATAATAGAAAACCCGGAAATTATAAACATAACCGGTGATAAATTCTTAAAATTCCTCGACAATACTAACGGTGGCGCAAACGCAATTAATGACTGGAAAATCGCAATAAACGAACTGGCAGATTACCTTTTAGAATATTTAGATAAAGAATACCAGGATATAGTATTATTCCCCGGTTGTCCATATCCATTTCTTTCAGGTAACACAGGCCAATTGATCAATTCTGTAAAACATATGACCTATGATTTGAATTATTCAATACCAGTAGTTGTCGATTCGCAGGGCCAGCCATACGATATTGACAGAAATGGAACCGCAGAATCCATAGTACCTGCAGAATTCTTCGTTAACAGTTTAAATTTTGAAGATTTAAAAGCCTTTTTGCCCGCTTTTAACTACATAAATAAAATACTGGATTTCCCCGATCCGACTTTTGGCGGTATGATTTCAGGTGTCAACTCCATAATTATTTTTTAAAGTTAATATAAAAAATTATCAAAAGGCGAAGAATATTCTTCGCCTTTTTTATTTACCAAATACATAATATCAATAATTTCAATAAATTTATTAATAATTTTAATTTATTGCTTGACATTTTTTATTTTTAATGATAAAATTCAACTTGTAAAAAATATTTTTTATACACAGATAAATATTATACACAGAGGTGATAGAAATGAGTGGAAGTATGAGAAATTTTTGGTTGTATTTAGTTGGAAGGATAGTTTCATTAGTCGGCAGCGGTATTCAAATGGTAGCCATACCACTTTATATATTGGATATAACAGGTTCAGGAACTATGATGGGTGTATTCACTATGATAAACCTAATACCATTTCTAATATTCTCGCCGTTTGCAGGAGTTCTTGGAGACAGATGGAATAAAAAAAGCATCATGGTATGGACTGATATAGGACGTGGAGTAGTAATTTTAATACTCGCCGGACTTTCATACGGCGGAAATATGAATCTGATGGCACTTTTCGTTGCACAAATTGCAATATCTCTGATGAACGCACTTTTCAACTCTCCAACACTGGCAATGCTTCCAGAACTTGTAAACAAAGATTTCCTGGCAAGGGCAAATTCTCTCGTTTCAGCAAGCCAGAGCGCTTCGCTTATACTTGGTCCCATACTCGGTGGAGTTCTTTACGGATTCTGGGGTATAAAAGCTATATTCCTTATAAACGGTATATCCTTTATAGCATCGGCAATAAGCGAATGGTTTATCAGATACAAACATAAACCAGAACTCACAGACAAACTCACATTCAAATCGGCAATTATAGACATCAAAGAAGTTCTGAAATATATAAACAACAAAAAAGCCCTTAAATTCCTCCTGTTCTTCGTTTTCATGATGAATATTTTCTTCAATGCAGGATTCGCAGTTATAATGCCCTACTTTTACAAACTTACCACAGGATTTTCCGCCGAACAATTCGGCATATTACAGGCATTTTTCATGGTAGGCTTGCTTATAGGAAACATACTTTTCGGGGCATTTTTCCACAAAAAAAATATGTTGAAAATGATAAAACGAGGTTTGTACTCTGCAGGATTAGTATATGTTGGTATAGCTTTAATGGCCTTTCCATTTTTCTCAAATTTTTTCAACGCCCCTGGCACTACTTATTTTATAGTAATGGGATCACTTGAGTTATTACTTGGACTTGCAATAGCCTTCATTGATACACCAACTATGACTTTGTTCCAGTCAACATTACCAAAGAGTATAATATCCAAATTCTTCTCTATAATGATGATTGCATCACAGATGGCAATTCCGTTTGGCGGACTGGTTTACGGTATGCTTCTCGACAGAATGCCTTCATACAACCTTTTAATAGTTGTATCCATAATGGCACTTCTGATAATCGTCGTAGGATTCTCTCGGGCACCGAAAGAACTTCATGAAATGTACAGCAGTTCGGGAAAAAGTGAGGAAAAAGAACTGCCGGTGAATGAAGAAATCAGCGCATAGTTTATTAAATGGAGGGTATTTCCTCCATTTTTTATAAAATTTATAAAAATATTTTTTCAGAAAAACACACATCATAAAGTCCTTAAAATTGTCAAAACTCTAAAACTCATTTCGAAAATAATGGAGGGATTTTATGAAAAGTTACACTTTCACAACACTTCTCAAATCTATCACTTTTTCAAAAACCGGATATCTAATTTTGGGTATCATAATTTTCATCCTTTCTATTTTCCCCGTAATACTCAGCAGCCAGATAAAACAGGGTCTTGATATCATACTGAACAATTCAGGGGGCTCTTTACTCTCCATGTTTCTGATACTCATAGTATTCGTAATTGTTTACTCTGCCTGTATATTATTTAAAAGACCCCTGCAGGAAACACTTTCGACAAACTCCGGAAACTCACTGCTTGAACTAATTTATGAAAAAATATACAGACTTCCTCAGAAAGTCTGGGATTCAATACCATCTGGTGATATTTTCACCTTGATAGAATCAGATACTAAAATTGTAAGTGAACATCTGCCTAAATATCTGCTTCCACTGATAATAGAAATATCCGGGATAATATTCGGATATGCTGCTATTTTCAATTATTCTTCCAAATTATTCATAATCTCTCTGATAGGTGCAACACCAATACTGTTACTTATAAGGGTTTATGCGAGAAAAATCGAGAAAAACGCATTGAAATTGCAGAAAAACACTGGAAAGCTGAACTCTTTTTTCGATGAGGATTTTCACAACATAGATATTACAAGGATATTTCAGTCTGTAGATTATGCGAATAATTTGCATGACAGATATTATAATGAACGCAGCGTAGCTTCAATAAAAAACAAGGCATTATCCGGAGGGCTCTCAGGACTGTCTTTGTTTTTTGTCATACTCCCGGGAGCGTTCATAATCATGCTGGGAGCTTTTGATATTAAAAATGGAACGCTTACTTTCGGTGAACTATCTGCAATTGCCACAATTCTGGAAGGCACCGTATTATGGCCACTGACAAGAATACCCGGCACCATATCCGAAATATTCAAGCAAAAAGCCTCATTCAAAAGATGTGTTGACTTTCTTAACATTTCAGAAGAAAATGTTGAAAAAAATGAATTGGCGATTTCGAATGAAAAAGAAAATTTCAGTACCCTGTCATTGGAAAAAGTGAATTTTTCATATAAAAACAGAAAGGTCATCCACGATTTGAGTCTAAAATTCAACACAGGTGAAATAACATTTATTTCAGGGCCAAGCGGTTCGGGTAAATCAACACTTGTCAAACTGCTTCTTGGTCTGTATAAACCGGATTCCGGATTAATAATTTTTGACAACAGTCACGGCAGAAGAACTATGAATTATAAGGACATTTCATACGTGCCACAAAATGAATTTGGTATAGAGGGACTGACGCTATCTGATAATATAAAAATGGAAAACTGTCAGGGTAATATGGAAAATGCGATTACCCTTTCCAAAGTTGACGAATTCTCAAATGGACTTGAACATAAACTAAATACAGTTGTAGATGAATCGAGGGGATTTTCTAAAGGACAGCTGCAAAGAGTGGCAATAGCAAGGGCAATATACAAGGAATCGCCTTTCATCGTACTCGATGAACCATTTTCAGCACTGGATGAGAAAAATATAAATCATCTGAAAAAAAACCTGAAAAATCTCGCCGTGAATAAAGGGATAATAATAATTTCACATCGTCATATAGAACCCGGATTTGCAGATAAAACATATTCCATTAAAGATGGGAGAGTTTATCATGAGGCATGAAACCACTTTAAAAAGCTTAAAAAAACTTTCCCGACCCAAACTGATTTTCTCAGTAATCCTACTAATCGCAATCATATTCGAAGCATTAATCAGATTTTTTCTCGCAGAACTGTTCTGCAGAATCCTGAATTCCATCCCTTCATGGTCTATGGAAAATTTCTGGCAATATTCAGCAATCTTAATAACAATTCTAGTTCTTGGGACATTGAGTACATATCTGATAGCTGTTTTCAAAGAAAAAGTGATTCAGCACAGTTGTAAGAAACTGCAGGATAAATTGCGTAATTCGATAACCCAAGGCAATTACCGTGAAATAGAGAAAAAACAATACGGAGATTATCATACACTTATGACAAGTGATACAGAAAAATTAGCTTCACTGTATCCTTCAATTATTTTTCCAATGATAGGCGGAGGAGTACAATTCATATCGGCAGTTTATTTCGTGTTCTCTCGTTCCTGGGAACTTGCACTTATAATCCTGGCATTGTCCACTGCATCTTTTATAGTACCTAAACTGTTTAAGATAGATTTGAAAAAAGCACAGAGTATTACCCAGGAAAAGGATGGTAAATTGCGTAATTTCTTTACCCATTCCACATCAAGGGTGGCACTTATAAAAACATATGAAAGTGAAAATCTCGAAGCTAAGGCTTTGGGCAAAGCTTACTCGGAATATGGAAAAGCACGAATAAACATGCAGAGAGCTTTTGCAAAATTCCTGACAATCACGAATTTCACTTCATTCATAGCAATAGCAGTGAGAGCGTTTACATCGATATTGTATATAAGTATGGGAAAACTGACCATCGGGGCTTTCAACGGTATTTCCGAACTATCAAGTTCTTTCAGCTGGCCATTCTGGTGGATGCCCCATCTTATAAGCTCAATGTCTCAGAGTAAAGTTTCCGGAACTCGTCTCGCTGAATTTATAGATTCAATAGCTCATAAAAAAAATGAAAAAATTCATATCAGAAATAACGGAGCCATTTTATACGGTGAAAATCTCCATTTTTCATACGACGGGGAAAAACTGTTCGAAGATTTTTCATTTGAACTAAAACCAAAAGAAATAGTTGGGCTTAAATGGAAAAGCGGGGAAGGAAAAAGTACACTTATAAAATTGATTCAGGGGTTTTATATACCTCAAAATGGAAAAATAATTCACGGAAAAGAAAACTTGTCATTCGCTTACGCTTCGCAGAAGGAAAGCTTTTTCTCCGATACTATATCAAATAACGTATCGCTTTCCATTAACGCAAAGCATGATAAATACAAAGAAGCGCTGAGAAAATCTGCAGTTGATTTCACGGAGAAAGAGGAAATAAACGACGACACAATTCTCTGGAAAAATGGCCAGCCTCTTTCCGGTGGGCAGCAGAAAAGAATAAACCTTGCACGGGCTTTTTACCACGATTCTGATGTACTGATACTCGACGAGCCCACATCATCTCTAGACTCGAAAACAAAGGTACAGGTATTGAATACGATAAAAGAAGAAAAGAAAAAAAGATCAGTGATTCTCATCACACATGACCCCGAGACCTTTGCAATTTGTGACAGGTTTATAGAAAAATGAAATTTGAAGAAAAAACACATATAAAACACCTTCAAAATTGATATACTAATGTGTATTAAAAAATCAACAAAGGAAGGTTACATGATGCAAAAATATGCTTTACTTGCAAATCCAGGACACAACAGAATTTATGCCGACACGGCATTCAGTATAGCTTATTCGGAATTGAATGCCATTCTGAAATCTATTGATATAGATCTGTCTGAAAATGAAAACAATACAGGTTTACCAAATTTTATATGTTTTTCAACCAAAAAAAGACTTGAAAATTCAGAACTTGAAGCAATAGGTTTTTCCTCTGTCTTTTATGTTTTATTCGAAATTGAGGAAAATGACTTACTTAAACCAGTACTCGTACCGGATTTTCATAAATTTCCCGAAAGTATGGTACAGATTCTCAAATACAACGGAAAGACAAATGAGCAGTTCACAAGGCTTATGGTAAATCTCGCAGTCAGCTCGTGTAAGACCGGGAGTAAAAAGCTTACATTATTCGATCCCATGTGTGGAAAGGGAACCACCATGTACGAAGGATTCATAAGAGGATTCGATGTTAAAGGCATTGAGATAAACAAAAAGTATTTTCAGGAAATCCAGACTTTTGTAATACGTTTTTTAAAAGATGGAAAGTTCAAGCATAAAATCATGAAATCTAACCTGAAAGACTCCAGGCACAGGAAGGTGGCAGAAGGTTTCAATCTGTATTCAGCATCTTTAAAGGAAGATTTCAACTCCGGAAACACCCAGCTGTTTCAGCTTTTCAACTCGGACACCAAAAATTCGAATACCCTTATCAAGAAAAAATCATGCGACATGATAGTCTGTGATCTGCCATATGGAGTACAGCATGCGAGTAAAAACGATAAAAATGTAAATATATCCCGCAGTCCGATTGGTATATTAAAAAGCGCAATCCCTTCATGGAAAAGTACGCTTAAGACCAACGGAAGCATCGTTTTATCATTTAACGAATTCACTTTATCGTACAGGGAAGTCGCCAATGTTCTGAAAGAGAATGGTTTCAAAGTCCTGGAAGAATCACCTTACAGTGGTTATCAACACAGGGTAGATCAGGCAATAAACAGAAATTTAATAGTGGCGTTTTTACCTTAGGACAGTTATTATAAAACGGGCGGGAATATTTTCTCGCCCGTCTGAATTTAGCATATATGTTTAGGAAGAAGCTGATGCAGAAGCTGCAGCTGCGCTTCCGGCTATTACGGCAACCATTATCGCCTGGCGTATCTGTTCCAGTATTACTTCAAACGACACACCGACAAATGTCTGTATTTCATCTCCCGATCTGTTATCGACTATCAGAGAAGCTGCAAGCACAGCCATCATCTGCTTTCCAACCCATTTATAATGTTTGGAGTTTCTCAGAATCGCCACTATTTCTACCATCTCAGAAACTATTTTTTCAACATCATAGTTTATGAATGAAAGTAAACCAAGAACACAGTAATAATCAGAATAAACTTTGATTTTTTTGTTTTTCAATGATTCGTAAATCGCGATACACTTATTTATTTTTTCATCATACTCACCGGGGATCAGACTTAATATATGGGAAAGAAACTGCAATCCGTTACTTTTTGCCAGTCCTCTTGAGTTGAGTTCTCTGTAATAACGCTCGATTTCTTCAACTTTTTCTGTTATATTCTCGTTAAGCTTGGCAATCATAATTGCAAGAGGATAATCATCCCCACTTGTTAAAAACGGATGATATTTCCTCATAAGGTTGTAAACTTCCTTACCCCTTTTTATAATCATCTCAGGATCTTTTATATCCGAATCAATTGCCAGGGCGAAATTCGCAAGCACCAGATAATTATTTGACCCATATTTGTTCTTTTTGAATATATCATGATTTGAAAGCATCTTATCAAAGGTTTCTGTGGGATAATCTGAATTCAATTCCAGCATCATGGCAGTCTGAACTATGTTGCTTCTGTAAATCGAGAACATCCTGGTATTTGATTTGATGTAATCCTTTAAAGCCATCAATTTTTCCTTTTCGTACAATTTATCGGATATGGCATAGGACAAAGCCATAAAATCTATTTCCATCGATCCATATAATTTAAAATCCGCTGAAATACACTTCCTGATTTCAAGCATTCTGTCCAGTTTTTCAGCACTATTCATAATACTGCCTCCCTTATTTTATCCTCTTAAAAATACCCGTACCTTCATCTTCGATAAAATCTATTACAAATTCTTCATACTCACCAATTTCAGCCATTATAAAATTCAGATTGCCTATTTCGACAAAACCATTTTCAAGCCAGGAAATAACAAAACCATTTTCATACTGGGGTATAAGATCGAAAAATATTCCATCTGGTCCTATTTTTAAATAAAAATTCCTATTTTCTACGGTAATCTCCACTTTACCGTAAAATTCATTCACGAATTCTCCAGTATATTTAGTGAAAGTGTCAGGTACATATTTCTGTGTAATATCAGTCATCTCAGGAGCAATATAGCTATCAAAGGCTACTGTTGACTCAACACCTTCGAGATAACATTTAAAGAAATCCCTTCCAAGAAGATCAGGAAGTTCAGTACCACCGAGATTCGACAGAATCACAATACCGATTTCTTTTTCAGGCATAAATCCTACAAAAGTCTTGCAACCAGAAGTGCTGCCATTATGCCATATCAGTATTTCTCCATTATTGGTTTCATTCAGCCATCCCTGTGCGTAACCTGCCGATCTGTCAAAATCGTACACTATCATAGTTTGTGGACGATAAACGTATTCGAGAAATTCCCTGTCAATTACCTGATTTCCCTCATATTCACCCCCATTAAGATGCATATAAAGCCATTTTGTCATATCTGTTACGTTTGAATTTATGCCTCCAGCAGGGGCATATACATATGGCCAGTTGAAGAAATTTTTATCTGGATTGAGCTTGAGAAGACTGGAGTGTTCACCATTTTCATCCATATAATACAAACCTGAATATAAACTGGATGAATTGACGCCGTCAACGAAAACAGATTTATCTGCAGTTGTTTCGGTCATATTCAGTTCATCAAAAATTCTATATTTTAAATTTTCCTCATACGATAATCCCGTTATAATTTCTATTATTTCCGCTGCCACCAGGAACATGTTGTTGACATAGGTAAAGTCCTTTCTGAAATTTGCCTTGAGATCTATAAATCTCATTTTTTCCATTATTTCATCACGCGAAAAACCCAGCATGGAAGCATAATCTCCGGCATAAGGATACTGTCCGCTATGCTGAGCCATAATGTCGGATATCATAAGGTTCTGTGTAACCCATTCTTCTGACATCATAAAATCAGGTAAATATTCGTTGACATGATCATCCCAGTTTATTTTATCTTCTTCTGTAAGTTTTGCCATTAAAAAAGAAGTAAATGCCTTAGAAGTTGATCCGATCTGAAATATCGTATGTTCATCAACTCTTTCTCCGGTTTCCAGATCTTTTACCCCGAAACCCTTTAAAGTAATTCTGCCCGATTTTTCAACTATTCCTATAGCCATCCCTGGTACATTCCATTTCTCCATTGCAGATTGGGCATATTCGAAATAATTATCTGTAAAGTCAGAATACTCACTATCATTTTTTGAAAAAACCTGTGAAAAGGAAAAGATAAAAATCACCAGTGAAAGTATCAGAAAACTTTTTTTAATCATAATTCCCTCCCTGAAAACGATAAAGGTTATATTTTATAAAGAAATATTACAGTATATATAATACTACAATATTGAATGAATATTTGAATTTATAATAGGCTGTTATCAGAAAAACATGTGTTCTATAAGTATCTTTATACCCATACCGATTAAAACCAACCCGCCAATAATCTGAATACGATCACCAAATTTTTTACCAAGTTTACCTCCGCATAAAATCCCGAAAAGAGACAGCAAAAATGTGGATAAACCAGCTACAATTGCCGGTATCCAGATATTTACATCGATAACCGCAAAGGCTATCCCTGCAGCCATGGCATCAATACTCGTGGCGACAGCAAGAAGAAACAGAATAAGCCCCTTTGTGGGATCACCACCGCGTTTACTTATTTCATCCTCTCCTGATTTTTCACATTTTACGGCTTCTCGAATCATATTCACCCCAATAAATGCGAGTAACCCAAAAGCTATCCAATGATCGATATTCTCAATATATTTTCTGAAATAGCAAGCGGCAAACCAGCCTATAACAGGCATAAAAAACTGAAAGAAGCCAAAGCTGAAACTGACTCGCAAAGACTGTAATCGGGAGACCTTTTTAAGAAAAACGCCTATGCATATGGATACAGCGAAAGCATCAAGAGCCAGAAATATAGGTACTATGAATACATCCAAAATCAATCATCCACCTTATAAAATATTTTATATACACACCAGTTAGTGATTATACATTCTTTTTTTATCTATAAGAAAAATAAAATCAAACTAATCAGAATTCAAGGTGAATAATAGATATTTTATAAAAAGGTTAATTACTGATATAATTTATAAATCGCATGCAATATGAGGTGTTTTTGTGAATGATTTCGGTAATACATTTCAAAGCCTATTATTTTTAAAACAATACAATACGAATATTCATCAGGCACCTGAAACTGGAAATATTTTCTTCAATTTTTCCATGGATTTCTTTTTCAACTCTTCGATGAATCCTTTGTTTATTTTCATATTCTGGTCATTGTTTTTTACACTCGTACTTCTGCTGTGTATTTTTATAAAAAAAAGGAAATTCGAATCGGAAAGATACGATCTGAATAAAGCCGAATTAAAAAGCATGTTTAAAAAATTTATTTTCTTCGATTTTTCTTTCAGACTGGTATTGATATTTCTCGCTACATATCTGTTCATGTTTTTTACAAAAATCAACAATTTTCTAATAGATATAACCAGCATAGTATTTTACACTTCGATAGCCTTTGCCATCATTTCTTTCATGCCCATATTTTTAAATGAAAAAATCTCAAAAAACGGCTTGAAAAGCTTCTTAAAAAAAGAGTTTTATATTTCAGTTCTGGCAATAGCTTTGCTTTTTCTGATCACAGGCATATTTATCTCCTATCACCCTCAGGGAGTGCAGGCATTGTTTATTTCTTCAATAATATTCTTTCTTACTGGGTTTGAGATATACGGTATATGCCTTATATTCTCGGTTTTAAGTTTTGATTCCTATTATTTCCATACTTATCATATATTCAAAGAAATAGCATTATTAAAGAATAAAAGCGATTCGATACCAACTTATTTAGAATGTTCAGTCGAGAATACCCGCAAACACGGAATTAAAAATGCATTCAGATTGATTTATACAGATCATAAGCTTACTGATTATTTTTTTGCGATATTCGATAAACTTTCATTGGAAAAACGACTGAATATAGCCGAAACAATACACAAAACGTTGTTTGAAAAAAAAGAAAATGAGGAATACAGGAATTTTATCTCGAATATTGTTATAGATTTATACACAAGGATTTTTAATTCTTTCAACAAAAAATCTTCAAAAAAAGAATATGAATCAGCTTTTGAATTTTTATTGAGAATCTTAGAAGAAATTTCTGATACAGCCGAAAGAGATCTGAAAAATGTACTCAATTTCCTCACAGAAAATATATTAAAATCTTTTTTGGAAAATAAACTCCTGTACTCTGAAAATAATTTCTTTTCCAACTTCCTGGCATACTTAAAAAACAATGAAAAAACTATCACGCCACAAAATATAAATAATTATTATTATTTTATCGCATATATGACAATCGCAGATGAAATCAGTACTTTTAATATAAAAAAATTGGATTCATACATTGATAAAAAAACAATACTTAAATCCATAATAAACATAAATTACTTTACGGACTTGTTTATACGTCGCATGTATCCTGATCAGGCTAAAAGGAAAATAATAAACGAGAAATATCGGGAAATAAAAAAATATATAAAAAACACTTTCACGTACTATATAAACGGTTATATCGAACTATGTTCAAATACCCGGACAGATGAAGCGAAGGAATATTACAGAAAACTTATAATGGCATCCATAAATTCCAGCATGGCTCTTGATAATGATTTATACCTTAAATGTGATTATGTGAAAATATCTATCTGGAATGAAATCTTGAACTCTACTGATTTGAACGTATATTTTCCAAATAGAATTTTACAATTCATACTTTCAAAAAAGGAAGTCTCTGATGAAAATTCCTTAAAGGAACTTTTCATAATCATTCTCGGTAGAAGTGAGTATTTTTCAGAATTCTGTAAATATGGATCGTTGTTTTTCACGCAGATAAATTCTGAAGAGTTTTACGATTTATGGGAAATATACAAAAAAGAACTTTCACCAACGAAAGCCATACGCGAATTAATAAAGAGTTCCAGATTAAATGACAGCAATTCAATAAAATTATTTGAAGAAATATTGAAAAAAATAGAATTCATATACGAATAAAAAATGCGAAGAAAACAGAATATTTTTTCTTCGCATTTTATGAATTTTACAGCCTGCGCTTAATTAATAAACTGTCACCGGAATATTCATCTTTGTCGAGTCTCCCGCAGCAATTGCTCCGAAAGTCCCATTTCGAATTTCGTACACTTCTTTCCTGGAAGTATTTATCTTCCAGAAAAACGTTTGCCACATACCATATCTGATATGAAAAAGATAAGGATACACTTCAGCTTTCTGCCAATCGTTACCATATGAAAGAACCATATTTTCCGCCACTATTTGCAACGATTGCGAAGCCTGAACATACATCAGATAAGCATTGTTGAAATGCAGCAAAAACCTGTCGGGCGGCGTTTGAGTGGAACCTCCGACCACTTCCACATTTATATTTATCTTTGTCTGTTGTCCGCCTAATCCACCGAAATTGCCATTTGTAACCTTATAGACTTCCTTTCTGGAAGTGTTAACCATCCAGTAAAATCCGGTCCAGCTGTTAAGTTTTATATGGTACAGGTAAGGATATACTTTAACAGCCGTCCAATCGAAACCAAATGATATTGCCCTTGAATTGGCGGCAATTTGCAATGTGTTACTGGAAGGGGCGTAAACCAGATAACAATCCGAAAAAGTCAGTTTAAACCTGTCGATTGCTGAAAAAGAGAAAATTGTAAGAATAAAGAATAAAATGAAGAATAAAATAAGTGTTTTTTTCATAATCACATTCCTCCTTTATGTTGGGCATTAACAGAGTATGGTGTTCTGAGTAAATTATACCCTTCATGTTTAAATGGATATGTGATTAATAGAAAGGTTTTAAGAATATTAGTCGCAACATAAATTAATACGAAACAAATAATCATAAATGAGAAATAAATGATTAATTTTTTGAACATATTTTTATTTCGCTAATTCAAGAACCATAAACCTTTTTAATTAAATAATGTCTTTTTTAGAAAGTATTTTAACAAATTTGGATTCATATAGCGGTTCATGTGTTAGAAATTCACCTTTGTAATAAATACCACAAACCCCAAATGGACAAGTGCTGCTTTTTACTGATTCTGAATTTTCAAGTCTTTCTATCCGATAGGGTAAATGGTATTTTTTAACCACATTCTCCATTTCTTCAATGCTCTTTTCAATATAGGGACATTGCCTTATATAACTGATGTAAATCCCTTGAAAATCGGGGGGTGTTCTGGTTGAGGAAGTGAATTCCGGATCTTTGTAATTATCCTTGAATTTCTTTGCCATTAATACGAATTTACCTGCTTTATCGACAATTTCAAATCCCCTTCGGGAATAAAACTTATAATCCGCAGCCAAATGTTTATCTTCTATAACCGTGACAACACCTTTCATTCCATTTGAATCTTCGAGGCATTCATTGAGAAGTATCTGACCAAGTCCTTTTTGGGTATATCTGCCAATTATCCAGTGGCAATGTATAACAGTGTATCCGTCGGCATTTACAGGACGCCAGGCGTTTTCTCCGGGAATATATTCTATAAATCCCCATGATCTTCCTTCAATCATGATTTTTTTAAACTTCAAACCATTTGTAAATTCTTTTTTCATCCATAATTTTTTTTCATTGATAAATGGAGTATCTTTTTTCCCTCTCAAACATACAACATCTTCGTTATCAATGTTGTTCAAATTCAATTCAATTATCGAATAATCCATATCATCCTCCTGAAATTCAATTTCAGTTCACTCCTATTAATAATATATCATCCCATTTTATTTTTCATGACTTCTCATAATGCGCGCCAACATTACATTCTTGTAAACCAAATTATTTACACCTTGAATACTGCCATCCAGAGTACAAGGAACATGATATGAATAAGGAAATCTTAATTCAAGTTTGGCTATGAAATTACAAACAAGGGAACGTAACGGTTGAGTTTCGCTGTTTGAGCGTAGCGAGTTCGAAACTCGTGAAGTGCCCGGGTTGTAAATTTCACCGAATTTGATTACAATTGACGTTTCATATCTTGTTCTAGAGCGTGTATATATCTATTTATATCCCTTATGACGCTTTAACGTACGCGTTTAATACGCGCACATTATGAGATGACTTTTTTGCTAAATCAAAATTGATACATCACAACCATCGAATAATTATAATATGAAAATAATATTATTCTAAATCATTATATTCAAATCAAAAGAAAAAATATAATTTGAAAATAATTATCCACATTTGTCAGCTGACTTTCTAAAACATTTTATTTACCGCGAATTATGTTAATAGCTACATATAATCTTTATGATAGACTATTTTTATGGTGTGTATATAAAATTATTCCTAAAATTAAACCCCATATATTTCAATCAGTATAAGGAGAATTATTTTATGAAAAAAAACCTGTTCAATCTTTTTACAGCCATTCTGATTGCGGTTGTATTTCTTGTTTCATGTGCAAAAAAGCCAGAAACTCCACCCTTTAACCCTGTTGTCCCCGCAAATCCAAGTCCGGGTAACGGTGAGACAGTGGATATTAACAACCTGTACCTTAATTGGTCCGAATCCTTCAATCTGAGCGATGAAAATGAATACAGAATCTACTATTCACAAAATGAAAATGACTTAAATGATTATTCTGTAATTCATTCAAATCAATTTCAGCTTTCCAATCTGAAAGAAGGTGTTTGGTACTGGAAAGTCGAGGCTGTTTACAAACAGGGATTAATAGTTTCATCACCTGTATGGAATTTTATTATAGACGGTCAGGTATTGCCACAACCGTCTTATAACACCGAGCAGGTAATTGATCCCGCATTTTTTGTTGATAAAATAGACGACACCAGTTTCACGCTCAAATGGAATGAATATACAGATGTACAAAATCCGGAAAATTCAATAAGCTATACTGTCAATTTATACAGAAAAAATAATGCAGCCTCAGAAATGAGTTTTAATTCTTCTTCAAGAAATGAAATCGATTATACTATAACTACAACAGATACATCACATTTGTTTGAAAACATGGAAATGGAAACTAAATACAGATTCACGATAATAGCCAAAAACAAATCAGGAAACACAGCAGAAATTGGAAGCTCGGATGTAAAAACTGGAAACAGGCCTCCCAGTTATTTTAAAATTATTTCGCCGCTGAATCATGAATCAGATATAGCAACAGATACAATGCTACAATGGGAAGAAAGTATCGATCCGGATGGTGATAAAGTTAAGTACTTCGTATATCTCGGTACTTCCACAAACACGTGTAAAATGATCAGTCCAGTGAAAGGTTTGGAAACTGAATCTTTTTCCCCTTTAAATATATCTGAAGGACAAACTTACCACTTCACTGTAGTTGCAAAAGATGAAAATGGGGCCGCAACAAAGACTAATCAGAATGTATTCAACACGGCCATTTGTTCCGCAATAAACCCTTTTCCCTCCGATAACGCGAGTAATGTCAGATTGGAAAATTATTTAACGTTGACATGGGAAAGTAAAAATGCAAATGCGAAGTATGATGTTTATTTTGGAAATCGTCAGGATTCACTTGAAAAAATCGCATCAGAAATAATTGAAAAACAATATACCATAGAGAAAAAACTTCTAATTGATGAGATATATTATTGGAAAATTGTTTCAAAAAAAGATGGGCTATCATTATCAGGGCCAATATGGAGTTTTAAAACAGAATACCTTTCATCATGCACTGATTTTATTATTAAAGCCGGATTCGATTATCTTAGCCTGTTAACTGATGCAGCAACTGAAATCCAATATGATGCAGCAAATGTGGGGTATACAACAACGGCATCCGTAACCGATGCGCTTGTATCGACAGATGGATCAGTTCAGACTTATTCGGTACATGGTTCAAACGGATTGTTAAACCCTGATAATGTTTTACCAGCTGAAGCAACTCTGACAGTCACTTCAGCTGCCGGCAATAAAAAGGAATTCAGAATTTTTAAGGAAATAACGTATGATTTTATACTCATAAACGAAAATGATGAAATAAGCTATCATAAAACCATGCAAGAGGCTGTTAACGCCTTGCAGGATGGTGGAGAAGGCATAATATACATAGAAACAGATTTGATTTTCGAAAATGGAATAGTAATAAACAATAAAACTGTGACTATAAATCCCACATCTACTTTAAATCAGATTGAATTTAGAGGAGATACAACTGACAGATGTTTCAGTATAAGCAATAATGCCAGTGTTACACTTAACAATTTATCTATATCTAATTTCACAGGAGCCGTATACACGTCAAATTCTTATCTGAATATCAATTCTTGTACTATAACAAATAACGAAGCCTACGATGGTGCGGGGATTTCACTTAACAATTGCTCAACATCAACTATTACAGATACTTTAATAGCTTCCAATACCGCTGATTGGGCTGGTGGGGGAATACGCTTATATAATTCCTATGTCCTTATAAATAATTCTGATTTCACATACAACACTGCAAATTATGGCGGAGCAATATGCCTTGATTATTCATCAGCCAATATAGCAGATTCAATGATAGCCTCCAATACCGCACATGAAGATGGTGGGGGAATATGTACAGGAGGAAATACCATTCTCGATCTTGAAAATACGACTATCCTATACAATTCCGCCAATAATTGGGGTGGGGGAATAGGAATGAGCAGCGATACAGTTTTATGCAAAAATGACGGAAGTACATTGTCAAATGAAGAGTATGATTTCTGGATCGATAACGATGGGAATATAAGCTATACAGCCACAAATACATACTCAGGTTATGTCAGCACAAACACGGCAGCAGATGGCAGTCAGCTGTATATCTGGTAGATAAGAAATAAATTTCAATATCGATAAAAACAAAAGGAAATCTGTTACCGGTACATTCAGATTTCCTTTTGCTTTCTATTAATATAAAAGCATCTATCTAGAGGCTGCTGAATAACTCAAATTTTGTCATTCAGAGTGAGAGAGGATTGCATTTTATCCTCTCGACACGAAGAATCCCGGGTTTAGATTCCTTTATTTAACAAGGGTTGAGAAATTAATCTATTTTTTGATTTTAATCACTTTTTTTCTTGATCCTAGCCAATAAATGAATTTAAGTGCAAGGTTTTTCTAAGGATTCCCCAAAAAACCTTGCACTTTTATAAGAAAATATTCTATTCATACCTTTGTTAATGCGGTTACAGAGTTATTCAGCAAGCCCTATCTAAATGGATAATCTTGAAACTATGCATGCTCCTCCATATGCAGTCAATCTTTTATTTCTGTTGGAATTCGAATATTCACCGGATGCCAGTGCACCTTCGGATTTGTATAGATTCTTTTTGTCTATTGTTTTAATTTCCATTTCAAAATCTTCCGCAAGAAACATCTCTCTTGATATACATGAAAAAACCAACGATTTTTCATTAAAATCAGTAAGTGAATTTGTAAGTGAGTCAACAGCCTCCAGAAATAAATCCTTGTCTGCTTTTATCATATAAAGCTCTTCATCTCTGTTTGCGGAATAATAAGTTATAATCCCTCCATTTTCATCCACCATAACCGGTCGTAATTGTTTGGTAATAACACCATCAACGACATTTGCAAAGAAATACATACCTCCGTACAGCAGCAATTCTTTTGGCGTAATGGATATATTCGCGATATTCTCGATGTTAAACCTGTAAACTTCAAACGCATTATCGCGGTTTAATTCCTTTATAACCCGTGAGTTCTCATATTTAGGACTGAAAGGGCCGGCAATCAACTCGTATCCGAATTTCACCTCAGTTTTGCTTTCCTCTTCCACGATACATAAATATGCTCCACCACGTTTAAATCCGTCATTACTGAACAGAACTTTTTTATCCCTGAGCTGATCTACCGAAAAATTCGGGTTGAATATACTGGCGCCTCCACCTATATAGTTTATATTCCCCTGCACTTTGGAATTAATAGTATCCATAACATCTTCAACATTTTCATTGGTGGCATCACATACGACAATTCCCGTATATTTTTTAGTCTCATCCAGCTTTGGAGTTTTTATCATTAAAAATGGAAGTATAAATTCTGAATACACCGGCTTGACTTTATTAATTATAAATCCTTTTCTCTTCAGTTCACTATCAGCGATTAATGCGGAATAAATCCCTCCAAAGAATTTCTGTTTCTTTAAGTTAAAAAAATCTGTCATCTCCTCTATTTCATCTATGGATTCCTGACTGGCCATTATAAACAACTGAGTACCATTGGGAATATCACTTAAAAAATCCGAATACTTTATCTCTTGTACATTGTTAAAAAACATATTATCACCCCTGATATTTTTTACACGTATAAAACATTTAAAGGGAATATCTGCTTTCGATCAATTTCATATATTCTTCATCACTATTTTTTTCCTTAAAATTTATAAACTGTTTTGCATCATCACCGACAACGTATCTGAATTGATTCTTATCATCATTAACTGCTTCAAATATAACCTTTGCAGCCTCCAGTGGTTCTATGCCGTTCCCCCTGGAATTCCTGTCAACCCCTACACAATTATCAACATATGCCTGATACTCATCGGTATGCTTCAGGCAAGCTAAATCGAGTGACCTTCCCCTGAAATCCGTGGCTATTCTACCAGGTTCAACGAGTTTGACTTTTATACCAAATTGATTCATTTCATATGATAATGCTTCACTGAATCCCTCAACTGCGAATTTACAGGCGTTATAAAGTGATGTAAGCGGTACTGTCACTTTTCCCGCCATAGATGAAATATTGATTATCATTCCCTCCCTGTTTTCACGAAAATGTGGTAAAAAAGCCCTCGTCACGTTGAAAATCCCGAACACATTTACTTCAAATTGCCTTCGAATCTGTTCATCCGACATCAATTCGAACGGACCGACGAGTCCACATCCGGCATTGTTGAGAAGTACATCCACCTTTCCATAATCGGAATATATACTTTCATAGGCTTTTTCAATACTTTCATTCACAGTCACATCGAGTTCATAAAGGTTTATACTTTCAATTTCATCGAGTTCCCTTTCTCTTTCCGGTTGTCTCATCGTAGCGGCAACATTCCATCCTCTTTCGGCAAAATATTTTGCAGTTGCCTTACCAATACCCGAAGATGCTCCCGTAATCACTATTGTTTTCTTACACATTTGTATTCCTCCTCATTTTCATTTAAAACCGATAGATCAATCGATCCAAAGTGATTGTGAAAAAATTTAGACCAGAAAAGATCTAAATAATTCAGCGATAAAATTTATAAAGATGAAATTACAAATCAATAAATAAATACTCTTATCAGTAACTTATACTGTTCCAGCAAATATCAGTTAAATCAGATACGTCACCTTCCTTCATTTTAAATTTCTTTGCAGTGATACCTTTAACCACAGTCAGGACGATTCCATACACCACCTGGAAGAGCAGATGAACATCTTTTTGCACTATCACCTTCTGGCTTTTTCCATTTTCAAGAATTCTCATAATGGTCTTTACAAAACCGTTATCGCCTTCTTCAAGTGTTTTGCATTCTTTGTGCAGGTAAAATGTGTATTGCTCTACAAAATTAACTTCATCCAGATGATCGAGACAGTAGAAATAAAAATTCCTGATAAATTTATCGAATTGAACCCTGACATAATCGGAAGGGTTGTAGTCTTTCAGGACATTTTCACCCATCTTACTGCGTAAATCCAGATATAGTGTCATTATAAGTTCATCTTTACTGGAAAAGTAATTGTAAAGCGTTCCTGAACCGACATCCGCATTTTTCCTTATTTTGGAAAGTGTCACAGAATGCAACCCTTCTTTTACTATCAAATCCAAAGTAGCCTTCAATATGTCATCTCTTTTATTCAAAAGAACTCCTTTTAAAGAACAAACATTTGGATTGTTCGTTCCAATTCTACACTTTTTATTATTTATTGTCAAGTCAAAATGATATTAACTCATTTTCTTTTTCAAAAACTCTTTCATCCTACGGATAAAACAATCGTTTTCCTTCTCATTACCAACTGTCATCCTTATACAGTCCGATAATCTTCTTTCAAATCTCTGAACAAGAATACCATTTTCAAACAAAAAGTCAAACGCATCCGCTTTCATGAGTATAAAATTAGCCGCAGACTGATAACTGATATCGTAAAACTCTTCATATATCCTGTTTTTTTCCCTTTTTATAAAAGCTATATTTCTGTTTACTATATCCTCATTGTCGAGTATCTCAATCGCAGTGTACTCGGAAACCACGTTTAAATTGTAAGGTGATTTTATTTTCATCCATTTATCCATAATATTTTTACAGGCAAACCCCATGCCTATTCTCAATCCACTGAGTCCCATGGCCTTCGAAAAAGTTCTGAGAATTATCACATTATCGTATTCGTTGACATAATCCAGGCAGGTGTTGCCCGTAAATTCCCAGTATGCCTCGTCCAGTATAACTGGAACTCCCGTTTTAATTATTTCGTTAATTCTGTTTTGATTCAGGCAATTCCCAGTCGGATTATTGGGATTGGGTATAAAAACGGAATGTGCTTTTTTTATTATATCAATTTCAAAATCCGGAATGTCGAAATTTTCATCCAGAGGTATTTCAACAACTTTCAGACCTATTCTTCTCGCATAGAATGAATACATGGAAAATGTCGGAGTGAAAGTGACTATGTATTCCCCTTCAAACAGGTTCATGATATCACTTATCAGTGCATCACTTCCACTTGCAGTTATTATCATGTCTTCTGAAATACTCATTTTCTCAGAAACCTTTTCCCTCAATTTCGTTGAATCTATATCGGGGTACCTGTTAAAAGGAATGATTCTGATTTTCTCCAATACTCTCTCTTTTATGTACTGGGGAATATCGAATGGGGATTCGTTCTTGTTCAAGCATATTTTCCCCTCCGTTTTCAAGGTTTTGTACGGTGCAAAGTCATCTATACAGCGGTTGAAATTCATTTTCTTCTCCTCCCGAGTTCAGCCATGATTTCTTCAAGTTTTATTCCGTTGTAGTTGAGAAGTACCAGCAGGTGATAGAACATATCGGCTGTTTCGTATATGGTCTGTTCCTTTGATTCGGCAACCAAAACTTCCACTGCCTCCTCACCGAATTTTTTGTATATTTTCTCTTTACCTTCACCAAAAAGATATGCCGTGTACGATTTCTCATCATGAGCTTTTTTTCTCGACTCTATTGTTTCCTCCAGTTCTTTCAGCATTGAAAGAGAATAATCCGGAAGTGTTTTTTCAGTTTCAACTTCTTTCTGGCTGAAACATGAATATGTACCTTTATGGCATGCCATCCCCTTCTGTTCAACCCTTATCAGCAATGCATCGTTATCACAATCGAGTGATATCTCCTTAAGAATCTGTATATTACCGCTGATTTCTCCTTTCATCCTTATCCTGTTCCTGCTTCTTGAAAAATAGTGTACGAGTCCGGTATTCAGTGTTTTTGCCAACGCTTCTGGGCTTGTATACCCGAGTGTCAACACCACTCCCTTCTTGTCTTGCACTATCTGTGGAATCATTCCATCCATTTTTTCCCAATCTATATCATCGATGAGTTTGCAATCGTATTTATTCATATCTTGTATTCACTCCATTTGTTTTTAAATATTTTTTTAAACTGTTTATTTTTATATTTCCATAATGAAATACAGATGCCGCTAGTGCGGCAGAGACTTCAGTTTCCCTGAAAACTTCGAGAAAATCCTCTTTTTTTCCGGCTCCTCCCGATGCGATAACCGGAATTGAAACCGTTTCCGATATCAGCTTGTTAAGAGTTAAGTCAAAACCATCCCTGACACCATCGGTTTCCATGGAAGTGAGCAATATTTCACCGGCACCGAGTGTTTCAACCTCATTTGCCCATTCATCCGCTTTAATTCCAGTTGGGGTTTTTCCGCCGTTTATGTACACTTCATAAACTCCATTAACATATTTCGCATCCAACGCCAAACATACGTTGGCAGATCCGATTACCGAAACTGCATCTGATATCAATTTGGGATTTCTCACCGCAGCAGAATTAACAAACACCTTATCCGCACCTGCTTTCACCATTTCTATCATTTCTGACACAGCCGAAAGCCCTCCACCTACGGTAAAAGGTATGGATAACACTTTGGCGATTTCCTTAACCACATTTTTCATAATCCCTCTTCTTTCAGAAGAGGCGTCTATATCGAGGAATACGATTTCATCTATACCCTGTTTTTCATATTCCACGGCATGTTTCACCGGTTCACCGATTTCGGTGATATTTTTAAAATTGACACCTTTGACAACTTTACCGTCTCTGATATCAAGGGCAGCAACAATTCTTTTCGCCAGCATATTCTCACTTCCCGGCTAACTCTTTAAGGCTTATCTTTCCATCCAACAGTGCTTTACCTATTATCACTCCATAAAAACCATTGCTCTTCAGCCTGTTTATGTCATCAACAGTGGTAACTCCGGCGGCGTAAATCATTCTGCTGCCTTTCCAGAAATTCTCCACATATGTAGCCCCTTCAAGAGTTCCATCCTTTTCCACATCGGTGTATATAAATCTATCTGTGTAATCGGTAAAGGCTGTGAATATTTTCTGCAAATCGAGGTTTTCACTCTTCAACCAGCCACCAGTCATGATCTTTCCGTTTTTAATATCCAGACTGATAGTTATCCCTTCAAATTCCGAAGTTATCTTCTCAAGAAATCCGAAATCAAAGGCTTTAGTACCGATTATCACATTGGATGCCCCATAATCATAGGCTCTTTTCACGCTTTCATAATCCCGGAATCCTCCACCAACCTGTACTTTCATACCGGTTGTATTAACGATTTTTTCCATGACACTGTAATTCACCGGTTCACCGTTAAAGGCCCCATCAAGGTCGATAATATGCAGATTTTCTGTATATTCAGAATAATTCATGGCAATTTCAACAGGATCACCATAACAGGTTACCCTGGTTTTATCACCCTTGAAAAGCCTCACGGCTTTTCCATCCATTAAATCTATGGCAGGAAATATATTCATAAAATTCACCTCTTCATATTGATAAAATTTTCAAGCAGTTTTTTCCCGTTCTCACCAGATTTTTCAGGATGAAATTGAACTCCAAACACATTTTCATACCCCACCGAGGAGATAAAACGGTATTTTTCTTTTCCCGGCTCACTGTACTGCGTATATGAACTTATCTTTTCAACTTCCCCTGACTCGGCGTAATAAGAGTGCACGAAGTAAAAATATGCTCCTTCTTTTATTCCTTTAAACAGCGGAGACAGTTCGGTATCGTTAAATTCCACCTGATTCCATCCCATATGCGGAACTCTGATATTTCTGAACTTCTTAACCTCACCCTTTATCGACCCCAACCCATCGCATGAGGTATTACCCTCTTCGCTTTTATCGAATAAAACCTGAAAACCCAGACAGATTCCCAACAACGGTACAGAATCGGCTATTTTATCCAAAATAACTTCTCTGAACTCGTTCAGTCTTTCCACAATCGCCGAAAAACTTCCAACACCAGGAAGTATTATTCTGTCCGCATCCTTGAGCTCACACGGTTTTTCAACCAGATAACCATCAACCGCTTTCAGCACGTTGAACACATTTGCAATTCCGAGGTCAATTACCGCGATTTTTTGCATCAAATCATCCCCTTCGTACTGAACACATCTTTTGAAGGCTTAAGTGCCTTATCCAGACTACTCCCCAATGCTTTGAAGGCTGCTTCGATAACGTGATGAGGGTTTTCACCATTTATTTTTCTGACATGAATTGTAATCCCAGCACTTCTTGCAAGACCCCATAGGAATTCTTTTAAAAGTGATATTTCAAATCCCGATTCGGTAAATTCACATTCCATATCGCAACATACATAACATCTTGAAAAATCAAGCGATACCAATACCAAAGCATCATCCATCGGTATGACTGTCGTGCCGAATCTCTGAATACTTCCGATATCGTATTTTTCTCTTATCTCACTGCCAAGGGTTATACCCATATCCTCCCAGAGATGATGCCTCAAATCGTATTTCGCTTCTATTAACACGTTTTTTTTCATGTAGAAGAAAAGTGTTTTCATCATATGATTCAGTTCAACATCTTTGATGCTTATATCAGTTTGCTTAGTATTCATTTCCACATCGATAACTGTTTCTTTCGTAATCCTTTTCATATCGCACCTGCACTTTCAAAATCACTTTCTGACTTTCAGCGATTTACCGTGGTATTCGAGACCTTCCATTCCGGCCATAGTTATTCCCAATTCCCTGTTTTCCATAAATTCATTTTTCGTTAAAAATGAATATGCCATCCTTTTTCTGAAATCATCGACGGTCAGAACGGAAGAAAATCTCGCAGAACTACCTGTTGGAAGTACGTGATTGGTACCGAGAAAATAATCAGCACAGGGAACCGGTGTGTACTGTCCGAAATATACTGCACCTGCATTTTTTATACTTTCAAGGTAAACAAGGGGATTTTCAACGTTTATTTCGAGATGTTCGGGTGCAATTTCGTTTGATTTTTCTATACACTCTTCAACCGTGTTGAATTTCAACACCTCTATAAGATCGTCTTCACAGTATTCTGCAAGTGTTTCCGATGTTGTAAGCAGCCATGCCTTCGAGTCATTCCCATGTTCTCTCTGGCTCATGAGGTCGTAGAGTATGTATTCTGCATCTGCATACTCATCCGCTATCACACAGATTTCCGAAGGACCGGCAAGACTGTCTATTCCGACATCACCAAATACCTGTCTTTTTGCCTCGTTGACATATGAATTTCCCGGCCCGAAAATCTTATCAACCTTTTTCATGCAAATTCCGTAAGTCATGGCGGCTATTGCCTGCACACCACCTATTTTGTAAATTTCCCCGATGTTGAATTTTTCAGCCAGATACAGAATTTCAGGCCGTATTTTCCCATTCACCGGAGGGGTACAAACAACTATTTCACTTACTCCGGCAAGCAGTGCCGGTATGACAGTCATGATAAGTGTGGATGGTAAAGGCTTTCCACCCGGTATGTACAGTCCGACTCTGTTTATGGCAACCTCTTTCATACCGTACAAAGACCCATTTTTAACATATGCGAATTCACTTTTTTCCTCTCTGTTGTGAAAATCGTATATTCTGTCGATTATCCTTTTGAAAGTTTCTTTTTCTTTTTCAGTTATAAGTCCGGCATTTCCCCACTCTTCTTCCGTTGGAAAAATATCCCCATCATATCTGTCAAATTCTGCCATGTATTTTCTAAGGGATTCTTCCCCGTTCATACGTAAATCATCGAGTATTTCTGCAACATATTTTCTCAATTCCATTTTTATCTCCCCTCAGTGAATACTTTTAAAGAAATCGTTGTACAGACCTTTTGAAATAGCTTCTTCATTTTTGATTTTCCTTATACGATTTATAAACTCGTTGATTTCTTCAAACTTAGTCTTCTGTGATATCCTGTTGACAATAAGAACTGCGTTGATATCAGAAATCACATATAATTCCTTCAGACCGTTGGCCTTTATAGTGTTACCCGAATCCACTATGTCAACTATCACATCTGACATTCCGACTTTCGGACCGAGCTCGACAGATCCGTAAAGCTTTAAAATATCGACATTGACTCCTATAGAATCAAAAAAAGCTGAAGCAATCTTAGGATATTTTGTCGCAACTTTGTAGCCTTCCATATCCGAAGGATTTATCTCCCTGCCTTCCCTGCCTATTACACTTATCCTGCATCTGCCGAAAGGTAATTCAAGAGGTATGAACAGATCGCATTCCCTTTCCTCGACAACATCACCGCCAACTATTCCCATATCGACTCCATGTTCTACGTAAACCGGCACATCGAATGCCTTAGCGTATACAAAAGAATATGGACCATCCTTAGTTATAAGTTCTCTCGATTCAGGTTCAGGTATATTCAATCCAATTTCCCCAAATAAACGTTTCGTGTCTTCAAACAACCTTCCACCCGGTAATGCAAATGACAAACTCATAAAACCACCTCCACTTTTTTTCCATTCATCGTAAGTTCTCTTGATCTTTCGTAAGTCTCTTTAATATCGCCAGTAACCAATTCCCTAAACTCTTGAACACATATATCGCAAATCTTCGACAGATCTTTCAAATCCATAAAAAATCCAAATCCTGTCATTCCCCCAACTTTGTAATCTCCGCCTCCACCCAGTGGTTTTCCGGTTAATGGAGAATAGATCTCAAAAACGATGTCTTCGTAATATTCCAGATACCTTATAGTTCCTGTATCTATGAATATGTTTTCTTCCGGCAGCTTTTCAACAATTTGGTCAAGCTGTTTTATTCCACTTTTCTTTCCTCTGAAACTGAAAATTTCCCATAACCTTTTTTTAATTTCTTTATCGATATTCATATCTTCAACTATCGAAAAGTTCCTCTTTTCGAGTGCTTTGAGTATCTTTGTTTTGAATTCCGGAACTTCCTTCAATATTCCATTGAGGTTTTCGAGTGAACCGATATCTATGTAGAAATCCTCAATTCCCACAGATTTAAGAATCGTAAAAACCACACTTAAAATCTCCAGTTTTTGCTGAAGCGGATTTTTCCCGATGAATTCAGCACCGAATTGCAGTGAACACTCACCCTGAATGGGGAAATATTCGTTAAAATAAAAACACCTGTATTCATCCGCTTTTTTTATTCTGCTTATAATCTGAGATGTTGCATCCGGTTTTATTAGGAAGAAATTATTCGAATCAGTGTATTTAAGTCCACCTCTGAAAGAATTTGTGTATTCTTCCATAAAAGGCATGAAAATTTCTTCGTAATTCCAGCTTTCAAAATTGTTTCTGATAATCTTTGCCAATCTGTACAATTTTTTTGATTCACTGAATATATCCTTTTTCACAGTTTTTCCTCCTAAAAAATAAGCCGGTGCTTTTTACGCACCGGCTTTTATTCTTAAACATCAACGAACAGACATCCGGCTACGCGGTTGAATGGTTGATATGATGATGTAAACATTTATTATTTATAAGTTTTGCCATGAATATCATTTCCCTTAGTCAGATTTTTTGAAAAACAAAAAAAGAGCCGATGCTTTCGCATCGGCTCTCAGGATAATTTATATCAAACGAATTACCTGCCGTCGATGCGGTTTAGGTATTCGTGATGATGATTGAATTTTACGGATTCGAGTATTTTAAACATAATAACCTCCATAAATTGGAAGTATTATAACACACAAAAGGAATAAAAAAGGGAAATTTTATTTTTCTTCATATCACATGAATTAATACGGAAGATAATTTACAATAAATTTACCACTAATTGTGAAAATATTATCATTGTTTTTCAGCATTGGCATGATACAATACCTCGTAAATTTATTTCACGACAAAAAATACTAGATAATTTTTATATTAAAACAACAAAATTTTAGGAGGAATCAAAATGAACGAGAAATCGCAGCAGCTAATCGTGCAGAAGGACACAACTTCGAATCCCGCCCCACTTGGATTACTCGGTTTTGGGATGACAACGGTATTATTAAACCTTCACAACGCTGGCCTTTTCCCGCTCGACAGCGTAATAATCGCCATGGGAATATTTGTCGGTGGTCTTTTGCAGGTAATAGCCGGAATTATGGAATGGAAAAAGGGAAACACTTTCGGTAAGGTGGCATTCACAGCATACGGATTTTTCTGGTTATCACTCGTTGCTGTATGGACTCTTCCAAAATTGCTGGGAGTTAACACACCAACAGACGTATCTATAGGTTCATACCTTCTTCTCTGGGGGATTTTCACGCTCGGAATGTTCTTCGGAACTCTTAAAAACAACAGAGTACTACAATTCGTTTTCGGTTCACTGACATTACTCTTCTTCCTGCTGAGTATTTCAGATTTCTCTCACAGTGAAGGACTCAAAATTTTCGCCGGAATAGTAGGCATCATATGCGGTCTCTCGGCTATATATCTTTCACTTGCGGAAATTCTGAACGAAGTTCACGGTAAAAGTGTGTTACCAATTTTCCCTGTAAAAAAATAATAATTCAGAAAATATGAAGCCCGTACTCTTTACGGGCTTTTTTTATGCGTTAATGCTTCACATTCAAACCAACGCAAACCTTTTTCAAAATAAAAGAAAATATCATTAAAAATATTAACCATATTGTTGTATAATATACCAGAATTCATTAAAAAATTTTTAATACAGGTGGATGATATCGTCATGTTTTTGAAAAACCTGCTGCGTTTTATCGACAATAAAAACAGGATTTTACTGTTTCTGCTTTTGGTCCTTATAATCGTATCTTCTTTTTTCGCAATATGGCCTATAACTCTCGTGAAAAAAATGGTTGACCTCGCCATACCGGGTATAAACGAAAACATAAGAATTATACTGCTGACAGGAGCTGTCTATCTTGCCACCCAGGTACTTAGGGCATTTTTAATTGCGAGTATGAGTTATTTATCCGATTACATACAAACTGATATGGGAATTACAATTCAGAACAGGGTATATAAAAAACTGCTCGGAACTTCTATAAAACAATTCCAGAATAGGACATCCATAGAAATCACCAATACACTTGTGGAAGATACGGATTTTGTCATACAAAACCTGATGAAACCGTTTACACTCTCCATAATGTCGATTATATCCTTTTCCATAGGGCTTTATTACATGCTTAATATCAACGCATTGCTGACTCTTATGATAATCCCTCTTGGATTGATAACCTCACTTACGGTCAGATTTATTTCAGGTAAATCCAGTAAAAACGCGGAGGATATGAGAAAGAACTCCAACAAGCTCTGGAAAATATTCAGCGAAGGTATCAGGGGAATTATTCCCATAAGGCTTCACGGATATCAGGGCGAATATTCACGAAAAGTTTCGGAAAGCAGTCATAATATGAAGAAAACAAAGATGTCTCAAAGCAAAATAGACGCCTTCAGTTACTTCGCATCGAGTTCACTTTTCATGATCACCATTGGTGGAATATTGACTTACTCGGGAGTTCTGGTAGTTGAAGAAGGCCTGTCGATTGGCGGACTCACCGCAGTTATGATGTACAATCACATGCTTGTTGACCCCCTGATAGACGTACTGGAACTGCAGCAGAAATTCATAAAACTAAAAATATCAATTAAAAGAATAGGTGAACTTTTCAGTTTAAAAGATGATGAAATGCTGGATAAAAAAGAAATTGAAGCAGACAGAATCGCTCTGGATGGTGTTAATTTCAGTTACAGCTCCGAGAAGACCGGATACAATCTCAAAGGTATAGACATATCCATATCAAAATCGTCCAATATAGCCATAGTAGGGAAAACAGGCTCCGGAAAAAGTACCCTGGCAAATATCATAGCGGGTCTGTACAAACCCGATTCAGGGAATGTCACTTTTTATAAAAATGAAATTCCGATTGACGGCAGGGCAAAATTGAGCTACTTAACACAGGACGAGTATATTTTCGACACCACAATCGAACAGAATATCCTTATGGCAAACCCATACTTGACCAAGACTGAAATTGACAAATTGATAGATGTCTGTGAACTCGGCGAAGTGCTGACTGAACACAGACATGAAAATCTTGGTGAGGGTGGAAACTTCCTTTCAGGAGGTGAAAGAAAAAGACTGCGTCTCGCAAGAACTCTGGCAAGAAAAGACGCCGATATCTATATTTTCGATGAACTCACTACATCACTGGATAACGCAATGGCAGAAAAACTTATAGGGAATGTCACAGAAATGCTTTCGGATAAAATATGCATATTCATAGAGCACGATATGAAAACGGCTTCTAAAATGGACAGAATAATCTCCATAAAAGAAGGAGAGATTGATTTCATGGGAAAATATGAAGATTACTCCGTCAGGGTATAAGACCTGGTTTGGTACGGTATGGAAATTGTACCTGTATTTATTCTTCTGTTTTTTTCGCTTTATTCTTCCAGCGAATCAAAAATCTTTTTGCACTCAGATTCGAAATATTCGATTGCAATATTTTCGACTCTGGAATTAATATTTACATCTCTGAACAGTTTTTCCCTCAACTCATGGTAAATATCCACAATATTTCTAAGTGAATCTATGCAGCTCATAAACTCATGATCACAAATTGTACTTTCGAGTTTTTCAACGTATTCTGGGGCAAATTCTTCGATTTTTCTTACACCTCTGGGCAGTTTTCCCTTTTCTATCAAGATGAGAGGGCCTAATACATTCATCCTAAGAAAGGAAACGAACTCCAGTACTTCAAAGAGTTCCCCTCTGCCAAGTTTAAGTGAGGCATAATGAAGCCATATCCAGAACCTGTCCTCTATCCACTGATAATCCGGATATGGAAATTCCGCTTCTGTTTTTTCAATTACTTTGCTGACAACTTCATCGTTTTCCCATAGAATTTCAGCATCTTCTACCCTGTGGGCATAATCCTCGGCTCTTATAAATTTCAAATCCACATGAACGGGTACGTTTCCGTACAGACATATTAAAAGTCTTGGTTCACCCACATGTTCTCCGGTGAAGCATTGGATTAAATCCCCCAGATTACCTGCAATAGTCTTTCTTTCGTTCATAACCCGCTCATAAAATTCCGTTTTCACAAAAACCACGAAATCAAGGTCGGAATATTCATCCATCTCACCATGAATATACGCACCCCCGAGAGCCAATGCCTCTATTCTGTTATCTTTTTTCAGTCCACAGCTGATGGATTCCATAATTTCGGACAATTCAGCAGATATTTTCTTATTTCCCATTTTCACCCTCCAAGTTCACGGTTTCTTCACAGAAGAAATGATAATATGTTTACGAACAACAAGCACTGCGGATTGAGATTCGCAGAAAGATTTTTTCACGATCTTATTTTTACTTTTCAACGCTGTTGAAAAATACTTGATCGTAAAAATCCTCCAAATACCTTCATGGCCTGCGTTAAGCGGGCTTTTTTTTGTGTATTTCATAATACGGAATGTATCACTTTTATACTATCTATAAATTCCATAAGCTTCACAATAAAAGCTTTCAGTTTCCGATGATTGACATTACTATAAGGTCAGTATATTCTTTTTCTCCGGTTTGCAGGCAATCTCTGAGTATCCCTTCCACTTCAAACCCTTCTCTTTCATAAAGTCTCCTGGCAACCCGATTTGATGCATACACATCAAGCCATAATCTGTGAAAGTTATTGCTCTTGAAAGCAAAGTCTTTTACCAAATCCAGAGTTATCCTTCCATAGCCTTTGCCTTTATCCTTTATGACAATTCTTCTAAGTTCAAGATTATGACGTTTAATACCCGTGCCTCTTGACATCAGCAGAAATCCTACTCTTTTCTGACTTTCACATTCCTGAACTATAAGATGAAAGTCATCCGGATTATTTATCAAATCCATATGTTCTTTTTCGGTATTCCCGAGAACAAAAACACGATTTTCCGGAAGCCTCTCGAGATTCATCACGAAATCTATATCAGAAATCATAGTTTCTCTCATCTCGATTATTTTGCCTTCAACAGGATTTTTATTATTCATTTTTTTCACAGAAATAATTTTTTATTCGAAGAATTATACATTATACCTTTTAATTCATCTTCGCTTATATCGTGAGGATTTCTCGATTCTGCAGGATATCCGAAAGCTATTATGCATTCGACTCTTCTGTTTTCCTCTATACCCATAATTTCTTTTACCAGCTTTTCGGATAAAACCCCTTCTTTGTCTTTCCTGAGCCTCATCTGAATCCAGCATGACCCCATACCCAAAGATTCTGCCGTGAGCTGGATTACCGTAGCTGCGATAGAGGCATCTTCTATCCAGACATCGGTTTTGGATTCGTCAGCAGTCACTATTATAGCCTGTGGCGCATCTTTCAAGAACATAGCACCATGTGCCTTCACATCCGATAATTTTTTCAGAAGTTCATCATCATCGACATAAATATACTCTATGTGATTTATATTATGTCCTGCCGGCGAAGTCAGCACGGCTTTGAAAAATGTTTTTAAAAGATTTTCATCGATCTTTTCATCCTTAAATTTCCTTATACTTCTTCTGTTTTTCAATAAATGAATCATCAACTCACCTCATTTTTAATTTGAATTTTAATATAATCCCCTGGATTCAGGAGAATACAGGTCAAAAATTATATCATATTATAAAAGTTATTTAAATATAATTAGCTGAGAAAAAAATACCAAATTAAAACAGTAAGCAAAATTCCAAAATCAATTACAATTGGCAACTCGAATAAAAAAGCCATTTTATATTTTGATTTTAATATTATATAATATACAATGTAATATGTTTTTCTCATCCTGTTGGAGGTGTTTTTAATGAAAACAAAAATATTCCCGGTTGTTTTTATCTTGATAATCTTTATTTCCTTCTCAGTTTTATTCGGTTCGAAATACAAATATCCTATTAAAGATGCTCATTGTCATTTCGTGGATTTTGTACAGAATACAGATGGAGTTGACGTTTTAATCAGCAATATGGATAAAGCCGAAGTTGAGGAAATAATAGTTTTTGGCCTTCCGGTATCAAAAAAATGGGAATTCACCGAACCTTTGAGACCTGTCTATTACGATGACGATGATTCTAAAGTCTATTATTATTCAACTACAGATATCATACTTGCCAGAAGGTTGTTGCAGGCTACCGATGAACAACGTGAAAGGATACACCCTTTCATCTGTGGTTTCAATCCAACGGATATGAACGCCGTCGATCATATTAACAGAATGCTGGAATGGTTTCCAGGTATGTGGGAGGGAATCGGTGAAATACTCACTAGGCATGATGACCTTTCGAGACTCACTTACGGTGAGCAGTCAAGGGCAAATCATCCCGCACTTGATGCTGTTTATGAGCTGGCGGCACAGCTGAATTTCCCGGTATGGATTCACAGTGACATAGGAACTGCGGGAAAATCAGAACCGATTTATTTCCATGAGATTGAAGAAGCTGTTGCGAAACATCCTGATACAACGATAGTCTGGTGTCATGTTGGATATTCAAGATATCTGAAAATCCCCACAATAATCGAAAATGCAATGTCATTACTGGATAATTACGATAATGCCTGGGTTGACCTTTCCTGGATTGTATTCGACGAACAGATAGTTCAAAATGGTGAAATAGACAAAGACTGGCTTAAATTTGTAGAGGACTATTCTGATAAAATACTGATAGGCACGGACAAAATAGGACATTATGACACTTACGTATCGGAAATCAGGAAATACGATGCACTTCTGAAAGAGCTGTCACCAGAAGCTGCGAATAAAATATCACATCTGAATTTCGACAAAATTCTCGGTAAGTAAATTTGTTATAAAACCGGTTTTATATTATAATCCCCTGAGTACATTTTACTTGGGGGTTTTTTATGTCTGAAAAAAAGGAAAATTCATATGTGAGAAAATTTTATAAATGGCAACTCGAAGCTGAAGAAGCAAAACTAGAAGGTGCTGAACTTTCGCTTTTCTGGGCGGATAAAATATCCGAAATCACGAGAGTGATCCAGGACAACGGCGCTGAAAATATCGCTTTCAACATGCCTCTGCTTTTCATGACCAATGAGATGTATATTGCCCTTCGAAAAAAAACAGATTCATAGGCAGCTTACAGTCGCATCTATTTTGTTTAAAGTATTCTCCACAGTACCGTAAACTGATTTTGAAAGTGAAGGTTTTATAATTTCGCATACAATTTTAAAAAGATTAAGGCCAGCCGTTGTCCTTTCTTTTATATCGTATCCATAAATACCAAATGCCCTGTAGGAACTTCTTTTTAAACCTTCGACATATTCATATTTCTCAACAATTCTTTCAAAAAATGCATTCTCACTTTCGAGTAAGATACCACCATGGACTTTCAGAATCCTGAACATCCCAAAAGTAAGTCCGAACAATCCGTTAATCATTCTGCCATAATCGTTCCGTTTCAATCCACCGAGTGATTTGTTCACCTCTTCTATCCAGCCGATTATCTCCCTGTTCACATATTCTGCTGCCTTTTTCCGCATATTTTCATCCCAGATGAAATTTACAGCTTTTTCCCTGATCCCAGTTAAGAAACTATCTTTTTCAAACAGGATTATCATGTTCTTAAACCCATTCACAAAATCAGTGGCTTTTTCAGGCTCAAAAAATGTGGAATTAATATCCTTTTCTTTTATAATTGCGAAAGACAGATAATAACCATCATACAATTCGATGTAAGACGAAACTTTCTTAAACGCATCGGATACCACACACAATATATCGATATCACTGAATTCATCGTTGCTGTTTTTTGCCACACTACCTGTAATTGCCAATGCGTTCAGCTCATTTTCTCCAATCTTTTCATTAGCTTTGAACTTTATGTACTCCATTATACTGGCATCTATCATAAAAGTGCGCCCTTTCCGTAATTTTTTAAAGCCTGGGTCAGATACTTTTTTATTTTCCTTACGGCAGATTCAGGTTCGATTAGCTTTACCTTATCTCCATAGCTCAGAAAAATAGAATACAGCCATTCTTCATCCGGATATTCCGCCGAAAAAATATACCAGCTTCCTTTACCGTCCGTTATCTCACCTTCAGAGAAGAAATAGTCAAATTCTCTTTTTAAAGACTTGTGAAATGCAATTTTAAACCTTATGCTTTTCTTTTTGAAATTCCTTTCAAACGAATCTATTATACCCGGTATACAGGCTTCCTTTCGAATGAATTTGTTTCCGGAGAAATCCATATCCGAAATTTCGGTCAATCGATATAACATGTATTTATCGTTAACCTGTGAATAGCCCAGTAAAAACCATTCTAGCCATTTGAAAACAAGAGTCATTGGCTGAAAATCTGTTTCATTTTTTCTATTACAAACAAAAGATATCGTGTTGAATTCATTTATTGAGGTGAAAATAGGGTCTATAATTTTTTCATTGAAATACTCTGAGTTTACTATACTCATATCTATATAGAATTTGTCTTTAATACCGAGTTTTCTGCTTTTATTGTCCTTACCGTCTATTGTCTTCAGAAGGTTGGATACCCTTTTTATTTCCCTGTTTTCAAACAAAGAAGACAGACTCTCAAGAGAATCAATAATAACCCTTATATCTCCGCTACCTATGAAAGAAGAATCGAAACTGTATTCTTCAACCAGAGAATAACCTCCGGAAGTACCTTTTTTCGAATAAATAGGTATTCCAGCATTGCAAAGTGCATCTATATCCCTTATAACTGTCCTTCTTGAAACGTTAAAATCTTCTGCCAATTCGTTGGCTGTAACCGTCTTTTTGTTTATCATTACCATCAGAATACCAAGCATTCGTGAAAATTTGATTTTCCCACCCCCCGGGTATATGTGACATGATTTGTCACAATTGTTATTATATGATATTGGCAAGGCAGGTGACAAGTATAATGAATAAAGATATACAAAACAGAATAAAAATCGTAAAGGGAATAAATAAAAATGACATCGAAATAGCTGCCTTAATTTATTATGAGGCCTTCAGGAAAAAAATCTTGTCCGGGGATATGACAGAAATGCAGGCATTGGAACTCCTGAAGAGAAGCATAAATACCGAAAATTGCTTTGCCGTATATTACGATGATGCATTAGTTGCCTTTTCGGGATTTTATAAAGAAAAAAAGGCTTTCATGAAAATTAAATTAATTGATTGTGCTGATATACTGGGACTTTTTGAGGGATTTTTCTATTTCATATTTTCCGCTATGCTGAACAGGCCTCCTGCAAAAAAAGAACTGCAAATGGATGGCATAGCAGTAAGAAGTGATTTCAGAGGAAACGGTTTTGGAAGTATGTTACTGAAAAAACTTATTGAATATGGAAAATACCTGAATTTCAATAAAATAAAACTGGATGTCATCGACGGAAATGACGGAGCACACAGACTCTATCTCAAAACCGGATTTAAAGATATCAAGAGGCACAGACTCGGAATTCTGGGTGTTTTATACGGAATCAAGGGGTTCACACATATGCATTACACACTTTGAACATACAGATTATTCCTATCAATATCTTTTTTATCGACCCGAACGATTCTGCGGTTAATTTTCGAATTAACCGTCTTTTTTTTGAAAATTCAATTTTAATTCACCATCACTTTAGTCCAATATACCACATACTGTATATATTTATGGGCTGCTGGACAACAACATACCCCTCATAAAAAAGAGAGAAGAAAAATTGAATGGTATAATAGAGACAATAAAAAGTGACAAAAAGAGGCAAAAGCCTATATGTCTGGCTTGAAAAATGTACTGAGAAAGATACTTAAAACAGCAGAAACTTGAAAAAATCAAAACTAAAACCAAAAAAACTGCAAAAACTTCATAGGAATGAACATTATGGTTTTATTGAGAACACTGAAATGTTTGTTTTTTTCATTTTGTTAAAAATATCCAATTTTTTCGATTTTCAACAGAAATTTGTCTCGAAAGTTTTTTTATTGTTCGTTATTAATTCGTCTTTAATAAATTTCTCAGATTTTTTGTTTTACAGAAATCCCTATTTATTACTTCAAATCGAAAGGAGTGATTAAATTGTTTGAAAAAATAAAAATACCGATTACTATAATCGCAGTAGTATTCTTATTAAGTTCAACAATTTTTTTCAGTACTAATTTATTAAAAGATGAAGAGGAAAAACTTGAGTATTTTACATCTTATATTGAAAAGGTAATGAATTTATGGGAAGTTCCCGGAATAGCTTTTGGAATAGTTGATTCTTCCGGAAACACCTATACACATGGATTTGGAGTAAGAAATTTAGAAACTGGCGGAAATGTAGATGAAAACACTGTTTTTCAAATAGGCTCCACTACCAAAGCATTTACATCATTTCTGATCGGAAAACTTATTGAAGATTCAGTTATAAATTGGAATGACAAGGTAAAAGAACATGTATCGAATTTTGAATTATCCGACAAAAAAGTAACAGAAGAATTTTTGATTAACGATTTAATGGTACATCACAGCGGAATGCCCCAAAACGCCGGAGATTTGATGGGTATTTTAGGTTTATCCAGGGATGAAATAATAAACAATATGAAATTTATTGAATTAAAGCATAAATTCAGATGCGATTTCAGCTATGTGAATAATTTATTTACAGTCGCAGAAAAAATTATAGAAGAAAAAACCGGGAAAAGTTATGAAGAAAATCTAAAAAACAGAATATTTGATAAACTGGATATGAAAAACTCTTCTGTCGGTAACGAAACTTTCCTCTATGGCGATAATGTCGTGAGTACATACAGCAGAGTGCATTTCAAAGATAACAAAGGTGAAAAAGACTATTATTTTGAATTCGATCCAGACTCTTTTCTGTTTAAAAACTCACCGTACAATTTCAAAGCCGCCGGTGGTATCAACTCCAATATCTCTGATATGTTAAAATGGATTTTAATGCATTTAAATAAAGGCAAATATAGAAGCACACAAATAATAGATACTAAAATCTTAGAATATTTATATAAACCTCAATCTATAATTTCTATGGACTCCAATACTTCTTCCTGTTATGCTCAGGGATGGGAAGTTGTCGAGACTATTAACGGGCTGATAATCAATCATAACGGAACTACCGATGGCTGTGAATCATACGTTGGATTTATGCCCGAATACGGAATCGGCATAGTATTCCTGTCAAATTTAACAACACCAGTAGACGTAACCACAATACTGGCAAATGACTTTTTCAATTTATATGTCAGGGGAGAAAAATCAGAAATCGCTTTAAAAGTTTTTGAAGTCTATGACCACAAGAAAATGGAAGATTTATCCTGTAATTATCAAATTAAAGATCCAAAATTATACACCGGTACTTACACAAATGATTTCTATAAAGAAGTAAAATTTATTTACGAAGAAGGAAAACATTCATTGATAATAGGTCCTCACAATACTAAATTTAATTGCATTCCTCAAAGCGAAAATTCTTTTAAAATCACATGCCTTGAATTCGGTTCAACAGTTTTGGGTAATATGACATTTAAGAATTTAAAAGAATCTGAGAAAACCGTAATGAAAATTGACTTTTCCGACGAAGAAGGAACCGGGGATTTTAAAAAGATTCACTGATTTTATCGCTTATAATTATTAAAAAGCCCCTCTTAAAGGGGCTTTTTATTTTGAATATAAAAATTTATTTAACAATTTCACTGATACAAGACAACTATTCCTCTGTCTATTAACGCCTGTATGTTCTGCATATCCTCTGACCCAGCTGTTAAATCAAGATTATTATTCCTCATATCAATATTGTCATTTGTTGTAAGCCCGACATTATTAACAAGAGATGTTATATCACTAACTGTATTGTAAGCGAGATTAATAGTATCTAAATTTATCAGATTCGTTAATGGGTTAATATTACTTACAGTATTGGAGGCAAAATTAAAATAAGCAAGATTGTTAAGATTCGAAAGTATCGTTATATCCATTACATGATTACTATATAGACTCAGCTTTCTTAATTCTTTAAAGTTTGATAAAACCGATATGTCCACAACCTGATTCGTATTAAAATAAAGTTCTCTTAATTTTTTCAAATTGGATAATGATGTTATATCACTAAACTGATTATTATCAATATAAAGTTCAAAAAGATTTGTAAGATTAGACAGTGGTGTAATATCATTTATCAGATTATCCATTAAATAAAGATATTCAAGATTGATCAGGCCGGATAATTGAGTTAGATCCCGTATATTGGATTGAACACAGGAAAAAACTCTGAGATTTAAAATATTTTCGATACCATTCAACGAAGTGATATTTTTATAATTTGTATTTAAGTCATCAATCCCGAAAACATCTTTTAAGTATATTGGTCCCGAGGAATTTCCTGTATAGCCTGATGCATTCCTGACAGTGTTTTCGAGTTCAGTATCTTCAAAAGATATTTCAACATTTTCACTGAAATTAGCATTTATATTTCTGTGCGAATTAACTCGGAAAACATATGGATTATCCATGCTTATCCTGACACCATTTTCAAACCACCCTGTGAAAACATTATCACCCGATGCCATGGCTTCTATCCTGGCAAGATCTCCAGTTTTCATTTTCTGAGTCCAATTATCACCCCAGGCTCCGGTTCCGATTCTGACATCTCCTCTGGCTGCCGGTGTGGCTTCAACAGTCAGTAATTCTTCTATAGTCCTGAATTCCATCACAGGGCTTCTGTATTTTTCTTTTCCTCCGATAAAGGCACAGACTTGCCAGTTATATGTCCTCCCACCAAGCAACTCCAATTCAGGTTTATATTCTTTTTCTTTCAATCCCGACACTACTCTGTTCATATTTCTTCCTGCTGTTTCCTCGATTACTTCACCAAAATAAACATCAAACTCTGCTCCGGGATAAGAATAATTCCATTTAAGTATAATATCCACTGATACATCAATGGCTTTATCCACTGGTTGCATTTGAACTATTTGTATTCTGTTTGGCCGCCAGCATGCTACGAATAAACCTGCACTTAAAATTACGATGGTCAACAGAGCAAATACCACTTTTTTCATAACTCCACCTCGGATTTTTTTAATGTCTGATGAAACGATATTTACTTTTTCATAACTTTAATTTTTATTGGTATAAAAATCGAGTATATAATATCATATATTTTATCAAATTAATATATTCATTATTAATTGTATATTTCACCATTAATATACTAGGACTTTGATCACAGCCATAGACCGTCCAATAAATGCAAAAGGGTTAAAATCGTTATAATGACTAGAGTTTGTCATTCTGAATGAACGCTAGTTTATAGCGTGTCGTGCTTGATATCAAGCACGCTGAAGTTTCTCGCCTTTAAATATTACGAAATAATAAAATAGAAGTTCGAGATTACCTTCATCGTACTATAAATCAAGTCCGTCTCGTTCAGGATGACTAGCCGCAACTTTAAGGGTAAATCATTTATTGGACAGTTTAATCATAGCCAATATATTAATTTAAAATATTAATACATCAAATTCCTATTCAACATAAAAAACCCCGCTCACGCGGGGCTTATTCTCATGCGTACAGGGAAGAATTATTTCGCATGAGATTCTGGAGGATTTTAATATTATCGATTAAAATCTTCCCATGCATAATCTATGAAATTGTTCTCATTAGTTGCGAATACTTTTGTCGTCTCTTTATTTGCAAATTCATTCGGGTGGCTGTCACCTGAATCTCCACCGTATTCCTGTTTGAGCATATTGGCATGTTCAACAGAGTCTGAGGGATTGGCCAGGAAATCGAACCAGTCAAAAATCATAACATTCTGAGGATATTTATCTCCAACTTTGTGATCTTCCTGATACATCTCAATCCAATGATATTTTAACCAATTGTTGAATTCCCTGGCTCTTGCGGCGTCCTCAGGGTTAGTGCTGTTCCAGCAAAGCGGTGGAGCTGTAACAACTATGAATAAAGTATCCTGATGCTCTGCGAAAATATCCCCAAGGCATTTGTAATCGTATCCGTTGTTTTCATAAGATGTTTTGCCTTCCGGATATCTGAAAACTGCTTTGTAATTCTCAAGTGATGCTGTGTCAGAAAATGGATCGGCAGTTTCAGTTGAACCCACAGAAGATATGGCGCTGGCAGGATAGCAGCTTTTAAACATCACAACCTTGTTTCTGCCGTCTTCAGCACCCTGAGCTATTATCCCATCCAGATAGTCGTTAAACCAGTAAAGCCAATGTTCCATGTCGGTATTATTACCTGGAGTGCCTCCAAGTGATGCTGGTCTGTTATCATCCGGATTCATCGCCGTTCCGTATGTTATTTCATTTACCTCATCGATATATTCCTTACCTGTCAGTGCTGTTCTGAGCCCGCCTTCTCCAAGCCAGTTGCTGCCGCATGAATGGTGAATGAACATAAGGTCATCAATTACCTCTGTCGGTATACCGCGACACAGGAAAATCGTATAGAGAGGCATGGAATAATTATTCTGATCGTCTATTGCCCTCACGGCAAAATAATTGTATCCCTGAATTATCCCCGTCCATTCGTAACTGTTGGCATCCACCTGCTCCCATACCACATCGGGAATCTGGCCTTCGGGAGGCATATTACCCTTGGCGATCTCATATCGGACTATATTTCTGGATGAACTGTTATCCATTCCTTCCCAGCCGAATGTGAAACTGTCGTATACAAGTTCGGAACCTGGAACATCTGTCCAGACGAGTGTCGGTATACCTTCACCTATGGGTATTCTGATGAAATCACAAGATATCTCATCCGAATACTGCTGGTTGAAAGTATAAGCTCTGAGTATCATCCTGTGATACCCGACAGGAATGTTGTCCCATCTTACCGAAGTAGCCTGAATATCTATCCATTCACTTTCCGTTGTAGTTGCATTTATATAATCATGAGAAATTTTCTTGTACTCGTATGCGTATACCTCATCCGGATCCACAGTTCTGGTCTCTGTGAATCCTTTCCATTCAAAATCAGCTACATCATCCGTAATCTGAGTCGCTGGTTTTGTCACCCATTGAACTACTGGTATCTTTTCAGTTTTTTCATATTCAAAAACACTCCTCAAGAGCTGCGAACGCGAACCATCTTCAAATATGGCTCTTACAACAAAACTATGATTCCCCTCTGAAATATCTTCCCACAGATATTCACTTTGTGTTGTCTGAATCCATCCATCCGCAACTCTTTCGGAGTTCCCCCCATCATAATCCAACTGGTACTCATAACCTGTTATATCGTTATTATCCTGACTGAAATCTTCCTTTATTCGCCATTCAAATCTGAAATAATTCTGTGTTATTATTTGACCTGGCATGCTGACCCATTCAAGTACGAAAGGCATATACCTGACAAAATCCGTAAGCAGTACTTCTGAATAATTCCCGGAATCATCTTTTGCCCTTACTGCGAAGTAATGCCATCCCACAGGTATATCCGCCCAGGTATAGGAACTTGCTTCTGTTTCTGTCCATTCAAAACCACAATCCCCAGTCCTTGTCAGTGAATCTCCTTTGGCAATTTCATATTTAACAATACTTCTTGTCAAAGACTCTTCAGGATCACTGCCCTCCCATGCAAATGTAAACGAGTTATTGGAAATCTGATCTGCCGGTATGTTTATCCATGTAACCGTAGGCATTTTAGTGGGATCAGGGTGATACTCAAATTCCGCATATATAGGTTCGGAGTATACATAATTGTCATTCTTTGACTCAACCATCATTTTATGCCTGCCAGCAGGAATATTTTCCCATCTGACACCCGTCGCTTCGGTAAAAATCCATCCGCTATCTGTATACCCTCGTTCTTCGGATGTACTGCATTCTTCGGGCCAGGAAATCTTCCTGTATTTGTACGTCATTATTTCCCTTTTATCCGAAACTGTTCCTTCATCAACAACTTCATCAAAACCTATCCATTCAAAATCGAAATAATTCTGCTGAATTTCCTCATCCGGTTTTTTTACCCATTCAACAGTCGGCCTTGGTAAGTCACAAACGAATTCGACTGTGATTTCTTCCGATCTGTTGCCATATTTATCCACTGCACGTACAGAGAATCTATGTTTCCCTTCCGGAATTCCAAACCACGAGAAGTAATTCAGGGAAGTCTTTATCCATTCACCATAAATCCTCTGAGTTTCATTGATCTCTTTTTCCTTTTTAAATTCGTAGAATTCAACAGCCTGTCCATTGGCATCTGTACCGGACCATCTGAAAGTAAATTTGCCATCTGTGATCGTTTCTTCCGGTTTTTCAACCCATGTTACCGTAGGATTGTCTCCACTCTTGTAGAAAAATGCGGTAAGTATTTCTGAGAAATTACCTTGATCATCAACTGCTCTTACGGAAAAACTGTGTTTTCCGAATTCTATTTCTTCCCAATTGTAAAACTGATCTGTTGTTGTTTCCCAATCTTCTTCATTCTCATTTCTATCTTTTCCGAAATAATCTTTCGCATATTGGTACTCAATTATTTCTCTCTTAGCTGATTCTTCATTATCCGAGCCTATCCATTCAAATTTATAATCCTCTTCCTGAATTACCTCAGGTGGCTGTGTTTTCCATTCGATTGACGGTGCTCCTTCATTGTTCTTTTCATAATAAAATTCACATACCAGTTCTTCAGAGTAAACATATTTGTCGTTCTTAGCCTTAACTATAAACTTATTTCTTCCTTCAGGTATGTTTTCCCATAAATGTTCTGTTTCTTCTGTGAAAACCCATTCCCCATACTCATAAACAGGATTTTCAGGTGTGCCATAACTTTCTTTTCTGAATTTATACTTTATTATATCCCTGCTTGAAGTTTCATCCGAAGGATCAAAGGCCTGCCATTCAAATTCGAATGAAGCGGTATTTATAACACCGGTCGCCTGAGTTATCCATTCAAGCTGAGGAACTCCAAGATCCACCCTGAAACTGGTTGTTATGGTTTTCGAGTAATTCCCCTCATCATCCACTGCTCTGACAGAAAAAGTATGCTCACCATTTGGGATATTATCCCAGGTATATTCATCATCTTCTATTTTCTTCCATATCGAATGAGCCCTGGCAGAATTACCTTTCGTATCAAAATCGTCTTTTTTGTACTCGTAATATTCAACAGAACCATTACTATCTTCAGCACTCCATTCGAATGTAAATTCATTGGCTTTAATGACAGCTTCGGGAACGTTAACCCATTCCACTACTGGATTATTTGAAGCATCTCCGGCAGTTGTGAACTCAAATATGCTGGAAATCGCATATCCACCATTCTGGTCTTTTGCAACTACGCGCCAGTAATAAGTGGTTCCCTCACTCAATTTCAGGTTTTTAAAATCGTCACTGTCTATTGCAGTTTCATCTATTCTCTTTGCAACCTTTTTCTTTGGGAAAGAATCCGTGTCCACATATACATCATATTCAACTTCATCGTTGGCATCGGAATCAGTTGATGCATTCCATGAAAGCTGAACTGGTGTCTGAAGCTCTTCCATACCATCATTTGGCTGTTTTAACACGGGAGTGGAAGGTGGTGTATTTCCGGTTCTTATTTCTGATTCTCCCACTTTGGCTTTGGTACCTCCCTGTGCTGCTGCGAGTACCATCCATCTGTAATGTTTGTTGTTCACAAGGGTGTTTATATTCATGTTTCTGTTAGTGGTAGTTGCACTGAAAACCACATCTGCACCTCTTGATGTGTTTCTTGAACTTGTTGTCTTAATACCTTCATCCAGGACATACACACTGTACTCGACTTCATACCCCGGATTAGTCGTGTCTTTAAATTCCGGCCATTCCAATGACAATGTATTTGAAGACAAGTCTTTAACCATAAGTTCGTTGTCTTCCTGCTGCTGAGCTTCAACGGTAGGCTGAGCTCCTACAGTTATGTATCTTATTTCTTCACTTAATACGGCAATTCCCTTTCCATCGGTAACTTCTATTCTCCAGAACCATGTTCCCTCTTCTCCGGCAGAAAATGTTCTGTTGAATGTATTGCCGTTAACCTGAACACCGTTGTTAAGATTTTCTATATCTTGAGAAAGATAGATTCTATACGTAAGCACGTCTCCATTATTATCGGTTGAATTCTGCCAATTGAATGCTACATCACCCAGCAGGACATTTTCCCCATCACTCGGACTGCTCAGAACAGGAACGGTTGGAAGAACATTAACCACATTCCCATTATCGCCCGCTGGTGCCGCACATGAAGATAAAATCATTATTATAACTATAAAAACCAGTAAACCGAAACTCAAACCTTTAACCCTACACCGCATAAAACACACCTCGTTTTTTATAGTTTTTTATTCCTTTTTAGACTTTTTTATTATACATGGTAATTTTTACAAATACCATTTTATTTGCTATACTATAGCATAAACTTATGTAAATAATATGTATACATATATTTACTCATGCCATAAAATAAAGGAATGTATAAAAATGAACGATTTGGAAAATAGGTTTATCAATGTAGACAGGAAAAACTTCTTGCCTGAAGAAATAAAAAAATATTACAGCTGGGATTCGCCACTTGAAATTGGTTATGGACAAACAACAAGCCAACCGTCACTGATAATAAAGATGATAAAAATTTTAAACCCTGATGAAAACTCAAAAGTACTGGAAATAGGGACGGGCTGTGGTTATCAGACGGCTTTACTGGCATGTGTTTCTAAAACAGTTTATACAATTGAGTTGATAGAGAAACTATCCCTTTTCGCACAAAAAAACCTTTCTGACCTGGATTTCGAGAACATTTTTTTCAGAATTGCAGATGGAAATCATGGTTGGAAAGAGTTTTCCCCTTTTGACAGGATAATTATTTCAGCAGGCAGCCTGAAAGTATCTGATGAACTTATAGAACAATTGAATATAAACGGCAAGCTATTGGCCCCAATAGGCGGAAGTTCTTTTCAGACTCTTACATTAATCGAAAAAGATGAGAATGAAAAAATATTTACCAGCAAATACGATGATGTGAGATTTGTTGAATTAAAAGGCAACAGTGGCTGGTGAAGGAAGATAAAACCAGGCTTAAAGCCCGGTTTTATCTGTATCAACACAGTATTTTATTCAAAAGAATACACAGAAACGGTACCGGAAACCTCATTGGCAACCAGAAGGATTGGAATTTTCAAGGGACTATTTTCCGCATTGATAAAACACATCCCTTCCGGAGCTATATCACCGGTATACACATTGCTTCCCTCTTCCAGATCATCAAGTACAACATTAAAATCCCTTGAATTTATATAATCAACAAATCTACTTTCAGCAGGCTCTGTAATATTGTAAACCATCACCCCACCAAATCGTTCCAGACCTATGAAAGCAAAAGCACTTCCATCAACAATCCCGACTTTGACATCTTCCGGTTCAGGACCTTTGTCATCACTTCTCGAGTCAAATTTATTATCTCCATTACTGCAATTGAAAAGATCGGGATATCGCTGGGCAATAATATTTTCAAAATCACTGCCACTATCAAAAGTCAGTTCAATAGAATCTTCTTTGATTTTCCATATACTGAATGACCTTGCGCCGTATGAATAAAGTGCTTCATACACTCCATCTTCGTATCCATTGACAGTTGTTATTTTAAGGCGTCCCATATTCTCTTTATCGAATAAACCTTCTGAAACAAGATCATCAAGTTCTTCCTGTGAGTATCCAGTATAATTCTCCGCATTCAACCTGATTTTATCTGTTATTTTTTCAACTCTCGTTTCTTCACTGAATCCGTCATAATCCCTTGAATCACCTTCATTTGCGGTTAATACGTACACATCTCCTTCATACTCGTATACCGCTATTCCATCGGGTAAATACATACCCAGAACAGGCCAATTTTTTATATTTACTTTTTTATCCTTATCTGAAATATCAAGTTCATTTCCCTTTATGGAATGGTCCTTTATTCCAAGGCCATAAATTTTTTTCAAACTCTTTCTTTCAATATCCACACAGGCAATAGCATTGTTTTCCTGCAGAGACACAAAAGCAAATTTGGAATCAGAAGTAACAGAAATGTATTCCGGTTCAAAATCCTCTGCTGAAGATGATCCCGGGCCAAAAACCCTTACATCTCCAGTGATTTCAGAATTACCGAATTCTATTTCACTGATAACGGCATTTCCCAAACCTTCTTTCAATTCAACTATGGTTACGGATCCTATCGGGTCATAATCGTAATTATCGTTGGGTTCCCCTTCATTCGCCACAAGAATATAGTTCCCATCGAGTGTGAATGTAACCATATCCGGTAAAAACCCCGTATCGAAATCACATATGTACTGTCCAGACGCATCGGTAATGAGAAGTTTGCCTTTACCGGATATCTCGGAATTTGGAATGGCAATCGCAACATATTCCCCATCAGGACTGACACATACACTTGTAATCCCATCTGGAATAAATTCAGCATTAAAGAATTCATCAACATATATACGTTTTTCGAGTTTTAATGCAAAATCCTTAAACTGTCCAAGCGATACGACATCAATTGCCTCTTCCGCCCCATTGGCAATATACATTTTTCCATTCGCGATATTATATGTGACTATTTCTGCCCCGCCTTCCGCGAATCCGGTATTTGAATCGTATCTTCCCATGAGTTTTAGCCTTGGTAGCTTTTCCACATTTTGTGAAAATACGGCTATACTAAAAAAGGTGAGAAAAAAGATAAGAAAAAACGTCATTTTACTCAATTTCATATAAATTCCTCCCGTAAAAAAGATAAATAAATTTACATCTGTTTTTTTAAGGGAATTTAAAGCTAAATTAAGCAAAATATTCCTAAACAAATATCATCTATCAAGCATTATTTGAGGATTTCCATTTACAGGATGCATAAAGACGGAACATGAGGCATTATAAGCATCCCTGATAACACCTTCATTTATTATTTCCAGTGGGCTTCCGATTTTAAATATACATCCTTCTTTAATGATGGCAATTCTGTCGCAAAACATGGAAGCGGTATTGATATCATGAAATACGCCCACAACCGTATTTCCTTCATTTCTGTTTTTGTTGAAAACTTTTTTCATTAGATTTTGAACATGACCTAAATCCAGATGTGCTACAAATTCATCCAACAGAATTACGGGTGTATTCTGCGCAAAACATTTCGCTATAAGCACACGTTGTTTCTCCCCGCCACTCAAAGTACGAAAACTCCTGTCCTCGTAACCTCTCAGATCGGTATCTTCTATGGCTTTGTCTATTATCTCATGATCTTCTCTTTTCAATTCGCCAAAAAGCTTCATATGTGGAGTACGCCCCATTTTGATTATATCTTTAACTTTAAAATCAAATGCCGGCGAAAATTCCTGCATAACTGCAGAAGTCTGTTTAGCTGCATTCAATTTAGATATTTTCTCAATATTTTTACTGTTTATTTCAACCTTACCGTTCCTGATTTTGAAAATCCCAAGCAGTATCTTTATAAGTGTACTTTTACCGGATCCATTCGGACCTATTATTCCGAAAAACTCCCCTTCATCGATATCCAGTGAGAAATCTTTGAATATTCTTTTTTTCCCGTATGAAAATTCTATATTCCTTATTTTTATCATCATTATTCTCCTAAAATTTCAGCAGTCTGACATCTCCTGCACGAAATTCAGATATTTCCCCATTTTCCAGTTCCAGAATCAGAGATTCTATAGGTGTAACCATAACCTTTCCAACTATTTTTCTGTTCTGAATTTCTGACATCAGTTCAACAATATTGCCCTCTCTTATCAAAGATAACTCTTCCCATTCACTGTCAATTTCAGCTTCAGACCTGGAAACATTCTTTTCTATTGATTTTACTATTTCTTCGAATAGGAGATTCTCACTTAATTCAGCTTTCAGCATACTTTTAAGAGAAACTGCCTTTTCATTCAGCTCTTCAGGAATTTCGTTGTTAACATTTATCCCCGCCCCTACTACAGTTGCTTCCAGTTTACCTGAATAAATATTTTCACTCAATATACCGCATATTTTCCTGCCTTGGGTATATATGTCATTCGGCCATTTAATATTAAAATTCTCTGAAAACTCATTCAGAAAACTGCATATGGAAACCGATACAAGTTTCTGATAATAGTATGGGTTCATATCGGGTTTTCTGAACAAAACAGAAAACCATATCCCCCCGTAACCGGAACTCCAGTTCCTCTTCAAACGCCCTTTCCCTCTTGTTTGAATATCACTTTTCAGGAATATCATTTTATCAGTATAATTATTCCAGTTTCTTTTAAAAAATTCATTTGTTGAGTCTGTTTCATGCTTATAAATAATCATTTTTCTTCTCCGGATATATTTTCTTTCAGATTATATCATCATTCATTTTTATTCCCGAAAATTTTCAGCTCAATCATATAAATTACATAACCATTTCATAGAAGATATTCATTTAGTTTATATATAACAAAATCTTATCGTATAGAAATATTTACAAGAGGTATTTTAAATGCTCAAAAAATAAATTTGTTTAGTTTTTATAAGATATGATAAAATAATTTGATTAATGTTTTATTCACATTTTAATTATATCCGCTTCAATCTCAATTACGGCATATCCGACCCGATATATATGTAATGTCGATAAACCTTATCTTTTGAGGTGATTTATGCAACTTGTTATTTCTGATGATAAAATGGAAGTAATTTTAACACATGAAAAATCAGTTAACAGAGATTCCGTTCTGGAACTGCTATCCGACAGGAATATTATTTATGGAATTGATTTCAAAGCTATTGAAGAATATATAAAATCCGGAAGGAATAATGGAAAAATCATCGTTGCCAACGGCTTAAAACCTGGTGTATCAAAAGATGGATACGTTCAGTGGTATGTCGATATACCTTCGGATAGAATACGAGAAAATAAAAATGGAACTGTTGATTTCTTCAACCTTGACCTTTTTAAATTCGTAAAAGAAGGAGAAGAGATCGCATGTATTCATGCTCCTGTTAACGGACAAAACGGTATTAACGTTTTTGGTAAGAAAATTCCACCGGTTCCCGGAAAAAAAGCAAATCTTTCCATAAGAAGCGGCTTCAGTAAATCCGATAACAAAGTAATCGCAATGACAGACGGGGCTATAAAATTAAACGGAAATATGCTCTCACTCGATCCCGTACTGGTGGTAAATTCTGATGTGAATTTCAGCACGGGAAATATCGAATCGAACGTAAACGTTATTATTAACGGATGGGTAAAAATGGGCTTCAATGTAAAAAGTGAAAAAGATGTGATAATTAACGGTGGAATTGAAGGTAAAAATTCGATAAACGCCGGAGGCAGTATTTCAGTTAAACTGGGAATAACCGGTAAGAATGACATTAAAATCAAATGTGGCAGGAATCTTCTCGCCAAATTTGTCAATGGAGCTGAAATAGAGGCTTCGGAGAATATTCTAGTAAATGAATATATAATGAATTCAAATGTAACATGTGGTGGCAGTGTCTTTTTAAACGGTAAAAAGGGAGCTTTAATTACTTCTACGGTTAAAGCCGAAGTATCTGTTACAATAAAAAGTTTTAAAGGGAATAAAGACACGGGAATTTCGGTAACCGGTTTTAACAGGAATGAATACGTTAAGAATATGGGCGTTTGGATAGAGGAAAAGAACAGAATAAAAGAGGAAATGAAACGCTTAACATGGAAAATCAGGTGTGAAAGATCAGCCGATAAAGACCTGCTAAAAGACTTACTTGTCGAATATCAGAAATTGGAGACTCGTTTGCTTGACGTAGAGATGCAGATAAAAAAATACAGAAATATACTTACAAAAGTTGAGGGTGAAGGGATGATAAAACTACTTTCACCTACTGATCAGGTGAATCTGAAGATAAAGCATGAAAAAATAAACCTTAAGAACTCCAGGCCGGTAAAAATATTCTACGATCCAAAGGAAAGAGGAGTGATAAGCGAATGTCTGGAAAAACTATAATGAATAAACCTGATTTCTCAGAAATTTTTTCTTTTATTACAAAATACACTTCCCCATCAGTTATGTTAAAGAAAGACACTGATACTTGGCGTTTTCATGAATCTTATGACCTGGAAGTAACTGATAAAACATATGAAGATCCAAAAGACACAGCTTTATTGCTCGGGATGAAAATAGTTTTTTTCAATGATGAATACTGTTTGCTTAGTGTTAAACCCGAATTTGAAAACAATAAACTTATAAAGTGTCTGTTTGATCATACAAGGGAATTTTCAAATATGAAAAGCAAAGATGAATACCTGAAAAAATTGTGTTTTCAGCTTTCATGCCTGGAAAAACTTTTACCTTCGATAATGGAGCCACTTCCGGCAGATATGACTCTTTATTTCATTCTGGACTCACTCAGTGAAATGTTCGATTGTTCCTGTGCACTGTATTCACATTCGGAGACTAAATATACTTTCAACAGCAGTGTTGGTGATTTTGATTTCAACAAAACTTTTTCTCCTGAAAGAAAGCTGCTTTCTTCCGAAGTGATTTTCAGAGAATGCTGTTGTTATTCCAGAATAATCGATGAAAATGACAGAGATTATATTTTATTTTTTCATAAAAATATTTCATGGAAAAAAGAAGAAATATCAATTTTAAAGTCTATTATTTCCCTGTTCGGCAAATACAGGGAATTTCTTCGAGAAAGGCAGAATTCTGAAGAGACAATGGGTATGATGTCGCAGTTAAATTTCATACTTGATCTTATATATAATTTCTCCACCAAAATACTCTCTTCAAAGAATTTTGACGAATTGATAATCAACATAAGCGACTCCATAAGAGAAATTTTCCAAAGTGAATTTTCCGCTATTTATTTCAGAATTAAAGGAACGGATAAATTCAAAATTAAATCTCATTCTTCTGTTAGGAAAAACCTGGTTTTCCCAAAATATTTAAAGTATGACAACAACTTGAAAACTGCCATTTTTATTCCGGAAGATGATGATTGTGATGAGTGTATTAACGATGAATTGATAGATAAAAACTATTTCATCGAACTCACCAGTGAGAAAGACTGCTTTATAATACTTGGTAAAAGTGTTATAGGTGATTACCTGTCGGCAAAAAACATTCAGATTCTGGATAATCTCATCCCACTCGACATAAAAAGGGCTTTCACTTTAATAGAAAACATAAATGAAATAGAATACCAGAAAGAATACACTATGAGTATAGTAAACGATATGAATTACCTCTTTGATAATTTGTCAGAAATCTGGAATCTCGAAAACAACTCGGAAATTAAAAATACGATAAATTCTTTAATTTCAAAAAATCACGGATTTAATATTGAAAACATTTCTCTTTATGACTTTCCGGCTGAGGAAAAACAAAACATAATCAAATACGGTTCTGCTGAGAATCCTTTCGGATATGCCGAGGTCTCTTTTAAAAATGTAATGGATTTGAAAAAATCAAACATAGCAAAATTCACCGTGAAAAATGCATTGACCGCTATGGAAAATGCACGTGTTTTTAAGCCTGAAAAAAATATTTTGAACATTTCGGAAATGGTTTTCGATTTCCTCAGGGTAAAATACCGAATGAAAGGATTCGATACAGTTCCGAATTGCTTTATTCTTGAAAACCTGGAAAATTTCAACATAGATGAAATTGATAAATACGGCGTTGGAATATTCACCGATTCTAAATTATATTATGCCACTTTTCTCGAATCCGACGATTTAAAATATATAATTTCTGAAAGAAATTTATAAGCTCAGGAATAAGATAAAAATATCAGCAATTCAAGGTATCCCTTGCAATTGTTGATATATTCATGTTTTGAATTAGCCAGAAATTTAAGAGAATCACGTTCTTCAAGTTCTGCCTGGGAGTTTTCAGTTTTCATCAGCAGGCAGCCTTTTTTTATGTATACATGTTCGAATACATTTTCACCATGAGATTCGGAAATATGCGAGTGACCAGGGGCTATTTTCATCTCGTATAATTCATTTTTACAGTTTTCATCGTAATTGTATACGCAATAAACTTCTACATTATCATCTATAAAAATTGTTTTTTTCTCTTCTTCTTTCACAACCTGAAAAATTTCCTTTTCCGATTTTATAAGTTTACTGAAAGGTATTTTAAGCCCATTGGCTATTTTCCAGAGAACCGCTATCGTAGGATTGGTATTGCCTTTTTCTATTTCAGAAAGCATACTCTTACTGACTCCGGTTAATTCAGCGACCTTTTCCAGAGATAATCCAAGTTCTTTCCTCAAAATCCCCAGATTCTTACCAACAAGTTCTTTAATATTCACAAACGCACCTCTTTCCAATATATTGGATATATTTCCTGTATATGGTATAATCAACATCATTTTTCTAAGGTGATAAAGATGAGTAAAAACAATTCTTTTTTTCAGGAAATAATAACGATCTCTTTCAGCTATTGTATTTTTTCTTTCTTTTTCGGTTTCACTTCTGCCAGTTTCAAACTGGATATTTTCAGGACAACAATTATGTCAGCTCTTATCTACGCCGGTGCCGCACAGAATATTATACTCAATTCCTGGTACATTTCGCAATTAAATTTATTCTCACTCATGAGTGTAATCATAATCAATTCAAGAAACTCCATGTATTGCAATCTCTTAAAAAAGAAACATTCAGAATATTATTCAGGAATCAGAGGTTTTTTGCTCTCGCTGTTCATAACAGATGAATTCTTTTATTACGCCACGAGAAAAAAAAGAACCGAAGACTATGAAAACAGCGAATGGAAAGGCTTGATATACCTGGCAGTAATACCTTATGTACTTTATATAATCTTCACGATGCTTGGCTATAAAACCGGGCTGATTTTGAATTTCATGAATATTAATTCAGTTTCGGTATTCCCACTCTTACTTTTCATAGTTTTCTTAATAGAATCTTCCATAAATTCTTACAGGCATTTTTTTATGGCTGGATTAGTAGTACCTATATACTGCCTATCTTTATACTGTGAATTAAACAGAGATATCTCACGTATATTCGCTGTACTCATCTCCCTGCTATTAATATGTTTTTTCGAAAAACAAATTCGGAATAAAAATAAAGCAAACGGTGAGACAAAATGAAAGAAATAGATGTGATAATATTAATACTCATAGTTGTTACCGCAATTCAGAGAATATTACCTCTTTTCATAGATATTGAAATATCTCAAAAAAAAGAGGATATTATAAAACTGATATCAACCGGTTTATTCGCAACTTTCGTATTCCCGGATTTCATATCTGGTTCACTGAATCCTCTTTTGTACATTCTGACAATTATAATAATGACGGCAAGTCATTTACTGGCAAAAAATTCCCTGGTAACACTCATTTCAGGAACTGTTTCACTGTTACTTTTCGGGATTATAAATTAAAAATCCAATAGAATTAAAACACTTTATCCATATATTTCAATCAGATCTGATATTTTCTGTATTTTCCTTTCAAACAGTTCAATTTCTTCGAAACAATATCCGTAAGATGCGCCGTAAAATTCATAGCCCGCTTCAAGTGCCGCAACTCTGTCTATATTCCTGTCACCAACCATTATTTTCAAATCGGGAGAGTATTTTTCACTTAACCTTTCAAGCATTGCGGTTTTACTGTCACCTTCAAATTTCGGGAATTCGTAATGATCGAAATACCTGTTCAAATCGAATTTATCAACTATTTTACCCCAATATCTCTCTGGTCCGTTAGTACAAAGGGTTATTGTGAATCCGTTGTTTTTGAGATATTCAAGAGTTTTAAGAGTATCGGCATAAAGTTCCCCGGTTCCGTAAATTGCATCATACTCATGTTTGGATATTTTCTCAAAAACACTTTCAGGGGCATCACTGAAACCATGCTCAGAAAGCCATTTAATAAAATACCCCGTCGTCTCGCCTATTATTGAGAGTATATCTTCATCACCGGGTAAATCGAGTCCGTATTCGTCAAATAAGCCCCTCATAGTTGGAATGAAAGATGTTTCAGTTTTATAAAGTGTACCATCCATATCAAACGCAATAAGTTTATTCATAATACCTCCAAACAACAAAAAAGGGGAAATAACTTCCCCTTAAGCTATGGCGGAGAGAGTGGGATTTGAACCCACGGATGGGGTTACCATCACACGCGCTCCAGGCGTGCGCCTTCGACCGCTCGGCCATCTCTCCAAAAGCAATGAATTATATCACATTGCTTTTTACAGGTCAAGTTATGATTTTGTTCACTTCAGTTTATTAATATGCAAAATATCTTCAGTTTTTCTCTTGGGGACATGGTATTTATTTCCCTCTTTGAAATATTTCACGGAATCATCCATATCGAAAACCTCAGATTCTTCCGCTGGATACCCCATTGCGATTACGGTATCTATAACATACTTCATCGGAATATTGAAATTGCTGCGTAATTTTTCCCTGTCGACGCTTCCAAGCCAACATGAGGCAATGCCTTCATTCAAGGCTGCCAGCATCATACTCTGGGCTGCAGCACCCACATCATGTGTGGTAAACGTTGTTTTTAAATCTTCCCTTATAAGAATAACTGCATATGCAGTTGGCTTTTCGCCTTCCTGTGGGTTACCTTTCGGCGTTATGTACCCTGCCCATTTAACGGTTTCAAAAACTTTTTCGATTTTTTCATCATCTGTAATTAAAAGGTATTCCAGAGGTTGTCTGTTGGAAGCGGATGGTGACAGTCTTGTCACTCTTATTATTTCTTCCAATACCTCAAGTGGTATTTTTTGCTGGGTGTATTTTCTGATAGTCCTTCTTTTTTCAAGAGCGTTTATCAAATCCATGTTACACCTCCGTTCTTTGTTCATCAAAGAAAATCAATTATTTCACTTAATCTGGTTATAATCTCATAATTCCCATCTTTGATTTCTGTATCGTCAATATCAAAATCAGGTTTGTACCAAATGGGTTTCATACCACTGTTGAGTGCTCCTACAATATCGGATTCGTAAGAATCTCCCACGAAAAGAGTTTTTTCAGGTTTTATTTCAAACTTATCCAGAATCATTCCGAATATTTTCGGATCGGGTTTAGGTACACCAGCCTCCTCCGAAGTAAGCACATGTTCGAAAAACCTGCCAAGTCCGGCTTTCTCGAATCTCTTTTCCTGTACTTTTTTAACTCCGTTGGAAAGCATTCCCATCCTTATCCCGGTAGTTTTTATCTTTTCAAGCGTATCTTCAGCTTCTTTTATGAAATATACTTCTTCTGTAAGATGTTCCAGATATTCTTCATTTACTTTTTCAACGGGAAACTCTTTTCCTATGAATTTACTCAGCCTGCAAAACCTGTTAATCGTAGTTTCTTTTTTGGTTTGTTTTTTATCCTGAAACTTATCCCATTCTTCTTTGTTTATTTTCCTGTATTCTTCAACAACCGCTTCTTCAACGGTAATCCCATAATTTTTCAATGTCTTTTTCAGCGAATACGCTTCTATCTTCGAAAAATCCAGTATAGTATTATCCAGATCAAAAAGAATTAAATCATAATTTCGCATAGTTTTTCTCCTCATAACGCTTTATTTATATTCACTTTATCAAATCGAAAAAATCCTCTTCGCTTATTATTTTCACACCGAGTTTCATGCCTTTTTCAAGTTTTGATCCGGCTTTCTCACCCGCAATGATGTAATCGGTTTTCTTTGAAACTGCAGATACGACATCTCCGCCATTTTCCTCTATGAACTTTTTCATTTCATCTCTGCTGTGATTTGCAAGTGTTCCAGTCAAAACAAACTTCAGTCCCGAAAGGACATTTCCTTTTTTTTCGGCTACATCTTCTTCCATTTTAACTCCGGCTGATTTCATCTTATCTATCATCTGTTTGGTACTGTCAAGAGAGAAGAATTTCCTGACACTTATGGCTATCTCTTCCCCAACACCGTCAACCAGTGTAAGATCACTTTCCCCCGCCATCATGACGGAATCAATGTTTTTGAAATACATTGCAATGTCTTTTGCAGTTTTAGAACCGACAAGTGGTATTCCAAGCCCCGTGAGAACTGCTGTCAATCCCCTGGTTTTGCTTTTTTCTATTTCAGTTACGATGTTTTTTGCAGATTTCTGACCCAGTCTCGGTAATGGAATCAACATTTCTTCCTTTATGAAATAAATATCCGAAAGGTCACTTATAAGGCCGTTTCCCAGGAGCAAATCCACTACTTTCCCGCCTATTCCCTCTATATCCATGGCCTGCCTGGAACAGAATATCTCCATTGTTCTCTTCAGTTTCGCCTTACAGAAGGGATTCATACACCTTATGGCTACTTCTTCCACTGAAGTTTTACCTGTTTCCCCGCCGCATACAGGACATTTCTCAGGTGGTATGACCGTTATTTCCGCTCCCGTTCTCTCTTCCGGCAAGGATCTGACAATCTGAGGAATTATGTCTCCGGCTTTTTCAACTATAACCATGTCGTTTATCCTGATATCCTTTTCCTTCACATTTTCAAAATTATGAAGAGAAGCATTTTTAACTACGGTTCCGGCTAATCTTATAGGGGTTATGTTTGCCACAGGTGTAATTACCCCAGTCCTTCCTACACTGAATTTTATATTTTCTATTTTAGATTTTTTCTGTTCTGCCGGGAACTTTATTGCCATAGCCCAGCGTGGACTGTGGCTTGTATATGAAAGTGTTGTCTGATATTCAAACCGGTCTACCTTGCAAACCACACCGTCTATTTCGAATTCGAGTTCATGCCTTTTCTCATTCCAGTTCTTCCAGAAGCCAATAATCGAATCGATATCGAGTTCACTGCCAAAGTTCTCTTCAACAGGCAACCCTATCTCTTTTAAGAATCCCAGAGTTTGTGATTGAGTTTCATTGTCATAATCTTCGGAATTTATAAGATGATAGAGTTTTATTCTCAGTCCTCTTTCTTTTACGGCGAGGGTGTTCAACTGCCTCAGAGTTCCAGCTGTGGCATTTCTTGGATTCGCAAATACTTCCAGCCCATCTTCTTCCCTCCGTGAATTGACTTTTAAGAACGTATCTTTGGGCATGTATACTTCACCTCTAACTTCAAGAGTAAGTGGCTTTTTCAACCTAAGTGGGAGTGAAGGTATTTTTCTCACATGCTCGGTGATATCTTCGCCAACTGAACCGTTACCACGTGAAATCCCCTTTACCAGTTGCCCATTTTCGTATCTGAGCGCGACAGACACACCATCTATCTTCAATTCACAGGTGTATTCGCAGGAATTACCGAGTAATTTTCTGACTCTGGAATCAAACTGAACTATATCTTCTTCGTTGTACGAATTGTCAAGGCTAAGCATGGGTACGGAATGTGTAACCTGTTGAAATTCACCAATTACAAGTGCACCGACCTTTTTTGTTGGTGATGACTCGGATATGAATTCGGGATTTTTTTCTTCAAGCTCCTGTAATTCCCTGAAAAGTTTATCGTATTCAAAATCGGATATTTCGGGTTTTGCAAGAACATAATAGTTGTAATTCTGAATTTCTATTTCATCTCTGAGTTGCTCAATTCGCTTTAAAATAGCTTCTTTCATTTTTGCACCTATATACTTCTTTTTAATTTTCTTATAGTATCTTCAGGATTATCGGATTTAAAAACAGCTGATCCTGCTACAAGAATATTCGCTCCAGCCTCGGCCAGTCTTGAAGCATTTTCAACATTTACCCCACCATCTACAGATATATCAAAATCATAACCTGAATTATCCCTTAAATCTGCCAGCCTCTTAATCCTCGAATAAATGTTATCTATGAGTTTCTGTCCTCCGAATCCCGGATTTACACTCATCAAAAGGACTCCATCGACGTATGGAATTATATCCGTGAGAAATTCCACGGGTGTATGTGGATTAAGGACTACGAAGGCCTTGCTTTCGTTTTCTTTTATCCTGTTTACTGTTCTGTTCAAATGTGTACAGGCTTCGTAATGTACTGCCAGTATATCCGCACCTGCATTACAGAATTCATCGACATATTTGTCAGGGTCTTCTATCATCAAATGAACATCCAGCGGAAGATTTGTTATTTTCTTTACCGCTTTCAATACCGGTATACCTATGCTGATATTAGGAACAAAAACTCCATCCATAACATCAAAATGTATATAATCCGCTTCCTTTTCTATTTTTTTTATATCTCTCCCGAGAAAGGCAAAATCAGCCGATAAAATCGACGGAGAAATTTTCAGCATTTTTTCCTCCTAAATATTTATGATTATTTGTTAAAAAAAGGCGCTTAAGCGCCTTTTTTTATATTATTTTTATTAATCCTCGTTACCCAGATCATCCGAATCGATATCATCACGAGAGTCCATCTCATCCATAATATCTTCATCTTCAGCAGTTCCACCGAGCTTTTCGTAAATATAGTCAACAACGTTTTCAATGCTTCTCAAATCTTCCGTGTCCTCTTCATCCACTTTAATACCAAATTCATCTTCTAAAGCCATTACAAGATCCACGAGGTCAAGAGAATCGGCTCCAACGTCCTCTACGAATGTAGAAGATAACTTCACATCGTCCTCTTCTAAATTAAACTTTTCCATTACTATCTTCTTAATCTGTCTGAAAACCTCGCTCTTAGTCAAATTAAGTCACCCCTTCCAGGAAATTATAGCGAATTATAACACATTTTCTCGAAATATTATTTCAATTCCTAAACGAATACATAAATGTACAAGTTCGTAAATTACTGTCCGTATTTCGGAATTACACAGATAAACTCCATATCATTATCCGATGAAACATTTCTGAACTGATGTATTTCTCCGGCAGGAACGAAAACAGTATCACCACCACATAACGGAATCTCACCTTCTGAGGTATAAACAACACCTTCGCCGTTAAGCACAAACACTTCATGTTCCCATTCATGCGTATGTTTAGGAGTAAATCCTTCCGGTTCCAGAGTGAAAACTCTCATATAGAAATTCTCAGCACCTTCATCCTTACCGATAACGACTCTTTTCGTAACACCTTTAACGTTTTTCCCATCGTCAATCAGTTGACCAACTACATCAAGATACTTTTTCACTGCGATAGCCATTTCTGTTTCCTCTACCTCCTTTTCTCTTTGCAGAAGAATTGTTGCTGCTGTTATGTCCACTGTTACTTCTGCGTGGTGAATATTTACCAGACCTCTTCAGGGGTTCAATAACCACATACCTGTATGGTTCAAGTCCCATAGAGAAACTTCTGACACCGGAAATAGATTTAACGGTTTCGTGAATTATCCTTCTTTCGAAGGCAAACATAGGATCAAGTTCTATTTTTTCTCCGGTTTTTATTACCTTATATGCGTACTGCCTTGCGATTTTCTTTATTATTTCTCTTCTTCTGTCTTTATAATCTCCCACTTCTATAAAGACATTAACCTTACTTTCCGTAACCCGGTTAACGTAAATGTTTGCAAGATGCTGAAGAGCACTGATAGTTTTACCATGTTTACCAATCATTCTTCCCAAATTGCTTCCTTTAAGGTAAACGAATATTTTGGAATCCCTCTCCTCGGTTTTTATCTCAAGATCCGAAGAAGTATCTTTAGAAAAATCGAGAATCTGCCCTATATACTCGGCAACCATCCTGGAGAAATATTTGCTCGTTAATTTAACCTTTATCTGCGCATCACGTGAACCTATTTTGAGAAACCCTTTCGAACCAGGATCTATAACTTCATACTCGTACTCACCGTCTTTAAGTTTCCATTCGCGTTTAACTTCGTTAAGAGCGTCTTCTACAGTTTTATTTGAAATCTCGATTTCTTTCATCAAGCATTGCCCCCTATTGCTTTTTGAAGCTGTCTATAAAATCTTTTACTTTAACACCATGCACATCGTTTCTCTTGTAAACAATGTAGGTTGCTATAAGCTGATATACCGACTGTGTAACCCAGTACAGCTGAAGTGCCGTCGGCAATCCAATAAACAGGATTGGCATGAACATGACGAACATACCCTGCTTAACCATTTTTGGTTCTGCCGATGTGAGAAGCGATGTGAAGAAAGAAACTCCCATCGATATGATAACAAGCAGAATGTTCTCGGCAAATCCACCAACCGCCATATTCGTCCAGAAAAGGAAATCAGGTCCATAAGCAAACAGTTCGTACTGATATCTTACTACATTGTAAAGCAACATAATTAAAGGAAACTGAACAAGAATTGGAAGACATCCACCTGCCAGGCTGACTTTTTTCTCCTTGTAAAATTTCATCATTGCCATCTGCTGCTTCTGTTTATCGGTGATTTTCATTATTTTCTTGTATTCGGGATCATTCTCTAGTTTTCTTCTTTTGATCATCGAAGAAGTCTGAGCATGGTTCAGCGGATAAAGCGCAGTCTTAACTATAAGACCGAAAAGTATAATCGCCCAACCATAGTTCTTTGTCAAGTTGAAAAGCCAGTCAAATAAAGCTATAAAAATGTACTGAATCGGGTCCCACCAGTCAGAAGCACCGGGATAGCCACTTATCAGCCTTGATAACCAGATATAATTGTCCGGGAACAGATGATTCATATAAGTCATCTTTCTTACCGGGCCAACATATCCTTTAAGCTGCAGTCCATCATATGGTACACCTATTGTATTCACATTCTTTGACCCATCAAGCCTGAAATTTGTTCCCTTGCTCATTATCTCAGTAACTACCAGTGACTGGTATTTCTGATTGTAGGAAGTCAAAATGCTGCCATTTTCATTAACCCTGTCAAATGTCTGATCTCCTACTCTTGGAAGGGTCAGAAGAGCGTTCTCAGGAATGGTTCCCTTTATCTGCACATCTAACTCATAATATGGACCGTTATGTATTGTATAAATCTGAGAGAATTCCCCAAAATCGAATTCCAGGATTATATCATCGTCAATTTTCTCGGTTTTCCCGATAATATCCTCAATCGGTTCACCGTTTAACATTATTTTTTCAACTGTCGGATGTTCACCATCAACAGTTATGTTATAACCGTCTCCACCATCCACGAATATTTTTCTTTCTGCTTCCATAGTCAGATATATCTCGTTTACGGCTGCTTTTTCACAATTAAATATATATCTGCTGATTATGGTCTGAACGTTTACCATACCGTCTACGTATGTTATCGATACCTCATTTTTTGCAAATCCGAATGTTGCCAATACAGCTATTAATAAAACCGTTAAAAACAGAATTTTCCTGTTCAAAATCATTGCCCCCTCTTGCGCCTTTTAAAAAGAGTCTCCGGTACGGGATCATAACCCCCCGGATTGAAAGGATTACAGCGAAGTATTCGCCATAGACTTAACATAGTTCCCCAAAAGAACCCGAACCTCTGATATGCAGTAACCGCATATGCAGAACAGGTGGGAAGGAATCTACAATTAGGCGGCCTTGTAGCCGAGTAAGACTGATATCTCCTAATTAGCCATATAGCCAGTGTACGCGGAAATTTAATTATTTTTCGAAGTTTATATGGATTCATTGATTTTCTTAACAATTCCATCAATTTTTTCCGATATTTCTCCAAAATGCATTCCTTCAAATTCAACAGATAACTTTCTGCGTGGCAAAAAAAAATAATCGTATCCATGTGGCAAATCATTCATATTCAGTCTGAAATATTCTCTCAAATATCTCTTTACCCGGTTTCTCTGATTCGCCTTCCCGAATTTTCTTTTAACCGAAATACCGAAACGGGAATGTCCTATTTCGTTGTAATGATAAAATACAACAAAATAAGGGGTTTGCACAACCCTTCCCTCATTCAGTAATATCTGTATTTCCTTGTTAAGTCTAAGACGATACTCCCGCGGATAAGCAAATCTTAAACTGCTAATCTCTTTCTTCCTTTTTTCCTTCTGTTGGACAGAACTCTTTTACCGCCAACAGTTTTAAGTCTTGCCCTGAATCCGTGAGTTCTTTTTCTTTTGATTCTTGATGGTTGATATGTCCTTTTCATATCTTCTGCACCTCCTGATATTTATTCTCGAATAATTCGCTCGATTATATCTATTTAAGGTATAAAATGTCAAGGCCTGAATTTAAATTAACCCTTTTATGGAAAAATATTTATATTCCTTAACAAAAAAACACTTGACCTATAAATATTTTCTTGGTATCATTATACGCTGTTTGAAAGTCTTCTAATTTATTCTGTATGGGAGATAATTAGTTGACAATTTTAGATTCTGCACAAAAAAAGGGTTTCTTCGAAGCATTAAAAAACAATGTACATCCAAAACACTGGGAACTTTGGTTTAAGACCATAGATATTTCTTCGATAGACGACGATAAAAAAGTTGTTAAGTTTGTCGTTGGAAACCTTTTTATAAAAGATTGGTTAAAAAATCAATACGGAAATAAAATAGGCCAGATTGTAAAGCGATATTTTGGCGACGATTTTTCATATATTATAGATTTTTATTCGGCTAACGAGGAGAAAACGCGAACTTCTTCCGCTACTGAAAAAAATGAACCTATAATAAAGAAAAAGCCTCTTGCGCTTTCAAAGCTTAATACTCAATATACTTTCGATAAATTCGTTTCTGGCGGCGGAAACAATTTTGCGTATACTTCTGCTTATGCTGTGGCTCAGAACCCTGGAATTTACAATCCACTCTTCATTTTCGGAGGGGTTGGACTGGGTAAAACTCATCTGCTTCAGGCAGTGGGTCATTATGTTATGGAAAAAGCACCGCATAAGAAAGTTTTATACGTTACAAGTGAAACTTTCATGAATGAACTTTACTATTCAATAAAAACCAATACGGTTGAAAAGTTCAGAGAGAAATACCGTGAGAAAGCGGATGTTCTTCTTATAGATGATTTACAATTCTTAATAGGAAAAGCCGGCGCCCAGAATGAGCTGTTTCATACTTTCAACCATCTGTATGATGAAGGAAAGCAGATAGTTTTCTGTTCTGACAGAAATCCACAGGATCTTGGCACTTTCCACGAAAGACTGATTTCCAGGTTCCAGATGGGTCTTCTCACCGAGGTATCTGCTCCTGACGTTCAGACAAGGGAAAAAATCATAAGGACTTATGCTGAACGCGAATCACTCGAACTTTCCGAAGAAGTGATCAATTTCCTGGCGAATTCAGTTGCAAATAATATTAGAAAAATATACGGTTATCTGGTAAAACTGTTGCTGGCCAACAAGTTCCAGGGTAAGGGATTGAATGTCAACACCGTTAAGTCTCTTTTAGGTGAGATTTGCCCTGGAATAAACGAGACAGGAGTGCTCAAGATGAGCCCGGAAAACAGGTTGTTTCATGCTGCAAAAAAGGTTTTCAACTATGAAAAAGAAGAGCTTAGATCCGCTTCAAGAAAAAAGGATTTGTCCGAGGCAAGGAAAATTGCAATGTATGTCGCTTCGGTGAACATGAAAGAACAAACCGTAAGTATTGGAGAATGGTTTAACAAAACGCATTCATCAGTAAATTATTCTGTCAACAAAATAAAGAAGCTTTATTCTGATGGTAATGAAAAGATCGTAAATTACGTTGATTCGATGAACAGCCTTCTTTCGGACAGGATAAAAACAGCTGAAGCTTAATCTGCTTGTGTCTTAAAATAGTAAGTACGGCCTCCTTCGGGAGGCTTTTTTATTCCACAATCCCAAATCTGTTCAACGGCCAGAATCTGATAAGAGGTTTTCCAACTAGATTTTCTTCCGGAATGAAACCGAAATACCTGCAGTCAAAACTATCTGCCGAATTATCACCGAGTGCAAAATACATACCATCGGGTACCTTAATCTTAACCCTGCCCTGTTCTTCATCGTACCACGCATATTCTTTTCTCTCGTAATCTCCCATAAGTTCTTGATAAACGCTTGTATAGTCAGTGTTTTCATTGATATTCTTAAACTCATTAATACTGTCCCCAAGTACGAATTTATACCTATCTGGATAGGCTATTTTGAGAAGAAAATCCGGATCAACGAATAACCCAGTCTTTTTATAGATTTTTCCTTTTAATTTTTCTGGGGTATTTCCGTTTACAACAATGTTATATCCATTCTTCTCTTTGTTATAATCCATCTCAAGAATATCCCTGGATTTTCCTATTAACCTTTTAACATATTTAACATGTCCTTTATATTTCTCTCCGTAGAATGAATTCATAAAATGGTCAAAAGGCTGTAATTTCTTTTGAGCATCTCTATCCGCGAAAGGAGTCCAGAATGCGATTATATCCCCATATTCCGGTTCCTGGAACTGATAGCTTATCTTTTCCACGAAAAACCTGTCCTCGGGTAAAATCACAGGTACCATCGATGTGGTGGGTACCATGATGTTTTCAAGCACGAATATGTTTATTATTATCACCGCAACGACAGCATATATCAACGCCTTTACCCAGCCAATAATTTCCTTCCCGGCTTTACTTTTTAATGTACCCTTTTTATTCTCTGACTCCTGGGTTCTTTTCATATTTATAACGTTTCCCCCTTCACAAAACATCACCCTTTAAAACTAATTTTCAAATAATTTTAAGAATCATTTCATGATACACAATCTAAATTTTACAGACGTTATCTTTTTTTATTTTATTGCAACATATTAAATATAATGAACAGATTAATAAAAATATTTGGAAAAATGGATAGTACAATATAATACTCATCTGTTAAAACAGCCTGCAAAATAGCAGGCTGTTTTTTATTCAGAATGCCAATTATTTATGGTATATCAACTTCGATTAATATGTCGTTGTTACCTGGAGAAAGCAGAATATCGTCCATCATAAAACCGAATTGCTGGAATGGTGATAAACCTTCAACAAAACCAAAATACAAGTCATACACTCCAGGATCAAGTTCTAAAAATTCGAGTAATCCAAGTTCATTGGTTTTACCGTAATAATCAGGTGCGGTAAAACCCACAGGTTTGACAGTAACATAAACTGGAGACGATGGCGTTGTAGTGCCTGAAGCAAAAGAAGTAACTATTAAATTGGAACCATTTCCTATAGACGAGGTATCCACATTTAATGAAGCATCAGCCTGTACCAGGCCCCATCCACTGTCTTCGTCAAAACCCGCAGCCATTATGTCTTCAGCACCTTCAATAAGCATTTTCCTTATCGTAAACGCAGTATACGGTATAGGTCTTGTCCCAGAAGGTGTCGAAGTTTTTAATTTTTCTATGAGTAAAGCAGTGACTCCGGTTACATGCGGTGCAGCCATCGAAGTCCCTCCGTAAAACGCATATGGCTGTTCGAAAGTATAACCATCAAGATCCCATAACGGAATCGTTGAGAGTATCGTATAATCACCTGGCGCGGCAACAGTTAACCACTGTCCCCTGGATGAGAAATAAGTCATCCCTTTTGTGGCATTACATGCACCAACATTTATTATCCCTGGATATGCACTTGGATGAAGTAACTGATCCACATGATCGTTCCCCATAGAGACAACGTGTACAACACCGTGTTTCAAACCATAATTAAAAGCTTCAAGCAAAGTGTTGGAATATCCTTTTCCGCCCCAGGAATTGTTTGTAACCTCAGCACCGTTATCAACTGCCCATACAAGTCCTGCCGCCGTATATATATCACCAACATACGAAGTGGGAGAATCATCATCAAATATCCTTATATTCATAACCCTCGAATTGTATGCAATTCCTGTTATACCAAATCCGTTGTTTTCAGATACTATAGTCCCAGTCACATGTGTTCCATGTGTCTCAACTCCCTGAGAATTATCGGTAGCTGGAGCTAGCAAAGTATGAGAATACGGAGCATATCCACCGATACATTGATTAATAAGATCCGGATGTGACATATCAACTCCTGTATCGATAACTGCTACTACCACACCCTGACCTGTATACCCCATTTTCCAGGCCTGATGTGCCTTTACCATTTTAGATCCCCAGTTAAATTCCTCGAGATTCGGTATATCACGTGATTGCATTTTCTCTTCATCATTGGTAAATGTTTCTATCAATTCCCTTTTAAAACTCGGTTCTATAAAACGTATATTTTCTCTTAATTTTAAATTCTTATTCAGTTCATTCATAATTGCATCTTTCATATCCATGACTTTTCCTTCGAAAGTGATTGAAAGAACTTTAATCTGAGGTACGATTTCCTGGATTGATGCACCGACTTTATCCGTTAATTTCTCTGCATCCTTCAGATTGTAATAACCAATATTTAAAACACCTTCGTAATATTCTCCCTGCGATGAATTCCAGATGTTTCCGATTTCTCCGAACGGATTTTCCAAATTTAAAAATGCAGAGGTGTTGCATGAAGTGAAGAAAACGAGTATTGAAACGATAAAAATTGAAATGATTATAATTTTCTTCATATTACTCATCCCTTTCCTGTGAGCCAAAAACTCCAAGATCGTTACCCGTTGTAAATCCGTTGTAGTATTCCGCTTCATTGAAGAAATAATCCATACCATATCCCAGATCCACGCTTACCGAAAGTGCAAAATAAAGCCCTCCATATGTGTCCATTGGAGAAATATATAAAGCTGCTGCATAATCCATCCCCCATTCATATGATTTATAAGCTTCCAGTCCTCCATATGGATACGGTATAGCCGAACCGCCTTCTGGAATCTGCAGCCAGGTCACAGGATATGTAGCTGAAGTAATTTCATCATAATAGTTCGCGGCAAGGAAAGGAACGGTTATTATTTTCGGGCCATAAGACCTGAACCCGTATACCGTTTGCACTATGGGAACTATATGCTGTTGATCGTTATGATTACAGTCATATATCCATGGGGAATAATCATACATAATACTCGCTTCGGGTGTAACTCCCATTCCCACCTGAGCTGTTTCAGTGATTCCCTGTTTTACAGGTTTCCATGAGAATACAGGTACTTGAGATACATTTTCGCTTCCATCGGAAGGCGTTATAAGTTCAACCTGGAATGTATCCAGTGGTACTACTTTCAGCACATTCGAATCTGTTGATTCTGACCCGTCACCATAAACGGCTCTGGCTTTATACCATGAACTCTGACCCACTTTAAGTCCATATCCGTCATCAATCATATAGGGGAATATACTGAACCCGATTTTTCGGAATCCGGTTGTAGCAGAAGTATCAGATCTGTAAAAATTGAAACCTATCGGCGTATCACCTGTTGCCGGGGGATTGCACAGTATTTCAACTATCAGATTACATCCGGCAGGAGCCCCCCTTAAAGAACTTTCACTTTCAATTTTCAGATTTAAACTCTCGGATAACTTCCCGTTTTCATCAAAAAGCCTTTGTTCTCCCCGAGGATCCACATAAAATTCCACTCTGGCATCTGTAGTCAGCACAAACGCCATTAAATCTGTCGGACTGGCAGTTAAAGTGACCGGGGCACTCGTATTCGTAACGTTTGCAAGATATACCAGATCGAGTCGGGATCTGTTATGATCGTAAACAACTATATGCACGGGAACTATGCCACTCATACCCGCAAATGATAAATCGAATACCGCATTAAGCAAGTTTGGATTTATCGCGGTATCATCGCTCGCTCCTGCCCAGGGTACATAACCTACGGATGCATACATGACATCCCAGTATTTTGTCGATGAAACATGTGCCTGAAAAAGAACATCTCCTGTATTTGCAAGATCAAGCGGTGTTACACCATCAGCAAGTGTAAATATAACTTCTATATCCGGAACAGCCGTCCATGTCGGATCAATCGCAGCTTTATTCGCCGCAACCGTAACAATTTGATTTTCAGCGGCAACTCCCGTATTTCCGGTTATATTTATACCTTTTATCTCACTGGGGGCATAATTGACTTTGCTTACCTTTATCTTCGCAGAGTTAAGGCTTTCATCACCTTCCCATTCTATAAGTACAAAAGCAAATCCGTCTTCATTCGTCTTTCCCTGCCCTAAAATATTGTCGGCACTATCGTATATAAATACATCGGCATTTACGAGTCCCGGTCCTGTAATCCATTCCACAACTGAAACTGGTATTAACGCTATGTATCTGTTGGATCCGACTTTTACACAACTGATTAGCATGAAAATCATTAAAATCAAAATAATGGAAACTAAAATTTTTTTCATAACTTCCCTCCTTATCAATAAAGTTAAGATACGGGAAATAATATATGATATATAACTTTTATTATATCATTATTCTAATAATCTTTTTCTTTGACTATTAAAAATAAATATTATTTATTATCTAGTTAACAAGCAAATAAAAGGTAAAGAAAAATGAAAAGCAAAATAACAAGAATCTATTTTTTTCACTATTTTCTTGTATTTCCAAATATAATTAAGTTACAATCACTTCAAAGTAATAAACAAGAAATTAAATATGAAAATACCAAAAAGATCTTTTACTTTTATAATTCACTTACAAACAAAACACCAAATAAAAAAGAAGCCAAAAGCTCCTTTTTTATTTGGTGTTTATTATTTTATTTTTAATAAACATTATAGATAATTCTTGATAATCATTCCTCTTCAATTTCTTCTGTAAATAACTTCTCAACATTCTCAAAAGTAACTTTGCCGAAAGTACAGGTGTTAAATGATTGAATCAGGAAAGTTTCTGAACGGCTTATATCCGGAATACCACCTTTATTCAGAAAACCTTTTTTCATCGCAATCCTTTCTTTAAACTGCTCAAGGTCTCCATCATATTCAAAACCAAGTTTGTCCATCCAACTTGAAAAAACTTCAGAATATTCGTCTTTCAAAAAATCGAGACCGAATTCAAGTGCTTCATCAACTATTTTCTGATCAGCGTTGATGCATCCACTTAAAAAGAGTTTGTATTTCACATGTTTACTGAAAAGGTTCTTATATATTATACCCGGGGTGTCCATCAATAAAAATTCCGAATCAATGTGAATCCACTGAACTCCACGGGTTACACCCGGTTTGTTTCCTACGGAAAGTTTTTTCTTTCCCAGCAAAGCATTAACAAGAGTAGATTTTCCAACATTTGGAATTCCAACTATCATGGCTCTTTTTAAAGGGGATTTAGACTTGATATGCCCCTTAACTCTAAGCAAATCTTTTTTTATCTTGCCTGGATCGGCCTTTAAGCTTATTGGCAAGACTATACTTCCCTGCTTTCTGTAATATTCAGTCCACTCCTCAGTAGTCTTATCATCTGCAAGGTCAGACTTTGTGAGCAGAATTACACTCTGTTTGTTATGGAACATGGTTTTCCACTCATATGCCCGGCCCGAATAGGGAATACGTGCATCTATCATTTCTATTACGCAGTTAACTGCTTTGACTTTTTCTTTTATCCTTCTTTTGGCTTTTTCAATGTGTCCCGGATACCATTTATTATCTCTTTCCAATTAAATATCTCCTGATCTCTTATTTTGGTATTCCAAATCTGTTTAACGGCCAGAAACGAATTATAGGCCTTCCCACTATATTTTTTTCCGGTACGAAACCGAAATATCTGCAATCGAAACTTTCATTTGTGTTGTCTCCCATCGCAAAGTACATTCCTTCAGGGATTTTTATTTTTATCCTTTTACTCTCTTCGTCATACCATGCATATTCATTTCTTGGTACATCACCCACCATATTTTCATATGCTTTATCGTATTCGAGTGATTCGTTGTAATATTTAAACCAATTTATCTGATTTCCGATTATTACTTTATATTTATCCGGATAAGCCAATTTAAGATAGAAATCCGGGTCGTTAAATATACCGGCTTTTTCATATTTCAAATCTTCCAGTTGTTCGGGTGTTTCACCGTTAACAAGTATATGATAGCCATTAAGGTCACTGTTAAGTTCCATTTCTATTATATCGCCTGGTTTACCTATAAGCCTTTTCACATATTTAACATGCCCCTGATACTCGGCCGGATAAAACATGTTCATGAAGTGATCAAAAGCCTGCAATTTCTCCTGGGCAATTTTATCTACAAACGGAGTCCAGAATGCAAAAATATCACCGTATTCCGGTTCTCTAGACTGATATGTGATTTTCTCGACAAACAGCCTGTCACCTGGCATTATCGTTGGAACCATCGATGTAGTTGGAACCATCATATTTTCAAGAACGAAAAGGTTTATGATCAATACTGCCACTACGGCATAAATTAATGCCTTAAGCCAGTCAAACGCTTCTTTACCAATTTTTTTCCCTACATCTTTTGTGTTATTACCTTTTTTTTCAGACATATGCCACCCCAATATCAAATAAAAATGTAATAAAACCATATTCTCAAAAGTAAAAAAATAAAAACATATTATTTTACTTTTAAGAACATTCAGAATATTGTCTATGATTCATAAAAACAAAAAAGACCCTCTCTTCATGAGAGGGTCGATATATAATTATTTCTTCCAATCTCTTCTTTCTTTGATCTTTACTACACCAACGATATCTCTGATATAGAAAATCTTAGCTCTTCTGACTTTACCTTTCTTGATAACTTCAATTTTCTCAACACTGGGGCAATTAACGGGATAGATCTTTTCCACTCCTACTCCGTTTGCACCAATTTTTCTAACTGTGAAGGATTTACCGTTTCCGGCACCTCTCTTCTGAATTACTATACCTTCGTATTTCTGTATTCTTTCTTTGTTTCCTTCTTTTATTTTCTGGAATACTCTTATCGTGTCTCCAACTCTGAAGGGAGTAAGTTCACGATAATTATCCTGCTCCATTGCACGGATAAGAGCGTCTGACATGATAATTACCTCCTTAATGATTTTTATTCGTTAATATATTTATTCTTCGGTTTCATTCATCACTTTTTCGGAAATAAGCCTGTCAAGTATTATCGCAACAGCGCTTCTTACCGAAAGGTGGTTAAAAGAAGAATTTCCTCTAATAGGTTCAAGACTGTATTTGCACATATTTTCGATCTCAGGAGGAAGACCCCAACCGGTTCCGAAAATTACGAGTACGGGTTTATCCGATTTCTCTATGAATTCACCCATTTCTTCATAACTCACCGTATTCGGTCTTATCTTTGCCGAAGTGAATACTATTACGGGTTTTTCTCCCTCAATCGATTCAATTTCATCCAGTACCTCTTCGAGATAGCCTTTCTGAACGACGTAATTCAAAGCTTCCGATCTGTTATGATTATACTGTACACCTACGCCTTTTGTCCAGAACTTAAGAACACGATGTATAATTCCCTGTTGTGCCGGCAAATTGGTAACCATGTAATATTTACTTACATCGTATGTTCGGCATGTTCTTGCTATATCGTGTATGTCTATATTGGTTACCGCAGTGGAAATAATTTTTCCATCTCTGCCAAGACAGGGATAATGGATTAAAGCCACATAAAGCTTATTTAACATTCGAGTACAACTCCCTGATTAATTTAACTATCATTTTCTTTTCTTCTCTATCGAAATCTCTTTTCAGAAAAAGATCAGGTCTTTTAATAATAGTTCTCAAAATAGAATTCATCTTGCGTTCTTCATCGATAAGCTTATGATTTCCGTTGCGGAGAACTTCCGGTACACCCATGCCTCTATATTCATCCGGTCGGGTATAATTTTCATGATCAAGAAGCCCATCATAAAAAGAATCATTCTCTACCGAATCAAAACTTCCCACAACACCTGGTTTATGTCTGCCTATAGCATCTATCATAACCATGGCGGGTAATTCCCCTCCACTGGTTACAAAATCCCCAATAGACAATTCCTCATCCACCAGATTCATAACTCTTTCATCGATACCTTCATATCTTCCACAGAAGAAAACAAGGTTATCATAATTAGCAAGTCTCACTGCATCTTCATTTTCAAATCTTTTTCCCTGCGGAGATGGATATATAACTCTATAATCGGAATTTTTAGCGGTGTAATCATCCATAAACTCATAAAAAGGTTCAGGTTTCATAACCATTCCCGAACCACCACCGTATATATAATCGTCAGTGGTTCGATGCCTGTCATGAGTATAATCACGAAGATTGACAATATCAAGCTCAATTTGAGATTTCTCAAGAGCTTTCCCGAAAATCCCCCATCCTGATATGTCTCTTACAAGCTCTGGAAAAACTGTAACTACGCTGAACTTCATTCCTGCCCACTTTCTTCCGACATATACACCGGCAGACGAACAATTATTTTTTTCTCTTCCGGATAAAAAGCCACTAAATAATCGCCAATTAACGGTATAAGTTTTTCTTTGTCTCTGTCTTCTTCAACATCAGAACCTTCCGGAAAAACTGATATGACATTTGCCGTTCCCGTTTCTATGATATCGAAAACCTTTCCTATCAGATTATCCTGCTCATCATAAACCATCGAGTTCAGTATCTGATAAAAATAGTATTCTCCATCTTCCAGGGCAGGCAACTCCTTCAAGTTCAAAAACAACTCGAAATCCTTCAGTTTCCGGGCATCCTCTATTGAATCAAACCCATCAAATTTCAAAATAAGCTTATCGCCGCTGGATTTAATGCCGACAACTTTAAGAAGCAGGCTTCTTCTTCTGCTGGAATTAAAAGCCATATAGCTTTCATCAACATCTATCACATCGTAATTCGCGTAGACCTTGAATTTAACCTCTCCATTCAACCCATGCGTACCTATTATTTTTCCAATTTCAATAGAGCTGTCCAATACTTCATTTAAGCCATGTATCACTCAAGACACCTCTTTATTATCTCTGTACCTTGAGTATAAACTTCTCTTCTTTCTGTCCGGCAAGTGCATTGAGAAGAATATTTATAGATTTAATCGTTCTACCGTTTTTTCCGATTATCTGACCTACGTCTTCATTGTTCAGCGATAATTCATATATGACATTGCCATCCTCAGATGTTTCCTCAACACCTACTTCACGAGGATGTTTTACTATCCCCTTGATTATACATTCAAGGGCTTCTCTCATTCTTGTGCCTCTTTAGCAGCGTTTCTTCTTGCTTCTTTTTCTTTTGTCATTCTGTCGAGAATTCCGTGTTTTCTAAACAAGTCATTAACTGTTTCAGTAGGCTGTGCACCTTTGAGTAACCAGTCTACTGCTTTATCGATATCAACTTTTGTTAAAGCTGGATCTTTAACGGGATCGTAGAAACCTAAGGATTCAATATAAGCACCGTCTCTTCTTTTCTTAGAGTCGATAACTACAACCCTGTAAAAAGGCATCTTTCTTTTCCCCATACGTGTCAATCTAATCTTTACCATTAAAAATACTACCTCCTCAAAATTTTAATTTATTAAATTGATATTAAAACCCAAACGGAAGATTCCCCATTCTTTTAAGAGAACGTGGATTCATTTTCCCCATCTTTTTCATCATTTTCTTCATCTGTTCAAAATTATCGAGCAGTTTTGTTACTTCTGACATAGGCCTGCCACTTCCATTGGCAATCCTCTTCTTTCTGCTGTAGTTAATGATTTTAGGACTATTTCTCTCTTTTTTCGTCATAGATCTTATAATCGCTTCAATATGTTTCAGCTTATCCTCGTCCACACTTAAATCTTTAACCTTGTTGGCACCGGGAAGCATTTCAAGTATGGATTTAAGAGATCCAAGTTTTTGAATCTGCTGAAGTTGATCCAGAAAATCCTCAAAATTGAACTGTGCCTTTTTTATTTTCTTCTCCAGCTTCTTAGCCTTTTCTTCATCAACAGTCTGTTCGACTTTTTCAATAAGACTGAGAACATCACCCATACCGAGAATTCTTGTTGCCATTCTGTCAGGATAAAACGGTTCAAGCCCATCGAGTTTTTCACTCACCGCAACAAATTTTATAGGTTTTCCGGTAACATTCCTTATCGATAAAGCAACACCACCACGGGCATCACCATCGAGTTTTGTCAGTACGAATCCGGTTACCTCAAGTCTTTCATTAAATACCTTGGCAGTGTTTACGGCATCCTGACCTATCATTGAGTCGATAACCATAAGTATTTCATCCGGACTTGCTTTTTTCTTGATCTCTTCCAGTTCTTTCATCATCCCGTCATCTATATGAAGACGACCGGCTGTATCGAGTATAACCACATCAGCATTATTTCTTACAGCTAATTTCATCGCTTCATCAACTATTTTCAGGGGAGTTTTTCTGTCACCTGTATATATATCCACTCCAACCTGACTAGCTAAAACTTCAAGCTGGTCAATAGCCGCTGGCCTGTAAACGTCTGCTGCAACTAGCAACACTTTTTTTCCATCTTTCTTGAGAATCTTGGACAATTTTGCTGCCGTTGTGGTTTTACCGCTACCCTGAAGACCTACCAGCATCAGGAAAGAAGGCCTGTGTACGGTATTAATTTTTTCATTAGTCTGTCCCATCAGTTCTGTCAATTCCTGCTTGACTATTTTAATGAACTGCTGATCGGGAGTCAGACTGAGCATAACTTCATCTCCCATGGCTTTCTCTTTAACATGGGCAATGAAGTCTTTAACGACTTTATAGTTAACATCGGCCTCGAGAAGAGACATCTTAACCATCTTAATTGCTTCTTTAATATTTGAGTCGGATATTTTCCCCTGACCCTTTAACGATTTAAACGCTTTTTCTAGTTTTTCGGATAAATTTTCAAACATCAAGCTCACTCCTTTATAAGAGCCTCTGGAAGTATACAGTAAAACAATTTATTAGTCAATGTACGTTTAGTAACCCTTAGAAAATTCTCACATAATTTTTGTTTACGAATATATTAAATATTGTAGGTAGCGTATGTGAATTCATTCCAACGTATAAAATATATTCGTTCTAGTCTACGGTGAAATGATAGATATCACCCGTGGCGAAACGGCTGAATCTTTTTCCGAACTTGCCAAAAAGGTGTGCCAAGCCGTTAAATCCGGTACAGTGACCGGCTATAACCGCTTTGGGTTCTCTTTTAGCTATTTCATCAACTTGTTTTATTATAGTTTCAGTTGAACTGGCAACGAAATGAAAACCTCCCATAACTATTCCAAGTTTCTTATCCGGATGTTTGGCAAGGGCGTCGTCAATTATGTTAATGATACCTGAATGAGAACAACCGGAAAAAATGTGTACACTTTCTTCATCACATATATGAATACACAGTTCCTCATTGTGTATTTCCATTTCTTTTTTTCCCTCTCTGATAAGAGAATAACCGTGAAGCATTTCGTACTCGGGATTACGGTTCGTAATTTCTCCGCTTATATACACATTTTTAGTGATTTCCACCCTTTCACTTACAAGAACAAACACCGCTCCTGATTCTTCCAATTCGGATTTCGAGTGTGGAATACCCGCATAACTCCAGGGATTACAGTTGAAAGAAGGAAGAAATATATCCGGATGTGCAAAAACAGGCATCTTGCCACTTCTTGCTTCAAGCAATTTTTTTAAACCACCGGTATGATCATAATGCTTATGCGTGAGTAAACATGCATCTATATCATCAGGCGAAAAACCGAGAATCTCCATATTATTCAAAAGATCATCACCATTGTACCCGGTATCCAGCATAAAAGTCCTTTTATCTTCTCCAGTACCGATTTCTATAATAAAAGAAAGTCCGTGATGACACTTCAAACCCTTTTTAAACCCGGATAAATCATCCATTATAACGCTGACGGTCATTTTTTCCTCTTTCATATCAACCTCCTTATTGATTATCACAAAATAAAACAGGCCATATCTTTATTCAGGCCTGTTTTATTCACATTATCGATTAAAGATTACCGGAAAAAGTAATACCAACTTTTGGTGAGGTAATTCTGTTAAAATCAAAACCTTTAGAACCAACACCAACTGTCAGATCGAGTTTACCAAAACCTGTATGCAAACCAACACCGCCTGTATAGTATATGAATCCCTTTGAATCGGCGGTTAAATCGAACAATAACCCGACCACATCACCTAAAAAAGTATAAATACTGCCACCGTAACTGAAACCGGCAATTTCCTTATACCTTCCATGTGCTTTAATAAATATGTTATCTGCAATTTTAAGATTGAAGAATCCTGCGTATGTTGGTTTTACCCTGTAAGTCTTCTCTGTTTTATTCCATGTCAGTTTCTTGGTGTAATCTATTGTATAGGTGGGTTCACTGCTGATATCGTAGTAGAAACTTCCATTGACATCAAAATCTGAATAATAATTTATTTTTGAATCTGTGAATGCAAAATCTTTTACTGAAACTCCGAAAAGTGGGTATTCTTCACCGTATACAAAAGATACATCAGCTTTCCACCCACCTGATGTGGCAATGTCTTTAAGAGAGTCAAAATTAAAACTCCCCAGATTTAAAGTCGAATATATTGTTGAATCTATAACTACGGTTCCCGAAACCGTATCTGAAGACTCAAATTCAAAATGCCTATAGGCATCCATATATGCCAAAGCACCATATGGACCTACTCCAATGGTAATGGCGTAGTTATCTCCTTTTATACCCCCGAGTAAACCAAAGGAAACAGATGCATCCAGAACCGTATCGGTAGACTGATATGTTGGATATGTTTTCCCTATCATATTTCCATCTATTATTATCTCAAAAGGCCATGATGGTATTTCTAAAGAACTGTCTACGGATGAATCAATAAATGCCCCGAGAGTGATGTTGTTAAATACTATACCGGTGTATGCCTGAATATCCGAAACCGCCGATAATTCAACCACACCGTTGAGAATATCTTTTATTCCCTGTTTATAATCTGAAAAAACTATAGTAGAACCTGCGGTGTATTTGTCAAAAACATCTTTGAAAGTCATAATGGGAAGCAAATTCTGCCTGGTGATAACATCACCGTTGCCTCCTATAAAAAACGAGTCTGAATTCAAAAAGGTGTCGGCAATTTCCAGATTGCCTTCAGTATGGAAAAGCTTGCTGCCAATATCCTTTTTCTGGTTCTGAGACACCGAATCCGGATAATAATATACCCCTTCGTATTCGGATTGATTTACAGTCTGAGGTACCCTGACTTCAACAACGTTGTTGTTACCATCGGCAAAAAACATAGTACTGACTACCGCAAAAAACAGCACAAACAAAAAAATAATCTTTTTAGAATGCATAATAACCCCCTTTTCCCCACAATTACTTTATTTTTTTTCAGATAAATTTATTTTCCCCACATATTTTAAATTTATTTCCACGTTAACGTCCGCAGAAACACTTGAACCCCCAATAACGGAATAATACTGATTATCCGGTGTTTTTGCCAGAATTATCTTGTAGAAGAAATCTATGCCAGTGTCGGCAATTCTGTTTATTAACTCTTTACTCAAAGGTATGGACAATTTTGAAACACCAACCGGAATCTGAATTATTCCACTATCGTCTACCAAATGTATGGGTGTTCCTTCTTCAGTAGATTCAGTGAGCTTAAGCTTAGCTGCAACACCTGCTCCATTATTCAGATTCACTACCAGTGTCGCACCACCTATATACGTTATCGCATCTTTGGCCTGATTAAGATTTATGTTCTCAACTCCGGTAATTACGGTTATATCGGTAGCACTTTTAAATTCAACAGATATATCCACAGTTGCCGAAGCATTCATCGTCTCATTAAGAGACACAGTTGCCTCTTTTACATCAAGTTCAAGTTTTACATTCCTGAATTTCTCGGGTTTGTTCATAAATTCTTCAATTGCACCGGAGAAATATACATTTTCATTCAGGAAAACCGGTAAAGAGTACTCGACATTAGCAGCAGGGCCGGTACCATCTTCTATAAGAACTGTGGCGTTAAAATCGGGATTCTCGGCAAAATCAGCCTGAGCTAAAAGTGATGCATAAATTGAACCAGGTTTCATCGTGATATGCGGTGAATTATCAACAAACCAGGATGGCAATTCGGAAACTGGCAATTCCAGTACGTTAAAACTTGTATCAGTTGCGATAACTATTTTATCAAATTTAATATCGGAAACATTTACAGTAGAATCAAAAGTGTATTCCCTGCCAAGCTCTATCTCATTATCTATATAAAGAGTATCTGGTTTATATCCGGTAGGCGAGGCATCAATAGATATCGTCACAGTGTCTTTACCTTCAAGATCCAGTGTTGTGGGAATGGAAATTGTGGTATTACCCACTGCCCTTGAAGAAACTAAAGGAGCTCCTATTCCCTGCATATTCACCATTTCATCTATTCCGATCTCATCTGATAACAGTTTCAGATTTATATCGACAGGTGTATTGTTATTCCATTCAATATGAATATTTGGAGAATTATTCAGAATAATCCTTTTTAACAGACCTTTAATATTTTCGGGTATGTCAACCTTTAAAGAATCACTGTAATTTACCCCATCCGATTCATTCATAGAAATAGTGGCACTTGATATAGTTAAATTGGTTATCGAAGATGACACGGTAATTTTATTCAATCCCTGAGTCATTCCCGATATACTAATACTGTCAATCGTAAACGTAGCCTCTCCGCCATAAATAGTATTACCCGCAAGAGACAGGGAATTATCAAGATTTATGTTGTTTGAGTCTTTCATTTCAAGTTTACCCGTTATATTATCAAGTGTAACTCCATTTGAGAAATCAACCTCTATCGATCCGGTGTTGATTACAGCTGCAACCACCGATGCCGGTAAATCAGCATCTACAGACATACCTGGCTTGAAATTCGTAACCGAAACAGGATACACACTTGGTGTTGCGCTGAATAATATATCATCAGTACCAGACAGGTCAATATTCGCATAACTGCCTTCGCCTCCGGAGTTTACCCTGTACTCGTATTCCAAAATCAAGTCCGTAGCCTTTATTGTATCGTCGGTAAAATTCATCTGAGCCGAGGTCTGATTTTGTGTGAGGTTAAGCGTTTTCGGTAATGCCCTGCTGCCCTTTTCGTAAAGTGTAACCGTAGCATCAAATGTCACGTTCTCAAAGGCATTAAGTGAAATCCCAAGATCGATATTGCCATTCAATGTCAATCCATCAAAATTATATGCTTCAAGTCCAGTATCTATAACAAGACTGCCTTCACCGGTATGTGAATCAAACCATACATCGGTAGCTTTTTTGAGTTTCAAATTCTTAATGGAAAGATCTATCAAAGCGTCTCCGACAGCATCAGAAGATAAAATCGAAACTGTGGCGCCTTTGGTTAATATGGCATCGTTAAGAGGAGTGCTGGCAATTGTGGAATTCCCGGCATTGAACTTCTGTATTATTCGCGCAACGAGGTTGTTATGAGAATTAAAGACCATTATGGTAAGAGTGGAATCATCACTGAGTGTCACACTTGCCTCAAATGTTCCCGACAGAACCTGCCCTTCAAAATTGTTACTGAAATTCTTATTTACTTCAAGAGGCAGATTATGAGGCTGCACTACGGGATTTCCTCCCGGCAGCCCAGCTCTTATATTGGCAATTACAAAATTGCCCACATCAACTGAATCCATGTTAACATTCTCTGTGTAGCTGTTAAAGGAAGTATCAGGTAAATCTATGTCAACATCGGCAAATCCGGGTATTTCAGGTGGGGTAAAACTGAAATTAAAATTCATACTGGTGGCATCCATAAGTTCGGTGGATAAATCGGTATCAAGATTAAGGTCATCATACCCCAAATTAACGAGTGAAGTTGCATAATGAAGCCTGAGAGGATTTCCCGGTTCTGAAATTATACTGAAATCTTTCAGCTTACTCTTAATTTCTCCTTCAAGGTCTGTTACAAACGGAGCTATTGAAACCGAAGTTGCAAAACCCGGAATCCTGAAAACACCTGCAAATTCTATTAAAATTGGTTTCAGAGCACATGACATCATGGTAAAAATCACAAAAACAAAACAAATCAATACCATAATAAATCTAAATAATTTCATCAATCCACACCCCTTTTTTTTATTTTAATTCTATCATAATAACGATGTATGCTGCAATTAAATCAGCTTTTCGTCAGTTTTCCATTTTTTCTTTTCTGAAAATTCTTCAAGACTGAATCGTATAATTTATGTTCATCGGTAACATGCAGTATAGCCACGAACTCTTCGAGGTTTTTATGTCCTCTGTTACCTGAGAACCTGAAAGAATCCACAGCCCGAATATCTTTAAAAACAAAAAGTGTCTGACCGTTATTGGTATTTCTGCTTATTTCGACTATATCCAGCTCATTACCCATAATTCTGAGTTTTGAATAAAAGAGTAATCTTGTTACTTCCTGCGGATAAATACCGAATCTGTCCCTGATTTCCATTTCAATTTCATCTATCGCCTCTATGGACCTGGCAACAGCTATCTTTCTGTATATCTTAATTCTTTCAACGTTGTTCTCTATGTAGAAATCGGGTATCAGTACATCTATATCAAAACCTCGCAATTCTATTTCCATATGTTTTTCTTCCATATTTTCATTTTCGACAGCTTCTTTAAGTCCGTTCCTCACCATAACTTCATCAAGCATCTGCTGATAAAGGTGAAGTCCTATGGTGTTTATATTCCCATGTTGCTCGAACCCCAGCACATTTCCCATACCTCTGATCTCCATATCCCTTATTGAAAGCTGTAAACCACTTCCCGCTCCGTTGAATTGCTCAATGGCTTTAAGTCTTTCTCCAGCTTCGGTTGTGAGATTTTTTTTCGGATATAAGAAATATGCAAACGCCCTGCGGTTACTCCTGCCAACCCTTCCGCGAAGCTGATACAGCTGTGAAACACCGTATCTGAATGAATCATCGATTATAAGTGTATTCGCATTTGGAATATCAACACCACTTTCTATTATCGTAGTACATAGAAGTATATCCATGTTCCCGTTGTAAAACTCCGATACCACTTTTTCAAACACGGATTTTCTCATCTGTCCATGTGCCATTCCTATTGTCGTTCCGGGAACCAGTTTTCTGAGTTCATCGTATACTTCATCTATATCCTGTACTCTGTTATGCACGTAAATGATTTGTCCGCCTCTGTTGATTTCCCTTAAAATGCCGGTCTTTATGAGCTTATCAGATAACGGAGCCGATATGACCTCCACGGGTATTCTTCCTGGCGGCATCATATCTATGACTGACATTTCTTTGATACCTGAAATACCCATATATAAGGTTCTGGGTATCGGAGTCGCCGAAAGTGTCAGAACATCGACATTTTCCCGTATTTTTTTCATTTTTTCCTTTTGTGCCACCCCGAATTTCTGTTCCTCGTCTATTATAAGCAATCCTAGATTCTTAAATTTAATCTTAGAGGATAAAATACTGTGCGTTCCCACGAGTACATCCGTCATCCCTTTTTTAATCGATTGAACAATATCCTTTTTGGTTTTTTCGGTAACAAACCTGTCTATAAGGGACACATTTACCCCGAATTCTTTCATCCTTTCTTCAAAATTCTCAAAATGCTGTCTTGCCAACACTGTCGTCGGAGCCATCATCGCAACCTGTGCGCCGCTTAAAACACATTTAAAAGCGGCCCGCATTGCAACTTCCGTTTTACCTGATCCTGCATCTCCAAAAACAAGCCTGTCCATCGGGATTTCATTTTCCATATCCTTACTGACATCTTCGATTGCCTTGAGCTGTGCAGGTGTTTCTATATGGGGAAAGGAATCCACAAATTTATTTTCAAGCTCATAATCCCCTTTCAGAGGATTCTTTTTAGATTTTGCCCTGTTGGCGTATATTTCGAGTAATTCCTCTACTTTCCTCTCTATATCCTCTCTGACTTTTTGTTTAACGGTATTCCAGTTCTTCTTTTTAAGGTTGGTAAGTTTTGCACTGCTGGAATCACCGATATATCTGTGAACCCTGTCAATACTCTCTACTGGGACAAATATATCCACGTTACCCTCATATTTTAATTTCAGATATTCTTTAATGCCGGAAAAATTGGATATAATTTCATTACCTACAAATTTACCGATACCGTAATCCTCATGAACTACCAATTCGCCAGGAGATAATTCTTCCCAGCCAGATACCATTTGAGAAGGATAGTCTAGGAATTTCGATCTGTATTTTATTTTTTTCCGGGTTATCTTTCCACTATTTTTAAGACGTGCCGTTTCGACATCGGAAATGAATTCACTTCCGAGGCCTGAATCTTCATCGTATATCAGATTTATCCAGTTTTTCCCTGATACGAGAGAGGATTCGCCAATCCTGATATATCTGTAATAGAGTTCTCTGTATAAAGGGTGTGGATACAGATGAAAGAGTTCTGTTTCATAATTTCTCAGATTTTCGATTCCCGAAGCTATATCCTGATATATTAAAACGAATTTATCGCTGAGATTCTGAATTAAAGGAACACATTCATCCATAAAAACCGGACTCAATGCGTTGCATTCTCTGTATTTCTCTTCAAACAAACTTATAAAATCCTCTGAGGCGTATTTTTTCCTGAGACTTGATACCCTTTTTTCGAATTTATTAAGGTTGGATTCCGTGAGTATTATCTCCATAGCAGGAGCTATTTCAACAGAACTTAATTTACCAAGGCTCCTCTGTGAGTCCTGATCAAATTCTCTTATATCTTCGACTTCATCATCAAAGAGTTCAATTCTGACAGGTTTTTCAAAATTTATCGGGAACAGATCCAATATGAATCCCCTTGAAGAAAATTCACCTGGTTGAGTAACGTTAAAAGACCTCTCATACCCTATCTCAACCATATCATTTATAAATTCCTTTAAATTAAGTTTCCCGCCTTTATTTATATTAATGCTGCTTTTTTTTATAGTATCCGGACTTATTATTCTCTGAAGTAATACAGGCAAAGTGGTTAAAACTGTTTCAGTTCCATCAAAATCATTATTGCTCAGTTTCAGCAGAAACTTCATTCTATCCTTCAAAGTGGTGAATGATGCCTTAACCGGTTCAAAAGGCAGGACATCCATTGAAGGCATTTTTATGTAGTTCTCAATTTCAACAGATTCCACAAATTCCCTGTAATTCTTCTGTTTTGAAAAAATTATGACAGGTATCCTGCCATTTTTCTTTACACTGTTACATAATTCAGTAATAACCCAACCGGTTGAATCTGCATCAATTATAAGATTCTTTCTGCCGTTTAATTTTAAATCTTCAATTTTTTCTAATGATAGGACCGACATGATATTTCCCCGCTTTCTCTTCCATTACAACCAATACATCCAATATAACGCCTTTCATATTCGTCGCTTTTCTCAAAGTAAATTCCATTTTATCTCTTTCGAAATTCATTCTTTTGACTTTATCAAGTGGAATATCCCTGTATATTCCCACAAATTTGAGTTTCGGATGTCCTTCTATTCTTTCAAGAATAAATTCAAGTGCGGATTTGATACTCTCCCTGGAATAATCACTTTTAAAAGCTTTTCTTCTTACTATGGGAATATTAGCCCATACTGAATCCGAAGATTTTATTATGGCAACGGGAAATATGCTCCTCTCAAAAATTCTGCAGTGTATATTTCCCGCTTCTATTTCGTTTGATTTTAAATTCCAGTTGAACTCCTCAAACATATCTACAAATTTAATGGTTTTCATGAATTCTTCAAAAGAATACAACTCCCGGGTATTGCAGGAAAGTTTTTCAAACTCAAAATCTGATACATTAGGACTTTCACCGAATTCTTCCGAAAAAAAATCTCTTATTTCAACTTCAGTACCTTCCGAAAGATCTGATATTGAACAGGGACATTCTTTAAGTTCAATATCATTCACATAAAAAGAAACAGAATCGGTCTTTGCCGATTCTTCTTCTATCTGAATTTCAAATGAGAAATTGCTTTCTTTGATATTAACATTTCCAAGCTCTCCGCCAAGTATTTTGACTTCTACATTTTCAGTCTCATCAAAAACCTTTATATCTCCTATTTCACGGCGGAAAGCATCAATAAAATCGCTTAATACTTTTTTTACTCCCTTGAACACACGTAAACAACTGCCTCTTTCAATCTCGTGAATGGTTCTATAAGATCGAACTCCTTCGCAAGTTTATGGAACCATTGTTCCTCATCGTTGGTAATTTTCCCCTTAAACAGCAATTTAAGTTGTGCTCCAATATCGGTAACCGTGTATTCCTCATCATCAAAACTCTCTTCCTCCTGAGTTTCCTTTGCTGCGGAATAAATATAAACGATTGGATATTTGGAAGAAGAAGAAATTATGTTTAAATCGCTGATGAGAATGAAACGCGGCTTTTCCTGAAGAGACAACAGCAGCTTTTTTGCGATTATATCTACCATTATAAATTTTTCAATGGATTTTCCATACAGTATTTTCTGAAGATTTGAGGGTTTTATAGGTTCAGAATACTTGAACTCTATAGGTATACCATAACCATCGGTTATAAGTACACCTCCGGTATAATTCTCATCTTTATCCTTATGAATCATCAAATAACCGAGTATTGCGTTGAAATCTGCCATATTTTCACCATTTTAAAGTCTGATATCTAAAAAATGTCCTCTGTATTCATCTTCCACCAGCTTTTCCTTTTTTTCTTCCTGTTTTTTATTTCCACCAGGAAAAAAGTACCCTCCATTTTCACTTGATTCTTTTTCTATGGAAGACTTAACCTTTTTACTTTCAGTTTTTTTCAAAGCCTGAGTGACTTTTGTCGAGTCAGTGGCTTTTTGCATCTGTTCTCTTGAATTTACTTGCTGGGCTTCCTCCTGGGCATTAGCCATATGACTGACAAGCTGTGCCGCTTCGGGTCCTCTTATGAAATTTACCTGCATTTCAACGGGACCAGTCATATTAATCACCTCTATTCGTTACCCAATACCTCTTTCATTCTCTTTTTCAATTTAATCATAATACCACTGTGAATCTGCGAAATCCTGGATTCTGTTACTCCAAGAACTTCCGCCACTTCCTTGAAGTTTAATTCCTCTACATAATAAAGAGACAACAATAATTTTTCTCTATCTTTTAATCGGCTAATTTCTTCGGAAAGTTTAGCCATCATTTCTTCTTCCATAAAATTTTCTTCCGGATTGAAAGAATCTGAAGAAATAAGCTCAGTAAAATCCTCATCATCTTCATTTATAAATCCATCAAGATTCAGAAGCTGCCTGCGGCTCATTTCAGAATTGATGTGTTTCACTTCATCTTCGGTGACTCCAACATACTCCGCTATTTCACTTTCAGTTGGAATGCGATTCAGTTCCCCTTCCAGAGACATATAGGCCTTTTCAACTTCTTTAAGCATATGCCTGGTTTTTCTGGGTATCCAGTCTATGCTTCTTAAATAATCGTACATGGCACCTTTTATTCTTTTCATAGCATATGTGGAGAATGACGCACCTTTTTCTGGATCATACCTTTCAATTACTCCTAAAAGACCTATTACTCCTTCTTGTATTAAATCGTTCAATTCTACATTTTTCGGTAAAGTTGTTTTAAGGGAAATTGCAATGGATTTTATCTTAGGAAGGAATGAACTTATAATCTGACTTTGAGTGGGTCTTCTCCTGTAAGCTGACATTGGCTTTTCATATTTTCCCACTTTAAAACACCTCAAATATTAACGTTTTCAGTTTTTTCTCCTCCACCAACTTTCCTGATACTCAAAATCCCATCCGAAAGGTTGTATTCTATACTTCTGGCCCTGTTCCCACCGGTATCTTCCGAAATAATTCTTATTCTGCAACCGGATAATTTTCTTTTCACCGCTTCAACATTTCTTTTCCCAACTTCCATCGAAGAACCGCTGGTCTTAAACATCGAAGCTCCACCGGCTATTTTCGCCTCTAATCTTGATATATCTGCACCCAATTTCTCCATTGCCTTTAAAAGTTCATCAATGCCGGTATCGGCATATTTACCCGGTTTAGCTACTGTTTTCCCCCCGCTGTCCGGAAGCATAACGTGAATCATGCCGCCTATTTTCCCAGATTTTTCTTTAATACACACACCTACACATGAACCTAATCCCAGTGTCACCAAAATATCCGGATTTTTGGCAGCTTTGAATTCTCCAATTCCTATAATATGCTTTCCAGACATATTTTCACATCCCAATACTCTTCAATAATCTCGTTATCGATTCCGGTTCCATTATCAGGAAAAGATAAGCCTCGACGTTGAATTGGTCTTCTATTTCAAAATTAGTTTCTATTAAAATACTTTTGTCTTCCTCTTCTGCATATTCGATACATGACTCAGCGACTATGGCGGATATCATATCCACTGTAACTTGAGGCACTTCTGAATTGACAAACAGATTCGAAAACTGTGACAGAGAAACCAGGTAAGACCCACAGACTATGTTTCCTATTTCCGAAAAAACTGAAGAGCTTATCTCATCCATCTGAGTCAGATCTTCTGTTCTGGCTCCAAGCAATAGCTCAAGCATTCTATGTGCGGGGTCCGAATCGAACATCAGCAACAGTTTCCCGTTCAACTCTTCAAAAAATTTCATCTGAATACCCACAGTAATTTTTTCCGGATCTTTAAACATGAAAGGAATTCTTGATATTTCTATAATCGAAGCATTTGGAACCGTAATCTCCACTTTTTTGGAAGTCATCATAGACAGGCTTGTTGCGGCATTACCAGTTCCTATATTTCCAATTTCTTTAAGCGCTTCTATATGATAATCTTCTAATCCATCGTATACAGACACTAATCGTTACCTCCTTCTTCTTTTGCTTTTCGCTTTCTTTCCTGTTCAAGTTTAAAGACAAATCTGACCAAACTGTCTTCCTGTAACCTGGGAAATCCTTCGAATTTGACTCCAAGTATCTGATTTTTACTTGTAACGTGATTTTGAACCCTGACAATTCTTGCCAACTGGTCACTGACAATAATCGAATCATTTATATTAAAATCTATTCTTATCATCTCATTAAGTGAAAGACGGGGTTTGGTAACTATCAGAAGCCCCCCCGCACTCAGATCTTTGCTTATGAAAGGATATGTTTCGTTATCAGTAACCCTGAGAAATGTACCTTCCTTGAAAAAAGGAACTCTCAGAAACTGTCTTCGCTGGATCCTTCTGACAGTATCAGGCATAGATATAAAAGATACATAAAAGCCCTCTTCGTCTTTCTTATACGATAATATACGACTCTGAAAAACGTACATAGAGCTTTTATCAATCATCTTAACGTATAATCTGGTACCGGAAGGCAAAGGAACATAGGTCCCTTTAAAACTCGGCATCCCTATTTTAATAATCCTTTTTTGTACATCCATATCGAATATGCTGCTTTTGTACAATCCCGCCAATTCGGGATCAGATACGTCTATCACCAGAGGTTTACCTATTTGAAGAACCTCTTCCGATGGCATTTTAGTATTGAAATAGCCCATATTCACCTCGTATTAATATTCTAGCTCCAGCGCCTGATATTTATCAGAAATACCCTTTAAATATTCTTTCAATTTCGATTTCTTACTGCTTTTGTCGCTGAAAATAAAACCATATTGAAAAAAATTGTAGCTTGAATACTCATGTATACGATTTACTTCAAGATTTATACCGTTCTCAGCGACAACTATCGTTCCGGTTGTTGAAAGAAAACGTTCCATCGTGTAAATACCTATTCCGGAATACGAGATATCCTTTATAATAACATTCAATCGCTGCATCTGATTCTTTATAATACCCTTTTCAAAAACCAAAAACCGTTTATACTGTCTTTTCTGTGATAATATTATTTTAACAGGTTTTAGCAAAAATCTGGTAACCGTACCATAAACATCATCATTTTCAAGTGATGAGTACTCAAAGATACCTTTCCCGTGAATACCGGCTTTCGGTAACATAATACGAAAATCTATTTCTGAATTTTTCATATATTCGTCAATAAAACTGCTCTGTCTTGTTTCAAAAACCAGATATTCTTTGAATTTACCTATGTAAATGCAAAAAATGTCTCTTTCGGGAAATTTTAAAAGAGCTTTCCATTGACTGATATAAAGCATTTTCGAAATATACTCTTTGCTGTTCAAAAAAACTCCTTTTTACTTGATACCGAACAGTTTTTTTATCTTTGATATAAAACCAACATTATCTGTTTCGCCTGTTTCATCTGTACCTCTGAGTATTTGCTCGGTAATTCTTTTTATAGTCTGTGAAGGCTGGGAATGCTTGTGAATTTCCACAAGTGGCATCTGTTTTATAACGCTGTTACTGACCGATGGATCATTTCTTATGATAAATTTTTCACGAACTTCCCAACCGGCAAATTTCTCCAGCACATAGGAAAATCTCTCCAGTACTTTCGTATCTTTTGACGCATTTCTCGATTGATTCATTATGAGATACAGTTCCGGATATATCCCTTTATTTCCAAGAACTTTAGCAAGAGTATAAACATTCATCAAAGCCGTTGGTTCAGGGGTAGTTACAAGGAACAGTTTATCGGCTGCGGAATAAAACGAGATAAGTTCATCCGTATAGCCGGCACCTGTATCCACAATCGCGTAATTCATGTCAACGGCGAGATCGAGAAAATCTTCTAGGAATCGCTGCTTGGGCTCTTTGTTGAAAGCTATCAGATCCTGAACATCAGTACCGCTGCTCAACAACCACACACCGTATCTGGTGGGATAAATAATATCTTTAAGTTCCTTCTGACTTACAAGATAGTCTCTCAGGGTGTTCCTGGTAGTAACCCCAAGTAAAATATCCGCATTCGCAAATCCCGCATCGGCATCGAACAAGAGAACATTTTTCTGATTTGCAGCAAGAGAAACAGCAAGATTACTGGCAATGACACTTTTACCTACACCGCCTTTTCCACTTGCAACTAAAAGTATTTCTAATTTTTTACTCGCCATCACTTTCTTAAGAGTTTCTGTCTGATCGGGCATCCCTGAGCACCTCTCTTACAAGTAAAGATCCTAACCTTCTGGGGTCAGCAATCATGATGTCTTCTGGAATTCTTTGTCCATTCGTAACAAAAGAAATGGGAATATCAAAATTGTTCGACACTTCCAACATGGACCCGTATATTTTTGTTTCGTCCATTTTGGTTAGTATTAAATGTGTCGGTGATACAACTGAAAAATGCTCAAGAATATCCTGCAAATCCGAGATCCTTGTATTCATGGAAGCCGTTAAAAACACATATTGAGGTTGCGTTAACTCCATATACCTTTTCAATTCCGACATTTGCATTTCGTTGTTCTGGCTTCTACCTGCGGTATCTACCAAAATCAAATCGTAATTTTTAAACTTCTCAAGCATACTTTTTAACTCTCCGGGATTATAAGCCACTCCAACCTGAATACCCATTATATCCGCGCTTGTTTTAAGCTGATCAACCGCAGCAATTCTGTAGGTATCTATTGTGAGTATACCTATTTTCTTCCTCAGTTCCAGAGTTAACATGGCAGCTATTTTTGTAAGAGTAGTCGTTTTACCGACACCTGTCGGTCCGACAAAAAATATTAAATCTCCCTGTTTATGTGATTTAAGGGGATTATCCGTTTTAATAACCGGACTTATTATATCCGAAAACTTTTTTTCAAATTCTATGGAATTCAACGAGGTTTCATCGGAAACTATTCTTAAAGATTCGACTATCCTTTTTGATATATCGTCTCCTATTTCCTGTTTCTTAAGGGATTGAAACACCCTCCTGAAATTCTCGGGAATCCCGGGTAAATAAGTCTTATCCTGCATTTTGACGTTCATTTCCTGCATCATTCTCTTTATACCCAATATTTCTTTTTTCAACTGAACATAGTCCCTTTCCTCATGCTTCTCTACATTTCTTTTATACTGAGGTTGAGATTGTAATTGCTCACTTTCAAATTCCGTTTGCTGTGAATACGCTTTGCTCTTTATAGCGTTGTATTTATTCTGATATTCATTTGAATTTATGGAAGGTACCGTAGGGGCTGAGCTTTTCCTGTAAAACTGAGTGTTGCCCGTTGAATTTCCCGAAACGTTATAGGCATTATTTTTGGCAAGTATTTTCTTCAATTGATAAAGCTTGTCACTATCTATCCATTCCTCGTCTCTGCCGGAATCCTTGGATTTATCCTCGACAATTTTATCTTCCGCAACAGCTGTTACCTCATACATTTGTTTTCTTCCCAGACCAAGAAAACCTCCCTTTTTAAATTTTCTTGTCTGAAGTATGACGGCATCATCACCCAAATCACTTTTTATTTGTTTTAACGCATCTTTCACATCGTCAACTACATACTTTTTTATCTTCATAAAGAAATCACCGCTTCAACGTTAAAAGGAATTTCCTCAACGAGTTCTTCATATGATAGAACCATGGTTCCAGGAATGGACTTTTCGATTACACGTTTTATATAAAAACGTAAAGCCCCCGAACAAACTATAACAGGCATATATCCAGCCCGCATAATATCTTCCATTGATTTGGAAAGGTTTTCAACCAGTTTTCTTATAGTATCCGGTTCCAATGCCAGATACCTCTCTTCTTCGGTTTCTCTTATCTGTGACCCCAACTGCCTTTCCAAATTAGGATCAAAGCCTACCGCATGTATTTGTCCGTCATCCGATCTCGCCTCAATACAGATCTGCCTTTTCATAGCCCTTCTGATATATTCTGTCAGGAAATCTATGTCTTTAGTCTTTTCAGAATACTCACTCAAAGTTTCAAAAATAAGTGCCATATTCCTTATTGAAACCCTTTCATGTAACAGATTCTGCAAAATCCTCTGAACTTCGTATAATTTTAGCTTATCCGGAATTACCTCATCCACCAGAGTTGCAAATTTCTCTTTCAAACCGGCAACCAGTAATTCCATTTCCTTTCTTCCAAGAATCTCATCGGCATGTCTTTTAACTATTTCTGAAAAGTGAGTTGCAAAAACACTTGGAGGGTCAACAATAGTATATCCCAACTGAGTCGCAGCATCTCTCTGCGATTCTTCAATCCAATATGCTTCCAGCCCAAAGGCGGGTTCAGTACTGGAAATACCTGGTAATACCCCCGAAGCTGTTCCCGGATTTATTGCCAATAACCGGTTTGGCCATAATTCAAATCTCGAAATTTCGGTTCCCTTTAATTTTATCATATATTCGTTTGCTTTTAATAATACGCTGTCCCTGACCCTTATCGGACTTAAAATAAGCCCGAATTCATAGGCAATCTGCTTTCTGACCATCGTTATCCTGTCAAGTAAATCTCCTCCCTGTCCAGGATCGGCAAGTGGAAGAAGTCCATATCCAAATTCCACATCAAGTGTATCAGACTGCAATATCTCAGACACTTCCTGTGAAGAAGTCATAGAAGGTGCCGGAGGTGCGCCACCGCCAGCTTCTCCCGAAGGCATTCCACCGGAAGGTCCCGAAGGTCCTTCGAGTCCTGCAAAACCAGGTTGTGGATATCCCCCTTCTGCAGGAACACCTTTTTCTTCAGGAGTTTTCCTTCCTGATAAATAACCAACTACTATGAGTGCAATTCCAATTATCAAAGTAAAAAATGTAGGCAACGGTGTGGCTATTGAAAGAAAAATCAGTACCGATCCGGTAAGATATAAAACTTTGTTTTCACTGGTCAGCTGTTTTACAACTTCATTACCCATATCCGCTTCAGAAGCAGATCTTGATACTAAAATACCGCTGGCGGTGGATATAAGCAGCGATGGTATCTGCGAAGCCAGACCATCACCAATTGTGAAAAGCGTAAATATCTGTGCCGCTTCCGCAATATCCATTCCCTGCTGCACACTACCAATAATGAGTCCACCGATTATGTTAACAAAAACTATTATAATACCTGCAATAGCATCTCCTCTGACAAATTTACTCGCACCATCCATAGCTCCGTAAAAGTCAGCTTCCCTTCTGATATCCTCTCTTTTCTTTCTGGCTTCATCTTCGGTTATCAATCCCGCATTGTAATCGGCATCAACACTCATCTGTTTTCCAGGCATAGCATCAAGTGTAAACCTGGCACCAACTTCCGAAATTCTTTCAGAACCTTTGGTAATTACTATGAATTGTATTATAACCAGTATGAGGAATATGATAAGACCGACTATATAATTCCCACCAACCACGAAATTACCGAAAGCCATGATAACTTTTCCGTCAAAATTCTTTCCCTGAATCAGAATAAGCCTGGTGGACGTAACGTTTAACGCCAGCCGGAACAAAGTAATTACCAGCAATATACTCGGAAAAGAAGAAAGTTCAAGGGCATTTCTGACATACATAGTCGACAATATAATTATGAGAGATAAAGTGATATTGAGTATCTGCAGCAAGTCAAGAACAAAAGCTGGAACCGGCAATATCATCAAAAAGACTATTGCTATTATTAAAAGTGATACAAATATATCTATATTTTTCAAAATTACACCTTCCCGGCTGTTCTGAAAACAAATGCAAGTACTTCAGCAACCGCTCTGTACATATCTGATGGAACTTCCTCACCAATCTCAACTTTATCATATAGGCCTCTGGCAAGGGGAGGATCTTCGTATATAGGAACGCCGTATTCTTTCGCAACTTCCTTGATTCTTTGCGCGATGTTGTCTGCCCCTTTTGCAACCACAAGCGGTGCGTTCATTTTTTCCAGTTCGAATTTTATTGCCACGGCAAAGTGTGTAGGGTTTGTTACGACAACCGTTGCTGATGGAATTTCTTCCATCATCCTTTTTCTCGCGAATTCAGCCATTATCTGTTTCTGCCTTCTTTTTATTTCCGGATTACCCTCTATATCCTTATATTCATCTTTTATCTCTTTTTTGGACATTCTGATGCTTCTCTCATGTTCCCATTTCTGATAAAAAAAATCTGCAAATCCTATTATCGCAAGAACTGCAGCTATTTGTACAGTCATTTGAAAAAGCGAATCACCCAGAAAAAGACTGGCTTCTTCCAGGGAATAATCAGGCAATAAAAAAAGTGTATCCCAAACACCACTTATAAAGCTGAACCCAATAAATCCAAGTAATATAAGTTTTATGAGGTTCTTGAGTAATTCTACCACAGATTTAAGCGAAAACATTCTTTTAAACCCGTTTAACGGGTTTATTTTGTTCAAGTCAAATTTAAATGCATTTTTTAAAACAAACAGTCCCTTAGTTTGCATCATACCAACTGCTATTGCAACTCCAAAACTGGATAATAATATCGTAACAAGCGCAATAACAAGATCGGAAAACTGTTCAAAAAACATACCTCCCAAATCATCTATGGAATTAAAAAATCCTCTATTAGGCAATGATGTATAAAAAGCAACTATTTTCATGACGCTGGTATATACCACCGGTATTAAAAAACGCATCAAAACGAGAGTTGCTAAAAAAACCAATCCCATCTCAAGATCTTTCGAAAAGGCTATCTGCCCCTCTTCCCTGGCTTTACGCCTTCTTCGGGGAGTCGCTTTTTCTGTCTTGTCGGGATCGCCTGCAAAATATTGAATATTAAATTTCATTTTTCTATTTAAAAACCTGACATCACATTCCATATCCAATCACTCAATCGAAAAGTATATTGAACTATTTTATCAGCCCATACCGGCAGCAAACCCAATATGATAATCATACCTACCAGTATTTTAAGAGGTATACCAACTATAAACACATTCAGCTGTGGAAGTAATTTTGACATTACCCCCAACACCACGGTAACCATCAGCATGAAAACTATCATTGGAATTCCCACTTCTATACCCAGTTCCAATACCCTACCCAGGACATTTGAAAAAGTTAAATTAAATTCATTTGAAAGACTCATTATTTGCGCCGGTACCTTATCAAAACTTCTCAATATAACACTCAGCAAAATCATTGGTCCTTTTGCAACTACAAAAATAAACATTCCAATAAAAAAAACAAGCTGGCTGACAATAACATTTTCAGACTCCGTCATAGGATCGTAAATACTTGCAGCCGCAAACCCAAGCTGATACCCGTATATATCTCCTGCAAAAGACAAAGCATAAAATATTATGTTTGCAACCAAACCTGACGCAAATCCAAAAGTAAAATTAATGAGGCAAATCATTACTATATCAGTTACAGGTACATCGAGTGGAATATATTCCGGAACAAAAGACATTATTATGTAGGATAGAACAATTATTATGGGAACTTTAAATTTACTGTTAATCATTGAACCTCCGAAAAACGGAGAGAAAAGAAAAAGACCTGAGATACGGCATAATATTGCCACCCATGTCAGAAACCGAAAGAAAAAAAAGTTTACTATACCGAGTTCCATTACACTTTACCTCATACCAACATGAAGTAATAGTTGAATATATTTACAAAAAAATCCATTATCAGCTGCATCATCCAGCCACCAAATATTATAAGTGTAATAAATACTACAAGTATTTTCGGAACCATAGTAAGCGTCTGTTCGTTTATAGATGTAACAGCCTGAAAAATACCTATAAGAAGTCCAACAGCTAATGCTATTCCTAAAGTCGGGGTAATGGCATATAACAGGGTGTAAATCCCCTGCTGAATTACATCAAGGAAAGATTCGACAGTCATTTTTTTTCACCTCGAAAAGTTCATACCATAGATTATATCATGCACTGATGGTATAGTTGGAATCCATCGTGAAAAAATATAAGGTTTTTCTCCTGTTTTGCATGCAATCGCAGTTGTATGCTATAATTTATCAACAGTTAAACCACTATTATGGGGGAGATTATATGGAAAAAAAGACATTCAATCCTGAAAAGGGACCTAAAGCCGTAGGACCATATTCTTTAGCCGCAAGTGCGGGAAATTTGTTGTTCGTTTCGGGACAGATTCCCTTGAATCCGGAAACTGGAGAAATGGTAACGGGAAATGTTTCTGATCAGGCAAGAAGATGCCTTCAGAATTTGAAAATAGTACTTGAAGGTTCAGGATCATCTCTTGAAAATGTTATTAAAGTGGGGATTTTCATAACTGATATGAAGAAATTCGGAGAGCTGAATGAAGTCTATTCCGAGTTTTTCACCGAAAATTTCCCTGCAAGGGCTGTCGTAGAAGTTGCCGGATTGCCAAAAGGTGTGGACGTCGAGGTTGAAGCTATTGCCATAAGAGGAGAGTGAATTACTTTGCGCCTTGAGGAGATAATAGAAAAAACCGAATGTGAAATAGTCTCTGGCGAAACAGGATCTGTGGAAATAAATCAGGGATATGCATGTGATCTTCTCAGTGAAGTTATGGCCACAGGTTCAAAATCTGATATTTGGATTACCGTTCAGTCGCATTCAAATATTGTAGCTGTCGCAGCGATAACCGGTATAAAATGCATAATTCTTGCAAACGGAAGAGATTATAACGATGATACTTTTTCCAAAGCAAAGAATGAGGGAATAGTTCTTTTAAAGAGCAAACTCGACACATTCACAATAAGCGGTATCATATATGAAATGCTTCAACGCTGATTTTCATATTCATACCTGCCTTTCACCGTGTGCGGATTTAACCATGACTCCCAATAATCTTGGGAGTTATTTAAATAATTATGGAATTGACTGGATAGCAGTAACTGATCATAATTCCACAAGAAATGTCAGAGTATTTTCTTCCGTTCTCGATACGTTTGGAATAAAAGTCATCCCGGGAATAGAAATACAGACCCAGGAGGACATACATATACTGGGATATTTCCCCAACTGTGACTGGGCGGAAAAAATGGGAGAATTTGTGGAATCAAAACTCCCACACATTGAAAACAATCCGGAAAAATATGGATATCAGCTGGAAGTGGACGAAAATGATAATTTCATTTCGGTAGTCAAGGAACCACTGAATTTCCCGTGTTCGATGACTTTGGAAGAAACAATAGAACGGATTCAAAATCATAAGGGAATGCCGGTTTACGCACATATTGACAGGAGCATGGGAATAATAGAACAACTTGGATTCATACCCAGTGAATTTGAAGATATACCATGTGAAGTATACATTTTAAAGAATCTGGATAGAATGACGGTTCACATAAAAAATAAAACAATACTTTCTTCTTCGGATGCACACAACCTTGACAGCATTAAAAAATCAAAAATGATTGTTGAATGTGAATGCAGAAATTTTGATGAATTTATTCTTGCAATTGAATCGAAAAACGGAAGGAGAATAAAATTATGTCTTTGAGGACTTTAGCCGATCATCTGATGGATATTTGTCAGAACTCGATAAAAGCCGGTGGCAAAAGAATAACACTCAGTATTGAAGAAACAGATGAAAAATTTTATTTCAAGGTAATTGATGATGCCGGAGGAATGGATACGGAAATTCAGAAAATAGTTTTCGATCCGTTTTACACCAGCAGGAATAAAAAAATCAGAAAAGTAGGGCTTGGTTTACCGTTTTTAAAAAATGCCACCGAGTTAACTGGCGGATACGTTTCGCTAAAAAGTGAAATGGGTGTAGGAACAATCGTGGAAGCTCTTTTTAAAAAAGGTCACATTGACTGTCAACCTGTCGGGGATATTCCGAATTCGCTTTTCGCTTTGCTTTCGTCTTCAGCAGAAGTTGATTGGATAGTTAACCGAAAACTTAATTCCGAAGAGTATTCCATAGATACACAGGCGCTTTTTTCAGGTAAAAATAAGGACGATATATTCTCAAATCCCAGCTTTCTGGCAATACTTAAAGAAAGTCTGTGCGAAATGGAAAATTCAATTCTGCAATAAGTACTAAAGGATATATTACAAATGAAGTAGAAAGATAATAGGGGTGGTCGTATGATTGAATTGACTAAACTGAGTAAAAAGCCTTTCTTTTTAAACTGTGAATTGATAGAGTCAGTCGAGGAAAAACCTGATACGACAATCACACTTTTTAACGGAAGAAAATATATTGTCAGGGAAAAAGCAGAAGAGGTAATAAAGAAAATCCTGCTTTTTAAAAGAACTGCGTACGATTTGAACGCTTCCATGGCAAAATATGCGGAAGGTATCGAAAACAAAAATGATGAAAACGATGACTGTGAAACATGTTAACATACTATTATAAATTGATTTAGAACAAATCGGATGGTTTTTCAGGAGGGATTTTTTTGGATATATCAACATTACTGGGTATTGTTTTAGGAATAATATGTGTTGGTCTTGGTCTTGCTTCAGGGGGAGATATGTCGGCGTATTTAGGCGTGGATTCTGCCATATCACTCGTCATAGTTTTAGGTGGAGCAATGGGAGCGGTTTTCGTTGGTAATTCCAAAGAAAAATCTTTCGGTATGATGAAAATAATGATGAGTACTATTAAACAGCCACAGATAAATTATATAGATACGATAAAAACACTTGTTTCTTTTTCAGAAAAAGCGAGGAGAGAAGGGCTGTTATCACTTGAAGAAGATGGCCAGAACCTGGAAGACCCTTTCACAAAAAAGGGAATTCAGCTCATTGTTGACGGTACTGACCCTGATCTGTTAAAAGCGATGATGGAGATAGAAATTAACCTTGTTGAAGAAGATCTGGCGGTAGATGCAAGCGTTATGGCCGCGGCCGGGGCGTATGCTCCAGCTTTTGGTATGATAGGAACGGTTTTGGGACTTATAGCCATGCTTGGAGCCCTTAACAATCCTGATGCATTGGGTCCGGCTATGGCAAAAGCTCTCATAACAACTTTATACGGTGCAGTTTTTGCTAATGCCTTTTTCCTTCCGATGGCCGAAAAACTGAATAAAAGAAAATCGTTGTATGTTATGCAGAAGCAGATGATTTTGGAAGGAATACTGTCCATTCAGGCTGGTGACAACCCGAGATTACTTGAAGAAAAACTCAAAACTTTCATGACCAGCCAGGACAGAGCGGCATATGAATCACAGTCTGCATCTTCTGGAGCGTGATATAAGTGGCAAAGAAAAAATGTCCGGATTGTCCTGCCGGTGCGCCTTTGTGGATGACGACGTATGGCGATATGATAACTTTAATGCTTTGTTTTTTTATAGCTCTTCTGGCTTTTTCCAGTATTTCAGAGGGAAAATTTCAGGAAGTGGCAAGCGGAATAACCAGGATTTTTTCAGGAAAACCACCGAGTGTTCTCATGGGTGGTAAAACCACAGTTTCTGATCCAATTATAACTACGAATCCCGGAATTAAGGAAGATGTACTGAAAATCATTCAGGATAAAGATGTTAAAGGAAAAATATCTGTGCAGGAAACTGATATGGGTACTGTTATCTCACTTGGAGACATGCAGTATTTTGAACCTTTCAGTGCTAAATTGACAGCGGATGCTAAAATATTGCTTGAAAAAATAGGCGCCATAATAGTGGAACATACCACAAATGTTATAGAGGTATACGGGTTTACGGATGACAGAACTCCTCCGGACGGATCTATATATCCTTCAAACTGGCATCTGAGTTCCGCAAGAAGTGCGAGCGTTGTCAAATATTTTATGGATGACCTCAAAACGAAGAGAATAGCCGAAAGAATCGTCGATATAAGAAATGGGAAATTTGATCCGGATTACTATTACGACGCACAGAGGTTTTATCCCATAGGCAGAAGTGATGTGCCTATTCTCGAGGAAATATCACGACTTGATTCCTCTTATAAAGTCAAGATAGAGCTTCTCGATTACAGGCTCAAGGATGAAGAAATAAACAAGAATCAGTACAATGAAGAAATGAGTACTTTTCAAAGTACTTACAAAGAAGAACTACAGAATGTTCGCAACAGTTTCCAGAAAATAGAGATATTAGTCAAAAAAGAAAAGGCGAGGTGATCCTGAATGGCAGAACCGGATGAGATAAATCAGGTTGAAGAGAAGCAGGAGAAAAAGGGCGGATTCAATTTTATGGGTCTTATTATAGTGATAGTAATCACATTGGCAGTAAATGCCGGAATTTCGTTCTTTTTAATTCAAATGCTTGGCAACAATTCTCCTGAAAACACTACGCAAACGGATACAACACTTACTCCGCTGAGTATTAAGGTGCGCTTCCTGGTTGAGGGAGTCAACAAACCTTTCATGCTCAAAGGCGGAAAAGAAGTAGTAGTTCTTGATATGCTGAGCTTTATAGTTGCGAGTGATTCGTCTCGTGCGGCAATTGCCGAAAATAAGGATGAAATTCTGTCTGATCTGCAGGATCTCTTTATCACGAAACAATCTTCGGAACTTGCCGATGTTCAAGGGGTGGAACTCATCAGAAGACAAATAAGGGACCTTGTAAACAGGGTTACTGGAAATATTGGAGATAAAGCGAAATTTGGCGTTACAGACGTATTTTTCCATATTATGGCTATAACTTCGGTTCAATAATTAATTTTTTTGTAAAAGGAGGTGGTTTAAATGGCAGATCTCAGTCAGGAAGAGATTGATTCTCTTTTAGGTGCACTGACATCCGGTGAAGTTGACGTTGAAACAATAAAAAAAGAAGAAGCAGAATCTAAAATAAAGACATACGATTTCAGACGCCCGATGAAATTCTCAAAAGATCAGATAAGAACGTTTCAGATGCTTCATGAGAATTTTGCCAGATCATTATCCACCTACCTTTCAGGACGTCTCAGGTATTTCGTTGATGTGACATTGGGACCGATAGACCAGATAACTTACGGTGAGTTTTTAAAATCGTTATCCAATCCAACATTTATAACAATATTCACCGGGAACATACTTTCCGGCAGTGCTATTCTGGAAGTTAATCCTTCGATAATATTCGGTATGATAGACAGAATACTCGGAGGGCCGGGAGATTCAATTTCAAAAGCCCGCTCTTTAACAGAGATAGAAACGAATATTATAAGAAGGGAATCTATGAGGTTTCTGACACTTTTACGAGATGCATGGGAAAACGTCATGGAATTCGTGCCTGAAATAGAAACGCTGGAATCAAATCCACAATTTGTTCAGATTGCTCCACAGAATGAAATGACTTTGCTTGTAACAATGGAAATAATAATAGGAAATATAGAAGGATTCATGAACATATGTTTCCCATCTTCGTTAATTGAACCTTTTACCGAAAAGTTGAAAAATCAGATGCTATTCTCGAATTCAGCACATGTGAAAAAAACTGAACTCCGCCCGGTAATTGAAAAGCAGCTGAATAACACCCCAGTTACACTATCTGCCGTTTTGGGTTCAACAAAATTAACGGTGGCGGAATTACTTTATCTCCAACAGGGAGATGTTATAAGACTTGACCGGTATAAGGATCAGGAAATTGATATTCACATTGGTAAAAATCCAAAATTCAAAGGTGTTCCCGGAAAAACCCGTGGAAAAAAAGCCGTAAAAATTACCGATACGATAAAAGGTACAAATTTTGAAGACGGCGAAGATTTTGCAACGTTGCTTGGAAAAGGAAGGGGAGAAGACAAATGACAGAAGGAAACGATTTCCTCTCTCAGGATGAACTGGATGCATTATTAGGAGCGATAAATTCAGGTAATGCCGATGGTGGTGCCGATAATTCTTCTGCTGGAGGAATATTATCACCAGAAGAATCCGATATGATTGGCGAAGTGGGAAATATGATAATGGGTTCTGCTTCCACTGCGCTTTTCACAATATTGGGAAAAGAAGTTGATATTACAACACCTCAGGTTTCCACTATGAAACTTCAGGATATTAAAGATAAATTCAACGACAACAGAGTCGTGACAACTTTGGATTTCTCCGAAGGAATTGATGGTTTAAACGTACTGGTTGTCGATGTAAAAACAGCAGCCATCATAGCTGACCTCATGATGGGCGGAGAAGGAACCTCAGTGGATGAGACGCTTGATGATATAAAATTAAGTGCAGTTGGAGAAGCAATGAACCAGATGATGGGAGCTGCCGCCACTGCGATGGCAGAATTCCTGAGCACTCCGGTTAACATCTCTCCACCACAGGTTTCCATGATGGATTTCACCGACGAAATGCAGAAATTCCCGCCATTAGCAGATTCAACTGACCAGGACGTAGTTCTGATAAGCTTCGATATGGTTATCAAGGAGCTCTCAAAAACACAGATTTTCCAGATAATGCCCATAAAATTCGTACAGGAATTGTACAGGAAAGTATCCGGTGGTATATCAGAACCCGCTCAACCACAAGCAGCTGTTTCTACACCTCCGCCGGCAGCAAATACTCCACCACCTAGTATGCAGCAGCCACAGCAGCAAATGATGAACATGCCGCCACCCCCGCAGAAAACACAGCCTGTATCTGTTAATCCTGTGGAGTTTGAAAATTTTGGGGAGGCTCAATATATGGAATTACCCAAACAACTGGAATTACTCTACGACGTACCACTTGAAATAACGGTAGAATTGGGAAGAAGTAAAAAAACCCTCAAAGATATTCTCGATTTAAATATAGGTTCGATAATAGAACTCGACAAACTTACAGGTGAACACGTGGATATTCTGGTAAACGGAAGGATAATAGCAAAAGGTGAGGTAGTCGTAGTTGAAGAGAGCTTCGGTGTGAGGGTAACACAGATCGTAGATCCCAGAGAAAGACTGAGAAATTTAAAATGAAAAGAGTTTTCCTTTTAATATTGGTACTGCTTCTTCTGATTCCAGTCAGCTTTTTTTCTCTGGAAGGCAGAGAACTTTCCATCTGGAATAAAGCCATAAGAAAATTCTCAGGTCTCAGAAACCTGGAGGCTAAAATAGACATAGAAATGTATTTATTAAATGGAAATAAGGAATTCATAAACAGTGAATATGGTATGAAATTATGGATCAGAGATTTAAGAGATTACAGGGTAGATTTTTACGTTCCGAATTTCATTTCTGATATTTCAATGTTATACAGGTATTCTGAAAGTTTGCTTTATGTAATAAATAAAGAGATGAAAGAATATTCAATTCAGTATTTTGGGTCACTTTCGGATAAACCTGAATATAAAAACTTCACCTCATCTGCAACAGATTCATTGGATATAAGTAATGTGAACCCGGCAGATACCCTGATAAAAACTCTTGATTTCCTGATTGGACTGGATAGCAATCCATTTGTTGATATGTCTGCAAAATCGGACGATGGAATAAATTACGAATATATAATTAAAATCAACCAGCCTGCTGGTTTTTCCTTGCTGTTTGTAAAAGAATATCCCATGATAACCATAGAGATTAATGACAAATACGAAATCGTAGAACTTGCAATGATAAACGATGGTACCGGAGAATTTCTATCCATATGTATCAACGACCTGAATATGAACAGCTCACAGGAAGAAATTGATGAAGCTTTCGAAGATGTATACGAGGGATACGATTTAATAGATTATGTAGGTAAAACCGGATAAATCCGGTTTTACACTCTTACTGTGGTTCCTATATTCTCCCCTTTTACAGCTTTCAAGAGGTTATCATGTTTAAAATAATCTATTACTTTGATACACATTGAAAAACGCCTGCATATGGAAAAAGCCTCTATGTCCATAACCTTGAGATTGTATTTAATCGCCTCTTCAAAAGTCAGTTTATCGTATTTATATGCATTGTCAAATTTGTTGGGATCCGAAGAATATATTCCATCGACCTTTGTTGCCTTAATAAGAATATCAGCATTCATCTCCACTGCCCTGAGCGCTGCTGCAGTATCGGTTGTAAAGAAAGGATTTCCGGTTCCTCCTCCAAAAATAACTACACTGTTTTCTTCAAAAGATTTCTCTATCTGATCGTATTTAAGTTTTTCAACTGTCTGCAACTCAATTGACGGCGAGAGTATCCTGCATTTAATGCCTTTACTTTCAAATGTATCTTTTATATAAATAGAATTCATAAGCGTACCGAGCATTCCTATCTGATCGGCATTCCTGGCACTCATATTTTCAAGCTCTTTACCCCTGAAAATATTTCCCGCACCAACTACAATCCCCAGTGAAACCCCTTTTTCAATTATGGGAATAGTCTCATCCACCAGATAATTGGCTTTTTCAACGGAAAAACCTTTGTTTCCTTCTCCAGAAAGTGCCTCTCCACTTATTTTTAACAATACTTTTCCATACATTAGTCTTTACCTCCAGATTCAGGTAAAATAAAAGGCGTTCATAAGAACGCCTCTATTTTATAAATATCAGTCTCCGATTGCAACTCTGGCAAATCTGATAATATCCACTTCACATCCGAGTTCCTTACCTGCTTCCTTGAGCATGTCGGTAATTTTCTTGGAAGTGTCAAGAGCATAAACCTGTTTGATTACACATTTGTCTTCGCAGAATTTGTTAACTTTACCTTCAACGATCTTTTCAACAACATTTGCAGGTTTTCCGGATTCTTTCATCTGTTCTGTGTAAATTTCCCTTTCTTTGTTCAAAACATCAGCTGGAATTTCATCGGGTCTTACGTATTCAGGACCCATTGCCGCAATATGCAGACAGATGTTTTTTCCGAGCAAGTCAAGAGCTTCTCCGGTATTCTCAGATTTCAGTTCAAGTGCAACACCTATTTTACCGTTGAAATGTGTATAATTATAAATTCTTCCATTTTCTTCAGCAGTAAACTTTCCATAATCGCCAATCTGCATGTTTTCGCCGATTTTCGCGATAGCGGCATTAACTTTTTCTTTGTTGTTTTCTACAACATCTTCAGGAACAGCTTCCGCTCTTCTGTTTTCTTTGAGTTCAGCCGAAAGATCTTCTGCCATTTCAGCACAAAGAGCCTTAAACTCATCTGTTCTTGCAACAAAGTCTGTTTCACAAAGAACTGCTACCATGAAAATTTCTTTAGCATCTTCAGAAATCTTTGTTGAGACAAGTCCTTCATTAGTGGTTCTTCCACTTTTTTTAGCTGCTGCTGCAAGTCCTTTCTTTCTGAGGAAATCAACTGCTGCCTGAATATCTCCGTCACTTTGTTTTAAAGCTTTCTGACAGTCTAATATACCTGCTCCGGTTTTAACGCGAAGCTCTTTTACCATTTCCATTGTGATTGCCATTACCTCATCATCCTTTCTATAAAATATATAATTTATTCCCACAAAAAAGCACGCCAAAGGCGTGTTATATTTTACTCAGATATTATACACTAAAATGTACGTTTTTAAGTAGAATTTATTGTAATATTTATAACTGTTCAAAGTTAAATTCAGTTACCGTTTATTTTATCTATATGGTCATATGCACTCAAATCCATAAATCCATGCCCTGAGAGGTTAAAAACTATATTTTTTTCTTCATTTTTTTCTCTGCATTTAACGGCCTCTCTTATAGCACTGGCTATGGCGTGAGATGATTCAGGTGCCGGAATGATGCCTTCGGTAACCGTAAATATCTTTGCAGCCCTCAGTATTTCTTCCTGAGGTAAATTATCAGGCTCTACAACACCTTCTTTTACAAGCCTGCTTATTATTCTTGAAGCACCATGATATCTCAATCCGCCTGCATGTATTGGAGGTGGAACAAATTCAGATCCAAGTGTGTACATTTTCATCATAGGTGTAAAATGTGCGGTATCTCCGTGATCATACCTGAATTCACCTTTTTTTAGTGTTGGGCAGGCTTCTGGTTCGGAAGCTATAATTTTAATATTTCCTTTTTCCATAGCCTCTTTAACAAATGAGAATGCGAATCCTCCGAAATTTGATCCTCCACCCACACAGGCAATCAATATATCCGGTTTTATACCGGCTTTTTCAAGCTGGATTTTCAGTTCTTCACCAATAACAGTCTGATGTAAAAGCACGTGATCGAGAACACTGCCAAGTGCATAATTTATTTTAGGATTCTTAACGGCCATTTCCACAGCGTCGGAAATAGCTATTCCCAAAGATCCGTTGCAATCAGGATCATTTGCCAGGATTTTCCTTCCGCATTCAGTCCTGTCACTCGGACTTGGATAAACTTCCCCTCCAAAAAGATGCATCATGTGCTGCCTGCCAGGTTTCGCATCATAACTAACTCTCACCATATAAACCTCAACACCCATTCCAAACTTACCGCCTGCGTAACTGAGGGCACTTCCCCATTGTCCTGCACCCGTTTCAGTTGTTACTTTATGAAATCCTTCTTTCAGATTGTAATAAACCTGTGGAATAGCGGTGTTGACTTTATGGCTGCCGGTAGGACTGACACTTTCATTCTTAAAATAAATCTTTGCCGGTGTTTTCAGATATTCTTCAAGTCCTGTAGCATGTACCAGAGGAGTTGGCCTGTATATTGAATATTCCTCAAGTACTTGTTCTGGAATGGGAATTTCCCTTTCCATTGTAAATTCCTGCTCTATAATTTCATTTGGAAAAAGTGCGGAAAGTTCTTCGGGTTTTACCTCTTCGTTGGTTGCAGGATTGATCATAGGATCTAATTCAAATGGTAAATCAGCTTTCAGGTTGTACCATACTCTGGGCATTTCCTCCGGTTTAAGTAATATTTTCTCTCTTTTCATTTCTAACCCCTCCTCTTATTTTTAATAGGTTTTTAATAAAATTTCCGGCAAATAAAAAAGCGGGGAACTCTTTTTACTGAGTTCCCCGCTCGGGTATCCTTTATGCAATAAAAGACAACGAAACCCTAAGCAGGGGTTCGCCACCACCAAAAATTAACCATATTCATTTCGAGATTATCAACTATTCTCATACACATATTTTAGTTTACCTCACTGAATTTATAAGATAATATCAAATAAATAATAATTTGTCAAGAAAAAACCTCCGTTTAGCACGGAGGTTTTTTAATTCAAAAATATTTTTTATTTAATAACTGTTTACATGTTACTGAAATAATCCAAGTATATTGTATTTACCAAATATGGACACTGTAATAAGGGATATAACAGCCATTATCTTTATGAGAATATCCAGGGATGGTCCTACTGTATCTTTAAGAGGATCTCCAACTGTGTCTCCAACAACTGCTGCCGAATGGCCTGCGGAACCTTTGGATTCTCCCTTAACTTCTCCGGATTCTATTAGTTTCTTACCATTGTCCCATGCTCCACCGGCATTCGCAGTGTAAAGAGCGAGCATTATACCGGATAAAGTTGTTCCTATAAGCAATCCACCTACAAATTCCGCACCAAAGAGGAATCCACATACAATAGGTGTTAAAACCGCAATGAGTGCCGGTGTTTTCATTTCACTGATAGCACCTGCCGAAGAAATTGTGATACAGGTTTTGTAATCCGGTTTGGATTCGCCGGTTAAAATCTTCGGATCTGCCTTGAACTGCCTTCTGACTTCCTGAACCATTTTTCTTGCAGCCTTGGCAACTGCTTCTATCAGAATACCTGAGAAAAGGTATGGTAAGGCAGCACCAACAAGTGCACCTGCCAGAGTCAGAGTGTTAATCATGTTGAGTATGAGGTTAAATCCGTTTGTATCTCCAGGCTGAGCCTGTGAATAGAGATAAGATGCAAAAAGTGAAAGTGCAGCTAACGCTGCGGAACCAATTGCAAATCCCTTCCCGATTGCAGCTGTCGTGTTTCCAACAGAATCGAGTTTATCGGTGATTTTTCTTACAGCAGGATCGAGTTTGGCCATTTCACTTATACCACCAGCATTATCGGCTATTGGGCCATAAGTATCAACAGATACAGTTGCAGCTACGAAGGAAAGCATTCCTATAGCGGCCATGGCAACACCATAAAGGCCTGCGAGGTAATTCGCAACTATAGTTGTAACAGCCAATACGATAACGGGGAAGAAAGTGGATTTCATACCTACTGCCATACCCTGTGTGATAGTCAATGCAGGACCTTCTTTGGAAGCTTCTGCGATTTCCTTTGTTGGTCTGAAATCATAGCTTGTGAAATACTCTGCTAACTGGCCGATAACTATACCGCTTATTATACCGAGTATAGCCGCATACCATGGAGAAAGCAACCCGACATTGAACCCGGAACCATTTAAGTTTTCCCCGTTGAAGAAGGAATAGGTAAATATACCGGTAAATATAATCGTTAAAACAGCAGCTGTCCATGTTGAAACGTTTAATTCTCTGTGAGGTTTATCTGATACTTTTTTTACTATAAGGAACATAATTCCCAGAACACATGAAATAATACCGATAGCAGCAAATATCAATGGGAAAGAAATTAACTTTTCAACCAAAGAATTGCTCATGGCATTTGCAGATGTCATTGAAGTATAGAACATATACGCTGCAAGTACTATACTGGATATAATCGCTCCTACATAACTCTCAAGAAGGTCTGCTCCCAATCCTGCAACGTCTCCGACGTTGTCTCCGACGTTGTCAGCAATAGTAGCCGGATTTCTCGGGTCATCTTCCGGTATTTTTGCTTCTGTCTTACCAACAAGGTCTGCTCCCATATCTGCAGCTTTGGTGTAAATACCTCCACCAACACGGTCAAACATAGCTATAACGGAGCAACCAAGTGCATAACCTGACACTGTCATAGTGAATGGAATGAAATTAATACCCATCCAATTGGTAACTATTGTTAACTGATCAATGGATACCTGTCCCATCCATTTACCAAAAACGAGATAAATTATACCAAGTCCGAGTAAAGCGAAACCACCGACGGAAAGTCCCATAACACTTCCACCCTGGAATGCCACTTTAAGTGTCTTACCAAGGCTTTTAGTGTTTCTTGCGGTATTAGATACTCTAACGTTGGCTAATGTAGCTATTTTCATACCAATCCAGCCTGCGCTGGCACTCATTATCGCTCCAAGTATAAAAGCAATCCCGGTATACCAGGATACAACAACCATGAGAGCTATGGCTATGAAAATCGCAATGGAAAAAATAACCTTGTACTCATGCCTTATAAAAGCATCAGCACCCTCCTGGATAGCACCCGCTATTTCTTTCATCAAAGGTGTACCAGTGTCCAATTTCTTAACCGAATAAAAATTAACAGCTGCAAAACTCAATGCAGCTATTACTGCAACAACAACAAGTCCTAACATCCAAATGTTCCCCCTTTCAAAAATATAATAATGCAAAGCAATTGACTTTACCTATCATCTGATAATAAAACTCAGAGGAACGAACCTTATTTATATTTCAAATTAAAATTATTATAAATCCATTTAAATCCTCGAAACCATGTCTTTATCATTAAGGTATTTCATCTCGTATATCTTGTAAATTATCTTTGACTGATCCCCAAGTAGCAAAGATATGTTTTTATCATACACTTTACCAAAAATATCGGTTATATAACTGTTAGAAAAGAGGTTTAAATAACCCCTCAACTGTGTTTCATTTTTTTGAGTATTGTCCTCCATTAAATCATCGTCTTCGATTTCATCAGCATCAAATATTTCATCCAGCCATTTCATATACTCATATGAAAATTCTTCCGAAGCTTTTTTCAAAAAACCGTTTAACTGCATTATCAAATCGGTAACAGATATCACATTTTCTATACCGGAGATAATTTTGTGCCTGTATACGTTTACAACTTCATAAGGAATAGGTTCTTCGTACTGAAAAAACAAAACGTTGTTACCGTTGTCCATCGAGGTTACCCTGAGTTTCCTGAGTAATGAATCTCCTTCTTCCGTATAACTTCTGGAGTACAATGTTCTTACTTTGGATATATATTTAAAATCTCTTTCATTTTTTATCTTCATCTTACCTCTTCTGACTATGTATCCGTAATAAATCTCTTGAGGAAAAGCAAAAAAAGAGTCATCCTGCTCAAACAGAATATGAAATAAATTCACGCAAATCACCACCCGGGTTAAAAATTAGCCCATTTTATTATACACTAAATTTTTAAATTGTAAATCTGTAAGTTTTTTTCTGAAAGAAAACAATATCCTGCCAGTCACACCCCATACGTAAAATTTGTCAAAATCCCAGGCATAACTTTGGATTTTGAATCTGCCGTATTTTAAAATATCTGTTTTAGGCTTACATGACAGAAAATCTTTCATGCTGAGAAAGTATATTTTTTCAACTTCTTCATTGAGTTTAAATTTGGAATTATTAATGCCACAAACGAAAGGAATGACGTTATGCGAACTCACAATTGTAAAAACAGGTTCGAGATCGGTAAAAAAAATGGAAACACTGGCATCTATCTCTTCATGCATTTCACGTATAGCTGCATCAAAAGGTTTCTCACCTGTTTCGATTTTTCCTCCAGGAAAAGAGATTTCCCCCGCATGCTCTCTGAGTGAAGCACTCCTTTTTGTAAAAAGTAAATTAATGCCATTTTCCATATTTACCAGCGGAACTACGACAGCAGCAGAATATGTCCCTTTATTCACTATCGCCCTTGTTGAACACGAAATTGTAAAACTCTTCTCTTTCGCCTTCGCCCATATCTTTCATATTTTCATAATATTCCAGATCTTTAACTATATCGGACTCTTCCATTTCCTTGGTAAGCTCATTGATACTTTTCCACTCAGTTCTTTCTTCGATATACTGTGAATCTGATAATTCTTTCGCCTGCTCTATTATTTTCGCAGCCTTTTGTATAAAATTATCTTCATCAAAATCAAGAGTTTCGAGATCAGAACCCGAAATATCTTTTGACAGGCTTGAAACATTATCTTCTTCAGCCACTTCACCTAAATCAAGATTTTCTTCCAAATCCGCAGCTGACATATCCATCGTGTTAACCGCATCCGTTTCTTCAGGATATTCTTCTGTAGAAGATCTGAGAATTTCTTCCCTGGCACTGAGATTCTTTTTATCTTTCTCATCCTTTTCCTTCATTCTCGTACGTAAATCCTGAATAACGCTGCCGTTCTCCTCAGGTTGTTCTTCCATTGTTTCGTTGAAATATCTTGATATTTCTTCTATGTCTCTGGAAGCCATTTCATCTATATCTATTTCCTCTTCGAATGGGGTATCAAAAAGTACCGGCGGTATTTCTTCAGTTTCTTGACTTACTTCGGGTTTAACATCATTTTTTTCAAACGGAATTTTAACTTCGACATTCCCTTCACTGACTTTCAGATTACCCTTCTTAACCAGCCTTATGGCTAATCTGCTGAAAACGCCAAGTCGCATTTCGAGTATTACTGCTACAGCTATCACCACAAGCCATATAACGGCAAGAATGATTATCGGATTGATTCCTCCCGAACTTTCCTCCGCTGTTTCTGTTGCATTAACTACAATTTCCTCCACATGGCTTGGTTCCTCATAAATATCGTTATTCAGGAAATAATAATCATCCGCATTCGCTTCCATTTCTTCAATTTTAACTAGTAAATCCTGTGCTATCCTGGTATCCGGAAACAGTTGCAGATTTACTTTCGCCGTTTTAAAATCTCCATTGTTAAATGCACTTATTCCGAGCCAGAATTTTATGTTTTGAGCCCTGGCCTCTATCTGCGGGTCAATGATGAGGGCCCGCTGAAAATAATATTGGGCATCTTTATAATTCCCGGAATTATAAGCATCTCTACCTGTATAATACTGAGTCATCGCATCATCTTGATAGTTCGTCTGAGAAAAAGCCGTAATCATACAAAAAACAATTACACATAAGAAAATTATTTTTCTCCCGATATCTTTCATGTGATAATCGTCACCTTCTCTATGTAGACTCTGTCGTTATTCCTTATCAGCATAAGGATTTTACCGCCACTATATACCGCATCAATCAGCACTTCACCTTCTTCAAGATTAAAATAACTGCCTGAAGGATTTGCCGAATCAAAATTGTATACTACCAGTTTGTTCCTGCCACAAACTATTATATGATTTTCATTTTTAAGTATTTTAAAACCACCAGCCGTAGCCAGAGGCATATCCACATGTTTTTTACCGTCAAGGCTTATCGCCGAAAGATAATAATCGCTGGATAAGACGAACAGGGTATCATCTTTAACCACCCCATCCAGAAAACTGCCGTATTCGTTGAAAGGCCTGGATATTTCTACGATTTCCTTACCGTTAAAAAGGAAAATACCGGTATCGCATATCGCATAAGGATAAACACCGAAAAGTATTAATTTCCCGTAATTTCCCTGTATCTCAAAAGAGGATTTAGGTGTTTCAAGAATCAAGCCTCTGTACCTTGAAAGAAGATATCTTCCCGAATCATTCACAGCCATTGATATTATATCGGTTTCGTTCATGAGATAATCTTTTGAATTCAGCTTCCCTTCTTTATAAGACTTCAGCATACCGTTATCCGTGGTATATAACGAAGAATTAAGTAAGTATGTGGAAGTGATCTGATCATCGCTTATTATCTCAAAATCATTCTGGCCTTTCATGTAAGCTAACCCTTCTTCCGCAAGCACGTACAAATCTTCTCCGGCAACTCGCAATCCATAAGGACTTATACCGGAAGGAATATAATTTCTGAGATAATCGTATCTGATTATTTCCGTTGATTCTCCGTCTATCAATGGAAATCCCGGGAATCTCCATTTTTTAGAATCAGGTATAAAAACCTTTATTTCATTGCCAGTACCATTTTTAGTTGTCACAACTGTACTTGTGGCAACATCACTACCCGTTCCGTTACTATCGGTATTATCCACGTTATTATCATCGGTTGAATCGGCCGGATGGTCAGATACAGAATTATTATCTTTCGGAATCACGGTTTTATCCCCATTATCGGACAAAGTATTCTTCGTGGAATTATCAGTTATGGTTTCGGAATTATCAACATTATAATCATCGTTGGTATTCTTCCAGTCAGAAAACGGAGTGGTTATGTTTGCCTCTGTTGGCGTACTCTGAGTAGTTTCCGTGGATTCATTGTTCAAAACTGTGGAAGTCGAGAAAGGCCATTCCACATCACTGGTATAAGTCGACATATTGGTATCATACTGATACTGCCATTCTTTAAATGTATCGTCCTGAAATTCAGGAACTACTACTTGTTCTATCCCACTTTCCAGGAAATTGTAAATGTATTTGAGCGATTCATTCTGTACAAAAATATCGAAAAATGAATATGGAAGTATCAACGAGAACAGATTTTCCTTTTCTTCGCCACCGTTTTCTATGGACGGATAAAGGCCGCTGTATACCGAAACTATTCCATCACCTTTATCAGGAGTGTTTTCCGGATAGAATTTAGCCAGCTGTGTACCTTCAAGGTCGGTATCAAATCCGGGATAGCTTCCGGCTATAAAAGCATATTCTATATCGTCTCTTATACTGTTTTCAAGCTCCTGCAATATTTGACTTCCCGGTAATATATCCGAGTAAAAGGAATTCACTTTCTCCAGATAACTGAGATTGTTACTTTCCACGAACCTTATAGTTTCAGAGTCGGTGGAATATATATCCGATATGACTTCGGGGTTTTTTCCGTAGAGCATATTCAGAAAAGTAGTATTTACAATATTGGTACCGGCATTGGGAGCGGAAATCAAAACGAGTTTTCTGATGTTGTCTACACCGTATTTTTCTATCGCATACCTTGCAATGACACCACCTATGCCATGGGCAATGACATCGAAAGTTTTTGAAGTGTTTTTCAATTCTTCTGCCAGTTTATGAGCTTCATACATAACGTAACTCGTTCGGGAGTTCTCAGCAAAGAAAGCCTTCATACTCTGCATGTATTCTTCGCTTCTCGTCTGCGTCAGCGGATAATTGTAAGACCATATGGTCCTGTCCGGAAATGTGACTTCCCAGAAGTTGTTTCCCTGTGGATTGGAATTCGTTATGGTATTTGGCAGAAAACCCAGGAAATTTGAGTCTATTCCGGGAATTATGAGCATATGCGGTTTGAGCGTTTCTTCTTTCTCTATGGTTTTCTTCAAACCCCATTCGGTCTTATCAGGATTGTTTATTCTCATACCAATCAGAGAACCATGAAATGCTTTTACTTCAAGCACAAGCCTGCCATTTTTGTTTTTTACCAGTTCCCCTCCGGAAAATATCCTCGCAACCGGATTTTCCCTGTTCCTGATATAGACAAGTTCGGCATTGTTGTACTCACTGCCGAAATAATACTCTTCAGGGAAAATGTATTGAAAAGTCATGGGTTCCAGTGCAAGATCCTGTCTTCCATCACCCGGAACAAGCTCATATATGTCCCCGGTATATCTGCCTGTATTCTTGTATTTTTCATACTCCAGATCTCTCGGCAATTTTTCTATTATATATGATTTAGGATAAGGATAAGCATTTTCAGGGATAAAAATCGATAGGTCACTTATATTTGTTTTCTTGTTAACAGCATCCTCACCATCAGTTTTTATCTCAGTTGATGCCTGGTTTCCACCAAACACAGTCATCATCAGTATAAGTACAATAACTGCCACCAAAGCCACTGCGATTAATATGGCTACCAGTCTGTGAGATTTCAAGTATTCAATTAAACTGCCCAGTTTAATCCCTTTTAAATTGAATTTAATTTTCTGCTTTTCCTTTTTTTCCCGCATAATACTCCTTTGCTTCAACTAAGATTTTTTTATTATTTCCCAGGACTTGCTCAGGTATTCTTTAAGGAACTCAAAATTCCATACTCCTTCTATTTCACCTATGAGTTCAAAGCCTTTGTCCCAAAACTCGGCAGCAAGAGTTTGTGATTTTTCTATACCTTCATTTTTAATAATGGTATGTTTATTCTGCTTCTCATCTTTCCCCGGAGTTTTACCAAGTTCACCGAAAGTACCGTGAACGTCTTTGTAATCGTCCAGCAACTGAAAAGCGATACCGATATTTCTTCCCGCTTCCCACATGGTATTCACAATTTCCTTATCTTTCCCTGAAAACAGCAGAGGAGAACAAACTGAAAACTGGATGAATCTGGCTGTTTTATACTCGTACATTTTAAGAATTTCCCGTGAAGGTACACTCGACTCCTTTTCGAATTTAATATCAAGCGCTTCACCATAAGCCGTATCCATAGCACATTTAGCAAGCATTTCAGAAGCACTTATCATACCCAGCTCTGAAACTATTTTCTGTGCAAAAAACATCATAAAATCTCCGCCAGTCAATGCGATTCCCTCACCATAAACCTTATGTGCTGCCAGTTTCCCCCTTCTGTAATCGTCATCATCTATCGATGGCAGGTCATCATGTACCAGAGTTGCCGAATGAAGTGTTTCTATTGCAATTCCAAGCCTGTACAGAATTTCCCTTTCAATTTCGGCTATTCCCATATTGAATATCAAAGCAGGCCTGAATCTTTTCCCTCCGTTTAAAATCGAGTATTTTATCTGCTCTGACCACTCGTAATCATATCCTTTTAATTCTTTCACCATGTATTCTGATATATATTTTTCAAAATCATCCTTATTCCATTCTTGACCCAAACTTTTCATCAATTACTCCTTTTAACATTTCCGTCTTTAAATAATATTCCCTTCTTTTTTCTGAGGTATACTCATGATTGTCTTCAACCTTCAGTTCACCTTTCATATTGAAACCGGCAAGCGATTCTATTTTCCCGTCCCTTTTTCTGCAGCTCACGTTAAAAAAGCTTTCTCCCTCATCCGAATAAAATGCATATATGAGCGGCAAACCGGTATCCAGCACCACTGTTTTCAGAAGAGTGTCAGGGACGGCATATGAAAGTGGCCCTTTATCCCAGCAGATGAAAAAATCCGCTCCGTTTAGCAATAAAAGAATATATGCCGCAGGGTTGAAAAGATCATCCCTGCTTAGAAACGCATAATTCATTCTACCATATTGAAACATGCAATTCTTCTTCTTTTCCGAAAAAGGTTTCCAGAAAATAATAGTACCATCACTTTTAAAAGCTACCGGATTTTGTTCATATATACATACGTTCAATTCGGCCAGGCCAGTTTCCGAAGAAATATTCCTTTTTGGAACTGAATCCAGAAATAAATCCAACTTTTCATATTCTTCGCCCGAATATTTAGAACCTAAGAAATAGTTGTATTCCATAACAATCACTTCATTTCAGAAGAATCTCCTTGAGATATCCTATTACGTACAATGAACCAGTTACCAGAATCGGAGTTCCCTTTCCAGAAACTTCAGAGGATAATTCCAATGCCTTCTTACATGCCGATTCATGATCTTTGAAATAAAAAACTGAATCATCGGGCATATTTTTTTTATACGAATCAACTATAAGTGACGTATCGGTTTCTCTAGGCGCATTCGGTTCGGTGACAACGACTTTTACCGCCAGATCAGAGAGTTTTTTCGTCATTTCATCGAATTCCTTGTCGCTTAACATTCCGGTAAGCAATATCGGCCTGATACCCGGAAAATATGTTTTCCAGTTTTCAACAAGGGCGTCTATTCCCTGTTTATTATGAGCACCATCTACTATTATCTGAGGATTGTCCGAAACAAGTTCAAGCCTGCCAGGCCAGAAAACCTTCTTCAGTGCATTTCTCAGCGAATTCTCATCGACTTCGATATCATTCTTTACACAATACTCTATATACGCTTTTATGGCCACAGAACAATTTTTAAACTGATGTATTCCATTGAGGTTTAATACCAAATCTTCAAAACGGTATTTATCATCGGAAAAATCGAAAACATTCTCTGCTATTTTCATATTCTTGTCAATGTAGCTGAAACCTTCGTTTAAAACGTGTAATCGGGTTTTTTTCTCCTCACTCACTTCCCTTATCACTTCCAGCGCCTCGATTTCTTCAGAACCGGTCACAACAGGTATGAAATCCTTGATAATGCCACTCTTTTCAAAGGCTATCTTGGCTAGAGTATTGCCAAGTGTTTTCATGTGATCAAAACCGACATTGGTAATAACGCAAACATCGGGATGAACCACTGAAGTTGCGTCATACCTTCCTCCTAATCCGACCTCAATAATTGCCAGATCTACTTGTTTCATTTTGAAATATTCAAAACCCATAGCTGAAATTATTTCGAAGAAACTGGGTTTCATCTCTTCACTTATCGAATCCATTTCTTCTATAACCGGATAGAGCCTGTTAACAACTTCAACGATTTCTTCATCGCTTATATTTTCGTTGTTAACTGTGATTCTCTCGTTGAACTTTACGAGATGTGGTGAATAATTTGCACCCACAGTGAAACCCATTTCGGTAAAAATAGTAGACAGTGTCCTGGTTACCGAGCCTTTTCCATTGGTGCCCGCAACATGAATGGTGTTATATTCAAGATTTGGTTTACCCAGCTTTTCAACAAGGTACTCAATCCTCTCCATACCGAGTTTTACCTGTCCATGAGGTCTTTTAAAATACAAATAATCTATTACCTGTTCTATATTTTCAAACTTCCTGTCTTCAAATTCTGATTTCACATTTTCCTCCATTATTTATTTTTAAATCCACCGATCTGATACACATAAACTATAACTTCAGCCACAGCTTTGTATAAATCTGGTGGTATATCTGAATAATAATCAAGTTCGAGTAATTTTTCGACGAGTTTCGCATCACTGTATATGGGAATATCATACTCCATAGCCAATTCCACTATTTTTTTCGCCAATTCTCCTTTTGCCTGTGCAACGACTTTGGGAATCGGATCACTGTCAGGATCGTATTTAAGGGCAGCTGCACTTATTATTTCATCGATATCATCTTCATGCAAATCTCGTAAATTCTCCTTTCATCTCATTCAACAGAAATTTCTCTTTCTTCTCTATTATTTCGGATTGAGTCTGTTTATTCCTTATGTAAATATTCCTTACCGCAAAACCTTCACCCTTAAGCCTCTTTAACAGTAAAGACGAATGTTTGGTAAAACTGGATGCATATTCTGGATCCGAATAAATGTATATGTCTGTCAAATTATTTAAAAAATGTGCATCTATAAGTACATCACCGGTTAATTGCGTACCGGTTTCTATAATCACCCTGTACATCTTATTTTTCTCATATTTTTCTTTTGAAACATCTTTTCCGTAAAAATCAACTTTAAAAGGCTGGGAATCAAGTTTAAAAACAGTTGAATAAATGGTATCGTAATTATTCGGTTGTAAATTGACTAAACGCTGCAATTTCGAACCCTCTTCAACATTGATATCCCTTCTGGAAAGAGCTGAAGAATTTTCTTTATCAGCAGAAACATTTTCATTCCTCTGTTCAGAGATTTTCTGGATATTCTTTTCAGCTGATTCTATTTCTTTTTCATTTAATGATTCTGCCAGCCGGTTGGAAGAAATTTCCATATCCGGTTTACGCAATTCTCCTTTTAAACCTGTAGATTCATTTTCTTCCAATGTTTCTTTTACTCCTATGTTTTCACCTTTCATGATCGTATTTTTCCCACTGATATTGGAATTTTCCGTAAGAATTTCACGATTGGGCTTTTTGAAAACATTTACAGTTTTATCTATGAATTCATCTATTGCTTTTCTTATACTTTTAAAAATGCCCTCTTCATTTTTCACAACGGCATTCTTTTGGCCTGATGCATTGCTTTCTGATTTTTTTGCATGTGTTATTTCCTCAGGAATTTTTCCCGATGTAACCCGGCCAACATATTTCTCGGTTAAAAGTTCTATACTCTTTTCCTTGAGAATCCTGAATACGTTGTGGCCTGAACCATCTTTAATATCGGTTTGTCTTTGTGCAATATACTTTGCGAGTTTAAGTGTTTCCCCAAGTAATTCCTTAGAATCATCAATACTGATTTTATTATCGGAAAGGTTTTCGATCAGCTTTGAAGAATGTTCTTTAACAACATCGAAATTCAGATTATTCTGTAATCCTTTTTTTACAGTATTATCCGTTAAAACGGCCTCCCTTAAATTATCATTCGCGGAAGCTCTGATATCTGGCTCAATTATGATTTTAATAAGATTTAATATATTCCTGTCTTCAGAATTCATCTTCCGTCCTGAAGTTAAATCACCCAGAATTTTTTCCAGATTTTCATCGCCTGTTCTGATCGTATCCGTAACATCCGAAAAGACAAATTTCTTTATATTTGAAGGTACACTAAGCAATTCACCCAGTAATCTTGTGGTTTTTTCTATGAATTGTCTGATTTCAATATCCGTGTTTTCCATTCCAAGTTTTTCATTAACGGTATTTTTAGTATATTCTGAGAAATTAATCTTTCCCATAACATTGTTCAAAATGGGATTTTTTGAGTTTTTTAAATCCGATATTTTTGAAGAGAAGTCTTCAGAACTGATTGATATTTGTTCCTGTTTTCCGGAGTTGTTTGTATTAATACCCGATTTAAGTATGTTATTCTCTTTATCTTTTGTGTTAACGGCTGCCGATCCGGAATTGGAGATGTCATTGTTTTTAACAGGAGTTTTCTCCAGCAGTATATGACTGTTTTGATTTTTTACCGGAATTTTATTTTCGGCTTTAACTTCGCTATTCTTCGATTCCATTTCCGGTACTTTTTTCATATCTCCCTGATTACCAGTCTCCATTTTTATATTCTCACTGGCAGCAGTTTTGGATTTAGAGATTGCAGAATTTCCGGTAGATTTTTCAAATTCTGAAAGAAGTTTGGCTTTAATTTCTTCAGTTTTTAAATTACCGTTTTTATCATTATGAGCAGGGATGCTATTATCAACGGTTTTTGCAGTTTCATTTTTCAAAGAAGAAATTCTGTCTTTTAAATCGTAAAACACCATAGATTTCAGCAATTCTTTTTTCATATCAGCAGGCAACCTGGACCACGCTTTCCCCATGCTTTTTGCTTTAAGTGCAAACTCCAGTAATCTTCTGTCGTAAGGTAAGTCGGGGTCTGTAATGGAAAGGCTGTCCTTTATTGATTCGTTGGAAAACTTTACATCTTCACCGAGTATTTCTGCAACGATTTCCCTGGAAATATCTTTTATTTCACCGGATATCCTGGCAAAATTTATCTTTTCTTCCTGTGAAAACCCATTCAGGATTTCTTCAATACCTTTACTCGTCCTGAAAGGCAGCGAAAGGGAAAAAACCTCTAATAATTTCGCTTTTAAATTCTCTATGTTTCTACCTTCAAGTTCATCGGGAATATCATTTTCAAAAAAAACCTGTATGATGTCGCCGGGTTTAACTTTAACGAGTTTTCCTGCTTCTATTTTTATAAGCTTATCATCAACAAGTATCTGAATTTTACCGTTCCCGGAAGATACTACTTTTCCTGTTTTGCCGGAAATTTTTTCGGCATTTCCATTTAAATTCGCATTGTATGGAATCCTAATCTGTCCTATGTTCATAGTAACACCTTCAGACACCAAAATATGACCTTTTTCTGATTAATAACAAAATTTAAAATAAGGTCTATGATATATATTTATCGGTTGTAACAGCTAACACTGTAGTAAATACTTCAGTCTTTCTATATTACCAGTAAGAAAAAGATACCCGACAAGAACCTCAAACGCCGTACTGTATCTGTAATCCTCATCATTCCCTCTTTTTTTTGCACCCTTTGAATTCATTCCACGACGGACAAAATCCTTTTCTTCTTCTGTCAGACTCTGTTGAATACTCATCAGTAGTTTTTTCTGTCCACCGGCGCATTTAAGCTTGACTCCCTGTTTGTGTGCTTTATAGATGGAAATTCTACCATCATTAATCGATTGAACCGACGCATACAAATTATAAAAAGAATCGCCTATATAGGCAAGTACATCTATCGGAATTTCATTGGGATTACCCGTAATTCCATCCAGATCAAAAAAATCCGTTATACTCAATAAATTACCCTCCCGGTTCCGCCAAACGTCTCACCAATAGACTTTTCTATTTTTTCCAGATTTCTACAGTAAACCAGCAAATCATTTTTCATGATTTTCCCCTGTCTGTAGGCATCAAGTAACGCATTATCAAAAGAAACCATTCCGATTTTTTTACCGGTTTCCATCATAGTTTCTATCTGATGAAGCTTACCTTCCCTTATCAAATTACGTATGGCATCTGTTGCCACCATTATTTCGACAATGGGATAATACCTGTCATTATTAGCTGACCTCAGCAATCTCTGATACACCACGGCAATAAGAGAATTTGCCAGCTGCAAAGCTATCTGTTTCTGCTGATGCGCCGGAAAAACATCAACTATCCTTTCCGGAGCAGTTGGGGCTGAATTCGTGTGTATAGTACCGAAAACAAGATGTCCGGTTTCCGCTGAAGTTAAAGCGAGCTCCATAGTCTCCAGATCTCTCATTTCTCCCACCAGTATAACATCAGGATCCTGTCTCAGTGCGTATTTCAAACCATCATGAAAAGAAGCTGTGTCAAGCCCCAATTCCCTTTGATGTATCATGGATTTTTTATTCTCGAATACGTATTCCACAGGGTCCTCAACGGTGAGAATATGACAGGCTCTGGTAGAATTTATATGATCAAGCATAGCAGCCATAGTTGTCGATTTACCACTACCTGTGGGACCAGCAACCAGTATGAGGCCTCTGTCTTTTTCACTCAGCTCTCTTAGCAATATCGGCACACCTAAATCTTCAAGTGTTCTGATTCTCTTCGTTATAATCCTGAAAGCTGCGGCCTGATTCTGTCTTTCAAAATACACATTTGCCCTTACCCTTATGAGTTCTTTTATCCCAAAAGAGAAATCAAATTCCTTTTTATCTGGTGCATTGATTCCCAGATTCTTATACATGAGTTCAATACTCTTTCTGATATCGTTTCCAGTCATGATAGGTATATCTTTCAAACGTTTTAATTCCCCATAAATTCTGCATATAGGGTGCTCACCGGCTGAAATATGTACATCCGATGCATTCAGTTTGTGAGCATGCATAATCAATTTAGGAATATCTATTATAGCCATACACTCACCTCTTCCCAAATATTCTTTTCGCGCCTTCCAGTCCTTTTACCAGTACCAGATCATCTGATTCCCTTATAATTTCTACCGGAACTGATAATCCATTTTCTGTTTCAACCGTTCCATTGACTAAAAATCCTTTTGGTATCCATACAACCGAAGCTATTCTTTCTATACATTTCAATCTCACAATTTCTTCTGCTAAAAGCCTTTCTCCCGTAAGAGCTTCATCATCGACCGATATGTAGTAAAGTGAATCCTTTGTATACATCTCAAAAATATCCAGATTAAATGTTTTATTTATCCTTGGAAAATTTATTTCCAGATTCTCAAAATCACTGACTTCATCTTCTATCTCCGAGGGAATTCTTATCAGAACTTTAAAATCTTTCGGAATTATGCTCAATAAAGTTTTACCTATGGGGAAAAAAGTATTCTCCTTGGCATATAACTCAACTACATATCCATCAACAGGTGAAGTTAAAACCGTTTTTTTCAGATTATTTTCAGCTACTTCAAGTGCGAGCGCTTTCTCCTTCTGAATCGCTTCACCTTCTTTTAAAAGTGCCAGGGCATATTCCGATTTCGCAACTGCAAGTTCATGTTCCTCTTCCTTACTCTCAAATCTTATCAGTTCATCTCCCACAGATACCTCTTCAAACAACGTAACATTTATCTTCTCAACAAAATCATCTTTAAAAGATTCAAATTCAAAAACCGGATCTATTTTCCCAACAGAATTATACGTATATTCCTTTAACACATCCTGAGTCTTGATTTCAATCATAATTTTCTGTTCTTTTAAATAGATTATAAGAAAAATTGAAATGGCAAGAAAGAACAAAGTCAGTATAAATATCTTCTTCACCATTTCACTCCTGTATTTTAAGCATTTTTTTAAATTCCTTGAAGCTCACAATGGGAATGGAAGAGTTCTTTGCAATCGGAATCAGGTATTCCGATTCTTTATCAAAAACGGCAAAATCCGGTCTGTATGCCAAACCATCGAAAAGTTCAAATCCAACTTCTTGTGCTATTTTTTCTATTTCAAGGCGTAGATTTTCATCTACAGTGATAAATGTAATACTCTTTCCGCTAAGGTCTTCCAGCCCGGATATTTCTTTTTTCTCTTCCTCAACAACTTGTTTTTCCTCTTGTTCGGGATAACTGGTACTGGATATTATGTCACCGATGTCGAGTTTTATTTCCCTGAAAACTTCATATGAAACCGCAAGATTCCTCCTGATTCTCACACTGAAGTCCTGTTCGGAATTATACGTTATCAAACCTGTTTCACCGAGTCTTTCGGCTAACTCCAGTCTTATAATATCCAGATCGAAATACCCCTCTTCCATAGTTATCGCATCTAGAATTCTTATAAGAAGGAATCTGTCTTCTTTATTCAACTCTTCGACGAAATCAAAAAGTTTACCCCTGGAAAATTCCCCGGTTTTTTCTCCACTTATTCCTGTGAAAAATACATCTTCGGATTCTTCTTCCTTCAATTCCTCGATATTTTCAAAATCGTTCAACTCATTTTCAGTGTCATCAAAAACAAGGTCATCCGAATTAAATTCTGAAATATCATTTCTTTCTTCATCAAATTTACTGAGTATTTCGTTTTCATCGGTAATTTCCATAATTTCATCTTTTTCGTCGGATAACAGTATGTCATCTTCTGCTTTTTCTGACTCAAAATCCGAAATCTCCATAATATTATCTTCAGATTTCTCATTTCCCGAATCATCTTCAAATTTCGAATTGTCTTCTGTAATCTCTTCCTCATCCTGATCTTCTATGATTATAAAATCATTATCTTTTTCTTTTATTTCTTCTGTTTCTTCTTCATAAACTTTTTCCGGTTCGGATTCAATTTCTTCATCTATCTCTGGCTTTACTATGATAATTTCATCGTCTTCGTCTTCATTTTCTTCTTCTGCTGCTGCTTTTACGGGCACTTCAGGTACTTCTTCAATTTCCGATGGTATAATATTTTCCTCGCTGGAAGAAATTTCTTCCGTTTCTGTCGCCTCAGCAATATCCGGCGCTTCAAAATCAACCTGAATACCAGAAATATCTTCAGCTTCCTCACTTTCAGAAACAGAATCGTCAGTAAGATCTTCTTCCTGTTCCGCCTCAGCAACAAAATCAGTCTGCATTTCCTCATCATCCAAGGGCTCTGTCATCAGGATATCGACTTCCTCTTCCATCTCCATATCTGGCTTTGAGAGTGATTTAGACTCCTCTTTTTCATCCGGTTCAAACACCGTTTCCGCAAAATCCTTATCATTTTTTACGGATTTTTCATCATCACCCGTAACTGAAATACTCTTTATGATATCCAGCTTTACTTTACTTTCCGTTTTTGGAACCAGGAAATAACTTATAAGCATTTCTTTTTCTTTCTGGTTAAGGAAAGAATAATGCGAAAGAATATTCTCCACACACCCCTTCTCAAAACCTATTTTCGACAATTGCCTGGAAATGCCGTCAAGATCGAGCCAGTTTTCCGGGAAAAGGGATATAAGTTCTTTATCTATAACTATTCCGTAATTGTATACGGTTTTCAGAATTTCATCAAATGACTTGTTTAAATCAATATTTGAAAAATAACGCCTGAACTCGGTGGAATTGAACAAATCCCGCTTCCGTATAATTAATTGCCCCAAATCTCTAAACATAAGTGAAAAAGCGGTTCTAACCATATCCGTTGAAGTTACGCCACTTGAATTTTCTTCCTTTTTCTTTGAAAACAAGGAAAATTTTTCCTTTTTCACTCCTTCTCCGAATGGCCTTACATACATCAAATTAATCGTATCCTGTGTTACGAAAACATCTCTTTCCTGCATCAAAAACCTGTAAAGATTCAAAGTCAAAGGTCCGCTTCGTGACCTTTCATCAAACCTTATAAGCGATGTATAATTTTTGATGTATTGAATTATTTTCCTGGAATCGTATTCCTTGCTGCCCGTTATCTTTTCAAAAATAGAATGAGTTTCATTTTCATCTATAATGCTTTCTGCTTTTCCAAAACTCTGTGAAAGTCTGTTTTCAAAGAATTTTCTTCCCATATAAACATCTTCACCCGATTTATTTTTACCGGGATTGAAGAAAACGAAATTACCTTCCTCTGCAACAGAAAGTATCAATTCGGCAATAATCTCTTTCATTCGCCTGTCTCCCAGTTTCATCTTTTTAATCAGGTCAGACGAAGTGAACACGCCTTTGAAGGAATTTGCTATTTCCGAAATATATTCGGTAAAATCTTTTATGAATCTTTCATTCACTTTAATCACACCCTCAATAAAATTTACTAGCGAACCATCAATTCATAAAGCTTTCCTACGTTTTCTATTACAAAATCAGGTCTGTATTCACTGCTGTTTATATCACATTCTTTTGTTTCTCCGGAAAGGACAAGTATGGAACAAATTCCATTATCCAATCCCATTCTGATATCGGTGTACAATCTGTCTCCGATTACTGCGACATCTTTTTTCTCAACTTTGAATTTATCACACAATATATCTATCATTTCATGATTCGGTTTACCTATTATCTTATCCGGAACACGGCCGGTGGAAGCTTTTATAAGCTCTATAAACGACCCGTTATCCGGTAAAGGGCCCTCGGAAGAAGGACAATTATAGTCAGGATGTGTTGAGATATAAGGAATACCCCTTCTTACTGCGAGGCAAAAAACACACAATTTGTCATATGTCATCCCGGTATCATATGCAAGAACAGCTACATCAATTGCCTTATCCTTATTCCTTTCAAAAGGAAGTAAAATATCTACACCCCAGTCTTTCATCTCTTTTGCGGAATCAAATGTCCCCATATAAAGAACTTTTTTCCCGGCAAAATTCTGAGTCAGGTAAAGCGCGGTAGCTTCATTCGAAGAAAAAATATTCTCTTCACGTGGAGCTAATCCGAGTGAATTCAGCTTTCTCATATACTGCTGCTTACTCCTGGAAGAATTATTAGTCAGAAAAACGAATTCCCTGCCTTCTGCCTTTAAATTCGATAAAAATCCCTTGGCATTGTAAATCAATTTGTCATCTATGTAAATAGTTCCATCCAGATCGATAATAAACAATTTTTTCTCCGCTATTTCTACGGGAAAATCACTCTTCACATTTAAAAAAATCATGGTCAACACTCCGTTTCTTTTTCTATATCTTTATATTACCCTGAATTATTCCCTCTACTTCATTTCTATCAAGTATTTCCAGCTTTCTGTTGAACAATTGCGGATTCATAAGCCAGTCACCAACTATTTTAGTTGCCCGGCAATCATCCTCGTTGTATTTCAGTATCATTTTCAGATGGCTATCGTTTCCCGTTTTCACCCATCGCTTAAATTCCATGATAGAACTTCTGCCATCCAGATTAACCCTCCAGCTGAAACCAAGCCATTTTGCCACATTTTTCAAAGAGTAATGCCTTAAGGGAAGTACAACATTTTGTTTGAGTTTCATATATACATCGACAAAATTAGTATTTCTCAGAGAGAATTTTATCTTCTTTGCCAGAGAATTAAGTACCTTTGTTTCATATTCGCAATAATGATATACGGTAAACTGTTTTGAACTTAAATATTTAAAAATCTCCATACTGTTTTCATTCAGCTTAGTTTCATTTTCAAAAAAGATGGGATTATACTCCTCATTCTCAAAAAAACCGAACAGATATGGATAATTTTCCGCCTCTATATCGAGATAACAAGGTTCCCCTTTTGGCTCGGGAATTATTTCGGTACTTCCGTTTATGAAAACCGCCACATCTTTTGAAAAAGCATATGCCTGCATTTTCAGCCTGTCAATACTTTTAATCTCCTGCCTCAGCTCTTCGTTCACAGGGGTTTTCAGTAAATCCTCTATGGTATTTATTCCCTTTTCGCTGAAAAACTCGAGCATATTACTCCCTATACCTCTGATAGTCGATAGTGAAAGGTATGCCTTATCTGGTTGAGTTGCATTGCATTCATCCCAGTATTCACAAACATTGCACAATCTGCGGCCTTCCGGTTCGGGAATTTCTCCATTTTTAACCCTTAGAATATCGTTTATTATATTCTTCGAAAAATACTCATCAACTTTATTTTTTGTAAGTCTTTTTCGCTGTATATAATATATTCTTCTTGATACTTCAACACTCATTTCCCTGAGCGCCGCATACGCGATTGATGAAATAGCCGCATGCCTCTTGTTTTTGTTTCTCGAAAAATGGGCAATACATATCATGTATTCATTTCCATCCCAATACAAAGCCTGCGGTTTGATGTTTACGGTAGTTTCTTTCGTCTCATAAACAAGTGCTGGTCTCAATACGGATTTTTTCCTTGATAACAACTCAAGAGTTTTTTCCGAATTGTAACCGGCGTCAAAGAAAAACTCACCTTTGAAAAAATCACGTATCATGTTTATTCTATCAGGTTCAAGAGCGTTTTCCGTCTGAAACTCTCCGTTTTCAGAGTTTAAAGAATAATAAAGCAACCTTTTACAGTTGAAAAAATAGAAAATTTCATCATTCCCAATACGAATTTTGTTTTTCAATAGCTATTACCTTCATTCAATTTTTATTTTCCCACGCAAAAATTAGAAAAAATGGTATCGGATAAATCTTCATCGTAACTTCTTCCGGTTAACGAATCAAACAGTTCTACGCATTCTCTTAAATCCTGTGCAATCACATCAACCGTAATACCTTCTTCCAAAGCCTTAAAGGAATTTTTAATCCTTGAATATACCTTTTTTATATAATTTTTCTGGAGATCATTGGTTATATAAGTATCCTCATCCACTTTCACAAGGATTGAGAGGACTTCATATATGGCATTTTCAAGGTCATAAACCCCTTTTTCCGATAAAGCTGAGGTAACTACAATACTGTCGTAATTGTGAATTTCAAGCAAATCCGTTCTCAATTTATCGACTTTTTTCTGCGTAGTCTTATCGGCTTTATTAAGTACGAGAACCACTCTTTTATCTCCTAAATTCGTGAGAATGTTAATATCATATTCGTCAATTCCCCGTTCGATATCTATTATATACACAACAAGATTAGAATTCTGTATTTTATCCAATGTTTTTTCTATGCCGATCTTTTCGACAACATCATCGGTTCCCCTCAATCCTGCGGTATCAGTCAACTTCACGTAAACTCCCTTTATATTAAGCTCTTCTTCTATGAAATCTCTCGTAGTTCCGGGAACATCCGTGACTATTGCCCTGTCCTGTTTCAGCAGCCTGTTCATAATCGTAGATTTCCCTACATTAGGTTTACCCGCGATTACAACTGGCACTCCCCGCTTAATAATCATACCCATTTCGGATTTATCTATGACTTTCTCAAGTTCATTCAATATGCTTTCCATTGAAGTCGCTATCTCTGAAATTTCCCGCTCCTCAAATTCCTCGTCCGGATAATCAATCTGTACTTCAACACTGGCAGATAAATTCAGTATTTTTCTTCTCATTTCTGTTATGAAATCGGAAAAAGACCCCTTAAGGTTTCTGGCTAAAAACCTTGCGGAATAAGATGTCTTTGAATTGATTATATCGTTGATAGCCTGGGACTTTACCAGATCGATCTTACCGTTTAAATATGCACGATAGGTCATCTCTCCCGGTAACGACTGCCTGGCTCCTCCTGAAAGAATACTTTCAAGTATCAGTGCAGGGATGGCATATCCGCCATGTGAATATATTTCTACAAGATCCTCTCCGGTAAAAGTGTTTTTGCCTTTAAAAAATATAACCTGTACTTCGTCCACCAAACCTTCGTTATCTGTCCAGTAACCGAGATATACCTTTCTGCTTTCAATTTTATCCACTTTCAGCTTGAAGTCGAAAAACCTCTTTACGATTTCAAAACTGTTTTCACCACTTACCCTGACAATAGCTATCGCCCCTCTGCCTTCCGGAGTCGAGAGCGAGGCTATTGTGTCATTTTTGTTATAATCTTTCATAATAAATTAAATCTGCCTCATACTTTCGGGAGCATCAATGCCAAGTAATCCCAGACAATCGGCAATGACTTTCCTCACTGCAAACGCAAGACTCATTCGGGCATTTGAAAGTTCCATGTCAGAATTATCGACAAACACATTGGAATTATAATAATTATGGAATCTTGAAGCCAGATTATAAATGTAATTCGTCAGTTTATGCACTGTACTGTTTCTTGCAACGTCTTTGAGAGTCTCGGGATACATCATGATTTCCCTGATTATTGTTCTGTCATCTTCACTTCCAAGCCTGTTGAGATTTTCTCCCATATTCAATTCTATTCCTTTATTTTTGGCATTTTCAAACAGACTGCATATCCTGGCATGTGCATACTGAACGTAAAAAACTGGATTATCCATTGATTTACTCAAAGCCAGGTCAACATCAAAAATCAGCTGTGCGTCTTTATCCACCATAGCATAGAAATATCTGGCGGCATCTCTTCCAACCATTTCGAGCAATTCGTCCAAAGTGTTGAATGTTCCCGCACGTGTGGACATTTTTACCACTTCTCCATCTTTTTTGAGCGAAACCATCTGATGAAGTATTACGTTGAAAAAATCTTTTTCAAATCCTAAAGCTTCCATTGCCGCTTTCATCCTGGGAATATGCCCATGATGATCGGCTCCCCATATATCAAACACCTTTCTGAAACCTCTTTCATGTTTTTTAAAGTGATTCGCAATATCGGTGTAAAAATATGTAGGCATACCATCTGTTCTAATAAGTACTTTATCAGGAGAATCTATGAATTGCGATACTTTCAGCCATGTTGCACCTTCATTTTCATAAATCAGGCCTTTTTCACGATAAATTTTCATCACTTTATCCACTGTACCATCTGTAAAAAGTGACCCTTCACTGAAAAACACATCAAACTCTATATTCATTTTCTTTAAAGTATTTTTTATATGTACGAACATGGAATCCTTGGCAACATCCAGAAAATATTTCTCTATCTCTTCATTCCATTTATCCTTGTATATATCTCCCTTTTCGCATTCTGCAATCTTTGCAAGATCAGAGATATACTCTCCATGATACCCACCTTCGGGTATTTCGTATTCCACTCCGAAAAATTCATTGTACCTGACCCATAAAGATCTTGCAAGAAGTTTCATCTGTTTTCCGGCATCGTTGAAATAATATTCCCTGATCACATCATATCCCAATCTGTCAAGCACCTTCGATAAAACATCCCCAATAACGGCTTGTCTTCCATGCCCCACAGTTAAAGGACCAGTCGGATTCGCACTCACAAACTCTACCTGTATTTTTTCATCGTATATTTTTGGTACAATTTCGATTTCATCTTTTATATATCCGTATAAGAACTCTGTAAAAAATTCCTTTTTCAAATTTATATTGATAAAACCTGGCCCGGCAATATCAGCTTTTTCTATTTTATCAACATCATTCAAAATTCCGGCTATTTTTTCTGCTAGTTTTCTGGGTGGTAAACCGGCTTTCTTCGAATTAACCATGGCAACGTTTGTGGAAAATTCACCAAATTTTCTTTCGGGTGGGATTTCTACGCGGAATTCATCGTAATCACCGGTTATTCCTGCCAATTCAAGGACATCCGCTATTGTTTTTTCAAGAAAGTCCATTACGGTTTTATCTGTCATTGTTCAAACTCACCCTTTCACTGCCAATATACATGAATTCCGCTTCATCTCCGGTGAAACTGTATACTTCCACCTCAATTCCATCTTCTAAAGAATACACCCTTTTTAAAACAAAGGATTCGGAATTATCTCCGAATAATTTCTTACAATATATTTTTTTTATAATATCATTTCTACTTCGAATTAATTTCAGAACTTGAGCGTCAAGAATCATAATTTGATTTCTTATTACAGAAAGAATAGAAATGACGACGCTCAGAAGAAATAGGCACATTACCAGATCGTGAATCATGAATATCCCCGTTCTTCTCTTCATAATCCCAAGCTCCAGACTTCTAGCTTATAAACCTCTAGTTATTATACTACAAAAAAGGGCGCTTATACTTAGCGCCCTAAAAATATGTTTATGTAAAATTAAATTATTAAAACAAAATATCAAACCCTTACATCAAGAACCTGCCCGACTCCCGGCTGGGAAAGCATTTTTAACATTTCCTGACTCATAACCTTCGAGGTATCCATCACTTCTTTCATAATAGAAGTATCTAACTGCATTGCAGCTTTCACATTATCCATGTATGACTGTTGTAATACCAATGCATCTAAAGATATCGACCCTAATTCCATAAAATCTCACCACCTGTAGTTCAAATTCCCGTTCACGTATATTATCGTACAAAAATCAGTAATTATTAATACATTACATTGACGTTGATGTAAATATATTTATTTCATTCCTTTAAATCTTTCACAATAGTTTTCTTTTCATATTTTTTTGCATTGGCATATCTTTTTATTATGAGCATACTCATACAGTCACAATTCATAAATTCATGCACAATTTCCATATCTTCATCATCACAGTTATAGAAAACTTTTATTTCAGAATCATTTTTCACACTGTCAACGGTAACACCAATCGCGGTGACCCCAATATTTTCAGCTTTACCTTTCCATAAATCAATACAGTTTCCATCCTGAGAATCTGTATCCGAAATGTATCCATAATCCAGCGGATAAACCATATTTTGATATTTCGGGTGATTTTTCCCGGCAGGTCTGTCAATTATAAACCCATTCTCATCAATGATTTTCTCAATTCTCTCCCAAATATCCATTGCAATCACTCTTCATCCGAACATTCTTCTGTTTTAAATTCATCGATATTCTTTTTAAGAGTATCAAATATTTCTGCAAGTCTCTGGGCAGTTTGAGTTAATGCCTGTGTATTCCTGGCACTTTCGGTGATGTTCTCGGTTTGTTCAGATATCGTTTCCCCAATCTCATTAAAAACACTTTCTATCTCAGCTGTATTTTCAGAAATTTCTTCAGCGACTTCATTCTGACTTCTGATTCTGTTCCTTATCTCTTTCATTGATTCACTTACCTCAACAAATGAATTCACTATTTGCTCTATACTACCCGACATTTCGGCTATTTCGCCCACCATCGAATGAACTTTATCGCTACTGCCTTTAGAAGTGTCAACTACCCTATCTATCCTTTTACCAATACCTTGAATAATTGTTTTTATCTCCCTTGCCGTATGATTTGACTCTTCGGCAAGCTTTCTCACTTCATCCGCAACAACAGCAAACCCTTTGCCAGCTTCTCCGGCTCGAGCAGCTTCTATAGCGGCGTTTAAAGCCAGTAAATTTGTCTGTTCAGCTATATTAGCAATCTGTTCAACGAATACGTTTATCTCTTCTGTCACGGTTTTCAAACCCTTAACCTGATCTATATTTGACTTCACTTCTTCGCCTATGGCTTCAATTCTTCCTGAAGCTGTTATAAACTGGTCTTTTTTATCAGTGGTCTGAGTTAATTTCTCCGAGGAATCATCTATTATATTCCCCACGGTATCGTAAAGTCCGGAAGTTTCAAGTGCAAATTTATTTATGCTGTCTGAAACACTTCCCAGACTCTTTATAGAAACTGTGACCCTGTTATTTATATTGTTCATTCCCGATGATATCTCTTCATAAACTGCTGAGGTTTCCTCAACATTCGCAACGATAGATTCTGCCTCAACACTCAATTCATCCGAAGCCCTGCTCATACGTATTAGCGTGTCTGATATTTTTCTCACCATGTTCCTGAATTTCTCAAATAAACTACCTATTTCACTTTTATTGTACTTTTCTCTGAACTTTATGGAAAAATTCAAATCGGATAAATCATCTGACATAGTCATGAGCTGCTTGATGGGCTTTTTAACTCCCAATATATTCCAGATAGCCACGAACAGGCTTATAACAACAGCTACAACGAGAAAAATCATCGTTTGACTCTTGAGATTTAATATCAGATCCGTATTCCTGTCGGTTGAAGAATTCATATCTTCAAAGGCATTTTGCATGTCTTCGCTGCCCGAAATCAATATTTTCTCTATAACAGATTCCACACTCGCAATACTGTTTTTCACATCGAGATTTATCAAATTGAGTAAGGCATCTGTAGTTTCAGTTATTTCTTTCTGTTTATCATTTATTTTTTCGGAATACCCCTTAAAATCTTCACTTAAACCATCGAGATTGAACATGAGTAAAATAAGTTCATCGTTTTTCCTGAAGAAAACGTCTATGGTTTCAAACATGAGTTGTGTTTCCACAAAATTGGCAAGAAAATATCCGAATGATGTCTGTTCGGTAATTCCATTTTTTGCCTCATCAAGCAATGCAATGTTTTCAAATCCAATAGTCTGTGTCAATTTCGGATCACGCGCTATGTCGTTTACATTGGCAATTATTCTCTGAAGCTCAACTTCCCTCAACGACTGTGATATGCTTTCGGAAGTCCAGATAAGCCCTATTTCACCCATGGATAAATCATTTAAACCCATATCCCTTATTCTTTGCCTTACCTCATTTTCAACATTCTCATCTATTTCCACATCTTTATATTCCTCTTCTAGGGCCAGAATATCGGACAAAAATGAATAAACCTTGTCGTAATCCTTCTTCAGTTTATGTTCCAGCTCCACATCTTTTCCTTCGATTATGCCCTGTATTGTTTGCATTTCAAATTGTTTGTCCACCAGTTCTTCAGTTTCATTGAGCTTTTCTTTGGATAATTTCTGAAGCGTATCAATCTGCGTTTCTATACTGTCAATTTCCTGCATGAGTTCTTCAGAAACGTTAAGCATTTCTATATCATTTCTTATTTTCTCTATTCTGTTTTTGAAATCAGAATATGTTTTTTCAATTTCCTCTTCAGTATTTATATAGCAAATCGTAAGGGTTTCATTCAGGCTGTCTATTATTTCGCATCTCAAATTACTGAGATTCTCATAATATTCAAAATTACTCGTTGAACTTAAAGCGGCTTTTTTAATTTTCAAACCACTTTCATCAATAGAGTTCAAAAAATCCGATGTTACAAAGAAAAGAACTGCTAAAATCAGTATGATTAGAGCAAACCCCGTAATGAGTTTGGTAGAAATCTTCATATGCTACCTCCCAGGAATATTAAATTCTCTTTTTTTTGATTATACATTTATTAATACCCAATAATAATAATTATTCATTTCGTTAGATACGTAAGTGTTATTTTTTTATAGATATAGTTTTACTTTAATTGCATCTATATGTGTTAATAAACATTTATTCATATCCACCATATTTCCATAATAAAAATATAAAATATAAACATCAAAAATTTCGGATTATTAATAATTTTATATTCATCTCTATCATCAATTGTTAAACACAGTTTATATTTTATCAGAGCTTAAGAGTGTTATAATCTGTTAGTTTTTCTTACAATGGTGATTATTTGAGTAAACGTTTCCCGTTACTTATTACTGCATTATTCAGAATAGGGGTTACATTCAGTTTTGGCTTGATACTTCAGCTAAAAATGCGTGAAATAGGTGCAGGCATTTTTTTTATAAGCTTTTTATCCACAATACGTGGTGCAATAGAAAGTATTTCGGCTCCCATATGGGGATCTGTTTCAGATCGGCAAAAAAGCAGAAAACCACTTTTTTCTTTTGCCATTTTAATTACCGCATTATTTTATCCGCTGTATTCTCTCGCCAACAGCATCTTATCCATATACATTATCGGGGCACTGATCGCATTTTTCACCTCGGCTTATCAACCCATATCTATGGCTATCAGTTCGGAATATTCAGATAACTCTGTCCGTAAAACATCTAAAGAATTTTCATTACTCAATGCCGCGAATTCAACCGGAATGCTTCTGGGCAGAATTGTACTGGCATTTCTTTTCGTTAAATATCCGAGCAATCCCATAATATTGATATTTTCAATTCTGGCATGGATTCCTTTTTGTTCTTCGCTTTTTATAAAGGAAAAAATTAAAATAGTAGAAAACAAAACACATAAATCTCTTATAAAAAGGTTGTTCCCACTCATAGAAACACCTCATGTTCTGAAAAAAAATGGATTATGGTCAATATACGCAGGAAGCTTTTTAAGGCAGTTGGGAATTACAGGAGGATTATCCACAATCTTAATATATTTGACAGAAGTGCTGGGCCTTTCGACATCTATGGCAACGATTATAACGGCAATTAATCCGGCATTCCAGATTATTTCCCATCTATTCTCCGTCAAATTAATTTCAAGGTTCGGTCCTAAGAACTCAACCGCGATGGGGATTCTCTTTTCAGCCGTCACACCATTTATGATGGCATGTGCCAATTCATGGGTACAGCCTGTTATTGGTTATGTTTTTCTTGGACTGGCGTTTGGCAGCTTTTTCAATGGAGCTTCCACTTTCATCTCATTGAACACACCCGCAGACAGGCGTGGAGAATTCATGGCATTTCTGTCATCCTCCCGTATGATAGGAGGTATGGTTGGCCCGCTACTCAGTGGCCTTATAGCCTCACAATCTTTTCTTCTGATGTTCATAATCATGTCCACGTTCATGGTTATGGGAGGTATTTTAATAATTGTGTTTGCCAAACCCGTCACTCACAGCAAATAATTTTTGACTATTTGACATATCTAAAATGATATAATTATCTGATTATAAGCGATAAAAATGGAGTTGATTTTATTGAAAATAATTATAAACAAAAAACAATATGACTTCGATGAGCAATTACTGATAATAGATGCCTGCAGAAAATTGGGAATTGATATACCTTCGCTGTGCCATCATCCCTCTCTTTCACCTGCGGCTTCATGCAGATTATGTGTTGTGGAATGTCTGAATTCGAATTCCCTGATTTCTTCGTGTTCAAATACGATATACGATGGAATGGAAATAATGACAAATTCCCCGAGAGTAATAAACGCCAGACGTATGAATCTTGAACTTTTACTGTCCAATCATCCTAATGACTGCATGAAATGTGATGCAAACGGAAACTGTAAATTACAGGATACCGCTTATCTGTTTGATGTTGATATGGATTCAATAGGCAGGGAGACGAGGAGCCTGAAAATAGACGATTCAAGTGATTTTATCATACGGGACCTGAATAAATGTGTACAGTGCCAGCTATGTGTGAGGGTTTGTGACGAAATAGAAAACATGAACATTTATTCAATGGTAAACAGAGGCCATGAAATACTTCCCGATACGGCAAATTCACTTCCACTTTCACAAACTGAATGTGTATCATGTGGGCAATGTGCCACTGTTTGCCCTGTGGGTGCTATTGTAGAAAAACCCAGTCTAAAAAAATCGCGCTGGTGGGATCTGGAAATGGAAACCACAACCTGTCCTTATTGTGGTGTAGGTTGTCAACTCGATGTTTATTATTCCAGAGAAAAAAATGAAATCATAAGGATATGTGGGTCAACCTCTTTAAAAGAGGTTAATGATGGTGTGGCCACCTGTGTTAAGGGTAAATTTGGTTATGAATTCGTCAATCATCCCGACAGATTGAAAAAACCCCTGATAAAGAAAAATGGAGTTTTCACAGAATCAGGCTGGGAAGAAGCTCTTGATTATACAGCCGCTAAACTGAAGGAAATAGCTGAAACACATTCGGGAAATTCGATAGGCTTTCTCTCCTCTGCCAGATGTACAAACGAAGAAAATTATTTAATACAGAAACTGGCAAGGGTTGCCTTCAAAACAAACAACGTCGATCATTGTGCCAGACTCTGTCATGCGTCTACAGTCACCGGACTTGCTTCAACTTTTGGAAGCGGTGCAATGACAAACAACCTTCATGACATTCTCGAATCCGATGTTATTCTCGTAACCGGGGCAAATCCATGTGAAAATCATCCGGTTTACGCTTCAAGAATAAAAAAGGCAATCAGAAATAAAGGCGCGAAACTTATAATAGCGGATCCCAGAAGAACTGAACTGGTTAATTATGCAAGTATATGGCTTAATCAAAGGCCTGGCACCGATGTTGCACTTTTCAACGGATTCCTGAAGGTTATTCTTGATAAAGACCTGATAAATCACAAATATATAAACGAGCGCACTACAGGCTGGGAAGAACTGAAATCAAACCTGGAGAAATTCGACCTTGATTTCGTTGAAAGAATAACCGGAGTGAACAGAGATCTGATCGTAAAGGCTGCGGTAATGTTTGCGCAGGCTAAAGCTGCTTCGATAATATATGCCATGGGAATTACCCAGCATGTTTGCGGAACACATAATGTAATGTCTCTTGCAAATCTTTCAATGGCGACCGGAAATGTGGGAAAATACGGTGGAGGAGTGAATCCTTTAAGGGGGCAGAACAACGTTCAGGGAGCATGTGATATGGGAGGCCTTCCTAATGTTTTCCCGGGATATCAAAAAGTTTCGTCCACTGAAAGCTTAAATAAATTCGAAGAATTCTGGAATACAGAAAAACTTTCAGATACTCCGGGGATTCCTTTAACCGAAATGTTTTCCAATGACAGAATAAAGGCACTTTTCATAATGGGGGAAAATCCGGCTGTATCCGACCCGAATTCATCCCATGTAGAGAAAAGACTGAATGAATTTGAATTCATAGTAGACCTCGATATATTCATGAATGAAACCAACAGATACGCAGATGTTATACTTCCGGCAGCCTGTTCATATGAAAAAAATGGTACCTTCACAAATACAGAAAGGCGAGTTCAAAAAATAAACAGAATAGTGTATCCACAGGGTGATTCGAAACCAGACTGGTGGATTATAAATGAAATTTCCAAACGGCTGGGGATAGAAGCCGAATATTCTTCCGTCTGGGATATAACCGATGAAATAGCAGAATGTACCCCGATTTATCATGGAATAGTCAGCAAAAGAATTTCCGGGAAAGGTATTCAATGGCCATGTAGAAATTCCGATGATCCCGGCACTGAAATACTCCATGAGGGAAAGTTTGCATTTGAAGATGGTAAAGGCAGGTTCATGAAAATGGATTTCGCCCCTCCGCCTGAATTACCCGATAAGGAATATCCATTCTATCTCTCCACGGGAAGGGTACTGTACCATTATCACACCGGAACCATGACAAGACGTGTAAAAGTACTTGACAGAAAAGTAAGAAACCTTAAAGTGGAAATAAACCCCGAAGACGCCAAGATGCTTGATATTAATAACGGTGATAAAGTAAAGGTCATAAGCCGCAGGGGAGAAATAACCGGTGAAGCAAAAGTAACTGAAAAATCGATGAGAGGATTGGTGTTTACACCATTTCATTTTGCCGAAGCAAGGGCAAACAGATTGACAGACCACAAAAATCTGGATCCGTTGGCGAAAATCCCCTCTTTAAAGGTATCAGCAGTAAAAATCGAAAAGGTAAAATAACAATGTCCGAAATAAATAATTCGCTTGCAATTCTATGCGGTGGAAAATCCTCCCGAATGGGGGGATTTTTTAAAGGGAACTTAAAAATAGAAGAAAAAACATTTTTAGAGATGGTTTATGAAGTTACAAGCCCTCTTTTTGATGAAACATATCTGATAGGAAACCCCGATATAAATATAATTCCATTTACAAATTCAGAAAATATAATAAGGATAGATGACCTGTATAAAAATTGCGGCCCACTTGCTGGAATATACACGGCTTTGAAATTCAGTAAGTCCGAATCGGTTTTCATATGCTCATGTGATATGCCTTTTATAAAAAAAGAAAAAATAGAATTTCTATTAAAGACTCACGAAGAATACGGAAACATGATAACCATACCCTGGATTGACCAAAGATTCAATCCTTTATTCGGAGTTTATTCCTCAAAATTGGTAAAGACAGCCAAAGATTTAATACTGAAAAGAAAATTGAGGGTGAGTAATCTTTTTAAACTGGAAAAGACTATGATGGTGTATTCAGACGATGCCACGGTTTTTAAAAACATCAACTCAACAGAGGAATACGAAGAAATAAAAAAATCCCCTTTTCTCAAAGGGGACAAGAATAGTTTTCCTCAAAACTACAAAAGGTTAACGTCATTATACCATAAATTCAGGGAAATACAATCCCCAAGCGAAACTTAGAGAATATACATATGAAAAAAGTCATTATTTTTTTGTAAATGTGTTCTGAATTTTTTGAAGTGGGTAGATGGATTATAAAAGGTAGTCCGAACCTTTGGGATCCCCTTAAGGGGTTCCCTGTATTCGGCTAATAGCTTAGATAATAACCGTTGATTCTTTAAAAGTGACAACTGAATTTCCGATTACGCTCAATTGTCTACAAACAAATTGCTGCTCTTCATATTCTCGGGTAATTTTCTTCTGGCTCTTTCAAGATACATTTCCAGAAGATCGGTATTTTCCCCTTTCGATCTCAGCTCGTCGATCTGCATTTCCACTCTGAAAATTTCTTTTCTAATCTGTTGTGTACTTAACATATGAATCGCCTCCTACACGATAATAAGAATTCATCGCTGAATAAGATAATGATAAGAATAATTTTTATTAAAATAAAAATTGAAAACAAAAAGGCGCAGTAATTTCGGGATATTATACCATAAACAATATATTTTAACCTTACATAAACAGGACTAAACTTTAGACGTAAAAAAAGAAATTTATATTTCAAATATGAATTGTATCCATATTCGTATTATGCTCTATATAAGGAGAATACAGAAAATGCATTTTAGCTTGTACATTACTGAAACCTGATAAAAACAATAAAACAAATGATTAAAATATTTTCAGCGTTGATATATTCATCATCTTTAAGATGGCAAAAAAGAAGCCCGAAAGGGCTTCTTTTTTACCATTCAACAGATTTTCTTTTTACGGGCATCGTCATACATCGGCATCCGCCGCCGCCGCGTGCAAGTTCCGATCCCTCTATTGTAACCATGTATTTACTGTAATCGTCAATATTTATTCTGCCTTTTATTATATCCTTGGCATTTAAGATTTCAAAACCGCTTTTAGCCATTTCTTTTATAGTATAAACATTTCTGTCGTATCCGAGTACTTTGCCGGGAGCCATGGCAAAAAAGTTTGCCCCGCTGTGCCATTGTTCTCTTTCCTGTGTCCAGAGATCTTCTCTGCCTCCGCAGTAAACAGGGTTCATATACATACCGAGTTTTTTCAATGACTGAAGGATATTTTCCTCATTTTCAATCGATTCAACTTCGCCGTTATCAAGGGTAATATGAACGGTTTGAAGTTTATTCTGCTCGAGTATAACAGGAGAATAGACCATACATTTGTCAACATCCAGAAAAGTAAATACCATATCCAGATGTATAAATGATTCCGGAGATCTTGGAAGTTCCTGAACTATTATATGCATTCTTCTTTTATCTTTTTTCAAATGTTCGAGGAAAAAATCTATACCTTTGGGTGTAGTCCTCTCCCCTATGCCTATACATAAAATATCATCTCTGGCGACCAGTACATCTCCACCTTCAATTGTTACATCGGGAGTACAGAATATACTGTTCATAGGATTTACGGTTCTAGTATCAAAGAAAGAATTGTGGTTGAAAATGGCTTCCATTATAATCGATTCTCTTTCCCTTACCTTACTTGCCATTCTGCATATCAGTACATCATCGTAAACCGTTACGGAAGCATCCCTGGTGAAGAAAAAATTATGAAGTGGCCTGAGTGAAAATCTCTCATCACTCAAATAATTTGAAAGTGTGTTTCTGTTTATCGGCACACCTTCCAGCAGTTGTTTTGCAAGTTCTTCTTTTTCAAGGCCCATAAGATAATGTTTAATCTCATATGCACCCTCATTTTTACATACTTTGTTTACCAGAGACTCTTTCACCTGTTCACTGCCTAAAATATCTATCAGCAAATCTTTGACCTGAAAGGTCTTGGTATGCAATTTCAGCACTTCACTGAACTGAATATACTCTTTGTGAGAAACTGAGAGATTTAATATATCACTGTACAGAGCCCTTTCAGCATTTTCAGGAGTCATCTTCTCCAGTTCCGTACCAGGTGTATGCAATATAACACCCTCTAATTTTCCAATCTCAGACCTGACATCGATTTGAAATTTAGTACTACTACGACCATCGTTCATACCGTTCCTCCGTTTCATTTTTATATTTTATATAGAATGATTCTTCTCTCTTTTTTTTCTTATAATCGCTGTAATAAAAGGTATGCATATATAGACAATATTACTCCAGTCCGGGTTAACAAAAGTAAAACAAATCGCTATTATCGGAACAACTGAAAGAATCAGGTTCAAACTGATACTGTCTTTTACAACATCCATATCCTTTTTATCCGGGTGAATAAGCTGTTCATTCTTCTTTATATATCCCCAGTTTATAACTGTCATGAATTTAATCAGAAAATAATTCAGATGGAAAAACAACTCTGCAACTATCATCCCCGAATATTTTGTCATAAGCGCGGTAGAAAAAGGAATCAGAGTTATCAGCATAAGCCTGATCAGATTAAAAGTCAGATATCTTCTGTCAGTATGTCTTAAAAAATCAAAATGCACATTGGTCTCAATCCACAAAGATGCAAGCAACATAAAACTTATGGCATAATCAAGAAAAACAGGCCACATATTGAAAAGCGCTGCGGATAAATCTCCGGCGTTTTTTATCTCAAAACTTTGCGGAACATTTATGTTCAGTACCATAATAGTCATGGCAATCGCAAATATACCATCGGTTAACGCTTCAATCCTGTGAAGGCTGAGTTTTTTCCCCGTCTCTTTCACAACAACACACCTACTTCATCAAAATATATGTCTCAGAATGGATTTCAAAAGCATATTACCGTTAAAAAAAGAAATTACATCTTCGGCAATATTCTTCGCCGTAGGGAGATTTTCATCTTTGAAATTAATTTCTACGGATTTATCGTTCGCCATACCTATAAACTCATCGGCATCGTATATCCTGAACCTTTCAACTCCATTCTGTTCTGCGACGAATTCTGCCATAGACAGATAAATATCTTCATAATCAGCATCGTTTTCCATACCGAGCAAATCACATATTCTGGGAACTATTCTCTCGAGCAGCATCCTCTTACCTGGTTTATTTTTAAAGCCCAATTTCTTAGATATTTCTTTTAAACTTTCAGCATCAATTTCCAGGAACTTATGTAGATAATAATCATCACCCTGATTAGATTCTATGTAGAATTTTCTGCCTTTTAATTTATCGAAAACCCTTTTTGCGTCGAAATACCCCATTTCAAGATTTCTCCTGGCTATTTTATTGCTGAAATCCAATGTGGCTCCCAGTTCTTCCGACGGACTTATATAGGTAATATTCAAGTTCTTTTCACTGAATTTTTTCACTCTGCCTATTCCATATATTCTCGGGGCAATTATATCCGTAAAGCCTTTTCTAACGAGAAGTTCAATGGGAAAATTGTTGTAAAAACCACCATCGACAAGTACTTTACCATCAATTTTTTCCTGTTTAAAAGCCGGAAAATTCGCGCTTGCCATAAGATATTCATGTATTTTACCTTTCGGTATTTCCTCTTTGAAAAGTTCAAGTGGTTTGCCATCACTCAGAGACAATGTAACCAGACCAAAATCAACCTTAGATTTCCTGAGTTTTTCTTCATCAACATTATCCTCAATGATCTTCTTAATGAGAACAGTGTTAAATCCTTTATTTTCAAGGATTTCCTTTGTTTTATCAAATGCATAAAAAAGATTCTGTATATTCAGTTTTTTTATTCTCTCATGGAAAGAATCATCAATACCAAGAACCTTTGAAGGGGAAATATCATACCAGATCTCATAAAGTTTTTCGAAATCCCCCTGAGCAATCATAGCTCCGTTCAACGAACCAATTGATGTTCCGGTAACTGCTGAAATTGGTATTCCTTTTTCAATTATGGCTTTACATGCGCCAACCTGATAAGAGCCTTTTGCCCCTCCACCTTCGAATACTAATGCGTACATCTGACCTCCATATATTTATATCCGGATTTTCCGTGATTATATCATGCCGTAACCATTTATCAATCAGTTAATATCATTTTTTCATGCTGTCGTATAAGCCACATATTTCATTCCCGTACAGCTGAAATAGTTCCAATATTTTTTTATCAAAATGATCAGGTAAAGTTCTTTCATCACCTTTAACTATTATATTCATTGCCACTTCATGTGAAAATGCAGCTTTATAAGCTCTATTAGTTCTGAGAGCGTCATAAACATCTACAACACTTACTATTCTCGCTTCAATCGGGATTTCTTCACCCTTCAAATTATAAGGATAACCGCTGCCGTCGTATTTTTCATGATGAAAAAGCGCTATTTTCCTTGCCGTTATGAAATACGGATCATCGAGAAGTTCTGCACCCTTAAGTGTATGGCTTTTTATTTCCTCCCACTCTTCTCCGGTAAGCGAACCAGGTTTGTTCAATATTTCCTGAGCTATGAAAATTTTGCCTACATCATGCATCGGGGCATAAACTTTGATATTCTCTATCAAATTAGCATCCAGACCCATTTTTTTTGCAATGAAAGCCGACATTTCACCAACTCTGAATATATGGTTACCCGTTTCGTCATCATGCGCCTCGGCAATTGTCGCCAAACTGTTTGAAAAATCCATATATACTCTTTTTAAATTGTCATATTCCCTGATATTTTTTAAATATATTTTTGCAAGATTGGTAAAGACTTTAAATATCTCCAGCGATTCAACAGAAAAATGTTTTTCAGATTTCTCATCAATATCTATGGCAATATCGAAAATATTTCCCCTGTCAATTTTCAACGTGTAAATCATTGTTTCCTTTATATTCTTAGTAGCCTTGTTAAATTCATCGAATACTTCATCTGGTATTGTCTGAGCATTTATTTTCTGCAGACCTTTTATATCGTATATAGTTATTTCATCTGCTATTGCCATATAACACTTTTTCAACGGAAGTGACTGGAGTTTCTTAAGATCATGGCCAACCGTCGTTATGAATTTCCATTTCCCCTCTTCGGCCATCGATATACTTCCGTAATCAGCCTCTTCAACTACTCTCAAAGCAGTTTGCAACAGTTTTTCATAGAATTTGTGTGGATTTTTCGACTCATTCCCAAATTCAGACATAAGATCCACAAGTGAAATTATATTCTCCGAATACTTCCTTATCTTCACTCCCAATTCCTGTGATTTCATCATATTCTCGTCGGCCCTTAATCTGTTAAGTTCCAGTTCATCCTTCTGATATTCTATTTCGAGAAGATATTTCTTTCTGTTCCTTATATACATCCTTATCCATACTATCAACGCCACTAGAAATATAAATATCAGAAATGAATAATCTATCAAGGCTTTATTCTGCAGATAAAGGCCTATATCCCACTCTTTAAATATACTGTTTTCTGGAAATCTGTCATATGGAATGGTATATTTATCGGCAATTTGTCTGTCAAAAACATATTCGCCCTTGAATTCATGGATTTCATTACCAGCATGTTCTTCATTTTCAAGCAAAGAAAACATCTGTTCAGCGGCGAATTTCCCCTGTTCGTAACTGGACACGATAATTCCACCCAATGCACCGTTTCCCATATAATAATCACGAAATACAAAAACCGGCACACTGGATTTTTGCGGAAGTTCTGACAATTCATCATAAGAATAATAATCACCTTTACCATCAAAAGAATAAGACAGCAAAATCACCAGCGAGTTCTCTTTTAAATCCCCTAAAGTTTCTGTCAGTTCATCCATAGGCGAATTGCTGAAAATATCGAATTCTTTCTCGCTGAAAAAATTTATAGCTTCTTTAATTTTTCTGTCGAACATATTACCGGTTTCTGTAATTTTCTCATCGATGAATATCACCTTATTTTTTTCGGGAAAGAGGCGGAACACAAGCTCAAGCAGATCTATGATGCTGAAATCCACAACTCCGCCTTTAAAACGTTCGTATACTGATAAGTCATGTTTTTCAATTTCATCAACTCCGCAAAAAACAAGGGGAACCTGTCCAAAAATATTTTCACCAAACTTCAGGACGAATTCCAGCGCTTTATCGTCAACTGCTATGATTCCATCAATTTTCTGATATGAATATTTTTCTTCATAATACTCCTTCAGAACATCCATCAATTCTTCAGAAGGATTTCGCTTGGTATCCATATACTGAATAAACAAAGATATATCTTCATCTTTGAGTGTGTCCAGTATGGCATTCATAACGGTATCGGTATAACTCAATCCTTTATTATAAGAGTTGAGTATTAGAATATTCTTTTCTTCTGCAAACACGCTGCCAAACGAAAAAAAACAGAAAAAGAAAATAAAACAAAAAAGACAAACAGCCATTTTCATATTGTTCAAATCAAACGGGATCATACTTTGTTAAATATATTTTCGATTTCTCTATCTCTTTCCAGTAATACATTTATTAACAAAGGATTATATTTTCCCTGCCTCCCTTCGGCCACAAGTTCTTCCAAAGCTGTATGATGACTTTTCATCTTTATAACCCTCAGAGTTATGTATGAATCCACCAATCCAACTATTTGAGCGGATATAGGGATATCCTTGCCTGAAATACCAAGAGGATATCCAGTCCCGTCATATTTTTCATGATGGTATATCGCCATAATTCGGGCAAATTCAAAATATTCACCTTTTAAAAGTTTTGTAGAATTTAACGTATGCTTTTTTATAATTTCCCATTCTGAATTTGAAAGTGCTTCCTTTTTGTTTAAAATCCTCGGAGGGACAAAAACCTTGCCAATATCATACAGAGGTGAATATCTCCTGATATCCTCCACTGTGGAATTTTCGAGCCCAATACTCTCAGCAATGAAAGAGGATAAGGCGGATACCCTTTCAGAAAAATGCCCTTCTATATTTATTTTATACTCGGCAATAAGTGATAGTTTAGATGCGAATTTAAGAAAAGCCTTTCTGATTTCCGCTACTTCCTCTCTGCCATTAAGATAGCCTTTAATTATAGACACAACGGAATTAAAAGCATTTTTTGAGGCCTCGGTAAACTCTACACACTCACCTAAAGTATTGAAGACGACGAATATACTTTTAGAACTATTGGTATTTATGCATTCTGCCATTATTCTGTTTTCATTTAAACAATCCATTTTAATCTTTGAGACTATTTCTTCAGGAATTATTTCCCCAATCGTTTTATCTTCTATAAAAGTTCTGGCATCCAGTTCCCAAATTCTATTCTTATATCCCGGAGAAAATTCAAGATCTTTTTCCATAAATACCCTGTTACTATCTATAAAATAACAATTACCATTTTCGACACCAAAGACGCACGCATATTCCGATTCATCAATTAAATGTAATATACTCTCTGTCACACTTCTGAAAAATTCCTTTAACTTCATTTCAGTATCCATATAGCTCATCAAACTTATGGTACTGTTCAATTTATAATTCAGCTCTTCATACTCGCAATTCAGTTCATCACTTTTCTTAACCCTCTTTTTTAATTCTTTTATACTCTTTTCAATCGACTCATTCTGACTGGTAATTATCATGGAATATTTCTTCTTTTCCTTCAACTGAAAAAGTGATACCAGAAGTATTACCGATAAAATGCTCAGTACTAAAATTATGGTGTAAATATAAATACCAAAACCTTCAAAAATGGACTGGGGTGCATTTAAAACCAGAACTCCATCAGGAATTCTTTCTATTTCGATTGACAACTTATCCATTACTTTATAATCCAAAATGTACTTACCCATACTGGTTTCTATCTCGGGAATAAAACCCTCTTCCCCGTAAAGAACTCTATGCAGTATTTTACCAGCCTGAACTCCCATGTCATAGGGTGATATCACCTTTCCTCCTAACACCCCATCCCCCACGAGAATATCCTGAAAAACAAAAACAGCACCTGAAAAAAATTCAGGTAATCGATTCACCAAATTATAGAAGTCTATGTTTTTCCCGTCACCATCTTTAACATAGCTTAAAAAAAATAATATATCGTCTTTATCCATAAGGGAAATGTTTTTTAAAAGTTCTTTTTCGGGTAAGTCTTTTATTATTCTGTATTCCTGACTTTCATATTCTGCCATTCCCGATTCGATATTACTTATGTATTCAATTCCAGTTCTGGATTTATTATCGGAGATAAAAACAAATTCTCCGGGATTGTCGATGAGATCATAAACAAACTCGATCGAAGATTTCAAGTCTATATCCTCTTTTACACCCGTAACATTTATATATTCTAAGTTCTTTAGCATTTCATATTCATTTAATCCCACAAATATCACCGGAATATTTTTTTCGAAATGCAATCTCCCTTCCATAACAAACCTGAAAGCGTTATCATCAGTAGCAACAACCGCATCAGGAATATAATCAAAATACTTTTGGGAATAATATTTTTCCAGTATATCAAAATAATCATCCTGTATAAAACGTTTTGTATCCATAAACTGGTAAAGAAACTCCACATCATGTTTTTTTTCGTCAAAAACTGAGACAATCCCATCAATCTCATTTTCTGTCCACTTAAAATCCGCATGATATGAATTTAAAACCAGAATATTTTTCTTTGCACTAAAAACAACTGAAAAACATGTGAATAATAATATTATAAACAGAATTCTTCTTAATTCCATATCACCATATCCAAAACAGTAAGGTATAATATACTTTATTTTAAACTAAATTAACGATAATAATTATATCATATGAATTTCACGTCCCAATGCCGCTTTGTTTCAATTAAGTTTGATTATTCTAAAAGCATTGATTTTATCTTCAAAAAATGATACCATATATGCATATTACATATATATGGAGGAATAAATATGATTACTATACCTGTAAACGATAACACAGGAAAAAGTTCAACCGTTTGTGAGCATTTTGGACATGCGCCATATTTCGCATTTATAAAAACAGAGGGAAAAAATATTGAAGAAATCAATTTTCTTAAAAATCCTTTTGAAGACCATGCCCCCGGACAAATTCCATCTTTCCTGAACGACAATGGTACAAAAGTGATAATAGCAAGAGGTATGGGTGGAAGAGCCAAGGATTTTTTCAAAAACTTCGGAATTGATGTAGTAACCGGAGCAACGGGAAGCATAGAAGAAATCATGAATCTTTACTTAAACAGCGATCTTGTAAGCAAAGATTATACACCAGAAGACAAACTTCATCATCATGGTGAAGGACACGACTGCAATCACTAATACAACTTGGATCGGAGGTTTTTATCTTGAAAATAATGATTTCATCTGATAGCGCAGATCTTAACGGCAGTGTAGCTGACAGATTTGCACGTGCACCGTTTTTTTTAGTAGTTGACAGCGATAATATGAATTTTAAGGTAATAGAAAACACGTTTAAATCAGAACATGGGATGGGTCCAAAAATCGCAAAGCTTGCCATCGATGAAGAAGTTAACGCAATAATTTCCGCAACACCAGGCCCCAATGCCCAAAAGTTACTTATGGACTCTGACATCACATTGTTTGAAGCCGCAGGAAAAAAAATCAATGCTGCAATTGGAGAACTATTGAATAATGGTTAAAATAGCAGTTCTATCCGGGAAAGGTGGCACTGGTAAAACATTCGTATCCACGAACCTAGCCAATATATCATCTTTAAACGGAAATAAAACTTTACTGTGTGATGTGGATGCTGAAGAACCCGATTCCGGATTGTTTTTCAGCCTTGAGAATAAAACCGAAAAAAATGTGTTGAAAAAGATTCCGGAGGTCAATCTGGATAAGTGCAATTTATGCGGATTATGTGTTGAAAATTGCAGATTTTCGGCAATACATGTTTCAAAAAGCAAAAGCATGATATTTGATACTCTTTGTCACGGTTGCGGATTATGTGAAAAAATATGTCCGGAAAAAGCAATAACTGAAAAAGACAAAATAATAGGAATAATAAATTCCTACAGAATAAGAGACGATTTTGATTTCACCGAAGGGGTTCTTAACATAGGAGAGCCTTCTGCAGTTCCTGTAATAAGAGAATTAAAAAAAAGCATTGACAGAGAATACGATTTCATCTTTTTTGATTCTCCTCCAGGATGTTCATGCAGCGTTGTAGAAACTCTCAGGGAATGCGATTACGCTTTAATAGTTACTGAACCCACTCCATTCGGAATACATGATCTTAATATGGCAATACAGGTGGCAAAAGATATGTCTATTCCATATTCAATAATATTGAACAGATGGGATGAAAATTCGGATAACTATGAAAAGGAAATAGCCGGAGATTTCAACAGGGTGATACTTAAGATTCCATTTGAGAAAAAAATAGCTGAATACTATTCATCCGGACTTTTAGTATCAGAACAGGAAGAAAAATATGCCACATTATTTGAGAATCTGTATTCTGAACTGAAAAAAGAGGTGATGCCATGAAACAGATTGTGGTACTCAGTGGTAAAGGCGGAACCGGCAAAACAACGATAACGGCATCGCTCTCAACTTTATTTGATGATAAACTTCTAGTCGACGCCGACGTTGATGCATCGAACCTTCATATACTATTCGATCTTGAAGAAAAGGAAAAAAATCCTTATTCAGGAGGATCAAAAGCAGAAATTGACCCGGATAAATGTGTAAATTGCGGATATTGTTCCACACTTTGCAGATTCGACGCTATACAAAACAACGATGGTATTTTTTCAGTTGATCCACTCAGATGCGAAGGATGCGGCTGCTGTGCAACATTCTGCCCGCAAAAGGCCATAGAATTAAAAGCTGCGCAAAATGGCTGGTTCAGACATAAGGAAAATGAAAAATTCAAATTAATCGACGGCGAACTATTTCCAGGTGAAGAAACCAGTGGTGGTCTGGTGGCTGTTGTCAGGCAAAATGGCATGAAACACTCCACTGAGAACAAAACTCCACTGATAATAATTGATGGTGCCCCTGGCATAGGTTGTCCGGTTACATCTTCAATAACCTATACAGATCTTGCCCTTATAGTTACTGAACCATCAAAAAGCGGACTGCATGACCTGAAGAGAATCGTTCAAACGGTGAAAAATTTTAAAACAAAATGTCTGCTAGTTATAAATAAATTCGATTTGAATGATACTCTTACATCCGAAATAGAGAAATATTCAAGTGAAGAAAATCTGGAAATAATTGGAAAAATCCCTTATGACACAACCGTCATGACCGCTACAAGGCTTGGGAAACCAATAATAGATTTTGACTGTCCTGTAGCTTCCGAAATAAGAAATATCAAAACCAGACTTTCAGAATATATTTGATTCATAAATTAAAAATAAAAAACGGAATTCCTGAGAATTCCGTTTTTTATTTTGTTAACCATATTTAACCGGAGTTTTGATATAATATTCAGTATTTCAAATTGTGTATAAAAGGAGGCAACTTGAACGTATATATAATGTATGGAGGTGTTGGAATACTTCTGCTTATATCCGTGCTTAAAAACAAAAAAAAGACCATGCAATCACTAAAAAAGGCATACAAGGCTTTTTTCAACCTGTTACCCGATTTCCTTTCGATAATAATGTTTGTAAGTATAATACTAGCACTTCTCAACCCCGAGACAATATCAAAATATATAGGTGAAAACTCCGGAATTTCAAGCGTATTTCTTTCCGCGATCGTCGGTTCAGTAACCCTTATGCCTGGATTCGTAGCATTCCCAACTGCAGAACTGTTGTTAAGAAATGGTGCAGGATACATGCAAATAGGGGCTTTTGTCTCTTCTTTAATGATGGTTGGAGTCATAACACTTCCGATGGAAATTAAGTATTTTGGTAAGAAATTCGCCATACTGCGAAACATATTCGCTTTCATTTTTTCAATATTCGTTGCATTTTTTATTTCCCTCATTATGGCGATTACATGTTGAGATTACTGAAAAAATATAAATGGTTTTTGCTCTTTTTAACAACGACAATAATACTTCTTCTGTTAAATAAAAACATCGGTGAAAAAAGTTTTAAAAATGTTTTTTATTGCCTGAAAGAAATGCTTTTAATAATTCCACCGATATTTATTTTAATGGGTTTGCTTGATGTATGGATCCCCAGAGAGACTATGATCAAATACATGGGCGAAAATTCGGGTATTAAAGGTGTCATACTCTCCTTTTTAATCGGTTCAGCTGCAGCCGGTCCACTTTATGCGGCATTTCCATTTGCAGCAATGTTCGTAAGAAAAGATGTAAAACTGACTAATGTGATTATTTTCCTGGGCGCCTGGTCAACAACGAAAATCCCCATGCTGCTATTTGAAATTTCTTCACTTGGATTAACTTTTGCAATCTCAAGGTTGTTAATCGATATACTGGGTATAATAATTATTTCCTTTGCATTGAAAAAACTCTTAACGGAAAAAGAAATCAAAAAGATAAAGAACAACATGAAAGAAAAACAGCTATAAAAAATCCCCGTTTTCACGGGGATTCTTCAGCAATTTGTTTCTTCTAATATTTTCATCTTATTTCCGGTTTTTTCCTCTACATTCATTCCGTCACTTTTAACATCTCCGGCTTCTATCAGAGTGCATTTACCAGTGTTGCTCTCGGATTTATTCATCCAGCTACACAGCTTATCAACAGCTCTCCTATACCAAGCTACAGCTTTTTCCTTTGAAAAAAAAGCCCTACTGTTAGATCTCTTGTTAGTCAAAGATCCATTGCTCAATTCAGCCTGCAATGAAAAAACGTAATACATTTACGATCACTTCTCCTTAATATATATATCACATATATTAAGACGGAACATAGAGCAGATTATTTCAATATACGATTTATCTCATTAAAATAATAAAAAAAACAGTTCCATGCAGAAATGAATTACTTTTTATACTTCAGAAAAAATTTCTCTGAATCCGTCAATTTTCTTTATTTCTTCTTTTGAATAACCTTTTGAAAACTTTTCATTTTCGAGAATGCAAATCTTATCCGAATGATCAAAAACCGTATCCCTGTGTGTGATAACCAGAAAAGAGGATTTGGGGAATTTATTTTTGAGATTTTGCAGTACCTTGCCTTCGGTTACAGGATCGAGTGCTGTGAGTGCTTCATCTATCATGAATATATCAGGCTTTTTGATTACTGCCCTGGCTATTGCTATTCTCACCCTCTGTCCGTCGGAAATACCTTTACCCTGATCACCAGTTTCGGAATCCAGGTTAAAAGTTTCATCCAGGCATGCTATTTTCATGGCTTCCTGAAGTTCACGCATTTCAATCTGTTTTCCCAGTGAGATGTTTTCCCTCAATGTGCCGTTAAAAATATAGGTATTCCTGTTTATATAGGCTATTCTATCCCTCAGATTTGCCGTGGATATTTTATCCCCTGATTTGCCACCTACGGTGTATTTCCCTTTGGCACAGTCGTAGAATTTAGCCAGTATTTTATACAATGTACTCTTTCCGCTTCCTGTTTTCCCGACGATGGAGACAAAATCTCCTTCAGGTATACTGATGTTAATGCCGTTGAAAATATTATCCCTGTTATCATATGCAAAATCAACATCTTCAAGTTTCAAATCGTAACCGTTCATAGTCCCTTTATCGAGTCTTTCTTCTTTCATCTGCATAAGTTCATCTATTTTTTTCCACAAAGCTTTTGGTTTCTGCATTTTAATACCCGCCATGGCTATTTCATTTATCGGTGTGAATAAAAGTAATATTAAATTACTTATTGAAATAACGGCACCTATGGTTGTATTCCCATCTATTACCCTGAAAGTTCCCACGATAAAAACAAGAATTGGTGCGAGAGATACTATTCCAGTCATGAAACCGCCTGCCCAGGCTCCGTATTTGTTTATGTTCACGTTGACTTTCATAAGTTTATTCGCCGCTGTCTTAAATCTATTTAAAACCGTATTGTACAAATTATCGATTTTAACGGTTTCTATGGCATTTATTCCATCGCTTATCTCTTTGGAAACCCCCTGATATGATTCCGACATCTTCATGCTTTCCTTAGCCATTTTCCCATTCATCACAGAACTGACAACCATAAGTACGGGAAGCAGTATAAAACTTATAAGAGTTAAAAACCAATCCATATATAGCATCACCGCACATGCGGCTGTAAGACCGAGAATACTGCTGTAAAGTGGTACATAATAATCCCTGTACAAACCAACACTGTTTGAGGAATCGTTTGTTATCCTCGACATGATTGACCCGGTATCATTTTTCACGAAAAAACTCATGGGCATTTTGATGACTTTTTCGAACATGCTGACTTTTAAATCTCTTTCAAATCTGCCTTCAACGATTGATAAAGAATAATTCTGAAAGAAATTGCAAACTATTCGAATCAGCACAACTACCAACAACATAATCGACCATAAAACTATGTCGTTCATCTTCTGCGCGGGAATAACATTGTCGACAAAATACTTGAGCACCAGCGGATACGGTAAAACCGAAAGTGCTACCAAAGTTGCCATGATAAAAGAAACAACGACTAATTTACGATACCTGCGATAGATGGATTTGATAATACATACCTCCAAGATGTTTATTCACTTTTCAGCCCCGTTGAATTAAATAGATTATTTGCATGTTATTTTCATGTAATCAAGTGATAATATGTTTTTACATAACCCTGCGAATTATACCATATTATAAAGATTATGTGAATTATTGTTTCGATTAAACTTCCAAACCGGTAACAAAGTATATAATATACTAAGAATCCAGACAAACAGGGGCAAATATGAATGGAATAGTAACCAGACTCCCGGAATTCATTAAAAATGAAGTTGAAAGCATATGGAAGCATTTCAACTCTGAATTTGAGATGGACAGGGTAATGTCCACATCTTTTGCTCATATAACATGGGTTATAGCCCACAGCTGTGAAGAAGAAACTGTAGGGGAAATACTGAAAGAATTGAGGAAAGTTAGCGTACCTTTTGTGATAAAAACAAACGGTATAGGAATTTTTACCGGAAAAAGGCCGGCAATGTACATTCAGATAAAACCCTGCATTGAAATACTGAATTTTCAGAGTAAAATTTACAGGTTATTTTCTCCTTACGCACAGCGCTTAAAAAAACATTACAAACCAGAAGTATGGATACCACATATAAGCATAGCAATTGAGGATTTGACTCTGGAGAATGTATCGGATGCAGTTAAGTTTATTCTGAATAAAACTTTCAAATACGATATAAGAATAGAATCGTTTAGTCTTGTCAGAAAAGAAAGAAATCAGAATATGGAAATAATAAACAGATATTATCTATATTAAAAAATCAGGTGGTAAAAATGAATATAACAGGTTTTAAAATATATTTGCAAAAAATGGGAAAAAAACAGAATGTAATTGACAACATAATAAGATCACTCGAATATTCAGCCAATTACTTCACAGTCAATATGAAAAAAGAACTGGATACAATACAGAAATCGGATCTGGATATTTTTCTACAGGAACATAAAAATGAGAAGCGGGGATTAAAAACTCATCTCAGAAGCATGGCATTATACTTTAATTTCATCTCATCCAAAGAAATCGCTGCTTATGCAAATAGTTTAAGGGAAAAAGAGATTTCCTCCACCAGAAAAACTTTTAAACTATCAGAATTACTGGACATTGATGAAAAACATCTGAAAAAACTTGAGGAAAATGGAATTAAAAATGTTATTCAGATGATAAAAGTGGGGGACACAGAAATCAAAAGGAAAGAGCTGTCAAAAAAGCTGAAAATACCCTACGATGCAATTTTAAAATTGGTAAAATTATCCGATCTGTGCAGAATACCGGGTATTAAAGGCATAAGGTCAAAGCTGTATTATGAATCCGGATTTGATACGATGAATAAATTATCTGAATGTGAACCACAAAAATTAAGAAATTACCTGATCGAATACGTTAAAAATAATAATTTCGAGGGAATTGCACCATTACCCAAAGAAATAGAATTCACCATAAAAAAGGCGAAAGAACTGAAAAAAGAGGTTGATTATTCATAACAAGACGGAATAGCAGGTTCAGGGATAGTAAATAATCACACTCATTTTACACATATCTGTCCCTGAATTCACATAAGTATGAGACTGATCTGAGTTAAAACGTATGGAATTCCCTTCAGTTATTGTATATTCATCATTATCAACAGTGATGGTAACCTGGCCTGAAAACACGGTTATAAATTCCTGTGATCCTTGAGTATGAGGTTCCGCAGCTAATTTACCACCACAATCAATTTCAGCCGAATATATTTCAAATCTCCTTTTTTCATCAAATAAAAATATCGGATATGTCCTGAATTTACCATCACCGGCAAATAAAGGTTCTATTTCAGATTTATCAACCATTTCAATATCAACTTCTGGCCTGCTCATAAGTTGTGTAAAAGAAATTTTAAGCCCATATGCAATTTTCCATACAGTTGAGATAGTGGGGTTTACCACACCTCTTTCAATTTGGCCGAGCATACTCTTACTCACTCCGGTATATTTTGATACCATATCGAGACTGAGTTTTCTTTCATTACGTATTTTTTTGAGATTTTCAGCAATTATACTGTTTATTTTTTTCAAAATACCCCTCACCATTGACAATATACTGCACATTATGTATAATAAAACACACATACAATATATTGCACTTTTAGTGTATTATATCACATGATCAGAAAGGAGATTATGTATGCCAAATCCAGTGGTGTTCATTTCATACGTTATAATGACGACATTTACTCCGGGACCCAATAACATAATGTGTATGTCAAACGCGAGTCAACATGGAATAAAGAAAAGTATAGTATTTAATTTCGGAATACTGGCGGGATTTTTTTTAATTCTGATATTATGTAATTTATTCAGTGTAAGTCTTTACAATGTAATACCCTCGATAAAACCTTATATGACTGCTATAGGCGCGATATACATATTATGGCTTGCATGGAAGACTTTCAGACATAAGCCCGTTTCAGAAGATTCCGAAAAAAAATCGACGGTTTCATTTATCTCAGGCTTTCTTCTGCAATTCGTCAATCCCAAGGTCTTGTTATTCGGAATAACTGTAGTTTCAAGTTTCATAGTTCCATATTACAAATCCGGTGTTGTTCTCACAGGATTTGCAGTTCTAATAGCCTTTACAGGCTTCACTTCAACATGTTGCTGGTCTTTATTCGGTTCGGTATTTCAAAAATGCTTCTCAAAATATCACCGTATCATAAACTCAGTTATGGCATTACTGCTTGTATATTGTGCTGTATCTTTGTTTATTTAAATTTGTCAATTAAATAAAAACATGTAAATAAAAACAAGAGCACCCATATTATTTATAAACATGTAGAATATTTTAAAAAACTGTATTAGTCATAAGTTATACATCAACATACGAATGAGGAAATCTCAATTTCAATTTGATTGCAATTGACATGTCATATTTGAACTCTTTGCTGGTATTTATAAAACTTTCTGAAAGAAATCATTAGAATTATTTTCGCACATAAAACAAGAGGGACATTTAAAATATCCCTCTTATTAATTTCAGTTTTATTTTCTCGCAAGTTTGTATATTTCAATTACATCTTCTTCGTCCAGTTTCCTAAAACTTCCGACAGTTCCATTTCTGGTACATAATTTAGCCATCTCGATGAACCTGTCATCTGTAATCCCTGCTTCTTCAAGATTCGTTGGCATTCCGATTGACTTATAAAAGGCTTTCAGCCTTTTTATTCCCTCTTCCACCATTTTTTCAGGGTATTCAAATTCGGCTTCAACATCGAAAACGTTGTGGAAAAACTGCATTATTTTTTCTATATACTCATCTTTCACATAGGTAATCCATGCCGGGAACATTATAGCAAGCCCGGCACCATGTGTGAGATCGTATAAAGCACTCAGCTGATGTTCAATGGCATGTGTGGCCCAATCACTCTGTCTGCCGACGCCAAGGATATCATTATGCGCCATGGTGCCTGCCCACATTATCTCCGCCCTCGCATCGTAGTCTTCCGGAGAATCTATAACTTTCGCGGCATTTTTTATGATGCTCTTCAAAGCAGCCTCACTGACTTTATCGGTAAAATCCACATTTCTGTCCCGTGTGAAGTATCTCTCCATTATATGTGCCATCATATCCACAATACCGGCTGCCGTCTGATACGGCGGCAGGGTGAAAGTGAATTCAGGATTCATTATCGCAAATTTCGGTCTGAGTACAAGAGAGCCTGTGCCTATTTTAAGGTTTTTCTCTTCATTTGTGATAACAGTCGCGGTACTCGTTTCACTACCCGCTGCAGGTATTGTAAGCACTACACCCAGTGGCAAAGCTTCTTTTATTGGAAGATGTTTTTCGTAGAAATCCCATACATCTCCCTCATATTTAACACCGGCAGCTATTGCCTTGGCAGAATCAATAGCACTTCCACCACCTACTGCAAGTATGAAATCTATATCGTTTTCACGGCATATTTTTATCCCTTCATATATGGTTTTAAGATTCGGATTTGGTTTCACTCCTCCAAATTCGATTATTTCTATACCTTTTTCTTCAAGGATTTTAACCACTTTTTCGTATATGCCGTTTTTCTTTATGCTTCCTCCGCCATAATGAAGCATAACCTTTTCGGAATATTTTTTAATCTCTGTTCCAAGCTGTCTTTCAGAATCCTTACCAAAAATGACCCTGGTAGAATTATCAAAAATAAAGTTTCTCATAACTCCCTCCTTTAAATCTTGCGATACAAATTAGGTATGTTAATCATTTCCCTGAATTAATATACCACTTAAAGTACACTTTAAGTCAAGTGAATTTCAGCCGATGACTTTTCCATAATAATTCAGTTTATACGTTATTTTTTTCAGATAACCATTAAGCTCTGACATTTGGGATTCTATTTTAGCTTTGTGATTCTTAAGTATCTCAATTCTTTCTGGTATTGTATGATCTCCTTCAAAAGTAAGGGCTACTATGTGTTTTATATCCGCTATTGACATCCCCGTATTACGAAAACACAAAATATACTCTATCAGGTCTATATCTTTCTGATAGAATACCCGTATTCCGTTTCCATTTCTTTCAAGATCAGGTAATAACCCCTCTTTTTCGTAGTACCTGATGGTATGCGTACTTATACCGGTCTGTTCGGAAACCTCTCCTATCGAATATATAATTTCTGTTTCCATAATTAAATCATCTCCAGACATTCGGTTATATTACTGTTTTTAATGAATTCTCCCTTTTCGATCAGAGATTTTATCTCATACTTTTCGACAAGTCTGACCTGTGATACCTCTTCTTCCTGACACACGACTTCATCAAGACGAATTTCATGTTCAAAAAGCCATATATCCGCAAAAAAAGAATTGGCACAATCCACCCTGAAACTTTTTATAAGCTTTCCTTTTTTTTCATCCAAAGTCAATCCGACTTCTTCTTTTACTTCCCTCAATATGGCACTCAAACTGTCATCTCCAACAATCGCAGATCCACCTGTTATTTCCCATTGGCCCGCACAGATCTTTCCAGGAGCTCTTTTTGAAATTAAAAATTTACCATCCACGTTTCTCAAAAAGGCAAAAACTACCAGATGATAATCTCCTTCTGTCATTGATTCACCTCGTCTCACCAAATTACCGGTTTTTTGCCTGTTTTTATCGTATATATCCCAGTATTCCATCAGAATTCCCCTTTTTTCATTTTCTCTGTTAACTTTTCAGTCAGAATTTCCAGATCGGTGTTTTCGTATTTGTTATTACCTGGAATGGATTTTTTGTACTTCCAGCATTTTATGGCGTCGGCTCTGGTCAGTTTTGGGTTTTCCTTGAAAAATTCTCTGGTATACTGATTGTATTCAAATTGTGGTGATATATCATATTTCTTACCGGACTTTTTCTCCTGATAAATTCTGAGCCATTCTTCGATTGCCTCTCCATAGGTTTTTCCATGATTTTCCTTCATCCACTTCATAAAAGGAACGTTGAACTTAAAATGATCCCCTATCACAGATTTGAAGAAATTTCTATTTTTTTCATCATTTTTATATCCTTTTTGTACAATGGAATAGATGGTAATTTCCCCGGAAATCACATTTTTATTTTCAGTTCTCTTAGGCTCACCTTTAAGAATTTTCCCTGTTTTTATAAAATGCAATATACGTTTTGTAAGTTCTTCTTTACTGCCGTTTTTCGGAATATCGTGCTTTTTACAAAACTCAGATAATTCGGATTTCAACCAATAATAGTTTAAAAATTCTTCTGGCTTAATGTCTCTGTTAAGTTCTGGCCGCATAATACCTCCAAATTTTCCGGAAAATAAAAAAGAACAGCCATTTATCATGACTGTTCTTTTTATCCGTTATTCTATTTCAAACCTGTTCTTGAAATACCCTGTATGAAGTATTTCTGAACAAACAGGAATAATATGACTATTGGCAGCATCGAGAATGTCGAGGCAGCCATGAGCTGATTGTAGAGGGTACCGACATCCGAATTGAAATTCGACAACCCGACCGGAAGTGTTCTGACTTCCGGACTCTTTGTAACTATAAGTACCCACAGGAATGCATTCCAGCTTCCAACAAATTTAAGCAAAGAACCCGTTATAATTACGGGTTTGGAAAGTGGAACCATTACTTTCCAAAGGAATCCCCATTTACTGATACCATCAATTTTTCCGGCATCGTATAATTCATTAGGAATGGACATAAAGTGTTGCCTCATAAGGAATATTACGAATACACTGACTGTCCACGGAACTATAAGGGCGTAATATGTATCTATCCAGCCGAATTTCGAAAGTGTTATGTAATTGGGGACCAGTAATACCTCTCCCGGAACCATCATAGTAGCTAGGAACAAGCTGAACAGGAAATTTCTTCCGAAAAATTTCAGTTTTGAGAATGCAAAAGCCGCCATTGCCGCGAACATAATATCAAGTACAGTTGTAAGTACAGCAACCAAAACCGTGTTGAAATAGTAATTCCCGAAATATTTTCCAGTTTCCCAGGCATTTACATAATTTTGACCAAGGTTTGCCAGCCATTCTCCGAATGAGAATTGAACCGTTAATTCAGGAGTTTCATCCCAGAACCATATGGGATTGACGGAATCAAATACGATTTCTATTGACCTTCTGTTTTTGTATCTGATATCTTTCACTATTTCAGGCGCACTGATTATTTCCATGCTTGTACTGATTTTAGAGTACATCCCGGAATAATATTTAACCAGTTTACTGTTCTCATAACGATCTCCGATCAAAAGGTTTAAATCGTTTAAATTAATTCCGTTGTTTTTAGCATATTCGTTTATTTTTGAATATCTGCTTTCAAGAATTCCTCCTCTTGAGGAAGCTATATTTTCATCATAAAAATAATCTGATATGCTTTTTCCCGAAAGTAACGAATCTATAACTTCAGTTTCGAATTCTGCATTCTCTGAAATTGCAGAGTTAAGCTCTTCCGTAAACTCTTTTACGGTATTGGACATAGACAGCGCTTCTTCCTTACTCAGGCCATATTCCAACAGTTTATCTGTCATTTCATCGTCAAAATATGCCATAAGGGCATTCGCAGTCTGTGCAAGTTCATTATTATCTATAATTTCCATAATAATTTCTTTTTCCGCTTCGGAAAAGTCCGCTTTAATTATTTCCTCTGTTATATTTTCCTTAATTACACTTTCTGGTTTGAATTTGAACACAATTTCAAATGCATCCATTTTATTTCTCTGTGCATCAGAAAAATATTTGTTTAAAGTAATGGCGCTGCCTACCAAACTTTCAACACTTCTGAGTGGTGAAGAAACGTATTTCTCAAACACTCTCATAGGTGCCCATGCGGCAGAATCATACGTGTAACTGATAAAATCACCGAAAAGGGATTTGTATTCCTCATTAAATTTTTCCATTTCATTTACAGAAAGTATAGGCCTGCCCTTTGAAAAATCATCGAGGAATATTTTAAACTTCCCCACCCTTGTCGGAAATTTATTAACCATATCTGAAAGATAATTCTTTATACTTTCCTTCTCGGATATAAGTTCCTGCGAATCCTCATCGCTGATATTCAGTTTGGAATTGTTTACCAGTTTTGCTCCATTTTTCTCTATGTATGCCATTACAGTTTCGATTTTTTCTTCTGTGTTTTTAACAAGAATTTTTCTGTTCAGTTCACTCGTATCTTTATAGAATACCCGATTCATTATCGAAGAAATCTTTGTTTCCGCATCATCTATTTCGGTGATTGTCTGGAGGAAAGAATAAAGATCTTTATTTGAAATATTTTCCTCTGAAATAGAATCAATGAGGGTATTCAAAGCTTGCTCATCTATGGTTTCTGAATATGCAATTCCATTTGCGGCGGGCAAAAGCTTCAAACTCATAGTTCCCCTGTACGGAGCATCATCATCCACAGAATAAGTCAGAACCTTCTCACTGGATCTCATCGATTGCAGAAGAGTGTTAAGATTAAAAAACTCTTCTATTGTCAACGCCGAAAAATCTATGGAAACATCTTCTGACCTTACCAGATTCAGGTTCAAATCCCTTTTAAAATTAAAGTTCTCACTTGTCCATCTCGGTGGCCAGCTTTCCACTTCGCTGTCAAGTTTGAAAGAAGTTACTATCATCCATGCAAAGGGCATAAGCATTACTATTACACCGATGAATATTAAAATATAGACAATTGCTTTTATAAATTTCTTTTTCACAGCCTGCCCCCTTTATGAAGTGTAATTTACTCGCTGTTTCCCCACTCTGAACTGGAAGAAAGTAAGGACTATTATTATCATGAAAAGCACATATGCTGCAGCACTTGCTTCTCCCATACGCTGTTCCTTATAGAACTTGTCGAATATGTAAAAGACCATTGTCATACCACTGTTGTTATATGGACCTGGAAGTCCATCATATAGAACGTACAACTGGGTAAACACTTTAAAGTTTCCTATAACGGATACGATGAGAACGAAAAAAGTAGTTGGTGACAAAAGCGGCCAGGTTATGTGGCGGAATTTCTGAAGACTCCTGGCGCCATCAACATCAGCAGCCTCATAATAGAATTTGTCTATAGACTGTAAACCCGCAAGGAAAATTATGGCGTTGTAACCAAGGTTTTTCCATACGGCAACTATTGAAATTGTAGGTATTGTCCACATCTCGTCCGTGAGCCATCTCACCCTGCTGGCACCGGCAAGTGACATCAGATAATTAAGAAGCCCGTATTCATCGTTAAAAATCCATTTCCATACTAGCGATATGGCAACTACGGAAGTTATATACGGTATAAAAAAGGCAGTCCTGTAAAAAGATTTAGCCTTAAGCGGGAAATTTAAAAGCATCGCGATACCAAGACTCAGTATTATACTTGCAGGTGTGGTAAGAATTACATAATACAGCGTGTTATAAATTGATTTAACGAAAACCGAAGACTCCTTGGTAGCCTGCAGGAAATCATAGAGTTCATACCTCACCCCGGAAAAATACCTGAAAATGAAATAGAGTAAAATTATTCCAACTAATTTTCCCCATAATCCAATCCCATCTTTTTTCGGAAGTTTCTTTGATATAAATATGTTCAATCCCACAGCTGCTATGCCTGTAACAAAAAGCAACCAATAAGATTCAATTCTGGCAAACATTACTGTAAGTATAAAAAGAACAAGCGAGCCTATACCCAGATAAAGTGAGTTCTTTTTATAAATCATAGCTTCTTTTTGGTACGATTTTCTGATATTTAAAACTGCCGAAACGAATTTCATTATAAGAAAACCAGTTGCCAGATACGCAAAACTGTATGAAAATGCCTCAAAAAAGGAATACGGCAATGGCATGTCCAGTTTAAACAGTTTGGTATAATTTTCAACACCGTTAAAATACGGATTCATCTGATTTGCAAAATCCCATTTGAAAAAACTGAGTACAAACGAATACGCTATAGGCCAAAAAACGAATATACCCAGAATAATGAAAGATGGCAAAAGAAACAGATACGCATGAAAAGTTTCTTTCCAGTACTTCTTCCCATGGCCTGCGAAAACATTCTTCATGGAAAACACCCCTTAATTTATATATTATTCTTTTTCAGATATTTTTTTCAGCCCCTGTTTTACCAGTGGGAGGATTGTATAAAGAATCTGTTTTACTAAAAATCTCTTTGAAGGTAAATTCACAACAATCGTATCGTGAAATAATCCGGCAACACCTCTGTTCACTATCGAGTACGTTCCCTTCTCCATAAGAGCGTACATGATTGCATTTTCAAGCCCTGGAAATTTTTTATCTATAAGTGAAGAAGTGGCTTCCGGAACTATATCGTCATCCTCAAGTCCCAACCCGCCAAAAGTAAGTACAAGACTGAATTTCCTCATAAACAGATCAAACAAAGCTTCTTTTATCGGTTCTGTCTCTCTTGGACTCTGAACTACTTCGTCAACTTCCATATCATACTCATCCAGCACTGATTCATATTCTTTCAGATCATCCGGAGTAACATCTTTCGAAAACAACAATGCAACTGAAAACTTTTCTTCCTGATTCATTTTTATCTCCTCATACCTTCAAAATATTTTTTTATTCTCTCATCTATCTTTGTTTTACAACTTGAAATACTCTCGGTAACCTTCGGAATAACATTTTCAAGCAAATTTTTTGATAACTGCCTGTATACTTCGTCGTTATCGGAAAAAGAATAAGCTATCAGAGAAACGAAATTCTTTTCATCGTAAAATGCGGCTAATTGATCGAACTTCTTTTTCCCCTCATAAATAACTTTTCCTGTATCTTCACTTATCATCTTAAAAATTTCATCAAAAAAAATTGTTGCCTTTTCATTGACAAAATTTATAGTGTCTAATAACTCTACAAGTCTATCTATTTCGAGTGACCCCACAATAAAGGCCTTTTCAACCTTGGAAACAGAATAACTCGGAATATCGAATTCTTCGGCAATTTTTGAACAAATCCTTGAAAAAACAAAATTGAACAGAAATTTCTTGTTGTATTTCTGTTCTTCGCTATCCTTATCGTCGGAAATTATCTTATAAAACGTGGGATTAGTTCCAAGCCATAATTCAACACCTTCAATACCAACAGAGGGGATAACGTACTTTTTCTCGTTATCGGAATATTTTATATTCTCAACAGCCATAATATTGACAAGCAACGCTTCCTGTTTTAAATAATTAGTTTCTTTCTCGGAAGTAAAGCACGGAAATTCTGAAACCATTTCTTTAAGTTCTTCGAATCTTTTTTTATCCGTGGATGAATAACCAAGTATGTATATGTTAAACCCTGTAAAAAAACTTATTTCATCCAGAACCTCCTCAAATGGAGATTCACAATTCAATTTCATAACCGTATCCTGCCATATGAAATTCTGCGCCCAGGTTTCCACATGTGCCGAAAATTCATCGTCAACATCCTGAATTCCATAAGTATATGTAGAACTTTTCAGATCAAGATAAACCAGACATGAAAAACCATCTGTCAACGGTTCAACGGCTATATGTAGAGTTGGTGCCCCAGCGACGAATGCGGAGTTCTCAATAAAATTCCTGTCGAATATGGCAAAGATCTCCGGTTTCATTCGTTCTTTCATATGTTTTACCAGACTCTCGTCCTTGTACATGTTTTCCAGAATATAACCTTCAATGAACATAATATCACCCCGGTACTTCTACTATAACAAAAGACAAAGCATAGTCACCATCATGAGAAATAGATATGTAAACATTTGAATCGGCAATATCGTAATGACTTTTTAAGTCATCCTTTAAACTTACATACGGTGCGCCCATTTCATTATTAAGTATCTCAACATCTCTCATAGAGTATTTCCTTATACCCGTACCCATAGATTTGTAAAACGCTTCTTTTGATGCAAACCTTCCCGAAAAAAATTCAAGTTTCCTTTTTTCAAGAGACATTTTTTCGAATATGGAATACTCTTTTTCGGAGAGAATTTTTTTTGCAAGTCTGTCTAAATTAGCAATTTTTATTCTGGACATATCAACTATATCTGTTCCAATTCCTCTAATCAGTTCTACCACCATTTTCCACAAAGAATTTACAGTTTACGGATATTTCACATACATCACAAAGTGGTTTACGAGGTTTGCATGTTTTTTTTCCAAACTCAACCATCGCGCCATTCAAAGGTCCCCAAATATTTTCGGGAAGACATTTCATCAATTCATATTCGCTTTCTTCAGGCTTGACAGTTTCAATCCAGCCCAGCCTGTTAGCTATTCTGTGTACATGAGTATCGACTGCCATCGCAGGTTTATCAAAAGATACATATAAAACTATATTAGCAGTTTTTCTTCCAATTCCCGGTAATTTCAGCAACTCTTCCATATCGGAAGGAACAATTCCATCATATTCTCTGGTAATTATTTTTGAAATCTCAATAATTCTTTCAGCTTTCTGTCTGAACATCCCTGCTGGTCTAATCAGTTCATATAACTTTTCAGGTTTTTCCCCACTCAGTTCAAAAACATCTTTGAAAGTTGAAAAAAGGGCCTTTGTAGCCCTTTCTGTATTCTCATCTTTTGTACGTTGACTCAAAAGAGTTGATATCAAAACAACAAAAGGATCTTTAAACTCATGAAATTTAGGATATAACCGTATAATTTCCTCAGCAGTTTCAACAACTACTTTATCGTACATAAAATTCCACCTAAAAAGGTGACACTCAAAGAGTGTCACCTCAGTAAAGTTATTCTTTAAGTGCTTCTGCACCATTAACAATTTCTATAATTTCCTGAGTAATCGAAGCCTGTCTTGCCTTGTTGTACTCAAGTGTGAATCTCTGTATAAGATTTTCAGCATTCTCTGTCGCATTTCTCATAGCATTCTGCCTCGAATAAAGCTCACTGACTTTAGCTTCAAGCAACAGATGTAAAAGATGAGAGGAAAGGTACAGAGGAATCACGGATTCCAGAATTTTCGAAGGTTCCGGTTCAAATTCATACTCAACCCTGTAATTCACCGATTCATCTTTTGGATTTGGAACGATAGGAAGTAAATCATACACTTTCGGACGCTGGGCCATTTTACCAAAATACTTGCTGTAAAGTACTTTAAAGCATTCAGCCTTTCCCTGTTTGTAAATAGCCATTACCCTGTTTACAAGCATCTCTGCCACAGAATAATCTGGCATATCGTAAAATTTTTCTTCTCCGAAAAGAATTTTCTTTTTACGATATTTGCAAAATCCCAACCCCTTCGAACCTACAGCCAGAAATCCTGCAAAATCATCTCCGAGTTTTTTTTCATAACTTTCAGCCTCTCTGAAAAGATCCAGGTTATAAGCCCCAGCCAGCCCCATATCTGAACTTATGAGGATCACAGCTGTCTTCCTGTGTTTCTTGCTTCCATCTTCAATCAAAGGATGATTCTGTTCGGCTAGACCGGATATACAGTCACCTACAATCTCATCCACTTTTTCAACATAATCGTTGAAAGAGTGCCATGATTTGAAAACCTTATTCACTTTTGCTGTAGCAACCATTTCCATGGCATGGGTTATATGCTGTGTAGATCTGGTTGAATCAATTCTCTGTTTTATAGAGCGAAGTTTTCCTCGACCCAAAATCGATCACCTCCACTCAAGATACGAAACTTGCTTTGAATTCTTCTGCGGCTTTTCGCATTTTTTCCTTCAGCTCATCGGATATAGCCTTCTTGGCTTTGAGCTCATCCATAATATCCTTTTTACTCTCTTTGAAGAATCTGAGTATTCCTTCCTGGAAATTCTGAATCTTATCGGTTTCAACATCATCAAGCATACCGTTTACACCACAGAATATAACTATAACCTGCTCTTCAACCGGCATCGGAACGTACTGTCCCTGTTTCAGTAATTCCATCAGTTTTTCCCCACGGGTAAGCTGTGATCTTGTTGCCTCATCAAGCTCACTTGCAAACTGCGAAAAAGCTTCCAGTTCCCTGAACTGTGCCAGGTCAAGTCTGAGTGTACCCGCAACCTGTTTCATAGCTTTTATCTGTGCGGCTCCACCAACCCTTGAAACACTTAGACCGATATTTACAGCTGGTCTGAATCCCGAATAGAACAGCGAGGATTCAAGATAAATCTGACCGTCGGTAATCGATATAACATTAGTCGGAATATATGCCGACATATCGTTAGCCTGCGTTTCAATTATAGGTAATGCGGTAAGAGAACCTCCACCTTTTTCCTTGTTAAGCCTCGCAGCTCTTTCAAGCAGTCTGGAATGAAGGTAGAAAACATCACCCGGATAAGCTTCTCTTCCCGGTGGCCTTCTAAGCAGCAGTGACAATTCTCTGTATGCCGCGGCATGTTTTGTAAGGTCATCATAAATAACAAGCGCATCCTTACCTTCATGCATAAAATACTCACCTATGGAACAACCGGAATATGGAGCGATATACAGCAACGATGCAGGATCACTGGCACTTGCAAAAACAACTGTTGTATATTCCATCGCACCAAACTGTTCCAACTTATCGACAAGCCTTGCAACCGCTGCAGATTTCTGACCTATTGCCACATAAATACAGTGAACGCCTCTGCCTTTCTGATTGATTATAGTATCAATAGCTATGGCAGTTTTACCGGTTTGCCTGTCACCTATTATCAATTCTCTCTGTCCCCTACCAATAGGTATCATGGAGTCAATTGACTTAATTCCGGTCTGAAGAGGAGTGTCAACAGGCATCCTTTCAATAACACCTGGTGCTTTCACCTCAATCTCTCTAGTTTTATCGGTTTTGATTTCACCTTTACCATCGATAGGTTGTCCCAGCGGATTAATAACCCTTCCCACCAGCGCGTCTCCAACCGGTACCGAGATAATATTTCCTGTTCGTTTAACGATAGCGCCTTCCTGAATGTTGCTGTACTCACCAAGAGCAACAACACCCACTATATCTTCTTCAAGGTTCAATGCGATACCAAAAGTCCCATTATTGAATTCGACCAATTCGTTTGCTTTTACATTTTTAAGGCCATATACAGCCGCAATAGAGTCACCCACCTGAACAACCCTTCCAGTCTCTTCAAGGCTTGCACTCTTTTCATAACCTTCGATTTTATCCTTTAAAATCCTGGTTATCTCATCTGGGGATATTCTCACTCATTTCACCTCTCTTCCGAAATAAGCAGTTTGGAAATTTTTTCAAGCTGCCCTTTAGCGGAAAGATCTAATATCTTATCCTCAACATATATTCTCGCTCCGGCTAAAAGAGAATTGTCAATAGTACTTTCAAGTTCAACCGGTCTGGATAAAAGCTTTTTCAAAACATCTTTTATTTCCTCGATAGTCTGATCATCCACCTCATAAGCACTGACCATAACCGCCTTGGAAATTTTCGCCCTGTTGTATGCCAGACTCTCAAAGGATCTCCATAATCCTTCCAGAATAGATAATCTGCCTTTTTCGAGTAAAATACCCATGAAATTCAGCATTTTATCAGTTTTGCTACCTGACATTTCCAAAACCATGGACAAAATCTCAGATTTCATTTTAAGGGGCACAACCGGGTTATTGATTACTTCCTTAAATTCGGGAGTATGCATCAATACGCCAAACAGTCTGAGTGATTTCAGCGTAACTTCAACTTCATCATCACCCAGGCTTTCCAGAAGAGCCCTGGAATATGTCCTTAAAACTGAAGGCGAATAACCTTTCATGGTCATTCACCTTCTTTCATTGATGAAAGCATATTTTTAAGAAATTCTCTCTGAGTTTTCTCGTCCATTTGTTTTTCAATAAGTTTAGATGCCATGAGTACTGCAAGGCCAACCGCTTCCTGTTGTATTTTAGAAACAGCTTCCGATTTCATGGATTCTATCTCTTCATCAGCAGTTTTTATCATTCTATCAACCTGCTGTCTTGCTTTTTCTCTTTCCTCAACTTGAATCTGCTCGGCAGTTTTCCTGGCATTCTCCAGAACCTTAGCTGCCTGAGTATTCACTTCTTCAAGTTTTTTCTGGGCATCTTCTTTCATCTCTATAGCCTGAAGTTTAATATTCTCGGCATTCTCCAATTCACTTTTTATCTTGTTCTTTCTTTCAGCTGTTGCATCCAGATAAGGTTTATATAAGAATTTGTACAGAAAAAAAGCCAGAAGAACAAATTGTAAAAGCATTACTATAGAGGTCAAATTAAATTCTAATAGCTCCATGCATTCACCTCCGCATCTTTAATTTCGCTTAAACACATTAAACCATTAGGATGCAAAAAGAATAATAAAGGATATCAGAAGTGAATACAGACCCGTTGATTCTGATACAGCCATAGCCAGAAGCATTCTTGTTACGAGGCTTCCTGCCATTTCAGGTTGTCTTGCCATTGCGTCCATAGCGTGTGCTCCAACATTACCTTCACCTATAGCGGGTCCGATAGCACCAATACCCATGCATAAACCTGCACCTATGAATTTTGCTGCCTGAATGATGGCTTCTTCCATCGAAAACCAACCTCCTTGATAATTAATTAAGATAATTTTTTTATAATATCGTATCCGATACAACTTTGATGTACTTCAATAAAACATGTTACTCAAACCGCTTATTCTATTTGTGCGGCAATGTAGGCAATTGTAAGCATGGAAAAAACCATTGCCTGAATTAAACCCAAAAACATACCGAAGAATCCCCATAATGCTACTGGAAGAACCAGGTACTTAACCATGTAACTCAGTATCAAAACCAGAATTCCACCGCCATAAATGTTACCAAAAAGTCTTAACGAATGGGAAATAGGTTTAGATAGCTCACCAACAACATTCATCGGGAACATAATCGGAGTAGGTTCGAAAAAGCTTTTTGCCCAGGCCTTAAAACCTTTTACTTTAATCCCAAAGGCATGAGAGATAAACAATACCATTAAGGCAAAGGTGGCATTCGTGTTCAAATCCGAAGTTGGTGTATACCACGTATCAAGGAACAGGGAAAATTGAGGTTTCCCATCGATAACAGATACGTTTAATCCCGGAATACCACTTATGATGTTTGCTACCGCGATAAAAATAAAAAGAGTGGTAGCAATGACGAAAACCGGACGTACATACTCCTTCCTGGTGATCGAATCCTTAACCGTATTATGCATAAAATCCAGGAACAGTTCCACACCTGCTTGCTTCTTCTCGGGAACCAGCTTATACTTTTTACCCACACTGTAGGCAAAAAGGATAAGGCCAAGAACAATTGCTCCTCCCATAACAACAGTCAAAATGTTTATCCTACCCAGGCTAACAAAAGATTTCGCCGCTGGATCACCATAAATAGTATAAATCCATTTAGAACCTATACCCATATTTCCAAGCTCATCCATACCGCCGATGTTAGGCAAAGCAAAGAACCAACATATTACCGTTGCTGCCAAAATCGTTCCGACAAAAATCTTCTCTTTTTTACTAAGGGTCAAGGTCTATTACCCCCTTTTCAACTTGTTGAAAAAAGTTACTATATATATACTTAATCTTAACGACATAATTCCGCAAAAACACCCTATCAACATCTGAACGGACAAAAAACCACATATTCCCAAAAAGGCGGCGTTTAATGCGTATCTGAAAAAAAACATCCTAGCTACTTTTTTCGATTCTGGATTCTCTGAAATTATTTTTTCAATTTTCTTACCCTGTTCAAAATAACTCCAAAGATTTAAAAACCCCGAAACAGCTCCAAGGCTCACTCCAATCGAAAAATGATAAGAACCAGAAATCAAGCCCGTTATAAACAAAACGACATTCACCCCAATCATACCATAAATCAGATGTTTAACCAAAGTAAAAAGGCTCATATCATTTTCAGAATACTCCATTTCATTTATCCTTTTCTTCCATTTCTTTTCTTCTCTCAGCTTCTATTTTATCCTGTATCTTCATTTCCTTTAACATTTCCTTTATTCCGTTATATATCCCGCTGAATAGGCCCAAACACAAAAAAATTATAAATATTACCTTATTATTAAAAGTATATTTGTCTATATAATACCCAATAAGTCCCGCAACAAGCAGATTGGATATAACAGCAAAGCCAAAATAAGGGACCATGTTCAAACGTTTCAGCTCTTTGGGCAGATTTATCTTTTCTTGTTTACCACTATTTTTCAAGGACTCGTTTACATCATTCATTCTCTTAGTACCATGTTAACTTCGCATACCTCATCGTTAATCACTGCTGGTATTTTTAAAATAACCCCATCGACATTTACCATTATTTCTTTACCGACTATAACTGAAGGTGGTGTAATATCTATCGGTTTGCCAATTTGCTCGAGATTAGTTGCTATATTCCCTGATACCATATTGCCAAGTTCCCCGATACCACTCATCGCAAGTTCATCAAGCTTATCATAAGGCATTCCCATCATACTGCTCACTATTTCAACTCCCAGCTTTGAAGAAAAGCCGTATACGAGGTTTCCCTCAAGCGAACCATTGAAACCAACTATGGTAACCAAATCATAACCTTTTGCAAGTTCTTTTGCAAGTTCAGGTTTCTGAAGTTCCACTTTCATATTAACCGCTTCTGAAAAAACTTTTACCACGCCTTTCAGCATTGCATTGATGACTTTTACATCCACATTACCACCTCCGTCAATTCATCCGATCCAGTTAAATGTCCTTTATCGCAAATAATTCCCATAGCTAAAAATATTTTATTTTTAACTCAGAGAAAATACTGAATACATGTAAGTATACCAGATTTCAGTCGACTTTTTGACAATTATATTTACCATTCCTTATGCGCATATTATAATATATAATTAACACAACCTGTGAATGCAAACCACATTATGACGTACCAAATTTATTAAAACTCGTACATTATCGCAGAATTAAAGACTGTTATTCAAATTTTAATAAACCTAGATCGTCCAATAAATACAAAAGGTTTATTAAAAATCATAACAGTCTACTCAAAGCTTCATTTTCATCAATAGAAAAAAATACAGTATTTCCGTTATTACATTCATATATAAAATCTTTCAAACTCCTACTGTTATAAATTGAAAAATCTCCCCAAATAGCAATTTTCATATGATAATTTGAAAATTTTTGAAGAATATCACCTGCTATTCGCGTTTTAAGATCAAAAAAATCATCTGTAAGATAATCTTTATTCAGAACTATTTTATTCGCCCCGAGATAATTTGCATCTCCCATTATATCAAGCATATCATCCGCATTTTTTATGGATTTGTTTTCACATTTTACGAATGCGATTTTTTCATTTTTAATTTCTTTAACTTCGATAAACATAAAATTCTCCTTTACAGAATATGTATTATTAGAATTTACAAATGAGACATTTAAATACCATGAATTAAATCTTAGACCGTCCAATAAATACAAAAGAGTTAAAATCGTTATAATGACTAGAGTTTGTCATTCTGAATGAACGCTAGTTTATAGCGTGAAATGAAGAATCTCGCCTTTAAATATTACGAAATAATAAAATAGAAGTTCGAGATTACCTTCATCGTACTATAAATCAAGTCCGTCTCGTTCAGGATGACTAGCCGCAACTCTAAGGGTAAATCATTTATTGGACAGTCTATGAATTAAATCTGATAACAATTGATATTTAATATCTTGATTTAATAGCTGAAAGGCCTAAATAGAGAAGCTGTAATCGTAAAGATATTATCCAAAAAAAACAAGACAGATGTTTTTTATCGAATATTTAAATTCATTTTATATTGATTCTATTTCTGAACTTTTTTCTGCTTCGTATATGAATATGCTTAAAACCTCATATAAATTCATTTTTTTCCCTGAATTGAATAGCTTCCGCAACATCCTGAGAAATAATTTTTGTTCTACCTTCAAGATCGGCTATCGTGCGGGATATTTTCAGTATTTTGTTGACACCCCTGCCTGTCAGAAGCAGTTTCTTAATTGCCATCTTCAGTAGTTTTTCAGATTTCTCATCCAGAGCACAGAATTCCTTTAAACCTTTTGTATTCAATCTTGAATTGGTAAGATCATATGAAAAAGAATTACCCTTTAAGCGATTAAATTGGATATCACGTGCATTTATTACCCTTGCCAGTATATCAGAAGATTTTTCACCGGAACTCATTTTCTCGTATTCATCATACCCCATCCTCGGTACATCGATAACTATATCCATCCTGTCGAGAATTGGCCCGGATATCTTTTTATTGTACCTCAGAATATCTCTGTACGAACAGATACATTGACGTTTTTCATCACCGTAATTTCCACAGGGACACGGATTCTGAGCGGCTATCAACATGAATTTGGAAGGATAGCTGGCGCTTAATTTGGCACGAGATATGTTTACAACACCGTCTTCCATAGGTTGTCTCAACCCTTCGATAACATCTTTGGAAAATTCCGGGAATTCATCCATAAACAATACACCGTTATGGGCAAGACTTATCTCACCTGGTTTAGCATCCACACCTCCGCCGATAATTGATGCCCTTGATGATGAATGATGAGGTGTCCTGAATGGCCTGTGTTTTTTATCTATTATGGATTGTTCAACATCACCCATTACACTGTGAACAGATACGGTTTCAACAAATTCCTTTTCTTTCAGGTTAGGGAGAATAGTTGGAATTCTTTTCGCAAGCATAGTTTTCCCTGAGCCTGGCGGACCTTTCATCAGAACATTATGCGCTCCGGCAGCTGCAATTTCCAAAGCCCGTTTAGCGGTATACTGTCCCTTAACATCTGCAAAATCATATTCATATGAATGCATATCGGAAAAATAATCTTTTTTTACCATTCTTGGTAATTCAACATTACCGTTAAGATGCGCGATTAAGTCATGAATATCTTCGGCAGTATAAATTGAAAGTCCTTCTATTAAAGAAGCTTCTTCTTCATTCCCCTTTGGAATGAAAACTTCAGCATCACTTCTGCTTTCTGAAAGAAATATAAGAACAGGGAGAAGTCCTTTGACTTTTCTTATCTTCCCATCAAGTCCCAGTTCACCATAAAAATAGAAATTATCGGGAATCTCTTTTTCGATTTTCTCAGTTGATTCAAGAATTGAAATACAAATAGGAAGGTCCAGAATGGTACCTTCCTTTTTTAAATCCCCCGGGGCAAGATTTATGGTTATCTTACCCCTGGGTATTGGAAAAGAATTACTTTTTATAGCACTTCTAACCCTTTTTTTACTTTCTTTAGTTGCGGTATCCGCAAGTCCTACTATATCTATATCCTGAAACACCGATCGGGTATCTACGTATGTTTCTACCAGAACATCTTTGGGTTCAAATCCTAGCAACACTCCGCTTCTGACTTTTGAGATTCTTGCCATTCTTTCACCATACCAAGAAAATATTCATGAATACGCTTGTCTTCAGTTATTTCCGGATGAAAAGAAGATACAAGAATGTTTTCATATCTAGCCATAACTATTTTTTCTTCATGTTTTGCAAGGATTTCCACTTCTTCACCGGCATGGTCAATTATTGGAGCGCGGATAAACACAGCCTTAACCGGTTCACCCTCTATTCCTTCAACCACCAACTCTTCTTCAAAAGAATCTATCTGACGTCCAAAAGCATTTCTTCTGACCTCTACATCTATCAAATCAAGAGTTTCCTGTGCTGTGTAATTATCTATCGATTTCGAGAGAAGTATCATACCCGCACAAGTTCCGAATACAGGCATTTTCTTCCTGGCAATATACTCGATGAGGGGTTCTTTAAGGCCCGTGAAATTGATCAGTTTGATCATTGTAGTACTTTCACCACCTGGAAATATCAAACCATCTACTTCTTCAAGCTGTGATGGTTTTTTTACCCTTATCGACTCAACACCCAGCGAAGAGAGCATTGCCTCATGTTCCTCAATTGCCCCCTGCATTCCCAGGATGCCGATTTTCACATTACCAACCTCTTTCCTGAAGATGTACGTCAAGGTCTTTTACATCAAGCCCGGCCATGGGTTTTCCAATGTCTTCACTGATCTTAACGAGCATTTCAGGATCATCATAATGTAAAACAGCCTGTACGATACTTTTTGCCATTTTCTTCGGATCGTTGGATTTGAATATTCCGGAACCGACGAATACTCCGTCAACTCCGAGCATCATCATCAATGCCGCATCAGCAGGTGTTGCAACTCCGCCTGCTGCAAAATTAACAACGGGAATTCTTCCCATTTCCTTAACCTGTCTTACCAGATCTATAGGTGCTCCATTATCTTTTGCGAAAGTCATAAGTTCATCATCAGGCATGTTCTTTATCTTGCGTACGTCATCAAGAACACATCTTGCATGCTTAACAGCTTCAACTATGTTTCCGGTTCCCGCTTCACCTTTTGTCCTTACCATTGCCGCACCTTCGGCTATTCTTCTTAAGGCTTCTCCGATATTTCTGCAGCCGCAGACAAATGGCACTTTAAAATCATATTTATTAACATGGTATTTATCATCAGCTGGTGTAAGCACTTCTGATTCATCTATGAAATCTACTCCCAGTTGTTCGAGAATTCTTGCTTCAGCAATATGACCGATTCTGCATTTTGCCATTACTGGAATACTTACGGAAGAAAGTATTTCCTTTATGACCTTTATATTTGCCATTCTGGCAACTCCACCAGCTTTTCTGATATCAGCTGGAACCATATCCAATGCCATAACGGCTACCGCACCAGCATCTTCAGCTATTTTTGCCTCTTCTGCGGTGGTAACATCCATAATTACTCCATTTTTAAACATATCTGCAAATCCGGTCTTAACCTGCCATGTACCTTTTTTTTCCATTAAAAAAACCTCCATTATTTTCTAAAGGGTTCATTATTTCATATAAACGTCTTCCAGACGAGAATGATCGCACTTTCCCCTTCCGTATTTAGCACAGGGAGTACCGTCAACTTCCACGATATCCGCCGTGAAATCAATTTTCTTCTTCAGTAGCGAAGCACCGACGCCGTAAAGATCGGCAGGCACTTCCATTTTTTCGAACAACTCTATTCTTTCGGCATTGAAGCCACCGGATACGACTATTTTAAGCTCTTTTGCACCCATCTCATCAAATGCTTCTCTTGCCCTCCATACCAATTCAGGACAAACACCTAATGAATTCGCGTCCTGTGGAACAACCGATTTATCCCTTAATGAACCCGAAGTATCGAACCTTACAGCCCAGATTTTATTTTTTCCTTTTCCTATCACACATGAAGGATCAGAAACGCCTTCTATAAAATCCTTTCCTGTAACTTTTTCGTAAGTCTGTGCTATAACTTCTTTCGAAGTACCTATACAATCGTTATCCCAATCTACCAGCACAATCCTGTTTACGTCCGGGTCTATATATTCGTCAAAAGCCTCTGCGGCATCTCCGGTATTTCCACGCATGGATGCTATTAATGCATGTGGAATGGTGCCCAGACTCTCAACACCCCAATAATCGGCATTTGCATCAGTCGATACTCCAAATGCCCCTGATTTAAGTCCGGCATAACCATCAGTAGCCTGAACCCAGTAATGATCGAATCGTGCGCTGAAAAACAGTATAGGTTTTCCCCTTGAAGCATTGACAACATTTCTTACGGCCGTGGCCGTACTCGATGCTCTTGCCACAACTCCCAGAAGCACAGTTTCAAGATATCCGAAATACGTCGGATCACCTTCTATAGTCATAATTATTTCATTATTCTTAGCCATATCTCCGTCATTTAATGCCTTTACCCTTATCTCATTCCATTTGTCTATCCAGAGTCCGTTGAGTTCATCCCTGATATCCCATTTCTCTTTAAATGACTCTTCCATGGTTTCCCTATCCATTTCATAGGTAGCCATCTGAAGTTTCCTTTCAATATCCATAATCTGTGAAAAAAGGGCATTGGCACGGTTTTCATCTTTATAATATCCCGTACAGGTTCTCAATATCGCGACGGCTTCATCCAATCCAACTATACAGGCATCGCCACGTGGAAAAAACTGATACAGAACCTGCGGATGATAATCGGATTTTTTCAGTACTTCAACAAATCTCGTAAAATATTTGTCCGAATAATATCCAGCTCTGAGACGATCTATTGGTAATTTAAAAACCCCCGGAGATAATCTTTTTCCGTTCAATGTACTCCACCTTCTGTGTTATTTTGTGTACTCTTCAAGTCCCAGTCTAAGTATTTCACATGACTGTCTCAGTTTGTCCTCGCTGAGAACATATGCAATCCTTATTTCACTGTTTCCGGCACCTGGCGTACCATAAAAACCATCGAGAGGAGCGACCATTGTGGTATATCCGTTTACGCTGAAATCGGTAAGCATCCATTTGACAAATTCTTCACTGCTTTCAACAGGTAATTTAACCGATACGTAGAAAGCACCATGAGGTTTCTCAAAAGAAAGTCCTTCGATTTTTGAAAGTTCTTCGTATACTATGTCCCTTCTCTTCATGTATTCTGCTTTTATCGATTCCATATATTCTTCATCGAGCGCAAGCATGCCAATTGATCCTATCTGAGCCATAGTTGGAGGTGAAAGTCTTGCCTGAGCCATTTTCATTGCCTGAGTAAAAATTTCTTTATTCTTGGTGGCAAAAAGTCCTACCCTTGCACCGCATGAACTGTATCTCTTCGATACGCTGTCAACCATTATGAGAATATCATGATAGTCTTCAAACTCCATAGCACTGAATGCCTCAAGACCATCAAACACAAATTCTCTGTATACCTCATCAACTATAACGTAAAGATCGTTTTCTCTGGCAAATTTAAGTAAATCGAGCATATCTTCTCTGGAATATACAGCGCCTGTAGGATTACATGGATTGGAAAGAATTATGCCTTTGGTCTTTTCGTTAAGTTTTGATTTAAACTCAGCTATATCTGGCATAGCATAACCATTTTCAGGTTTGGTTGTAATTGGATTCAACCCAACGTTAACCATACCGGCAAAACTTCTGTAATTGGCATAAAAAGGTTCGATAACCATAATTTGATCGCCAGGATCACAAATAGTCGAAAGCGCAAAAATTATCGCTTCACTACCACCATTCGTAACTATAATTTCTTCCGGTTTAATATCCAGTGACCACTTTTTATAATAATCGGAAAAAGCTTTTCTCAGTTCAATAAGCCCTGCTGAGTGAGAATATGGCACAACCTCATTCTCATACTTTTCGATCGCTTCAAAAAAAGCCGGTGGAGTTGGAACATCCGGTTGACCAATATTGAGATGTAAAACTTTTATACCTTTCGATTTTGCCTGTTCGGCATAAGGTATTAATCTTCTTATAGGTGAAGACTGCATGTTAATAACTCTGTTAGAAAGTTTCATTAATAAACCTCCCCCGAAATTTATACCCATAGTATACAACATTTTATTATGTATGTACACCCTTTATTGCACTTATAATCGTAAACTTCCGTTATTCTGTTTCACAAATTAAAAGACTTTTTCACAAACAGCGCATCTAATAATACGTTTACCTAATTTCCCTTCCTTTCAAACCTCTTAAATGAAATACAACATATAAAAATTTTTATTTCGTCTATTGTAGGACAAAACATTTACGGAGGTTTTTCAATGAAAAAATTTTTGTTATTCGCCATTTTAGCGATTATTTGTGCCACAGCATTTTTCGCGATTAATTATACGGATTATGTTCTGGTAAATGAACATGACTCGTCTTTTGAAATTGCCAGAATATTGGATAAAAATTTGATATTACTGTTTTCTCAGGAAAGCTGTCATGATTGTGAAGAAATAAAAAATAACACGCTTAGCAATATAGAATTATCAAATTTCCTTAAATCAAGATTTGTAATTACGGAAATAGATATAAGATCTAAAAATATCGGAACTTATCCTCTTTTTGGAGTAATCATGGGTAAAAAATATCAATACAATTATTCAGAGTTGTATAAAAAATACGATATAAAGAGAACACCTTCAAGTATTGTATTCAATTCAGAGAAAAAACAGCTTGGAATAATTGAAAGATACAAAACCGTCGAAGAATACCGAGCAGAACTGGTATCTATGAAAAATTCCTTAGTCATGAAACAAAAAAAACTATTAAAATCTATCACTGACACAGAAAGAAAACTTTTAACAGAAAAGGTAAAATATGTTCATGAAACATCTTTAAATGAATTTATAAACAATCACGATTCTTTAAACCAAAATGATATTTTCATATTAACAGATGCCGATGAATTTCTCATAAATGAATCTCTGGAATCATCTATTTTAAATAATTTCAACATATTATACTTAAAACAGTGAGGTGACTTTTGTGAAAAGAAAAACTTTTATTATGATCATTATCTCTGTATTTTTTTCGGTAATATCACTTGCAGCTGAGGAGAAAGAAATGGGAATTATAAATGTAGACAACGAACAGGCGAAAAATCTTATTTATGAGAATATGGAAAACGATGAATTTATAATCCTTGATATCAGAACTCCCGAGGAATTCAAATCTTTACATATTGATTCGGCTGTAAACCTGGATTTTTATTCCAACACTTTTATAACCGATATTGATAAACTCGGTAAAGATAAAATATACCTTGTATATTGCAGATCTGGCAGAAGAAGTGGAATTACGGTTAACAAAATGATAGAAATGGGATTTAAAAACATATATCATCTACATTATGGTTTTATGAATTGGTAACCCTCATAAAACATGTGCTTATCTCCTATTTATGCTATAATTAAATAAAAATTATACTTCCATTAACTATCACTCAGGAGGATTTTATGAAAAAATATCTGCTTATGTTTTTAATAGTTTTCTTGATTTTCATTAAGGCTTTTTCGGATGATTTGATCGATTATAAGGATTATATTCTGACAGACAGCTATAATGAAGCATTTTCAATGGCAAAACTTACCGGAACAGGTGTAATATTATTATTTTCACTTCCCGGATGCGGTAATTGCGAAGACCTGAAAGAATACACATTTTCAAATTCAAAAGTAAAGGATTTTCTTTCTGATAAATTCGTAATAACAACTGTGGATAGAAATGATGAAAAAATGGGATATTATCCCCCTGATCCTGAGAAATCAAAATACGTAATAGAATATGATTATTCCTACCTGTATTCAATTTTTGAGATAAGGACTACCCCCACACTTATAGTATTAGATAATAATTTTGACAGAATTGGGAGAATCGAAGGTTTTGTTGATTCGGAAATTTTAATTGAAGAAATCGAAAGAATCATATGCGGAAAATCTTCTCTGAAAAAAGGGGCTGTAAAAAAAATCACAGTCGATGATTACAAGGTCTTAAGAAACGCCGGTATTAAATTCAAAGCTTTAAAATATGCTGAATTACTTGGCAATAACTCGCCTGATACGGGTATTAATTTCCTTTTAGAAGATTTTGAAGAGGGTAACATATCGGTTTTAACCGAGTATGCCCTTTCGAATGGAATAAACGTATATTATATACATTCTGCATCAACCGAAATAACGAACATCGAAAAACAACTCCCATTACAGAAAGAGGAATCAGAAGAAGAAAAAACAGTCAGGGAAATAGAAGAAGAATGTTCGGGTAAAACTGACAGACAAACGATTACCATTACTCAGGCAAGGCAGATCGTATCTCAGAATAAATCAAATCCTGATTTTGTAATAATCGATTTAAGGACACCTCAGGAATACGCAACAGGCCATTTGGAAAATTCGGTTAATTTAGACTTTTTCTCTTCTGCGTTTGAGAACACTTTGAGAAAGATGAACAAAGATAAAACGTATCTCATATACTGTAAATCAGGCGGCAGAAGTATAAAAGCTTATGATAAGATGATACAACTCGGATTCAAAAACATATACCACATGTGTGCAGGATATGAAGGATGGATAAACGAATAATCGTGATTCTTCGTAAATAACTTTATAAAAAAGGTGATAGGCAGCTGCGTATCGCCTTTTTTATTTATAATAATTATCTTGATTTCTAAACAAAAAACTCTATTTTTAACGTTCACTCAACGTAAAAATTTTCTGCAATTGAAAAACATTTTTATGTTTTCCTTATTACCTTCATCCGTAAATCTGCTGTATTCTTCAAAACCGAATTTTATATATGCTCTGACTGCAGGAACATTGTCTTCTTCCACAGTTAAATATATTTTTTCACCCGAATATCCCAGAGTCTTATATGCATATTTTATACCCTCTACAAGTAACAATTCAGATTTCCCTTTTCCTCTGAATTCAGGTGAAAGGACAAGACCTATTTCCATGCCTTCTTTTCTCTCATAATATTCAAATAATCCCAGAATACGGCTTTCAAAATATACGGCTCTCCCTATGCAATTATCAAACCCTCTCGGATCTTCATAACCGTTTAAAAAAGACTTCAAATAAGGTTCCATAGATATTTTTTCTCCACTGTAATATTCCCAATTACTTATACGTTCAATATCATTAAGGTTTAATTTTCTAAATTCAGTCATGTTTCTCCTTTTTATTTATCCGCCATATGATATATAATATTTCGGCGATACAAAATTATACACAAATTGAAACAAAATGGAGGTTTTCGATGAAAAAAACATTTCTTCTAATCGGTGTTTTGGTTTTTCTATCCCTTTTCAGCTTCGCATCAACAGGAAAAGACCTGATAAACATGCTTACTGATACCCTTCAAGGTATTGAAGAGCCAGCCCCAATCCCCAATTATTACACAGAGATAAAAACAGAATATTTTTCTTTTTTAATTCCACCAAATCTTGACACTCAGATAAAAGAAGCCGAATACTCCTCCTCTGTGGCATTCGGTAAAGGTGAAATAAATTATGGAAGAATTATTGTAGGAGAAGTGCATGAGAAAGTTCCATTAAAAGATGTGGTGTCCGATTCTGTAACATATCTTTTGAAAGACTCAAAGAATTTTTCAATTCTTCAGCAAGAAACACTGGCTTCAAGGGGTATAATAAACCTTTTCAAAATAAAATTGGATAATTACCTGGTATGGATGGTTATTTTCAGTGAATCTGACGATGCCGAATATTTCGGGACAGGTGAATACATGATATTCCTCGCCACTGACTTAGGCGGAGAAGATTTCTTCTGGGATAAAATATATCATGATATGATAATATCACTGAATTTCTGATAAAGTAATTTTATTAATCATAAATAACCTCTTTTTGCAGAGGTTATTTATGAATTGCAAATATGTTATGATATACCAAAATAATAATTAAAGGTGATAATTTTGTTCAGAGACCCACGCTCAATACTTCTTGCCATCCCTGCGGTTTTTATAGGAATTATAATTCACGAATATTCTCATGCACTTACTGCTGACTTGCTTGGAGATTCCACTCCAAGAAGATATGGAAGACTTACATTGAATCCATTGGCACATATAGACATCATTGGATTGCTTGCCTTCGTACTGATAGGATTCGGATGGGCCAAACCAGTACCCGTAAATCCATCTAATTTTAAACGACCCAGATTGTACGATGTCCTGGTATCACTCGCGGGCCCTGTGTCAAATTTTCTGATAGCTCTCGTGGTGATTTTAATACAGTTTATAATAAATAAGGCAAATGGCGGAAATTATGGAACATTGCCCGGAATAGTACCGGTGCTCCATTATATTGCCTATTTCAACATAGCCTTTTTCTTCCTGAACCTGCTTCCCATCCCTCCACTTGATGGATATCATATTCTTAAATCTTTCTTAGGGCCAAAATATAACAACTTTTTCAGAATATATGAAAGGTATGGAATACTGATTCTGTTGGGATTTGTATTTTTCCTTGGTACATATTTTTTCGGTTTTGCACAGTTGTTTTATTTCAACATTCTCAGTCTTTTTTCCTGATATGTATAAACAGAATCAACATAGTTACACTCATATTATGTTATAAGTATAGTACTCATGGTTTAATTCATTTTTAACAAAACAGATATGTAAAAACTGATAAAATATAATTGAATAAAATAAAAACGGAGGTAAGATGAGACGTCTTTTTTATTCAAAAAAGTTTCGTAACGATGTCAGAGAATACATTGAATACTGTAAAGAAAACGATCAGAGTTTCGAAAAAGCTCTGAGCGATACTATAATGGTATTTGGGGTGCCAAATAAGCTTCTTATAGAGAGAATAGCCCGTGAGGCATACGATATAGAACCTTTAGGAAAAAATTTTATGGGGAAAATTAAAAATGAAATTCTCGAAAGAACTGATTACTCATCGGATATCCCCAGTTTTATTGGCAAATGTAAAGAAGAGGGCCTTTCTTATTCAGAGACAATTGAAAAAGCACAGAATTATTTTGGATTGTCAGCTTTATATCTCATAGAAATGCTGACAGAAATCGCATATTCGAGATCAAAAGAAATTGATGCTGAATTTAAGGATTCAATCATCACACGCGCTACATCCAGAAAAGTTGAAGAAAAAGACATATTCGAATACATAAAATACCATAAGGAAAGTGGAACAACCAGAGATAAAACCCAGGAAGATGCACTGAATTATTTTGGAACATCAGAGGAAACGAAAATAGAAGAAATTATTAAAAAAGTATTTGTATAATTCAGTTTTCCAGCCTTTCAAACGGTAATCCAAATGATATGCAGGTTCCTTTTCCAATTTCGGATTTCAACTCTATATTTCCTCCATAATTTTCTATTATTTTTTTTACTATGGCTAACCCAATGCCAGAACTTCTGTTCTTATCGGATGTATCCAGAGTCTGGAACATCTCGAAAACCTTTTTATGGTATTTTTCCGCAATACCACATCCATTGTCGCAGAATTTAAATACCTGATAACCATCCTTTTCAAAAGTACGTATTACTATTTTGGGATTGTCTTTGTCCATGTATTTAACAGAATTGGAAATTAAATTTTGAAATATCTGTTCCATTTTTATCTTTTCAGCACTGATAACGGGAAGATGATCTGTTTTCACTTCATAATTTTTTATCTCGTTGAATATTTTCAATGTTTCCGACAAAACCAGATTTAAGTCGACTTTTTCGTAATCCCTTACTTTCCTGCCGGCACGCGAATATTCGAGAATTCCATTTATGAGGATTTCCATTTTTTTTGACCTGTCGAGTATTAAATCAAGCATCTGTTTTCCTTCATCATCCAGTTTATCATGGTAATCTTCATATAGCCACGAGGAAACCTGCGTAATTCCCCTCAGCGGAGCTTTCAGGTCATGAGAAACAACATAGGCAAAATCCCTCAACTCGTTGTTGATCTTTTCAAGTTCTTCGGTTCTCATTTTAACCCTTCTTTCAAGCGAGTTATTCAGTTCAATAAGCTTGATTTGCGCGTTAATTCTCTTGGTTATGTCTTCCTGTAATATGAAAATCTGATCGATTTTACCATCTATATTTTCCGAGCCAAAAAAATGAACTTTTACCCATGCTGAATATTCACCATTTTGATCCTCAGCAAAATCATCTATTACTTCATATCGTATTTCTATTGAATCCGCTTCCTCTCCTTCAAGGACCTTATTGATCTGTTCAATAACTCCGTTTGTCCAATGAGAATCGTCTTTAAACAGATTGTATTTACCCATATTCTTTTCGGCAAATTCTTTGCTGATATTCCAGAGTTTTAAAAAGGCATCGTTATAACTTTGAGTATTGCCTTCATTATCATAAACACTAATGCTCAAAGGTGATCTTTCAAATAATTCCCGATACCTTCTTTCAGAAAATTCAAGTTTTTTCCTGTACTCATAATTAATGGTAATATCTTCACAGATTATGTCGTATGTAATAAAAGTATTATTTCTTTTAAGCATGGAAATATTAAATCTAAGCCATTTTTTAATATCTCCAATAGATACTTGTATCTCAAAACCAGAGATTTTATTCTCTTTTTCTAATATATATTTCATCTCTTTTATTTTTTCCTCCGAAATGTAATTAAATATAAAAGCTTCCCGTTTTTTCATAGCATTTTCAACATTTTCGAAGTTAAATATTTTAGCCGCAGCAGTATTGCAGTCAAGTAAATTTCCATTTTCATCTATACGCAGAATCCCGCTTATAACATTTTCAAAAAGAGATTTGTACCTTTCTTTTTCTTCTTCAAGTTCTTTAATTTTTTTCTGTAATTCAGGATAATAACTCTTATGAGAAGAAAAACGTCCCAAACCAATTAAATCCATTTTCCCATTTTTAAGATCTTTATCAGAAGGCATTTTCGAAAATCACCTCTATATCCCTCTTAACAGGTACTCTGGGATTAGTTATCATACAGGGGTCATTCATAGCTTTTTCAGCGAGATCGGGGATATCGGATAATTTGACGCCAACATCTGAAAGCCTTCTGCACACACCTGTCTCACTTTTAAGGAATTTTATGGAATTTATAATTTCATTTTTAATTTCTACATCATTAAGCCCTTCTACACTTATTCCGAAACAGTCGGCAACAATCCGGAATTTTTCGGGTACAGCCAAGAAGTTAAAATCAACAACACTATCCAGCAGTAAAGCATTGCATTCTCCATGAGGAAGATCGAGTAACCCTCCCAAACTGTGAGACATTGCATGTACTGCACCTAAAATCGCATTTGAAAAGGCAAATCCCGCTTCCATACTGGCAAACATAATTTTCGAGCGTAATTCCAGATCAAAGGGATTGTCTATAGTTAATTTCAAATATTTCCATATCAATTTTATGGCTTCTATGGCATGTATGTCAGTAATCCTTGAAGAAGCAGTGGAAACCAGAGCCTCTATCGCATGTACCATTGCGTCGATACCTGTACATGCAGTTAAATATCCGTTCATGGAAACTGTCGTTTCAGGATCGATAAGTGCGACATCTGGAACTATTGCTTTGCTGATTATGGCAAATTTTATAAGTTCTTCCCTGTTTGAAATAATTGAAAACTGAGACACATCTGCCGAACTTCCGGCAGTAGTAGGTATAAATATCAGTGGAGGTATCGGAGAAGATATTTTGTCAACACCCTCATAATCGAGAATATGCCCTCCATTTGAAACCACAATACCTATTCCTTTTGCGCAGTCCATAGGACTTCCCCCACCAATTGAAACTATTACATCGCAATTGCTTTCACTGTAAATCCTGGCACCTTCCATAACTTCATAAATTCTTGGGTTTTGTGATACTTTATCGAATACCATATATTTCAGGTTCATTTCTTCAAGTGATTTTGTAATATCATTCAGCCATCCCGCTTCAATGACACCAGGATCGGTAACTATCATCACTTTTGACGAACTAAGGTTTTCACAATACCTGCCAACCATATTTCTTGCTCCAATACCATATACTACTTCAGGAGCTACAAATTTTCTCAATTCATCATAATATTCCATTTCATTTCACCTTCTGTCAACAGTCATAAATCCCCTGAATTTAATTAGGAGTTTCACACAGCGTCCAATACATATCTATAGTTCTTATTACTTCTACAAACTGTGCGTAGCCAACAGGCTTGATCATATAACCGGAAATCCCCAACTTATATGAACTGATTCTATCGCATTCTTCACTTGATGAAGTGAGAATTACAACCGGTATAAAATTTATCTCTTCTTCTTTTCTGAAACTCTCAAGGAATTCAATTCCATTCATCTTTGGCATATTAATATCGAGTAATATCAGGCATGGAAGCCCATCCCTGGAATTACATAAATAATCGAGGGCTTCCTCTCCATTCTTTTTAACTATTAACGGATTCTTGACTTTAATGTCCTTTAATGCCCTTTTTACAGTCATAGAATCAATAATATCGTCTTCAACAAGTAAAATAGGTTTACAACATTTCATCTTTTTCCCTCCGGCATTAAATATAGCTATAACTTTTTATCATTATATCCCATAATATACTCTTTTTTCATAATATTAAAATATATCAGCATACCTGCTATTCCAAAAACGAATCCTGCCAATTGAAATTCATTTGGTATTTCCTTTATAATCAAAAATGCCCAGAGAATGCTAAGTATTGGTTCTCCAATTAACGCTATTGAAACCTCCGATACCGTAAAATGATTTAAAGATTTATTTATAAACAAATATCCCATAAATGAACAGCCATAGCCTAACCATAAAACATAAATTAAATCCAGATAACTCCCAATGATAAGCTCTTCTCCGGAAAATATAATCACAGCAAGCAATATCAAAGACGCAATAAAATATGATTGTACATTGTATTTAATAGCTCCTATTTTTTTTACGGCTTTTTTAGCTATTAAAAGATAAAAACTAACCATAACAGTACCAACTATAGAATACATATCGCCGTTGCTCATCTGTCCGCCTAGCGAATGATCTCCTAAAGTCATAGTTATCACTCCGGTAAATATTATTAATAAGGGCAAAATAAAAGAAATTCTGAATTTCTCTTTATATATTAATCTCCCCATAACCGTTACCAGAACCGGTTGAATCATCAAAGGGATAACCCCACCTGCAACAGTGGTTTTATAAAAGGCGCTGATCCAGAAATAAAAATGAAGAGCTAGGAATATTCCACCAGACATAAACAGAATTTTTTCCGGAAGAGAAATAGAATCATACCCTTTTTTATGCATTTTACTTTTCTTTTTTAAATAAAGGAGTAAAAAACCCGTAAAACCGAGAAGAACCCTAAAAAATGCTACAAATAAGGGATAAAGAGTAATACCCTTTATCACCGGCCCTGCAGTTGAAACGATAACTATTCCAAAAACTAGAATCATAAAAGACTTAAAATGAACATTCATATTTCACCTTTTTCAATATATTAATATACGACCTTTTACGTAAGTACTAAGCAATTATACACTTTATAAATATAAGTATTTAAAACACTTCCAGTAAATTATTATAGAGCTTTTAAAGCACAACATGCTTAATAACAATATTTTATCATTTATATTGGTTTTACTTCCTTGTTTTTCTTTTTTTAATTTTTTGTTATAATATTCCATCATAGTAGGAGGCGATAAAATGGACGAGAAAAAACGTTTGACAAGTACATCCGGCGAACCTATTGTTGATAATCAAAATTCATTAACAGCAGGAGAGCGTGGTCCGACACTACTTCAGGATCATCATTTGCTTCAAAAACTTGCACATTTTAATCGTGAAAGAATAGCTGAAAGAGTCGTACATGCAAAAGCAGCGGGCGCACATGGGATTTTCAGAGTTACAAATGATATTACTATGTATACAAAAGCAAAAATTTTCTCGGATATCGGGAAAAAGACAGAAATGTTCGGACGCTTTTCAACTGTAGCAGGTGAAAAGGGTTCAGCTGACACAGTGCGCGATGTAAGGGGATTCGCATTGAAATTCTATACTGAAGAGGGTAACTGGGATTTAGTAGGTAATAACACGCCTGTATTTTTCATACGTGATGGCAAAAAATTCCCTGATTTTATACACACCCAAAAAAGGAACCCTTCCACAAATTGTAAAGATGATAAAATGCAATGGGATTTCTGGTCACAGGTACCAGAAGCTTTACATCAGGTAACCATATTATTTTCTGATCGTGGCATTCCAGCTGGAATACCCTACATGAACGGCTACGGAAGTCATACATACAGTTTTATAAACGCAAAAAAGGAAAGGTTCTGGGTTAAATTTCATTTTAAAACCATACAGGGAATAAAATGCATGACACAGGAAGAGGCAGATGCTATTGCAGGAAAAGACCCCGATTATCATACACGGCAACTCTTCACACTTATCGAAAAAGGAGAATTCCCAAAGTGGAAACTATTCGTTCAGATTATGCCCGAATTGGAAGCTGAAAACTACAGATGGAATCCATTTGATCTTACTAAAGTCTGGCCTCATGGAGACTATCCACTCATAGAAGTTGGAATACTTGAATTGAATCGTAACCCTAAAAATTATTTTGCGGAAGTAGAACAATCTGCTTTCTCTCCTGCAAATGTCGTTCCAGGAATTTCCTTTTCACCGGATAAAATGCTGCAAGCGCGTATCTTTGCCTATGGTGATGCACATAGATATCGTTTGGGTACAAATTTTGAAAAACTTCCGATTAACTGTCCCCATGCGGCTAAAACCATGAACTATCAGCGTGATGGACATATGGTATTTGATGAGAACGGGGGAAACAACCCTAATTATGAACCTAACGACTTTAATGGACCGAAAGAATCTCCGGAATATTTAGATCCACCTTTGAAAATTTCAGGGAATGCCGATTATTACGATCAAAAACGTGGTGTAGATGATGATTATGTTCAACCTGGAAACTTATTCCATTTATTACCTGATGACGAAAAAAACAGGCTTTTTGAAGCTATTGCCTCAAGTCTGTCAAAGGTTCCCGAATACATTCAGAAAAAGATGCTTAAACATTTTTATAAAGCAGATGAAAATTATGGAAAAGGTGTTGAAAAGCTGCTGCACAAATAACATTTTTATAATTTTTTTCATAACAAAACAAAAAAGCGATTTCTGTTGCAATCGCTTAATGAATGGTAGCCCTACGGGGAATCGAACCCCGACTCTCGGACTGAGAATCCGATGGACTAGCCGTTATCCTATAGGGCCATTCGAATAAAATGAGTATAACACAAACCCATTTCATTTTAAAAACCCTCCACAAGAAGTGGAGGGTAAAAAAGGGGCTCTGGGCGATACCTACTCTCACGTGGACAACCCACACTACCATCGGCCATGAAGAGCTTAACTGCCGGGTTCGGGATGGGACCGGGTGT